>ERZ772883.2-NODE-2-length-451954-cov-9.836368_pt1 | contig 451954 bp, 385 predicted proteins | sample MGYA00580575_ERZ772883 | MGnify/ENA primary metagenome ERZ772883 (study PRJEB29015, sample SAMEA2737666) | human gut metagenome | biome: human gut; feature: human-associated habitat; material: faeces | place: China | collected 2012 ... | reverse complement strand
CGCTGTAATTGCCCTTTAGGGTCACTTTTACGGTGTATTTGCCCACATTCTTCATACCCTTGGGATAGCTGATTTTATAATCCGTGCCGTTCTTCAGGGCTTTGCCCTTGCTGTTTTTTACCGTCACAGACGGTTTTTGCACCTTGCCGTTGTAGGTGTAAGCGGTCTTATTCAGCTTGATGGTATTGACCTTATAGTATGTCTGCAAGGTTTTGGTGTAAGTGGCCTTGCAGCCGGTATGGGTACAAGCATAAGTTGCTGTCCGCTTGCCGTCCTTAGAAGTCGTGGCCTTGGTCAAGGCACAACTTTTTTCTTTGTAATTATGACCCAGCGCCGGGACAATATCCCGGTGCACCTCATCTGCGCAAATGGTGCAGAAGTAGGGCGTGTAGCCCGCAGTGGTGCAGGTGGGCAGTACCGAATCCCCCGCCTCGTAATTATGCTCGTGACTGCGGATTTCAAATTTCACCTCGGCTCGATAGCCTTGGTAGTACACCGCCATGGTATTCATACCCTCGGCGCCGCAGCCGGACATATCCACGATCACATCGACGCCGTTAATGCTCAGCACACCGCCGGCATCCTTATAATACCATTCCAAAGGCTTGGTGGCGTTCTTAAATCCCACCAGCAGTTTCAATTCATTGAGCACCGCCTGGGGGTTGTAGCCGTTAAACACCGTCTTGCCCTGCAAATAGGCACGCAGCCCCAGTTCCTCCGTCAGCGCACCGCTTACACTACTGATAAATGTAATATCTACATCGGAACCCTCACGGGTAGGCAACCATCCCCAAACATGGTAGGTATATGTTTTGCCCTTTTCCAAGGTGGCAGTTATATAAGGTCTGCTATAATCCTTGGCGTTGGGACGGTATGGATACTCCCCTTCCTGCACCTTTCCGCCCGGGAAAGTCAAACTTGCGTGCGCATTGCGTCCGCTTTCGCCGTTCGGATTGTGTACAAAAAAGCTCAGAGTATACTCCGCCGTGTACTGAGGGGTAAAGGTCAGCGTGGCCTTTTCGCCTTTTGCATAGGAAACTACATTTTTTTGGGTCTCAGCAGAACGAAACAAGGCACGGCTTAAATCATATGACGTTGACGCTGCCCATGCCGTCACCGGCAGGGTGCACACCAGCAGCAGAAACGCCAGCAGAAAACTGCCCAGGCGTATAGTTTTTTTCATAATCGCACTCCTTTGCTGCCCTTATTGTAGCACAGGTCAGACGGATTGTAAATAGGAAAGGTCTGTCAATAGGTATAGCGCAGCACATCGGAATACACCGTGTGCAGGACGCCGTCTGCGTCTGCATAAGTCAGGTACGCCCGCGCGGCGGCAGTGCCCACATGGGCGGAAATGCCGTAGTACAGCACAAACTGGCCTTCCGGCTCCGTAGAGCGGTTTTGAGCGCAGCGCACCGTGCCGGCGTCCGTACCGGTGCCCGGCTTACCGGCCATCTCCAGCACCAGGTCATCGTCTGCCAAATTCTTGCCGTAGAGGAAGCCGGAGGTCACCAGCCGGTTCCCCTCCCCGGCCATGGATCGGGTGGCAGCAAACATCACCCGCCCGGTATTCGACTGCAACTGGGCGGAAAGCAGCGACACAGAGGGTACCGGCGTCAGATCATCGGTGCGCTTCTCCAGCGCCAAATCGGCAACCGCATAGAAGCTATACCGGCTGCCATAACCCAGCACACGCCCATCGGCTGAAAAGCCCTTGGCATCTGCCGCAGACACAGCAACCCGCGCCCCATAGGCAACAGTCAGACTGTTCCGGGCAGTTTGGCTGCCGCACTGCAAGGTGCAGCCGGGGGCGGTGATGGTCAGCTGCTTGGCTCCACCGGCGCGGTACAGTGCCTGCACGGTCAGGGATCCGGTGGCGCTGTGGATCTGCGTCGGCGTATAGGACCAGCCAACAAAAGTATAGCCGGTGTAGGTAGGCGGCGTGGGGATCTTTACATCCGCGGCACTGTCCACCTGTTGATAAGACAGCACATTGGAAAACGGGTCAATAAACAAAAAAGTCAGCCGGTCGCTGTCGTCCAAAAACAGCGGCGTGTAGGTGGCGCTGGCCACCGGGGTAAAGGTATAACTGGCATCGCCGGACAGAATCTTATTCCCCTGCTGCCAACCGGCAAAACGGCAGCCGCTATTGGGCAGAGCCAGCAGCGTGCAGTCCTTGCCCCGATCTACATAAATCCGGCCGCCGGCGGTCACGTCCGTATCGTTAAACAGCAGCGCGCCCATATCCGCGCCGAGGGTAGCAATGCAAAAGCCGTCGTAATCTACAAAATTCGCCCGGGTGGTAGCGCTGCACCGGCTGCACCCCAGTAGGTCATAACCGCGGGCAGTGGGCGTAGCCGCCACCCGTTCCAGCAGTACAGAATAGTCGTGGGCCAAATTAAAATCCGCCGTGGCGGTGTAGCCCATATAGTGCACCTGTACCGTGTTCTTGCCGCAAGCACCGCAAGCGGACAGATCCACGATCACATCGGCGCCGCCTACCAACAGGCTACCCATCGCATCCTTATACTTCCATTCCAAGTGGGCGCCGGTGCGATCCACAATCAGCAGCTTCATTGCATTCAGCACCGCCTGCTGACTGTAGGTAGTAAATTCCGTTTGGTCCAGATACAGCCGCAGCCCTACCTCCTTGGAAAGGGTGCCGCTTTCGCCGCTGGTAAAGTCCACGTCTACCGTTGCGCCGGTACTGGTTGCCGTCCAGCCCCAAACCGAGTAGGTATAGGTTTTGCCCTGCTCCAAGGTAGCGGTCAGGTACGGATGGCTATAATCCTTAACGGTAGAGCCGGTACGGTTAGGGTATTCAAAGGCCGTGACCGTGCCGTCCGGGTTCGTCAGGCTGGCACGGATATTCCGCCCGCCTGTCACATGGCCGTACAGCTTTAAAGTGTATTCCGCCGTGTACTGGGGCGTAAAGGTCAGGTTTGCCGTCTCACCGGTGCCAAAGGAAAAGGCATTCGTCCGGGTACGGAACAGGTAGTTCTGGTTCAGATCTACCGAGGTGGTGGCACCGTAAGTGACCCCCGGCAGGGCACAGCAGGCCATTACCAACACCAGCACCAGGCACGCCAGGCCCTTTGTCATTTTTTTCATACCGCCGCCTCCAATTCGTTTCGTCTGCTTTCATTGTACCATAAGTGCCGCTCCATTGCCATAGAAAAACAAAAAAAGCCGACGGTCACCCCGCCGATCCGTACAATACCGACCCGGTGCACCCAACCGGCCGCACCGATAAAGCAAAAAAAAATCGAGCCGAGGGATTGCTCCCTCGGCTCTTTTCGCTCGAGCAATTATTTTACTAATTGCAATTAGTCGTCTTCGCCACCAATAATTTCAGGACCGCTTGCGGTCATCACATCGATCTGCTGAAATTCCTTGACGTCGACAACAGGCTTAGAATAAGCTTCTTTCATGAAGACATTCCTCCTATTCCTAAATTGCCTTATATCGCTGCCGGCAGTTGCCCGCCGGCAGGAGCGATAAATAGGTGTTTACGCGATTAAGCGTAAATGTGGTTCATCACATCAGAGTACACGGTCTGCACTTTGCCTTTCTGATCCTTGTAGGTCAAGAATGCCTTAGCAGAGGCAGTGCCGTTCTGAGCGGAGATACCATAGCTCAGGATGAACTGAGTGCTGCCCTCGGTGCTGTTGGCATAAGCAGCCTTCACAACGCCGGAGTTATCAGCGGAACCCTTCTTGCCAACGTTGGCCAGAGTCAGGTCAGCGTCAGTCAGGTTCTTACCATACACGAAACCGGACTTCAGGTAAGTGCAGCCATCCACCATAGCGCGGGTAGCAACGAACTCAACCTTGTAAGAACCGGCAACCTGGTTGGCAGAAACAGCAGCCACAACGGGAGCCTGGGTGGTAGCGGAAGCCGCCTTCACAGTTACATCAGAAGCAACATAGAAGGTGTAGCTGTCGCCGTAAGCAACGATCTTGCCGTCGATAGCCCAAGCGGTAGCGCCGGCCTTAGACACGGTTACCTGGGTGCCGTAAGGAACATCAGCCAGAGTACCCTGTGCGGAGTTGCTGCCGTAAGCAACGGTAGCATCAGCGTCAGTGGTTACAGTGTAGGTAGCGGCAGCGTCCTTCTCATACTGTGCATAAACAGTCATGGAGGAGGTAGCGGCCTTAATGGTAGCCTCATCTGCGGACCAACCGGTGAAGGTGTAGCCGGTGTAGGTGGGCGCCTGCGGGATCTCCACATCTGCGCCGGAAGCAACAGACTGAGAAGAGATCACGTTGTTGAACATATCAACAAAGGTGAACTGAACGGGCTTAGCGGACTCAGCGAACACGGGCGTGTAAGTGATGTCAGCGATAGCCACGGTGGTGTAGGTAGCATCGGTGGAAACGATCTTGTTACCGGTCTGCCAGCCTACGAAGGTGCAGTCCTCATTGGGAGTCGCAACCAGGGTGTAAGTGCCGTTCTCAGCGAACTTCTTGGAACCACCGGCGGTCACATCCTGACCAGCCAGGGTTACAGAGCCGTTCTCCACAGCATTTACAGTTACGGTCACACCAGCCAGAGCCGGAGCAGTCTCCTCAGTGTAGGAGTAGCCGCAGTCCTTACAGGTGTAAGTGGTGATCTCAGGCAGAACAGCAGTCTGGTTCTGGGTTACCTGAGAAGTAAAGTTACAAGCAGCGCTCTCGGTATGAGACGCATCGCGCTCGCAGATGTGGGTGTGCTTGGACTCAGCCTTAGCGGTAGAGTCGTCATGCTTCCAATCGCCCCACTTATGACCCAGAGCAGCCTCACCGGTCATCTGGGTTCTGGAGATCTCCTGACCGCAAACGGAGCAGTAAACCACGGAGTCATAAGTCTCAGCAGTCTCGCAGGTTGCGGGCTTCACATTCTCCTTAACCGCAGCAGCGGGGGTGTGGTTCTTGGTAGCGGGGATAACCACGTTTTTCTCAACGCTAATCACATAGCCGCAGTCGGAGCAGCTGGTGGTCACGGTCTTAGAACCGTCCTTACCGCAGGTGGGATCCACAATGTCGCTGTCCAGAGTCTGCGCCTTATGCGGCGTGGTGGTCAGCTTAGCAGTGAAGGTGGTGTCTGCGGAGATGGTCGCCGTGGTGGGATCGGTATCCCAAGCATAGCTGTAGTGGCCGGCAGCATCGGGATCCTTCGTGGGCAGATCCGGTACAGAAGCGGGGCTCTGGCCCTCTTTCACTTGCTCGGTGCCCAGGGACTTACCGTCCTCGGTCACATAGTTAACGGTGTAAGACTTGGTCTCCGGAGCAGATGCCTTCATGGGTACTTCAAAATTACCAGCAGAAGGAGAGCCATCATTCATGTTGAGATTTTTGCTTACATAGTAGCTACCCTTGTAGTTGTCATTACCAAAGGAGATAGCACCATAAGCGCAGTCCTCGTCAATAAAGTGCAACAGATCATCGCTGATTGTTGTGCCAGCTGCAACTTTAAAACCAACAGTGGCAACATAGATGCCATCAATTACTACAGCAGTTTCAGGATCCATGTCCTCATTTACTAAAACAGATGTTGCACCCTGATAACGCGCATCGGGCAGCTCATTGCCATCCATAGATACACCGTAGCAAATATACTGCTCATCGGTAGATAAATCAGAAAAGTTATCGAGAATATAGCCATTATATTCTGAGTCAATAATCGCATTATCCACAGGAGCCAACAGCGTGGAGGTTCCATTCCACGCTGTAGCAGCATTGATTCTTTGCCCCTTGGTCAGAGCACTGTCTACTGTGTATTTGAACTGTACTTGGCCAAATTGATTGTCCGTATCGTGCAAAATGAAAGATGCAGCAACGAAATACTCGCCCTTAGAGTTTGCTTTCAGGGTGCAATCATCTCCACCAACAGTCTGGCCTTCTACGGAAACTTTGCTTAAATCAGTAACCGTCTTTCCATCATGAATCCAATTTTCATCGCCATTCAAGTAGAAAGCCTTATTTTTGCCGGTATAAGCCGTCCAAACAACATCGAGCTTGGGGCTCAAGCTGTTCGCGGCAGGCAAATCCGCTTTTGCCACCACATCACCCGGCGCATAATCAGCAGCCATTGCTGACAACGGGGCAGCGGTCAAAATCATCATACCTGCCATAATACCGGAAATCACTTTCTTTACGCTTTTGCGCATTAAGATTCCCTCCTAAATTTCAATCAGTATAAATTGCCTCGCTTAGAGACTTACCAGAGAATGCTTTGTAAATATTGGCATCCGTGCCATCTACAGTACCATCGTGGTTAAAGTCACACGCAGCATTATACCCGTTGACCGTGGACTTTCTGCCAGATGCTTTTTTGTAAACATTCGCATCAGTTCCATCGATCTTCATGTCTTTACTGAAGTTGCATACAACCATGCCGTAAGTGCCGAGATCCACATCAGTGTCAGCAACCGTGATCTTAATGTCACGGTCGAAGCCGTAGGCGTAGCTCAGCGTAGCGGTATAAGTACCGGCTGCCAAAGACGGAATAGTAAATACGCCATCTGCGCCGGTAGTTGCCACAACCTCCCCATTGATCAGCACATCACAACCGATGACGGTAAATGCACTGCCTGCCACCTTGCCGCTGGTATTGGCCAGCGCCAGCACCTTGCCGGTAACGGCATGGCCGGTGGCCGGTGACAGATCCGCTTTCATGAGATACAGCGTTGCGTTATAGCCGTCAAAGGCGTTGACCAGCGCATAGCAGTCCTGGTCAGCCGTGCCATAATCGGCATAGTCGGCATAATCTGCCTCAATAAAGGTTTGGTTCGGGTCCGTATCCAAGGTCACAATCTTTGCAAAGTCCACAGGCGCTTCCGTAGCAACGGTGACCTGCAACTTCAAAAGAAGCTGACCCGCCGCATCAATGGCGGTGGTCGTTGCGGTCTGGTCCACCCTGGTGATAAAACCAAAGTTGATGGTCCCATTCTGCACCAGCACACCGGCGGCGCCAAGGCCCCGCAGCTGATCCGGCAAACTGTCCGACAGTAGATCACTGTGCCCGTTGACCGTCAGCACAGCCGCGTCATAAGACATGGTGTACTGCATCACGGCAAAGGACTGCATACCGGAAAGCGTAAAGGATACGGTATAATCCCCGGCAGACAGTGCATTGCCGTCTACCGCCCGGCCCTCGCTGTCCGTAAAGGTACAGGAGAGGTGGGGCTGCTCGGTGCCCAAGGTACCCTGGGCCGCCAGCGGGGAAATAGAGGTTAAGGTCAAAATCAATACAAACGATAAGAAAGCAGCAAGTGTTCTCTTCAGTTTGTTCAATTTCATAATCAAAATCAGTGTGACCCAAGCGGTGCCGAAGCACCGCCCGGGTACTTTAAGTTAGGATTTAGCCGTAAATGGCGTTAGTCAATGTCCTACCGGAAAATGCTTTGTAGATATTAGCATCTGTACCATCAACACTACCATCATGGTTAAAGTCACAGGCTGCATTATATCCTGTAGCTGTGGAACGTTTACCAGAGCTCTTCTTGTAGACGTTAGCATCTGTACCATCGATCTTGGCATCCTTGTTAAAGTTACAAGCAACCATGCCAAAGCTGCCCAGATCCACATTGCCGTCCTTCACCTCAATGGTGATGTTACGGTCAAAGCCATACTGGTAGCTCAGCGTTGCCGTGTACTTACCAGCAGCCAAAGACGGAATGGTAAAGGTACCATCCTGACCGGTGGTAGCCACAGTCTCGCCATTGATGATCACATCACAGCCAATGACTGTAAACTTGTCACCAGCCAGCTTACCGCTGGTGTTCGCCAAAGCAAGCACCTTACCGGTTACAGCAAAGCCCTCAGAAGGAGCAGTTGTGCCCTCTTCAAGTGAGTTCTCTGCATCTACCAGGTTCTTGTAAGCGGTGAAGCAAGCAGACAGGTTAGCGGTGTAGTTGTCCTTATCAGCCGGAACATAGGTGGCAGCGTCCTTATGGGCGTAGTCGCCGTTACCGGTGGTCGCAACATCTACAGCAGCAGCCAGTGCGTTCACATAGTTGGTCCAGGACTCGTCGGTGTAAACCTTCTCGCCCTTGTTAACCAGCTTGCCGCCCTCAACAGCACCGTACTTCGCGGAAGTCGCGGTGGTGGCGATTGCAGCATTCTTGATGGCATTGCCGTCTGCATCGACTTTACCGGAATCTGTCCAGGTGGTGGTCATTGCGCTGTAAGCGCTGCCGCTGGCGTGAGAAACCTCAGCCTCCACCTTGTCGCCGATATAGCCGCGCTCGGTCACAGTGCCCATGTACAGGTTAAACATACGGATAGCTTCTTCAATCTGCAGAGAAGAAGTGCTGGTGGAGAATGCATAGGTATAATCCGCAGCGTCATTACCGTTCTTGCTGGCCAGGTCGGCAATGGTCTGGTCGATCTGGTTCCAACCGCAGGTGGCAAGCACCGTCTTGGACTCGTCACTCTTCAGGTAAATATCTGCAGCGTACATTCCTTCAGCATCCTTCGCCACGGATACCATCTTCTGGTACTCGGGCAAATTGAAGTTGGCGTCCGTCATACCGTCGCGAACGGTAGAAACCTTCGTGAAGATCTGACCGGCAACGGTAACGCTCAGCATCTGCGCGCACTGATCCACAGCATAGCGCATCTTGTCTCTTGCCTGCATGGCAAGCGCACGGTTTTCTGTGCCGTCATTTACAATTGTTTTCTGCGTCAGCAACACTTTTACAGTGTAATCTCCACTGGTGAGAACACCGTTATCATTGAAGTGGTCAAACTTCATCTGATTATACGTACCCTGCTTAGCAGCACCGTCGACGGCATAAGGCGCATCGTAACTGTCTGTATCCCAAGCAGTCGCATGAGCCTGACTGTTCTTGTAATACCAAGTACCGTCAACCTTAACAACCTCCAGGTTTTGATAGTTCTCTGTACCAGAATTCGGATCGTCGCCGATGGTTACATCGTCGTCAGTCAAAGGCACATTGGTGTAATAAACCTTTGTCATATCCTCATCTGCATAGTAGAGCGCCCAGTCGGTCACTGCGGTTGCACGCAGATTCTCAGGCAGTTCGGCTGCATCCTGTACGGGAACTGTAGCGGCCTCGCCATGAGCGGAGGCAACCTCAGCAGTTACAGGAACCTTTGTAAAGTTGCTGGCAAGAGTGGAAGCTGTACTCTGATTCAAGGGAGAATACTTAGCCTGATAGCCTGCAGCCAAAGCAGCGGTAGCCACATCATAGGTTGCGGAAGTGCCGTTGGCTTCATCGTAATCCTTGAAGTCAGTAGGTCTGTAGTTCTTGACATAATTGCTCAGTGCGCTGTATGCGCTGTTGAACTGGCTCATATCGCCGGTATCAGCAACCGTTACATCAATGTTTGCACCGGCAATGCTTGCGCCGGTGTAGAATGCCAGCTTAACCGTCTGCTTCTCAATCGCCGGAATATCCGTCTTGCCATCATACTTCAACGCAGTGAATGCCACAGCGGAATCGTTGGTTTCAATGGGAGAAGTCTGAATGTAGAAGCCGTTGATGCCGGAAGCGCAAGATACATTCTGCAACAACTGAGAATAAGTAAAGTTGCCGTTGCCGCTATTCAGATAAACAGCGGTGTAGTAACCGTTTCCATCCTTAACGGCAGCCTTCAAGCCGTTGCCGGCCTTCAGCTCCTGCAGGGTGTATGCGTGGTTCACACGGGTTACGCCGCTGGCAGGTACCTGGTTTGCCTTTACGCCCTTAACCCAAGTCTGGCCGCCGTCGGTGGTGTAGTCTACCTTTTCGTAGTTCAGTACATCACCGGTAACGGGGTCACAAAGTGCAATGGCGTTGCTCCAGTTAACAGTCACATTCTGGTTGGTTACTGCATCCTTTACGGTAGCATCCGTATAGGAGTAAGCACCGTCCATGGTACGATCCTTCTTGGTGTGGTTCAATAAGCGCAGCTTGTAGTCGCTAATCGCACCCAAGTTGGAAGTGCTGACAATCATCTTCTCAGGATAAGTAACATCCAGCGGAGTGGTGGTCAAATGCTTAGCACCGAATCTGCCGGAAACCTTCAAATTCTGCTTGCCGTCAGAAGTGGTTGTATTCTTGGCCTGATTGAAGTTGCCGTCCAGACCGCCGCCGGGATACACAGAGTCAGCCCAGCTCTTATCTGTGGTCAGGAACTGATACGTCTTACAAGTCAGGTCGTTATAAACAGCCTGTTTTGTATTGGTATCAATAATGTTATAGGTAGCCGTATAGGTAATAACCGTATCCTTGGTAATACCCTTTACAGTTACATCAAACTTTGCAGCCTGTTCCGGCTTCACTGTCTGCTTGGTGAAGTTCACGGTTGCAGCAGCATTGTCGGCAACAACATTGGTAACTTCAATGTTGTAACGGCCACGAGCAACAAAGTTGCCCTCTGCGTTCTTCACTGCACGGTTCAGACCGTAGCAATTGTTGGTTACTGCCAATTTGGTGGTGGACTGGCTGTTAAACAGAGTCACATTACCATCCTGGACACGAATGGAAGCCTGCTTCATGCTGTGATCTGCCAAGGTGGAGATCAAGCCGCCAATCAAGCTGTTCACGGCCTGTACGGTGTACATAGCGCCGGGAAGAACCGTGTCCTTCTTGCCGCTGTCGCCGCCTACGCCGCCGGTAGCCTCATACAGGTTATAAACCAAAGTGCCGATGACGCCGTAGCTGGTGTTAGCGCTGGTGCCGGCAAAGGTATCCTTCTGCAGCAGGTCATCAAAGGGATGATCATTTGTAGCAGCAGCGGGAACCACATTACGGGCTGTGCCGTAGCGGCCGCCGAATACAACGTTCACCAGATCAGCCAACAAATCATAAACCGTACGAACAACGCCGTTGGTCTTGATAGGCGCAGAAGAAACCATGGTCATCAAGCGGGTTACAAAACCGGTTGCGCCGTACTGACCGGCTGCATTGGCGGTGCCAATGTTCAGCATGCCTTCAATAACATCCTTGTAAATCAGCTCGTTGGAGTCCAGCTGACCCTTCTTAGAAGTGTCGCCATACTGCAGCACGCCTGCAACAGGCAGCAGCTTGTTGGCGATCACATTGATGTTATCCCACAGGGAGTTGGACAGCTTCACCAGGCAATTGCCGTTGGTGTCGCAAACGCCCAGAAGATTGGCAAGGCCCTTGCCCTGCTCGCCGTCCGCAAAGGTGTCGGTGCCAGCATAGTAAACAACAACGGAATTCAGCAGATCAAACAGAGAAACGCCGTCTGTCAGAGTTGCCGTTTCCGGACTCCACAGGTTGCCGTCCTTGTCGTGCATGACAACATAGGGGCTCATTACATAACCCACAGCATCACGAGCCATCAGCAGCAAGGTATCCATTGTAATATCATACTTGCCGTCTGCGCCCTTGGTCATCAGAGAGGAATAATCCTTCTCCGGCAGGACGTAGCTCAGGTACAGCTGCAAAGCCAAAGCAGCTACGCCCTCCGCATCGTCACAAGCGTCCAGGTCCTCATTGTGGATGCCCTTCTTGAAGTCGGGGATATTCCGCAGTGCAGAAATTGCAAAGGGAATCATCGCGCTCTCAATATTGGCCTCGGTCAATGCGGCGCCTGCGCCGTTCTCACGATAGAAAGCGCTGAGAATGTTCTTATCGGTAGCGTCAGCAATGTGCTGCAATACCTGGAACATATTGCCCACCAAGGTGCTTGCAATAGTTGCAGCATCCTCAGAGCCGGTCTTATTCAGCTTGCTTGCATCAAAGCCCGGAACAAAGTCCTTTACAGCAGCAACCAAGAAATCGTTAAGCGCTGCCGGCAGAGAACTGTAGTTATGGTACTCATTGTCCATAAAGGCAGTCAGATTCGGCATGCCGGTTTCTGCAAAGCTGCAGTTCAAGGGGCCGGTAGCCTGCTTGAAGTAGTGCTCGGACAGAGCGCTGTAACGCAGCTTGTTAAACAGATATGTAGAATCAATGTCACGCCATGTGTAGGTGGGATCCTTAACGATCTCACGGTCGTTGTACTTCTCCAGGTCATCCTTAACGAACGTCAAGAAAGTAGCAGCGTCCTTGTACTGGTCAGCCAAAGTCTGACCGGGCTTCAGGTCCTTTGCAGCCTTTTGGCATTCATAAGCGGCCCAAGCCTTAACATCAGCATCCCCATAGTTGCCGGCTACATTGCTGTAGTCCCAAGCCGTATTATGGGTCGTGGCACCGGTGTACCACATAAAGTAGTTATAGTCATAACCGCCGGTGTTGGAGTTCAACTGACCCAAAGTATCCTTCAGGGCAGTATGCCATGCCATGTCAAATGCCTTGTAGGCAACGGTGTACAGGTTGTCGCTGGGCTTTACGCTCAGCGTTTCGCCGTTGTAACGGAACAGATAGATATTACCTACGCCCTGGCCGTTCACCAAACTGTCTTCTTCCGATACATAGTTCAGATTGCTGAAGTAGTACGGAACATTGGCACTGGGATTGGCCAAGTGTTGTTTATATCTGTCTGCAGAATTGCTGCCGTCCGCATAAGTAATCTGTGCGGTAATGTTGCTGAGCAACTGGGTGGAGAGTTTGTCAAGCAGGATGGCATCCAGCTTGTTGGTCTCCAGATTGGGATTTTTCCGGATCTGTGCCTTCTCTTCAGCCGTAAACCAACCGGTGTTCTCCAAAACCAGCTGCTGAACAATATTGTATACCATATTGGACTGGTAGCCGTCAGCCATGCCAAGCGCATCGCCGATAATCTTGTACACATTGAATGCGCCGTTGGCAACACCCAAGCCGAAATCGCCGCGAAGCAAGGTCTTTACAATGTTACCGTTAGCGCCCTTTGTGCCTGCATCTGAAGAAAGGTTACGCACCAGCTTAACCAAGCCGCGCACAATATCCGTAGAGGATGTTTTGGAACGAGACATGCCGTTCAGTGCATCCAGTCTGACATACTGTGCAGTACCTGCCATCCAGATAATCCCGCTCTTACCGTCGATGAAGGAATCCAAATCCTGTACGGATTTCAGAATCTCATCCACGCTGCCCAATTTGATGGTAACGGAGCCCAAAATGCTCAAATCCACATTGATGGGAGCAATATTGGCATCTGCTAGCATTAAGTCCACAAAGTCAAGCAAAGCTGTGCAAGCCTGCTCGTCGTTCAGAATCGGCCAACCCAGAGAGTTGAAGTCGAGGTCCTGATCGTGGTACTTCGTGTTGTAAGACGCAGTGGCTGCTGTTGCGGAAATCGCACCGGCAAAGCAACTCATTGCCATCAAAACGGCTAAAAAGAGCGCAAGCAATTTGCGGGAAAACTTTTTAGCTTTCACTAATTTTTACCTCCATAGTTTTACGATTTTTACGAAAAATGGTTGCGTGCACGCGCCGTCCCATCCTCTGACCATCGGGCAATCCGATATTCAGGATGAAGGCATCACAGCCAGACGCCATGCAATTATGAAAATGCGCATAGAAACACATTTATCGCATTCTTATTAAAACACGCCGGCCGGCAAAAATCAATAAAGAGTAGGGATTTTTCTGATTTTCGGAATGTTGCACAATTTGAGCGGCCATTTTTTGTGCGAACGGACAAATTTAATTTACACGAAATTAACAATTTGTTCATATTTTGCCGCTTAGATAAAAGACAATGCTCATTATTTTGCAAGTTTCGACTTGTAAAGGCCATGTGCTTTACGCGCAATTTTCACACGCAAAGGCATTCCCCTTTACACCATCGATTTTTTGGCGTAACGGCGGGAAACTTTCACAAGTTCCACAGGATTTTCCACAATTTTTCCTCCAAAATCGGTGGAATTTCTGTCAGCTGTTGTCGAATGAAAAAACAACGATAATGCCACCGAATCCTCCACGCAAATCCACGCTAAGCGTGCAGGGCAAACCCATCTGCTGGACAAACACGGCTGATTATATAAGTTCACAAAAAGAATTTTGCACCGGAATTTCGCTATAAATCGGGGAATTTTGCCCACCCGTTCACATTTTGTTAAAAAGTTTGCCCAAACCTATTGACTTGCCGTTCTATATTTGGTATAAATATACTGTATTTGTTGTACGCGTGGGTATCCTGCGCCCTTTTAGCAGAGGAATTGTGAACAAACTGTAAACACGGATTGCAAACACCTCCTCCGCTAAAGGGGTGCGCTGCTCAGGCGAATCCAAAACGACAAGTTCGTCAACATATCAGAAGGAGAGATGAATTATGAAGACGGGCAAAAAATTGCTCAGCCTATTTTTGGCTGTAGTCATGATGGTCACCACTTGCTCTGTCGGATTTACTGCATTTGCAGCGAATCGTGACAACGGCATTTGGAAGGACTCGACCAGTGCAAAGTCCACGTTTGACGCACTGACGGAATTGGTAGATACCTACCTTCCGGCTTTGTTCAACCAGGAGGACGTTAAAAAAGCATTGGAAGAGAAGCTGGGAATGACCATCACAGACACCACCTCCATTCAAGATGTTCTTGAAGGTGTATCCCCCATGGTGGTAACAGCGGTGGGTAGTCTGCTCGACGGCGAAGTAGACTCCTCAAACAGCACTGTTATCCCTGCCGGCACAGCGTTCCCTGAGATTGCTTACGCATATCTTGAAGAAAAGGACGCCAAGATGACCTTTGCGCAGCTGTATTCGTTCTGCACTCTGCATAAGAACGACAGCGACAAGGTACTGGCTGACTGGTGTAAAGATGCGCTTGAAGGCACCGATGGCAAAATCGGTCTGGAAGCTTTGCTGAAGCAGTACGAAACTAAAAAGACTGCACAAGCAACAGCTCTGGACGAAGCCTACACGGCTATGGGCAAGGTTGTGGACCTGCTGGCTGCCGCAGGCGTGAATGTAACGCGTGACGATGCCGATGCGCTGCATGTCACTCTGGCAGACATCCAGAACGCAACCGTTTCCGTAAACGGAAAGAAATATGCAGTGGATGACCTGCTGGCTCTGGCGGATTACAAAGCTGCTGCAAATTGCTTTGATGTGTACAACGGTTACTTAAAGGCTGTTGACAGCGATTTAAGAATCCGCACCCTGAGCGAAGCCGTTTACTACATTCAGCTGGAGTACCGTCCCAAGGACCTGGAAAAGAAAGCACGCAGCGGCGCAATCAGCGATGCCATTTGCGGTTATTTTTGCAAGCAGGTCGGCGTGGATCCGGCTTCCTTTGCAAATAGCAAGAACCCCAATGACATGGAGCTTGCCGTTCGCTTTGGCGCAAACATTGCAGCAAACGATGCCAAGTATAAATTTGATTTGGCTGCATTCTTTGCTTCTCGTGTAACTACTCCCACTGTGGAGCAGGTAAAAATCGACCTGGCAAAGAAGGCTCCGGACGGCGGTAACAAGCTGATCAGCTCTAATGTTAAGTACATTACCAACTATGTTCACGGCAAGTATGCAGATAACGGTATTCCCAGTCCGTTCTCCAGTGCATTCGTTGCTTATTTTGATACTTTATCCAACCCGCAGAAGACTGCTACCCTGAACGGTATGTACAGAAACGCAGTCGGCTCTGCTGCTGTAAAGAAGATTTTGGCCGGCATCGACGAAGGCTTGTTAAAGGACTTGGATTCCACTGCCTACGGCGATTTGCCCTCCAACTTTGATGCTTCACTGAACTTGTTCTTTGCTCCTCTGGACGTGAAGACCGTCGCCGCTCAGTGCACAGTAAAATATCATTACAGCGATTACGCCATCCCCAGCAAGGTATATTTGTCTGCTGCCAACAGCACCATTAACCGCTTGATGGTCCTGCTGGATGAAAATGACGAGGAAGGCGTAACTTTGAACTTTGGCTCTACCAAGTTCGCAATTACCGGTCAGGCTGTGATGAACATTGTCAACGGCCTGCTGGAAACCAAGGTAGACTTAAAGGGCGCCCTCACTGATGTGTACATGAACTTGTACAAGCAGCCGGTAGAGACCCTGATGAAGTTACTGCCCATTTTGGTCGTTGTGATTGACGAAGCTATTATTCCCCTTGCATTGAATCAGGAAGGCGATGCGCAGTACGGCACGTTGGCCGGTGTGCTGTCCGGTTTGATGGAAAAAGAAGGCCAGGCAAACGGCAGCCCCACCGGCATTAACGCCTTAGGTTGGGACTTGAACAAAGTTCTGCCCACACTGATGCATTGGCTGATTGGTGACAAGGATTACACTTTCACCTACTACAATATAACGAAAGTCTACTACCAGTACGACTACAAGATTAAGCTGGACGAAGACGGCAACCCCGTTAAGGACAGCGACGGCAATCCCGTTTATGTTGAGAAATTAGACGACAACGGCAATCCTGTTTTGGACGAAAACGGTCATAAGGTTTATGAGCCCGCTGAGACAGACAAGGACGGCAACCCGGTCTATAAACTGGACGACAACAACAAAAAGATTGTCAGCAGCCTGGTTTACGGCGAGCGCTCCACCGGCAAATATGATGCTTCTAAAACCCCTGTGATTTTAGACATCTATGCAGCCGATAAGGCACTGCAGGGTGCCAAGGCATCCGGCATTGCCGATGCACTGAAGCTCACCGGCGACGGCGCTACTGCCGTTAACGAGGCCGTGTCCGAGCTGGCCACTTTCTTTACCGCTGCTGTGGATCAGTATGTGGCAATCCACAGAGAAGATGCAAAGAGCGGTGCAAACACCGAGGCCGACGGCTCTGTTTACAACCGCGGCGCCAACAACATTTTTGTTGCCCTGCCCCAGATTCTGGACATTATGGGCAAGAACTTCATTGCCAAGTATGGCGTAAAGAGCGCTGACAACACCAAGAAGGCTTCCGATTGGTCTTATAGTCAATACAAGATTAAGAGCGATACCGTTGGCGACAGAGAGTTCTTCTACAACCAGTCTTTGGTTAACTTTAAGAACTTGGCAAACGGCGGTAAGCCGGACCAGATTCTGGACAGCTTTGTAAACATCTTTGTGAACGACTGGCTGAACGCCATCTTCGATTTACTGAATGATGTAACCGCTACAGACAACAAGATTACCAACAACCTGCCCATCATCACCGGTCTGATCCGCGCTATGGGCGGTCTGGGCGAAAAGAGCACCATCAGCGATGTACTCAACGGTGTATTCCAGCTGAAGTACAACGACAAGGCCTCTTTCGTAATGGGCGTGTATAACAAGGAATCCAAGTTTGTTGGTCTGAGCACCGAAAGTGCTTACTTCCTGCTGTCTAACATCGGTCAGCTGGTGAATGTGATCCAGGCCATGGACACCAAAGCCAAGAACACCATCGACGTGAACTTCCCGAAAGTGAACGGCAAGATGGCGAAGATCGAGACCCAGCCCAAGTGGGCAAAGGTACCCAAGACCTCCAGTAAGAGCGGCGCTTCTCTGCTGTCCAATCTGGACTCTGCACTGTCCAAGGTGCTGGAGAACTCCACACTGAACAACTTCAACCTGAACACCACCCCCGGCATCCTGTGCGGTCTGGTGAGCCTTGGTTCTTACATCCTGGGCAGCGACAACACCAACCCGATGCTGAAGATGCTCAATAAGACCTTAAACTTCCTGAACGACGGGGACAAGAAGTCCACCGATACCTCAGACAAGAAGGTTTACACTGAGGATCATCTGACCAATCTGGTGGTTCAGATGTATGTTGCACTGGAGAATGTAATTGATTACTATCTGGTGAACGAGGACGCTCTGGGCCTGAATGTTTTCTACGACAGCAACCAGAAGCTGTACAAGAAGAAGGATAAGGCCGGCAACCCGGTGTACTACACCAGCAAGACCGGTGCTTACCACTACAACATTTTAGCTGCTGCGCTGAAGGGCTTGATTTCTCCCCACGCAGTGAGCAATCACCTGACCAACAAGTCCGCCGCCAAGAAGCTGGCAAGCCTGCCTACCTGGCACAACGCCATTCGCTTGGACAAGAGCACCAGCGGCTGGACCGGCGCCACCAACATTAAGATCAACTGGGGCTTCCGCGCAGGCAACAACACCAAGTTCTTCCAGAACTTCGGCGAGAGCCTGGGCATCATCACCGATCTGATCGGCGTGCTGACCAAGGATGCCGGTTACTATGACGGTGTACTGTACCCCATCTTTAAGGATTTGGAAAAAGCACAGGGCTTTAGCCTGGGCGTGTATGCAAAGGGCAGCGTAAAGGACGGCGCAACCGGCCTGCTGGCCATTCTCACTCCCATCAGCAAGCTGCTGGACGGCTTCTACAGCAAGCCTGTCTCCGTGCTGACCAACCTGCTTAAGGGCCTGTCCATTGTGATGAACAAGGACCTGAACAACATTGCAACTGCTGCTATTCGTCCGCTGTACAAAGAGATCCACGGCGTATCCACCATTCTGAGCGCAAAGGTGTCCAACCTGATGCCCTCTATGGCAAAGAACGACGCATGGTTCTCCGCGATACTGGGCCTGATCTTTAAGACCAATACGGACGACAAGGATCAAAACGCGCAGAATAAGCAGACGATTGCTCTTGTAACCGGCCTGCTGAAGAAGAGCGCAACCAAGGCTGGCTTGGGCATCAACGATGTGACCGTGATCAACGCTGTAAACAGCCAACTGGCTAACTTTGGCTTTAAGCTGCCCACCACCCTGTTTAAGGACATTGCAAACTGCAAGAATGCAGAGGCTGTTCTGAAGTATCTGATCAACCTGGTGGTCGATGTACTGCAAATTCGCCAGATCATTGATTTGCTGAAAGTCGTGATCGACAATCCTTCCATGAGCCAGTTGTTGGATATGATCAGCCGCCTGACCAAGAAGGATCTGCTGAACATCATCCACGCTGTGATCGCCAAGACCACGGATCCCACCACTGCTTACTGGACCTTCCTCCAGTATGTACAGGAAAAGACCACCGGCTTCTATTATCCCGCCGGTGTGACCGCACAGGACGCCAGCGACGCTGTTGGCGATCTGGACACCATGGTCACCTCCGTGATCGGTCTGCTGGCCGGCCTGGATGTAGTGAAGCAGGATAACCTGAAAGACCTGGTTAGCTCCCTGATCTTCACCAACGCCAACCTGACCAAGCTGGCTTCCACACTGTACGGCGCCATTGATCCTTACAAGGATTACCTGGGCTATGCCGGCATTGATGTGAGCAAGAAGGGCGTAGCTAAGCTCCTGACGGACGGCAGCTACGGCAAGACCTACTCCTCCGCAGCTAAGGCGATCAAAAAAGCCAAGAGCTGGAAGAAGCTGGGCAACATCAACTGGGGCTTCACCGATGGCTCCGCAAAGGCACAGCAGGGCTTTGTAAACGGCCTGGCTGCGATCCTGCGTCCGCTGGACGGCGTGCTGTCTCTGCTGCTGGCAGGCGACGACTTGGCCGTTGGCCAGATCCTTACCGATTTGGTGAAGAACCTGAACTTCGGTTCCTCTAAGGACACCGTACAGCTGAAGAATGGCAACCTGCGCATTCGCATCAAGGGCTCTGACAAGTATTCCAAGACCTCTGTACTGGAGATCAACCTGTACAAAGTGATCGAGGATGTGAAGTCCCTGAGCATCTATGGCGGCAATGGTTACGAAAGTGCCATCGTTCCGCTGCTGGAGGCACTGGAGTGCCCCAACGTGAAGACCTACAAGCAGTACAAGGCAGACATTAAGAAGTCTTCCGACAGCGTACTGACGGATGTGTTGAATCCCATCGTAGGCTTCCTGAACAAGGTACTGGACGCTCCGTTCGATACCCTCACCGCAGTACTGCCCAATGTGGCATACTACATTGATAATAATGGCCTGGCACAGCTCGTCAACAATCTTCTGTCGCCGGTAACATCTCTCCTTCCGGTACTGAAGAAGAACGGCGTAGATGTTGAGGTCATTATCAAGGCTCTGGCCGGCAAGTCACTGAACGACCTGGTTAAGGACGCACTGGGTGTGAACATTCACCTGAATCTGAACAACCTGAACAAGTGCGACATCCAAAACGCCATCGTTCCGCTGGTGAACAAGCTGCTCAAGTCTAAGAAAATCAACATTCAGCTGCCCAAGATCGACTGGAGCGCCCTGGCAAGCCACGGCACAGTCAGCACGGTCAAGAGCGCTGCAAAGAACAGCGAAGGCTATTATAATAGAAAGCACGTTACTGCAAACCAGGGCGAAACGCTGATCGCCGTGCTCCGCTATGTAGCCAACCTGCTGACCAAGAACATCAGCGGTTTGAAGTCCATTTTGGGCGGTATCGACGCGATCAAGGATTACAAGTCCATCATCAACGCGGTACTTGACCAGATCGGCACCTCCTCCGCAGACCAGATCATCCGTGCGCTGTTCTATCTGCTCCAGGAGAATCCCACCAACGCGTTCTGGAATTACAGCGAATACCAGACCAAGGACTACAAGTTCTCTTATCCCTCCACTGTGGATCAAGACTTCTTGAAGAACATTCCGCCTATGCTGGATGGCCTGATCGGTAGCTTTGCTGACCTGAACAAGCTGATCGCTGGCGCTGCCTTTAAGGACAGCACCATCAATGGCATGATCACCGGCATCGGCAAGGCACTGGACGGTGTGAAGATCAACGACTCCACCAACCTGACCGCCCTGCTGTCCCAGACCGGCATTGACTATTCTACCAAAACCGTTGCCAAGCTGCTCACCGATGAGTCCTATGGCAAGACCTTCGCGAATGCGGCTGCCGTAATCGGCTCCGCCTCCTCCTGGTCCAAGGTCAACACCTCCGCTCTTAAGTGGGGCGTAAAGGATAAGGATAGCTTCTTTAATGCACTGGCTGCTGTAATGCGTCCGTTCTACGGCGTATTGGATGTACTGCTGAATGATGCTTCTCTGGGCATCTTCAACATCGTTCATATCCCCGGCTCCAACGGCTACTCTTCCGTGGTCGTTCCGCTGCTGGAGGCATTCGGCTGCTACAACATTAAGACCCAGTATCAGTACAGAGAGGATATCAGCAAGGCCTATGACAACATCCTGTTGGATATTGTCAACTCCCTGTGGGATAAGGTAGAGGACATTCTGAATGCACCGCTGCAGACCCTGATGTCCATGCTGCCCAACCTGGCACTGTTCATTGCCAACGACGGCCTGCTGCAGCTGATCGAGAACCTGTTTACACCGGTTTCCGCTCTGCTGGATGCTTTGAAGCCCATCGTAAATGTGAACACCGTACTGACTCAGGTATTCAAGGCCTTCAAAGTGGATCTGAATGGCTTACTGGCTAAGGTTGGCCTGAAGTTGGATCTGAACATTGACCTGTACGATCTGACCGCTATGCTGAAGCCCATCATCGGCGTGGACAACATTGTTCCCCTGCTGAATCAGGTGCTTGGCATGATCAAGATCAAGGGTAAACCCCTGGGTCTGGAACTGATGGATATTGACTGGTTCCAGCTGGCAAGCCACGGCAAGGTGATGACCGATGCTTCTCAGGCTGCCACCTACGGCACGCGCGTGTTTGTAAAGGGCGACGCCTCTGAGACCTTGATCGCCGTACTGCGGTACCTGGTTGAAGTTGTCAACTACAAGGACAACTACAACACGGTAGCCAGCTTGGTAGGCTCCCTGATCGGTGGATCTGACAACAGCTCCATTACCGATGTGGTAGGCACCGTGCTGAATATGCTGAAAGGCGACACCGACGATGTAATCGGCGAACTGTGTAACCTGCTTCAGCAGTTGGGTGGTTAATCCCCCATTCCTAAATGAAAATGGCGTACCTTCGGGTACGCCATTTTTGTTACCCGCCGCCGAACAGGCTCCTGTATATCCGGTATATAATGTATATAATATAGAGCGCCCTTTGGGTGCAGGCTCTCACCTGCCCCGGAGGGCTGCTTTTTTTCGCCAAGTTTTACGGCTTTTTGAATTTTCTTTGCGAAAGCCTTGTATTGCTTTTGCAATTTATATATAATAAGTGCATAGTAACTTTTATCTCGGTGGTGAATACAAATTGCTCGGTAAATACGCCAGAGTCAAGGTCGTTATGCCTATTGGCTCTACGGACGGTACGGGCTATCGGTATCCGCTGAACTACGGCACAGTATACGGTGAAAAGGACCAGACTGCCTACATTATGGGCATCCACCACCCTGTGCGTAACTTTGACGGGCGTGTGATAGCCGTCCTCCGAAACAAAAAAGAAAAGAAATCCATTTGGATTGTGGCGCCCAAGAGCACACGATTCATTGTCAACGACATTTTGGAATATCTGGACCCGGAGCGGGACTTTCCCGGCTACCGGCTGGAATGCCTTTACGAGAGCAGCTGCGGCGCGGTCATCTTCCATGATATTAAGGGGGAGGTGCGCTACCTGCTGATCAAGAACAAGCGCTCCGCCCACTGGGGCTTCCCCAAAGGGCATATTGAAAGGGGCGAGACCAAGGAGCAGACCGCCCTACGGGAGGTACAGGAGGAAACGGGCTTGCGGGTTAAGCTGATTGAGGGGTTCTCCTGCCTGTCCAAGTATCGGATTCGGGATCGGGTTGAAAAGACGGTAACCATCTTTGCCGCCACCACCCCGAGCACGGTGATCCACATGCAAAAGGAAGAAATTGAGGACTACATTTGGCTCACCTATGACCGGGCGCTGTCGCTGCTGCGGTTTGACAATGACAAGAGTATTCTCATTGCCGCCCACGATTTTTTGGACCAAAACAACATTATTTAACGATGGAATCCATGTGTGCTGAAACTGCCTATTTAATTGAACTGACCGCCGCCTTTTTGCGGGACGAGCCGGTAACCTTGCGCCCGGATATTGATTATCACAAGCTGTGCGGCATTGCCAAGGCGCATAATCTGATCGCTGTGGTGTACGCAGTGTGCAACAAAGCACCCAATACCGAGGTGATCCCGGAGGACTGCCGACTGGCACTCAGCGAGCACTTCTTTAGCAGCGTGTTCCTGTACGAGCACCAAAAGCAGGGTGTGGAGCGGGTGTACCGCGTTCTCAGCGACGCCGGCATCCCCCATGTATTTTTTAAGGGCGCGATCTTAAAAGAACTGTACCCGGTGCCGGAGTGCCGCCTAATGGGCGACATTGACCTGCTCATTAACCCGGCGAACCGCCAGGCAGCCAAAAAAGCGCTAATGAGCAGCGGCTTTGCCTGCACTGCCCAGAACGGCCCGGTATACGACTATCGCAAGGGCGATGTGTTGCTGGAGGTGCACACAGCACTGATCAGCGATGATCCCCGGTGTGAGACTGCCTTTGCAAACGCCATGGATCAAGCCCAATTTGAAGGCTGCTGCGGCAAATTGGAGGACAATTACCACTTTGCCTATCTAATCGCCCACTTGGCCCACCACTTTCGCTTTTACGGCGCCGGAATCAAGCTGATCCTGGATCTTGCCGTGATGCTGCAAAGGTGTCGGATCGACGAAAAAGCAGTGCTGACCTTGTGCGAAAAAGCCGGTTTGGCACAATTTGCCAAGATTGTGCTCACCGTGTGTTATCGCTGGTACGGCGTGGGTACGCCTTATGTGGATGACACAGCGGACTGTGAATCGTTTTTGGTCAACTACGGTGCCTTTGGTAACGCGGATCGGAACAAAAGCGCCGTCATTGCCCGGCGCCAAATGGAGCAGGGCGAGAAAGCAAGCCCCCTGCGCAGCAAGCTGCGCCTGGCGTTTCCGGCATACAGCCAAATGCGCCACATACCCTATATTCGATTTTTAGACGGTCACCCTTGGCTGACCCCGTATGCCTGGTGCTACCGTCTGATTTACAACACCCGGCACCGCAAGGACTTTATGGTGCGCACCGCCCGGGGACTGGACAGCGACGATGCCTACGCCGCTGCCAAGGAAGAACTGGAATTCTTTAAGGAGATGGGATTATTATGATTTTTGGTATCATTTTGCTGGCTATCGCAGCCATTTTACTGGTGTGGTTTGTAGCCTGGTTTATCATCACCCGCGTCAACGGCAACTGCCCGCTGTGCGCCATGGAAAAGATTGCACGCCCCTCTAAGCTGACCATAGACACCACGGACGCACCGAATTACGGCGGCGCTACCGTGCCCCCTATGGGCTGGTCCAGCTGGAACACCTTTCGCCAAAACATCAACCAGGATCTGATTCTGGAGGTAGCAGAGGCCATGGAGGCCAGCGGTCTGGCGGAAGCGGGCTACAACTATATCAACCTGGACGACTGCTGGCACAGCTCTGTGCGAGACGAAATGGGTCGCCTGCAAGGGGATCTGGGCACCTTCTCTATGGGGATCCCGGCGCTGATCAAGCAACTGAACAGCCGGGGCTTTAAGGTGGGTCTGTACTCCTCTAACGGGACCCTCACCTGCGAGGATCTACCGGCCAGTTTGGGTCACGAACGGCTGGATGCCAAAACCTTGGCCAGCTGGGGCTGCGAATTCTTCAAATATGACTTTTGTCATCACCATATATTAAAGGGTGATGTGCCCATTATTGAAAACCTGCAACTGAACCTGCCGGGTACCACAGAACCGGCACTGATCCTGCTGCCCGGCGAAGCAGAATTTACCGGCAAAGGCCGGGTAGTCAAGTGCAGCGATCTGCCCTCCGGTCAAGGCATCGGTATGATCGGTTACGGCTCCGGCACCGCCGGATTCCGCTTTAGCGTAGAAGCAGGCGGCACCTATGCCCTGACCTTGGCCTATAACAAATCTCTGTGCTTCCACCAGCGCTACCTGCGCATTCGAGTCAACAACGGCAAGGAACATGAGCTGCTGTTCCCCACCACCAAGGGCGCCAGCCCCACCGGCCGTATCCAGCTGACAGTTGAGCTGCAATCGGGCGAGAACCACCTGTTGCTCTACAACCCGGTGGTTACCCGGGCTGACTCCTCTTACCTGCAATACGCCCGCATGGGTCGAGAACTGCAAGAGGCCACCAAGGAATGGGCTGTCATCACCGGCGAGGAGGAGCGCCCCATCATCTATTCCATCTGCGAATGGGGCTTTGCTTATCCCTACAAATGGGGAGCCAAGGCAGGCAATATGTGGCGCACCACGCCGGATATCATGCCCAAGTGGCTCAGCATTAAGACGATTTATGAGCACAATGTACGCCTGTATGACCATGCCGGTCCCGGGGCCTGGAATGACCCGGATATGTTGGAAGTTGGCAACGGCAAGCTGACAGAGAACGAGAACAGGGCGCACTTCTCCCTGTGGTGCATGATGGCCGCGCCGCTGATCCTTGGCAACGATGTGCGCAAGTTTGTGGACGGCAACAACGAGCAGGTGCGGGAGAACCCCACCTTAAAAATTGTCACCAACAAAAACCTGATCAACATTGACCAGGACCCGCTGTGCAAACCCTGCAAGCGCATTCGCCGCCAGGCCGGGCTGGATATTCTGGCCCGCCCGCTGCAAAACGGCGATGTGGCGCTGTGCCTGTTTAACAAGGGCACCTCCCGCCGCACGGTCACCTACGACATTAACGCTCTGGCGGACGATGCGTACCTGAACTTCCGCAAAACGCCGGGCAAGTACGAGGTGCATGAGCTGTGGAGCGACGAGTGGTTCAACGACAACACCATTAACGCCACCGTACCCCACCACGGCGTAAAAGTCTATCGTATTCATAATTCCTAACAACATACAAAACAGGCTAAGCAATGTAGATTGCTTAGCCTGTTTTTTTGCGTCTGTATTGGTGTATGCTTATTCGTAAATCTGGTGCTCGCCGGTCATCATATCCGTTAAGTGCGTCTCCACCAGCGCCACCGCCCGGGCGGTATCGCCGTTGAGCAGCTGCACCAGCAGTTGCTGCAGGTAATGGTACAGGGACGCCTTGCCATAACGCTGCACATAACGAGCGCCCAACTGCACATTGGCGGTCTTAAAAGAATTATAGATCAGCGGCGCAAAGGTGTTGCCGCTAAGGAAACTCAGTTCCTGATTATACGCATAAGCCAGCTCTGACACCCGCTGCGGGTCATCCGTCTCGGCCATTTGGTCCACAAAATCCTCCAGCTTTTGCACCTCTGCCTCCGTAATGGCGCGGGCAGTGAGCTTGCGCACGGAAAAACAGTCGATCAGGATCTTAAACTCCAGCAGGGAGCGAATTTCCTGCTCCGGAAGAATACCACCGTTATAGTGCATAATGGACAGAAAAATATCCGACTTGCCCACCCGGCGATAATCTGCCACAAAAGTGCCCACCCGGGGTCGTACCTCTAAAAAACCTTTATGCGCCATCTCCGCAATGCCGCTATTCACCACGCCCCGGCTTACATCCATCATCTCCGCCAACTCCCGCTCCGTGGGCAGCTGTGCGCCGATGGGCAGCTCGCCGGACAAAATCTTGTCCTCCACAGACGAAATAAACAATTCCTTCAAACTGGCGGTCTGCAGCTTTTCAAATTCCATAGGTTCTCCTCCTGTGGTTCTTGGTAATACCAGTGACATTGTATCATCTTTGCTACTCAATTTCAACAAAAAACCGCCCCGGTTTTTGCCAATATGTAGAAATGTGCAGCCGGGCTTGTTAAAAGATTGACAATCTGCAAAAACAGGACTAAACTGAACATTGAAGCGGGCGGAAAACCGCCCACGGAAGGGTTGCGCTGCGGCGCAAGATGATTTATTTTTAGGAGGAGATAACTATGTTATTCCAAATCTACGGCGATACTGCGCTGTGGCAGCTGCTGGGCTGGGCATTGGTCTTCACCGGGTTGGTGCTGGCTAACGAGATCGCCCGCCGCTCCAAGGCAGGCGGCATTTTCTTTTTCCTGGTGCTTCCGGCTGCACTGAGCGTGTACTTTATCGTCATCAATGTGGCGGCCGCAAAGGGTGTTGACTGGGCGGTTAATAACGATACGGTGGTCCACATGAACAGCTGGTTCCATTATGCCAAGCTGTATGCTGCCACCGCAGGGTGCATTGGCTTTATGATGCTTAAGTACAAGTGGAGCATCGGCAAGACCCAGTGGTTCAAGGTGTTCCCCTTTGTAATTGTGGCCATTAACATTTTGATCGCTGTGGCCAGCGACTTTGAGTCTGCCATTAAGGGCATCAGCGCCGGCGGTGCTGCCGGTGGTTGGTGGCTCTCCAGCGAAAATGTGTGGCTGTTCGGCGGCTGGTGGAATATCCTCAACGGTCTGGCCGGTATCATCAACATTCTGTGTATGACCGGCTGGTGGGGTATTTACTCCTCTAAGAACCACCAAGATATGCTGTGGCCGGATATGACTTGGTGCTACATTCTGGCCTACGATATTTGGAACTTTGAGTACACCTACAACAACCTGCCCACCCACTCCTGGTACTGCGGCCTGGCTCTGCTGCTGGCACCCACCTTTGCCAACGCACTGTGGAACAAGGGCGGCTGGATCCAGAACCGTGCCTACACGCTGGCCATTTGGTGTATGTTTGCCCAGGTATTCCCGCTGTTCCAGGATCAAGGCAAGTTCGCCGTGATCACCAGTGTGTATGCTGACGGGTTTATGAACCCGGCGGTGCACCCCACCGCTGCCAACCCCACAGCGCAGGGCGTAATCTCCGTACTGGCGCTGGCAGTCAATATGGTGGTATTCGGTTTCATTATGAAGAAAGCCAAGGAGACCAAGACCAACCCCTATCGTCACGAGATCTTCACCCATCAGAAAGACTTCCAGCTGGCTATGAGCCGCGCGGAAGGCAAATAATCATACATAGACAAAGAAAGGACCGTATCCACAAGGGATACGGCCCTTTTTGTATGTACATTTGTTTTAATAACCCAGTTCCTCGTCCACGATCAGCACCTTAATGCGGCCGATGTGGCGGTCAAAGGCGGTGGTCACATAGTTGCAGCACACCCGCTGGGGGCTAAAGCAGCCGTCGCACAGAGCGGGGTCTTCCTGATCCAAGCTGATGCAGTGGCCGGTAGCGGCGCAAGGGGTCTTGCAATGGAGCCGCCGGGTGTTGCGGGGAGCAGCAATGCGTTTCACCCGCTCTACCGCCTGGTCAAAAGTGTCTACGATCTTGTTGCGCCCCACGATCATAATCACCTGGCGGGGGCCAAACACAATGCAGGCCACCCGGTTGGAGTTGCCGTCCACATTATAAAGCACCCCGTCGGTGGTAATGGCGTTGGAAGAAGTGAAATAGGCGTCACAGCCAAAGGCATCCTGGTAGCATTGGCGCAGCGCCTCGCCCTCCAGTCCGGCTCGGTTGATATATTGATAATCCCCACCGGAGAGCAGGTCGATCACGCCCACTTCCTTTAAGGTCTCCGATCCGCCGTGGGACACGCTGCTGCCCGCAGGCACCAGCTTTTGCACCAGGGGCAGCACCTGTTCCCGGCTCTCCAAATAATACGGCTCAAAGCCTCGTCTTTTTAAGTTTTTGATGGTTTCTTCTATTCTTGCGTCCATCCCAGTCGCTCCTTTCTTATCGGTTCCAGTATTTCCGGTCCAGCGCCCGGTATTGCAGCGCCTCCGAGATGTGGGCGCCGTTGATTTCCTCTGTCTGCTCCAGGTCCGCAATGGTGCGGGCAATGCGTAAAATTTTGTCATACGCCCGGGCAGACAACCCTAATTTATCAAAGCTGATTTGCAGCAGGGCGGAGGCATCCTCCGTCAGGCGGCAACAGTCCTTGGTCATTTGGGGCGGCATTTTGGCATTGCAGGTAATGCCGGTGCCCACAAAGCGCCGCGCCTGCATTTGGCGTGCCCGGTTCACCCGCTGCCGAATGGCGCTGCTTGGTTCGCCCCGGGTGGTATCTGCCAACTGGGCATAGTCCACGCTCTGCACCTCCACATGCAGGTCAATCCGATCCAAAATGGGACCGCTGACCTTGTCCCGGTAGCGGTTCACCGCCGCCTGGCTGCAAGTACAGTCCTTGGTGGGATGACCCAAAAATCCGCAGGGGCAAGGGTTCATCGCCGCCACCACCATAATATTAGAGGGATAGGTTAGGCTGCCCCCGGCGCGGGAAATGGTGATCACACCGTCCTCCAAGGGCTGGCGCAGAGACTCCTTCGTGCGCCGGTCAAACTCCGGGAACTCGTCCATAAACAGCACTCCGTTATGGGCCAGGCTAATCTCGCCGGGCTTGGGCACCGCACCGCCGCCGGTAAGCCCCTGGGGCGATACCGTGTGGTGTGGACTGCGAAAAGGTCGGTGGCTGATCAGCCGAGTGCCGCTGGGCAGTGCCCCGGCAATGGAATAGATCTTGGTGGTCTCGATCTGCTCCTCAAAGGTCATTTCCGGCAAAATAGACGGCAGCCGCTTGGCCAGCATAGACTTGCCGGTGCCCGGCGGGCCGATCATCAGGCAATTGTGTCCCCCGGCAGCTGCGATCTCCAGCGCCCGCTTGGCGTTTTGCTGCCCCTTTACATCTGCAAAGTCCAGGTACTCCAGCGTGTCCTCCTCCGGGGAAAATGCCCGGTAGCAAGGCTCTACCGGTGCCTTGCCCTGCAAGTGATCCAGCACCTGGCGCACATGGGCCACCGGCAACACATCTATGCCCTCCACTATGCTGCCCTCGTCCCGATTGGCAGCGGGAACAAACACCGCGTGCAGCCCTTTTTCCCGGGCGCACAGCACCATGGGCAGCACCCCGGTGCAGGGCCGGATTTCGCCGTCCAGAGACAGCTCGCCTAAAAAGGCACAGCCGTCAGTGCTGCCGTGAATTTGGCCGCTGGCTTTCATCAGTGCCACAAACACCGGCAGGTCGTAAACGGCGCCCTCTTTCTTTACATCTGCCGGGGCAATATTTACCGTCATACGGGACACCGGGAACTGGTAGCCCCCGTTCTTAATGGTAGCCCGCACCCGCTCCCGACTCTCTCGCACCGCCATATCCGGCAGGCCCACAATGTCAAACCGGGGCAGACCGGTGCTGATATCCGCCTCTACCGTAACGGAAAAAGCGTCCAGCCCGTTCAGGCCCAAGCTCTCCACCTTCGCATACATAATAACGACCTCTTCTCCTGATTTTCTGCTTTTATTATACACGACCGACAGCCGTTTGACAATGCTTATTGACACCGGTGCAAATTGGGATTAAAATAATAGCGTGATGAGGAGCAGAAAGAGACAGACCCATCGTCAAAGAAAGGCAAAGGTGACAGTATGAATACCACAGAACTCTATACCCAGTGGCTGGAAAAGGCCACCGCTGATCCGGACCTGCAGGCAGAGCTGCAAGCCATCACCGGACAGGATGAGGAAATTCGCGATCGGTTCTACCGCTCACTGGAGTTCGGCACCGCCGGGCTGCGAGGCGTGATCGGCGCCGGTACAAACCGTATGAATGTGTACACCGTAGGCCGTGCCACCCAAGGGCTGGCCGATTACCTGAACGCCAAATACGACCACCCGTCCGTGGCCATCGGCTATGACTCCCGGATCAAGAGCGACCTGTTCTCCAAAGAGGCGGCTGCTGTGCTGGCGGGCAACGGCATTAAGGTATATCTTTATGAAGAGTTGGAGCCCACCCCCTGCCTGTCCTTTGCGGTGCGGCAGTTGGGCGCCCAGAGCGGCATTATCCTCACCGCCTCCCACAACCCGGCCAAGTATAACGGCTACAAGTGCTACAACAAAAACGGCTACCAAATGACCGACGACGAGGCGGCGGAGACTTACCATTATATTGAAAAGGTGGACTACTTCACCGGCATTAAGAAAGCGAACTTTGACGCCGCTGTGGCAGACGGCACCGTGGAATACATTGGCGAAAAGATGATGACCGCCTTTTTGGACGCGGTAGAGACCCAGTGTATGAACCGGGGCGTGTGCCAAAAGGCAGACCTGAAAGTGATCTACACCCCCCTAAACGGCACCGGCAATAAGCCGGTACGGGCGATCCTCGACCGGATCGGCGTGCCCCATGTGTATGTGGTGCCGGAGCAGGAGCTGCCGGACGGCAACTTCCCCACCTGCCCCTACCCGAACCCGGAGATCAAGCAGGCCTTTGAACTGGCACTGAAAATGAACGAAAATATCCACGCCGATCTGCTGCTGGCAACCGACCCGGACTGCGACCGGGTAGGCATTGCGGTGATGCAAGGGGGCAAAGTACGGCTGATGAGCGGCAACGAAGTGGGCGCTATGCTGCTGAATTACCTGCTGGAAATGCGAAAGCAAAAAGGCACCCTGAGCCAAAACAGCGTGGCGGTGAAGTCCTTTGTATCCACCGACCTGGCCCAGGCCATTGCTGCCCGCTACGGCTGCACCTTTAAAAATCTGCTCACCGGATTTAAGTACATCGGCGAGGTGGTGACGCAGCTGGAATCCCAGGGCCGTGCAGACGACTTTGTGATGGGCTTTGAGGAAAGCTACGGCTATCTGGCCGGCACCCATGCCCGGGATAAGGACGCCGTGGTGGCCAGTATGCTCATTTGCGAAATGGCCGCCTACTACAAGCTGCAAGGGCTGAGTTTGGGCGATGTGATGGACAAAATTTACGCCGACTACGGCTACTATGACAACGCAGTGGTCAGCTACACCTTTGAGGGCGAGGCCGGTATGGAAAAGATGGCCGGGATCATGAACCACCTGCGCCAAAATCCGCCGAAGTCTCTGGGCGGCAGCCCGGTGGTGGAACACAGCGACTACCAAAGTTCCCTGTCCACCGATCTGGTTAGCGGCAAGTCCGCCCCCATTGACCTGCCCAAATCCAATGTGCTGGAATACAAGGCGGAGAACGGCTGCAAGCTGATCGTGCGCCCCTCCGGCACGGAGCCGAAAATCAAAACCTATGTGACCGCCGTAGCCGCAGACAAAGCCGTTGCCCAAAAAATGGGGCAGCAGCTCATAGACGAAAGCGCCGCATGGATGGCATAACAGAAAGGAAGTAGAGAGAATATGCAGCAAAAATGGGTCAAGGTGACCGCCATTATTCTGGCTCTGCTGATGGCTTGCAGCGGGCTGGGCGTTGGCATTTACGCCTTTGTATCTTAACAAAAAGCACGCCCCGGCGCTGCGGTACTTTACCGGGCGGCGGGGCTTTTTTGATGGAAAGAGGTGGGCCCTTTATGTGGATCTTATTTGCCGTAGGCAGCGCCTTTTTTGCCGGCGCTACCTCTGTACTGGCCAAGGCGGGGATCAAATCCGTGTCCTCGGACTTTGCCACTGCCTTTCGCACCGGCGTGGTGCTGATCTTCTCCTGGCTGATGGTCTTTGTGGTAGGGTGCCAAAACGCCGTCTCCACCATTACCCCACGGGCACTGGTGTTTCTGGCCCTGTCCGGCGCCGCCACCGGACTGTCCTGGCTGTGCTACTTTAAGGCCCTATCCATCGGCAACCTGAGCAAGGTGGTAGCGGTGGACAAATCCTCCACTTTTCTGACCATTCTGCTGGCGCTGATCTTCTTTCGCGAGCCGTTTCACTGGCTCACCGGGCTGGGGATTGCCGTGATGATCGCCGGCACAGCCCTAATGCTGGAAAAGGGCGACGCCAAAAAGGGAGAAAAAGGCTGGCTGTTTTACGCCGCGGGCAGCGCCGTCTTTGCCGCGCTGCAGTCCATACTGGGCAAGGTGGGCGTGCAGGATATGGACTCCACCCTGGCCACCGCCCTGCGCACCATGGTGGTGCTGATCTTTGCCTGGGCCATTGTGCTGGGCAAGAAAGAGGGCGGCGACTGGAAAAAGATGACCCGCCGGGACGCAGTGCTCCTGGTGCTGTCCGGGATTACCACCGGCGCCAGCTGGCTGTGCTACTACCGGGCGCTGCAAACCGGCCGCGCCAGCGTGGTGGTGCCCATTGACAAGTGCTCCATACTTTTTGCCGTGGCACTGTCCGCCATCTTCTTAAAAGAGAAGCAGACCCGCCGCAGCCTATTGGCGCTGGCACTGGTGGTGGCAGGCACTTTAATGATCGCCTTGGCCTGACCTGATATACATAGAATGCAAACAGGACCGTATCTGAGAGATACGGTCCTTTCCTCTTTGCTTTATAAGCACGGATTATCCCAGCGCATAGGCCAGATCGCTTGCAGCGTCCGTTGTAGGCTTCCCCTGCGCATACCCATAGGCAGTCGGCACAAAATACATCTTGGTGGCCCTGCCGTCCTTGGTGATCAAGCTGACGGCATAACCCTGCTTTGCTTTCTTCAGCCGTTCCATTTGGTCAGCGCCCGGCTGTACATCGGCAAGCGTGCGGGCAATGGCTTTTCGGTCCGTTACCGTACGGAACGGATCGGTATAAAGGGACGCAAAGTTTTTGCGCACCACCTGGCCGCCCAACAGGCTCTCCGGGCGGGTCAGGTAATAGCCGTCCTCACTGTCCGGCTCGCCCAGCAGGCAGCCGTCCCCTTCGGTATAATCAGCTGTCACCGTACAAATCGGCGATACCAGCATAGTCTCCACCTGATCGGCAGACGGCAGCGTAGTCTGCGCCCCATAGATAAAGCCGTCTTTTTGCAGCAGCTTTAAGGTGCGATTCGCCCCGCCGGACTGATTAGGCAGATACACCACCGAGCGCACCACCGGGCACGGCGGATCGCTGTCTGTATGGGTGCTGTAAAAGCGGTTATAATAGGTACGCAAGGCCTCCGGGTCCATCTTTTGCAGTTGGCGGCGGGTCTTGCTGTCCGTGCCCGGGCGCACCTGGTAAATGGCAAAGGACACGGTGCTCCAGGACGCGTCTTGCATATTCATATAGGTCCAGTCCGTCCGGGTCAGCTCCATAAAATCCGCCCGAATGGCAGCGTAGTAGGCGGTCTGATCCACCTGCACCTCGCCCCGATTGTCCTCCATGGTCTGATCCCAGTACAAATCGTCCCGTTGTGTGCTGATTAAGGACACCAGCAGCAGGTTCTCCTTGGCGCTGTTCTTCACAAAGGGCTGTTGCTGCTTATATTCCTTGGTGGAGCGGATCACATTGGCGCCTTTGTCCCCGTAAGCGGTATAGATCCGGGTCAGAACCTTGCCGTTCTTTAATTTATATCGAAAACTGGACTTAAAGCCGCTGCCGCCCAGCACCTCAGTCTCTGCTGCGGTAATGCAATCACGATGCAGCTGCACAATGGCAGCCACGGACGCCGGGTCCGTAAACGTATAGCTGGATTCCAGCTCTTGCGACTCTGTCGTATCGGTAGAAACCAAGTGCGTACCCGGCTCCAACATATAATCCGGCAGATCCACCAGCGGGTCCTCCACCATAGGCTGCACCGTCACCTGTGCCACATCCTCTGCTGCCGGCACCTTGTTGCGGTAGTCGCTGCCTTGCACGCCTAAAAGGCACACGGTGCCAACGGTCACCACCACTAAGGTACTACACAGCACCGCGGCAGTGGGATTAACGACCTTGCGGGTGTACACCAAGGTACACACCAGGGTCATCACGCCCACACCGGCACCACACAGCAGCGCATACACGCCATACTGATTCGACTGCAAGGTTAGCAGCATAGGCAAACACACCAGGCTCAGCGCCGCCCCGGTGGTGGCCAACACATAGACCACCGGTGTGGACAGGGTCTGCTCCGCGCACTCGCCGGAGCGCCGCCGATAAAAGAACAGTCCGGCAAAGAAGCTGACTGCCCCCACCAGCAAAGCCGCCAGCAGCAAATAGCGAAAATCAAACACTCCCTGCACCCCAAAGGGCACATACGCGATAGGGCTGACCAGTGCCACGATCCGTACCGGCTGCTGGTTCAGCCCGGACAGGAAAGCGGGAAACAGCTCTGCATAAGAAATCAGTCCCAGGGGCAAACAGCCGCCGATACCGATAAGCAGGGTCCAGTATTGCCACACCTTGCCAGCCGTAACGGCGCATAGCAAACAAATACAGTAGAAGGCCGCCGCCGCTGCAAAGGCAACTGTTAGCAGCCGCAGGCCGTAACCGGCATCCAGTTGAACATGCCAATTGCGAGGAATCAGCTGCGGCACCAACCAGCATCCGATCCCGGCGCCGCAAAAGGCCAGCAAAAGCACCAATTCCCCTATCACCCACTTGACAAAGTAAAAAGTGCGCCGAGTCACCGGCAGGGATAAATAGAAATCACTTTGCCGCCGACTGTAAAGAAAGCGAAAAGCAGATATGGCAAAGAACGCCCCCGCCATGATTGTGGCGGCGGACAAAAACAGCGCTATACTGCCAAAAATGCGCACCGTCTGATCCTGCGCGGCGACAGTGTCGGTATCCTGATTCATAAGTGCCTGCAAAAGGCCGTGGCACAGAGCATACAAGAAGCCTAAAAACGGAAACAATGCCAGCCAAACAGACATACGGCGCCCCTCCCGCTGCAAAGCGGAAAACAGCACCCACTTAGATGACCTTGTTGATGTCATAACCGGCCACCTCCATTTCGCTGATAAATAATTCTTCCAGAGTAATCGGCAGGGTCTCGCAAAACAGCGGATGCAGCCGCTGTACCAGCGCCAAAGTCTCTGTCTCCGTGCCCCGCACCGTCATCTCAAACAGCTTGCCCTGCTGGCTGCATTTGAGCAAATTCAGCCCGGCGCGCACCGTTTCAAAATCCGCCGGATCCGCCAATGCAAACTGCACGCGGGTGATCCCCAGCTTCAGCCGATCCAGGTCGTCCTCGCACAAGGCACCGCCCCGATGGAGCAGCCCCACATGGTCGCACACATCCTCCAGCTCTCGCAAATTGTGACTGGCGATCATCACAGACGCGCCGTTCTCCGCCACAAAGTCCACCAGCAGCTTCTTCACCAGTTCCCGCACCACCGGGTCCAGGCCGTCAAAAATCTCGTCAAACAAGATACAGCGAGGCTGGGTGGACAACCCCAGCAGAATCGCCGCCTGGCGCTGCATACCCTTACTCATCTTGCCCAGCCGAGCGTCAAAGGAAATGGGAAACAGCTTTTCCATCCGGGCAAAGTAGTCCTCGCTCCACCCGGGATACACGCTGCGGTACAGCCGTGCCAGCCGCCGCACGGTGGCGGTGGGAGCTAAATACGGATAGTCCGAGATAAACACAGTGCTGCGCTTGACCTGCTCATTCTCAAAAGGCGCCTGGCCGTTAATGAGCACCCGCCCGCTGTCCGGCCGATACACACCGGCCAAAATGCGCAGCAGCGTGGACTTACCGGCGCCGTTAGAACCTACCAGCCCAAAAACGGAGCCGTCCTGCACCTTCAGCGTCAAGTGGCGCAAGGCGGTAACGCAGTCAAACTGCTTGCTCACATCTTGAATTTCAATCATCTCGGTCCCTCCTCTCCATCTGTTCTTCTACCATCTGCTCCAGCTCCTGCCGGGTCAGGCCGGCGTCTGCCGCTGCCTGTACCGCTGCGGCAAAGCGATCTGCCGCCAGCTTCTTAAACTGGGACAGCTGATCCTCCTCCGGCGAAATAAAGGCACCCCGCCCGGCTACTGTATAAAGCACGCCGTTCATCTCCAGAGCGGCATAAGCCTTTTGTACCGTGTTGGGGTTAATGCCCAGTTGCTGTGCCATGGCACGCACCGACGGCAGCTGCTGGTCCGGCAGCAACAGCCCCAGGGACACATACCGCACGATCTGCGCTTGCAGCTGCTGGTGAATGGGCACCCGACTGCGATTATCTATATGAAACAACCGTGCACGCTCCTTTTTCTCGTTCTCTGTACTATACATAGTAGTACACTATGACTATACCATACTCATCGCCAATCGTCAACCACCGTTTACAGCCAAATTCGCGCACTTCCCGACAAAATATCCGGTCTTTTGTCGCAGAACATTTAACCCAAATTTAACATTGGCCGAATTCAAACTTAACAGACTTCCTATATGCTAAGTGGGAACGAAATAAAAAACAAGACAAAACAGAAAACAGCGGGGTATATCCGATGACAATTTTCAACTTCTTAAGCCTGATCGGCGGTCTGGCACTCTTTCTCTTTGGCATGAATGTGATGGGCAGCGGCCTGGAAAAAATGGGCGGCGGCAAATTTGAGTCCGTGCTGGAAAAAATGACCAACAACCGCATTAAGGGCGTGCTGCTGGGCGCCGGCGTTACCGCCGTGATCCAGTCCTCCAGCGCCGTGACCGTGATGGCCGTGGGCTTTGTAAATTCCGGCATTATGGCACTGAACCAAGTGGTGGGCATTATTATGGGCGCCAATATCGGCACCTGTATCACCTCCTGGCTGCTGTCCCTCACCGGCATTGAGAGCAGCAATGTATTTTTGACCATGCTGAAACCCAGCACCTTCTCCCCGATACTGGCGCTGATCGGCATTGTACTCTATATGTTCTGCAAAAGCGAGAAGAAGAAGGAACTGGGTTCCATTCTCCTGGGCTTCTCTACCCTGATGTTCGGCATGGAGGCTATGAGCGGAGCTGTGGCACCACTGGAGAGCGATCCGGCTTTTACCGGCGTGTTCACCATGTTCTCTAATCCCATTCTGGGCGTGCTGGTGGGTATGATCCTCACCGCCATCATTCAAAGTTCTTCCGCTTCCGTGGGTATTCTGCAAGCACTGTCCGCCACCGGTGCCATCTCCGTGGGCGCCGCATTCCCCATTATTTTGGGGCAGAATATTGGTACCTGCGTCACGGCGCTGATCTCCAGTATCGGCACCAACAAAAACGCCAAGCGTACCGCTGTCATTCACCTAACCTTTAACATCATCGGCGTGGTGTGCGGTATGGCGCTGTTCTACGGTGCCAATGCCATCTTCCACTTTGCCTTTTTGGACAAAGCGGTGAACGGCGCAGACATTGCCGCCATTCACACCGCATTCAATGTATTTTGCACTGTGCTGCTGTTCCCCTTTGGCAAGCAGCTGGAAAAGCTGTCCTGCCTGATCGTGCGGGACAAGGCAGACAAGACGCAGCCCGCTGCCGCAGACAGCGACGCACTGGTAGAGGAGCGCTTTTTGATGTCCCCGTCCTTTGCCATTGAGAAGTGCCGGGAGCGTACCAACGATATGGCCCGCCTGGCCCAGAAAAACACCCTGCTGTCCCTGGGCTTCATCCGGGTCTATAACAAGAAAGACAGCGAGGCTATTCACCAAAATGAAAAGGCGCTGGATGCCTTTGAGGACGAACTGGAGACCTACCTGGTCAAGATCAGCAGTATGCAGCTGAGTCTGGAGAACAGTATGCAGGTGAGCAAGCTGTCCCACGCCATCGGCAACTTTGAACGGATCGGCGACTACGCAGTGAATATTCTAAAAACCAAGCGCACCATGCACGAGGACAAGATTCACTTCTCCAAGGAAGCCTCCAAGGAACTGGAAGTGATGAGCAGCGCCGTGCAGGAGATCATCACCAAGGCCACCAACGCCTTTATTGAGAACGATGTGGCTGCCGCCCAAACCATTGAGCCGCTGGAGCAGGTGATTGACAACTTAAAGGCAGAGCTTCGTGCCCGCCACACCAAGCGCTTGCAGGCCGGGGAATGCACCATTGAGACCGGTATGCTGTTCTTTGACATCATCAACAGTTTTGAACGCATTGCGGACCACTGCTCCAATCTGGCTGTGTGCATTATTGAGCTGAGCCAGGGCAGCTACCAGACCCATCGCTATTTAAAGAGCGTAAAGAGCCAGGAGAACGCCCGGTTTATGGAAAGCTTTGAGGATTATTTGCGCAAATACGCATTGCACTAACGGTGAATTTTTGCTATGCTAAAAGGAGTAGGAGGTGACGGTGTGAGCCAAAAGATCTATATTGTAGAGGACGATGCCAGTATTCGAGAGCTGGAAAGCTATGCCCTAAAGAGCGCCGGATTTGAAACGCTGGGATTTGAGAACAGCCGGGATTTCTTCGCCCAAATGGAGAGCCACCTGCCGGATCTGATCCTGCTGGACATTATGCTGCCGGGCACAGACGGACTGAAAGTGCTGGAGACCATTCGCTCCACCCCCGCTTACAGCAAACTGCCCGTAATCCTGGTGACTGCCAAAACCGGCGAGATCGACGCAGTTAAGGGGCTGGACTCCGGCGCCGACGACTATATCACCAAGCCCTTTGGGGTGATGGAGCTGATCTCTCGGGTAAAGGCACTGCTGCGCCGCATCGACCGGGTGAAGAAAGAGGATCTGAACTACGGCACCATTCGCATAGACGTGAGCCGACACACCGTGCAGGTAGACGGCAACGAAGTGGAGCTGACCTATAAAGAATACGAAATTCTCAAGTACCTGATGAAGAACCGGGGCATTGTGCTCACCAGAGACTCCCTGATGGAAAAAATCTGGGGCTACGATTTCGAACACGGCAACCGCACGGTGGATGTACATATCCAGTCCCTACGCAAAAAGCTGGGCACCGCCGGGGACGCCATTAAAACCATTCGCAATGTGGGCTACAAGATCGGTGACTGATCATGCGTAAGAAAGTCTTTTTCCGTGTATTTTGCTTTACCGCTCTGGCAGTGATCGCCACCGTGGTGCTCATCACCCTGGCGCTGACAGTGGCACACGGCGACACCGGTGCCTTGACCGGCGCCATCATCCGCAAGGAACTGCCCTATGTACTGGGCATTTTAGCGGCAGTGCTGGGAGCTTCCGTGCCGGTTAGCTACGCCATTACCGGCGCAATTATTCAACCGCTGGAACAGTTGGGCGAACACATTGACCACATTGACCGGGTACAAACCGAAAAAGAGCTGCGCCCCTTTGTGGAGAAGATCCAGGCCAATAATGAAAAAAAGCGCCAGCTGGAAAAACAAAAAAAGCAATTTACCGCCAATGTGTCCCACGAACTGAAAACCCCACTGACCTCCATTGCCGGTTATGCTGAATTGATCGAAAACGGAATGGCTCGGCCGGAGGACATAAAGCCCTTTGCCCACACCATTCGCAAGCAGGCGCTGCGGCTGGTGTCTTTGGCAGAGGATATTATTCAACTGTCCCAGTTAGAGGAGAACGACGGCGAGATTCTCTTTGAAGAAGTGAATTTAACGGAATTGGCGTCGGACTGCGTGCAGTCCCTGCAAATCAACGCCCAAAGCCGCACGGTGGATCTGCGCCTGGAGGCCCCGGAAGCGCCCATTTACATTAAGGGCAACAAAAGCCTGCTGGAGGAACTGCTCTACAACCTGTGCGACAACGCCATTCGGTACAACAAGCCCCAAGGCAGTGTCACGGTAACCCTGCGCCCGGAGCAGGGCGGCACCGCCTTACAGGTGGCCGACACCGGCATCGGCATACCGGAGAAGTACCGGGAGCGTATCTTTGAACGCTTCTTTCGAGTGGACAAAAGCCGCAGCAAAGAGACCGGCGGGACCGGGCTGGGGCTGGCCATCGTCAAGCATATTGCCCAGGTGCACCACGCACCGGTGGAGCTGGACAGCGTGGAGGGGCAAAGCACAACCATTACCGTGCACTTCCCGGAATAATATGGTATATATATTTATATAAAAAACGGACAGCCGTGGCAGCTGTCCGTTTTTTGCGCTTTTTATAGTTTTTGTACATTTTACGGCACTTGTCAAATTTTCAGACACTTTGTTATAAATAACTAATTACAAATCGTTATCGCGGTCATATACTATGTGTAGAATTTTTAGCAAAGGAGTTTTAGTTGTGGCTACGAAGCAAAAAAAGCCGATGGCAAAGACCATCATCAAGGCCGCCGTAATTATCGGCGTGCTGATCATTCCGCTGATGTACAGTTACTTCTATCTGAGCGCGTTCTGGGATCCGTATTCCCGCTTGCAAGATGTATCTGTGGCGGTGGTCAACCTGGACAAAGGCGCCAAAATCAACGGTAAAGACCGCAATGTAGGTAAAGAAATTTGTGATCATTTAGAGGAAGATGGCTCGCTGAACTTCCACTTTGTCAGTGAGGCAGACGCAAAAGACGGTCTGATGAACGACAAGTATTATGCCGAGGTTCTGATTCCGGCAGACTTGACCGATTCCATCTCCACGGCCTCCAAGAATACCAAGAAGCAACACGCCCAAATCCAATATGTTGCCAACCAAAAGCGCAACTACCTGGCCTCCCAGATTTTGGAAAGCGGCATGATGCCCACCATTAAAGAAACCGTCAACGGTGCGGTAAACAAAGAAATCACCGCCACCCTGACAGATAAGCTTTACTCCGTGCCGGACGCGCTGGAGATCCTGAAAGACGGCTTACAGCAGCTGTCTGACGGCGCCGGTTCCGTAAAAGGCGGCACCCAGCAGCTGTCCACCGCCACCATCAGCCTGAATGTAGGCACGGAAAAGCTGGCAAAGGGCAGCAAAGACCTGGTCAGCGGCCTGTCTGTATTTAAGGCCGGTACCGCCAAGCTGGCAGACGGCGCCACCCAGGTAGACACCGGCGCTGCCAAGCTGCAAAAGGGCACTGCCACCTTGAAAGCCGGCACCCAGCAGTTAAACGACAATGTACCCGCCCTGAAAAGCGGCGTAAAGAAGCTAAACGACGGTGCCACCGCGTTGGCAGACGGTTCCGCTGCCCTGCGCACCAACCTGAAAGCATATACCGACGGCGTGGCTAACGCCTCTGCCGGCAGCGACGATGTAATGGACGGTATCGCCAAGCTCCAGTCCGGCATTACCGGTCTGGAAAGCGGCTTGGTCGACCTGAAGACCCAGTCCGCAGACGGCGCCACCGACCTGGCTGCCGCGGAGAAGAAGCTGGAGACTGGCGTGGACCAGATGACCACCCAGCTGAGCGTCTACACCACCGGTGTAGACAGCCTGATCACCAACTTTGAGACCAGCGTAAAACTGCTCACCGGGGCTTATCCCTACATTAGCAACGCCGCTGTGCAGCAGCAGGTGGGTCAGTATCTGCAACAGTGCAACACCGCAGAGAACCGAGAGAAGCTTGCCAAACTGAAGCAGGGCAAGAACCAGATCAATACCGGTTTGGCCTCCATGAAGCAGGGCGTGCAGCTGCTGGAGACCGACTCTGCCAAGAGTATGGCCAAACTGCAAGCGGGTATCGGCCAGGTACAGGCCGGTGTCAAAATGTTAGACGACGGTGCTGTGGCTCTAAACACCGGCACTGCAAAACTGCAAAAGGGTCTGCAAACCCTGGAAAAGAACAATGATGCGCTGAACGCAGGCGCAGCCGCCGTAGCCACCGGCGCAAGCCAGTTGGCAGACGGCACCGACACACTGCTGTCCTCCTCCAGCACCCTGGCCAAGGGCGTAACCGCACTGGACAGCGGTGCAGGCGATCTGCTGGCAGGCGTAAAGGCACTGAAAATTGCCACTGCCCAGCTGGCAGATGGTTCTGACCAAATCAACACCAAGACGACGACCATTCAAAACGGTGCCTCCCAGCTGCAAAGCGGGATCAACCAGCTGAACGGCGGTGCCTCTCAACTGGAAAACGGTGCTGCCAAGCTGAACACCGGTGCCGCCGCATTAAAGGCCGGCACAGACACCGCCAAGGACGGTGTGAAAGAAAACCTGACCACCACCAACAACCAGCTGAAGGCTCTGGACGGCTTGGCCGATTACAGTGAGGAGCCGGTATCCACCGACACCCAGCATGTGCAGCCGGTAGACAACTACGGCTCCGCATTCGCCCCTTACTTTATGAGTCTGTCTATGTGGGTCGGCGGTTTGATGATCTTCTTCGGTATCTACCTGGATTATCAAAAGAAAATTCGTATTCTGTCTAAAGACAGCGACCATGTGGTACTGCGTGCATTCGTGTTCATGCTGCTGGGTCTGCTCCAGGCGGTGCTGCTGGCATTCGTAATCCGCCACGCACTTGGCATTAAAGTCGCCAACTTAGGTATGCTGTACCTGTCCTGCTGTTTGGTATCGCTGACCTTTATCTCGATCATTCAGTTCTGCCTGGTACACTTGGGCGACGCAGGCAAGTTCGTTGCGCTGCTGCTGCTGATCTTGCAGCTGACCTCCTGCGCAGGCACCTTCCCCATCGAGACCTGCCCCACCTTCTTCCAGAAGCTGTATCCGTTCATGCCCATGACCTACTCCGTGCGCCTGTTTAAGGAAGCACTGGCCGGCACATGGAACGGCAGCGTTACCAAGGATGTACTGATCCTGGTGGCCATTATGGTGGTATTCACCCTGGCAACCACCCTGCTGAGTGCCTACCGTGATCGTCATAAAATCAAAGAGATGATGGCAAACGGACCGGAATCTGTGCTGAATAAATAAATACTCAAACCCCTTTCAAAGAGCCTGTAAGCAATTGCAGGCTCCTTTTTTATGGCATAAACAAAGCCCCGACGGTGCTGCACCGCCGGGGTCCTTTCTGTTTTATGCGATTGTTACAGCGTACCGCTGGCTCGCTCTACCGCCACCTTTTGGCAATCGGCAGCCAAGTGACGCAGCTGCGCCGCCAACTGGTCCGGGGTCTTGCGCATTCCGCCGCGCACCCAATCCAGCACCGTGCCTGTAATGCCGTAGGCAAAAAAGTCCGCAATAAAGTGTTGCTCCTCCTCACCGATCTGCAAACCGGAGCGCAAGTTCAACTTAGCAACTGCGTCCCGAAACAGCGTCGCAGCACTCTGGAACAAGAATCGACGAAACTCATCGTCTGCGTGGAGCACCGCATTCTTATAAAGCGCCGCGTCCGCCGCCATCGTCTCAAACATTTGCAACAAATGGGTATTCCAGTTTTCAAAGGTCAGACCGTCGGTAAAGGGATCAAAAATCTCCTGTTTATAAATCTGACCCAGCAGGGCGTACTTGTCTGCAAAATGATAATAAAAGGTTTGACGATTGAGCTGGCACCGGTTCGTAATATCGGACACGGTGATCTTCTCAAAGGGCGTTTGGCGCATAATTTCCTTCAGCGCCGTCTCCAACGCGGTAACGGTTATTTTTTTTACAGACACAACATTTCCTCCCGGAATATTATTTTATATCGTAGCAGGCAACCGTCGGCGGATAAAATCATCCACGGTCCGATGATATTCTTCCTCATTGAGCAGGCAGCTTTGGGCGTGCTTGGCGTTGTCAAAAATTTTCAGTTCCTTTTTATCCGCCGGACACAGGTTATAGAGTTCGTACACCATCTCCGGGGGTACAAAGTCGTCCAGCGCACCGTGGATAAAGAGAATGGGCACCTTGGCCTCTCGCACGCTTTGGCGCACATCTGTCTTTTCCAAATCAAACCCGGCCAGGCGCTTGTTCATCTCATTTAACAGCCACAGCACCGGCTGGGGGTGGCGCAGCCCGGCATTCCGAGCCACATAGGAAAACTCGTCCTTGGCACTGGTATAGGCGCAGTCGGAGATAATCAGCTTGACACAATCCGGGCAGCGGCTGCCTGCCAGCTGCAACACGGTAGCAGCACCCATAGACACCCCGTGGAGTATCACGGTAATATCCTGCCCAAAGCGGGCAGTCAGGTACTCGATCCAGCGGAGCATATCTTGGCTCTCATAGTAATCAAAGCCCACATACTCGCCACCGGAGGCACCGGCGCCCACATGGTCGCAGCAAAAGAAACCGTAGCCCAGATCGTGGTAGTGCTTAATAAAAGTATGCGGGTCCACCGTGTGATCCGCATGGAACCCGTGGGAGCCGAACACAATCACCTTGGAGTCACCCTTCGGCGGCAGATAATACCCCCGCAGCAGGTCACCCCGGTCAGAGGTGATGGTGCAGTTCTCCACCGGCTGGGTGTTGACCCAATCGGTGTACTTTTGGCGCCAGGCGTCCGCCATAGCGTAATCGTCCTTGTCCTTCATCTCCATCAGGCGAGTCATGGGGCGCTTGGGGCGATCCCCACGGCCCATCACCTGCTTATACAGATTAACCGCTTCTGCCGCAACCAAGCCCGCTGCGGCGGCGCCTAATGCCACTGTTTTCAACTTCATAAAAAATCCCCCTTATCCGCCGGCAGCCACAAGCGGCACACCTGCTTCTGTCCCTATTTTACCAAAAAACGACAGGGTTTTCAACTTTGGAAATTTACACGGCACCCGGCAGCGCCTGTCTATTAAAACAGCCCGCTTACCGGAGCAAGCGGGCCAAGGGAATACGCTTATTCTTCTACCGTTTTGGTGGCCACAAAGTGCACCCCGGTGCGGAAGATATTGTCTACCACCACATCGCCCACATGCACCGGCGCCGTGACCTCCACTTTGTCCAGAAGCCGCATGGCCTCCTCCATCATATACTTGGGGATCTGGCCGTCCGTCTTTACCGGCAGGCGGCAAGCGCTTTTGCTGCGCAGCCGCACGGTGGAGGTGATTACCCGGGTGGGGTTCTTCAGCTCATTGTGACCGTACTCCGCACCCCGAGGACAGCGATTGCCGGTCACCGTATAACCGTGCTCCTCATCTACCTTTAAGTGGCAGCCCTTGGGGCACATAATGCAAATCAAATCCTTCATGCCTGTACCTCCTCTGCTGCAATATGCAAGGTGTCGCCGTCAATCCGTGCCAGCAGCGCCTTAGGAATCTTAATGGTCTCCATCTCGCCGGGAGCCATGTGTTCCCGCTTAAAGGACGCAATGACCTGATCGCCGCAGGTCACCTGAATGCGGCTCTCCTTAAACACGCGCCGCACCCGGAAGTAGAACTCCACACCGTCACTGTCTGCACGGAAACGCTGGGGCACCGTATAGCCGATATGGGCATTGGTGGTCACCTGCACTGTGCGCTCCCGATCCAGCTCGCCGGCCTGCACATAATCCGCAGCCGCCGCGCCGGCAGCCATACTCTCTGCGGTCACAAAGTCTACCAAATCATGCACATGCAGCGCATTGCCGCAGGCAAAAATGCCTGGCACCGAGGTCTCCCGGTTCTCATACACCAACGCGCCGTTGGTGCGTGGATCCATAACGATTCCGGCATCCCGGGTCAATTCATTCTCCGGGATCAGCCCCACGGACAACAGCACCGTGTCGCAGTCAAAGGTCATCTCCGTACCGGGAATGGGACGGCGCTGGTCGTCCACCTGGGACACTACCACCTGCTCCACCCGGGCTTTGCCCCGAATGTCCGTAATGGTGTGGGACAGATACAGCGGAATATCAAAATCCTCCAGGCACTGCACAATGTTGCGCTGCAACCCGCCGGAATAAGGCATTACCTCTACGCAGGCCAGCACCTTGGCGCCCTCCAGAGTCATACGCCGAGCCATAATCAGCCCAATGTCACCGGAGCCGAGAATGACCACACGCTTGCCCACCATGTAGCCCTCCATATTCACATACCGCTGGGCAGCACCGGCAGTGAGCACACCGGCCGGGCGCGTGCCGGGAATGGAGATGGCGCCGCGGGTGCGCTCTCTGCACCCCATGGCCAGCACAATGCTCTTGGCCTCCAGCACCCGGTAGCCCTCTTTCTTGCTTACCGCGTGCACCTGCTTCTCCGGGGTCACCTGGAGCACCATGGTGTCCAGGAATACCTCCACGCCGGTGTCCGCCACCATGGCGGCAAAGCGAGAGGCGTACTCCGGACCGGTAAGTTGCTCTTTGAAGTAATGCAGGCCAAAGCCGTTATGGATACACTGGTTGAGAATACCGCCCAGTTCCTTGTCCCGTTCTAAGATGGCAATGTGTTTCAGCCCTTTGTTCCAGGCTGCATAGGCAGCTGCCAAACCGGCAGGTCCGCCGCCAATTACGATCAGATCATACATTACGCACGCACCTCCCCTTTTGTATAGGCAGTAAGAATTTCGCTGCCGTCCCGATCCTGCAAAATCGTCAACGGCGACACACCCAGCTCCCGCGCCAGCAGGTCTACCACCCGCGGCCCGCAAAAGCCGCCCTGGCAGCGCCCCATACCGGCGCCGGCGCGGCGCTTAATGCCGTCTACGGATACCGGCGGAATAGGCGAATGAATGGCATCTAAAATCTCGCCCTCCGTCACCGTCTCACATCGGCAGATCACCCGCCCGTAAGCAGGGTTTTTCTCAATCAGCGCCTTGCGTTCCGCAGCGCTCAACCGGTTGAAATGCACTTTCTCCCGGCTGTCTATGTAGCTGTCTTTCTCCGTCAGATCCAGTCCGTCTGCGGCCAGCAGCTCCGCCGCATAATCGGCAATGGCCGGCGCAGAAGTCAGCCCGGGAGAGCGAATGCCCGCCACATTCAGGAAATGCGCCGCCGCAAAATCAATAATAAAATCATCCACGGTGGAATTGGCCCGCATACCGGCAAAGTTGCGGATATTCTGGCGAAAATCCACGCCGGGCACCGTGCGCACCGCCTTTTGGCGCACCTCAGCCAGGCCCGCTGCGGTGTCAGATGTATCGTCCGGATCCCGGCGCACCACCGCATTGGGTCCTACGATCAAATTGCCGTGCACCGTAGGCGCCACCAGCACGCCCTTGCCCTCTTTGCCCGGGCACTGGAAGATTACCGTGGAAACCCGGTTACCCTCGCACTTATCCAGCAGGTAATACTCGCCTACCGTAGGCTCTACGGTAAAGGACGGCGCCGCTACCAGGTTGTTCACCCGATCGGCGTACACGCCGGCAGCGTTGATCACATACCGTGCCTCCACCGTGTCTTTGCCGTCGGACAGGGCATAGCCCTCCGCTGTCTTTTCAATCTTCTCCACCGGGAACCGACGGCGCAGTTCACAACCGTTTTGCACCGCCACCTCGGCCATAGCCAAACCAAACTCCCAAGGATTAACAATGGCTGCCGTAGGCGCCCACAAAGCACCCTTGGCTGTCTCCGTTACATTGGGCTCCTTGGCTCGCACCTGCGCGGCGTCCCAAAGCTCCAGCCCCGGCACACCGTTCTCGCGCCCCCGCTCCAGCAGGTCCTGCAAGGTATCCATGTCTTCATCGTTCAAGGCCACCACCAGGGAGCCGGTGTCTTTCCAAGACACATGGAGCTTTTTGCAAATCTCTCGGCTCATGGCATTGCCTTTTACATTCAGCTTGGCCATCAGCGTACCCGGGTGCGGATCGTACCCGGCGTGCATAATGGCGCTGTTGGCGCGGGTGGCACCCATACAGATGTCGTTCTCCTTCTCCAACAGAATGACCCGCACCCGGCAGCGCGCCAGCCGATAAGCACAGGCACACCCGGCAATACCGCCGCCGATGATCGCTACATCATACATTTGTATATCCCCCTTATTCTTGCAAAACAGGCAAAAAAATAAGCAACGAAAAAAGACGGAGCGCTCTGCTCCGTGCTTTTACCGTTGCTCAAATCTCTCGGCTGTTATGCACTTAAAGTAATTTTAGTATAACACAAAGAACTGCCGCTGGCAATACGCAAAAAAGATAATGAACATCCGTGCATTATCTTACATCTTCCAAACCCCCGGATTGGTGGAGGACACTGCCAGTGCGCCCGCCTCCAGGGCGTTGACCACATCGGCCTTTTCCGTCACCAATCCCCCGGCGATAATAGGCTTGCCACAGGTGGCTGCCACCCGATGAATCACCTTTGGCATAAGCCCGGGCAGCACTTCGATCAAATCCACACAGCGCTCGTTCTTCATTTTGGCTATATTTTCCATCGCAATGGAATCAATCAGAAAAAAGCGCAAAATGGTGCGCAGTCCCTTGGCCTTGGCGAAGCGCAACAGCGGCAGCCGGGTAGAAATAATCCCATCCGGCCGGGCTGCGTGAATCAGATAATCCACTGCCGCCTCCCGGGCAGACAGACCCTCGATCAGGTCTGCGTGCACAAATACCGTTTTCCCCGCCGTCTTCAGCTCGGCCACAATCCGCGGCACGGAATTCAAATCTCCAAACAGCACAAATACCACCCGGCACGGGCTGTTCAAGCACCGCTCCAACCCCGGCTCGTCCTTTACAGCTGCCACAATGGGGCTGTCCCCCAGCGTATTTTCCAAAAATCCCATACTGTTCCCCCCTGTACGGTTTTGGCTTTTTCTCCATCTCATTGTACCTGTTTTTTTCCGGCAAGTCAACCGGGGACAATCGGGTATTGCTTTAGACGCTGAATATGGTACAATAGGCTTGAAAGACAGGGGGATTTTTTATGTTAAAAGAAGCACTGCGTGCCCGCACGGCGGGTACGGCCAAAGAGAAGCAGATTTTTATTTTCGGTCACTGCCGGCTGACGGTACTGACCCCCCGACTGATCCGGGTGGAGCACTGCCCCGACGGCGCATTTGAAGACCGTGCCAGCACTGCTGTGTGGTTCCGAGCCTTCGATGTGCCACCGTGCAAGGCGACACTGCACCGGGGAACGATCACCCTAACCACACCGGAGATCACCCTCACCGTCCATGCCCGCACCGGCACGCCGCAGACGGTAACTTTTTCAAACGGCAAAACGGCGGACTGCCTGAACTTCGGCAACCTGCACGGCACCTGCCGCACCCTGGACGCTACCTTTGGGCCGGTACCTTTGCAGGACGGCCTGGTGTCACGGGACGGGGTGAGCCTCTTAGACGACAGCCGCAGCTTTTTGTTGGATGCGGACGGCCGTTTCTGCCCCCGCAAGAGAAAGGGCAAAGATGTGTATGTGTTTGCCTACGGCCACGACTACCGGGCGGCAATACAGGATTTTTATAAAATCAGCGGATCGGTGCCCCTGATCCCCCGATTTGCCCTGGGCGTGTGGTGGAGCCGCTACCACGCCTACACCCAGGAGGAATACTTAGGACTGATGAAGCACTTTGCGGCGGAAAATGTGCCGCTGACGGTAGCCACCGTGGATATGGACTGGCACTGGACGGACCCCAACAAACGCTTTGGCACCCACTATAAGGGCAAAGACGGCTGGACAGGCTATTCCTGGAATACGGAACTGTTCCCGGACTACAAGGCCTTTTTGCAGGATCTGCACCAAATGGGGCTACACACCACCGTCAACCTGCACCCGGCGGACGGGGTGCGCGCCTTTGAGGACCCATACCCGGCCATGGCTAAGGCGATGGGGCTGGACCCGAAAACCAAGCAGGATATTCCGTTCCGGTGCGGCAACGATACCTTTTGGAACGCCTACTTTGATGTGCTTCACAAACCCTATGAAAAAGAGGGCGTGGACTTTTGGTGGTTGGACTGGCAACAGGGCAAAAAAAGCGATGTGCCCGGGCTGGACCCGCTGGTGGCACTGAACCACTACCATTATTTGGACAACGCAGAGAACGGCAGGCTGCCGCTGATCCTGTCCCGATACAGCGGCCCCGGCGCCCACCGCTATCCCCTGGGCTTTTCCGGCGACACCGCCCAAAACTGGCGGGTGCTGCACTTTCAGCCCTACTTTACAGCTACGGCAACCAATGTGGGCTACACCTGGTGGAGCCACGACATCGGCGGCCACTACCTGGGCGAGCGCAACGAGGAGCTGTACCTGCGCTGGCTGCAACTGGGAGTATTCAGCCCCATTCTGCGGCTGCACTCCACCTCCAATGACCTGATGGGCAAGGAGCCTTGGCGCTATCGGCCGGATGTGTGCGCCGCTGCCAAGGACTGGCTGCGCCTGCGCCATCGGCTAATTCCCTACCTCTACACAATGGACGCCCGCACCCACCAGGAGGGATTGGCTCTATGCGAGCCACTGTACTATGCCTACCCGGAGGCGGAGGAAGCCTACGACAAAGCCTACTGCAACGGCTACCTGTTTGGCAGCCGGCTGTTGGTGTACCCCATCACCTCTCCGCAAAAAAAGCAGCTGGGTATGGGCGCTGTGGACGCCTGGATCCCGCCGGGACGGTGGACAGATCTGTTCACCGGGGCGGTCTACACCGGTCCCCTGTGCCTGACCCTTCACCGAGAATTGACGGAAATGCCGGTGCTGGCCAAGGCCGGCGCAATCCTACCGCTAAGCGACGACCCGGGCAACGCCTGTGGCAACCCGGCGGCGCTGACCCTGTGGCTCTATGCCGGGGACGGCGACTTTACCTTATATGAGGACAACGGCCAAACGGATTTTGACACCCACAAGGCCGAGACCCAAATCACCCAGCAGCTGCAAGGCAGTACACTGACGGTGACTGTGGCGCCCACCGCCGGCGACTGCACCGTGCTGCCGAAAAAGCGACAGCTAACCTTGGTATTCAAGGATCTGGAGCCGTCCGTCCTCACCTGCGCAGAAGCGGAAGTGACCCAAAATGCCGCAGGCGAAGCTACCGTAATTCTTACCGACTATGACCCTACTGTGGGGACACAACTGCACCTGCAAGGGGCTACCTACCGCAAGGCAGTACCGGTCAAAGCGCGGGTGCTGAACATCTTTTGCCGCTGGCAGGGCAGCAATGCGCACAAAACCCAGTGCTACCGTTTGTTCAAAATCGCCAAAACCAAGGAGGAACTGCGCCGGGCGCTGAAGCGCACCCGCCTGCCGGGCACCGTGCGCCGGGCAGTAGAAGAAGCCCTCTTGCAAACGGACGCATAATCGTGTAAAATGGTACGGCAAATCAACGAGAGGGCGGCAGACATCTGCCGAAAATGAAAATTATGGAACAACGCGAACAACTGGGCAGCCGCCTGGGCTTTATTCTGCTGAGCGCCGGGTGCGCCATCGGCATTGGCAATGTGTGGAAATTCCCGTACATGGTGGGGCAATACGGCGGCGGCGCCTTTGTACTGATCTATCTGTTTTTCTTAGTGATCCTGGGCATACCGGTGATGACCATGGAATTTGCCATGGGTCGCGCCGGCCAGCGCAGCCCCGCCCGGCTGTACCAGCAGTTGGAGCCGAAGGGCAGCAAGTGGCACCTGCACGGCTATGTTGCCATGGCCGGCAACTATATTCTGATGATGTTTTACACCAGCGTGGCCGGGTGGATGCTGGACTACTTTGTCCGCACCGCCGGCGGCCGGTTCGTAGGCGCTGACACCGACGGTGTGGCGGCACAATTCAGCCAAATGCTGGGCGACCCGCTACGCATGACCCTGTTTATGGGCATTATCGTCGTGTTGGGCTTCTTGGTGTGCTCCTTTAGCCTGCAAAAGGGGCTGGAGCGCATTACCAAGTGGATGATGGTGGCACTGCTGGTCATTATGGTGGTGCTGGCCATCAACAGTGTGTGCACCGCCGGGGGCAGCCAGGGGCTGCGCTTTTACCTGGTGCCGGATTTGGCGCGGATGAAGAAAGTGGGCATCGGTAATGTGGTGGCCGGGGCCATGAACCAGGCGTTCTTTACCCTGAGTCTGGGCATCGGCGCTATGGCCATCTTTGGCAGCTATATCGGCAAGGAGCGAGCACTGATGGGCGAGTCTGCCCGGGTGGCGGCGCTGGACACGCTGGTGGCTCTGTGCTCCGGACTGATCATTTTCCCCGCCTGCTTTGCCTACGGTGTGCAGCCGGACAGCGGTCCCAGCCTGATCTTCATTACCCTGCCGAATATCTTTAACCACATGCCCCTGGGGCGCGTGTGGGGCAGCCTGTTCTTTGTATTTATGAGCTTTGCCGCCTTTTCCACCGTGCTGGGCGTGTTTGAAAACATTGTGTCCTGCACCATGGATCTGTCCGGCTGGAGCCGCAAAAAAGCCTGCCTGTTCAACGGCATTCTCATGCTCCTGCTGAGTATGCCCTGCGTATTAGGGTTCAATGTGCTCTCCAAGTTCCAGCCTTTGGGGCCGGGCACCGGCGTGCTGGATCTGGAGGACTTTGTGGTGAGCAATCTGCTGCTGCCGCTGGGCTCTCTCATCTTTATTTTCTTCTGCACCTCCCGCTACGGCTGGGGCTGGAAGAACTTTACCAAAGAGGCCAACACCGGCAAGGGACTGAAAGTGCAGCGCTGGATGCGTGGCTATATGTGCTATGTGCTGCCGGTACTGGTGGCCGTAATCCTGGTGCTGGGGCTGATCCGCCACTGATTAAGCGGCAGTCGCGCCAAATTGTCGCATAAATGCAAACAAAAAGCCTTTTCTGCAATGGAAGTTGCAAAAAAGGCTTTCTTTTTTACCCGGGATAGGCTACTCTATATCTTAGGATCGTGTTGCCAAAAATTGAAAACGCAACCGGAACATATAGGGGGAAGCAATATGGAAGAAAAGAAGTATATCGGCCGCCGGGAACAAACCGGCTTTTTGGTGGGCCTCAGCGGCCAAAATATGGTCTATTCCCTAATTGGAGCGTCATTCTTTACATATTTTATGACGGATATTGCCCTGTTCCCGGCACTGGTGGTCAGCGTGCTGCTGATCGTAATGAAAGTGTGGGACGGGGTCAACGATCCCATTGTCGGCTCCTTTATTGATAAACACACCTTCAAAAACGGCGAAAAGCTGCGGCCGTTTTTGCGCTACACCCCGCTGCCGGTAGGGATCTTTACCGTGCTGCTGTTTGTGGTGTTCTCTACCAAAGAAGAGCTGTTGTGGCTGCGGGTCAGCTACTTTGTGATTATGTATATTTGTTGGGATCTGGCCTACACGGTGCAGGATGTGTCCATCTGGGGCATTACCGCCGCCGTATCGCCCAATTCCAATGAGCGGGACCGGTTCGTCCAATGGGCGCGCACCATCGGCTCCTGCGTATATAGCGCATTCAGCACCGTCATTCCCATGGCGCTGGAGATGATCGCCAACGCCACCGGGGCAAGTATGGCGCTGATGGCGCTGGTGTTTGCCCTGATTTTCGGGCTGGGCGGCTCCATGCTCAGCTACCGCTGCTATGCGGCACAGGAGCGGATCCATGTGGTGCAGGAGGTACAGCAGCAAAGCCTGTGGGAGAGCTTTTCCTTGCTGTTTAAGAACAAAATGCTGCTGCTTGTGACCCTTGCCAACCTACTGGGTGCTCTGGGCTTTGGCGCCAATTTGGTGACCTACTTCTTCAAGTACGAGATTGCCGCGGACTTTTTGGGCGAGAACAGCCTGATCGGCGCGCTGGGGCTGTCCACCATCTACTACATTATGACCGGGCTGCCGGGCTTTTTAGGTATGCTGGTGGCAGACAAGATCAAAAAATGGTGCCACGGCTATGTAAACGCCCTGATCGTGATGCAGGCCTGCAATATTTTAGCGCGCATTGCCGCGTACTTTATCGGCTTTGAGGGCAAGAATTTGTGGTTTGCCATGGCGGTGATCGGCCTGGGCGGTATTCCCCTGGGTGCCGCCTCCATTGCCCAAACCGCCATCTTCTGCGACAGCATCGACTATATGGAGTGGAAAACCGGCAAGCGCACCGAGGGCATCACCTTCTCCATGCAGACCTCGTTTACAAAGATCTCCAGCGGTATTACCGCCGGCCTGGCGACCCTGGCGCTGCACCTGCTGCACTACAAGCCCATTGAGGGGGCGTCCACCTACCTGGGTACCCAATCGGCCGCCTTTGACCGCTGGATCTGGCCGCTGGTGATCCTGACCCCGGCCATTGCCAGTCTGCTGTATATTGTCCCGCTGCTGTTTATCCGCTACACCCCCGCCCAACGGGCGCAGGTGGAGCAGGAGCTGAAAGCCCGCCGGGCAGCGACGGACAGCCAAAACACTTGATACACACAAAAAGGGCACGCAGTGCAAACTGCGTGCCCTTTTTGTTTTTTGTCTATTTACAGGTTGGCAGTAACAACCGCCCGGTGTCAATCCCTCAGGGTGAACTGCACCTCCACCGGCTCACCGGCCTTGCAGTGCAGGGTGCGTACCGTTTGGCCGCAGCGCACGGTCAGCGTGCGGTCCACATCGGCGGTGAGCACCGCCTGCACCGTACCGGCCGCCAGATCCCATTGCAGCCGGGTAACGGTGGCCCGGTTGCGGGTCTTTAGTCCGGTGAGGGTGCCCCGGTCAAATCCGCTCTCCGGCAGCGCCGGCAGCAGTTCGATCTCATCGTCATTGGAGTACACCAGCGCCTCGTGCACAATGCCCAAATAGCCGATGGCAAAATCCGTACAGTAGCAGCTGCCCCGGTCATAGTCATGGTTGGTCATCAGGGAGTTGTACCGGATCTTATGGTTCATCAAATTCACCAGTGCGTCCGTCAAGGCAGCGCGGTCCTGCAACCGGGCAGCGATCAGGCTGCGATGCACCAGGGCGTGGGATGCCTCATTCTCGCTTTTCCGGTTCTCTACCGCCTGCTTGCAGGCAGCGGTCAGCCGGGCATTGCCCCGGGTCTCCATCAGCGGCCAGGCACAGTACAGGTGGCTCAGGTGCCGGTGCTCGTTATTCTCATCAAAAGCAGTCGTAGCCCATTCCTTCAGCGCCCCGGTATCGTCATACAGATAAGGCGGCAGGTTCGTTTCCAACTGCTCCCACCGACTTTGGTCTGCACCGGGAGCCACATCGTTCATCACGGAAAGCAGCATTTCCATATTATCCCGGCAAGCAGCAATATCAATGGCGCAGTTGGCGTCTGACGGGCTGGCGTAATTATCCGGATTATTCTCCGGCGAATAGCTGGGCACAATGCAGTAACTTTCGCCCTCGCCCAGCGCCGTCTTTCCCTTTTCATAATGAATGGAGCCGTCCGCCGAAGTGTAATATTCCGGGGTTAGCAGCTGCGCCCAGTAGTTGGCGGCCTTGGTCAGCAGCGGGTAGAGAATATCCTCCTCCAGCCGCAAATAGCCCCGCCTCTCTATGGCTGCCACCTGGGCATCGGTCAAATCCTTTTCCGTGGCAGACAAAACGGAGCGCAGCGCCTGCAAGTCGAATTCGTCGCTGAGGGGGATCTGTATATTGCCGTAGCTTTGCAGGGTCTCATACAGCGGGCGCAGCATCCAGGACGCCCCGGCGTTCCAGTACCGGAAGGGGTAGGGATAGCAGGTCTCCGTCAGCACCGCCTTGTCCCCGTCCGTATTCACCGGTGCCTGAATAGCGTCTGTAAAGCCGTGGGTAGCCCGGGCATTTTCCTCCCAATCCGGCATCTGGCGCAGCAGGAAGTACACATAGCCTTGGGGGCCGCGGCTCATATTGGAGCTGTTCAGCGCCGCCGTTTGCAGGTTCACATTGGCGTCCATGGTATACTTGCTGCCCCAACCGGTGTTCCACTCCCCGGTCCACATACCGTAAAGCCGCCCGGTAGAATACCCGGCGCAGCACAGGGCTGCGTACCGCCCGGCATAGTAAGTACGCTGGGCCAGCGCCGCGTTGATCTCTTTCTTACCCTTTTGCGCTTTCAGCAGTGCCTCGTTGGGCTGGATATTCTCATCACTCAGGGTCAAAGTCACTGCGTCAAATTGGGGCTGGTACACCTTCAAATGCGCCGCCAGTGCGGCGTCATAATCAAAGGCACCGTCGGTGCTGTACCGGGCGGCCACCTTCTCCAGCTGCGCGCGCAGATCTGCCAGCAGCGGATATTCCGTCTGCCCGGCAAAGTCCGACAACTTGCCCATCTCCAGGGTGTAGTCGCTAACGGTCAGCAGCACCAGTCCGGCAGCGCCGGTAATGCGCACCCCGGTATTGTCGCCAACAAACTGGCTCTCTTTGGTCTGCTTGTCCAGCGTCACCCGCTCTCGGGTGCCGCCCACGGGCAGCACATAGGTCAAAGTGGCGTAGCCGCCGTCCTTGCGCTCGCCGTTCTCATAATCCGGGTAATGGGCGATCATCCCCAGGGCACTGCCGTCCTCGGCTGTGACCTTTTTATATTGCAGGTCCACCTCTTCGCTTTTGCCAAAGTTTGCCAGGGTGGACAGATCGTCATAGCTGAGAGTCAGATCCAGCGCCGTACCTGCCGTGGACGGGTCCAGCCGGGTGATCACCACGCCGTCCGCCATGGAGGTGATGGAACGGCGCAGCCAGGTGCCGTTCTTGTCCGTATAGCGCACGCCCACTTGGCCGGTGGCGTAATCAGTATAGCGCACATAATCCCTGGCATGCGCCTTGGTCTGCGCCATCCGTAATTGGCCGCCCGGGTGATACCGGTACACATCGTCATAACTGGCGTTGTCTGTAATATCCTGCCCTTTAACGATCTGCTGGCGCACCGTCTCCAGCTCATTTGCCGTGTCCGGGCAGGTGCGGGCGTTTTTGTTCGGCAGCAGGAAGTGCATATTTTGGAAAATAAAGGTATCACTGTATGGGTCGCCGCTGGTGACGAACCCTTGCAGTCCGTTTCCGGAGACCATACCCTGCCGCCAGCTGTCTGTCTTGTTGGTCTTATTGTCCTTCAGCGAAGTGTAGGTGCTGCTGTAACTGACTTTTTGCAGGTCGCCAAACAGGTCTTTTACCACCGCTGTGTCCGTTTGCCCGGCGCAGGCAGCCAGCGAGGCCAACAGCCCTGCCGTCAGCAGCAGGCACAGGCTTTTTTTCAGTATAGCTTTCATTTTTTGTGTTCCCCCTCCCAGAGAGAATGCGCGTTCTTTGCTTCTGCAAAACCGATTGAAGCGCCTCTCGTCCTCATTATATCACAATCCTATCCCTATACGCAACAAAAAGCGCCCTGCTGCTACAAGGCGCTTTTTGCATATCGTCTTTAATCCAAATCAAAGCTGCCGGTAAAGTCACTGTCCGGCTGCACGCCGGACAGGTAGTTCTCGTTTTGGTACACCTTTACATAGTCTACACAAAAGTCATCTGCCGCTGCGTCATCATTGAACCGGCCGATCTTTTGGCCGTGAGGTCCCCAGCCGTCGCCGGCATCGATCTCCACCGTCAGGCGCAGAAATTCCTTGACCCGAGACACATCGCCGTCCTTGGTGGCCCAGGTGGCCTTGCCGTCAATATAAAACACATAATAATCTGGCGTCCACTTAAGGGCAAAGGTATGGTAGCCGTCGTATAAATTTTGCTCCAAGTCCGTAATGTACGGCGAGCTCTTGGCACTTTTCCCGTAGCCGTCCCACAGCAGAGCGTGGCCCATTTTGGAGGTCTTGCTTTCCCGGAAGGCGCTCTCGTACACATCGATCTCCGTGCCGTCCTTGCCGGCATTGCCTACCTGGCGCATATTGGAGGACTGCAGCCAAAAGGCGGACCAAAGCCCCGGGGAATCCGGGAGTTTTACCCGGCACTCAAAGTAGCCAAACGCCTGGGAAAAGAGCAGTTCGTCCGCTGTGCCCTTGTTGTTATTGTTGTCGCCGTTGATGCGGCGGGTCTCAATGCCGCCGGTAAACCGCCCGGCTGCCGGGCAGTCCCCGTCGCAGGAGTGGTTGGTCTCGTGGCGGGAATGGACAATCAAATTGGAGCCCTTCACCTCCACCATAGTGGGGCACCAGTAGCAGGCTTTGTCCGGGTGCTTTTTGTCTTGGCTCTGCCAGCGAACGGCGTGAGGCGAGGTGGTCCAAATTTCCTTGCTGCCGGTATAATTGTCGCCAAACTGAATGTTTTGGTTCAGTCCGTCGCCTTCAAAATCATCTTGGAACACCAAGTACCAGCCGTCCTGCCCCAGAGTGGGCACGGACAGATCATAGGCAGTATTCTCTTTCCAGCTTTCATCCTGCTTTCCCTTGCTGCACCCGGCGACCAACAGGGCGGTACCGGTGAGCAGGCTCCCGGCCAGGGCCAGGGAGAGTATGCGTTTTACGTTCATTTTACCACCTCCAGCGGCACGACTACGGCCGCGCTCTCTGCGCTCCAGGAGTCTATCGCTTTTATGGACACATACCGGGCGCTGTCCGGCACAGTGGCGGGCATACGCAGCTCCACGGTGCTGCTCATACGGGCCGAGCCAAGGACAAAATCGCTAAAGTAACTGACAGCGTCGATAGATTTAGTGCTGCCGTTTTTGTAATCCTTACTGTCTGGAGACAGGGCAGTGCCGTCCTTGTTGTACCGCTTTACCGTACCGTCATAGGCACATTCGTCAAAGGCAATGGGCTGCTCGTTCTCGTCCAAAAACTGCAAAGTGTAAGAATGGACGAAATCATCGTCCGTCCCGGCTGCAAAGGACAGCATCTTCTGCCCCTTACCGTTCACATCGGTGATGTTCTGTACCGTCAGGTGCAAATCACCGGGCAGAGTGGGTGCTGCATTTTGCGCCTTGCGATCGTCCGTATAAGTAAAGTTCTTGCCAAAGGGGGCAGAGATCACCCAAGGGGCTTTCAACGGCGTGCCGGTGTTGGCCTCCAACCGCTGCACCTCTACCCGGTCGGCAGATACAAGCATATACAGGCAGGCGGGGGTGCTCTCCGCAATGCGGTTGCCGTAGGCGTCAACCGGGATGGAACCGTTAAATTTGCCCGCCTCCAGCTCAATATAATCCAGACTTTGCGTGCTCATGGCCGTGTAGCTGTCCTGCCAAATGGAGCGCTCGTCCGCCACGGTATAATGGGAGTGACCGGACAGGCTGATCACCTGGGGATAATCCTGCAGCACATCGTGAATATCCGCGTTGCCCCAGGCGTCCGAGCCGTACACCGTGTCTATCGGGTTCAGATGGGTGATCACAAAGATCGGCTTGGTGGGATCATCCAGCACCGCCTTATCCAGCTCCGCACGGATCCGGGTCTTGTTCCGATACGATTGGTCGTAGGTGCCGTCTGAGGAGCTCCAGCCGATAAAATGATAGCCGTTAATAATCTTATGGCTGTAAGGCAACTCGCCGGTGTACTTGGTAAAGCGGCGCTGCTGTTTCGCAGGCGTGGGAATTTCGCCGCAGTCTGCAAACGCAGGCAACCAGTAATCGTGATTGCCCATGATAAACACCTTAACAGGCTGCTTGTCGTCGCCCATCACACGGTCGTAAATCTCCTTAAATGCGGTCCAAGCTTTTTTTGTGCCCACATCGGTAAAATCGCCGCCGATCACCAACACATCCATGCCCTTCTCTTTCAGCATGGTCAAGGTCTTTTCAAAAGATTGGTACTGATGGGTGGTCTTGTCCGCATTGTCCGGCAGCTGCAAGTCGCTGATGTCTCCCACCCGCAGGGCGCCGTTCTCTGTTCTTATCTGGTAGGTTTTTTCCGGCGCCGTCTTTCGACTGTAACCAAAATGCATGCCTATGGCTGCCCCCATCGCCGCTGCTGCCGCTGTTACGGTAGAAATCACCAGCTTCGCTGTTTTGCTCATATTCTTTTTTCCTCTTGTTGTTCATTTTTCTATAATTTAACGCGCGCTTTTACACGTTTCACGCGCATTATCCGATCTCCAGTTCAAAACACAGGGGCAGCAGGGTGCCTGGGATCTTTGGCAACTGCAATTCCAGGTACTTAGCGCTGCGGGTAAAGGGCACCTCACCCACGCCCAACCAGGTTACCCGGCGAATGTCCAGATCCTGCGCCGTGGTGCAAAAGGTGCGCAGCCGCACCGTTTTGTTCTTGCCCGGCAGCATTTGAAAGGCGTAGATCCGCCCGTCCTTGTAAGTAAAGCGGAAGTCCCGAGGCGTGTACTTCTTGGCCTTGTTGTCCTGGAAGAAGCCCGCCTTGGCCCGCACCCTGCCCTCGCCGTAGCAGCGCCAAGGCATGGTGTCGTAAATGCCTTTGCCGTTCACCGCCAACCAGTCGCCCAACGATTGCAGCACCCGGGTCTCCTCCTTCGTAATGGTACCGTCCGGCTTTGGTCCCACATTCAGCAGCATTCGTCCGTTTTTGCTGACAATATCAATGAGATCCGTGATCACATGGTAGGGGCTTTTGAATCGATTGTCCTTTGTATATCCCCAAGAGCGCTTGCCAATGGCGGTACAGGTCTGCCAGGGCACCGGCGAGATCTCCGTCAGCGTACCTCGCTCCACATCCGGCATGGCACAGCCGGGGGCAAAGGCCTGCAATTTGTAGTTAATATCCACCTGCACGCCCCAGGTCTCCGCCTGATTATAATAGTAAGCGGCAAAGCGCTTTAAATAGGGCTTGAACGCCAAATTGTGGATCCACCAGTCAAAGTACACCACCTGGGGACGGTAGCGATCCACCATCTCGCAACAGCGCACCAGCCAGTCCTCCAGGTAGTCCTCTGTGGGGCCCTCGGTGCGGCAGTCATTGGCCGTGGCGCTCATTTTGTAAGAGAGCAGGGCATCGCTGTCCTTGGCCGGGCCGTAAAAATCCCCATAGGCCGGGTCGCTCACATCGCTGGGGATCCGCCGCCCGTTGTTCATAAAAAAATAGTGCTCCGCCCGGTGGTTGGAGGCACAAAACACCAATTTCTCCGCTTGGCAGGCGCTTTTCAGCCGGCCCAACACATCTTGATGGGGCCCCATCTCCACACTGTTCCAGCGGTTAAAATCCGTTTGATACATAGCAAATCCATCGTGGTGCTCCGCTACCGGCATCACATATTGCGCCCCTGCCGCACAAAAGAGCTTGGCCCAGGCTGCCGGGTCAAACTTCTCTCCCTTGAACATGGGGATAAAATCCTTGTAGCCGAATTGATCCGGCTTGCCGTAATGAGCCACATGGTAGCGGTAGCTGGGAGTCTTTGGGTCATACATCGCTCTGGAATACCACTCGTTGTGGTAGCCGGGCACACTGTAAATCCCCCAGTGAATAAAAATGCCCAGCTTGGCGTCCTGATACCAGCCGGGCGTGGCGTGACGGCTCAGGCTGCCCCAGTCCGCCTTGTACGGACCGGCGGCGATCACCCGGTCGATCTGCGCCAAATATGCTTGCTTATCCATATGGTTCTCCCCCTCGCGCCCCACCGGCGCTCTATTCTATCTACAGATTATATACCCAAATCCCGGCGGGGAAAACCCACGATCCGACACAAAACATACATTTTTCGGAACACTCACAAATTTATGTAGTCAAAACAGATCCTCTACCCCATTTGATTCACGAAATAAGGTCAACAAATCCGCATACCCGGCCATACGCTCCACCCGGGTCACGCTACTGTCTACCATATTCACAGAATTCACAGACTGCACTGCGCCCTGGGGCAGAACCATCACCTTGGCAACGCACAGAAAAACGGCAACGAGCAGCACCGCCTCAAAGCGCAAGACAAATATGCAAAAGCCCCGAAAGCCGGTCGTCCAGTTGCCCCGCCGTAGAGAAAAGCGGGCGCAAAGCACACCGTAAAGCAGCACACCGGTAACCATATCCTGCACCAGCCAAACCGCCTGTTTTCCATACGCCGCGGTCACGCCCCTGCCGTAAAGCAGCAGCGCCAGCCACACGCCGACGGTGAGGATACCCATAAGAGCCACCCACACCCGGCCGCCCCGATCCACGGCAGCGGTCAGCCCTTCGCACCGGGCCGCCCACCAAAAGGCAAACAATAAAAAGGCCAACTGCCCAATCTGCCGCACCAAGTCAACCGGCAACAGAAAAGACTCGCCATAAATCACCAAATCGAGAACCAATCTGGCCGCCAGCACGCCGCCTACGGTGCGCAGCCAAGGCTTGGCCCCAAAGGGCGCCACCGTTTTCGGCCCCAAGCTGCTGCGGCAAATGCCCGCCAGCAGCAGAGAGAACAGCACATAGTAAAGCAAGCGGGTCAGCAGCTGCCACACCCCGCCCGCTGCCGGTAGCTGTAACAGGCAGGTATTGTAAGGCTGCCAAATGGCATAAAATACCGGCGCCAGCGCCAAAGTCAATACGCATAAGATCGCCCGGTACACGCCCGGTGCTTTTGACTGCTTATCCATCCGACTTCCTCTTTTCATTACTGAATCACAGGTTCAGTATAAACAAAGTCCGTCTGCCTTGTCAACCCCCGCCCGCTTTACCGATCTCTGCGCTGCCACCCACTGGGAAACACCGGCAGATTAGCATTGACACGCCCGGCGCCAAATGCTATACTCATAAAGACAATTTAGCGTGCGTTTGGTGCCTTTGCGCGCCCCGCCAAAGGCTGAAAAGGGAATCCGGTGGGAATCCGGAGCAGCCCGAACCTCTACTGTATTTGCCGACAAGAAAGCACCGCCGTTTGGGTAACGGCAGCCATTGCTCCCCCGGGAGTGAGAAGGCCGCTTTTGCGAATGAAGCATAAGTCAGGAGACCTGCCGCGCACGAAGTGTTGTTTGCGGTGCTTTAGGTTGGAAGTGCAGTTTTGCTTTAGAACGGGATCATTCTAAGGCTCTTTTTGCGTACCCATACTATCCGTGCCGCCAGATCGGCACGGCTTTTTTGTGCCGCAAAAGGAGGAGAAAAATGAAAAAACAAATCACCCGCAGCTTTTGCTGCCTGCTGGCCCTGCTGCTTTGCCTGGGCAGCGCCATCTACACCCCGGCAGCCCAGGACGACCAGGCCCAGGTGTCCTTTGCCGTGACCCTGGCCACCGGCAAGACCACCGACTACGCCACCCTAAAGGTGCAGGACAAGGACGGCAAGACCATGCCCTGCCAGGAGGACGAGTACGGCTACGACACCTACGACTACCTGCTGCCCGCCGGTGACTACACCTACACCGCCACCTACCAAAGCGGCAGCCAGACCGCCAGCGGCAGCTTTACCGTCACAGCCGGCGAGAGCCGCCAGATCCCGGTGCAGCTGACCTACACCCAATACAAGGTGCGGTTCAACACCACCCCGCAAAACGCCACGGTGGCGCTGTACAAAAACGGCGCTTCCGGCGCCTATGGCGATCCGATCCTACCGGACGAACAGGGGTACTACACCATCATCTTCGGTCAGTACCGCTACACCGTCAGCGCCGAGGGCTACACCCCCGTCAGCAAAACCTTTAACGCCACCGATACATCGCTGAAGAACAACAACTATGTGATCACCGTTAAACTGGAAAGCCCGGCAGACAAGCTGCTGACCCAGGCGGACAACGCCCTGTTCAACGTCTCCGGCGACGGACTGGCGATGATCGAGTACAGCGGCGTGCACAGCGACCCGGACTTTGGTCATTATGCAGACATTGACTCCGACTATCAGGATGTAAATGTGCAGAGCGCCATTGAAGCATACCTGGCCAAAAAAGTGAAGTCCGACTACCCGATCACCGTAACGGTGGACAAGGTAGAGAACGACGAGTGGGACGAGGACTACACCGTGATCGACAAGAACGGCAAGATCCACTACGACGCCGTTACCGAGGATATGCTGAACTTTGACGAGACCGGCGCAGAGCTGACCGTCTCCGTGACCCTCACCTGCCTGCAAAGCACGAAGGAGAGCGAAGTGACCGTGCTGGTGCCCATGCACACCTACAGCCGCCAGGAGCGCCTGGACGCGGCTGCCAAAAAGGCTGCCGATCTGCAAACCCTGCTGGGCGACAACGCCGCCGCCGACCGGGTGACCGCACCGGTGAACCTGCCTACCGGCGACGACGACTTTAGCTACTACGGCATTGTTACCGGCTGGACCAGCGACCACCCGGAGGTGATCGACCCCGCCACCGGCGCCGTGACACCCGCCAAGGCAGATACCACCGTTACCCTGACGGTCAAGGCCTTTTACACCGCCGCCCAACTGGAAGAAGCCGGTTTTCTCTTTGATCCCGGCCCCTTGGGAGACAACCAAAGCCTGCAAACGGTGACCCTCACCGTGCCCGGGACCGGCGAGCCGGAGCCGCCCACTGATCCGGAAGGCCCCACTGATCCCCAGCCACCTACGGACCCGGAAGGTCCCACCGACCCGGTACAGCCTACGGACCCCGCGGCGCCCACCGATCCGGTGAACCCCACACAGCCTACTACGACGGAAGAGACCACCACCAAACAGGCGGAGACCACCACAAAGTCCGCCGCCAAAAAGAACACGGCCAAATCCCCCTCCACCGGCCACACCGGCGCTGCTGCCGGCGCACTGCTGTGCGGTGCTGCGCTGCTGGCGCTGACCGCCGCCAAGCGTAAGCACACGGAGGAATAAAAAAAGCGCTTGCCTGTTGGGGCAAAGACGGATATAATAAGAAAGGGCAACGGTGCACAAAGCTCCGTTGCCTGTTTTTTTATCCACTCCGCAAGGGAGGAGAAGTGTATGAATATTTTTGAAATTTTAGGCCCGGTGATGGTGGGGCCGTCCAGTTCCCACACCGCCGGTGCAGTGCGGATCGGCTACATCTCCCGACAACTGCTGGGGGAGCCGGTTAAGGACGCCACCCTGGGGCTGTACGGCTCCTTTTGGCTCACCGGCAGCGGTCACGGCACGCCCCTGGCACTGATCGCCGGGCTGTGCGGTATGCACCCGGACGACGCCCGGATCCCCCAGGCTTTTGCCGTTGCCAAGGCCCGGGGCATGCGCTTTCGGCTGGAGCAGGCCAAGCTGAAGAACGCCCACCCCAACTCCGTGCAGCTGCACTTGGTGGGCGAAAGCGGCAAGGTGCTGGATCTGATTGGCCAGTCCCTGGGCGGCTCCATCATCAATATTGCAGAGATCGACGGACTGGAGGCCAACGTAAGCGGCGACTACCCCACCCTGATTGTCAGCAACACCGACGTGCCCGGCATGGTGGCCAAAATCAGCGCCTTACTGGCACAGGCAAAGGTGAATATTGCGGAAATGCGGCTGTACCGCTCCGGGCGGGGCAAGCGAGCCGCCTTTATTGCCGAATGCGACCAAGAGATACCCGCCGCCACCATTGCCGCCATTCGCGCCCTGGAGGGTATTAAAAAAGTCAGTTATCTGAGTTTGGAGGAAACGCCATGCCGTACCATTCAATAGACGAGATCCTGCGCCGCTGCCGGGACCGGGCATGCCCCTTTTGGCAGGTAGTGCTCACCACCCAGGCCAAGGAAACCCAAGTACCGGAGAGTGCCGTACTGGACCAAATGGACCAAATGGCAAAGGCCATGGAGGACTCCATCACCCAGTACGACCCGACAGCGGTGACCACCGGCAAAATGGGCGGCCAAAACGGCGCCCGGCTGGCGGAATATAACCAAAAAGGCGATACCCTGTTGGGGGACTACCTGTCCGCTGTGATCGCCGCAGCGGTGCAGGTGGCAGAGAGCAACGCCTGTATGAAGCGCATTGTAGCCGCCCCCACTGCCGGCAGCTGCGGGGTAATTCCAGCCGTGCTCATCACCTATCAGAAACAACAGGGTCTGCCCCGCCGAGAACTGCTGCGTGCCCTGCTAGTCAGTGCCGGAATTGGTAGTGTAATCGCCGAGAACGCCTCCATCAGCGGCGCCCAAGGGGGCTGCCAGGCAGAGATCGGCTCCGCAGCCGCCATGGCCGCCGGTGGCCTGGTATATTTGGCAGGGGGCGACAACGACGCCATCGCCCAGGGCGCCGCTATGGCGCTGAAGAATATGCTGGGACTGGCGTGCGACCCGGTGGCCGGGCTGGTAGAGACCCCCTGCATTAAGCGCAACGCCGCCGGTGCTGCCAATGCAGTGGTGGCCGCCCAAATGGCCCTGGCAGGGATCCAAAGCGTGATCCCCCCGGACGAGGTGATTGACGCCATGTACGAGATCGGCTGCCAGCTGCCCGCCTGCCTGCGTGAGACCTCACAGGCCGGACTGGCCACCACTCCCACCGGGCAAAAAATTGCCGAAAAGCTGGGTCAAAACCAGTTCTAAACTGTAAAGAAAAGCAAAACCGCCCGCTGCACAAAGCAGCGGACGGCCTTTTTTATCCCCAGGGCCACTCAGCCCAGCGCCACATCCATGGCCATCATCAAGGCAAAGCCGGCAGCAGCGCCCATGGTACCTGTATGACCGTGGGAGCCGGTTTGGGCCTGGGGGTTCAACTCCTCCAGCACCACATACACCATCGCCCCGGCGGCAAAAGCTAACAAAAACGGCAGCACCGGACGCAGCAGGGCGGTGAGCAATATGGTCAGCACCGCGCCCACCGGCTCTACGGCACCGGACAGCACCCCATACACAAAGGAACGGCTGCGAGAGCAACCGTCGCTGCGCAACGGCGCCGCCACAATGGTGCCCTCCGGAATATTTTGCAATGCGATTCCGACCGCAAGGGCAAAGGCGTCCGCCGGCGTAATGGCCCCGTCGCCTGCCAGCATACCGGCAAACGCCACGCCCACCGCCATACCCTCCGGCACATTATGCAAAGTCACCGCCAGCACCAACAAAAAAGAATTGGCGCCTGCCGTGCCCGGCTTTGGCTCTAAATGCAGCCGCGCCGTAAGCTGATCCAGTCCCAAAAGAAACCCGATCCCCACGAGAAAACCGACCACAACCGGCAGCCAGCTGCCGGACAGCTCCAAAGCAGGCAGCAACAACGACCAAACGGAGGCTGCCAGCATCACGCCGGAAGCAAAGCCCAACAAAATCTTTTGCACCCGGGGCGGAATATTGGATTTGAAAAGAAACACTGCGGCTGCGCCCAGCGCCGTGCCCACAAACGGAATGGCCAGCCCTACGGCAGTCTGTAAAACAGGGGTCATTGCGTGTTCTCCTTTTTTCTGCGTTCTAAGTTAGTTGTGACTAACCTCTTACAGTTTATCAAATTTTTGTCCCGGACGCAATCCATTTTTTTCGAAGGCGAAAATAGGAAGCTGTCGCCGAGAGCCGTCAGACTATACTATGTGCACAGCGAACCAGGCGTGCATATCCACACACCGGCAGGTCGTATATACCGGACAATGCAACCGGCGGCGTGCCCACAAACAGAATGGCCAGCCCTACGGCAGTCTGTAAAACAGGGGCCATCAATGTCTTTCCTTTTGCATTCAACTTTATGTGCCTGCTGTTCAAGCACACAGATAAAAAAAGAGACTGCGAATTTTTCCGCAGTCTCTTTTTTACTTATCGGTATGCGTGCGCAAACCGCTTGGCGCACACACCATCTCCGCTTTCACAAAAATCAAAGCAATACACATACGAATCCGTCAGCACACAATCCCCCGGATACATTGCCTCCGAGTGCGGATTTTGCACCGTTTTCAGCAGCACAATTTTGTTTTGCCGAATTTCAAACACCGTAGCACCATAGTACCGTTGCTGCGCATCCGCCGTATAGGACGGCAGGGCAAACACCTTTTGCCCCTGCTCTATGGCGGCTCGGTGCGACACGGTCACATCTTCAAGCTGCAACCGATCCAGCAGTTGAAAATCCCGATCATACAGAGCAAGGCTTTGAGCAGCGGTTTCCAAGTTTTCCTCTATACTTAGCCAACCATCTCCCATCTCATACAGGGTACGCTCGGTAGAATCCGCCGCAAATTCATGGGGCAATTGAAAAAGTGCTTTGGCTTCTCGCCGCGTGATTTTTGCACATTTTTGGCTTTTCAAATTCCATTTTACACCGTACACCGTACGGTCTGCGTCCCCAGAAGCGCCCACATAAGCCGCTTTTTTTGTCAGCTGCACCTTTGTGCCGCCGCCCAACACAGCCGCCACATCCTCCGTCGCTTTACCGGTTTGTACATCCACCGTGCCTAAAACCGTGTACTGTGCCTGATTTGCACCGGCAAGGCGCACGATATGCTCCGGCAGCGCCCGGTGTATCTCACCGTTAACCGTCAAGGCAGGCACCGACTGTTTCGCTTTTGGGTCAAAAACGAAATGAGAAAGCACATATACGTTTTCGCCCACCAATCCGGCCTGCACACAAGCGCCGCTTTGCTCTATGGCAGACAGCAGCACTGGCTTTGTTGGCTCTGCAATCGAATAAATACGCAAATAGGTGCAATTCTCGTCCCGGGCCAAAACCGCTAAACGCTCCCCGTGGGTTATCACGCCTTGCAGCGTTGCCTGCGCCGGGGCAACATTTTCAATCACCGTCAGCGGCTGCTGTCGGTTAGACGCCGCTTCAAACACATAAACGCAATTGCGCCCTTTTTCCGCCATGCTTGCGCTGTATGCGTAATACATATATCCGTTTTCCGTTTGAACCCTTGCCATCTGCTGTACCCCCGGCTGCTGTTTAGTCAGAACCGTTGTTGCCTCTGCGCAACCGGCCTCTCCTGTATCCACAGGGGTCATCGTAGCGGTCACAGCCGTTAACTGGGCCGCGCTTTGAAATCCGTCCACCGGCACGCCGTACCAGTTTGCACCTGCGCCCACAGCAGCCGCACACACCATTACCAAACAAGCCGCCGTTACTGCCCATGCTTTGTACCGTGAAGTTCGCTTAGGCATTGCAATCACCTTATGGGACTCTTTTTTCAAGATGCGCTGCTTTAGGCATTCTGCACGCAAGCCGTCCGGCAGCGGCGGCTGCGCTTGCTCAAATTTATGCTGAATAAAGTCAAAATCCTTTTGTTTCATAGCACGCACTCCCTTTATGACAAATAGCGCTTCATTTTTGCCAGGCTTCTGCTTCGTCTTTGTCGAACATTTACAGCAGTTAATCCGGTAATCCTCGCCACTTCCTTGCTTTTCAGCCCAACAACCACAGACAGCAAAATAATATTTTGGTCTGTGTCGCTAAGCAGAGCCAACGCCTGTTGCAGCTCGACTTGCGCAAACGCTGCGGTTTGGTCACAGGCCAAGCTGTTGGCATACTGCGCAATATCCGATTGGTTGCGGCGTGTGATCTGCTCTTTAATCGCACCGGCGCAACCGTGATATAAAATGGAAAATAGCCACGACCCGAACGCCTCCGGCTTTTTCAGCATACCCAGCTGTTCAAAGGCCGTAAGCATACAATCCTGCACCACATCCTCAGCGTCCTGCACATTGCCCAGCTTGTAATAGGCATAATGAAACAGCTTTTGCTGATACGCGGTATATAAGGCGCAAAAGGCGTCTACATCTCCGGCCTGTGCCTGCCGCACCCGTTCTGCTTGTGTCATAGACTGATCCCCCTTTTCTCTTTTCTTATTCTCTTATCGGCACCGCTTTCTTTGCCAAAGTACAAGGGCAACCGCAGCCAAAGCACAAGCGCCCAGCGCAGCCAAAGGCAATACCGACCGTCTTCCCTTGGCGGTGCTTTCTTTCTCGCCGTCCACCGCTTCCGTGGCTGCTTTTGTGCTGCCTGCTTCCATTTGCGGTGCTTTTTCCGTCTGTTTCTCCGTAAGCATCTGTGCCTGCGCTTCCGTTTTTCTTTTCGTTGCAGGCGGCACGGCAGCCACGCCGGAAGTCGTTACCGCAGCCGTAGAGGCCACAGCAGACGGCTGCTGCACCTTGGCATTGATATAGGGCAGACAGCCCTCTTCGTCTAACGACGCAATGGTAATGCTGCGGCCGCTTTGCGACAGAATTTTATAATCCTTGCCCTCCTCCAGCAACGGCACTTCCCATCCGGTCAGCGTCCCCTTGCCGCGGTAGGTGAATTTGCAGCCGCCCAGGTCCCGATCTGCTTGGGCAATAATCTCATCGCTTTGCGCACCGTTTACACAGCCGATGGTGTCCTGGGGATGTTCTCTGGGCGTCCATTGCCCGGCCGTCTGCGCAAACGCCGTGCCGCTGCCCAGCAGCAATGCTGCAGCCAGACAAAGTACCGCTAAAATTGTTCCGATGGTCTTTTTCATACGCACCCACTCCTTATCAGGTTTTTGTTTTTTCTTGCTTTATAACCGCCCCGCTTTCGGGCGTTCACCTGTTTAGAGTCGTTTTTTGTCTGTATTGTGACACCAAAATTTGCCAAAAATTAAAAATGCCGTAACGATGACTTCCGCTTCCGTTCAAATCGTCGTTACAGCATTTTAGCTAAACCGAATGGTTATTCCTTTTTATCTTCCGGCAGCAAAGCTGCGCACACGGAATTTGGCGCCGGTGCTTTCGCACACTTGGCGCGACTTCTCAATATCCTCCGGCGAAATCACATCCACCACCGTCATACGCACATCCGGGCAGTGCGCCACACATTCCCGAGTGAACTGCAGCATGGCGTCAAACGCCTTGCCGCCGTAGCAGTTGCGGGTAATTTTGTCGTACTTCTCTGCCGTAGGCTCGTTGAGAGACACGGAAATGCTGTCAAAATGACGGCACAGCAGCTCTGCGGTGGGCTTGCCGTTGATTAAATCCGACAGGCCGTTGGTATTCAGCCGCAGGTGAATCTTTGGGTTCACCGTGCGCAGATAATCCGCCGCTTGCAGCAGGTGGTCCAGCGCATTGGTGGGCTCACCGTAGCCACAAAACACCGCCTCGTCCGTGTGGGCAAAATCGTAAGCGTCAATCGCCGCCTTGATTTCCTCCCAGGTAGGCTCCGTGTCAAACCACATTTCCTTCGCATCGCCAACAGCGTCGCCCTTAGAGCGAATGCAAAACGCGCAGTTACAGGGGCACTGATTTGTAATATTCAGATACACACCGTCGTAATAGCGATAAACAATATCAGCCATTGAGATAACCCTTCAATCTTTTGTAAATTCCGGCCTTGTCCAGCGCCAGCGCCAGTACAATAAACACCACTGCGCTGCCTATCGCCTGAATGGCATTGGCCGGTATATCTGCGATGGCGCCCTCCCGGTACAGCACCAGATCCGCCACATAGTAGCCGCCAACAGTAATGGCACCGGACAGAATGGTGCACAGCGCCGTCCACACCGTCAGCAATTTATTGCTCTTATTATATAATGCAACAAAGGGAATTGCAATAAGGAATTTGATGATGGCAGAGGGAATGGCATAGGTGGCAACCCCACTGGCAAGATCAGAAAACGCAGCACCGATGGAAGCGGCCAGGAACGCCCAAGGCCCCAGCAGCAGCCCACTGAGATAAATCATGGCGTCGCCCACATGAATATAACCGCCGGCACCGATGGGAATGTGCAGCATGGTCAGGCCGAACACCATTGCGGCGAACAGCGCCGTGAATGAAATCTTTTTTACCGTCTTGTTCATAACAGATCCTCCATAATCTTTTCAAAATCTACGCCGTCCCGGGGGTCTGTACCGTGGGTAACGGCGATGGCGTGGCTGAGAAAATCCACCGCCTGTTTGGCAGCCTGTGCCGGCGCCCGGCCACGAAGCAAGCCGCCGGTGAATACAGATACAAACAGATCGCCGGTGCCGCTAAAGGAACCGGGGCGCAAGGGCGCTGCCAAGTCTGTGCAGTCCCCGCCTGCAAACACCAGGGTGTGGATCTCCGTTCCCTGCCGATAGCCGGTGACCGCCACCACCCGGTGATCCTCTGCCAAGCGGGCGCCCATTTGCCGCACCGCCGCCGGATCCTCGGTATACTCCGCCCCGCACAGCAGCGCCAGTTCGTTTACATTGGGCGTGAGCACATCTGCCTGTGCTGCCAGGCGGCGCACCGCATTACACCGTGCTTCATCAAACCCATCGTACAGGCTGCCGTCGTCTGCCATGACCGGGTCCACCACCAGGAGCGTATCCGCCGTGCGGTGGACAGCCAGAAAGTCCGCAATGCAGTCCCCCTGGACCGGATTGCTGAGAAAGCCGGTGATGATGCCGTCCGGCTGTACCTCTTGCCAGTCCGCAGTAAATTGGGGCATAAAGCCGGTCAAATCCTCCATGGAGTAACGGTCATAGCCGGTTTGGCGGGTAAGCACCGCCGTAGGCACCGGGTGCACTCGCACGCCCATAGCCGTCAGCACCGGAATGGCCGCCATCAGCGAGCAGTTGCCGTAGCCGGAAAGGTCGTTAAAGACCACGCAGTTTTTCAAGTTCTCGCCCCCTTGCTTTTCTGTTATATATAGTATATACTAATTTTGACAGGAATAAAAGACACAAAAGCCCTGATTTTTTAAGGTACAGTTATGCTAAAATACACCCAAGCCTACACCATGTTTAAGGAAATGATCGCCGACGGACGGCTGCGCCGAGGGGAGCGTATGCCCTCTATTCGCCGGGCGGCGGAGCTTTACCGGATCAGCCGCACCACCGTGCAGAATGCTTACTTTCAATTGGCGGCGGAAGGCTATATTTACGCCAAGCCCCAAAGCGGCTACTTTGTGGCGGGAGGTCCTAAAGCACCGGCAACTCCCATGCCCCGCCCCCGGGTGCAGACACCACCTCGGCTGGATCTTACCGGCAACAGCGCCGATCTGTCCAGCTTTGACTTCTCTCTATGGCAGCGCTACATTAAGAGCGCCTTGCGCCAGCGGCAGCGGCTGCTCACTTACAGCGAACCACAGGGAGAGTACGACTTGCGGTGCGCCTTGGCAGACTATGTGCGGGAGCGGCGCAATGTGGTCACTGCGCCGGAACATATTGTGGTAGGCGCCGGGGTGCAAATGCTGCTGGAGATCCTCTGCGTACTGCTGAAAGGGCGACGCACCGTGTCCTTCCCGGACGGCAGCTTTGTACAGGGCAGCACCGTGTTTGCCGCCCACGGCTACACCGTGCGCACCCGGTACAAGGACGCAGACATTATCTATGTATCTCCCTCCCACATGAACCGGCAGGGAGATGTGATGCCCATTCAGCGGCGGCTGGAGCTGTGCGCCCACTCGGCAGATACCGGGGCGGTGGTGATCGAGGACGACTTTGAAAACGACTTTCTGTACAGCAGCACCCCCACCCCCTCGCTGTACGCCCTGGGCAGCGGCAATGTGGTGTATATGGGCGCCTTCTCCGCCCTGCTGCTGCCGGGCATTCGCATCAGCTTTATGGTGCTCAGTCCGGCGCTGGCCGCCGCCTATCATCAAATGAAAGACACCTTTGCCCAAACTGCGTCCAAGACGGAGCAGATCGCCCTGTGCGCCTACCTGCGGGACGGGAATATGAAGTCCCGCACCAAAAAAATCCGCCGTCTGTACACCGGCAAAGCCAAAACCCTGTGTGCCCTGCTGGCAAAGGCCCTGCCGGACCATCCGGTGCGCGTGGGCGAAAACGGCCTGCAGGTGCAGATTGAAACGCCGATACTACCGGACAGCGCCCCTTTTGAGCAGGCGGGGCTTGCCTTGTATATTGTAAAAGAGAAAAGCGGCAAAAATATAGTGGTGGTCTCCCCCTCCGCTGTGCCAGCCGATCGGCTGGAAGAAGCCGCCTACGCCGTGGCTGCCGCCCTGTACAAAGCGGAAGAAGCGGCGAAAGCAAAGCGAAGTAAAGATATTTACTAACAGGGACAAGTTTGGTACTCTGGCTGCCAGTCCTATTGTGCCTACCCTTGGGAATTGCTACAATGAAGTTGCAATTTGAAGGAGGTACAACGCCATGAAAAAATACACTGTAAAACACCTGATCACATCCGCCCTGCTGAGCCTAACCGCCCTGGTAGTGGGCTACGCCCTGCTGAGCCTGCCCTTCCGACTGATGGACTGGCTGGACCCCACCCAAATGAAGCTGGTGTTCGCCGCCGAATTTGTGCTGTATATCACCGTGCTGGGGCTGGTGATCACCCGCAGGGAAAAGAAATTGGCTGCCAAAAAAGCCGCCTATGCCCGCAGACAGCGCCGCCGCGCCCGGCTGGCACGGCAAGACGCCACCGCCCGCCGCCTGGTTTCCACCACTGCGGACGCCGGCCACATTGCCGCTTAAAACAAAATATGCTATAATAGGCCTGTACAAAAACAGGTCTATATTTTTACCCAAGGAGCAGGCTTATGGAACCTATCAGCCCCAAACGCATCACCGTAACCGACCCCTTTTGGGCGCCCCGGATCCGCACAGTAGCTGACATCGTACTGCCCTACCAATGGCAGGTGCTGCACGATCAGGTGCCCGGTGCGCCAAAGAGCAGCTGCATCGCCAACTTCCAAAAGGCCGCTCATGCCATTGCCGCAGCAAAAGCCGGTCGCCCCCGACCCACCTATCCCACGGACAAATGGTATTATGATGACAAGAACAGCCAAGAGAATGCCTTTATGGGATGGGTGTTTCAGGACAGCGACCTGTACAAATGGCTGGAGGCCGCCGCCTATGCCATACCCTACGGCAACCGAGCGTACCTGACTGAAAAGAGCCGGGAAGCGGTAGAGATCATTGCCGCCGCCCAGGAGACGGACGGCTATTTGGACACCCTGTATTCCATCAACGGCCTGCAAAACCGATTTACCAACTTAAAGGACTTTCATGAGCTGTACTGCTTCGGCCATCTGGCCCAAGCTGCCTGTGCCCGGTGGACCATGCAGGGAGAGCGGGACCTATTGGATATTGCTTGCCGAGCCGCGGACTGCATTTGCCGCACCTTTGGCAGAGGAAAGCGCCCCGGCTATCCCGGCCACCCGCTGGCAGAGCTGGCACTGGTACAACTGTATGAGGTCACCGGCAAGGCGGACTATTTGCAAACAGCCGACTTTTTTATCCGCACGCGGGGCACCCGACCGCTGTTTTTTGACAGGGAACGAGGCGTTGATACCGACGGCAGCGACTATGTTTACAACCAGGCCCACTGCCCGCTGACCGCACAGACAACTGCCGTGGGCCATGCGGTGCGAGGCGTGTACCTATATGCCGGGGCAGCCGCCGTGGCAGAGCATACCGGGAACCGGGCGCTGCAAGCCGCCTGCGAAACGCTGTGGCAAGATCTGTGTCGCACCAAACTGTATGTGACCGGTGCACTGGGCCAGACGGCTGTGGGTGAGGCTTTTGGCCCGGCCTATTATCTGCCGAACGACCTGGCGTATGGGGAAAGCTGCGCCTCTGCCGGGCTGGTATTCTTTGCACAGCGGCTGTACCGTTGCCACCCGCACGCTGCGTACGGCGCCGTAGCGGAGCTTGCCCTGTGGAACACAATTGCCGGAGCCATGAGCGCCGACGGCTGCCACTTCTACTACGCCAATCCACTGGAGGCGGAGGGTGTGCTGAACGATACCGTACCGGAGCGCAAACGCCAGGCATTGCGCCGCCAAAACTGGTTTGACTGCGCCTGCTGTCCACCCAATGTGGCGCGGGTCACTGCCGGGATCGGACAATACGGGTTTTATGCAGACGACAGCACCCTGGCTATTGAACTGCCCTTGGGTGCGCAGGTGGATGCGCCTTTTGGGCATCTGCAAATCATCTCTGCCCTACCGGAAAGCGGTGACTTTACCGTAAAGATCACCCGGCTAAAGCGACCCTTTACTCTACGGCTGCGTCTGCCGGACTGGTGCAAATGTCCTACCCTGGACGGCCAACCTGTTACGGCAAAGGACGGCTACTATGTGCAACAAATCACAGCCCCCACCACCCTGCGCTTTTACTTTGCCCCCACGGTACAGTTGCTGTACAGCAACGCCCAGGTAGGTGCTAACGCCGGACGGGTGGCACTCAGTCGGGGCGGTCTGATCTATGCGCTGGAGACCCAAGGCGCTCCCTCTATCCACGCCCTTACTTTGGACTCCAAATCACCTATCGTCTATCGGGACGGCTGCCTACTGGCCGCCGGCACCTGTCTGCAAGGCGGCGATCATCTGTACACCACATCACCGCCAAAGGCCGTGCCCCGCACCCTTCGTTTCATCCCCTTCTGCCGCAGACTAAACGGTAAGGAGGACCAAATGGCCGTGTGGGTACGCACAGTAAACTGAACAAAAAAGAACGGCACTGCCTGCAACTGCAAGCGGTGCCGTTCTTCGTTTTTTATATGGATTATAACATCATATCCACAATGCTGTCTGCCAGCGCTGTGGGGTTCTGCACATCCAGCCCGCTGATGAGCCGCGCCTGATCGTACAGGATCTTGGTGTATTTCTTCAGCGTTTCCGGATCGTCCTTTAAGAGGGCAAACAACTTCTCTGCCAGCGGGTGCTTATCGTTGATCTCCAGCACCAGCTGGGCCTTGGCGCCCTGGCCGCCGCCGGGCATACTGCTGAGCACTTTTTCCATCTCCATGGATAGGTAACCCTCTGCCGACAGGCACACTGCGTGGCTGCCTAAGTTGCCGGAGAATTTCACGGCGCTGACTTCCTCGCCCAACGCCTCTTTCATCGCGTCCAGCAAACCCTTGGCGTCGGCATTCTTTTGCTCCATGGCTTTCTTTTCATCTTCGCTTTCCAAATTCAGGTCGTCCTTAGTAATGTTAGCGAACTTCTTGCCATCGTACTCCATGAGCATTTGCAGGGCAAACTCATCTACATCGTCCGTCAGGTACAGCACTTGGTAACCCTTGCTCAGTACCGCGTCCGTCTGGGGCAGCAAAGCGATCTTCTCCGCCGTGTCGCCACAGGCATAGTAAATGGTATCCTGCCCCTCGGCCATACCGTCCACATACTCTTTCAGGGTCATCATACCCTCCCCGGCAGAGGATCTGAACAGCAGCAGATCTTTCAGGTCGTCCTTCTCGGCGCCGTAGTTGGCATACACGCCGAATTTCAGCTGCACGCCAAAGGTCTTAAAGAATGCCTCGTACTTCTCCCGCTCATTCTTCAGCATGCGGGTCAGCTCATTCTTGATCTTGCGGTTAATGGCCTTGGCAATGATCTTCAGCTGATGATCGTGCTGGAGCATCTCACGGGAGATGTTCAGGCTCAGGTCTGCACTGTCAATGAGCCCGCGCACAAAGCTAAAGTGATCCGGCAGCAGATCCGGGCACTTCTCCATGATCAACACACCGTTGGAGTATAGCGCCAGCCCTTTTTCAAACTCCTTGGTGTAGTAGTCAAAAGGCGGGTTCTTAGGGATATACAGCAGGGCGTCAAAGGTGGCTTGGCCCTCGGTCTTAAAGTGCATCACATCCACCGGATCCTCATAGTCGCCAAAGCGCTGCTTGTAAAATTCGTTGTAGTCCTCCGGCTTTAGCTCGCTTTTGGCCTTACGCCACAGAGGCACCATAGAATTTAAGGTCTCGTCCGCCACCTCTGTCACGGTCTCGCCCTCTTTGTCCGGGTTCGGCACCTGGTGGCTCATCTGCATGATAATGGGATAGCGGATATAATCGCTGTATTTCTTCACCAAACCCTGAATCCGGTACGGCTCCAGGAACTCGTCGTAATTTTCTTCCTCGGTGTTCTCTTTCAAGTGCAGGGTGATCACCGTACCGCAATCTGCCTTGTCGCAAGGCTCTAAGGTGTAGCCGTCTGCGCCGGTAGAGGTCCAGCAGTTGGCTGTATCTGCCCCAAAGGCTTTAGACTCCACGGTCACCTTGTCCGCCACCATAAAGGCGGAGTAGAACCCAACACCGAACTGGCCGATCACTTCTACATCGTCGGCAGCCTTGGTGTCGTTCTCCTGCTTAAAGTTCAGGGAACCGGACTTGGCGATGGTGCCCAGGTTCTGCTCCAGTTCTTCGCCGGTCATACCGATGCCGTTGTCTGTCACGGTCAGGGTGCGGGCGTCCTTGTCCACCGCCAGGCGAATGTGAAAATCGCTGCGGTTCATACCCACCGTGTCGTCCGTCAAAGAGCGGAAGTACAGCTTGTCCAGCGCGTCGGAGGCGTTGGAGATCAGCTCCCGCAAAAAGATCTCCTTATGGGTATAAATGGAGTTGATCATCATATCCAGCAGCTTTTTAGACTCTGCCTTGAATTGCTTTTTTCTCATTCAAATCACCTTTGTTATTTCAGAATTAGCACTCTTTGACTTCGAGTGCTAATTGTTATTATAATCCAATTTTTCCATTTGTCAACCCCGGGGGCAAAAATCCACATTTTGACCCCAAAAAGGCGCAAAAAAGCCCGACTCTGCAGAGCCGGGCAATGGGTGATCCGGATTTACGCAAAAGGATTTTCCGTAGGATAGAGCATACCCTGGGGCTGATTAAAGCCCACATCGGTAACGCCCAGGCACCGCAGCACATCAAAGATGGCCTTGCCGTAATGGCCAAAAGCCACTGCCCCATGGTGGGGGAAGTTCTTTTCAATGAGCACATGGCGATAGAACCGACCCATTTGAGGAATGGCAAACACGCCAATGCCGCCAAAGGAGCGGGTAGGCACCGGCAGCACCTCCCCCTCTGCCACATAGCCCCGCAACCGGCAATCCGCCGTGGACTGGAGCCGGAAGAAGGTGATGGGACCGGGGGCAATATCCCCCTCCAGGGTGCCGTTGGTGTACTCCACCGGCAGGGTGCGCGCCATGATTTTCTGGTACTTCATCTCGCAGGTGGACAGCTTGCAGGCCGGAGTGTTGCCGCAGTGGAAGCCCATAAAAGTATCTGTCAGGCTGTACGGATACGCATTCTTGATCTTCTCCGCATACAGATCGGCAGGCACGCTGTTGTTAATATCCAGCAGGGTCACCGCGTCCCGACTGACGCAGGTGCCGATAAACTCGGACAGCACGCCGTAAATATCCACCTCGCAGGACACGGGAATGCCCTTGGCGGTTAGGCGGCTGTTTACATAACAGGGCACAAACTGGAACTCCGTCTGGAATGCAGGCCAGCACTTGCCGGCAATGGCCACATACTTGCGGGCGCCCTTGTGGGCCTCCACCCAGTCCAGCAGAGTCAGCTCGTACTGCGCCAGCTTGGCCAGGATCTCCGGCTTCTTATTACCCTCGCCCAGCTCTTCCTCCATCTCCGCTACCACATCGGGAATGCGGGCGTCCCCGGCGTGGGCGTGGAACGCAGCGTACAGATCCAGCTCGCTGTTCTCCTCAATCTCAATGCCCAGCCGGTGCAGGGGCGCGATAGGCGCGTTGCAGGCCAAAAAGTCCTGGGGACGGGGGCCGAAGGAAATGATCTTCAAATCAGACAGTGCCAGCAGCGCCGTTGCCACCGGCACAAAGTCCCGGATCATGGCGGCGCAGTCCGCTGCCGTACCCACCGGGTACTGGGGAATATACGCCTGCACGCCACGCAAGTTCAAATTATAGGACGCATTGAGCATACCGCAGTAGGCGTCGCCGCGGCCGTCCAGCAGGCTGTCGCCGCTCTCCTCCGCCGCTGCGCAAAACATCACCGGGCCGTCAAACTGCTTGGCCAGAGTGGTCTCTGCCGTCTCCGGACCGAAGTTGCCCAGGAAGATCACCAAGGCGTTGACCCCGGCAGCCTTTAAGTCCGCTAAAGCCGGCGCCACATCCGTCTCGCTCTCTATACACACCGGGCAGTTGTGCAGCATGCCGTACTTGGCATAGGCTGCCGCCAATGCGTCTCGCCGTCCAACGGACAGCGCCATGGGGAAGCAGTCTCGGGACACGCTCACCAATCCCAGCTTCAGCTCAGGAATATTTGTCATCATCACACTGTACCTCTCTTATCTTGCCCCCCTTGCCGGGCGGGCGTGATTTATTACTTATTATAGCGCCCCGGCGGGCGTTCGTCAACGGCAGCGGATTTATGCTACATTGCACAAAAAAGCGTATCGTTTTTCGTTCCATTTTGTGCGCCTATACATTTGCTATGCAAAGACTGCATATTTATGCGTATAATCCATGGAAAACCCTTGCATTTTTCGCGGGAATGTGCTAAAGTGAACCACGATGAGCCGTATATTTATAAGTATCTGTACGGCATTTTTTTGAAAGGATAGGTACAAAACAATGAAGAAGTTTAACAAAGTCATTGCCCTGGTACTGGCTGTCCTGTTTGTGGCTGCGTCTTTCGCCGCTTGCTCCTCTAACAGCGGCAACGATGGCAAGGGCACCACAGAGGCCGCCAAGACCCAGAAGGTCAAGGTGATCGACATTGCACTGTCTGACGAGGAATACGCCTTTGGCGTGGACAAAAAGCAGCCGGAGCTGAAAGAGAAGGCCAACGCTTTCATCAAAGAGCTCAAAAAAAGCGGCAAGCTGGACGAAATCTGCAATCACTACTTTGGCGGCGGTGAGCCGGCAGGCGTGACCAGCGCCACCGAGGACAGCACCAAGGATCAGCTGGTGGTTGCCACCAACGCCGAGTTTGAGCCTTTTGAGTACAAGAAGGGCGACACCTTCTACGGCATTGACATGGAGATTGCCAAAGCACTGGCAGACAGCCTGGGCAAAGAGCTGGTAATCAAGGACATGAAGTTTGAGGCCGTGGTTACCTCCGTGCAGCAGCAGAAGTGCGACATCGCTATGGCCGGTCTGACCGTGAACGAGACCCGCGCAAAGCAGGTAGACTTTACCGACTCTTATTATTCCGCTTCTCAGAAAGTGGTTGTAAAGGGCGACGACACCACCTTTGACGCTTGCAAGACCAAGGAAGATGTGGAGAAGATCCTGAACGGCCTGGACAGCAGCGTGAAGATCGGCGGCCAGAACGGCACCACCGGTCAGTCCTATGTGCAGGGCAGCAAGGACATGGGCTTTGCCGGTTTGAAGGCACAGTTCGTTGGCTATGACAACGCCTCTCTGGCTATGCAGGACCTGATCAACGGCAACCTGAATTATGTGATCGTAGATGCCGCACCGGCAGCTGCCATCACCACCGCCATCAACAATGTGGCATAATCAGGTCAAATAAACAAAGACGAATCCGCACCTCACCCCCGCACGGGGGTGGGGCATTTTTTGACAAGAAGCCGCCTTGGCGGCAGGGACGCAACTTATGGATAATTTTAGCAACAAAGTTCAGGTTTTCCTTGACTACTTTATTCATCACGACGGCTACAAGACGGTGCTGCTTGGCCTGCGCAATACGGCGGAGATCGCCATGCTGGGCTTGCTGATCGGTATCGTTTTCGGCACCGTGATCGCCACCACCCGGGTTATTCCCCGCACCAATCCGGTGGCCAAGTTCTTTAACGGTCTGTCCGGGCTGTATGTGGGCCTGTTCCGAGGCACCCCCATTGTGGTACAGCTGCTGGTATTCTACTATGTGCTGATGCCGCTGATGAACCTGCACATGAACTCCGTGGCCGTGGCCGTGGTGGTCTTCGGTATGAACTCCGCCGCCTATATCTCCGAGATCATGCGCGCCGGTATTCTGTCCGTAGACAGTGGGCAGATGGAGGGCGGCCGGGCCATCGGTCTGAGCTACGCCACCACCATGATGAAGATCGTGATCCCCCAGGCAGTCAAAAACATTCTGCCCACGCTGGGCAATGAGTTTATCTCGCTGATCAAAGAAACCTCGGTGGTCAGCTTCGTAGGCGCTATGGACCTGTATGTTGCGTTCAACCGCATTGGCTCCAACAGCTACGAATTTATGATCCCCTATCTGGTGATGGCCCTGATCTACATTGTGATCGTGCTGGTAATCACTCTGGGCATTAAGTTGATGGAAAGGAGCCTGAGAAAAAGTGATAAAAGTATCTGACCTGCACAAGAGCTATGGCAAGCTGGAAGTGCTGAAAGGCATAGACGAAAATATCGAAAAGGGCGAAAAGATCGTTGTGATCGGCCCCTCCGGCTCCGGCAAAAGCACCTTTTTGCGGTGCCTGAATTTGCTGGAAACCCCCACCTCCGGTCAAATCTGGTTTGACGGCCAGTGCATTACGGACAAAAAGACGGACATCAACCAGGTGCGCCGCAGTATGGGCATGGTGTTCCAGCACTTTAACCTGTTTAACAACAAGACCGTGCTGGGCAATATTACCTTGGCCCCCATTCAGCTAAAGCTGATGAACAAGGAAGAAGCCAACGAGAACGCTCTGCGGCTGCTGGATCGGATCGGCCTGCGAGATAAGGCAGACGCCTACCCCGCCATGCTCTCCGGCGGCCAAAAGCAACGAATCGCCATCGTGCGCTCTCTGGCCATGAATCCCAAGGTGATGCTCTTTGACGAGCCCACCTCCGCCCTGGACCCGGAAATGGTGGGCGAGGTGCTGGATCTGATGAAAGAACTGGCCAACGACGGTATGACCATGGTGGTGGTCACCCACGAGATGGGCTTTGCCAAGGAGGTTGCCAGCCGGGTGCTGTTTATGGACGACGGCAAGGTGCTGGAAGAAGGCACTCCCACGGACATCTTCGACCATCCTAAGGCCGAGCGCCTGACCACCTTCCTGGATAAGGTACTGTAAATCTATCATGTATAGCAAAAAGGAACGGCCCCGCCGTTCCTTTTCTTTTTTTCAATTATAACGGGAGCAAATCCCCGCTCGCTTATACTGGGCACACATTACCGCGCAAAATACCGGCCGACAAATGCCGACCGGTACACACTGATTCTATTCTGTTTTCACCATCGCCGGATATTTACGCCTTATCCTGCATGGTATCATAAAGCTTATCCGGGTAATCGGACATAATGCAATCGGCGCCCAAATCCACCAGGTAGGCCATGTCCTCCGGGTCGTTCACTGTCCAATACTGCACCGCCATATCGTGGGCGTGGGCATAATTGATTACCGTGGCTGTGCCCAGGTTGAAGCCCAGGTTCTTGTACGGCGCGCAATAGGGAATTTGCAGCACCTTGCAGGGCGGCGTGTAATTCTCGTCATTGCGCAGGGCTGCAGCCCAAAATTCCGCCACCTCGGCAATGGAAGTGCTGCGGGTCATATCCTGGTAAGTGGCATCCACATAGGCGCTCACTTCCTTATGGAAGGTGCCGAAGATCACCCGGTCGATAATTCCGCGCTCTTTCATAATATTATAAAGCAGGTCCACACCGTGGGTGCCCAAATCGCCGCTGTTTTTAATCTCGATAATATACTTATATTCGCCCTTGCCCTGTGCGATCAGGTAGTCCAGCGCGTCCTCCACCCGCAAAATACGCAGATCGTCCGGCACCTGATCCCCATGCAGGTTCGCATAGGGCTTTTCGCCGCTTTCCGTCTCAAACTGCGCTCCCATATTCAACTGGCGCAGTTCGTCATAAGTCTTGTTCTCCGGGCGCACATCCTCCTCGCCAAACACCTGCTGGCTGTCCGAGGTGCGATCCACCGTGTCGTCATGAAGCAGCACCAGCACATCGTCTTTGGTGACATGCAGGTCAAACTCAAACACATCGATGGAGAAGTCCGGGTTCTCGGCGCAATTCTTAAAGGCACGCAGAGTCTCCTCCGGTTCGATCCCGCCGCCGCTGCGGTGGCCGGAAATGTCTGTCTGTTCCAAAACATACGGATTTTGGGTGTCATACGCTTGAATGTGGTCCGGGTCCGACCGATGGTGGCACACCACCACATCCGTAATCACAATGGCCAGGATCAGTACCCCCAGTACCGCCAGCACAATGCGACCGGCACGGTGTTTTTCCCGCCCGGCTTTCTTCTTGGTTTTTTGCAGCGTCTCCGCCATAATTAAAATCCCCCTTCTGCAAGGCAGTATCTCTGGATTTTGTATTTTTAGATACTACTTGCTAATTGTAAGTGTACTGAATCCCCTGTAAAAAGTCAACCGAAAACGGAATTTTCTACTTTTTTTGGACGGATTTGAAAAAAGCAGTTGAAAATTATGTTCTTATCGGTTATTATACTGTAGAAAGGGGATTTATTATGAGCTATAATGTGAAACGCAAATCCGCACTGGATGTGATCATCCGCATTTTGTTAATTGCACTGGTTGCCGTTGCAGTTATCTTTGCCGTTAAGGTGGTATTTTCTGCCGCCAAGACCGCACCTGTAGCTGCCGACGCCGCCGCTACTGAGGACAAGTCCGTAATCGGCGAGTTTCAGGCCGGCACTTACGGCGGTATTAAAATGGACACCGCTGAGGACGCAGTCAAGTACTATGTAGAGGCCTACAACAAGACCAAGGCTGAGACCGCCGAGTTCAATACCCCGGAGGGCAAGCAGACTTGGAGCGCCTTCATCGGCGATGAGGACTTAAAGATTAACAGTGTAATCATCGACGGTAACGAGAACAAAACCATCAACAGCATGGTACCCGGTATCGTAGGCGGCATTTTTCACGCAGGCACCTCTGCCCTGCCTCCCACCGCCGGCAAAGTGCAGAAGGACGATGTAGACGAGAAGGGCAACAGCTTAGTCACCTCTTCTCTGACTGCCGATGATGTGCTGGCTGTTGTAGTTGAGGACAACGGCGACGGCACCATCACCATGAAGATCCAGCCTAAGATGGCTGAAATGAGCCACAAGGGTCAGGACTCTCAGGGTCGGTTCTTCAATACACTGGGCGGCATCGACTCCGTTGTTAATAGCATCAAGCCACTGACCTGGTCTGAGGGCACCACTGCCGATAACTGCAAGGTACATTATAAGAATGGCACCGGCGTTGTGAAAATCGACACCAAGACCGGCAAGATCGTAGAGGCCGACTATGATATGGAAGTTACCGTAGATGTGTCCCACGCGAATGTAGCCGTTCTGCGCGACAAGAGCGCCGTGGTAAGCATCACTTACAAGAACCACTTCCCGGCCAGCGACGAGTATCTGGCAAAGCATGGCGAGATCAGCCGCGTAAAATAAGTTAAAATCGCTTGCAGCCCTGCCATGCGGCAGGGTTGTTTTTTGCCTATTTTTGGATTTTATCAGGGCATTTTGTGCCTTTCGCTACCGCTGCACAGCTAAATTTATACCCGCTGTAATGATACACCATAAATAAATTCGTTAAATATCTGCAATTCGCTTGCCTTTTTGGCCGGAATATAGTATTATATTTTTGTGCTTAAGCACAGGTTAAGGTTATCATCGGCAGATGATGGGAGAGCAGTGGGTTTTCAGTGGCCCGCTGCTTTTTCATTGCCCGGGTTGCCCTGGATTTTTCCTTTGCCAAAATTTAGGTGTTGACAAAATGAAAATATCTGCTATAATGATATAGCACTAAGAAAGTGCACCGACCATATCGCGGAGTAGAGCAGTTGGAAGCTCGTCGGGCTCATAACCCGGAGGTCGTAGGTTCGAGTCCTACCTCCGCAACCACTAAAACAGACACCAAATAGGTGTCTGTTTTTTATTTTCCTTTTGGGCTCGAACCTACGACACGTGGCTCCAAATGCGCAAGCATTTGGGAGAAACAGTCCGGGGGACTGTTTCGTAGCGAGTGCGCAATCTCGGTCCTACCTCCGCAACCACCAAGACGGCGTTTGTTTACGCCGTCTTTTTTCTTTCTGTTTTTGTTTTTGGCTTATTTAAGCCAAATTTCCGCTTGCGTAAAAACGAGAGAAAATAAAAACCTTGTGGCGTTGCAGTACACTCTATTGCATCGCCGTAGGACGAGGACTTGCTCCCGCCGTTTATCTACGTAAACATTCTAAAAAGGCAGCGCTCATTAGCGCCGCCCTTTATATTTGTACACCGTTTCTACCTGCTACCATTTCCTTTAAGGCTTGTGTAAAAGTCTTGTAAAAATTCGGATGTATCTACTTTCAAGCACAAACTAAAACAAGCAAATTCATAATCTGTAACTTGTCTTTGATTTCGTTCAATTTTACTAATCATCTGCTGGTCAATATTTACGCCCAAAACCTGCATTTTTGCTGCCAATTCACTTTGAGAAAGCCCACGCTCCGTCCGAATGCGTGCAAGAACTTTTCCAATAACATTTTTATATTCACCGAATGTGATTTGTTTCATTCCATCATCTCCACGTCATATTAACGTATTGACAATACCACAACAATCGAGTATAATTACGTTACATTAACGTAATTATGAAAGGAGGAAATATGATTGTCACGGTGTCCATATCTTGAGTATATCCAAGGAACCGGAGGCTTTGCTTCTGAGTGCGAGTATGTTTGCAAACTTTGCTACCAACACATGTATGCGACAGATACAAAAATTAAAAATACTTGCGACGCCGAATATGGCGATAGCTACAAAAACTGTGCTATCTACCAGCAAGCATAACCGCCCACAGTAACACTGGGAATAAAACTACCAAAAGGAGTAAGCAATCATGACAGCAACAGAAAGAATTGAATTGTGGAAACACGAACTCGACTTGAAAAATTGGAAATACAACGTCCTAAAAAACGGCAACACCATTGTATACGACACTACCGACGGCGCAACTACATTCATTACCGCTTTGGCCGACTTTACAGATATTAGCGTTAGAGGCATTGGACATATCAGCGAAGATCAGTATGGTCACATGATGTTTGCCATAAATCGCTTCAATGGGCGTATACTACCCGTTCATCGCTTTTTTATCGATGATGATGACAACCTATCTTTTAGATCCGTATGCTTAGACCAGGATATTTCATTTGACTACTTAGTTCAAGTCATCTATGGTATGTATTGTTCTCCAGAAGCAATTGTAAAACATTTGGCCGGATAACTGCCCTGCAAATATTTCCACATATTCTGTAAAATTCGCTATACACAAAAGGCACCGGCAGGCTCGGTGCCTTTTTTATTGTCAACGCTAAAAGCACATTGACTTGACAATAGAGAATATGGTATGATTTGGGTAGAAAACTGTGCCATTTTTTGGCGCGAAGGAGTGCAAAAAATGAACAAGATCAAACGCGGTTTGGCGCTGCTGCTAACCGTTATTCTGCTATGCACGGCACTACCCATCAGTGCCCAGGCCAAGACCACCGGCAACAAAACGGTCAACAAGGCCAACATTGTGCTGTTCGGCTACTTTGCAGACGACACGCAGACGGCGGCAGACGCCTATTTTAATCAATACGCCGGGGAACTGGTAGGCTATATCGACGGCAGCTTTGGCCGCTCGCTGAAGAACTATCTGAGCAGCATTTCCTACGGTCAGCTGCAAATGAAAAACACCATTCCCCAGTACGACGGCACCACGGTGCACGCTTTGCCAGTCCCGGTAAAGGAAAGCGACGCCCTGGTTCAAAATTTGGACACCCAAATCATAGAGAGTCTGATCCGTCAAATGCCCTCGATTGCAGACAAAGCCGTGGATCTGGACGGGGACGGATATGTGGACAATGTGATGGTGATTCTAAAGGCCAGCCAGTCCAGCAAGGCCTCCTCCTCTACCACACTGGTAGCCCACAAAAGCGACTACTCCGGCTCTGCCAAGATCAATAACAAGCCGGTGGTCGGCTACAATGTGTTTGGCACCGACCGACTGCGCTCCGAGGGCAGCAGTCTGCTGGCCCACGAGTACTTGCACACCTTTGGCTACCCGGACCTGTACCGCAATTCCGGCAACGACCGGCCGGTGTACAGCTGGTCCGTAATGGGCGGAGTAATCCCCGGCTCGCCCCAGTACCCCTTGGCCTACGAGCGGATGTATTTTACCCACTGGATCGACATAGATACGGTAACCCAAAACAGCACCCTAACCCTGGATGACCAGGCCAACGCTGACGGAAACCAGGCCTTTATCCTGAAATCGCCCTTAAACGACCACGAAATCTTTGTGGTAGAATACCGCAAAAAGCCCCCCATTAACTACACGGAGCAGGACTCCCTGGACTGCCGCATCGGCGGCACCGGGGTAATCGTTTACCGGGTGAACCTGAATGTGGACGGGCTGACCAACCTGCGGGGATACACAGGCATTTATGTGTTCCGGCCCCAGTCCGGCCAACCGGGCTACACCGGCAACGAGATACTAGATGTGAGCCACGCCTACCTGCCCTACAAGGACGACAGCACCGGCAAAACCCGCAGCACCATCGGCTCTGCGGATATGAGCGCCACCCTGGCGGACGGGGCCCTGACCTTCAGCGACGGCAGCAACTCCGGCATTGTGCTGAAGAACATTGCCGTATCCGCAGACAAACAGCAGGCCACCCTGGAAGTGGAAATTCCGCAAAAAAGCGACTATGACCTATGGCAGGATCTAAACTATGCCGCCACCGGAAACATGACCTACGGCGTAACCATGACAGAGGTAGACGGCGCCCTGTACACCGTAGCGGCAGAGAACAAAAAGATCCGCTCCCGCAAGTATGAAAACGGTGCCTGGACGGACTTTGCGCCGGAGATCAGCGAGAGCTTTGCCAGCGAATTCCAGCTGGCACGGCAGGGCAGCAACCTGTATATGGCCTTTAACGACACCAACGGTGCCGCCCGACTGATGCGCTACGACCTAACCGCCGGGGGCAGCTGGCAAGCGGTACGCACGGTGGATAACGCCGGCACCGGGGTCAGCCTGCGGGTGATCGGCGGCAAGCTGTATATGGCCTGCATCACCAACCGGCAGGTGGGCTATATGTACTACAACGACCTGCTGCTGATGCAGGTGGACGGCACCACCGCCACTGACCTGGGCACCTATGTAACCGGCACTTTTATCGGCCAGCCCAAGCTGGTGGACTACGGCGGTCCCTGCCTGCTGTATCGCTCCGGTAACAGCGTGATCACCGCACTCAAATGGAACGGCACCGCTTTTGAAAAATTCTCTGATGATACGGTAAAGGGCAACTTTTACGATGTGATCAGCAGCGGTGGCAAGCTGTACCTGTCTTTGGGCGGCTCCACCCTGCAAACCGCCATCTATGACGGTAGCAACTGGACACTCGGTCCGGACAGCGGCATCACCTGCGGCGAAACCGCATGGACCACCCTGGGCGGCGCCCTGTACCTGGTGGCCAGTCCCAACACGGAGAGCGGCAACCTGCTGCTGTACCGCTACGACAACGGCACCTTTACCCAGGAGGGCGAACGCATTGACAGCCCGGTGTCTACCCTCACTGCCTGCCCGGTGAGCAATACCGTGTACCTAAGCTATGTGCGAGGCGCGGACCAAAAGATCACCTTTAAGAGCAAAACCGTGATTCCGCCCAAAGCAGAGGTGGACCGCAGTGCGCTGGAAGCAGCGTTGTCCCTGGCTGCCGCCTGCAAAGAGGCGCAGTATTCGGCCGAGAGCCTGGCTGCCCTGCAAAAGGAAGTGGACGCCTACACCCCCTACCTGACCGGCGATGTGACCCAGGCGCAGATCGACGCAGGCACCACGGCGGTACTTACTGCCATTTATAAACTGGCGCCGTACTTTGACCTGACCGTCACTGCCCTGAACGGCACCTGCGCCGCCACAGTAGGCGATCAAACCGGCGGCTGTGGCGGCTACAAACCCTTAAAGGGCGCCGACGTAACCCTGGTGGCACTGCCCTATGACGGCTACACCTTTGTGGGTTGGTACGACAAGATCAATCACCGCTATCTGAGCCGCAACACCACCTACCACTTTACCGCCACCACCAATGGGCAGCTGCAAGCGGTGTGCGTAAAGACCGGCAGCTCCACCCTGACCTTTGCCACCGAAAGCGGCTGGATCAGCGCCACCGTTACCCGCACCACAGCGGAATGGGCGGCAACGGACAGTCTGGCAGATCTGCTGCCGGAGGTGCCCTATCGCTACGGCTACACCGCCACCGGCTGGGATTGTGACGAGCGTACCGTGCTGGAAAAGCTGCGCAGCGGCCAAAATGTGACCCTGCTGCCCACCTACACGGCGGACAGTGCCTCCCTGCCCACCCCCTCCCCGGCTAAGGACGGTGTACCGGTGCTGGATCTGTACTACAAACTGGACGAAAAGAACAATGTTGGCTCTTTTGTGATGGCTGCCGGGTGGCCGGATTACCTGGATATTCAGTCCGTGGGCGTCGCGTTCTACTACAAAGGCGCCGCCGACTTTGACCCCACCGACTTTACCCTGCTGCTAAACAACAAAATGCTGGCCAGCAACTTTAATACAGACAGCCTGGAGGAGACCTATGTAGTGAATATAAAGAAACTCTCCAACCGCTACAACTGGGCGGCCAGAGGGTATGTAAATTACTACGACCAAAGCGGCAAGCTGCAAACTGTCTACTCCAACCAGATCAATCTGATCGCCCGAGAGCAGGTATAAAAACAAGTGAAAACCCGTCGCCCCGGTACGCCGGAGCGGCGGTCTTTTTTTGTCAAAAATGCGGCAGCACGCACCGACACCGACCCGAAAAATGACCAAGTTATGAATTTTCGATTTTTTGGCGTTTGGGTGTTGTGTTCCCTTTATATTTAATATATAATATTATCGCTGAAAGTTTATACAGCGGGCGGCGGCACTGCCCCCTGTTTTTGAAAGTGAGAGAATACATATGATTTTGTCAAGAGATATCGGTATCGACTTGGGTACTGCCACCACCATGATCTGCGACCGCAAGGGCCGCATTATTGTGCGGGAGCCCAGCGTGGTAGCCGTAGATGTAAAGACCAAGCGGGTGGTTGCCACCGGCACCCAGGCCAAGCAGATGATCGGCCGCACCCCCGGCTCCATTGTGGCCGTGCGACCGCTGAAAAACGGCGTCATCGCCGACTTTGATATGACTGCGGATATGCTCCACAGCTTTATTTTCCGCTCGGACAAGCGCTCCATGTTTTCCAAGACCCGGGTGGTCATCAGCGTGCCCTCCGGGGTCACCGAGGTAGAGCGCCGTGCCGTGGAGGACGCAGTACGCAGCGCCGGTGCGCAGGATGTGGAGCTGATCGACGAGCCCATGGCCGCAGCGCTGGGCGCCGGTCTGCCGGTATATGAGCCTACCGGCTCCATGATCGTAGACATCGGCGGCGGCACCACCGATGTGGCGGTGCTGAGCCTGGGCGGCATTGCAGCCTGCAAGAGCATTAAAGTAGGCGGCGAGGCCATGGACGAGGCCATCATCGACTATATCAAAAAGCACCACAACCTGCTTATCGGCGAGCCCATGGCGGAGGAGATTAAACTGAAAATCGGCTCTGCCGCACCCTATGACGGCGAGGGCGCTATGGAAGTGCGGGGACGCAACTTGACGGACGGCTTGCCCGGCGCCATGGAGATCACCAGCGCCCAGGTACGGGAAATCTTGACCGAGCCGGTGCAGGAGATCATCCGTGCCATTAAGGAGACCCTGGAAGTGACCCTGCCGGAGCTGGCAGCGGACATTATGGACCGGGGCATTTACCTGACCGGCGGCTCCAGCACCCTGCGGGGGCTGGCGGACCTGATCGAGCAGGAAACGAAAATCAAAATTCACATTCCGGACGCCCCCACCGACTGCGTGGCTATCGGCACCTCCATCAAACTGAGAAGGGCGAGATAATGAAAGCATTTTGGAAAAGCCGCCCGGTGAAGACCGTAGGCATACTGGCAGCACTCCTGGTGCTGGGTATGCTCATCGCGGCAGCCACCGGCCACGGCGAGACCGCCCAAAGCGGCGTACTGGGTACCGTCTTTGCCCCCGCCCACTGGGCTGCGGAGAAGATCAGCGACGGGCTGGCCACCCTCTCCGGCAACGCCAAGGGCAATACCGAATACGAAAAGAAGATTGACGAGCTGCAACGCCAACTGGGCGAAATGCAGGAGCAGCTGGCGGATTATAAAAATATCAAGAGCCAAAATGAGGAGTACAAAGAGGCACTGGAGCTGAAAAACGAGAACAGCGGTTTTCAGTATGTGGCTGCCGATGTGGTCGGCCGGGACAGCGCAGATCCGTATCTCAGCTTTACCATCAGCAAAGGCGCCGTCAACGGCGTCAAGGAGAACGATGCGGTGCTTTACGGCCGCTATCTGATCGGCATTGTGAAGAAAGCCTATCCCACTTACAGCATCGTCACCACGGTGCTGGACCCGGACTTTTCTGTCTCTGCCTACGACATCAACTCCGGCGAGGTCAGCTATGTAACCGGCGACGCCAAGCTGGCGGCGGACGGCTGCTGCAAGTTTGAAAACCTGAGCACCTCTACGGACATTACCTACGGCTCCATCATTGCCAGCGCAGGCATCAGCTCTAAACTGCCCAAGGGCCTGATCATTGGCACGGTGGAGGAGGTGGCGGACGAGACCACCAACATCAGTACCTACGCCATTGTCAAGCCCGGCACGGACATTGCCAATATTACCGACTGCCTGGTGCTCACCGGCTTTACCCCCGCTAAGGGAGGCAAGTAATGGAACTGACAACACATCAAAAGACGGTGAAATACACGGTCTACTGTTTGGTCATCGCCGTCGCCGGCCTGTTGCAGAATACCCCCGGCCTGTTTTGGCAAATTGGCAGCGCCCGCTGCTTTTTGCTGCTGCCGGTGACCCTGTTGCTGGTCATGGGCGAGCGAGAACTGCCCGCCGCACTGCTGGGACTGTTTGCCGGGTGCGTGTGGGACCTGCACGCGGCCAAATCCGCCGGGTTCAACGCCCTGTTCTTTATGCTGCTGTGCTTTGGCGTGTCCGCGGTGATGGAGCGCTATATTCGCAGCACCTTTGTGACCCACATGCTGTTTGCTCTGCCGGCGCCCTTCCTGTACGGTCTGCTGTACTGGCTGTGCTTTATTCTCATTAAGGGCGTGGACGGCGGCACAAACACCCTGTTCACCTTTTACCTACCCTGTGCCCTGTACACAGCGGTCGTCGCCCCCATTCTTTGGTTCCTGCTGCGGCCCCTGCGCCAGCGGCTGAACCGCAAGGCCCTGCAATAATGGGCATCCTATAAAAAAACGAAAGGAGAAAAGCCGATGCAAAGTCGATACAAAAGCACCCGTTCGGTCATTGCCCTGCTGCTGGTGGCAGTGATGATCATCGGCTTCTCCGCCACGCTATATAAAATTCAGGTTCGGGATCACGAATACTACGCCGCCCAAAACAATACGGTCAAGACCTACAAGGTCGCCATTGAGGCCGCCCGAGGCGAGATCGTGGACCGCAACGGCAACGCCCTGGTCACCAACCGAGAGACCAACTCCATTATTCTGGACGCTGCCTACTTCCCTGCCGCTACGGAGAACGACAAGCGCAACGCCATTTTGCAAAATCTCATTGCGCTGTTTCAGAAAAACGGTGAGGAATACACCCAAAACCTGCCCTTAAAGCTGAAAAGCGGCAAAATCGTCTTTTCCGGTAAAAAGACGGACATTGCCACTATGAAAAGTGCGGATATGTTCAACCTGCAACCCTACGCCACAGCACAAAACTGCTATGACGCGATGGTGGAGAAGTATGGTCTGGAGCAATACGACACCAAGACCGCCCTGCAAATCGGCAACCTGCGCTACGAGCTGACCCGGCTGCAATTCTCCATCAGCACCCCGGTAGTGATCGCCGACCAGGTGAGCAGCGAGACGGTAGCCGCCATTAAAGAGGACAAGGACCGTTACCTGGGTGCCGATGTACAGGTGGTGACCCACCGGGAATATACGGACTCCACCCTGGCGCCCCACATTCTGGGCACCGTGCGCAAGATCAACGCAGAGGAGTACACCCAGCTGAAGAACAAAGGCTACGGCATTCATGACCAGATCGGCGAAAGCGGGATTGAAAGCGCCATGGAGAGTGCTCTGCGGGGCACCCCCGGCGAAAAGACCATTACCGTGGACAAGGACGGCCATGTGACCGAGGAGATCACCAAAGCCCCGGTACAGGGCAACACGGTGGTGCTGACCATCGACCGTGACCTGCAAACCCTGGCCCAAAAAGAGCTGAAAAAGGTCTGTGACAAAACGGATCTTTACAATTCTGCCGGCGCCGTGGTGGTGCAGGATGTAAACACCGGTGCGGTACTGGCATCCGCCAGTTATCCCACCTTTGACCTGGCGGATTACTATGACAAATACGAGCAGCTGGCCACCAACCGGCGGCGGCCCTTGTGGAGCCGCTTTGCCCTGGGTACCTACGCCCCCGGCTCTACCTTTAAGCCCATGATGGCAGTGGCCTCCCTGGAGGAGGGCGCCATCACCCGCAGCACCATCTTCAACTGCGGCGGTCTGTTTCGCTACTATGACCAGACCTTCCAGTGCCTGAACAAAAACGCCCACGGCGGCGAGAATGTGGAGACCGCCCTGCGCGACAGCTGTAACATCTTCTTTTACAACTGTGCCAAGCGCCTGGGCATTACCAAGATGAACGAGTACGCCAGCGCCTTTGGCCTGGGACAAAAGACCGGCGTGGAGATCGCCGAGTCTGCCGGCACCCTGGCCGGGCCGGAGGAGCGCGAAGCTGCCGGCGGCGTGTGGCAAAGCGGTGATACCATTCAGGCGGGTATCGGCCAGTCTGACAACCTGTTTACCCCCTTACAGTTGAGTAACTACTGCGCCACTGTGGCCAACGGCGGCACCCGCTACCAGCTGCACCTGGTACAGAGCCTGATTAACAACAGCAGCGGCACGGTCACCGAGACCCAGCCCAAGATAGAGGAGAGCCTGGATCTGCACAAATCCACCCTCACTGCCGTTAAGAGCGGTATGCGCCTGGTGGCAACGCAAGGTGCACCCTCGCTAATCTTCAACCAGCTGCGCACCGAAGTGGCCGCCAAAACCGGTACATCGCAGGTGTTCGTCAACGGTGTAAAGAAGAACAACGGCTTTCTGATCACCTTTGCCCCCTATGACAATCCGGAGATCTCCGTGGCCTCCGTGGTTGAGCTGGCAGGCAGCGGTACTTCCACCGCAGAGATCACCTCTTCCATCATCAAATACTGGTATCAGAACAATACGGACGAAAAAACCAATCAAAAAACCGGTGCCCTGCTGAACTGACCTGTATTTTTTGTTGAATAAAGCGCCAAAATATGGTATGATGAACTGTAAAATGAAAAACAACCGCCGTTTATATAAAAACGGCTGAGCCTACAGCGCCCCGCGCGCACCTAACCACCTGACCCCCTAAGAGAAACGGAGGAGCATTATGAATATTGCACTGATTGCACATGACGCCAAAAAAGAACTGCTGGTGCAGTTTTGCATTGCCTACTGTGGCATTATCAGCCGCCACGAGGTGTGTGCCACCGGCACCACCGGCAAGCTGGTGGCAGAGGCCACCGGTCTAAAGATCAACTGCTTTTTAGGCGGCAGCCAAGGCGGCGGCCAGCAGATCGCCAGCCGTATTGCCTGCAACGAGATTGACCTGCTGATCTTCTTTAGAGATCCGCTGACCGCCAAACCCCATGAACCCAACGACAACGACCTGCTGCGTCTGTGTGATGTGCACAACATTCCCTTTGCCACCAACATTGCCACGGCAGAGGCGCTGATCCGCGGCGTGGAGCGGGGCGACTTTGAATGGCGAGAGATCGTCAACCCCAAATACAATCACTAAAAACGCAACGGGTGAGCCAGCTCACCCGATTTTGCTGGTATTACACGAACGGAGAAAGAACTATGGCACTGATTACCAAAGCGATCAAGGGCACCAAGGACGTGCTGCCCCAGGACGCCTACAAAATCCAGTATATTGAAGCCACGGCTCGGGAAACGGCCGCCGACTTTGGATACAAAGAGATCCGTACCCCTGTGTTTGAGCACACGGAGCTGTTCCAGCGGGGCGTGGGTGACACCACCGATGTGGTGCAAAAAGAGATGTATACCTTTGACGACAAGGGCGGCCGCTCCATTACCCTGCGCCCGGAGGGAACTGCCGGTGCTGCCCGGGCATTCCTGGAGAACGGGCTGTGCAACGAGGCGCTGCCCCAAAAGGTCTATTATCTGGACAGCTGCTACCGGTATGAGAAGCCCCAGGCCGGTCGCCTGCGGGAGTTCCACCAATTCGGTGTGGAGTGCTTCGGCACCCAATCCCCCCTGGCAGACGCTGAACTAATCGCCTTGGCTTCCGCGATCTTTGACCGGCTGGGGGTCACCGGACTGCGATTGGAGATCAACTCCATCGGCTGCCCCACTTGCCGTGCCAAATATTATGACGCCCTGCGCAGCTACTTTGCTGCCCGCAAAGACGAACTGTGCGACACCTGCCGGGGCCGCTTGGAGCGCAACCCCATGCGCATTTTGGACTGCAAAAGCCCGGTATGTCAGGAGATCGCCAAGGACGCCCCGGCAGTGACCGACTATCTGTGCGACGAGTGCCGGGAACACTTTGATAAAGTACAGTCTTACTTAAAAGCGCAAAATATCGACTACACCGTAAACCCCCGCATTGTCCGCGGGCTGGACTATTACACCAAGACGGTATTTGAATTCGTGTCCGATTCCATTGGTGCCCAGGGCACCGTGTGCGGCGGCGGGCGCTACGACGGCCTGATTGACGAACTGGGCGGCCAAAAGACCCCGTCCCTGGGCTTCGCCCTTGGACTGGAGCGGCTGCAACTGCTGATGGAGGCACAGGGCTGCGCTTACCCGGAGCCGGAAAAAGCAGACCTGTTTATCATCGCCCTGGGCGACAAGGCCACCGGCAAGGCGCTGGAGCTGGCCGGGGATATGCGCGGCGAGGGCTTTGCGGTGCTGATGGATCTGAACCAGCGCTCCCTGCGTGCCCAAATGAAATATGCCAACAAGCTGGGCGCCCGCTACACCGTGGTGTTGGGCGACAACGAAGTGGATACCGACCGGGTGCAGCTAAAAGCTATGGACACCGGGGAGGAAACGGAAGTAGCGCTTTCTACCTTTGTCAACGGATTTTACAGCGTCAGCATGCAGGCGCAACTGGCAGATCTGGAGATCAACGGCGAAGCCTTTGACTTTACAAGCCTTTTTCAAACAGGAGAAACGGAATAATGGATACTTTAACGGGAATGAAACGAACAGACTACTGCGGCAACTTCACCACCGAGCAGATCGGGCAGGAAGTGACCGTTTACGGCTGGGCACAGCGCCAGCGGGACCTGGGCAACCTGATTTTTATTGACCTGCGGGATCGCACCGGTATTTTGCAGCTGAGCTTTAACGACGCCACCGATCGAGAGATTTTTGCCAAGGCGCAGAGCGTACGCAGCGAGTATGTGCTGGCTGCCACCGGCACCCTGCAAAAGCGAGAGAGCGTCAACAAAGAGTTGAAAACCGGCGAGATTGAGCTGGCGGTCACAGACCTGCGCGTGCTTTCCAAGGCGCAGACCCCGCCCTTTGAAATCGCCAACGCAGATAAAGTAGGCGACGAGACCACGCTGAAATACCGCTACCTGCACCTGCGCAACGAGCGGCTCACCCAGAACCTGCTCATGCGCCACAAAATCGCCAAGATTGCCCGGGAATACTTCTACGGCCACGATTTTGTAGAGATCGAGACCCCCATGCTGATCAAATCCACCCCGGAGGGCGCCCGGGACTATGTGGTGCCGTCCCGGGTACACAAGGGCAAGTTCTATGCCCTGCCCCAAAGCCCCCAGATCTACAAACAGCTGTGCATGATCGCCGGGCTGGACCGTTACATTCAGCTGGCCCGCTGCTTTAGAGATGAGGACTTGCGCGCCGACCGGCAGCCGGAGTTTACCCAAATCGACTTGGAAATGAGCTTTGTGGACTGCGAGGACATTATGCAGATGGCCGAAGGCTTTATTCAGACCCTGATGGCACAGACCGTAGGCGTGGATATTGCCGCTCCCCTGCCTCGCATGACCTACGCGGACGCCATGGCTCGCTACGGCTCCGATAAGCCGGACACCCGATTCGATATGTGCATTGAGGACATCACCGACTGGGCCAAGGGGACGGACTTTGTGGTGTTCCAAAACGCCATTGCCGCCGGCGGCACCGTGCGTTGCATTGTAGCCAAGAACGCCGCCGCTGCCTATACCCGTAAGAAGATTGACAAATTAACAGAGCACGCCCGCGGGATCGGCGCCGGTGGCCTGGCCTATGTGCGCTGGGCAGACGAGACCCCCACCTGCTCCTTTAACAAATTCTTAAAAGCGGGCGAGCTGGACGCTCTGCTCACCCACCTGGGGGCAGAAAAAGGCGACTGCGTCTTTATCATCTCTGACAAAACCTCCAAGGCACTGCCTATTCTGGGCGCTCTGCGCCTGATGGTGGCCAAGGAGCTGGACATCATTCCCAAGGGCAAATGGAACTTCCTGTGGATCACGGAAATGCCCTTCTTTGAACAGGACGAGGAAACCGGCGAATGGATCGCCATGCACCACCCCTTCACCATGCCTATGGAGGAGTGCCTGCCGTACCTGGATACGGACAAGGCGCGGGTGCGTGCCAAGGCCTTTGACCTGGTTCTCAACGGCATTGAGCTGTCCTCCGGCTCCATGCGTATCACCGACTGCCAGCTGCAAAACAAAATGTTTGAACTTCTGGGGCTGAGCAAGGAGGAGATCGACGCCAAATTCGGCTTCCTGGTAGAGGCCTATCAATACGCCGCACCGCCCCACGGCGGTATGGGCATTGGGCTGGATCGACTGGCTATGCTCATCTGCGGTGCAGACTCCCTGCGGGATGTGACCGCATTCCCCAAGGTGCAGAACGCCAGCGAGCTGATGAGCGGCTGCCCGGCAGAGATCGACGCCGTACAGCTGGAGGAGCTGGGTATGCCCCTGCCGGAGGCGGACGCATGAGCAGCAACTTCTTTGCCATGGTAGAGCGCATGAAGCTGATTGACCGTTGGGCACTGATGAACAATACCGGCAAAGAAAACATTGCCGAGCACTCTCACACCGTAGCGGTGATCGCCCATGCGCTGGCGCTGATCGGCAACAAGAAATTCGGCCGCAGCTACAACGCGGAGCGGTGCGCACTGCTGGCGCTGTACCACGACACCACCGAGGTGATCACCGGCGATATGCCGACCCCGGTAAAATATTATAACGACACCATTCGCCGTGCCTATAAAGAGATCGAGGCCACGGCGGGGGATCGTCTGCTGGCCATGCTGCCGGAGGAATTCCGACCGGATTACGACCCTTGCTTTCACCCCGACCCGGCGGACAAAGAACTGTGGCAACTGGTGAAGGCGGCGGACAAAATCAGCGCACTGATCAAGTGCATTGAGGAGGACCGTATGGGCAACCGGGAGTTTGAGATGGCTCTGCGTGCCCAGGAGGCCAAGGTAGAGGCCATTGACCTGCCGGAGGTGGCCTACTTCCGGAAAGAATTTATGCCCGCCTACTACCTGACCCTGGACGAACACACCAAATCCTAAGGAACGAACGCTTATGCAAACCGCTTCTTCTACCCCTCGCAAGGGGGCGTTGACCCGCGCACTGTCTGCGCCCGGCACAGCCAATGGGCTGATCCTGCTGGGCGCCGTGTTGCAGGTCCTCTTTTTTATACTTTACCTAATCAACGGCGATGTGCATGTGGACGAGGCTATGCTGGTACTCAACGCCCGCAGTTTGGCGCGGGAGGGCACAGACATTTTCGGCCAGCGTATGCCGGTGTATTTTGACACCTGGCTGTACGGCGGTCAATCCTCCCTGGCCACCTACCTGGCAGCGGTTTTTATCCGCCTGTTCGGCAATCAAATTTGGATCGCCCGCCTGCCCCTGGCGCTGACCGCCTTTGCCAGCCTGTTTGCCTTAAAGGGGCTGACGCGACTGCTGTTTCCCGGCCAATACACGGTGCAAAACACTGTTTTGCTTCTGTCTATAATTGAGCCGTGGCGGCTGTACCAGTCCGCCTGGACCCTGGACTGCGCCTATCTGCCCTTTGTGCTGCTATTTGCCCTGTACTTTTTGGTGCACGCGGTGGAAAAGCCTAAGGCACGGCTGCTGTTTTACACCCTATCCATGGCCTGCTTCGCCCTGGGACTGTACGCCTATATGGCGGCTGCCATTCTGATCCCGGTGCTGCTGGTGATCCTGTATCTATCTCTGCTGATCAAAAAGAAAATGAAATTCCGTTACGCCCTGTGGTCCGTAGCCGTATTGGCTGTGTGTGCTCTGCCGTTCCTGCTCTTAGGACTGGTGCAGGCGGGTCTGCTGAAGGACTGCAACTTCCTGGGGTTGTCCATCACGGCTATGGACAGCTACGCCAGGGGCAACAGCACCACCATCTTTGGCTCTGCCGGGACTGCCGGCGCTGTCTTTCAGCGAGCATTCTCTAACCTGGGCGGCGTGCTGTACAATAGCCTGGTACCGGATTTAATGCTGCTCCAAAGCGCCCGCTATCCCACCCTCAGCGGCAATGTAAGCAACTATCCCTTTGGCCACACGGTGGCAGGGCTGCTGGCACTGGCGGGACTGCTGCTGTTCCTGTGGCCCAGGAAGCACCGCAAGGCCGATACGGACTTTGCCAAAACCACTACCGCCCGTGTGGTGATCGGCAGCTTTTTAGGCGCCTTTTTGGTGTACGCCATTGTGGTCAGCTACGCCTCCAACGCCATGTACCGCTACGCAGCCTTTTATCCGCTACTGCATATTTTGGCCGCCTTTGGGGTGTGCTGGCTGCTGGAGAGCTTTTCCTCCCCGGCGGTGCCCCGCCTGCTGGCCGGGCTGGCCGTCGTGTCCCTGGCGCTCACCGGCTTTGCCTTTGGCAACTTTGCCACCCACAACAGTGCCCTGTACGGCAAAAGCTTTGAACAGGCGCTGACCGCCGCCAGAGACAGCGGCAGCAGCGAAATTCTGCTGGTAGACAGCCAGGACCCGTACTTTAGAGAGCGAGAGAGCGTATTCCTGCGCTTTTATGCGGACGACAAAATCGACCAAATGACCCCTCTGGAGCCGGAGCTGCGCGCCCGTGGCGGGCTGAGTGCCGGTAACCTGGATGTGGCGCCCCGCCTGCGCCCGGTAACCAAGGACGGCAGCTGGCGCTATGTGCAGGTGGAGGAAAACCGCGACTTAACCGACGACTGCTACATTTTCTTTGGCACCGTGCCCCAGCTGGATAAAACCCAACAGCAAGAATACGCCGTAAAGAATTATAACGACTTCTGCGTGACCCTGGTGCGGAAGAAGTAAGGTTTCCTCCTTGCGGCGAACGAATAACAGTGCAATCCCTCCGTCAATGCCTACGGCATTGCCACCTCCCTTTGCAAGGGAGGCAAATCGGTTACAAAAAAGCCCCCGACTGTGTACAAAATCTGTACCCAGTCGGGGGTATTTTCTGTTTGTTATCGCTTACGCTCTGGCTTTTTTGATGTTCTCAATGAACTTTTTGCCGGTCTCGGTGATCTTGGCATAATCCCCGGTCTTGGCACCGGCGGTCAGGGAAGAACCGGCACCAACGGCAATGGCGCCTGCCTTAATCCAATCGCCTACATTGTCTACATCCACGCCGCCGGAGGGCATGCACTGGGCATAGGGCACCGGGCCGCGCAGGGACTTAATGAACTTGGGACCAAGCACATCGCCGGGGAACACCTTCAGCACGCTGGCGCCGCAGCGCATAGCGGCAATGGCCTCGGTCGCCGTACCCACACCTGCCATAGCCGGCACATCATAAATGTTGCACACAGCGATGATCTCCGGGTCAAAGTGGGGCGACACAATATACTGGGCGCCGTTGAGAATGGCGATCCGGGCAGTGGCCGGATCCAGCACCGTACCGGCGCCGATGGTCACATCCGTGCCCTCGTACTTCTTTACCATCTGGGAAATCAGCTGGTCCGCATTGGGCACTGTGAAGCACAGCTCCACGGTGGTCACGCCACCGGCCACGCAAGCGTCTGTAATCTTAGCAGCCTGCTCCACAGACTCCGCACGGATCACAGCCACGATCCCAACATCTTTAATTTTGTTCAAAACTGCTTCTTTAGACATACAATACCTCCAAAGCCCGCTGCGGGGCTTATTTTTTCAATTTTATACGCTAACCCTTTCGGCGGCATCCCTCAAAGCGCGCTGCTCGCCGGTAGGCTATCTATGCTTATCTCTGTACTCCGGCGCCTGCACCATGACCTACGGACGGTCACGCTGCTGTTAAGGTCAGACAATACACCCACTCAGTTGCGCAAGGCTCCCCCGGAGCCTTGCTGCCAAATCTGCACGGCAGATTTGGACACTCGTGCATCCCTCAAAGAGCGTTGCACGCCGGTATGTTATCTTTGCTTATCGCTGCACTCTGGCGCCTGCACCATGGACTTTCGCTTCTACCTCTTTGAGGGATGCCATACTGGTATCCCCGGGGGTGGTCATAGCCAATGCGCCGTGAACCACGCCATAGTTCACCGCCTGCTGGGCGTCGCCAAAGGTCATCAAACCGTAGATCAAGCCGGAGGCAAAGCTGTCGCCGCCGCCAACACGATCCAGAATTTCCAATCCCGGGAACTCCATGGACTTGTAGATCTGGCCGTCTGCCCAGCAAATGGCTTTCCAATCATTGACGGTGGCAGTCTTTACAGTACGCAGAGTGGTGGCGATCACCTTAAAGTTGGGGTACGCCTTGGTGGCGGCCTCGATCATCTTGTAATAGCCGTCCATATTCAGGCTCTTCAAGTCCTTGTCGTTGCCCTCAACCTCCAAACCAAGGCAAGCGGTAAAGTCCTCTTCATTGCCGATCATTACATCAATATACTTGGCGATCTCCTTGTTCACTTCCTGGGCCTTTTCCTGGCCGCCGATGCCCTTCCACAGAGAGGCACGGTAATTCAAGTCGTAAGACACCACGGTGCCGTATTTTTTGGCAGCCTTTACTGCCTCCAGCACCACGGCAGCGGAATTCTCCGACAAAGCGGCGTAAATCCCGCCGGTGTGCAGCCAGCGCACACCCAGAGTGCCAAAGATATAATCCCAGTCCACATCGCCGGGCTTCAGCTGAGAAATGGCGGTGTTGCCCCGGTCAGAGGTGCTGACAGCGCCTCGAATGCCGTAGCCCCGCTCCACAAAGTTCAGTCCGTTGCGCACGCTGCGGCCGATGCCGTCAAAGGGCACCCAGCGGATCAGGGAGGTATCTACCCCGCCCTGGAGAATCAGATCCTCCAACAGGTAACCCACCTCATTCTCTGCAAAAGCAGTGACCACGCCGGTGCGCATTCCAAAGCAGCGGCGCAGCCCGCGGGCCACATTATACTCGCCGCCGCCCTCCCAGGCACGGAAGGTGCGGGAGGTCTTGATCCGTCCCTCGCCCGGGTCCAGGCGCAACATGATCTCGCCCAACGAAATCTCGTCGAACTTACATTCTTCCTTGGATCTTAATTTCAAATCCATTTTTATCTCTCCTTATGCAAAATCAAAATAGGCAATGGCATTATTGTAGCTAATGCCCTGTACGATCTCTTTCAGCACCGCGTCGTCATTGGCGTACCAGCCTTGCTCCACCCAGCGACCGATCAGGGCGCAAAGAATGCGGCGGAAGTAGGCGTGGCGACCGTAAGAAGTAAAGGAGCGGGAGTCCGTCTCCATACCCACAAACTTGCCCAGCACACCCAGGTTACCCAGACTCTTAAGCTGGGCGGTCATACCGTCCATGGTGTCCAGGAACCACCAAGCCGGTCCATACTGAATTTTAGACGCCGCCTCCGTGGACTGGAAGTTACCCAGCATGGTAGCCAGCACCGTGTTGTCCTTGTCGTTCAGGTTGAACAGGATGGTCTTAGGCAGGCTGTCCGTGCTGTCCATGGTGTCCAGCAGGCGAGACAGGGGCCGTGCCACCCGACCGTCATCCACTGAGTCAAAACCGGTGTCCGGCCCCAGGGCACGAAACATTCGGCTGTTGTTGTTGCGCATGGCACCGATGTGCACTTCCATCGTCCAGTGCAGCTCATGGTACAGCTTACCCAGTGCCAGCAGCACCGGGGTTTTATAGATCTGCGCCTCCTGCTCCGTCACCGGCGCCCCGGTCAGTGCCTTGGCAAAGACAGCCTGCACCTGCTCCGGTGCAGCGGGGGCGTAGGGCGGCACATCAAAGGCCTGATCAGACACCCGGCAGCCCACAGAATGGAAGTATTCTGCCCGACTGCGCAGGGCGGCGATCACATCGTCCACCGTATGAATTTCCATGCCCGCAGCGGCAGCCAAAGTGTCCATATAGTCCGCAAAGTCCGGTGCCTGAATATTCAGTACCTTATCCGGGCGGAAGGTGGGCAGCACCTTGCAGTCAAAGTCCGGCAGGGCGGCGATCTTCTTGTGATACACCAGGTCGTCCGCCGGGTCGTCGGTGGTGCACAGCACTTTGACCTTGCTCTTTTCAATCAGTGTGCGGGGGCGAAAATCCCCGGTAGCGATAGCCCCATTGGCTCGGTCGTAAATGTCATCTGCCGTGGCGGCAGACAAAGGGGTATCAATGCCAAAATACATCTGCAATTCTATATGCGCCCAGTGATACAGCGGGTTGCCGATGGCGTATTGCAGAGTGTAGGCAAATTTTTGGAACTTCTCTCTGGGGCTGGCGTCGCCGGTGCAGTACCGCTCGTCCACACCGCAGGAGCGCATGGCCCGCCACTTATAATGATCGCCGGACAGCCACAGGGCGGAAATGTCCGTAGGCTGGGCGTTCTCATAAATCTCCTTGGGACTTAAATGGCAGTGATAGTCACAAATGGGCAGCGCCTCACAGTAGTCGTGGTACAGGTGCCGGGCCGTTGGGGTATCCAGCAAAAAGTCCTTGTCCATAAAAGGCTTCATCTTAACACTCTTTTCTATACAAATAGTCTGCGCAAAAGGGGTGCACACACCCAAAAAATCCCCGAATACTCGGGGACTTTTTTCAATCACACACCGGAATAGGCGTTAAAGCCGCCGTCCACAGGAATGTTCACGCCGGTAATAAAGCCGCTGTACGCCTCGTCACAAAGGAACAGCAGCGTGCCGGCCAGCTCCTCCGGCTCGCCAAAGCGATCCATCGGCGTAGCAGCCAAAATCTTACCGGTGCGGGCGGTGGGGGTGCCGTCCGGGTTCCACAGCAGAGTCGCGTTCTGCTTGGTGGAGAAAAAGCCCGGTGCAATGGCGTTGACACGAATACCCATATCCGCAAAGTGCACGGCCATCCACTCGGTAAAGTTCTTTACCGCAGCCTTAGCAGCGCTGTACGCCGGAATTTTGGTCAGCGGACGAAACGCATTCATAGAGGTAACCATCACAATGCAGCCCTTGCCCTTCTCTGCCATATCCTTGGCAAAGATCTGCGTGGGGATCAGGGTGCCTAAAAAGTTCAAATTAAATACAAAGCTGATGCCCTGGGGATCCAGATCGAAGAAGGTCTTGACCTCCGGATCCTGCTGAGCCAAATCAATCTTTTCCAAAGTCTCCTTGGTGGTGGTGCCCTTGGGGTTGTTGCCGCCGGCACCGTTTAACAGAATGTCACAGGTGCCCAGCTTCTCGGCAATCACATCCCGCGCGGCGCGCATAGACGCCGGCTCCAACACGTTGCAGCCCACGGCAATCGCCTGTCCGCCGTTGGCGTTGATTTCGTCGGCCACTGCCTGGGCAGCCGCTTCGTTCAGATCCAGCACAGCCACCTTGCAGCCCTGCGCCGCCAAGGTTTTGGCAAAGCCGCCGCACAGCACGCCGCCGCCACCGGTGACCACGGCCACGCGGCCCTTTAAGTTCTCGTGATTAAACATGGTTTCTACTTCCTCTCTATTTACGCCCTGCGGGATTTTTCTACCGCTTCCCACAAGCCGTTCAGGTAAGACACACCCAGTGCCCGGTCAAACAGACCATAGCCGGGTCGGGCTACTTCGCCCCAGATCATACGCCCATGGTCCGGGCGCACATAGCCGTCAAAGCCCTCCTCTTGCAGGGCCTTTACAATCTCATACATATCCAAAGAGCCGTAGGCGCTCTCATGTGCCGTCTCGTTAAACCACCGGTCATTGATCGCCACATTGCGCAGGTGGGCAAAGTAAATGCGATCCCCGGCAGCGTGGATGATCTCCACCATATCATTCTTGGGACTGGCACCCAGAGAACCGGTGCACAGGGTCAAGCCGTTATACTTGCTGGGCACCATGGTCAGCAGCCGTTCTACCGCCGCCTTGTCCGTAATAATCCGCGGCAGGCCAAAAATGCCCCATGGCGGATCGTCCGGGTGAATGGCCATCTTTACATCGCATGCCTCACAAACGGGCATAATCGCCTCCAAGAAATACTTTAAGTTGGCCCACAGATCCTCGGCGGTCACATCTTTATACTTTGCGAACAGCTCTTTGATCTCGCCCATGCGCTCCGGCTCCCAGCCGGGCATGGCGTAACCGTTAGAGTTATCGTCGATCTCACGGAACATATCCTCCGGGGACTTACCCTCCACCTGCTTGCCGTCATAGCTCAGGCAGGTAGAACCGTCCGGCAGGGGCATATACAGATCCGTGCGGGTCCAGTCAAACACCGGCATAAAGTTGTAACAGATCACCTTGACCCCAACCTTGGACAGATTGCGAATCGAGGTTTTGTAATTCTCAATATACCGATCCCGGCTGGGCAATCCGATCTTAATATCCTCGTGCACATTGACGCTCTCAATGCACTCCATGGTCAGCCCGGCAGCAGTGATCTCGTCATACATGGCCTGTACTCGGTCCATGGTCCACGGCGCACCGGCGGGCAGGTCGTGCAAGGCAGGCACCACTCCGGTCACGCCGGGGATCTGACGGATTTGCTCCAGAGAGACCGTGTCCTTTTCCTTGCCAAACCAGCGGAATGTCATCTGCATAGCATCGCCTCCTGTTTCATAGATTTTTGCGCTTTTATTCTATCACAAGGGTGGCGCGCTTGCAAGTGTCCGCTGCGTAATTTGGCAAATTTCCAAAAATGAAAAATAACGGCCAAATCGGCAAGTTTTTCCGCCGGTTTTCATGCCCGATCTCGATCGGTTTGCAGGCTTTGCACCTGCACGGTGTAGGCGCCTACGGCCGTGACCGTATCCGGGGTCACCTCCACCGTCACATAGGCGTTGATGATGGTGGCGCCCGGCAGCTCCTGCGCCCGTTTTTCCTCCAGTGCCGCCTTAGCCAGCGCCGTGGCCGCCTGCACTGTTAGGCGTTGCTCTACTCGGCGGTAAGCGGTGCGGGTGCGCGTGACGCTGCCCATAGGCAACGCCCGACCGTTTAGGCGCAACAGACGGCGCTGCTCCGTCACCTCCGTCATAGGCGGTGCGTCCTTACCCATGGGCACCAGCGTCAAGCCGTAAAAATACACCCCGCGGCACACCTGCCGCCCGGTTTGCACCCGGTGTACCTGCAACCGACGAACGGTACAGCGCAGTTCTCGCCGGGCAGCGCCCCATTGGCTCTGCTCCCTGTCGCTTTTCGTCTTAGGGGTATCTACCCGCTCTGCTACCTCCAGCCGGGCGGTGGCGCCTACCTTGTTGATATGCGCCCAGGCCAGATCCGGAAAATCCCCCAGCAATCGATAGTTCAGCCGACTGCGCGCCGCCCCCTGCCAAGGCTTGCCCACGGCCACGCCATTCTGCGCCAAATAAGTCTCCAGTGTGCCGGTGCCCACCCGGTTATTGCCCACCACCTGCACATCCCAGATAAACCCGCTGAGCACACACAGCACCAGTGCAAAAGCCACCGCCCCCATCAGCAGTCCCCAACGCCCCCGCAGTCGTCGGAGAAAAAAGGGCAGCCCTCGCCGGGCAGTAATACGCACCCGGCCGCCGGCCAGCCGCGCCGCCTTGTGCAGCTGCATATAAGTTCCCACACTGCACACACCGCACAGGTCGCTTCCCTGTCGCTGCAAGCCAGGCAGCGTAATGCCCATCTGCCCCAACGCATTGATAAAATCCTCTGCAAACCCGCCTGTAAATACAAACTGCACATACCCGCGAAGAAACCAGTACAATCGGGTCATAGGTCGCCGAACTCCACAGCCAACAGTGTACCGATCACCTGCACGCCCAAAGGCGAATAATCCAGCATGCAAAGATCCGCCCCCACCAGGGTCACCCGGCGCTTGCCCACTTGCAGCACCAGGCGCTCCGAGGTGTAACTAAGCACCCGGCGCAGCCCGTCCACCAGCACCCGATCGCCGATGATCTCCAGCCGCGGCTCCCCGGCGCTGTAATGCACCGGCAGCTGGCTTTCGTCCCCGGGCAAGGGGCACGCCCGACGATTTTTTGCCCTTTTTTTCTCTTTTGGTATGTGCTCCATTGTATCACCTGTACATACTATGCATAGGAATTATTGGTGATGATATGAAAAAAGAGAACCAAAAAGCGCTGCCCCTGCTGGCACTGCTGCTGGCGGCAGCGGCGATTCTGCTGGTGTTTGCCGCACCGGCACGGGCGGGCGCCAAGGCCGGGCTGGCGCTGGCGGAGAACACCGTGCTGCCCAGTCTGCTGCCGCTGCTGATGCTGTTCTTAATGATCCAAAACACCCGGGCGGGGGTACTGCTCAGCCGGTCGCTGACCTTACCGGCAAAGGCACTGCGCCTGCCGCCCCAGGCTGCCGGAGCGCTGCTGTTTGGCCAAATCGGCGGCTATCCCACCGGCGCGGTGCTCACCGGGGAACTGCTGGATCGGGGCGTGATCGACCGCCCCACTGCCCGGCGTATGCTGTGCTTTAATGTGTGCGGCGGGGTGGGTTTTATCTGCACAGCTGTGGGAACGGCAGTGCTCCATAGCGGCACTGCCGGGTGGCTGCTGCTGACCGCCAATATATTGGCTAACCTAACGGTGGCGGCGGTGACTGTTCCCCTCAGCGACCCGCCCGCTGCCAAAGAAGTACCGCCTGCCCCGCCCTTGTCTGCGGGTGAAGCGTTGCCCGCTGCCGCCAAAGGCGCCATGGAGAGCCTACTGCACCTTTCTGCCTGCATCATTCTCTTCTCCGCTCTGTGCGCTGTGGTGCCGGTGCCCAAATGGCTGCTGCCGCTGGTAGAGATCACCGCCGGGCTGTGTACCGGCACCGGCTACACCCTGACCCAAACGGCGGCATTCCTGGCCTTTGGCGGGCTGTGCGTGCACTTGCAGTTGCTAGGCTGGGCCGGGCGGTTCGGGCTGCCCTACCCGACCTTTTTGGCCTGCCGCGCCGGGGCTGCACTTCTGGCAGGCGGCTACTGCCGGGGGCTGCTGCGCCTGTTTCCCCAACCGGCGGCGGTGTTCTCCAATATATCGGAGACCCTGCCCCGCCCCGGTATCGGCAGCACCACGCTGACAGCGCTGCTGCTGGCAGGCGCTGTGGTATTTGCGCTTGATCTGCTGCAACGGCGCCGCCGGGTGGACTGGGCGTAAAAAAGCCCATGCACTATATATGTATAAAATAGACAATTTTGCCCCCTTGTTTTTGTACCTTTTGTACGAAGCAGCCCAAGTTTTTTAATTCCTATTGACAGAGTAGGAAATACGGATTATATTATTATGCAGAAAATAGTAAAAGCACGGTTTTTGTGCATGGAAAGGAAGTTCAAAACCATGTCCCAGCACTTACTGGATATTGAGAATTTGACCGTTGCCGTAGAGGATAAAGAGATCCTGCACGGCGTGAATTTACAGGTAAACGAGGGCGAGACCCATGTGCTCATGGGCCCCAACGGCGCCGGCAAATCCACCCTGGGCTACGCCCTGATGGGCAATCCCCAGTACAAGGTAACCGGCGGCTCCATTCTGTTCCACGGCAAGGAGCAGCAGGGCCTATCCGCCGACCAACGGGCCAAGGCGGGTATGTTCCTGTCCTTCCAAAATCCCCTGGAGGTGCCCGGCCTGTCGCTGAAAAGCTTTGTGCGCAGCACCCTGGCGCAGCGCACCGGCAAGCGGGTGAAGCTGTTTGCCTTTGAAAAACAGTTTAATGAGGCGGCAAAGCTGCTGCAAATGGACCCGGCCTACGGCGATCGGGACCTAAATGTGGGCTTCTCCGGCGGCGAGAAGAAAAAAGCGGAAATTCTGCAAATGCTGTTGCTGCGCCCCAGTCTGGCGATCCTGGACGAGACGGACTCCGGCCTGGATGTGGACGCGGTACGCACCGTATCCCGTGGCGTGGAGGCCTATCAAAAAGAGCAAAAAGGCGCCCTGCTGATCATCACCCACTCCACCCGTATTTTGGAGAGCCTGCATGTGGATTACACCCATATTTTAGTCAACGGCCGGATCGTAAAGACCGGCGACGGCTCCCTGGTGGACGAGATCAACGCCCGTGGGTTTGAAGCCTACGAGCAGGTGTAAAAGAGGTGTTCCCTGTGGAAGAAAAAACCTATGTGGCAGACATTGACCGCACGGTCTATGACATAAAAGACGACGAAAAAGATGCCTACAAGCTGCAAGCGGGCCTGACCCCGGAGATCGTACAGAAGATCAGCGATGAGAAGAACGATCCGGTATGGATGCAGCTGTTTCGGCTCCAGTCCCTGCAAGTTTACAATGAGAGCCGGGTGCCCCAGTGGGGCCCGCCCATTGACGGACTGGATATGGACAACATCGTAACCTATGTGCGCCCCAACACCAAAATGAGCGCCAAGTGGTCCGATGTGCCCAAAGATATTAAAGATACTTTTGAGCGCCTGGGCATTCCCCAGGCAGAGCGCAAGTCCCTTGCCGGCGTGGGCGCCCAGTATGACTCAGAACTGGTGTACCACAATGTGCGAGAGGAAGTGGCCGCCCAGGGCGTGGTCTATACAGACCTGGAAAGCGCCATGCACGGCCCTTATGCGGAGATGATCCAAAAGCACTTTATGAAGCTGGTGAAGCCCACGGACCACAAATTCGCCGCCCTGCACGGCGCCGTTTGGTCCGGCGGTTCCTTTGTGTATGTGCCGCCGGGGGTGTCCGTGACCATTCCCCTGCAATCCTACTTTCGGCTGAATGCGCCGGGCGCCGGCCAGTTTGAGCACACGCTGATCATCGTAGACGAAGGGGCGTACCTGCACTTTATCGAGGGCTGCTCCGCACCCAAGTACAATGTAGCCAACCTGCACGCCGGGTGCGTGGAGCTGTTCGTTGGCAAAAACGCCAAGCTGCGCTACTCTACCATTGAGAACTGGTCCAAGAATATGTACAACCTGAACACCAAGCGGGCGCTGGTAGAGGAGGGGGGCACCATTGAGTGGGTGTCCGGCTCCTTTGGCTCCCATGTGTCTTACCTGTACCCCATGAGTATTCTAAAGGGCAAGGGCGCCCGCATGGAGTACACCGGCATTACCTTTGCCGGGGCGGGTCAGAACCTGGACACCGGCGTTAAAGTGGTTCACGCTGCGCCGGAGACCACCTCCGTGATGAACGCCCGCTCCATTTCCAAGGACGGGGGCATCAGCACCTTCCGCAGCAGCGTACAGGTGCAAAAGACCGCACCGGGCAGCAAGTCCACCGTGTCTTGCCAGTCCCTGATGCTGGACGATATTTCCCGGTCAGACACCATTCCGGCCATGGATATTCGCACCCGTGACGCGGATGTGGGCCACGAGGCCAAGATCGGCCGAATCAGCGACGACGCGGTATTTTATCTCATGTCCCGCGGGCTTAGCGAGGAAGAGGCCCGCGCCATGATCGTCAGCGGCTTTGCAGACGATGTGTCCAAGGAACTGCCGCTGGAATACGCCGTTGAAATGAATAACTTAATTCGCTTAGAGATGAAAGGCAGCATTGGCTGATGGGAGGTAGCAGTATGACAAAAGAAAATACCCTTGCAGTCAATTCCCTGCCGTCCCCCACATGGAACCGACTGCACATGAACGAAACCACGGTAACCCTGCCCCCGCTGGATGGCCCCTGCAAAGCGGACTGGAGCGGCGCGGAAGTGACCGCCGCCCCGGCCCCTGCCACAGTGGTTTCCACCGGTATGGGTGAAGAAGCGGAAGCGGCCTTTGCCTCCCTGGAGACGGACCGGATCACCGCCAAAGCGAATACCGACACCACCGCCCGGCTAACCCTGTGCGCCGACGGCCGGAAGAACGCCCGCCGCGTGGAGCTGACCGCAGAGGCAAACAGCCACTTGACTGTGGTGATGGACCTGCAAAGCACGGCGGACGCCCCCTGTCTGGCCCTGGAGACCCGGGTAGAACTGGCCCCCGGTGCGAAAGTGCGACTGGTGCAGCTGAGTCTACCGGGCACGGACTGCACAGTGGTCAACAACATTGGCGCCCACTGCGGTGCCGGTGCAGACTTTCAGCTGGTGCAGCTGTTTTTGGGCGGCAAAGCCACCTACGCCGGGTGCAAGACCCACTTGGACGGAGACGACAGCCGCTTTACGGCAGACATCGGCTACCTGGGCACCGGGGATCGCACCTTTGACTTTAACTATGACGCCCTGCAAACCGGGCGCCGCACCGTAAGCAATATGAACGCAGACGGAGTGCTGCAAGACCGCAGCGCCAAGCTGTTCCGGGGCACTATTGACTTTCAAAAGGGCGCCGCTGGCTCTAAGGGCGACGAAAAGGAAGATGTGCTGCTCCTCGGTGAAAATGTAGTGAACCGTACCATCCCCCTGATCCTGTGCGCCGAGGAAGATGTAGAGGGCAACCACGGAGCCAGCATCGGCCAGCTGGACGAGGACATTCTGTTCTATATGAATTCCAGAGGGCTGAGCCGGGCAGAGGCCGAGCTGCTGATCACCCGCTCCAAGCTGGAGGCGCTTTGCGCCAAGGCAAACGACCCGGGGCTCACCGATCGGGTGCACCGTTATTTGGAGGAGAATGCCCAATGACCCAGCAAGAAATTATGAATTACCGGGCGGACTTTCCCCTGCTGCGGGAGAGCAAGGTGGCCTACCTGGATAACGCCGCTACCAGCCAGCGCCCGGACTGCGTGCTGGACGCCCAGCGCAAATTTTACGAGACCCACAACGCCAACCCCCTGCGGGGTCTGTACCAACTGGGTATGGACGCTACGGAGGACTACGCCGCCGCCCGAGAGACGGTGCGCCGTTTTCTGAACGCCAAAAGCGACAGCGAAATTATCTTTACCCGCAACGCCACAGAGAGCCTGAATCTGGTGGCATACAGCTACGGCCTGCACCGAATCGGCCCGGAGGACGAGATCGTTGTAAGCATTGCGGAGCACCACTCCAATATGCTGCCCTGGCGGATGGTTGCCCGGCAAACCGGTGCCACCCTGCGCTATCTGGAATGTACGCCGGACGGCAGCCTGCCTATGGCGGAGCTGGAAGCGAAGATCACAGACAAAACCGCTCTGGTGGCTGTGGCGCAGGTGTCCAATGTATTTGGCCGCACCAATCCTATGGAAGCCATCATTGATTTGGCCCACAAGCACGGCGCCGTGGTGGTGATGGACGCCGCTCAAAGCGCTCCCCACATGCCTATTGATGTGCAGGCACTGGGCGTGGATTTTGTGGCCTTTTCCGGCCACAAGCTAATGGGCCCCATGGGCATCGGCGTGCTGTATGGCAAGGAAGAATTGTTAGAAGAAATGCCGCCTTTCTTATCCGGCGGCGAGATGATCGAGTATGTAACAAGGGACAAGGTGACCTACGCCCCCCTGCCCCATAAATTTGAGGCCGGCACGGTGAACGCTGCCGGTGCGGTGGGTCTGGCCGCTGCCATTGACTACCTGACCGCCATCGACTGGGACAAGCTGCACGCCCAGGAGGTAGCGCTGACGGACTTTGCCCTGCAAGGACTGCGCACCATGCCCCATGTGCATGTGATCGGCGCGGAAAAGGCAAAGGATCACTGCGGCATTTTGACCTTTACCGTGGACGGCGTGCACCCCCACGATATCAGCGCCATTTTAGACGCGGCGGATGTGGCCATTCGTGCCGGGCACCATTGCGCCCAGCCACTGATGCAGCACCTGGGTACACCGTCCACCGCCCGCGCCAGCCTGTTCTTCTACAATACAGAAGAAGAAGTACAGCGATTTTTAGACGCAGTGGCATCCCTAAGGAGGCAAATGGGCTATGGAGAATAGAAGCTTTTATAACCAGATCTTAACGGAGCACAACCTGCACCCGGAGCACAAGCATGATTTGGCAGACGCCAACTTAGTGCTGGAAGGGGTGAACCCCAGCTGCGGCGATGACATTGTGCTAAAGCTGAAAGTAGAGGACGGCGTGATCACCGACGGCGCTTTTGTGGGCGACGGCTGCGCCATCTCTCAGGCCTCGGCGGATATTATGCTGGACCTGATCATCGGTGAGAAGAAAGAAGACGCCCTTCACCTGGCGGAGCTGTTCCTAAAGATGATCAAAGACTCCATTACCGATGAGGAAATGGAGGAGCTGGACGAGGCGGCGGCGCTGCAAGATGTGGCCCACATGCCCGCCAGGGTGAAGTGCGCCGTGCTGGGTTGGCACACCATGGAAGAAATGTTTGACCTGGACAAGCAGCAAGACGCAAAGCAGTAAATCCAAAAAACAGGGGACGGTTCCCTGTACCGCATGAAAAAAAATCGGAGATACTCTATGAATGATGTTTTAATTCATACTATTATTGAGCATACAAAAGTGATGTTTTATAATTTTTCGATCACATTAAAGACATGTGATATGGATACAATCTTATGCGATATGCCAATATGGAAACATGTGTACCATACTTTGCATTCTTTGGATCAATGGTACATCAATCCTGAAGTATATACTGAACCGGATTTTCATGAACCAAATTTGAATAGTCTTGATGTTTATGATAATAAAAAGGTATTATCACGAGAACTGTTAATTGATTATTTTGAATCGATCCAAGAGAAAATCATGGAATATTTAGGCTCATTAAGCGATGCGGATTTATATGAAAAGCCCGATGGGTGTGCGTATAACAGATTATCGTTAATTCTGGGTCAATTTAGACACTTTCATTGCCACATGGGCAATATAAACGCAACAACGATCTATAACACAAACCAATGGCCTAAAGTGGCTGGTATGTATTGGTTAGATAAAATAGATGATTGTAAAGATATAAAGGACTTATATGAGTGACTTCATATAGTAGAATCAATCAAAAAAACACCCCAAGCGGCCGCAACGGCACCGTTTGGGGTGTTTTTTTTGCAATATTCGATTTTACTGAATATGATCTTCCGCTTTATCCCGCCAAATGCCATCAAAGCGGCGGTACTTGCCCGCTTTTTCCATGCGGGCGGTGAGATCCGCCACAAAGGCCTCCGGATCGTCCACCGGCACATAATACCAACGCAAATCAGTAGAAACCTGTACCATGCGGTGCCAGTCCATACCCACAACCGGTATGAAAGCGCCTCTCCGGCCGATCCAGTCCGAGCGACGGTATTCTTTCACTTCAAAGCGCTGGATTTTAGACAACGAAACGGACTCATTAAAGCCCCAGCGGTACGGAAATTCCATCAAATTGTGGCGCAGAATGGACAGGCTCCAATCCGTGAGCACAATGGTCTTTGGCTTTGGCAACTGCACGATCAGCGCCACCAGCAGGGCAATGCAGGGCAAAATGGGCCAAAGGAGCAAGATCCTGTCCCCCACCTGCGGTTCGCCCGGCTCAATCAGGTTGAGCACCCAACCGCTATACAACGCCATAAAGAAGGCTTCTGCTCCGGCCACCAGCAAGATTATAAAAATCTCGGCGCATTTATTTGCAATTTTCCAACCTTTGTTTTTGAAGCGCAGCGGATATACCGTACGGTTCATTTCTTTTTCTTCCATCATTCACCTACGCTGCGCACTTTTTGCAGGGGCGCAGGCCCCGGGATTTGGCTTCTTTCAATGTGGTCTTTTTAGAATTCTTCCCGCCGCAGCCGGACAAATAGTGATAGCACCGGCCGGTGGGGGTGGTGTACACCGTGCGGCTGCTTTGCCCGCTGCTCTTGACCGCCGACTTTGTGGCCTTTGGTTTGGTGGTGTGCTTTTTTGTAGATTTGGCGCTGCTTTTGCTGCTGCCGGTGGTGCCGGTACGGCCGTCTGTGGTGTGGCTGTCGCCGGTGGCGTAGTCAATTTTAATTCCCGGCTGGTTGTTGTAACAATACACATGGAAGCACACGCCGTCGCCCCGGTCCTCCACGGACCAGGCCTCCATCTCCACCCCTTTGGCCACCAGATCGTCGCCGCTGAAAATGGGGGTCACCCGGTACAGCACATGGTTGCCGGTCTCCTTTATGTAGTCGGCCACCAGGTTCTCAAAGGGCAGCATACCCTGGGTGTTCAGGTAGCGGGTGCCGGTGATCAGATTGCGGGTGTTGGCGTTCTCCGCAGACAGCTGGTAGCCAATCAGATGACAGCGGTTATACAGGTACTTGCCGTCCACCGTGTCATATTTCACCGTGTGCCAGCCGCTGGGCCGCACTTGGCCGATCTCGCCTCGCTTTTCCGTGGGCATAGTCTCCTTGCACAGGCAGGCAAAGGCCACCCCGCAGCGCCCCAGGCTGTCCAGCGGCGCATAGGACTCATAGGCCGATCGGCGCTTTTTGTCCTTGGCACTAAAGCGCGGTTGGTTGTCGTCCAGCACCACATGGGGCTTTCCGCTAAAGGCGGGTACATTCGCTGCGGTTTGCTTTTTCTTAGCAGCGGTCTTGGCTTTTGCGGTGCCGGCGGTCTGCTTTGCTGTGGTACCGGCCGTGGTCTGTACCGTGGTCTCCGTCACCGCCGCCGTGGTCTGCCGTACCGTGGTGCCCGGTTCGCCGCCGCCCAACTTGCCCAGGGCGAAGATCGCCAGGATCACCGCCGCCAGTACCACCCATAGGGTGGTTTTTTTCTTGCCTTTAGCCATGTTATGCCCTTTCTTTTTTCACATACCGTTCTCTGGTGATTTTTTCGTGAGAGGTGCCCGCAAAGTCCGTGGCATCTTGCAGCCGGTAGCCCCATTGCACCGGCGTGCCATTCAAGGTCAAGTCTGCCGGGTACAGCCGGTTCCAGCGGTACAGGAGCAGTTCCTCCGCATGTGGAATATAAGCCGCCGGGTCCGCATTTTCTAAAAATAAAATCCCATCGGCAGACACCGCGCCCGGGTCGTCCGTCACCGTTACTGCGCCCGGGTCAAACAGCCTGGCAGAATAGGGCAGGCAAAACACCGGCCGCGCCCCGGCCGCCGCCAGCAGATCGGCCACCAGCCCCCGGTCCCGGCTCTGCCGCCGGTGATTAAAGGCCAAGCCCCCTTGATCGTCTACACAAAATGCCAGTATCATCCGCCCACCTCCTTGCGTTCTGTTTCCATTATACACCGTCCGCCCCACCCCCGCAACCACCGTTGACAATCCCCCGCCCCATTTGGTATGATAGCGGTAGAGTAGAAAGAGAAACGGACCATTGTCCCCTGTTTTATAATGATTAGGTGGTAACAGATGATCGGAAAAATCATTGGAAGAATCCTACTTATAATAATTGGCAGTATATCTGTCATATCAATTATACTTTTCGATGCCTATTTAGATCTTTTCCCAGCAAAGACAGGGCGAAAAACTTTTAAGTCTGTTCTTATATTTTCATCTATTATAGGCGTACTTTGGCTACTGGCATTTCTAATTTCCAAATTACTTTTATAAAAGGCCGGGGACAGTATCCAGTGAATTATCGGCCGCATACTAAACCAAAACTGGGGTCTGTCCCTTATTCTATAAAAAGGTGTTCCAATGAATTTTGATATCATCCAATTATCACCTGCCGAATTTGAAAAATGCGGCAATATCTGGAATATGAAACGACAAGAAAAGTTGGCTACTCAATTCTACGGCGAACTTATTTCAGGCAACCGTGTCACCTATGTATATAAAGAAGAGGATGAATTTATCGGTGAAATTTCTTTAGTCTTTGATACGAACGATTCGGATTATACAATAGGTAAGCAGCGTGTCTATGTTTCTCATCTGATTGTTAAACCCGAAAAAAGACGAAATGGAATTGGCAAAAGGTTAGTGGAATACGCCACCGATAAGGCAAAAGAAATGGGGTATTCCGAAATGTCAATCGGTGTGGATTTAGATAACTATCCTGCGTTAAAACTGTATGCGGATTCCGGATTTGACAATATACTATTTATAGGCGAAGATCACCAAGGAAAATATGTAAAGTTGTTAAAGGAAATATAAAGAGAAAGGTCTATTGGAAAGGCAAATAAAATGAGCGATATAGAATTATTGCGTCCGTTAAATCACACTGGAACCAATACAATCCAAACCGCAAGGTTAGTTTTACGGCGTTTTCAATACAGCGATCATACAGATATGTTTCAGTGGGCGAGTGATCCGGATGTGGCAAAATATCTTTCTTATGCACCGCACAAAACGATAAATGAAACAAAGACCGTTCTGAAAAGCTGGATAAAGAATTATAGTAAAATGACAACCTATAACTGGGCTATTGAATTTCAAGGAGTTGTTATCGGCAATATTGCTGTCGTTACGCAAGACGATGAATGTTTTACCTGTCATCTCGGATGGCAAATCGATAAACCATATTGGAATAAAGGAATAATGACAGAAGCGGCAAATGCAGTGGTGAATTATTTGTTTGACGAAGTGCATTATGATCGAATTACATCCGGTTGCGATGCAAGGAATATTGGTTCGAGTAAGGTTATGCAAAAAATAGGTATGACTCTTGAGGGAACATTCAGAAGATACTGCTATCAAAAAGACGGAAGCATTGGAGACAAATTCTATTACGCTATACTTGAATCAGATCGTCATTATCAATAAATGAGAATGTAAGTAGCATAACAATACCGCAAGAAACAAGCGTTTCAAAGTACACCTACCTGTATTGACATAGCAAAAAGGCACAGCCCTATGGCTGTGCCTTTCTTATTCTGTGACTTACTTCTTCACAATCGCACGGCAGATTTTGGCGGTATACATATCCGCCTGGCCGTAGCACTCACCAACAATAGTGACCATCTTGCCCTCGGTCACTTTCTTCAGGTCGTCCATATCCTCAAAGCAGATCTGCACATCGCAATCCCAGTCCCACACATCCGCATTGAACGGCTCTACCACGGCGTACTCGTCTGCCACATGGGTCACCTTGGCGGTGAACTGCACGGTCTTGCCCTTGTACTTTTCGTCGGCTTTCACCTGGTTTTCCTTGTAGCGCTTTACAAAATCGTTGATTTTCACCTTTTGGGCGCCGTCATAGTCCGGCACGGTGGCAAACTGGTCGGCGATCACGCACTTTTTCACATCCACATCGCCAAACAGATCCGTATCGTCACACACGCCCTCAATGGTCACCGTGTCGCCTACCTTAAACTTCTTCAAATCCTGGTTGTTCTCCATGTAGACATTCACATTATACAGCCACAGGTCGTCATCATAAGCCCGCAGGGTCACATATTCGTCCTGAATGGTGCCCACCTGACCGGTAACGGCGATCACCTTGTCCGAGTATTTTTCGCTGGCATTGGCGGCGTCGTTTTTGAAGTCCGTCATTACCGTGTCCACCGTTACTCGTGCTGCCGGTTGGTCAAAGTTGTAGTCCTTTGGCCGATTGGCGACCACAACAATCACCACGATCACCGCCAGGATCACCCCAAAGACGATCAGCTTCTTCTTTCGTTTCTGTTTCTTTTGATCTTTCATTGCCTGGTCAACAGCCAGTTGCACCTCTGCATCGTTTGCCATTTCGCAAACCCCCTTTACTTTGATGGTCTCATTATACAACAGCAAAATGGGGATTTGGTGTGCTGCCAGCACAACATTCAGGTGGCCGGCATTGCTATAATACAAAGCACAGACAGCACCTGGGCCAGGGCAGTCAAGCTGATTTGGATCCAAATGCGCTGCGATTTGGTCTTATTTTGTAACCAGGTGATCCGATGGGTCCAGTCCAGGTAGTTGGTCAGGATGGGCACCGGCACGGCATAACCGAAGAAGAAAAAGCCAAAGGTGCACAGGGCCTCCAACAGAGAATGCGCAGTCGTCATCGCAACAATCAGGAAAAACAGCAGGGCGATATCGTACAAGACGGCAATCAACTGGTGCCACCAGATCCCCTTGCGAAATCCGGGAACGGTGCGCAAAAGCCGCTGAAGCTTGCTGCGCCGCTCCAAGTCCAGGATCAGATCGTCCATATTTCTGTACCGATTGGTTTCATCAATCTGGGTGCATTTCAAAACGATCTCAGACAGCCAGCCGTTCACCAACTGCACACCTGGCAGGCATCCGGTAGCCATCACATTGATCAGCACGCCCATGGAGTAAATATCCGCTTTGGGTCCGGTTTGGTGAAAGCCGAATTGCTCCGGCGCGGTAAAGCCCTGGGTGCCCAGGATCTCCGTATCGCAGCTTTGATTACGCTTGACGGTGCGGCTGATGCCAAAGTCGATGATCTTCACCGTGCCGTCCGCCGTCAGCATAATATTATTGGGGTTTATATCCCGGTGAACAATGCCCAGCTTGTGCACCTGCTTCAGCCCATTACAGATCTGGAGCGCTATATTTTTGGTTTCCAAATCACTTAGCGGACCCCGGCGCTCCATATACGCCCGCAGCGTACTGCCGCCGTTGATGAATTCCTCTACTGCATAAAAGCGTCCGTCCTGTGCCACTGTATCGTAAAAGCGCACAATGTTCTTGCAATCCAGGCGGATCAGTTTTTGATACATTTCTGTATCTTCCAGCCCGATTTCCTTCAGCACATACAAGCTGCCGTCGGCTATGGCCAGCTTCATGCGCGGGTTCATTTCTTTTAAAATTTCATACTGCATAAAAATTACCTTGCTTTTAAAGTGTTACTATTATATCATAAATGCAAGGGCATTTGGCGATTTTTGCCAAAATAAGGAGAAGATGATGAAAAAAACCACCGAAGAGTTAATGGAGATCCTAAAACAGAAAAAGTCCATACATGCGTATTTTACGGAAGAAATCGACGAACTGGAATTCGCGTCCCTTGCTGAATACCTGGAACTGCTGCTTAACGAAAAAGGATTGCGCAAAAGCGATGTAATCAAGCGCAGCAATATGGACAAAAACTATGCCTATCAGATTTTCAACGGCAACAAGACCCACCCGTCCCGAGACAAGATGATTGCCCTTGCCATCGGTATGGGACTGAATGTATTGGAAACCCGCAAGCTGTTGAAGATCGCCGGCGCTTGTGACCTGTATGCCCGCAACCCGCGGGACAGCGTACTCATCTATTGCCTACATAAAGGGGCCGGCTTAATGGAAGTTAACGAACTCCTAAGCGATTATAACATGGACATTTTGGAATAAATGTAGCAGAAATAGGCGCAGTTGACAACCAACCGTCCGGATTATGGTACTGTTGGCAGAAGAATTATGTTTCTATAACTTTCGGGCGGCAGATTGCCGCCCCTACAGAGGACTTTCCTGTGAAACACCACCAATAAATTGTTCCTGTACCCGTAGGGGCGGATATTATCCGCCCGCTTTTTTATAATCATGTTCAATAAAAAATATAAAAATATAGGGGCCGATGCCAACATCAGCCCACTATATCTCCGTTAATAACTGTAAAAATCAACCACCAAAGGCTGTGCAACCTGCTACGAAACAGTCCGCCGGACTGTTTCTGCCAAATTTGGAGCAGCTTGTCGTTGGTTCGAGTTAATAAAAGAAAAAAATACGGAGTACACAAATGTGTACTCCGTATTCTTGGCTCCCCAAGTTGGACTCGAACCAACGACCCTGCGGTTAACAGCCGCATGCTCTACCAACTGAGCTATTGAGGAATATCAACACTCATAGTGTAGCAGAATTGGCAGGGCGTGTCAATAGAGAATTTGCGCTATTTTTCATTCTTTTTGCCTAACAGGCGGCGCTGCAAGGGCTGCATGATCCGATTATAAACAGGAATCAAAAGGCTAAAGATTACCAGCACCTCCGCAAAGAGCAGCAAGGCGTAGACCCAATTGTATGCAGTAGTGCCCACGGCCATCACTTTGCCCAGCAAGCGGGGCAGGGGGTATGCCCAGAGGAAGAAGTGAAAAAGATAAATAAACAGTGTGTTCCGCCCCAAATACTCCAAATAGCGGCTTTGCAGGCAGTTTGACAATGCCGCAAAGAACAGACAGCCGCTAAGCGCACTCACCACCATGGGCACCAGCTCGCCATAGTAAGAATATGCCATCACCAGCCCGTGGCCGTTGATGTGCAGATTGAGCAACCCAAAACCAACGGATGGCACGATGAATAGTAAACCGGGTGCTTTTAATTTTAACACACTTTCTCGCAGCAAATACCCTACGGCCATAAAAAACACAGCCACCATGCCGTCTGTGTAGCGCCAAAACATAGCGGCGGTGTCACGGAAAAAGTGCGCATAGGCATATCCGGCAAGCAGAGAAATCAGCGCAGCCAGAAACAGCGGCGTGCGCTTGCCTTTTGTCCATTTCAGCAAGAAGTAGAACAGTATCTCCGCCACAAAAAAGCAGTAGATAAACCAAGCTCTGCCGGTGTATTCATTCATATTCGGCAGTCCGCTGACAGCGCCCAGCAAGAACGATTTGACCGGAAATGCAACGCCTTTTATCACTTGCTTGGCCACGCCTACTGCAGCGCAGCACACCAAATACAGCAAATAGGGCAGAAGCAGATAGACGCATTTCTTCTTTAGAAAAGCACCGAATTTAGGCTGCTTGGTGCTGAAAGTCAGCCCGGAGGCAAAGAAGAACAGCGGCATAAAGTAGGATCCGATCCAGCCGTTCACCGCGGTTGGCAGGGCCTCCGTATGGTACAGGATCACCGAGCAAATGCCCAGTGCCTTGAGTATATCTACGCTGCCGATCCGCTTAGCCATCCCGGTTACCTGCCTTTCTGCTTTCACTATACCATAAACGGCTGCAATTTCCAAGTGGTACAAGTTGCTTTTTTGCCTTGCCGTTAGGTCGGGGGTGTGCTATACTACTTGCAAAGATCAAAAAGGGGGTGTCTGCTTGCAGAACCCATTGTCTATATTGCCTACCCGACTGCTGCCCTGGTTTGCTAAGAACGCCCGCCCGCTGCCTTGGCGGCAGGACCGCCGGCCGTACCATGTGTGGCTGTCGGAAATTATGCTGCAACAAACCCGAGTAGAGGCGGTTTGGAACTACTATTTACGCTTTCTTGCCGCTTTGCCTACGGTGGAGGATTTGGCTGCCGCAGAGGAAGACAAGCTGCTAAAACTGTGGGAAGGCTTAGGGTATTATAATCGCGCTCGTAATCTGCAAAAGTGCGCTCGGGTGATCGTCAATGACCTGCACGGTGAATTTCCTACGGATTATGATGGCTGGCTGGCGTTGCCGGGAATTGGGCCGTATACCGCCGGAGCGGTTTCGTCCATTTGCTTTGACTGCCCGGTGGCGGCGGTAGACGGCAATGTGCTGCGGGTGATTACCCGTTTTACGGAAAATGCGGCCCCCATTGACTTGCAGACCACAAAAGCCCGGATCAAAGCAGATCTGGAGCAGGTGTACCCGGCAGGGGCTTGCGGTACTTTCACACAAGCGCTGATGGAATTGGGCGCCTGCGTTTGTACGCCAAAATCGCCGAAGTGTTCGGTTTGTCCCTTAGGCGATGTGTGTGCCGCCAATACTTCCGGTAGACAGACGGATTTTCCGGTAAAGTTGCCTAAGCGGGCAAAGCGGCACCAAAACCGTACGGTGTTTTTTTTGACCTGCGGGGACAGAGTGGCGCTATCCAAACGAGGCGATAAGGGGCTGCTGTCTGGTCTGTGGCAGTTGCCCGATACAGACGGTTTTTTGAACGAGGGGTCCGCCATTGCTTACTTGCAAAATGTTGGTTTGGAGCCGCTGGAATTGCAAAAGATCGTGCATGCAAACCATGTTTTCACGCATATTCACTGGGATATGCGCTGCTATTATATGACCGTGCGGGAGGCCGCCGGGAGTTACACCTGGGTGCCGCTGGAAGAAGTGCGGCGGGACTATGCGCTGCCTACGGCTTATCGCCAATTTTTTGAGGTAGAAGATGACCACTGATTTTATACACGGCAGACCGATGAAACAGATCGTCCTGTTTTCGCTGCCGATTATGCTCAGCTCCCTTTTGCAATACACCTATAATATGGTGGATAATATTATTGTTGGGCGCTATGTGTCTACAAACGCGCTGGCCGCCGTGGGCAATATTGCGCCCATCAACAGTTTTGCCATCGGCGCTGCATTCGGACTTACTGCTGGCTTTACCATACCGGTGGCGCAGTGCTTTGGTGCCGGGGATCAAGAGGAAACCAATCGCCAGGCCGGTAACGGTATCGGTTTGTCGCTGATTACAGGTGTGCTGTTTTCCGCGCTGGCGCTGCTGGTTCTGCACCCGATGCTGGGGTGGATCCATACTCCGAAAGAGATTTATGACCTGTCTGTGCAGTATGCGGCAATTATGTATCTGGGTGTGCCGGCACAGCTGCTTTACAATGTGTTTACCGGTATTGCCCGCAGCGTTGGGGACAGCAAAAAGCCCCTGTTGTTTTTGCTCATCAGTGTGGCTGTTAATCTGGTGCTGGACCTGCTTTTTGTGGCGCATTTCGGTTGGGGCGTGGCAGGCGCCGCTTGGGCAACTTTGATCTCTCAAATCGTGGCAGCTGTGTCTGCCGGGATTTATGTGTTCCGGGGCATACCGGTTTTGCAGCTGAAAGCGCGTATGCTGGTACCTACCGCTAAGCGTACCCGCCGCCAGCTGGCGCTGGGCATTCCGGTGTCCTTGCAGTTTACCATTACCAGCATCGGTTCTATGATTTTGCAAAGCGCCGTGAACGGCTTTGGAGCCGATGTGGTGGCGGCGTTTACTGCCGCCGGTCGTGCGGAAAGCATCACCAATATTCCTATGAGCAATCTGGCGGTGGCCGCGTCTACCTTTGTGGCCCAGAATTACGGCGCCGGGCAGTATCGGCGAATTCTCACCACCGTGCGCAAGGTGTTTGTGGTGGATCTGGGGTTGTCTGTTCTCTGCTCCCTGGTACTCTTTTTCGGCGGTGAGCAGATCGTGGGTCTGTTTATGACGGATTATAACAGCCAAATTGTGTACGCTGCAAAAGAATACCTGTTTGCCATCTCCCTGTGTTACAGCTTGGTAAGCGTACTGTTTGTGCTGCGTAATACCCTGCAGGGGCTGGGCTGTACCTACGCAAATGCAGTGGCAGGCGCCGGAGAGTTAATAGGCAGAATCACCGTTTCGTATCTTTTCACACCGCTGTTTGGGTTCAAAGCTGTCTGTTTTGCCGGTCCTGTGGCCTGGCTACTTGCAGACTTACCCCTAATTGTGCTATACTGGAGGAAAGCCAAGCAAATGCGTAAGTTGTCAAATCAATAAGGGGGATTCATAATGACTTATTACATTGCTATGGGCATCGGCGTGGCCGTTTCGTTGGCCTTCGTCTTTGTCCGCTCCGGGGGGAACTCTGTTCGAAACCTGATTTTCAAATCCGTGTCCAGTTTGTTCTTTATGCTGTCGGCGGTGTTTGCTGTGATCGAGAATTACACCAATGCTGCCCAGTACGGCTCGCTGATCATCATGGGCGGTGCCTTGGGACTTGTGGGCGACATTCTGTTGGATTTGAAAGGGGTTTACAAAAAGGACGCCAATAATTATCTAAAAGGCGGTTTTATCTTCTTTCTGATCGGTCATGTATTTTATACCGCGGCTTTGATCCATTTTACCAAGTTGGATTGGTGGAAGGTCCTGATCAGCGCCGCAGTTGCTATTGCCGTTGGCGCAGTGATGATCGCTACCGCCAACATAATGCGGGTGCATTTTGGCAAGTATCGCCGCATTGTATTCTTTTATGTGTGCTTTTTGATCATGACCAATGTCACCGCTATTTTCGCCGCCTTTACTACCGGCGAAAAGTCCATGATCCTAATGGCCATCGGCGCCACGCTCTTTACCATTTCGGACGCGATTCTCAGCAATACCTATTTCGGTCGCGGGTTTAACGGCAGCATTTGGCTGTTCCTGAACCACTTTGCCTACTACGCCGGTCAGTATTTAATCGCTTCCTCTGTGTTCTTCTTTGGTAAATAATATCACTGCTTTTCGGCTCTTCTTGTGTGCAAGGGGAGCCGTTATTTTCTTTATGGGGCGGGGGCTTGCTCCCGCTGTTAGGGTCGCCGAATTTGGTGTGGTTGTGACCCTCCGATTTGCCAAACTTGCATTTTTTCTTTAAATGGCGTATAATATTATGCGTTTGAGTAACCGCTCAAAGGGGGAACTTTTATTTCTATTCAGAAAAAGAAATTAGCTGCGGCTGCTGTTAGTGCTTGCCTGATCCTGGGCAGCACCGCGCCGGCACTGGCTTCGCCTGTCGCCGCCGCTACGGCGCAGACCCAGATTGCGCCCGGTCCTGCCTTGCCGGTGAACATTATGAATACCGAGCAGCAGACGAACGCGGTACACGCCAAAATCAAGGTCACCGACCTGACCGGCAAGCATGCCACCCTGTCCTGGGACAGCGGCAGTCCCTTTGCCATCTACAATGTGTACCAGTATGATTACATTCTCAAAAGCTGGAGCCTGCATACGCAGGTGCGGGTAAATACGGTGGAATTGACGGACCTGACCCCGGCCATGTTCTATAAATTCAAGATCACTGTGCCCGGCAGCGACGTTCTCCAGGAGAGCACCGTGGGGGAGACGGATTTTTATACCCGACCTTCTGCCAGTAAAATGGAGCTGTCTGTTTCAGGCGCCACAGAGGTGACCGTGAAATGGAGCACCAAGCATTCTCCTGCCTACTACGAACTGTACCGTGCGGAGAAGAACGGCAAGTACAAAAAAATCGCCAAAATCAGCGGCAAAAAGCGCACTTTTACCGATATAGATGTGTCGCCCAAGACCGTGTATTCTTACAAGATTCGCGGCGTGGTGGAAAACAGAGAAACCAAGACCAAAAGCCGCTTTTCCCACCCGGTGACGGTGAAAACTGCCAAGACCCTGAAGCTGCCGAAAGTCTCCGGTGCCTGCAAAACCTACGCTTATTATGACGCGGTGACGGATAAAACTTCGCCTGCTTATGCGGTACTGAATTCCGGAACCTACCGGGGCGTGACCTACAAGACCACCACCGACGAGACCACCGGTATTCGTATGGTAGGGGAATATTATTGCGCCGCCCTGGGCACCTTTTACGGCACCGCCAAGGGCACCAAATATAAGGTCACCCTGGACACCGGCAAAACCTTTAAGATCATTTTGTGTGATACCAAATCCAACCGCCATACGGACAAAAAGCACCAGTACGCCAAGAAGAATAAAGATGTGGTGGAGTTCTATGTGGACCGCACCAAGATCCCCGCAGGGGTCAACGGCAATTATAACCGCTTGGAGCCGTTTCATGGCAAAATTCAGTCCATCGAGCAGTTGACGGAATGGGATCGTGCGGAATCATAAAGGCATCAAAAAAGCACCCGATTGGGTGCTTTTTTTGTGGTTAAAAAGGTGCTTGAATTACAGAATTCTCTTGCGGCCGGCATGTTTTAATCACCACTGTTTCGTTAAATGTCTATTCGTTCAAAAAAAGCTTGCATTTTGTAAAAATCGGTTGACATTCCATATATTAAAATATATAATACCCAATGGAAAAAGGAGGAGTGGGTGAATTATGCCCATTTCTCCTGCTTTTATATCCTGTGGCGCCGAGGGCGCTGCGCAAAATGGAGCGTGAATCTTTATGGCAAAAAAATGGACAGCTGTGCTGATGGCCATTCTCATGGTGCTTACCGCATTTCCGGTGACCACCGCAATGGCAGCCGGCAGCACCGAGGCAAGTAAGCCGGCAGACGGTACGACTCAGGGTCGTCCCTTTGTCAGCGATAATCCGTCTCATTGGTACCGTATTCCCAGTATGGTTACCTTGGACGACGGCACCATTGTAGCTGCAGCCGACGCCCGTTGGGACGGCGGTATGGACGGCGGCGGCAACGATGTGATCACCGCGCGTTCTACGGATAACGGCGACACCTGGTCTTACACATGGGCCGGCTATTACGGCGATAACGGCAATAAGTTTAACAAGGCGTCTACCAGTTATTGCGACAGTAATATTGCAACTGACGGCAAGAACCTGTATATGCTGTCTACCTTCTTTGCTTCCGGCGTTGCCATTAACGGCAGCTCTGCTAATAGGCAGCCTTCTAAGGACACCGGTTTGGACAGTCAGGGTCGTCTGCTGCTTGCTCGTAACGGCGGCGACTATGACTATTATGTGGGCGCGGTAGGTGCTGACGGCTATGCCAGCATTTACAGAACCAGCGACAGCACCGTTGTCAGCGGCTATAAGGTGAACGGCGAGTTTGAGCTGTTTAAGAATGATGCTTATGTAGGCTGCGTTTGGTACTCTAACTGTGAGTTCCAGGCCAATAAGTGCCAGTACCTGTTTTTCCGTACTTCCACGGACGGCGGCAAAACCTGGAGTGCGCCTTCTCTGGTGAATGCCAGAAAGAGCGGCGAGAAGTTCTTGGGTGCAGGCCCCGGTCGTGCCATCGTAACGGATGACGGCACCATTTGTATGCCGGTTTATGTATACGGCGACAATATTGCGGGCTCCGGCGACGCTTCTCAGGCAACCAGCTTTATTTACAGTAAAGATCAGGGCAAGACCTGGAGCCGTACGGCGAACTTTACCAGCACATCCTTACTTGGCAGCAGTTGGTCCAGTGAGGCGCAGCTTGTAGATTTAGGTAACGGCGTGGTGCGCTGCTTCTACCGTAACGGTAAAAAGAAAATTATGTACTGTGACGCCACCTGGAACGGCTCCGGCTATCAGTGGGGCGATGTGGTGGATACAGGGATTGACATTTGGGGTAACTGTCAGCTGTCTGCCATTATGTATCCCTATCTGATTGACGGCAAGCGTGCCATCTTGGTTTCCTCTCCCTCCTCAACAGAGGGTCGTAAAACCGGTGCCATCTTTACCTTGCTGCTGAATGACGACAATACTGTTTCTACGGAATATGCCAAAAAGACCATTACCGCAGAGGGCGCAACCTTTGCGTACTCTTGCTTGACGGTGCTGAAAGACGGCCGCGTGGCAGATTTGTACGAGACGGACGCCTGTGATTTTACCTATAAGGTTTATGATATTGAAACGCTTACCGGTATGGATGCGGATATTCCCACCACAACGGATATTCAGATGAATGTGGGTCAGAAGAAGACCTTAACCTTCTCTGCGCAGAATGTGAATAACTCTGCAAGCGATATTGTGTCTTTGTCTGCTGCGAAGGAAGTACCCGGTGCCACTGCCAATAAGGCAACGGATGCCAATTACAGTGGGGATTCCGTTTCTGTAAAGCGCGCTTTGTACACCTTTACCTCTACCGGTACGGAATATACCATTGCTCACGCAGGTATGTACTTAAGCGTGGGTACAAATGGTAAGGCCGGCTATCCCGGTGCATCTACAGCTGCTAATGTTACATTGCGTGCAGTAGACGGTGGCTTCCAGCTGTTGCAGGACGGTCATTACGGCTTGTATTTTATGGAAAAAGATTCCAAGGGCAATGTAGTGAACCACTTTGAGCGTTGGGATTTTGAGGGTAAAGATAAGGATACCAAATCAGAGGCAGAGGTACTGAAAGCCACCACTTTCCAGCTGTACCGCAGAATCCGCACCGGCGAAACCGGCAGCACGGAGCTGCCCGGCTATATTCAGGTGAATACCGTGGATGACGGCGAGGAATATTTGATTGTCTATCACGGTACGGATGGTTATTTCCTGCTGAATCCCTCTACTTCTACAACGAATATGTATGCCCATTGCTTAAAGGCAAACGGCGGCAGCACCGTTGACGGTTATAATGTTACCGTTACTGCCAACGCAGTAGGTAATGCTGTGGTACAGGCAGGGCTGAATACTTATAATATTACGGTTGTGGACGGCGACTTGGCTGTGACCGGTGTGGTTAAGTATGACCCGGTGATTTATACCCACGGCTCCTCTTCATCTGCAGATTCTGACTATATGTATTGCGGCTCTTTGATTTCCGACGGTACTGTGCGAGGAGAAAAGCAAACCAATTATACGATTACAGATTCACGCTACACGATTCAGTCAATTACCTGCTTTGAAGATCCAAATGCAGATATTAAATTTGATGGCAATAAACTCAGTGGTTCGTTGCATTTGGCCGACACTGCGGATTATGCCAGTCAAACAACAGGCGTTACGGCAACAATTATAACGTTATTAGCTGATAATGACGGGAATGTTTGGAGCCAGACAGATAAATTATATGTTGCATCAAATCCGGTTGCCGGTAATATGGCACTTGGTGCTGCTCGTGAACGATATGTCTTTGCTGCCAGCAACTATTATTGCCGCGTGGCTGCTGTTTTTGTGGCGGATGATTCTTACGGCGTTGTACCGTGTGCAAAAGTGTCCAAATATCCATATAATGCAAAGGATTTATATACACCGGATGCAATGTGGTATGATGGTGATGTGGGCTCACTTTATACGACTGCTGCTGAAAAGCAGGCTGGTCGTTCTGAAAATGTTAATCAAAAAGGTCAAACTAAAGATGGTAACTCGAATTGTCCAATTACGAATTCGACCAATATTCTTGCCTATTATTATTATGATAAGAGTGCCGATGTAAACCAGGGCATTACGAAGAATGATGCAAGTGGCAACAGCTTTTCGTTTAATATGGGGATGACCCCTGTTCGAATCAATAGCGGCGGTAACTTGAAAGGAAATGCTACTGTTGATAACGCTGCCAACAAGTTGAATCTTGGTGATGGTTTAAGTGCTCACAGTGCAACAAAGTTTAGTAATTTTACACAAACCCAAACCAAAGAGTCTGCTGTCAATCCCGGTACAGGTAAGCGCCAAACCATTCAAATTGACGGCGATGTCAGCAGTTTACAACCGAATACAACTAAAACGCTGACCGGCAATATGGAAGCGTACATTAATAGTGATTGGGCTGACACCTGCCAGTCAAGTATACATGCAGTTTTGCCATTTGGCGTTATTGTTTGTGATAAGAGCATCGAGCGTAAGCCGTATACTGAAGCGGTGAACAAGGTGCGTGTGTCTACGGACTACACCAAGGAGACTTGGGACAAGTACACCACTGCGCTGCTGAACACACAGGCTTACCTGAACAATTACACCCTGCTGACCACAGACGAGACCACCAAGGATGTGGGCACGGTTTTGAAGTCTACTTATACGGGCCTGACCAAGCGTGCCGACTTTACGGAGCTGGAAAAGGTGATGGAGCAAAACAAGGCCGCTCACGAAAAGGGCTTTGCCGGCAATGTAACCGATACAGACCAGAATAAGTACACGGTAGACAGCTGGGATAATTTTGATAAGGCGTATAAGGCCGGCACGGAATTGCTGAAGCAGTATCCGGAAAAGGGCAGAAACAATGTGGCAGGCTTTACCGTAGGTCCCGATTCTTCAGAAAAGACCACCCAGACGCAAATTGATGAGACTGCAACCCAGCTGAAGAACTCTGCACTTGTGGTTGCCGCAGATGCCAGCGCCTATGAATCTGCCCGCAGCATCAGCGCCACCATCGACCGCACCGCGTTTCCGGACGACGGTACCGCTATTACCAACACGGTAACCAACGGCAACAGCACCATTTATAAAGCCTACAACGGCAAGGATTATGTGAATGTGCCTGCTGCCAAGCAGGATACGGTAGACGGTTTTACTTCGGTTTTGCTGAGCAATATGAATGTGGGTGAGTCTTCTGAAAGTGGCCGAACCTTCAATGTTGTTTGCACCGTCAACGGCAATCCCTTTGAAACCAAGGAGCAAAAAACGCTGTATTACTACGGCACCATTGCCCATTTGGATTTCTCTGCTTACAAGTCTCAGGATACCGTTTGCGTTGTGCATACAACCGGCGATACAAAGATTGACCTTGCCAAGTGCAATTATCAGTTGTCGCTGCTGGTGCAGCAGGATACCACCATTACGGTTACCACTGCCACCAGACCCAATGTGATTGTTGCCGACTACTTTGGCACGATTTTAGGCGCATTTGAGGGCGCCACCAGCGTAACTGTAAAGGGCAACACCGTAACGGTGGGCGATACAGTGATTACCGCCAAGGATTCCCCCAAGTACACCTTTACCGGTTGGACTTGGAGCGAAGGCACCCATGTGATTCCGGCGGGTCAGGTTGCGAAGATTGTGCAGAGAGGTACACCTACCGGCGTGGATGTGAAGTACGACGTCAGCAACAGCGGCACGGCGGCAAACGCCTTGATCAACGGCGCTACCCAGTACACCGCACACGTTATCAACAAACCCTTAGAGCTGACCTCTGACAACGCTGCGTACTGGACCCGTACCGTAAAAGGTGTGGAAACTTTGGCTTCCTACGAGCAGAATGTTACCCTGTTCAGCACCAATACGGCTACCACTTACACGGCATACGCCAGCTTAAATGATCTGCCCAAAGATTTACAGAAGCAGGCAGAGAGCGGCACGCCGGCTTTGAATGGCGTAGGCTTCTTTGCAGACAACAAGTTTACCTTGTCCTGTGATTATTCTGCCGGTGCGAATGTGACCGTCTTGGAGGTGGGTGTGATTTACTCCACCACTAAGAACGGAAAGGACACCCTTGTGAAGGGCGGCGGCGACGATGTGCAAACGGTTGTGTCCCGCAATGTTGCCAACTGGACAGGCAGTCCCAATTCCGGCACCTTTACCATGACCAAGAAGGGCAGCGATACGGGCAGTCATTATATGCGTATGTATGTGAGCTACCGTACTTCCCGTATGAACACCCAGGTACCCTTTGTGGTTTATGGTGATATTTATCAGTGCGTAAACGGTGCCGTTACCGCAGTTAACTAAAGAAGGAGGACAATAGAATGAAAGCATATGATACTCCGACTTTAGATGTAGAGTGGTTCACCGCAAGCACATCCTTGGATGTGAGTACAAAGGACACGGATAAGGTAACTCCCGACACGGAGTTCTAATCCAAGCATAGAAAACACCCTCGACCAAATGGTCGAGGGTGTTGTTTTTGTTTAATACCGGATTTAGCCGTTTACGACGTTCTGCGGTTTGCCGTCTAAGTAGGCGGCAATATTTGCTTGCAGAATGCCAAGCAGTCTGGCGCGGGTCTCGTAGGCCGCCCAGGCAATGTGGGGGGTAATGCGGCAATTTTTTGCGTGCAGCAGGGGATTGTCTGTTGCCGGCGGCTCGGTAGAGAGCACATCCAGCCCGGCGCCTGCCAGCTTGCCGCTGTTTAGGGCGTTTGCCAGCGCCTGTTCGTCCACCACCGGTCCGCGGCTGGTGTTGATAAAGATCGCGCCGTCTTTCATCTTATCAAAGGCCGCCGCGTTCATCATACCCTGGGTGTCCGGTGTCAGGGGACAGTGGCAAGTGATGATGTCGCTGTTTGCCAGCACCGTATCCGCATCTGCAAACCGGGTGCTGTGCAGCCCGTCCAGGGGCTTTTCGTGCGGGGTGCACACCAGCACCTGCATGCCGAATGTTTCTGCAATCTGCGCCACTCTGTGCCCGATTGCGCCAAACCCAAAGATGCCCAAGGTTTTGCCGTCTAATTCCATCAGCGGTGTTTTCCAAAAACAAAAGTCCGGGCAACGGCACCATTCACCGTTTTCTACCGCCTGTGTATGCACTGCAACCTGGTTGGTAAAGGACAGGATAAAGGCAAACACCAACTGCGCCACCGCATTGGTGGAGTAAGCGGGAATGTTGCACACGGTAATACCCAGCTCCTTGGCTGCCGCACAGTCTACCACATTATAGCCGGTGGATTGCAGCCCAATGTATTCCAGTTCCGGGCGCAACGCTTCCAGCGTTGCACGGTCAAGGACGGTTTTGTTGATAATCAGCAAATTTGCGCCTTTGGCGCGTTCTACCACTTGGTCTGCCGTTGTACGGTCATAGACCTTATAGTCGCCATAGTTGCCCAGCCAGTCCCAGCTTTGGTCGCCGGGGTTGGTTGTATAGCCGTCTAAATTTACAATTTTCATAAAATCACGCCTTTCTGTCCAAATTATAACCCAGTCCGTCTTAAAATGCAACCGGTACTTGCGCCGGGCACGCCGGGCGGTTATAATAATAAGCGAGGACGCACCCGCATAGTATGTACGGGTGATTTTTGTGAAGCGTGTTTTTCCCGCTGCGATGTGCGTGGCGTTTGTGTTTGTGACCTGCCTGTCTCTGCAAGTGCTGTTGCGGCAGTCTGTGCCCTCGGCGGTGCAGTACCCCAAGGCGCGCTACAATTTGGTCATCGATCCGGGCCACGGTGGCATAGATGTGGGCACGGTGGCGGCGGACGGCACGGCAGAGAAAGAGATCAACCTGGCCATTGCCCGGGATTTGTATGCTTTTGCGGTGATCAGCGGCATACCCGCCTCTATGACCCGCACCGGGGACTACCTGGTCTACAAGGCCGGAGACGACAAAAAGCGCTCAGATTTGTATAACCGTTTTGACTATATTAACAGCGTGGATAACGCGGTGCTGGTTTCTATTCATCAAAACCATTTTGCCGATACCTCCCAGTGGGGGATGCAGATTTGGTACACGGTGAACGATCCGTTGAGCAAGGCACTGGCTGCTAATATTTTAGCTTATGACAAGCAGCACTTGCAGCCGGGTAATCGTCGGGAGAACAAGCCGTCGGACGACAGCTATTATCTGCTTTATAAAGCCAAAGTGCCCTCCGTGATGGTGGAGTGCGGCTTTATGAGCAATGTAAAAGAAAATAATCAGTTAAAACAGGATGTTTATCGGCGCCGCGTGGCCTTTTGCATTTTGGCAGGGCTTAGCGACACTATGAAAACAGGGGAGTTACCGTAATGGCAAAACAGAGGAGTATGTATATTTGCAGCGAATGCGGCTACGAGAGCGGCAAGTGGTACGGCAAGTGCCCGGGCTGTGGCGAGTGGAACACCATGAATGAGGAGACCCCGGCGGTTAAATCCACCGGCACCAAGCGCAGCAGCGGCGGTTATGCCTCGCGACCGTTGAAACGATTGTCGGAAATTACAGAAGACGTGGAGCGGCGTATTTCCACCGGCATTCATGAGTTTGACCGGGTGCTGGGCGGCGGTATCGTAGAGGGCAGCTTGGTGCTCTTAGGTGGCGATCCGGGTATCGGTAAATCCACCATTTTGCTGCAAGCCTGCCAGTATTTGGGGCAGCGCCATACCATTCTCTATGTAAGTGGCGAGGAGTCTGCCAATCAGATCAAGCTGCGTGCCAATCGGCTGGGTGTGACTACGGACAGCCTGTATATTTTGGCAGAGACGGATGTGGGCAGTATTGCAGAGACCATTCGTAGCGAAAAGCCGGATATTGTGATCATTGACTCCATTCAAACCATGGTGTACGATCAGGTGACTTCTTCTGCCGGATCCGTGACCCAGGTGCGGGAGTGCACCAATATTTTTATGCACACAGCCAAAACCTACGGTATCCCTATTTTTGTAGTGGGCCATGTGAACAAGGACGGCGCCATTGCCGGACCTAAGGTACTGGAGCATATTGTGGATACGGTGCTGTACTTTGAGGGCGAGCGGAACTACTCTTACCGTATTCTCCGAGGGGTGAAGAACCGCTTCGGCTCCACCAATGAGATCGGCGTGTTTGAGATGACCCAAGAGGGGCTTTTGGAAGTGGAGAATCCCTCATTGATGATGCTCTCCGGTCGTCCGAAGAACGCCAGCGGCACCTGTGTGGCCTGTGTAATGGAGGGCTCTCGCCCCATTTTGGCGGAGGTACAGGGATTGGTAACGGCAACCGGCTTCGGCACGCCCCGGCGTATGAGCACCGGCTTTGATTTTAACCGTATGGCAATGCTCATTGCGGTATTGGAAAAGCGGGCGGGCTTTTTCTTCAACACCATGGATGCTTATATCAATGTGGTCAGCGGTCTGCGGTTGGACGAGCCGGCGGCGGATCTGTCTGTGGCAATGGCGCTGGTGTCCTCGCTGAAGGACGCGGTGATCGGCGACAAGGTGCTGGCCTTTGGCGAGATCGGCTTGGCAGGTGAAATTCGCGCTGTCAGCCATTGCGAACAGCGCGTGCAGGAGGCCGGTCGTCTGGGCTTTCAGCGCTGTGTGATCCCATTCCATAATTACAAATCCCTGTCCAGGGACCTTAAAAAAGAATTGGATATTGTGCCGGTGCGCACCGTTCGCGACGCATTCAGTGCCTTGACGGTGAAAGACTGATATTTTGACATAATAAAGGACCCTGCTGTTGCAAGGTCCTTTTGTTTTTTATCGGCATAATAAAAAAGCCACTGTAACCGAAATTACAGTGGACTTGGTGGAGCATAGGGGATTCGAACCCCTGACCTCCACACTGCCAGTGTGGCGCGCTCCCAACTGCGCTAATGCCCCGTAGCTATCTTGCTTTGGTAGTATAGCATAGCGTATGTGGGAAAGTCAAGAGAATTTTTACAAAAAATGCAAAAACACAGATTTTTCTCTTTTGCATAGAATGAGATAGGTTCGTAGGAGGGGTGACAGTGGCGAGTATCAGCCTTTGTATGATCGTGCGGGACGAGGAAGCAGTGCTGGGGCGCTGTTTGGAGAGTGTGGCGCCGGCGGTAGATGAGATCATTGTGGTAGACACCGGCAGTGTGGACGGCACTAAGGCGGTGGCGGCTGTTTATACCGATCAGATCTACGATTTCGCTTGGGTAGATGATTTTGCTGCGGCACGCAATGCGTCCTTTGCCAAAGCGACAGGGGATTATATTCTGTGGCTGGATGCAGACGATGTGCTTTTGCCGGAGGATCTGGATGCGTTGTTGTGTCTGAAAAATCGGCTGGACCAATCCCCGGCGGATGTGGTGATGATGCGCTACAATACCGCCTTTGACAGTCGTGGCAATCCCACTTTTTTCTTTGATCGAGAGCGGTTAGTGCGCCGTGCGGCGGGACCGGTTTGGCACGGTCAGGTACACGAATATATTCAGTGCCCGGGCACCAGAATTACAGTGAATATTGCCGTGACGCATCGATCCATCAAGACAGCGTACACCACCCGAAACCTACGAATCTATGAAAAGATGGCGGCGGCAGGGGAGTCGTTTACGCCCCGAGATCGATTCTACTACGGGCGGGAGTTATACTACCATCGGCAGTATGACCGTGCGGTACAGGAATTGCAGGCGTTTTTGGCGCCCGGCGACGGCTGGCTGCCGGATCAGTTGGAGGCCTGCAAGTATCTGAGTGCAGCCCTGCATGTCCAAGGGGATCGGAAGGGTGCGTTTGCTGCATTGTGCCGGAGCTTTGCCTTGGGGGCACCTCGGGCGGACCTGGTATGCGGTTGCGGTGATTTGTTACTGGAACAAGGGGATTATCCGGCGGCGATTTGTTGGTACAAGTGGGCGCTGGAACTGCCCCAGGACCTGCATAGCGGCTTTGTAAACACGGATGACACCGGGTACTTGCCGTACCTGCGGCTTTGCGTTTGTTATGATCGTATGGGTGATTACGCAGCGGCTGCCCGCTGTAATGCCCAAGCCGCAGCGTACCGACCCGATGATGCCGCCGTGCAGCAGAACGCAGCTTATTTTGCCGCATTGCAGCACCCTGCCGACCCGTCGTCTACTGGAGAGAATAAGGAGCAAAACCGATGAATACAACGATTTATAAAAACCAACCTTGCTGCGACGCTTGCTGCAAGCCTGCCTGTTCCTGCTGTCCCACCGTTGTTGGGCCTACCGGTCCAACAGGGCCTACCGGTCCCACCGGCCCCACAGGTCCGGGTGTTGGCGCTACCGGCCCTACCGGTCCTATGGGTCCTGCGGGCGCTACCGGTGCGGCCGGCAGCAACGGCCAAATGGGTCCCACCGGTCCCACCGGCGCACCGGGTAGCAACGGACAAATGGGTCCCACCGGTCCAACCGGTGCAACCGGAGCTGCTGGTTTTGCAGGCGCAACAGGACCTACCGGCGCAACCGGATCTACCGGTGCTACGGGTGCCACCGGCGCAACAGGCCCTGCCGGTACAGCAGGCGTAACAGGACCTACCGGTGCCACAGGTGCTACCGGCGCAACAGGTCCTACCGGACCTACGGGTGCCACCGGCGCAGCCGGAACGGTTCTGCCCGGCGAATTGGTGACCAATGGCACTATGGAGCAGTTCACCAATACTGTCCCCACCGGCTGGACCATGAACAACGATGCTTTGGCTGGGCAAGCCACCGGCGCCGGTCAGGTGCACAGCGGTTTATCAGCGGTGCAACTGGCATCAGGTGCGCAAATGAGCCAGACCCACGCAGCTGCCCCAGGCAGCTATTACCGGCTTTCCTTTTATGCCCAAGGGGTAGGGGATCAACCGGCAGTGACTGGCAGGATCATCTTTACAGACGCAGCCGGCGGCGAATCAAATGCGGCTGATGTGTCGGTGCGTTCTCAGGATATGGTTAAGACGGCGCCGAATTTTGGTTATTATCAGGTAATCAGTACGGTGGTGCCGGAAAATGTGACCACAGTGACAGTCTATCTGGAAGCAACCGGCGGCACGGATGACAGCGTAATTCTAGACGATGTATCTCTGACCGTGGTTTAACTGCGGGGGCTCGGTGTGCTTAGGCGCACCGGGCTTTTTTTATTGCCAAAAAAGGCAAAAAAGGCTACTCCAAATGGTCCGCGGTCAAATCGGCAAAAACAAAATAAACGAAGGCAGTAGGAGACTGCTGCCTGTTTGTAAATCGGCTGCAATTTTTCGCCACAAGGCCATCGGTATAACCGTTGGCCTTAATTTTGTAAAAATATTGCAATTTTTCTTTCTATTTTGCGAATCATCTGTTATAATAGGCACATTCCAAGGAGAGGATGTGGAGTAATGGGCGGATATTTTGCCGCAGTATCCAAAGAAGATTGCGTATTTGATTTGTTTTTCGGGGTGGACTACCACTCCCACCTGGGCACACGCCGGGCGGGAATGGCGGTGTATGACCCGGAAACCGGTTTTGACAAAGCCATACATAATATTGAAAACGCGCCGTTTCGTACGAAGTTCACCAAGGAGTCCCAGGAGATGCACGGCACCATGGGCATCGGCTGTATTTCCGATTTTGAAGCGCAGCCCATACTGGTGCGCTCCCATCACGGCACCTTTGCCATTACAACGGTAGGGAAGATCAATAATGCAGACGCTATTGTGGATGAGATTATCGGGACCAACGCCCATTTCTTTGAAATGCACAACGGCGAGATCAATCCCACGGAACTGGTTGCAGCGCTGATCGATCAAAAAGAGAATTTTGTAGAGGGTATTCGCTACGCACAAGATGTGATCGACGGCTCTATGAGTATGCTGCTTTTGACCCCCAAAGGGGTGTATGCTGCCCGGGACAAGCTGGGACGCACACCCATTGTACTAGGCAAAAAGCCGGACGGTTACTGCGCCAGCTTTGAAAGCTTTGCTTATTTGAATTTGGGTTACACCGATGACAAAGAACTCGGCCCCGGCGAGATCGTGGTGCTAACGCCGGACGGTGTGCAGCAGTTGGTTGCACCGGGCAAAAAAATGAAAATTTGCACCTTCCTATGGGTGTATTACGGTTATCCGTCCTCGTCCTATCAAGGGATCAGCGTGGAAAAAATGCGTTACCACTGCGGCGAGCTGCTGGCAGGCCGAGACAACGCCAAGCCGGACATTGTGGCTGGTGTGCCGGACTCCGGCATTGCCCATGCCATCGGCTATGCCAACGCCTCCGGCATTCCGTTTTCTCGTCCATTTGTTAAGTACACGCCTACCTGGCCCCGCTCTTTTATGCCACCCAACCAGACCAAGCGCAACCTGATCGCTAAGATGAAGCTGATTCCGGTGCACGATTTGATTGAGGGCAAGAGCCTGCTGCTTATTGACGACTCCATTGTTCGCGGCACCCAACTGCGGGAAACCACGGAGTTTTTGTACGCCAGCGGCGCAAAAGAAGTGCATATCCGGCCGGCGTGCCCGCCGTTACTGTTTGGTTGTAAGTACCTGAACTTTTCCCGTTCCACCTCAGAGATGGAACTGATCACTCGTCGTGTGATCCTGGAACTGGAGGGCGGCGATCCCACAAAGGAAGTGCTGGCACAATATGCCGACCCGGACAGCGAAAAATACGCTGCCATGGTGGAAAAAATCGGCGAAAAGCTGCATTTTACCAGCTTGCGCTATCATCGACTGGACGATATGATCGCTTCCGTAGGTATTCCTGCGGATCAGCTTTGCACCTACTGCTGGAACGGCAAAGAATAAATAGTGCAAAAGAAAAAGAACAGTTATCCTTGCGGATAGCTGTTCTTTTTTGCTATTGAAATAGATGCTATTTATAGATTTATATCAATAACCGGTTACTCTGCTTTCATGTTTGCAAAGCACTCGCTGCAATAAACCGGACGGTCTTCCCGCGGCTCAAAGGGAACCTTGCAGGCTGCGCCGCAGTTGGCGCAAACAGCGTCGTGCATTTCGCGGGGACCGCGAGCGGCGGCTTTTCTTGCGCTACGGCAAGCTTTGCAGCGCTGGGGCTCATTGACAAATCCCTTTTCAGCATAGAACTCCTGTTCACCGGCTGTAAAGACGAATTCGTTCCCACAATCCTTGCAGACTAATGTTTTGTCTTCGTACATTGGACCTTAACTACCTCTCATAAGATTTATTCAAAAAGAAGCGTCAACTTCTTACGAATACGCTGTAATGCGTTGTCTACCGCCTTTGGGCTTTTGTTCAGTCGGGTGGCAATATCCGCATATCGAAACCCGCTGATGTGCAGGCGCAGCACCTCATTTTCCATGGGGGATAACTGCTGCTCCAGCGCGCGGCTCAGGCGAGCCACACTCTCTGCGGCCAAAAAATCGTCCTCCGCGCTGACGGCTGTACCGGCATGATCCAGATAGTCCTCCAAGGGAACCATATTATCCGTGGGAACATCTTTGCGCCGACTGAATTTTCGCAGCGCGGTTTGTATTGCATTTTCAATACAAGTGCCGGCAAAAGTGCGAAAAGCGGCGCCTCGTTTCGGTTGGTATGCACGCAGGGCGGCCAGCAGACCGATCATGCCCTCCTGGACCAGATCGTCCTTTTCCAGCGGAGAGTGAATGTACTTCATGGCAATCATCTCCACAGTGGGGCGCATGGCGTGGACCAGTGCATTTATGGCTTCTCCGCTGCCGCTTTGGGCGGCGGAAACCAGCGATTCAATATCTGTTTTTTTTGTTGCTGACATAATTTTCCTGCCTTATGATTGATTATACAACGGTTATTGGTCATAGTCAACAATTTTTCATTCTGCAAGAAAAAATTATTATTTAACTTGGATAATAATGTGCAAAACGCGCAAAATGGTGATTAATTAAAAATGCTTATACATTAAAGCGGAACAGCACTACATCGCCGTCCTGCATCACATAGTCCTTGCCCTCACTGCGGACCAAGCCTTTCTCTTTGGCAGCCGTCATACCGCCGCAGGCCACCAGATCGTCAAAGGAAACCACCTCGGCGCGAATAAAGCCCCGCTCAAAGTCTGTGTGGATCTTGCCGGCAGCCTGGGGCGCCTTGGTGCCTTTTTTGATGGTCCAGGCACGCACTTCCGGCTTACCGGCGGTCAGGTAGGAAATCAGACCCAAAAGGGAATAACTCTTCTTGATCAGCCGATCCAGCCCGCTTTTTTCCAGCCCCATATCACTAAGGAACATGGCCTTTTCGTCCTCGTCCAGTTGAGCGATCTCTGCCTCCATTTCTGCGCAGATGGGCAGTGTTTCCGCACCCTCTGCGGCAGCGATCTCCTCCACCGCTTTGTAGAACGGATTGCTCTCAATCCCGGCGTTAAAGTCGTCCTCGCCCATATTGCAGGCATAGATCACCGGCTTGATGGTCAGGAGAGATACTTCTTTCAGGTATTCTTGTTCATCCTCACTGATCTCCACGCTGCGGGCGGTTTTGCCTTCTTCCATCTCCGCGGCCAGTCGCTCCAGAAACGCCACCTCCGGCGCCAGAGTCTTGTCGCCCTTCATGGCTTTTTTACGGCTGTCGATTCGTCGATTCAGAATATCCAGATCCGAGAGGATCAGCTCCAAATTGATGGTCTCAATGTCCCTTGCCGGATCCACAGAGCCGTCCACATGTGTGATGTCGTCATTCTCAAAGCAGCGCACCACATGGATAATGGCGTCTACCTCCCGGATATGGGACAGAAATTTGTTGCCCAGACCCTCGCCCTTGGACGCACCCTTGACCAGCCCTGCAATATCCACAAACTCAATGGTGGCCGGCGTGAATTTGTCCGGGTGGTACATTTCTGCCAGCTTGTCCAGACGTTCGTCCGGCACGCTGACCATACCCACATTCGGCTCTATTGTGCAAAAGGGGTAGTTGGCGCTTTGGGCGCCTGCGTTTGTAATGGCGTTAAAAAGTGTACTTTTGCCAACATTTGGCAAGCCTACGATACCAAGTTTCATTCTTTTAGCTCCGATGTCTGAATTACACGTTTTTAGTGCGAATATAAGTATATACCAATGCTGCTGTTTTTACAAGGATAAATTTTTCTTGACATAGTATCGCAAATATCCTAAAATATATATTAAATTTTTGTGATGGGAGAGGAATTTAATGGAACTCAATGGCTCTCAGATCGTTCTTGAAGTCTTGAAAGAACAGGGCGTAGATACCATCTTTGGTTATCCCGGCGGTACGATCCTGAATATTTTTGACGAGCTTTATAAATATGGCGACACCTTTAAGCATATTTTAACTGCCCATGAGCAGGGCGCGTCCCACGCGGCAGACGGCTATGCCCGCGCTACCGGCAAGGTGGGTGTGTGCTTTGCCACCTCCGGCCCCGGCTCCACCAATCTGGTGACCGGTATTGCCACGGCTTATATGGACTCTGTGCCGGTGGTTGCCATTACATGCAACTATGCCACCTCCGGCCTGGGGCGAGACAGCTTCCAGGAGGTAGATATTTGCGGTATTACCATGCCCATTACCAAGCACAACTTCCAGGTAAAGTCTGTGGAGGAGCTGGCGCCCACGCTGCGCCGGGCGTTCCGCATTGCCCAGACCGGGCGCAAAGGTCCTGTTTTGGTAGATATTCCCAAGGATATAACTTCTGCCACCTGTGCTTATGTGGCGGAACCGAAAGTGGAGATTGAGCCGTTTAAGATGCCCAAGCAGTCTTGCATAGATCGGGCGCTCGAATTGCTGAGAAACGCCAAGAAACCGCTGATTTATGTTGGTGGCGGCGCCATTCTCTCCAAAGTGGGTGAAGATCTGATTACTTTTGCCGAGAAACTGGACGCACCGGTGGTGTCCTCTCTTATGGGTCTGGGTGCATTTCCGTACGGCCACCCGCTGCACGTGGGGCTGATCGGTATGCACGGCCATTTTGAGGCCAATAAGGCGGCGCATGACTGCGATGTGCTCATCACTTGTGGCGCCCGTTTCTCTGACCGTGTGGCCGGCAACCGCAAGAAGTTTGCGCCTAACGCAGAGATCTTACATATTGACATTGACGCAGCGGAGATGGACAAAAACATCTTTTCCAACTACCACCTGCGTGGCGACTTGGCAGAAATTCTGCCCCTGCTGACCCGTAATGTGGAGCAGATGGATCACAGCGACTGGAAAGCGGAGATCGAGGCCAGCCGTCATCCCTTTAAGCAGCTGCAGATCGGGGATTATGTAAATCCCCAGGTCTTAATTGAAAAAATTGATGAAAAGACCCCGGACGACACCATTGTGGTCACCGATGTGGGTCAGCACCAGCTGTGGGCGGCTCAGTTCTATAAGTACACCCGGCCCCGCACCCTGCTGACCTCCGGCGGACTGGGCACCATGGGCTATTCCATGGGCGCTGCTTTTGGCGCGGCTATGGGCTGCCCGGATCAAACCGTGGTGATGTTTGCCGGTGACGGCGGCTTCCACATGAACCTGTCTGAGCTGGCCACCATGGCGTCCTACAATATCCCGGTTAAGATGTTCATTATGAACAACACTGTGCTGGGTATGGTGCGCCAGTGGCAAAAGCTGTTTTATGGCAACCGCTTTTCCGATACAGATCCCCACCGAGTTACGGATTTTGTGAAGGTGGCAGAAGCCTTTGGCGTAAAGGGGCTGCGTATCCATACCAATGATGATATTGACGCTGTGCTGGCAGAGGCGCTGGCTTATCCCGGTCCGGTGTTGGTGGACTGCCGCATTTCGCCGGACAGCAATGTACTGCCGATGATCCCGCCCGGCGGCGCACACACGGACATTATCGAGCAGTTTAACTGATTGGAGGCAAGGAAGATGAAAGAGAAATTGGTTTTATCTGTTCTTGTGGATAACGAGAGCGGCGTGCTGCAACGGGTGGCCAGCCTGTTCTCCCGCCGTGCATACAACATCTCCTCTCTGACGGTGAGTGAGACGGAGGACCCGAACTTTTCCCGTATGACCATTGAGACCAACACGGAGCCGGAGAATTTTCGCCAGATCAAGCGCCAGCTGTTAAAGCTGGAGATCGTAGAGAAAGTATCTGAGCTGACTCCGGACAATTCCGTGTCCTCTGAGTTGCTGCTGGTGAAGGTGCATGCCCAGGGCATTCCGGAGAAAAACGCCCTTTTGGCGTTCAACGCCGGTTACGGCGCTCGTGTGCTGGATATTTCTGCCGAGACGGTGACCCTGGAGTTCACCGGTGCGGGGGAGATGCTGGACGCCTTTATTCAGCAACTGGAGCAGCGCTTTAGCATTGTGGAAATGGCGCGTACCGGCGTGACCTCGCTGGAGCGCGGCGCCGGTTCCTTTACGGACGATATTTAAGGACGGTGACGATCATGGGAATGACAATGACGCAAAAGATCCTGGCGGCGCACGCCGGTTTGGATCATGTGGTAGCCGGTCAATTGATTGAGGCCAAGTTGGATATGGTACTTGGCAACGATGTGACCTCTCCGGTTGCCATCAATGAGATGAACAAATTTGGCAAGGACGGCGTGTTCGATAAGGCCCGCATTGCTCTTGTAATGGATCACTTTACCCCCAACAAGGACATTCAGTCCGCCCAGAACTGCAAGCAGGTGCGCACTTTTGCCCGCGCCCACGGCATTACCCACTATTTTGATGTGGGCAATATGGGGATTGAACACGCGTTGCTGCCGGAGCAGGGGATTGTGGCCTGTGGTGACTGCGTGATCGGCGCAGACAGCCACACCTGTACTTACGGCGCGCTGGGTGCGTTCTCTACCGGCGTAGGCTCCACGGATATGGCTGCCGGTATGGTTACAGGTAAGGCTTGGTTTAAGGTGCCCTCTGCCATCAAAGTTGAGATTACCGGCAAAAAAGCACCCTTTATCAGCGGCAAAGATGTGGTACTGCACTTGATCGGTGAGATCGGTGTGGACGGCGCACTCTACCAGTCATTGGAATTTACCGGCGATGGTATTGCGGAGCTTTCTATGGACGATCGGCTGTGCATCAGCAATATGGCCATTGAGTGCGGCGCCAAAAACGGAATCTTCCCGGTAGATGATGTGACCTTGCAGTATGTGAACGGCCGCGCAGAGCGGGAATATACGATTTTTGAGGCAGACCCGGACGCGGAATATACCCGTACCGTAAAAATTGATTTGAGCACCTTAAAGCCCACCGTGGCATTTCCGCATCTGCCGGAGAATACCCATACTATTGATCAGGTGGACAGTGAAAAGATCGCGATTGACCAGGTGGTGATTGGTTCCTGCACCAACGGCAGAATGGAAGATATGCGCGCTGCTGCTGCAATTTTGAAAGGTCGCAAGGTGGCGCAGGATGTGCGCGTGATCGTGATCCCGGCCACCCAGCGCATTTATTTGCAGTGCATTGAGGAGGGTCTGACCCAGATCTTTATTGAGGCCGGTGCAGTCGTGTCTACACCTACCTGCGGCCCCTGCCTTGGCGGTCACATGGGTATTTTGGCTGCCGGTGAGCGGGCGGTCTCTACCTCAAACCGAAACTTTGTGGGCCGTATGGGTCACACGGAGTCTGAGATTTATTTGGCCTCTCCCGCTGTGGCTGCCGCCTCTGCGGTCAAGGGCTATATTGCCGACCCGGCTACGGTATAAGGAGGTCACGGTATGATAGCAAAAGGTAAGGTACATAAGTTCGGCGACAATGTGGACACGGATGTAATCATTCCTGCCCGCTACCTGAACAAAAGTGACGAGGCCTGGCTGGCTTCTCATTGTATGGAAGATATTGACAAGGATTTTGTAAATAAGGTGCAGCCCGGTGACATCATGGTGGCCAAGGCGAACTTTGGTTGCGGCTCCTCCCGTGAACACGCACCCATTGCCATTAAGGCCAGCGGCATCAGCTGCGTGATTGCCTCCACCTTTGCTCGTATTTTTTACCGCAATGCCATTAATATCGGCCTTGCGATCTTAGAGTGCGACCAGGCTGCCAACGAGATCAACCAGGGCGATGAAGTGCAGGTGGATTTTGACAGCGGCGTGATCACGGACCTGACCACCGGCAAGGTGTATCAGGCCCAGCCGTTTCCGCCGTTCATTCAGAACATTATCAAAAACGGCGGTTTGATGAAGTCCATTGGTTAATAATTGCAGCAAAGGGTTTAGTGATGAAGCAGTTTGTTTTGAACGAAGATAATTTAAGAAAAGGCTGGAGCGGTGCGTCGGAATTCTGGTTCTCCCGTCAGGATATGCAGGTGCACAGCATGGCGGAGTTGGCGGATTTGGATCACCCGGAGGATACCGGCACATCGGCGTATCTGCTGTCTTTGGGCTATATTCCGTACTTTTATGTAACGGACGGCGAAGTGATGCACGCGTTTGTCCAGTCTATCGGCAACGCCAAGATCAAGGCTGTGTTTGATCAAACGCCGGATGATGCCGTGGTTGAGACTTTTTGGAAATATTTTAATGCCTATAAGGAATTTTCCGAGAAGTTTGACGCGTTTCAGACCGAGTATGTGCGCAAAAAGGCTGCGGATTGGTGCTATGAAAACGGCATTGACTACACCTTTGATACAAAGAATTAACAAAACAGCAAAACGCCCGACAGTTCCAAACTGCCGGGCGTTTCTTAATGTTAAATTTCAGATATAGGAGTGCTCCATTGTCGCCACGACTCGCAGCCGGGGGTCACGCTGCTGCACGGCCGCTTGTACTTCCTTCAAAATTTGGCTGCGGTGCTTTTTGTGCTCTTTGGGCACCACAATGTCCATGATCAGGTTCATGTGGTCACTGCACTCCACCAGCCGAAAGTCATGAAAGCGCAGCTCAGGATCGTAGTCTTGCAGAATTTCCGCCATGAGTTTGCGGTATTTATCCACTGTGGCGTCATGGATCGCAATGGGATCCATGTGAATACAGATAACAATTTGCAGTTCTTTACTAATTTGGTGCTCCACACGGTCAATGGCGTTGTGCACCGCCATAATATCCTGATCAGCCGGTACTTCCGCATGTGCAGAGGCAATGACTCGCCCCGGGCCGTAGTCGTGAATAATCAAGTCGTGCACGCCTACAATCAGCGGTTCTGCCAGCATACGGCGCTCAATCTCATCCACCAGCTCTTTACTGGGCGCCTGACCCAGCAGGGGGCCCATAATATCTTTTAAGGTGCTCACACCTCCGGCGAGGATAAATGCGGCGACCAGCAGCCCCATGATGCCGTCTGCTCGGTCAAAGGCGGTAAAGGCAGACAACAGCAGTGCCGCGCCGGCTGCGGCGGTGGAAATGCAGTCGTTCAGGCTGTCCTGGCGTACAGCTTTCAGATTGAGATTGTTGCTCTCTTTATACAGTACCTGATTAAAGTAAGCCATCCACAGCTTGACTCCGATGGACAGCACAAGCACCGCCACGGTCACGGCGCTGAACCGCACCTCTTGGGGATGAATGATCTTTTCTATACTGCTTTTGCCCAACTCAAACCCCATTAGGAAAATAAAGAAATCCACGATCAGGGCACTGATGTATTCCATCCTGCCGTGGCCAAATGGGTGGTCGTTATCTACCGGCTTGCTTGCGATTTTTGCGCCGATTACGGTGACAATGTTGGAGGAAGCGTCTGACAGGTTATTGGCGGCGTCTGCGGTGATAGACACCGAGTGGCTCACCGTGCCGCAAATAAATTTCAGAACGCTCAGCAGCAGATTGCAGAGAATGCCCACAACACCGCTGAGCACGCCGTAGCGCTGCCGGTCTTTGGCGTTTTGCTTGGCATCCCGTGGAATGAATTTATGTATCAAAAACTTGGTCATAGTCGAGGCCCTCTTTTTTGTGTTATTTTTAAGTTTATCACAATTACGACTTCAAAACAAGGGCAAAGTGTGGTAGAATAGGGGCGGTGATGAGATGAAGAAACTACTGATTATCGGCGGTTCGCCTCGGCCCAATGGGGTCAGCGAAGAATTGATCCGCCAGGTGAAGCCGTATTTTATCGACTGCAAGATCGTAGAATATAATACGTACAAGCTGGCGCCGGCGCCCTGTACCGACTGCCGCTTTTGTGAGCAGCATGCGGGCTGCGCCAACAAAGATCTGGATATTTTTTTTGAGGACTTTGAAGACGCGGACTATATTGCGTTCTTTACTCCGGTGTATAATAACTTTTTTCCGGCTCCGCTGAAGGCAGTGATCGACCGGTTCCAGCGGTATTACAGCGCCCGCTTCAAACGGGGTGCCAAGCCGCCTATTGCGAAGCCGAAACGGGTAGGCGTGGTGATCGTAAGCGGCTCAAATGCGCGGCAGTGTGCCGACTATATGACTGCCACCTTGCGCCAGTCTTTTACGGTCCTTAATGGAGAGGTTACGGCACGGTACTATATCCCGGGCACGGACCGGGGGCAGTACACCTTTAACAACATTGAACTGCAAAAATTTATTCATCAGCTGCGGGGCGAGGGCGCCGGGCGATAAGGAAGTAGGGGAGCGCTACGGTGCTCCCTATCTTTCTGTTTGCATATATAATAATTTATATATTATATTGCAAGCCGTGCGTCTTTGTGTTATAATAATTTAAATTTATTATGGGATAGTGTCAGTATGCGTATTCTTGGTATTGACCCCGGATATGCCATTATCGGCTGGGGCGTGCTTGACTATAAAGGCAATAAATTCTCTGTGGTGGACTACGGCGCCATCACCACGCAGGCCAAAACGCCGTTTCCTTTGCGGCTGCAAATGATCTACACGGATATGATCGGCCTGTTTGACACCTATCACCCGGAGGTGATGAGTATGGAGAAGTTGTTTTATAACAACAACGCCAAGACCGTGATTGATGTGGCTCAAGCCAGAGGGGTCATCACCCTGTCCGCCCAACAAAAAAATGTGCCCATCTTTGAATACACCCCCTTGCAGGTGAAACAGTCGGTGGTGGGCTATGGCCGGGCGGAGAAGAAGCAGGTACAGGAGATGACCCGCCTGATTTTGAATTTAGAGAAAATACCCAAGCCGGACGACACGGCTGACGCACTGGCTATGGCCATCTGTCACGGTCATGCCAGCGGCAGCCTGCTGGGGCGGTTGGGCAACCTGCGATAAGGAGTTACTTATGATTTACAGTTTGGACGGTACGCTCACTTATTTTGACCAGAATTTTGCGGTGGTCAGCTGCGGTGGTGTAGGGTTTAAGTGCTTCACCACGCTGACTACCTTACAGTCCCTGCCGGGCGTGGGCAAGCCGGTGCAGCTTTTCACTTACTTGTCTGTGCGGGAGGATGCACTGGATCTTTACGGCTTTGCCACCACGGCGGAGCTGGATTGCTTTAAGCTGCTGATCTCTGTAAACGGCGTGGGACCTAAGGCGGCGCTGGCAATCTTGTCGGAGCTGTCGGCGGATCGATTGGCCGTTTGCATTGCCGGCGGGGACGCCAAGTCCCTGACGCGTGCGCCGGGTATCGGCAAAAAGATTGCCGAGCGCATTGTGCTGGAATTGAAAGATAAAATGGGCGTGCTGGATTTGGGCAGCAGCAGAGAGGTGCAGGCGGCAGCCGCTGCCAATACCGCCGGCTCTGTTGCGGCAGAGGCGGTGGAAGCGCTGGTGGCTCTGGGCTACGGTCAAAGCGACGCCGCTGTGGCTGTGGGTCAGATGGAACCCGGCCTGTCGGTGGACGAGATGATCCGCCGGGGGCTGCGCCAGCTGGCCGCCAATTTGTAAGCCTCAAACAGATTAGGAGTTGCCTATGGAAGATATGGATTTGGAAAATCGTATTGTGTCTACCGGCCTGACGGAGACGGATACGGATATAGAGAATTCCCTGCGTCCTAAGACCCTGGAGGACTATATTGGGCAAGATAAAGTGAAAGAGAACCTGGCCGTTTACATTGAGGCGGCGCGCACCCGTGGCGAGGCGCTGGATCATGTGCTGCTGTACGGTCCACCCGGATTGGGCAAGACCACGCTGGCGGGCATTATTGCCAATGAGATGGGCGTGAACATTCGCGTCACCAGCGGTCCGGCCATTGAGAAGCAGGGTGATCTGGCGGCACTGCTTACCAACCTGCAAGAGGGGGATGTGCTCTTTATTGACGAGATTCACCGTCTGAACCGCAGCGTTGAGGAAGTGCTGTATCCGGCTATGGAGGACCGTGCGCTGGATATTATCATCGGCAAAGGTCCGTCCGCCCGTTCCATTCGGTTGGATCTGCCCAACTTCACTCTGGTAGGTGCTACCACTCGTGCCGGGCAACTGTCGGCGCCACTACGTGACCGTTTTGGCGTGATCTTACGGCTGGAGCTTTACACGGATGAGCAGCTTGCCACCATCGTTAAGCGCTCGGCGGGCATTTTGAATATTCCCATTGAACAGGACGGCGCCTTGCAGATCGCTTCTCGTTCTCGAGGCACTCCGCGTATCGCCAACCGTTTGCTCAAGCGCAGCCGTGACTTTGCCCAGGTAAAGTACGACGGCGTAATCAATGCTGAGGCGGCGGAGGACGCCCTCTCTCGTATGGAGATTGATCAGCTGGGACTGGACGGTATTGACCGTCGCTTGCTGACTACCATGATCAAAAATTATAACGGCGGACCTGTGGGACTGGAGACCATTGCCGCAGCCATCGGTGAAGAGGCAGTGACCATTGAGGATGTGTACGAGCCGTATTTAATGCAGATCGGCTTTCTCAGCCGCACCCCCCGTGGGCGCTGCGTGACCCCGGCGGCCTACCGGCATTTGGGATTCCAGCAGGACGGGCAGCAAACTTTACTTTAACCGTCGTAAATTGAAATTCAAACCGATATAGACGGAAACACACAGTTCTTTTTAACACAAAGGAGAATGGTATGGGCAGATTGTTTGGAACAGACGGCGTGCGTGGCATAGCCAATAAAGATTTAACCAACGAGCTGGCGCTCTCGATCGGCAAGGCGGCAGCCAAAGTTTTGGCCGGTGAACTGGGCAGAAAACCCACGGTGCTCATCGGTAAAGACACCCGGGCGTCCGGCGATATGCTGGAGGCGGCACTTACTGCCGGGCTTTGCGCCGTGGGGGCGAATGTGCTCTCTGTAGGTGTAGTGCCTACCCCGGCAGTAGCTTACCTGATCGGCCGCTACGGCTGTGACGCAGGCGTGATGATCTCCGCTTCACACAACCCTTGCGAATACAACGGCATTAAGATCTTCCAGTCCACTGGTTACAAGCTGGATGACGCCATAGAAGAAGAAATTGAGGCTATTATCCTGGACGGTGCAGAAGAAATCCCGGAGAAGCTGGGCGGCGATGTGGGCAATCGGCTCTATTGCAAGACGGCCGTGGAGGATTATGTGCGCCATGTGGTGGAGACCGCCGATGTTCGCTTTGACGGGCTGAATATCGCTCTGGACTGCGCCAACGGCTCCGCTTCCGTTTGTGCCAAACAGATCTTTACCGCTCTGGGTGCCCGGTGTTATATGCTTTCCGACACGCCGGACGGTGTGAATATCAACGATCACTGCGGCTCCACCCACCCGGAGGAGCTGATGCAGTTTGTAACGGACAATGGGCTGGACTTAGGGTTGGCATTTGATGGCGATGCAGACCGTATGCTGGCGGTGGACGAAAACGGCCAATTGGTGGACGGCGACAAGGTGATCGCCATTTGCGCCAAGCGGATGCTGGACGAGGGCACTCTGGCTAAGAACACCGCTGTGGTAACGGTGATGAGCAATATGGGCTTCTTTAAGTTCTGCGAAGAGAACGGCATTGCTTGTGAAAAGACGGCAGTGGGTGACCGTTACGTGCTGGAGCGTATGCTGCAAAAGGGGTATAACATTGGTGGCGAGCAAAGCGGACATGTGATTTTCCTGGATTACGCCACCACCGGCGACGGTGAGCTTAGCGGTGTGCAGTTGCTTAAGACAGTGGTGAAAAGCGGCAAAAAGCTGTCTCAGCTGGCAAAGATTATGACCGTTTATCCTCAGGTGCTCATCAATGTGCAGGTGACACCGGAGGGCAAGCAGAAATATAACAACGACGAATATATTATCTCTGCCGTTCAACAGGCGGAGATGGATTTGATGGGCGACGGCCGCGTGCTGGTTCGGGTCAGCGGTACAGAGCCTTTGGTGCGGGTGATGTTAGAGGGCAAAGATCTGGAAAAGATCACCCGACTGGGCAATCGAATTGCAGATGTGGTACGGGAGAGATTGAGTTAATGCGTGTAGCCAGTGACTGGAAAGATTATGAACTGATAGACTGCTCTGCCGGCGAAAAACTGGAGCGTTGGACCAGAGAAATCCTGATTCGTCCGGACCCCCAGGTAATTTGGAATAGCCCGCGGGAGAACCGCTTGTGGGCACAGCCGGGGGCACGCTATGTGCGCTCCCGCACCGGCGGTGGCAAGTGGCAGACCTTTAAGCGCATTCCTGCTGTGTGGCAGGTGCGCTATAAGGACTTGACTTTTAACATCAAGACCATGGGCTTTAAGCACACCGGCCTGTTCCCGGAACAGGCTGTGAACTGGGATCTGGTGCGTGGCATGATCGAGGGCGCCGACCGTCCGGTAAAGGTACTCAACCTGTTTGCCTATACCGGCGGTGCCACGGTTGCCTGCCTGAAGTCCGGCGCAGAGGTAGTCCATGTGGACGCCTCCAAGGGTATGGTCCAGTGGGCAAAGGAGAACGCGGCCGCCTCCGGCGTGGCAGACGGCGCTGTACGCTGGATCGTGGACGATTGTATCAAGTTTGTGCAGCGAGAAATTCGTCGGGGCAATCGGTACGACATTGTGATCCTGGACCCGCCCAGCTATGGGCGGGGGCCAAAAGGTGAGATTTGGCACCTGGAAGATAATTTGTATGATTTTGTGACCCTGGTGCAGCAAGTGCTCAGCGACAACGCGCTGGCTGTGGTGCTGAATTCTTACACTACAGGCCTGTCTGCCTCGGTAATGCAATATATTTTGGAAGATGTTTTGGTGCGTCGAATGGGCGGTTCTGTGTCTGCGGACGAGATTGGCCTGCCGGTGACGGAAACCGGCGGTGTGCTGCCCTGTGGTGCCACCGCTGTGTGGAAAGGCAAAGATGGCAATTCTTGAATTTAACGATGTAACATTTACATATCCTGCGGATCCGGATGCCCCTAAGGATACACCTGCGCCCCGCCCGGTGCTCAGCCATTTGAACTTGCAGATCGAGAAGGGCTCCTTTGTGGCGGTGCTGGGGCATAACGGCTCCGGTAAATCCACATTAGCCAAGCTCTCTAACGGCATTTTGTTTCCCCAAAGCGGGCAAGTCATCGTAGACGGTACGCCGCTGACGCATGACGAAGATGTGGTCTATAATGCGCGCCGTAAGGTGGGTATGGTGTTCCAAAACCCGGATAATCAGATCGTCTCCTCTATTGTAGAGGAGGATGTGGCCTTTGGGGTGGAAAATCTGGGCGTGGAGCCAAAGGAATGCCGCCGCCGGGTGGACGCTGCGCTGAAGACAGTTGGCATGTATGCGGAGCGGCTGAAATCGCCCTCCAAGCTTTCCGGCGGTCAAAAACAGCGGGTAGCCGTGGCAGGCATTATCGCCATGCGGCCCCTGTGCATTGTACTGGACGAACCCACGGCGATGCTGGATCCCAGCGGCCGCCGAGAAGTGCTGGACACCGTGAAGAAACTGAACAAAGAAGAGGGGATCACCATTCTGCTCATTACCCATTATATGGATGAGGCGGTGCAAGCCGATCGGGTGGTGGTGATGGACGACGGCGTGATCCGACTGGACGGCACTCCGCGGGCGGTTTTTGCCCATGTGGAGGAGCTGAAAGCCCTGGGCCTCGATGTGCCCCAGGCAACGGAACTGGCGGATCGGCTGGGCTTTGGCGATCACGCAGTTCTGAACACTGCGGAATGCGTGGACGTATTGATTTCCAACTTGGAGGAACAAAAACTTGGCTGTACTGACCTGTGAAAAACTCAATTACCGTTACAGTGTGGGTACGCCATTTGAGACGGCGGCGCTGCAGGATGTGTCTTTTTCTGTGGAGGAGGGCGAGATTGTCGGCATTATCGGTCACACCGGCTCCGGAAAATCCACGCTCATCCAGCACCTAAACGGCTTGATAGAGCCCCAAAGCGGCAAAGTCTATGTGGACGGCGCGGATATTTGGAGCAAGCAAAACCGCAAGCAAATTCGCCGTGTACGCTTTCAGGTAGGGCTGTGTTTTCAGTACCCGGAGTACCAAATTTTTGAAGAAGATGTATATAAAGAGATCGCTTTCGGTCCCAAGCAAATGGGACTGGACAGCGAGGAAATTCGCCGCCGGGTGTTCCATTCTATGGAATTGGTGGGTTTGTCCCGTGATTTTGCGGAACAGTCGCCCTTTGATCTGTCCGGTGGGCAAAAGCGCCGTGTGGCCATTGCTTCCATTTTGGCAATGGAGCCCAAGGTTTTGATTTTAGACGAGCCATGCGCCGGGTTGGACCCCCGTGGTAGGGATCAAATTTTAGATCTGATTCGTAGTTACCGGGACCGTACCGGGGCAACGGTGCTTTTCGTCTCCCATTCAATGGAAGATGTGGCGCGCATTTGCCGCCGCGTGCTGGTGATGCACCAAGGGCAGGTGGCTGCCTACGGCCCGGTTGCCGATGTGTACGCCAATGCGGAGGAACTGCGCCAAATGGGGCTGAATGTGCCCCAGGTAACGGATATTTTCTTAGAACTGCGGCGGCGTGGCGTACCGTGCCGCACAGATATTTTTACGGTTGACGACGGCGTGCGCGAATTTCAGCGCCTAAAGAGAGAGGGGGTTCGCCTGTGAATTCCAGTATGACCATTGGTCAGTATTTCCCCGGCAATTCCCCGGTGCACCGTATGGATGCGCGTATGAAGATCGTGCTTACTTTCCTTATGGTGGTGGCGGTGTTTCTGTGCAAGAACTTTTGGTCCCTGGGGCTGGCTATCGTCTTTATGATCCTGGCGGTGGGACTGTCCAAGATCCCGCCCAAGACCATTTTAAAGAGCATTAAGCCCCTGATCGTGATCATTCTCATTACCGGCGTCATCAACCTGTTTTACGGCGATGGTGAGCCGCTGGTGACCCTGGGCAAGCTGAAGATCACCATGGACGGCATTATGACTGCCGTTTTTATGGCTGTGCGCATTATCGAGCTGGTGATTGTAGGCAGTTTGCTTACTTACACCACCTCACCTACGGAATTGACAGATGCGCTGGAACGTCTGTTTAAGCCCTTAAAGGTGTTTAAGATCGATGTGCATGTGATTGCCATGACCATGACCATCGCCCTGCGGTTTATTCCCACTTTGATCGAGGAAATCGACAAAATTATGGCAGCGCAGAAATCTCGGGGCGCCGATATGGAGAGCGGGGGACTGATTCGCAGAGCCAAAGGATTGGTGCCCATCTTGATTCCTTTGTTCATCTCCTCTTTTCGCCGGGCTAATGAGCTGGCGGACGCCATGGAGTGCCGCTGCTATCGTGGCGGTGCCGGGCGTACCAAGATGAAAGAAATGCACCTGCATACCGGTGACTTTTTTGCGCTGGCGGCGGTGGTGCTGTATATTGCAGGCATTTTTGTGGTGAACCACTTTTTAGGTTCGGTGCTTTAAGTTATGCGGAATTTGTTATTGACCATTCGATATGACGGCGCAGACTACCACGGCTGGCAGGTGCAGAAGAATGCCGTTACCGTGCAGGAAGTGTTCCAAAACGCGGTGGAAAAGGTGTTTGGCGCGCGGCTGCCGGTAAAGGGCTGCTCCCGCACAGACAGCGGTGTGCACGCAAATTGCTATTTTGTCAGCTTCCAAACAGAGCTGTCCATTGCCTGTGACGGTGTGGTGCGGGCGCTGAATACGGTGCTGCCCAAGGATATTGCGGTACTGGACTGCCGTGAGGTTCCCCTTGATTTTCACCCCCGGTACTGCTGCCGAGAGAAAGAATATGTATATAAACTGTACAACGGTGCCATTCGGGATCCGTTTTTGCTGCGCTATGCGTACCAGTACCGCTACCCAATTCGGTTGGAGCTCATGCAGCAGGGGGCCAAGGCGTTCCTGGGCACCCACGATTTTCGTGGCTTTTGCAGTGCACGCAGCGATGTGGAGGACACAGTACGCACCATTACCGCCTTTACCGTAGAGCGGCAAGGGGATATGGTACTGTTTAAGGTCCGCGCAGACGGCTTCCTTTACAATATGGTGCGCATTCTCGTTGGCACGCTGCTTTTTGTCAGTGAGGGCAAGATTGACCCGGCGGATTTGCCGGCGATCATTGAAAGTGGGGAGCGAATTCGCGCCGGTAAGACGGCGCCGCCCCAGGGGCTGTACCTGAACCGGGTGGAGTACGACCCGGCAGACTTAAAGATGTAAACAGAAAGGCGGTGCTTTTGTGGAAGCGGAAGACCGGCAGGCGCTTCGGCGGGAACGCAAGCGCCAAAAAGATAAAAAAGTACGCAGGATCGTATGGATTGTGCTGGCTGTGCTGCTGGCAGCAATTGTGATCCTAAAGCTGTGCGAGGTGGATTTCGGCAGCCTGCGCGGCGGCAGCGGTACATCGTCCGTGCTCACCGGCAATTTTCCTTATGCGCTGGACGGCTCCGATGGGGTAACGGTTCATAAGCAGGGCGCTAAATTGGCGGTGCTCACCGGCGGCTCCATAACTGTACTGAACCCATCAGACGGCAAGGAGGAATTCACCGCTGTACACGGTTATGCCAATCCGATTACCGCCGCTTCTGACTCGTATCTGGTTACATACGATCAGGGCGGCTCCAAGCTGCGGCTGGATTACAGTGGTGAGAATTTGTATGAGATTGAGAGCAAGACCGGCCTGTTGTGCGCCGATGTGGCAGACGACGGCAAGGTGGTCTATGCTGCTCAGTCTGCGGATAAACGCAGCGATGTTCAGGTGATCACCAAGACCCGCGCGGATAAGATGAAATACAGCCTGTCCTACGGCTTTGTGACCAACATTGCCATTCGGGATAACGGCAGTCAAGTCGCTTTTGTAGCCATGAACAGTAAGGATGCACGCTTGCAGCCAAAGCTCTATTTGATGCGTGTAAAGGACACGGAGCCTTACGCCAGCTTTGACCTGCCCGGCACCCAGGTGCTGGACATAGCCTATCGGGGCAGCAGCCTGTATGTGGTGGGCGGCAGCTTTGTGAGCGTGGTAAACGGAGATAAGCTGGAGACGGTGCTGAAAAACGGCGATGTGCAAACAGTGGCCTACGATTATAGCGCCAGCGGCGATTTGGTGGTGGCGTATAGTTCTTATAGCAATGCCACGCAAAATACCGTAGCGCGGATCACCGCCGGCGGCAAGGTGCAAAAGCCCTTTACCGTGCAGGGCGCTATCAAGGATTTGTCTGCCTCCGGCAGTCGGGTAGCCGTGCTTTTTGCCGATAAAATCAAAATTTATAAGCTGTCAGACGGCAGTGTAGTACATACGGCGGATTGTACGGACGCAGTCCGGTCCATCACCATGATGTCCTCCAATGTGTTTGTGCAGCGCCAGTCTGTGATTGAGAAAGAAGAGACCAAGTCTTGAGTATTTTGGATTATATATTGATCGCTCTGGTGGTACTTATGGCGGTATGGGGCTTTCGACGGGGGCTGCTGTCCGGTTTGATCGGCACAGCCAAATACGCTGTTGGCGTGCCGGTGTCCCTGTTCGTCAGCCATCAGTATTACCAAGCGGTGTATGACAAGCTGGTGGAGCCAAAGGCTCTTGCCAAGGTGCAGGAGAAAATCGCCGGTGCCTCCGGCGTGGACACCTTTATGGCTGCCTTGCAAGAGAAAATGCAGGCTCTGCCCCAGGCGTTGCAAGGGGATTTTGACTTCGCCGCGCTGAAAAAAGGCAGTGCCAAAACCGCTGCAGATTTTGTAATGCAGCAGTTGGTGGAACCGACAGCTTGCCTACTGGTAAAAATCGCATTATTTTTATTATCGTTCATAATTATTGCCTTGATTTGTTGGCTGCTTTCCGCTATGCTAAGGAAGAAGCAGGGCAAAAATACGGTATTTACCCGGACCAACAGCCTATTGGGCGGTGCCTTTGGGCTGGTTAAGGGGTGTCTGTTTTTGGTGCTGGTCAGCGGCGTTTGGGCGTACCTGGCCGGTAACAACTGGCTACCGAAAGATAACGGCGTATATGCATTCTTTGCAGACAGCGCCATTTTAGAATATATGGAAACTTTGCTTCCCACACTATAGGAGGACCTGTTATGTCTACATTAAAAGAAAATGTGCACGACCTGTTTGACGGCTGGAATACCATTCCCAACTGGCTGTCCTTTATCCGCATTGCACTGATCCCGGTGTTTGCTGTGCTGTTTGTTCAGGGACATCAACTGGTGGCGGTGATCGTGATGATTTGCGCTGCGTTAACCGACCTGTTCGACGGCAAGATTGCCCGCAAGTTTAATCAAGTGAGTAATCTGGGAAAGATCTTAGACCCCATTGCGGATAAGCTGTCCCAAATGGCGATTGTAATCGTGCTATTGTACACCTACTGGGAGAACCCCATCAAGTATCTGTTTTTCTTCTTTATTGTGAAAGAGGTGTTGATGTTGCTGGGCGGCGCGCTGCTGCTGTCCAAGGGTATGCGCCCCACCGCAGCAGAGATCTGGGGCAAGGTAGCCACCAATGTGTTTTACATTGCTATGATTATTATTTTAGCCTTTGGCGAGAACGGCGCTTTGTGTAATGTGACCCACTTTACGCTGCCGTCCGTGGTGACCTGGGTGCTGGTGGCGTTGTCCGCCGTGTCTGCCTTGGTATCTCTCCTGGGCTATGTGCCGGGATTTTTGAAGCAGTTGAAAGAGAACAAGGCACAAAACACTGCCAAATAAGCAATATTCATCAGGAGATCGATTTATGAAACAACAGATGTGTGCCCGCTGCGGTGAACGCCCGGCGGTGATCTATATTCAAAAAATGGAGGGCGATGAGGTAAAGCCGGAGGGGCTTTGTATTCAGTGCGCCCGGGAGCTGAATATCGGCTCTATTAACCAGATGATTGATAAGTTGGGCATCTCTGACGAAGAACTGGAGCAGGCGTCTGAGCAGATGAGCCAGTTTATGGAGAATATGGGCGATTTTAACTTCGGCGATATGAGCGGGATGTTCAACTCGGAGAATATGGACGGCGCCCAAACCATGCCCTTTGCCAATCTTTTTGGCGACGCCGGAGAACTGGCTGTGGATGAGAATGAAAGCGGTCAAAAGCAGGGCAAGAAGCGTGGGAAAAAAGGCAACAAACGCCAAAAAGATGACGGCAAAAAGTATCTAAACACCTACTGCACCAACCTGACCGGCAAAGCCCGGGACGGCAAGCTGGACGCCATTATCGGCAGAGAGCAGGAGATCTCCCGCACGGTACAAATCCTGTGCCGCCGTACCAAGAATAACCCCTGCCTGATCGGCGAGCCGGGCGTGGGTAAGACTGCCATTGCCGAGGGGCTGGCCATTCGCATTGCTAAGGGACAGGTGCCTGCGCGCCTGGCAGACAAAGAGATCTATTTGCTGGACCTGACCGCACTGGTGGCCGGCACCCAGTTCCGTGGCCAGTTCGAGGGCCGGATCAAGGGTCTGGTGGACGAGGTGAAGGCCCAGGGCAATATTATTCTGTTCATTGACGAGGTGCACAATTTGGTGGGCACCGGCGACAGTGAGGGCACCATGAACGCGGCAAATATCCTGAAGCCTGCGCTCTCTCGCGGCGAAATTCAGGTGATCGGCGCTACCACCTTTACCGAGTATCGTAAGTTTATAGAGAAGGATGCCGCCCTGGAGCGCCGGTTCCAACCGGTGAAGATCGAGGAGCCATCCGTGGAGGACGCCTACAAAATGCTGCTGGGCATTAAGGGCTACTACGAGCAGTACCACAAAGTGCAGATTTCCGACACCTTGGTTTATAAAGCGGTGCTGATGAGCGAGCGGTATGTAACAGACCGTTACCTGCCGGATAAAGCCATTGACTTGCTGGACGAAAGCTGCACCTGCGCCAATTTGCGCAACCCGGCTATCAGCCAGGCGCAGATCCTGGAAGGCAAAAAACGGAATTTGCAGGAGAATATTGAAAATCTGTCTGAACCCACAGAGGAGGATCAGCAGATCGACTATGAGCTGATCTCCAAACTGAAAACCGAAGTGTTGGCCATTGACGAAAAGCTGCCTGCTTTGCAGGAAAAGGCCAAAGACAATCAGGTGCTGGAGGCGGATATTGCCAGCGCGATCTCCATGTGGACAGGGATCCCTGCTGCAAAAATCGAGCAGGGGGATATTCAAAAACTGGCCGGTTTGGAGCCGGCGCTGAAAGCCCATATCATCGGCCAGGATGAAGCCATTGAAAAGGTTGCCGCAGCTGTGCGCCGAGGTCGCGTACAAATCAGTCCCCGCAAGCGGCCCCAGTCCTTTATTTTTGTGGGTCCCACCGGCGTAGGTAAGACGGAACTGGTGAAGCAGTTGGCCGCCTATATGTTTGACACCCCGGACGCCCTGATCCGCCTCGATATGAGCGAGTATATGGAGAAGTTTTCTGTCTCTCGTATCATCGGCTCGCCTCCCGGCTATGTGGGCTATGACGATGCCGGGCAGTTGACGGAGAAAGTACGGCGCAAGCCTTACAGCGTGATTCTGTTTGACGAGATCGAAAAGGCACATAAAGATGTGCTGAACATTTTGCTGCAAATTCTGGACGAGGGTCGGATCACAGATGCACAGGGCCGCACGGTGAATTTTGAAAATACCATTATTGTGATGACCTCTAATGCCGGATCGACCGACGCTGCTACAGTGGGCTTTGGCAAGTCCCAGGGGGAAATGAACCGGGATGTGACCATGAAAGCCCTGGAGCGCTTCCTGCGTCCGGAATTCCTGGGTCGAGTGGACGAGGTGATCGTCTTTAACAAGCTGACCTTTGAGAACTTCCAGCGGATCGCCCGCTTGATGGTGGATGAACTGGTGCCCGGCATGCAGGACAAGGGCATTACCCTCACCTATGACGACAGTGTGCCGGTGTATTTGGCTAAGATCGCCTATGGTTCCAAGAAGAACGCCCGCGGTTTGCGTGACGCGGTGCGCCGCCAGGTGGAGGATCAGCTGGCAAGTGCATTGGTATTCCATCAGGATCAGGACCTGCAGGCAATTGCTTTGACAGCAGGTGACGATGGCGTGCAGCTGCAAATCAATCCGTAAATGGAAACGGTAAGAGCAGAGAGTGTGACTTTCTGCTCTTTTATATTGACAGGCAACCCACAGGGTTGTATCATTAAATCATAGAACATTTGTAGGAAATGGTGATATAAGATGAACGAAGAACGATTGGTGAAGACATTTACGGATCTGGTAGCACTGGATAGCCCCTCCTTTGACGAGCAGGCGGTTTGCCGTTACATTAAGGAACGATTGACGGCGCTGGGTGTGCAGGTGGCAGAAGACGACTCCGCCGCTGCCACCGGCAGTACCTGCGGCAACTTGCTGGCAACCATTCCCGGTGATCCATCGCTGGAGCCGGTGCTCTTTGCTGCCCATATGGACACGGTGGAGCCGTCCCGGGGCAAGCAGGCGGTTACGGACGAGAACGGTCACATTACCTCCTGTGGTGATACGGTATTAGGTGCTGATGATTTTGCCGGTGTATCGGCAATCTTAGAGGGTGTGGCTTCTCTGTTAGAGAGCGGCGCAACCCATCCGACGCTGGAACTGCTGTTTACCACCGGAGAGGAGCATTTTTGCGTGGGTGCCAAGGCATTTGATGCGCAGCGCCTGCAGTCCAAGACGGCGTATGTGATGGATTTGTCCGGCCCGGTAGGGGACTGTGCTGTGGCAGCGCCTACGCTGATTACTTTTTCCGCAGAGGTAGTGGGCAAGGCAGCCCACGCCGGCTTTGCGCCGGAGGACGGCGTGCACGCCATTCAGGTGGCTGCTGCTGCAGTTGCCAATCTTCCCAGTGGGCGATGGGGCGATGTGACGGTAAATGTGGGCACCATTACCGGCGGTCGCGCCACCAACATTGTGCCGGACAGTTGCACCGTCACCGGCGAAATTCGTGCCCTGTGCCATCAGGACGCCCTAGATCGACTCAACGAGATTCACAGCGAGTTTGTGGAGCAGGCACAGGCGGTGGACGCCAAACTGAATTTTAACCATACCATACATATTACCGGTTATCGAGTAGACACGGACGCACCTGTTGCCCAGCGGTTCAAACGGGCCTGCGAAGCTGTGGGCGTTGCGCCTCGATTTACGGACACTTACGGTGGCAGTGACTGTAATATTCTGTCTGCTTACGGGATACAGGGTTTGGTGGTGGCTACGGCTATGAATAACTGCCACGCCGTGAGCGAATACACCAGTGTGGAGGAACTGTGCAAGGCAGCCCGGCTGACGCAGGCATTAATGGAGAAGCAAGACTGATGAAGAGCCCTTTGCGTATAATCGCATTTTGCCCCAGTCTATGCTCAACGGAGAGGCGCAGACCTTGTATGCCTTTGCAGTGCAGGAGGGCAAAGTTCCGGTGGATCAGCCGCTGCATATCGTCAGCCATAACGAGGGCAACCTGGCGCTGGTGATACTTATAATAGAAATAAAAAGGAGACTCGCAGGAGTCTCCTTTTTCTGCTTTTAGATAGAATGTTTGCCATGTCTATTGCAAAGGGAAAATTCGTATGCTATAATCAAGTTGTAAGTTCACACACTTTTTAATGATTTTAGAAGGAGAGAAATGATGAAAAAGACTTTGTCCGTATGCCTGGCATTGCTAATGCTGCTTAGCTGCTTTGCCGTGCCTACCACCGCCTTTGCTGCAGCGCCCAAAAAACCAACGGTGTCCTCCGTCAGCGCCGGTGCAGCTGCCTTTACCGTCAAGTGGAAGAAAGTTAGTGGCGTGACCGGATACCAGGTGCAATATAGCACCTCTTCCAAATTTACTTCCAAAACCAGCAAAACCGCTACGGCCAAGAAAGATAAGACTACGGCCAAGACGGTCAGCGGTCTGAAAAGCAAAACCAAGTATTATGTGCGTGTGCGCACCTATAAAACCAGCGGTAAAAAGACCAAGTACAGCAGTTGGAGCAGCGCCAAATCCGTTACCACCAAGGTGGCGAAAGTGAACTTTAAGTCTGTTTCCGCGGAGCGTTTAGGCTTTACTGCCAAATGGAGTAAGGCGCCTTCTGTTTCCGGATTCCGGGTGCAGTACAGCACCTCTTCTAAATTTGACAAAAAGGTGACCAAAGCGCTGAAGGTCACCAACGGCAACGCCACCTCTGCCACCATCACCGGCCTGAAAGGCGGCAAAAAGTATTATGTGCGGGTGCAGGCTTATGTGAATCAGGGTAAGAAGTCTTATTCCGGTGCGTACAGCGCAGCCAAGACGGTTACCGCCGCCAAGGATCCGTTTAAGAAGGGCAAGTACGCCGGTGTGCAGCTGAACACCACGGCGGACGCAGTACGGTACTATGTAAAGGCCTACAATGCCACCAAGAAAGAAACCGCCAAGTATCAGAATAAAGAAACGGACGAAATCCTTACCTACTACAAACTGCTGGGCGTTAAGACTCTTAGCGCAGACAATGTGTACATTAACGGCGGCCGCAATAAGTTTATGGACAGTTATTTGGACTCCATGATCAGCGACACCAAAGTCGGTACCGGCCTGCCGCCCTGCACGGCTGTGGAGAAGTCAGAAGACACAGATCTGAACGGCAAGTCTTTGGTAACCTCCCGCCTGCGGGATACGGACGTAGAAACCTTGTCGATCAAGGACAACAAAAACGGCACCGTCACCCTGACTATCAAGCCCAAATCGGTGCAAATGAGTTCTCCCGGTGCAGACGCCCAGGGCCGGTTCTTCAGCACCCTTGGCCCCATGTATGACACCTTTGACCAAATGCTTAAGCAAAATGGCGGCAAATGGACCACCGGTAACGCCAAAAAGAACTTGCATATGAATTACACCGGCGGCACCGGCACCATAACCATTAACACCTCCAGCTGCAAGATCACCAAAGCCACCTATACCATGCGAGTAAATGTGGATGTGCAGCACGTGACCGTGTCCGGTATGAAGGACCAGCGGGTGCAACTGCGTATCACCACCAAAGACACATTTCCCATGAGCAAGGAGCTGTTCGACTCTTCCAACTTGGAGCGCCTATAAAACGATCAAGAAGCCACTGTCTGTAACAGACAGTGGCTTTTTTTGCGCTGATAGGCTTACTTATTTTCTTGCTTTTGCGGGTCTGTGCTCACGGAGTTCGCATAGATCCTGTGCATGCGCGCATCGTCAAAGTGTTCGTCCAGATAGCATTCAAAAGCATTACGAGGCGCTGCACCTTTGTCCCTTTGATCCATACGCAGTGCAGCGGAGGCGGACAGAATGGCGTCAAAAATAAAAAAGATGATAAATGCCCAAGTGAGCACTTTTCCCAGTTTTATAGGTAGTTTACCAATCAGCTTAGCCATAGGCGGGTAGATCAGCTTGATCCACGCAATCCCCAGTATGCCCCAAAAGACGGAGTACAGTAGGCACACTCGACCATTGATATTCAGTGGTACATTGCTGTAATCCCAGGCAACGGAACCGAACACCAGCTCTTGCCCCAGAGAACAGATATATTCCGTAACCGTGCCTACCACAAAAGACACCAGAAAGATCTTCCACCACGAAGAATTTCGGAACTTATACAGCGCCATGGTAAGTACCACTGCACCCATACCATAGGCCACAGAAAGGGGACCGTACACCAAAGACTGTCGGCTTTCAATGTAGCCGTGGCGTATGTAGCACCACAAGGTCTCTACTAAAAAGCCCACCACACAGGAGATCAAAAACACCCATACCAGTTTGCTAAAGCACAGACCGGGGGCAAAGGGTCGCCTTTCTTTTTTGTTTTCATTTTGTTCGTTCGACATAAAAATACACCTCTTCAAAAAGCTTACCAACTTTTTGGAGAGATGTAAATAGGCATTATATACGAACTGTCTAACGATGCTATACAAATAGTAACATTATAAATCCAGCTCCGCCCACACCTGGTGCAGCAGAGCAGCACCTTGATTTTTGCCGGCAATGGCTTGCAATGCCGCCGCGGAGTGGGTCCGATTGCGAAACAGACCGCGACAAAATCGGTGTAGGTATGCAAAGGGAAGCAGACAGGGCCGCCGGGTCAAATAAGGGAACTGGTAGGCCATATAATCCGCTTTTGGGAAGCAGTAGCGAAACAATGCGACGAAACGGGTAAAGGGCGTTTTGCAGCCATCTGCGGCCTTTTGCCGGGCCAGGAATACGGCACCGGTATTGCCGTTGCCGTGACCGAACACGCCGCCGCCTAAAATCACGGCAGCGAACTTCTCTACCGTGTCCGTATCCAATGCAGGCACCGAACAGGGCAGGGGTGTATCCAGCCACTGCTTACACAGGGCAAGGATACAGCCAAAGGACCGCTCCAGCCCGCTGCGCTCGGCCAATTCCAGTACCTGTGGTGCAAGCGTCGGATCCTTGCGAAGGAGCAAGTCTGTGTCCAGCAGCATACGCACGCCGGCACCGCCGGTTTTGATGTGGTGCAGCAGGTGCAGCACGGTGTAATAAACGGCATATACCGGTTGCAGCACCCAGATATTTTTGGATTTATTGTATGCCACTTCCGGCGCAAAAGGGTTCGCCAGCAGGGCCCGAGAGCCATCGTTAATGCTTTCCAACCGTGTGTGCAGTTCAAATTCAAACCCATGCAGGGTGAGCATCACCACATCGTCGTGGGTCACTTTTTTGGCAAAGCCACGCTGTTCCAAAGTCTGTACCGCTTCTCGCTGGTGCTCTGGAGTCAGCACAATGTCCGTATCGCCGCAGGTGCGCAAGGAGGGATCCGGGTAGGCTGCCGCAGTGCAGGCACCTTTCACCGTTAAGTAGGGGATGTGGGCGTCCGTTAGAGTTTGCTCCATCACCTGCACGGCTGCCATACGCTTTTCGTAAGTCATTAGGGTTTGACCCATCCCTTGGCGAAAGGCCACTGCAAGGGCTTTTGGAGGGCGATGATCGGTAGGCAGATCTGCCAAGATACGGCCCACAAGGCCGGTCACATTATGACTTTGAGCCAAGTTATACAGTGCCTGCCAGTCTACGTTGGGAAGGGCTTTTAATTTTTGTCCGCAAACATAATCCCGCAGCAGAGAGAGAAAGACCTGTTCTGTCTGGTTCATACCGTCCTCCAAAAAGAATAAGTCCCTATTCCGCAGAATAGGGACAAGAATTAGTGAATCATTTGGCTCATGTCGTACAGCCCGGCGTCTTTTCCGCACATAAAGACGGCGGCGTTCACAGCGCCTACGGCAAAGATCTCTTTGCTTCGTGCAGAGTGTGACAAAGTAATGATCTCGTCCCGACCGGCAAAGATGATCTCATGCTCGCCTACAATGGTGCCGCCTCGCACAGCATGAATGCCGATCTCGTCCCGGGTGCGCTTTTCGCGCTTGGCGTGCCGGTCATATTCGTACTTCATGGGGTGATCGATCTCCTTACACATGGCATCTGCCAGCATCAATGCTGTGCCGCTGGGAGCGTCGATCTTCTGATTATGGTGCTTCTCCACAATCTCAATGTCAAAGTCCGGTCCCAGTACATTGACCGCTTTCTGTGCTAAGGTCGCCAGCAGGTTAATGCCCATACTCATATTATAAGTGAAAAAGATGGGGCATTTTTCAGCTGCGGCTTCAATCTTGGCCTTTTGCTCCGCCGTGTAGCCGGTGGTGGCGATTACCAAGGGCATAGACTTGGCGGCGGAATAGGTCAGCAGATCGTCTAAGAGGGCAGGGTTGGAGAAGTCGATAATCACATCCGCTTCTCCCTGCACCTCTGCAATCGTATTATAGATAGGGAAGTCGGCCGCCTGGGTGTTAAAATCCACACCGGCTACTACCGTGCAGTCCTCCCGACCGGCTACAACGCTGCGGATCACATGACCCATTTTGCCGTTGGCGCCGGTAATAATTATTCTCGTCATAGCTTTGAACTTCCTGTGCTTTTTATTTGATCAGGCCGTACTTCTCCAGCGTTGCCTGCATCTTCTGCTGATTGGCCTCGCTCAAGGGCACCAGCGGCATACGGCAGGGACCGGCTGCGTAACCGATGCGGTTCACAGCGTCCTTAACTGGAATGGGGTTCACATCGCAGAACAGGGTCTTTGCCAGCTCAAAATAGTGATCCATCAGCGCCTTGGAGCCATCCACATCGCCGTCCAGATACTTAGCCACAATGTCGTGCGTTTCCTGGGGGCATACATTAGACAGTACGCTGATTACACCCTTACCGCCGCGCTCCAGAATGTCTACAATCTGGTCGTCATTGCCGCTCCAAATGTTCAGCGCGTTGCCGCACAGCTCGTGCACCTTAGCCACTTGATCCAGATTGCCGGATGCCTCTTTAATTCCGTTGATGCGGGGCAGCTTGGACAGCTCCAGCGCCGTCTCCGGCAGCAGGTTCAGCCCGGTGCGGGACGGCACATTATAAAGAACAATGGGCTTATCCGTTGCATCGTGAATCGCAGTATAGTGGGCGATCAGACCGGCCTGGCTGGTCTTGTTGTAGTAGGGGGTCACCAAAAGCAGAGCGTCTGCGCCGTATTCGCAGGCTTCCTTGCTCATTTCAATGGCGCTGGCGGTGGAGTTGGAGCCTGTACCGGCGATCACCGGCACACGACCGTTCACATACTCGATGCACCACTTGATGCACTCCAGGTGCTCGTCAACATCCAGGGTAGAGCTTTCGCCGGTGGTGCCGCAGATTACGATGGCGTCTGTACCGTTGTCAATCTGCCAGTCCACAAACCGGGCGAACTCGTCATAATTTACACTGCCGTCCTCATGCATAGGGGTAATAATGGCAACGGCTGCGCCTGTAAAGATAGGATCCTTCTTCATATCAAAAATCTCCTTTTCGCTGTGTTATCAGTCCATATAACCCTCGGCTGCCAGCAATTCGGCCAGCAGCACCGCGCCGCCGGCAGCGCCGCGCAGGGTGTTGTGGGACAGACATACAAACTTGTAATCATACTGTGTATCCGGGCGCAGACGGCCGATGGACACGGCCATACCGTGCTCCAGCTCACGCTCGCTGTGGATCTGCGGGCGATCCGGCTCGGTAAAGTAGTGCAGGAACTGTTTGGGCGCGCTGGGCAGCTCCAGCTCCTGGGCACGACCGGCGTAGTTCTTCCACACCTCAATAATCTCTTCCTCTGAGGGCTTCTCGCCCTCAAAGTCCATAAATACGGCGCCCAGGTGACCGTTGGTCACCGGCACGCGAATGCACTGCGCAGTAAAGGCCGGTGCATCGGCAGACACGATCTGGTCGCCCTCAATGTGGCCCATCAGCTTCAGCGGCTCTTTCTCGCTCTTTTCTTCCTCACCGCCGATGTAAGGAATCACATTGTCGATCATCTCCGGCCAGCGCTCAAAGGTCTTGCCTGCACCGCTGATGGCCTGGTAGGTGCACACCAGCACCCGCTTAATGCCGTACTTCTGGTGCAGGGGGAAGATAGCGGGCACATAGCTCTGCAAAGAACAGTTGGACTTTACGGCGATAAAGCCGCGCTTGGTGCCCAGGCGTTTACGCTGGGCGGGAATAATGTCAATATGCTGGGGATTCAGCTCCGGCACCACCATGGGCACATCCGGAGTGAACCGGTTGGCAGAGTTGTTAGATACCACCGGGCACTCGTGCTTGGCATACTGCTCCTCCAGCGCGCGGATCTCATCCTTTTTCATATCCACGGCGCAGAACACAAAGTCTACCTTAGAGGTGATCTTTTCTATATCTGCCTGGGCGTCATACACCGGCAGGTCTGCCATGTTGGCGGGAATGGGTTTATCCATGCACCATCTGCTGCCCAGTGCCTCTTTGTAAGGCTTACCAGCAGAGCGTGCAGAGGCTGCCAGGCACACCACCTCAAACCAGGGGTGATTCTCCAGCAGCAGGGCGAAGCGCTGACCGACCATACCGGTTGCGCCGACGATACCGACTTTGTACTTTTTGTTCATTGTGACTCTCCTTAAAAAAATGCCTTGTAAAACGCAGCATTTTGCAATATAATATCTTACAGCGCTTGCGGTGGGTAAATACCGCTTGCTTTTAGATATAATATCACTTACTATATATATATGTCAAATACTTTTGCGGAGATAATTATGAAAACTTCTGATTTTTATTACGATTTGCCCCAGGAATTGATCGCGCAGACCCCGGTGGAGCCGCGAAACAGCTCGCGCCTGATGATCTTGCACAAGGACAGCGGCGAACTGGAGCATCGGATCTTTAAGGATCTGCCGGAATATCTGCGCCCCGGTGACTGCCTGATCCTCAACGATACCCGGGTCATTCCCGCCCGTATCTACGGCGTTAAGGAAGAGACCGGTGCGGTGGTGGAATTCCTGCTGCTGACTCAAAAAGAAAATAATGTGTGGGAGTGTCTGTGCAAGCCGGGCAAGCGCGCCAAGGTGGGCACCCGCTTTAACTTCGGCGAAGGCAAACTCTACGGCACGGTCATTGAGATACAAGAGGATGGCAACCGATTGGTGCAATTCGACTGCCAGGGGAATATTTATGCGGTGCTGGACCAGATTGGTCAAATGCCTCTGCCGCCGTATATTAAGGAAAAGCTCCAAGATAAAGAGCGTTACCAAACGGTTTACAGCCGGGAGTTAGGTTCCGCTGCGGCGCCTACCGCCGGACTGCACTTTACCCCACAGATGCTAAAGGATATTCAGGCCATGGGCGTCAATATCGGCTATGTGACATTGCATGTTGGGCTGGGTACCTTCCGTCCGGTTAAGGTGGAAGATGTGACCAAGCACAAAATGCACACGGAGCACTACCACATGCCGGCTGAGACGGCGGAGCTGATCAACCGTACCAAGGCAAACGGCGGTCGGGTGATTGCTGTGGGTACCACCTCCTGCCGCACCATTGAGTCTGTGGCAACCAAGAACGGCTGTATTTGCGAGGATGACGATAACACCAGCATTTTTATTTATCCCGGGTATGAATTTAAGTGCATGGATGCACTGATTACCAACTTCCATCTGCCGGAGAGCACACTGATCATGCTGGTTAGTGCTTTTGCCGGATTTGACCACATTATGCACGCCTACAATACCGCCGTGGCGGAGAAGTACCGCTTCTTCTCCTTTGGCGACGCAATGTTTATCTGCTGACGGAGAGAAAGTATGGCAAAATATACCTTATTAAAAAAAGAAGGCAATGCCCGCCGCGGCACCTTTGAAACGGTGCACGGCACGGTACAGACGCCGGCGTTTATGAATGTCGCTACCGCTGCGGCCATTAAAGGCGGTCTGTCTACTGAAGATCTGGAGCATATCGGTTGTCAGGTCATGCTGTGCAACACCTATCATCTGCATGTGCGCCCGGGGGACGATCTGGTGGCGGACATGGGCGGTCTGCACCGCTTTACAGACTGGAAGCGGCCGATTTTAACAGACAGCGGCGGGTTCCAAGTATTCAGTCTGGCTAAGTTGAACCAGATCAAAGAAGAGGGAGTCACCTTCCATTCCCATGTAAACGGCAAGAAGATCTTTATGGGTCCGGAGGAGAGCATGCAGATCCAGTCCCATCTGGCATCTACGATCGCCATGGCTTTTGACGAGTGCGTAGAAAACCCGGCCACTTACAACTACGCAAAGCAGTCCTGCGCGCGCACGTTGCGCTGGTTGGAGCGCTGCAAGGCAGAGATGGAGCGATTGAACGCCTTGCCGGATACCATTAACAAAGACCAGCTGCTGTTTGGAATCAACCAAGGCTGCACTTACGACGATTTGCGGGTATGGCACATGCAGGAGATCGCTAAACTAGACTGCGACGGCTACGCCATCGGCGGTCTGGCAGTAGGGGAGCCGGCCGAGGATATGTACCGCATTATCAGCGCGGTGGAGCCGTATATGCCGGCGGACAAACCCCGGTATTTAATGGGCGTCGGCACGCCCGGTAATATTTTAGAGGGCGTCAGCCGCGGCGTAGACCTGTTTGACTGCGTTATGCCTTCTCGCAACGCCCGCCACGGTCATCTGTTTACCAAGGACGGCATTATCAATTTGAACAATGCCAAGTATGCCCGGGACGACAAGCCTATTGATCCCAAGTGCGATTGCCCGGTGTGCCGCCGGTACAGTCGGGGTTACATTCGCCATCTGCTCAAGGCAGGGGAGATGCTGGGTATGCGCCTGGCAGTGATGCACAATTTGTATTTCTACAACAATTTAATGGTAGAAATCAGACAAGCGTTGGATAACGGCAGCTTTGCACAGTACAAATCTGAATATTGTGTGAAATTGGATACTAGAATATAGAAAAGGACTTGCAATTCGGTTAAAACTTTAATATAATAGTCGTACTATGTTCAGGAGGAATTAAAATGAACTTTATTTTGTTACAGGCCGCAGCCGGCGCCAGCGCTTCCGGTAAGGGCGGCGCCAGCCAGTACAGCTTTATCATCTTGATGCTGGTGATGGTGGTACTGATGTACTTTACCATGATCCGTCCCCAGAAAAAGCGCCAGAAGGAAGAGCAGGAGATGCGTTCTTCTTTGGAGATTGGCGATGAGATCATCACCATCGGCGGTATTGTGGGTAAAGTGGTCACCATTCGCGAGGAGGACCTGATCATTGAGACCGGTGCTGATCGCAACAAAATGCGGATCCAGCGCTGGGCTGTGAATACCAACAAGACCAAAGCTGAGCAGCACCAGAAGGAAGTGGAAGCTGCCAGAGAAGCTGCCAAGAATAAGAAGAACAAAAAGAATAAGGACGACGCTTTGACTGAGAAATCCGACACCGCCAAAGAGGCAGAGGAAAAAATCGAGAAATAAGCACACTAAAAAAAGGACTGCTCTTTGAGCAGTCCCTTTTTCGTTCTATTCCTTACCGGCGGCGCATACGGTATAGCGAGGGTGATGGTATGCCAAAAATTCACGTAGGCAAAACAAAAACCGTATTGCTGCTTTATCTGCTTCGTGTCACGGCGGCCACCGTGTGCTGCTTTGGTACTTGCTGCGCCGTAGGGGCACTGGCGGTGTATAAACTGGATCTGGACTTTAAGCTGATCGTGTATATCTGTGCGGCGATCGACTTTCTCTGTGCCTTTCTCATTGCAAAATGGGCGCTCCGCGGGGTGAAAAACAGCCGCTTGCCATTGGCATTGGCTGCCATTGTGCCTGCAATGGTCCTAACAGTGGCACATTACTGTATGGCACCTTCCGGCGCCGGTTTATTGGTACTGCGCCTGCTGGGTATGCCGGTGTGCGCTGCGCTGGCAGCCGTCAGCAACAAGCGGGTGCACTTATGAGCGAGCCTCGAGAGAAGCGGAACCTGGCGGCGGCGTTCTCGGATGAGCTGCGTGCATTTCGCTGGGAGACCCATAGAACTTACATTTATTCCCTGGTATTTTACACCTGTGGGTTAGCGTTGGGCAGCGTACTGTACCGTCAAATTCGCTCCGACACAGTCAACGCGCTGCTGAGAGTAGGGGAGAACCGCTTTTTACAGCTGTTTCTCAATGATTTTTGTTTGTATTTCAGTATATTTTTGGTAACGGTCTTTTTGGGCTTTTGTATGATTGGCTTTCCGTTGATTCATTTTGTGCCCATGACTTGCGGCTTTGCTTATGGTATGCAGGTGTGCTACTATTATATGACTTTTCGGCTGAAAGGCGTGCTGTTTTGCGTGCTGATGGTGATTCCGGCGGCCTCTATTTTGCTGACGGTGGTCATGCTCACCATTAAAATCAGCACCGATATGTCCAAGTCCATCTTTCACCTGTCCGTCAAGCGAGACGATGCAACAGGGGAGTCCCCCGCTGAAATTCAGGTGCGTGATTATTTAAAAAAATATCTGATTTCCGCCGCTTTCGTGGCGTTGGCCGCCTTATGTAATGCCGGGTTGACCAGTTTGTTCAGTTCTGTGATCTCGATTTAAGCGCATCGAGATCGGCAAGGGGATTGGCCTCAATGGCGGCCTTGGCTGCGTCATCGCTGATGTGGGTATAGATTTCCGTAGTACCCAGGTTTTCATGGCCCAGGATCTCTTTAAGCAGCAGCAGATCCACATGGCCATTTTGGTACATCAGTGTGGCCGCCGTATGGCGCAGCTTATGCACGGACAGGCCTCGATCGCCCAGCCCGGCCTTGTCCAAATAAGCGTACACCATGTGTTGTACCGTCTTGGGGCTGATCCGTTGGTTGCGACTGCTGAGAAATAAAGCTTTGTCCTTTACACCGTCGTGCGGCCGCACCCGCATATAGGCGGAAACGGCAGATTTGCAGGCATCGTTTAAGTACACGGTGCGCTCCTTGTTGCCTTTACCGGTGATCACCAATGTATCGTTTGATTTTATATCATTATAATCAATGGACACCAACTCGCTCAGTCGCATACCGCAGTTCAGAAGTAAGGTCAAAATAGCATAATCCCGCTCTTTGTGTTTGCCGTCTACAACGGATAATAAGTGGCGTGCTTCTTCCAAGGTCATGTACTTCGGAAGGGCTTTTTTTGTTTTCGGCGCGTCCAGCACTTTCATTGGATTTTCCTCCAGCAAGTGCCGGTTGTCCGTTAAATAGATAAAAAAGCGCCGTATGGCGATCACACGCCGCGCACGGGTGGCTTCTGCGTTGCCGCGTTGATTCTTGCAGTAGATTAAGAACTGGTAGGCGTCGCTCAGTGTAATGGTCTTAATGAATTCCATATTGATTTGCCGTAGATCCATTTGATCGTCCGGCGTGTCAGGCGGATACAGATTTTTTTCCTTGGCAAGGTAGCGAAAGAAGGTGCGCAAATCCGACGCATATTCGATCACCGATAATTCGCTATGACCTTTGATGGCCTCCAAATACAACAGATAGTCCTGTACGGGCATGGGTAATTGCCCAAATTCCGCTTTTTTCACTATATCAACTCCCCTAAATTATACAAAATATTAATTTTGTATAATTATAGCAAATTCAAAAGCAAAATGCAAGCCCCTGTTCTGAACAATATAAAAATCGCAAAAGGTATCAATTCTTTACGGCAGATATTCTTTTAGTGTCTGTATCTGCGGATCTTCGGTCATAAAGCGGTCTTCTTTCAGTTCTCCCTCCAGGAGCAAAGTGTTCACTCGCTTGCTATTGCGTACCTGCACACCGTCATTTTCAATGGCAAGAATGTTTTGTAGACCCCCCAGTTCCTGTACCAATGGGCGCAGATCTTTCGGCAGCCAAACGCAGCTGTGTTCCGCAATGCCGTAGCGTACCACGGTGTACCGGCTGACAAAATAGGCCAGCACGCAAAATGTCACGCCCACAAGATACGGCAGCGCGCCGCTGCTGTTGTGCAGGAGAAACTCCACGATTCCCCCATTCTGCAAAAATCCCCAGTGGAGATTCAATAGCACAGACACCAAATAGCATCCGCCGGTGAGTCCGGCAAAGGCCAGCAGCAAAAACGGACTTTCCAGCGCCAAAAATAAGGTGAAAAGTTCCGTATGGCCGCTAAGCACACACCCGATGGTAAATAAAGCCAGCGCGGCTTTGCTCCGTGCTTTACCACAGTCTGCCAGCGTGCATGCAAACCCGGGTAACAAGAACAGTTGCAGCCCTTTGCCGGACAAAAATAGCGCGGTTGCCAAACGATCCGGCTTGGCGGCAAAAATGGTCTTGGCGCCGGTTAAAATCTGCCCGTCCAACCACACGGCACCACCGGCGCTGTGCAGATATACCGGCTGTTCAAACGCCGCGGACAGCGGACGCAAAAGCGTATTCAGCACGCCAAACATCGTGCCGGCAACGGCGTTATTGTTGCCCAGCTTACGCAGCAGCCACAGCAGTGCGCTTTCGTAATAACCGTGCGTTGCACCCAAGAGACCGGCAAGTGACAGTGCGAGCACCGGTAGCAGCAATAGCCCTTGCTTCTCCCCTACTCTATCTACGCATAGCACCGTCGTCAGACCCAACAGGATTGGCCACAGCAATCCCGGATCGCTGTTTGTAACAGCGGTAAACAAAGCAGTAAACAAGCCGTAACTTAGGGCGCTCCACACCCCGCACTTGGTGCGACTCCCTGGTAACAGATGATACGGCAAAGCAAAGGCAATGAAATAAGGCGCCATTTTTTCTGCCTGTCGGGCAAAGGTTGCAGCTATGCTGCTCCATGGAGGATTCCATAAATTCTCGCTGATCTGCAGCAACTGGCAAAGGGCCAATAGAACAGCCGCAATGCAGAACGCGCCCCATAGAGCTTGCAGCCAGCGTCCGCTCTTTTCATAAAATCTCATACCCACAGTATGGTCAAGGAAAAGGCGTTTCATACAATTAGCCCATAGAAAAAGCCGACCTGAATTCGTTCAAGTCGGCGTTCATCACCACATTCTGCCCTCTGTATGGGGGCAAGTACTGTCTTTCAGTGCTGCGCGAACCTCCACATAGCAGCCGCATTTGCGACACATACCGGCGATCAGCTGGTCGCAATGACGGCATTGGCTTAGGCGACTGTTCCGCACAGTCGGACTTGCCAGTTCTTCTGGTGGCACTGTTTCCAAATATGCTTGCACCTGTGTATAGGCTGCTCGTTCCCCTGCCTCATACAGCAGACAACGCTTGCAAAGCTCCTCCATTATTTTTCGTTTATAACGAACTTTACTACACTGCAAGGGGGCAGTTCAGCTACAAAACCATCGGACAGCTTGCGTACACCGTCAAAGGGGCGTACCTGAACCGCGTCCGGATTGGAAAAGTCATTTTTGTCGTGCATATCTCCGGTAAGAATTTCGGCACGTAAGGTTGAAACCTTGGTATCGGCGATCTGACACTTGATCTTTGCCTTTTTGGTAGCGCTGATGTTGGTGACCGTGGCGTAAATGGTGCCGTTCTCGTCCACAGAGGCGGACTCGATCATCTGGGGTGCACTGCACTCCTCGCACTCTACGGTATTGCTGTTGGTCAGGTAGGAGCCGATCAGCGTGTTCTGTTGGTGGTCCTTATACATCTTAAACACATGGTATGTGGGGGTCAGCACCATCTTGTCCCCTTCGGTTAGGATCACTGCTTGCAGTACATTCACCGTCTGCGCAATATTCGCCATCTGTACCCGGTCGGCGTGCTTGTTGAAAATATTTAGAGTCAGCGCAGCCACCATAGCGTCCCGCATGGTGTTTAGCTGGTACAGAAAGCCCGGATTGGTGCCCGGTTCCACATCAAACCAGGTACCCCACTCGTCTACAATCAGATCCACCCGCTTTTGGGGGTCCAGGGCATTCATAATCTCTGTATGGCGGCGAACCAGCTCCTCCATACGGTAGGCCTTGGCCACCGTACGGTTATAATCTTTCGTATTAAACTCCGTGGCAGAGCCTTTGTGATCCCAGTTATAAGGTACGGTGTAGTAGTGGAGCGACAGACCGTCCGCCTGGCCGGGCACCTTGCGCATCACCTGCTCCGTCCATTTGAAGTCAAAAGCATTGGGACCGCAGGCCACACGGTAAATATGCTCCCCGGCAGTATAATCCCGCACATAAGTGTTGTAGCGGCGGAACTCGTCCGCATAGTAATCGCCGTTCATGTGGCCGCCGCAGCCCCAGCTCTCGTTGCCAACGCCGAAGTAGCGCAGCTTCCAGGGCTTATCGGCGCCATTCTTTTTCCGCAGGTCCGCCATAGGTGATACGCCGTCAAAGGTCATATATTCGACCCACTCGTTCATTTCCCGCACGGAGCCGGAGCCTACATTGCCGTTTACATAAGCATCACACCCCAGCTGGCGGATCAGCTCAAAATACTCGTGGGTGCCAAAGGAGTTGTCCTCTACTACACCGCCCCAGTGGGTGTTGATCATCTTTTTACGATCTTTCTGTTCGCCGATACCGTCCGTCCAGTGGTACTCGTCGGCAAAGCAGCCGCCGGGCCACCGCAGCACAGGAATGCCCATGTCTTTCAGCGCCGTAACCACATCGGTGCGCATACCGTTCACATTGGGAATTTTAGAGTCTTTGCCTACAAAAATACCGTCATAAATGCAGCGACCCAAATGCTCGCTGAAATGGCCGTAAATGTCCTTGCTGATGGTGGCAATCCGCTGGTTGGGATTGATCAAATACTTTTCCATAACTACCCCCGGAAGTGATAAGATTTTGTTACAAAGGAACGATAGCACACCCCCGCCCGCCTTGTCAATACTAAAGAAACAAATAAGACAGAAATTTGGAATTGACAAGTAAAAAATCTGTGCTATCCTATTGTGTAGGTGATATTATGCATACGGAAAAAATGATGAATTATGTAAAAACGGCCGGTGCAGATGCGTTGCTGCTGCTGGATGAAGCCGATATGCACTATGTGTGCGGCTTTTCCCCCAGTGAGGGCATGATCTTGGTGACGCCGACGGCTGTGTACCAGCTGGTGGACTCTCGCTATACGGAGACCGCCCGGCTCCACGCGGCGGACACCGGCGTGCAGGTGACGGAGATTACCACCGGCTTCTGGGACGAACTGGACGCCTTGCTGGCAAAAATCGACTGCAAGATTTTGCTGTTTGAGGACCGCACCATTGCTTACCGGCAGTACACGCAGCTGCAAGGCATTTTCAGCGGCGAATTGCGCCCTGTCGGCAACGGTGTGATGGATCTGCGCAATGTAAAAGAGCCGTGGGAGATCGATTTAATGAAAACCGCCAACCGCATTGCGGAAAAGGCGTTTTTAGAGCTGCTCAACGATGTAAAGCCCGGCAAAACGGAAAAGGAACTGGCTGCCCGGTTTGACTATCTAATGGCGCTGGGTGGCTCGGACGGCGTCAGTTTTGACACCATTCTCCTAACCGGCGCCCATACCTCCATGCCCCACGGTGTGCCGGAGAATCGGGAGGTGCAAAAGGGCGACTTTGTGCTGTTTGACTTTGGCGCCACCTACCGGGGCTACCATTCGGATATGACCCGCACAGTGGCCGTGGGCAGCGCCACGGCAGAAATGCAGGCGGCTTATGACCTGGTGCTCCGTGCGCAGCTGGCAGGTATTCAGGCGCTGCACGCCGGCGTGCCTTGCAAAGAGGTGTACCAAGCGGCCTACGATGTACTGGCAGCGGAGGATAAGGCGCAATATTTCCGCCACTCCCTGGGGCACGGCGTGGGGCTGGAAATACACGAGGGTTATAACGCCTCGCCCCGCAGCGAGGATGTGTACCAAACCGGCAATGTGACCTCTGTGGAGCCAGGCATCTATTTGCCGGACAAGTTCGGCATCCGCATTGAAGATGTGCTCTACCTGTCCCCCCACGGCCGAGAGAATTTATCCAATGTAACCAAAAAACTTATCGTGCTGTAAAGCAAAGAAAACCCCGAACCGGAGTGGCTCGGGGTCATTTTTTTATGTGATTTACAGGGACATTGCCAATTGGTAGGCGGCTTCTGTGGCGTTGTGGATACGACCGATTTTGTTGCTGTCGCCGATGTTATATACACGGCTGAAGCTGCTTTTAATGCTTTCATACAAGCCGTTCTCCGGGCGCACGCCCAAAGAGAGCACCACCAGGTCGCAAGGTACCATGGTTTTGCTACCGGTGTCCACATTTTCCAGTTCAATGCTGTCCTGATGAACAGCCAGTAGTTTTTGCCCCACCATAAAGACAGTGCGTGCCGCCTGTAACTTAGGTAGCGCATCGTCCACATGCTGGAAGTATGCACCGGGCGCAATGCGGGGCGCCATCTCCACAATGGTCACATGATTGCCTTGACTTACCAGCAGCTCGGAGGTTTCCAGTCCGGTCATGCCGGAGCCGATCACCGCCACCTTTTTGTCTTTCACTTTCACATTGCCGGTGAGAATGTCCGTCACCGTGCACACATTTTCGCCGCTGAAAGCCTTTGGGTGTACGGCGCTGCCGCCGGTGGCACAGATCACAGCGTAAGGGTCATAAGCGGCAATGATTTCTTCTGTCGCTTCTACCTGGGTGCGAATTTCCGCACCCGCAGCCTTCGCAAGGGTTGTCAAATCCTCCGTGCACCAGGTCATGCGCTCCTTATGGGGCGGCTTGGCTGCCAACAGTACCTGACCGCCGGGGGTTTTGGCTTTTTCCAGTACGGTCACATCAAATCCACGGCGAGCCAGCAGTTCCGCTGCCGTCAGACCCGCAGGCCCGGCACCGACAATAACCACCTTGCGCCCATTGCCGTTTTGTACCAACATTGTGCGCTCTCGGCCTACAAACGGGTTCACGGAGCAATGACCGTGCTTGCCTTTATAGGCACCCTCCATCATACTCTCAAAGCAGTATAGGCAGTTGATACAGTGGCGAATTTCACCGGCCTTCCCCTGCTCTGCCTTGTCTGCCCAGTAGGGATCGGCAATCAGGGGGCGGCCAAGGCCTACAAAGTCCTGAATACCTTGTGCAAGCTGTTCTTCCGCCTGCTCCGGGGTGCGGATCAAATTGGCAGCTATCACCGGAATGTTCACCACTTCTTTGACCGCCTGGGCCAGGTGCTTGCGCCAGCCGCAAGGGAAAGTTACCGGCTCCAGCCAGTAATTGAATGTATCGTAGCACGCAGAAGACACGTCAATGGCGTCAATGCGCTTGTCAGACAGAATTTTGGCCATTTGCAGGCCCTCTTCCAAACCGTAGCCCTTGCCGGGCTGGCCGATGCGATCGTACATCTCATCTACCGACAGGCGTACCACAATGGGGAAATCCCGCCCGCAGGTGATGCGAATGCCGTCAATGATCTCCGTCAAAAAGCGCATTCTGTTCTCCAGCGAACCGCCGTATTCGTCCGTTCTCCGGTTGGTATTCGGCGACAGGAATTGCTGAATGAGATAGCCATGGGCGGCGTGCAGTTCCACACCGTCACAGCCGGCTTTCTTTACTCTTTGTGCCGCCTCTATAAACTGCAAGATCAGCCGCTGCACGCCCCGGTGGGACAGACCGCGGTTGACGCTCTCGCTCATTTTGCTTTTTTCGCATCGGCTGGGTGCCACGGTGCGTGGCACAATATCCTTATCCTGCAACTTCTTACCGGGAGGGATTACACTGCCGTACAGCAGCTTGGCATAAGCGGACCCGAGAAAGCGGTCACCGGCTACGCAAATAGGCAGTGTGCCCACCATCAGCCCCAGATTTTGCCGCCCCGGATGGTGCAGCTCCACCATCAATTTGGTACCGTGACGGTGTACCCGTTGTGCCATGGTGCGCAGGGAGTCAATTTGGTAATCATGACTCATGCCCAGTTGGCCGAAGGAGGACGCACCGGTCATATCGTTGACACGGGTAATCTCCGTAAAGATCAGTCCTACGCCGCCCTTGGCCCGCTCTTCGTAATAGTCCATCATGGTATCCGTGGCCCGACCGTCAAATTGACCGAAGCCAAGGCACATCGGCTCCATAATAATACGGTTCTTTACCGTCACATTGCCGATTTTGGCGGGAGAAAACAATAAATCGTAGTTCATAAGCAAACCTCGCACTGCCATCGCAGACTTAATTGTTGTGTTTCTTTTTATCTTTCTCTCTGCCACCGTGGGCAGCCAGCTTTTGGCGCTCCTCATAGCGGGCGTCCAGCCGATACCAAATATAGATCAGTACGCAAACGGCCACGGCCACCAACACCCAAAAGATAATGGTTACGGTCTTTTGAATGGCGATCACTTTCTCGGCGGCTTTGCCCAAAAATGCGATGAGCACCTGGCCGTTATTGCCATCCTCTTTGTATGCGCCGCCGGGCAGATCCACTTCCTTGCCGCTTGCATCTTTATAGTAGCAGATGAACATCGGCTCGTTGGGTGCCTTCTTCTGGTCATAGTCCGGGTTGGTCTTAAGGTAAAAGGTCTTGCCGTAGTCCTCTATCTTATCCGGCGCCAACGCGATCACGACTTTATTATAAAAGGCGTAGCTGTTCACATGGGTCACCACATAACCGGCAATGCCCACCAGCAGTATCACTACGGCCACCACAACGCCGGCGATTAAGCCTTTTTGTTTGCCACTGAGCTTCTTCTTTGCTTTCTTTTCCACTGTTGGGGTCAACTCTTGTTTATCCTCTGCCATCATATCACTCCAGTTGTCGAATAGTCGAATAATCTTTTTACATTATACCAAAACCGGCCTTGCCGGTCAAGGCAACAAAAAAGGAGCCGCAGGCTCGGCGATTTGCCGCAGCTGTGCCGCTCCTTTTGGTTTATTTCTTGTTCTTACGCTTTTCCGCTTTGGCAGCCAGCTTTCGCTTGGCTTCTTCCACCTTAGCTTTCTCTTCTTCCTGGGCTTTCTTGGCAGCCTGTACGCGCTCCAGTTCCCGTTTTTCTTCAGCCAGGCGCTCTTTTTCTTCTTTCGCAGCCACCCGTGCCAGACGTTCGTTCTCCAACTGTTCGTCAGACTTGGCCGGCGCCTTGACGACGGCAATATTCATACCGGTAGCCACAAGAAGCAAAAGCAGTGCCACAAAGTAGCCCCAACCGATGGCACCACTGGGAGCCAGTGCCGCGTTGCCGCCAAAGCTGAATGCGCCCAGTTCCGCGCCCCGCTGACCGCCTACGGTAAAGCAGATTACAGCGGCGACAGAAGCTGCAATGGAAAGTACATCAAATACGATGGTCGTCTTGGTTTTGGAATTCTTGCAGCGGATCAGTACCATAAAGAATGCGATCACAATAAATAAAGCGCTGAGTACGAACAGAAAGTAGCCAATCACACCAAGGGTCACCGGACCGCCGTAGCCCTCCATACCCATAGTTGTGGTAAACAGTCCTACATCGCCAAAAAACGCCTTGAAAAAGTCAATCAGCGACTTGCTACCGTCAAAAGCGAGAATACTCAGCACAAAGCTGGAGCCGGTGCCTTTGATATTGGACCAAGGTAAAATGAAACCCACAGCCGGCAAAAAGGTCAGCACCAGGCGAGCAATGCGCAGCTTGGTGCCCCACATGGAATACGCCATACGGCTGAGGGTGCGGTTAAACACGCCGAAGGCTTTTTCCGCATTGCGGTTGTCCTCCTCCAGTCTGGCCTCCCAATCATAGTTGGGAATGCTCACACCGCAGGCGGAGCACTCCGCCTTAATGTTCCAAAAATGTAATTTTTTGCCGCAGTTGGGGCAGGTCGATGCCATAGTCTACATCCTTTCGGCGCCGTGGCGCTGGTTCTGTTGTCAATGAAAATGAATATGGAAACGAATATCAGTCCGTTTCAGCCATCATATTCACCAAAATATTTTATAATGTTTGGCGCCGGTTGTCAATAGAATTGCCGGCAAAAATCAAAAGCCGGGAGAAATGTTACACACCGTTTCTCATCGTGCATTATCTTGTTACTTTTGTACAGAAAAAAGTGTTGATTTGCTCTACTTCTTATGCTAAAATTATATCGTTATTACTTTGTAGGGCTACGGCCCTGAAATGAGGGAATGTTTTGGCAGAAAAAGTTGAGTCTCAGCAGCTGAACGATTCTGAATTGGAAGAATTGGAACGGCTGGCTTATACCAAAAAGCGCTACTTGTCACCGAAGGAGATCGCCGCCTTTGTGCTGGTGAACTTCGGTAAGAAGAACTTGGACCAGTTTACCAGTGCGTTCAAGGAATTCTTTATGATCCAGTTTTTAAAGCTGAACACCACCGCGTACGCAAACATCAACCTGTTTGCCTCCATTTATGATGCGGCGGACGATACCATCAGCGGACTGATCATTGACCGTACCCGCACCCGTTGGGGGCGTATTCGGCCGTTCTTGATCCTGTCCCTGCCTATGTGGCTCATCGGCGGTTATATGATGTTTACCGCTCCGGATCTGAATTCCACACAAAAGATCGTTTGGTCCGCCATAGGCATATTGCTGTACGGTCTTGGTATGAGCTACTTCGGCGCCTACTGGCTGCTTGTTTATAACATAACGCCAAATAACGACGAGCGAAATAACTTAATTACCACCACCAAGTTTTTTGAGCTGTTCGGCACCTGGCTGCCCTCACTTGTTCCTGTGTTTGTACAGCTGCTGCCAAAGGTCAATAAGAACATTACCATGCAGGGTGTTTACTCCGGCTTCGCCTACTGTATGTTGATCCTTTGCGCCGGGTTCTCGGTGTTCGGGTTCTTTAATATGCGTGAGCGGGTACCGCTGATGAGCCGCGAGGAGATGAACGAGACCTCTGTTCTCCAGTCCATTAAGGAGATCTTCTCCAACCGTCCCCTGTTTGCCATCATTCTGTCGGATTTCTTCAACAACTTTAAGGCCGTAGGCGGCTCCTCCGAGCAGTACTTCTGGCTAAACAATACCGGCGCCATTATGAACCAGACCATCTGCGGTCTATTTACCGGTATTCCCAACTACCTGATGGTGCCTATGGCTGCCAAACTGGTTAAGAAGCTGGGTGCTCGCGTAACGGCAATCTTGGCCGGTGTGTTCGGCGGTGTGGCTTACTTTACCCTGTTCTTTATCGGTTACCACCCCTTTGGCCAGACTTTCGCCGACCACAGAATTCTCAACTTCATTTGGGTGGTCTTCGGTCTGACCATTTGCGGCCTACCCAATAAAGTCATTCAGGTGGTTAACCCCATTTTGACCGCAGAAGCTCTGGACTATATGGAATGGAAGCACGGTCTGCGTAACGAAGCGCTGGTAACCACCGTACAAGGCTACTTTCAGAAACTGGCAACTTCTATTACTTCTTGGATGTCCGGTATGGTACTGACCTGGATTAACTACATTCCCCTCACCGACTCCCTGGGCAACGCTGTGCCTCAAACGGATCCTGGTATTCTGTCCGGTATTTGGGCGGTGTTCTGTATCCTGCCCGGTTTGGCCCGTGGCCTTTACGGTCTGTCTTTCCTGTTCTACAACATTCACGGCGACCTGCAGCAGCAGATGATCGTGGAACTGGCGGAGAAGCGCGCTGCCCGTTTGGCAGAGCAGAACGAAAAATCTGCCGACTAAGTCATACATATTATTTTATAACGACAAAAGCAGTACGGTTCTGCCGTACTGTTTTTTTATGCACACGCCGGACTGTTTTTGGCCGGTATACGAAATCTTATGCACTTATATCGCCTTTTTTGCATATTTTTGTCTAACATAAACAATTCTTAATAAACGGCGGCTATTTTGTTTGTTGACTTTTTCTTACAAGTATGGTAAAAATAGATTAAAGTATAAGAATTCTCGGCTTTGCCGGAATTCGGACCGGGAGTGGTTAATTTATGGAAAAGTTATTGTACCTTGTACCTGTGTGCGGTTTGGTGGCGCTGCTGTTCGCCCTGTTCACTGCACGCTACATCGGTAAGAAAGACGCCGGCACGGCAAAGATGAAAGAGATTGCCGACGCCATCGCCACCGGCGCTCGCGCCTTTTTGTTTGCCGAGTATCGAATTCTGATTGTTTTTGCCGTGGTACTGTTTTTAGTAATCGGCTTGGTGATCAACTGGCTCACTGCCGTTTGCTTTGTGCTGGGCGCTCTGTTCTCTACCCTGGCCGGGTTCTTTGGTATGACCGTGGCCACGAAAGCCAATGTGCGCACCGCCAATGCTGCCCGGGAGCGGGGCATGAATAAAGCACTGAAGATTGCCTTTAGCGGCGGTGCCGTGATGGGCTTGTCTGTGGTCGGCCTGGGCGTCATCGGCGTGGGTTTAATCTTCCTGTTCCTGAACAGTAAGTACGATCTGGTGAGCAATGCCTCTGCTCTGAATATTCTTACAGGCTTTAGTTTGGGTGCGTCTTCTATCGCACTGTTTGCCCGTGTCGGCGGCGGTATTTATACCAAGGCTGCGGATGTGGGCGCCGATCTGGTGGGCAAAGTGGAGGCCGGTATTCCGGAGGACGATCCCCGCAACCCGGCAACCATTGCAGACAATGTGGGCGACAATGTGGGCGATGTAGCCGGTATGGGCGCCGATTTGTTTGAAAGCTATGTTGGCTCCATTATCTCTGCCATCACCTTGGCGTTTGCGGCTACAACCGTCAGCAGTCGGCTGTATGCGGCTATCTTCCCGCTGGTGCTGTGCGGCGTGGGCATTCTCGGTTCCGTAATCGCCACATTCTTTGTACGCGCCAAGGACGGCACTGACCCGCAGCGCGCCTTGAACCGGGGCGAATATACGGCAACGGCGCTGGTGATCCTTGCAGCCGGGGTGCTGAGCCACTTTATGCTGGGTACCATGAACGGCTTTTGGTGTGTGCTGTGCGGCCTGATTGTGGGCACTGCCATCGGTAAGCTAACGGAAATTTATACTTCCGATCACTATAAATCTGTAAAAGAAATTGCAGAAAGCTCCAAAACCGGCGCTGCAACCAACATTATCAGCGGTATGAGCGTGGGCATGCGTTCCACAGCCATTCCGGTGCTGTTTATCGCTGTGGGCATACTGCTGTCTTACAAATTCTTAGGCCTTTACGGTATCGCACTTGCTGCCGTAGGTATGCTGTCTACCACTGGGATCACCGTGGCGGTGGACGCTTACGGTCCGATTGCGGACAATGCCGGCGGTATTGCCGAGATGAGTGAACTGGATGGCTCTGTGCGCAAAATCACCGATAAGCTGGACAGCGTAGGTAACACCACAGCCGCAGTAGGCAAAGGCTTTGCCATCGGCTCTGCCGCCTTGACGGCGCTGGCGCTGTTCGCCTCCTTTGCAGAAACTACGAATATCACCAAAGGCGGTATGAGCATTTTGGATGCCAAAGTTGTGGTAGGCTTGTTCCTGGGCGGTATGCTCCCCTTCCTGTTCTCTGCCTTTACCATGAGTTCCGTTGGTAAGGCTGCGAACAAGATGATCGAGGAAGTGCGCCGCCAGTTCCGGGAGAAGCCCGGCATCTTAAAGGGCACGGAGAAGCCGGACTACACCAAGTGCGTGTCCATCTCCACTACCGCAGCGTTGAAAGAGATGATTCTGCCCGGCATTATGGCCGTGGTGGCTCCCTTACTGGTAGGCTTCCTGCTGGGTGTTGAGAGCCTGGGCGGTCTGCTGGCAGGTGCGCTGGTCAGCGGCGTTATGATGGCAATCTTTATGGCCAACAGCGGCGGTGCCTGGGACAATGCTAAAAAGTACATTGAGGGTCTGAAAGACGGCGGCAAAGGCTCTGAAGCCCATAAGGCTGCCGTGGTTGGCGACACCGTAGGCGATCCCTTTAAGGACACCTCCGGCCCGTCTATCAACATTCTTATTAAGCTGATGACCATTGTGTCCTTAGTGTTCTCCTCTGCCTTTATGGCGGTCAACGGCGGCGCAGGTCTGCTGAACTTCTAAAACCAAATCAGATACAATAAGCCCCGGAGTTTGTACTCCGGGGCTTATTTTATTTAGGCTTATTCGGTTTCATCATAACTGTCCAGGAACGAATGAAGCTGACCGTGCTGCTTGTAGCCGATCACTGTGTCAATATTCACATGCTCCACACTGCGGAAAATGTTGCTTTCCACCTGCGGACTTTCTGCGTGCAGCATTTGGATCAGTTCCTTGGTACGCTTACGCTTGGAAGTATTGTCCGGGTTGCAAGAGGTGCAGGTGTCCGTAAACTTGCAGGCGCACTGGATAAAGTGCAGGCCGTTATAATCCCGCCAGTGTTCAATGCTGCTTTCCCGCACCAAGTACAGCGGGCGGATCAGTTCCATACCGGCAAAGTTGGTGCTGTGCAGCTTGGGCATCATGGTTTGCACCTGACCGCCGTACAGCATGCCCATTAAAATCGTCTCGATTACATCGTCGTAATGGTGACCCAGGGCGATCTTGTTGCAGCCTAACTCCTTGGCCTTGTTATACAAATGCCCACGGCGCATACGGGCGCAGATATAGCAGGGCGACTTTTCAATATGCAAAACGGATGAGAAAATATCTGTCTCAAACACGGTAATGGGCAGTCCTAAGGTGCGAGCGTTGCGCTCAATCACCTCCCGGTTCTTGGGGCTGTAACCCGGATCCATCACCAGATACACCACTTCAAAGGGAAAGCGACTGTGCTTTTGCAGTTCCTGGAACAGCAGCGCCATCAGCATACTGTCCTTGCCGCCGCTAATACAAACGGCCACCTTATCACCCGGCTGCAACAGTCTGTATTCGTCCAAAGCAGCAGTAAAGCGGCTCCAAATTTCCTTATGGAACTTCTTGTGAATACTGTGCTGCACCTCTTTCGCTTTATCCGCCTCAAAGTGCAGGCTTTGCATCAGGTAGCCGTAGTAGCCGCCCTGTAAATTCATGGCCTGCACCCCATGGGTGCGCAGCTCCTCTGCCACCGCATCACTAAGGAGACCGCTTTTGCAGCAGATGATGACCGGCATGTCCTTCGGCAGGCTGTCCGCCGCTTCCAAGATCGCCGCCTGTTCTTTATGCTCTGCACCGGGAATGGCGCCGTAATCAAAGGAATAGCTGTCCCGCATATCATAAAGCAGGTAGCTGCCCGGTTCCATCTCCAGCAGTTCCTCTATGGTGATTTGTTCTTTCATATACCCTCGTCCTGTCATAAAACTTCCCCGCTATTATACTACCAAATTCGTCTAATGGCAACTGCCATTTGCCGCCGTTATCAGACGATCATGAATATTTTTGTCTACTTATTTACAAATGAAAAGGTTTGTGTTACTATGAGGGCGTAAGGAAGTGATGAGAGGCAGCGGAGATATTTATTACTTCAAACCGAATTTTACCGGCGCAGTACGGCCCCATCGGTTAGGGCAGGATTGCCTGACGATGCTCGCTGCCCGGGCGCTGGGTTGGACCTATTTTAATCTACTGCAAAAAATGATAGACACACGATGGAAATTCTAAGGAGCGTGAACAGCTTGAAAAAATCTGCATATAAACGTGCTTTGTGTGCCCTTTTCAGCGCTTTTTTGGTGCTAACCATGGTGTTTCCGGGTGAAGTGGCGCTGGCAGCTTCTGCACCCGGCAATGTAGCCAGGTTCTCTATGACCGGCTGCTCTGCAAGCACCGTCAGCCTAAGCTGGAGTAAAGTGAAAGGTGCCAGCGGCTACCGCATTCGCCGGTATGACAGCAAGAGCAAAAAATGGAAAACGGTGCTCACTGCCACCAAAGGCAGCGCGATCAAAGGCACAGTCAAAAAGCTGTCCCCTGCCACTACTTATAAACTCCAGATCCACGCCTACAAAAAGGCTGGAAAGAAAACATTATATTCCAAAAAAGCGAAAACGCTGACCGTCGCCACCAAACCGGCAAAAGTTACCTTGCAGTCTGCAAAAGCAAGCGGTGCAAAAATCACCGTCAGCTGGAAAAAGGGCGCTGCCAGCGGCTACCAGGTGATCTACGCCCGCAATAAGCAATTCAAAAACGGTGAGAGCATTTTGGTGGGCGGCAGCAACAAGGCGGCCACATACTATGCGCCATACAGCGGCACTTATTATGTGCACCTGCGGCCCTATAAAAACTTAAACGGCAAAAAGTATTACGGCTCTTGGAGCAATTCCAAGACTGTAAAAGTCAATATCCCCAAGCAGGCGTACCACACTGAGACAGTTTGGGCCAAACGGGGCAAGAACCGCATCTACGGTCAGGTCTATGTACCGGACGGCGTAGGTTATCACCGACCCACAGTTATTTTGTCCCATAGCTTTGGGCTGAACCACAAGTCCATGAACGCTTACTGTGCCATGCTGGCCAAGAACGGCTATGTGGCCTACTGCTTTGACTTTTGCGGCGGCAGCAAAAAGAGCAAGAGCGACGGCAAAACCACAGATATGACCGTCTTTACCGAAGTAAAGGACCTGGAGTCCGTATTAAGTAAGGCGCGCACGCTCAAGCGGGTGGACCAGAACAAAATTTTTCTGTTGGGCACCAGTCAAGGCGGCTTGGTGTCGGCACTGACGGCTTCCAAGAACAGCAGCAAGGTGCGCGGGCTGATCCTGATGTACCCGGGACTGAATATGGCGGACGAAATGACCAAGAACTATAAAGGCCATGTGCCCAAGACTGCCAACTTTCTGGTGATGACCGTGGGGCACGATTATATTTCCACCCTGATCGATTATGATATTTACGGCAACATCAAGAACTTTAAAAAAGATGTGATCATCATTCACGGCACGGCAGACAGCCGCGTGCCCATCCGATACTCAGAAAAGGCAGTTGAGACCTATAAGTCCGCTACCCTGTATCGTATTCAAGGGGCAAACCACGGGTTTAACAGTGAGAATTACGCCATGGGTAAAAACTATGACAGCAAGGTCAATCCTCTGATATTGTCTTACCTGAAAAACCATATCTAAAGTATCGTTATAGAAAAAGCGGCAGCCGAATGGTTGCCGCTTTATTTCATTAAAGTATAAAACAACGCTCCGGAATACTCCGGAGCGCTTATTTTGGTTATGTAGGATTACTCGCCCTTCATTTCCAGCAGCTTTGCTTTACCCTCAAAGGAAGCCTTAGACAGAGCAATGGAGTCAAAGATGGCAGCCTCAATATCATCGGGGGTGCAACCCAGCTCCTTGGTGTCATCAGTGGGAATGAACAGGTCCATACCCATAATGTCAGCCAGACCTACGGGATCAATACCGGACTGTACGTTGCGCTTTGCATACTCTTTGCGCATATGCAGACCAAAGGCCTGGAAAGTCCATTTAGGTACATCCACGATCTTACGATCCTGAATACCATCCATGGCACGGTAAACAATCTTCAGGAACTCTCTCCAGTGCATATTGTAGCAGGAGATGCCGTAAGCACGGAAGCCCTGTACCTGCTCCGCAGCGCCAACGATGCACTCACCTACCTGGCGCACGGTCAGCATAGCCGTACCGCCGGCCGGATACATAGTGAAAGGCAATTTCTCAAACCGCTGCAGCTGCTCGATCAGAATAACCCAAACAGGACGACGACCGGGCTGTGTACCAAAGATGTAAGGCAGCTCCAGCACGCCAACACCCATGTTCTCATCAGCATACTTTGCAGCCACTTTCTCCTGATCAATACGAGAGCGGATATAGGGGTGCTTAGCGCAAAGATCCATTTCCGGGTGCGTCTTAGCCAGCCAGGAGAAATAAGAACCCAGCACTACGCAACGCTTTACGCCGCACTTCTTGGCCATAGCCAGGCAGCGATCCACAGGATCAATGTTGTACTTCTTATAAGCGTCATATACGGGAGCGGGGAACTCTACACGCTCGTCCACACCGGCAGCATAAACAAATGCATCCATGCCGGTCATAGCGGCTTCCAGCTGCTCATCGGACAGCTCCAGGAAGTTGCCGAATTCGATCTCCATCTCCTTGGGAATAGGTGCACCTTCCGGCAGCGGGGGCAGTGCAATGGTCTTTACATGATGCCCTCTGTCGATAAAAATCTGTGCTGCGGCGGAGCCCAGCAAACCGGTACCGCCAAAAATCAATACGTTCATGAAAATCCCTCCGTTAAATTTTCTGAATAGATTATAACACCGGCTGTTAGCAAGGTCAACAAAAACTTACACTTAACAGCCTTTTTTTGTGTAAATAGTCATTTATTGCAAAATCTGTACGGCATTGCCTTTTATCTTTCTTCACTTTCCGGGTTACCGGTGAGCAAAGAACGGCAAAAAGGCGAAGCCGAAACTTCGCCCTTGCAATTAAACTGCGTGGATCTTGTTGTCCATATCGTCGTGTTTGCCATCCAAGCCGTACTTTTTATCTCTTCTCTTCTGGAAGAACTTAACGGCAACCTGACCGAATTGTGCATAGGAGAGAACGTCCTCCTCCTGCTCATAATACTCGGCGATGTCTGCCTTAAAGTCGTCGATCTTATCATGGATCAGATCGGCCGGCCGACAGGTGATAATTTCTTCATCACCTACGATCTTCTTTTGGAATTCAGGGTCAATGGGGCACGGCGTCTTGCCGTACTTGCCGGCAACCATGTCCTTAAACTCCTTGGTAACCATTTTGTAGCGCTCGCCGGTAATTACATTGAACACGGACTGCGTGCCCACGATCTGAGAGGTGGGGGTCACCAGCGGCGGATAACCGCTGTCTTTACGCACGCGCGGCACTTCGGCCAGCACTTCCTCCAGTTTGTCCTCCTTGCCGGCTTGTTTCAACTGGCCAAGCAGATTGGAGAGCATACCACCGGGTACCTGGTACAGCAGAGTGTTAGCGTCCACGCCCAGCATTTTCGGGTTCAGCAGACCTTCTGCCAGATATTTCTCTCGCAGGGGAACGAAAAAGTCACGCACCTCGGACAAGGCCTTCAGATCCAAGCCGGTGTCATACGGGGTGCCTTGCAGAGCCGCTACCATAGACTCGGTAGCCGGGTGAGAAGTACCCATAGCCAAGGGACTCATGGCAGTATCAATTACATCAACGCCCGCTTCAATGCCCTTTAAGTGGACCATGGAAGCCAAACCGGAAGTGTAATGGGAATGCAACTGAATGGGAATGTTTACCGTCTCTTTCAACGCCTTAACCAAATCATAGGTGCCGTAAGGGGTCAGCAAACCGGCCATATCCTTAATGCAGATAGAGTCTGCACCTGCGTCCTCCAGCTCCTTAGCGTAATGACAATAGTATTCCGTGTCAAACACCGGACCGGTGGTGTAAGAAATTGCTGCCTGTACATGACCGCCGTATTTCTTGGCTGCGTTAATGGCAGTCTGCAAATTACGCACGTCGTTGAGTGCGTCAAAAATACGCAGAATATCAATACCGTTATCAATACTCTTCTTTACAAAGTAATCCACCAGCTCGTCGGAATAATGCCGATAGCCCAGCATATTCTGCCCGCGGAAGAGCATTTGCAGCTTCGTATTGGGGCACTTTTTGCGGATCAAGCGCAGTCTGTCCCAGGGATCCTCATCCAAAAAGCGCAGGCAGGCGTCAAAAGTGGCACCGCCCCAGCACTCCAGAGAATGATAACCGATCTTGTCCATCTTCTCTAAAATGCCTTCAAATTCATCCGTGCGCATACGCGTGGCGATCAGGGACTGATGCGCGTCACGCAGCACGGTTTCCGTAATGCCGATTTTAGCCATTCTTGTACCTCTTTTTATCAGTTGAGAGAAGCCAGGGTCTGACCGGCTTCCACGCTGTCACCCTTGTTTACATTAATGCTGGCGATCGTGCCGTCCTGAGGCGCCACAATCTCGTTTTCCATCTTCATAGCCTCCAGAACAAAGAGTACATCGCCGCTCTTAACGGCAGCGCCGGAAGCCACTTTAATATCCAGAATGGTACCGGGCATGGGAGACTCAACGGTCACCGCGCCGGTGACTGCGGTATCAGCGGCAGGAGCCGGTGCGGCAGCAGGAGCAGGCGCTGCTGCGGGTGCGGGAGCGGCAGCAGGTGCCGGAGCAGCTGCAACAGGCGCAGCTGCGGGAGCGGCGGAAGTCCCCTCCTCTACGGATACATTGTAAGCTGTACCGTTCACGGTAATGGTGTAGTTCTTCATAATATTGAAACCTCCAGATTATTTAACAGAATGTTTTCTCGGCAGCGTATTCTCACGCTTACCGGCCAAAATATCCAGTGCAGCCATTACCTTTGCACGGCTGTCAGCAGGTACGATCACATCGTCAATGGCACCGCTGGCGGCTGCGGTGTACGGAGACGCCAGAGTCTCTTTATATTCTTTCACCAGAGAACCACGATTCTCCCCTGCTGCTAAGCGGTCGCTGTACAGGAATGCAACGGCAGCTTCTGCGTCCAGCGGAGAAAGCACAGCAGTATCCCAAGCAAATGTCAAATCCGCATTGGCGCCCTTACCGGCCAGCGCGATATACGCACCGCCAATGCTTTTGCTGGTGATCAATGCGATCTTGGGGCAAGTGGCAGTGGCATAAGCCGTCTCCATACGGGTAGCTGCGGTAAGCATAGCGTTCTCTGCATCTTTTACAAAGCCGTCAGCGTCTGCCACAGTGAGGATGGGCAGATTGTAGGCGTCGCACAACTTTACGAAAGCCTCTGCCTTATAGGCGCAAGCAGGGCAAACCGCAGAACCGTCAAAGGCCACAAAGCCGACGGTGGTGCCGCCAACGGTTGCCAGTGCGGTTACGCAATGGGTGGCATAGCCGCCCTTCAGTTCTACCACGCTGCCATCATCCGCCACAGCACAGATCACATCCATTGCAGACGCGCCGGTGTCCACAGCCACAGACGGTGCAGTAAAGTCATACACAGGTGCCGGAGACAGGTTGTTGCCCGGCAGCAGAGCCACCACATCTTTGGCGGCGGTCAGTGCGCCGTCCAAATCGTCTGCCAAAATATCCACCGTGCCCTGCTCGTAGCAGGTATCCGCAGTTACATCACTGGGGGTGGTTACATAGAAATCGGCGTCCTTTACGGCGATCACCACATCGGCCATATTGGCCATCAGGGCACTGGCACCCAAACAACTGCCGGCAATAATGGAAATCTGCGCGCAAACGCCGCTCATCGCCGTTGAAGCCTTCACCAGTTCACCGTAAGCGGACAGTGCTTCAAAGCCCTCGTCCAGCTTTACGCCGTTGGAATCATAAATACCGATCACCGGACAACCCGTCTTGGTTGCCAGGTCATAGATCTTCTTCAATTTTGCGCATTGGGCCACACTGATAGCACCGCCGTTTACATTTACATTCTGTGCAAATGCGTAAACGGGACTGCCATTCACCGTGCCGAAACCGGCAGCAGCCTCCACATCGCCGGACGCGGATTTGGCGTAGCCGTCGATCTCAGTAAAAGCGCCGTCGTCAAACAGGGCAGTCAGCCGATCCACAGCCAGCTTGTCCTTCTCTGCAAGTTCGCTCACTTGTTGTTCCTCCTGTACACTCATTTGCGCTCCCGCTCATTGCAAAAGCGCAGTTCGGCAAATGCCGACAGTATTCTCTGTCCAAACTTACCTACTGTAATTATACCACCGTTGCCCCGGAATAGCAATAGCATATTCCATACAAAAAGCGCAGAAATTCCGCTGTATTTTCAGCAGATTTGGCAAGGCAGATCACTTCTTTGTATCCTCTGTTTGCAGCGCACCGGAGCGCATGAGTTTTTGCACCTCATTGTCCGTCAGCTCGCGCCACTTCCCTACCGGCAGCATACCCAGCTTTAAGGAGCCTACGGCAATACGCTTTAAGCGGATCACTTCCAGTTCCACTGCCTCGCACATACGGCGGATTTGGCGGTTGCGCCCCTCGTGAAGCACAAATTCCAGCACCGTACGGTTCTCCTCTGCGGTCAGGACGGTCACATCACAAGGGGCGGTCATACGGCCGTCCAGATCAATCCCCTCTCGCAGCTGCAGCAGCGCACTGTCGTCTACCTTGCCGCGAATGGTCACCCGGTATTTTTTACTGTACGCATGACGGGGGTGGGTCAGGGCATTGGCAAACGTACCGTCATTGGTGAGCAGCAGCAAACCCTCTGAGTCCTTGTCCAGCCTTCCTACAGGATACAGGCGGGCGTCAATATCCCGCACCAGATCCATCACTGTTTTACGGCCCAATTCATCGGACACGGTGGTCACATAGCCCCGGGGCTTGTGCAGTAAAATATAGTAATTCCGCTGGGTTTTGCGCACTTTCTTCCCCCGCACGGTTACCAGATCTCTGCGCGGGTCGATCTTGTCGCCGATTTGGGCCACATGGCCATTGACCTTCACCTTACCGGCAGCGATCAGCTCCTCGCTCTTTCGGCGAGAAGCCACACCGCACTCGGCCAGGTACTTTTGCAGTCGTTCTTCATTCTTCTGTGGCATAAATTTCAATATCCTCCTGTGCCCGCATAGGCACGGTTATTTGATTAATACAAGCGTAGCCGATCACATCGCCTTTCTTCACCGGCGCATAAATAAAAGGATAGTAATAGAGCCGCACGGTATAAGTGGCGTTCAGCGCCGTTTGGCTGTACCGAAACGCGGCGGTCACATAGGACTCCCTACCGCCCACTACCGGCACCTGCACATGGCGGTCCAGCTTGTAGGTGGTGTACTGCTTTTTGCAGGCGTCCAGCAGCCTGCGGTGATCCACCCAGTCGTCCGGATCGGATAGGGTTACGCAGATCAGCGTGTTACCCTTATACTTGACAGCGCTCACCAGGCACCGCCCTGCCCGTTCCGTATAGCCGGTTTTTACACCTACGCAACCGTCCAGCGAAGTGAGCAGCCGATTGTGATTGTATACCGTTTGCGTTTTGCCGTTGATGGTCACTTTGGCTCTGGGCGCGGCGCAGATTTTGGCAAAGGTCTTATTCTGAAGGGCGTGAGCCGTCAGCAGCGCCATGTCGTAAGCGGTGGAATGATGATCGCCCCGATCCAGCCCGGAGGGGGTCACAAAGCGGGTGTGTTGCATACCCATTTCCTTGGCCGCACTGTTCATTTTGGTAACGAACGCCTGCGTGCTGCCGGAAAGGAAGACGGCAGCCGCATTGGCAGCGTCGTTTCCGCTGACCAACAGCATGCCTACCACCAGATCATATAAAGTGATCCGATCCCCCGCATGCAATCCTAAGGAGGAGCCCTCTGTGTCTTTCAGCATAGCGGCTGATATAGGCACCGTTCGCTGCAAGTCCCCGGCTGCACAAGCCAGGTAGGCGGTCATAATTTTGGTGGTCGAGGCCATAGGCCGTTCTTCATAGGCATTTTGTTCATACAGCACCGTGTGTCCGGCAGCGTCCATCACCACGGCGCTTTGGGCGCCGGTGGACGCCAGCGCCGGCATCGGCACCAGCAAAAACAAACATAAGAGGACGGCAAAAATACGCTTTCTTACATACAAAAGAATCACCCACACAAATATATGCGGGTGATCCGTACATCATTATTCGGCCGCGGGGGTCTCCGCCTCGTCTGCTTTGCCGTCCTTGGCTTTCAGCAACTCGGTGAGTTTGTCTACCAACTCCGGAATCATAGACACAGCACGATCCGCAGAGGAAGTGTAATTGTTGATCTGCATCATACGGCACTTGCCCTTTTCGATCACGATAAAGGCCACCGGGGTAATGGTGATACCACCGCCGCCGCCACCGCCGAACAGCTCTTGATTCTGCTGCTTGGTGGGCAGATCCGTACCGCCGCTGGTAAAGCCGTAAGTCACTTTAGATACCGGAATAAGCGTGGTGTCGCCGGTGACCATCGGGTCGCCGATGATGGTAGAAACATCTACCATTTCACGCATTTTTTCCAGCGTGTTTTCCATAATCTTGTTTACCGGAGTTTCTTTCATAATACTTTCTCCTTACTTATCCTTAATAAAATTTTTCAAAAAGACGATACCGGCCCGCAGGAGCATACGCACCAAAAGACCGACGCTGAGACTGCCGATGAGCTGGAACTCGTACTCCGAGCGGGGTGCGATAAAATCCGGCTGTATGTAATCATCGTATTGGTCCACCTTCATGCCGTTTAAGATCATACCCTTAACGGGATAATAGAACGAACAGAGGGTGCCGTACTTCTCAGCTATATCTGCGGCATCAGCGCCGCCGACAATCATTTTAACATATAATGAATAAATATGGAAGCCCCTAAATAAAGTTGTTACCGCAGAAGAGGCAGTTTCCACCAAATTGCTGATCAACAGCAAGTAACCGATCACGCCGTCCTTGTCCCAAAGCTGCTGGAAGTAGTTGGGCTTTTTGGGCTTTTCTTCCGCCTTAGCGGGTGCCTTTTCGCTCTCCGACTTTTCCGGCACCGCCTGGGTCGTTTCCTCCTCTTCCGTGGGCGCATTTTCCGGCGTAGGCTCCGTGGTGTCTTTCTTGTTCTCTTTTTTCTCCTTGCCCTTTTTCTTCGCCTGCTCAGCGGATTTTTCCGGGAACAGGATAAAGGAAAGAATCTGGGACAGCACAATGTCTTTCTTAATGAACAGCACTTGTACACTGGTATGCCAGCCGCCGTCATAGATCAAAGTTAAGGTGGCAGACAAAGACATCAGCAAGGCTATGAGCACCACCAGCACACCCACTATAATCAAAAAGATTTTCAAATCCTCACCTCTCCCGCTCAGATCTCTTTTTCATCGTCATTATTGGCACTTTCCAGTGCGTCTGCCGCTGCAGCCAGCGGGTCGTCCTTGCCGCTCTCTTTCTCAAACAGGGAGGTTTGGCCGTTATCCTTGGCGATCTGCTCCACTTCCTCTGTAGATGGCAGATCCGGCAAATCATCCAGGGAATTCAGGGAAAAGCAGCGCAAAAACCGATCCGTTGTGCCGTACACCAGCGGGCGGCCTGGCAGGTCCAGTCTCCCCTTCTCCTCAATCAAGCCCTTTTGCACCAAACCGGAGATGGGACCGGAGCAATCCACGCCGCGCACCTGCTCCACAAAGGAGCGTGTCACCGCTTTATTATACGCCACAATAGCCAAAACTTCAAATGCGGCCGGGCTGAGAGGCGTATTTTTTTTGATCTCCAGTAGGGCACGCACGCCGTCCGCATAGGCTTCTCTGGTGCAAATTTGGTACTTGCCGTCTACGCGGATCAGCCGCAGTCCGCTGCCGCTCTCGTCGTATTTGGCCTCCAAATACCCCAGCATTTTGATCACATTTTCAATATCCAATTTTAGCACATCCGCCAGCTTTTCCGGCTCCACCGGATCACCGGCGGCAAAAAGCATGGCCTCTAACTGGGCAATGGTGTTGTTTTTCTCACTCAACGGTATTTACCTCGTTTATGATTTGCACATCCGGGTCCTCCATGGTCCCATCAATGGCGATCTTCTTGGTTTTGGCCAATTCCAGCACTGCCAGAAAGGTAGCGACCATATCACTGCGGGTTTGCGCATCCTGAAAGAGGGACAAAAAGCGTACTTTCTTGCCGTCCCACAGCTTGCGCAACACCGTCTGTACCTTAGAAGCCACATTTACAAACTTGCGGGCCACGATTACCTTAAAGCTGTCCAGCGGCGGCGGCAGCTTGCGCTGTGCGCGACCGGCAGCGTTGATATACGCCTGCAAAAGCTCCTCCCCTTCGTGGAATCGCTCGTAGGCATAATTTACATATCCCTCCTGAGGCGGGCGCACATAGCGATCAAAGCCGTCGGTGTGTGTGCTCAGTTCCTTCGCCATCAACTTGCAATCCCGGTACTCAATCAGTTCACCGGTCAGCTCTTTTTTTAAGGTTTCTGCCTCCTCGTGGCGGGGCAGTAGAGATACGGTCTTGATATAAATCAGGCGGGCAGCCATCTCCAGAAATTCCCCGGCGATGTCAAAATCCTCTTCCTGCATCTTTCGCACATAATCCAAATATTGATTTACAAGCTCAATAATGGGAATGTCGTTAATATTCAGTTTATGCTTAGAGATCAAGTGAAGGAGCAAATCCATCGGGCCCTCAAAAATCTCCAGTTTATAACTCGGTTGTTCCATATTACCTCAAAAAGATTAGCGCCGGGATAATGGAAATAAACTTCATCATCGCCGTACTTAAAGTGGAGATCACGCCGTCCAGCGCGCCCACAAACAGTAGAATCATCAGTGCGATCATGATATATTGCTCATAGCGCATATATTTATTGTATGCCTTATAAGGCAGCACAGCCGCCAGCACTTTGGAACCGTCCAGAGGCGGAATGGGGATCAGATTAAAGACTGCCAGAGACACATTGATCCAGGCGGCAAAATAAAGAAAATACTCTACGGCACCCAAAAAGCCATCGGCACCGGGTGCTTTGCTGTAAATAGCGATATAAATAAAATTGAAGATAAAGCCCATCAGCAAATTGGCAGCGGGACCTGCCAAGGAAACCAGCGCCATCCCGCTTTTGGGATGCTTAAAGCGATTGGGATTCACCGGCACCGGACGGGCATAGCCAATACCAAAAAGAAAAATCATAATGGTACCGATGGGATTTAAATGCGCCAAAGGATTAAAGGTCAACCGGCCCTCGTCCTTGGCGGTGGTATCTCCCAACTTATATGCCACCCACCCGTGTGCCAACTCATGCACAGGCAAACAGCAAAATACCACAAAGCAGCTGGAAAGAATAGAAATCAGCGCCAGCAGGTACTCACCCTGGCGCAAATAAGAAAGAATAGAAAGCATAAGCGCACCCTTATATTATAATGATAAGAATAGCATACCATTATCCCTACGCAATAGTCAAGAAAAATTACGCAACGGTGGCGATTAATATACGATCTTTGCCGTAAATGTCCTGCCTAACCTGCACATTTTTGCAGGTGGCAAACAGGTTTTGCACCGCACTGCCCTGCTCGTCGCCGATCTCCAAAAGCAGCTGCGTGCCGCCGGCAAGTGTTGGCACGATCTTTTCAGCAATCAGGCGGTAAAAGTCCAGCCCGTCCGCGCCGCCGTTCAGTGCCATCATCGGTTCCTTTAGCACCTCCGGCTGCAAGGTAGGCAGCACAGCAGCAGGAATATACGGCGGGTTGGATACCAGCACCTGCGGCTTGGGCAGCGCAGTCAAATCGCCGCTGATATCTGCCAGTACCGGGCGCACATTGGCAACAGGCATGGCGTTCTTTTGCAGATAAGCAAAGGCGTCTGTCGACTTCTCCACACAGTAAACCTGTGCGCCTGGACAGGCCTTGGCAATGCTGATCCCAATGCAGCCGCTGCCGGCGCAAAGGTCCCATACAACAGGCGTCGATCCTGCATTTTTGACCTGTTCAATAGCCAACTGCGCCAGTTCTTCCGTCTCTGGCCGGGGGATCAGTACCCCGGGACCCACGGCAAAGGTGCTGTCTAAAAAGTCCCACTCCCCCAGCACATATTGCAACGGTGTGCCGCTTTTCAGCTGCCACAGGCCGTCCGCCAACTTCTTTTGGCTCACCAGGTCGCCCAGGTGGCTGTGGTAGTCCCGGTTGGCGATCTTTGCCAAATGGCACACCAGGCACTTGGCCTTGAATTCTTCTTCATCTACGCCGTTGGCGCCTAAAAAATACACACTATAATTATAGGCTTCCTGAACCGTCACTTGATTTCATCATCCTCCGGGTTATCGGTGATTACAGCCTGGAGTGCGGCGATGCCCACCTCCATCATAGAGTCGTCCGGCTCCCGAGTGGTCAGTCGCTGCATCCAAAGGCCCGGTGCGCTGACAATCTTGACGAACAAATTATCGTGCTTACCGGCATAGCGGATAAATTCATAGCCAAGCCCCATTAAAATCGGCAAAAACACCAATTTCAGCAGCATCCACAGCACCCGCTGGGTAGCGATCAGCGGAAAACACTTGGCTAAAATAGAATAAAAAATCACGCTGAAAATCAGCATTACAAAAATAAACGAGGTGCCGCACCGAGGGTGGAAGCGAGTCATTTTCTTCACATTCTCCACCGTCAGATCCAGCCCGGACTCGTAACAGGCAATGCTTTTGTGCTCTGCACCGTGGTACATAAAAGTGCGGCGAATGTCTTTCATTCGGCTGACAAGCGCAATATACACAACAAAAATAATAATTTTCGTAACGCCCTCAATGGTACCTTGGGCCGGAGTGAGCGTGCCGTCAAAGTGTTTGTTTAGCACATTAAACAGCAATACCGGCAGATAGAAGAAGATCAAAAATGCCAGTGCAAAGCCCAGCACGGACGCCACACCGGTGAGCACTTTCATCAGTTTGTCGCCCAACTTGTCCGTCATCCAGCGCTCGAACTTGCTCATTTCTTCCTCCTCCACTTCCTCCATACCGGAGACCTCAGCGGAGTACATCAGGGTCTTGTATCCGATCACCATAGATTCAAAAAAGTTCACGGCACCGCGTACCAGCGGCCAACCCAAAAACTTATATTTCTCTCGCAGACGGTGGAATTCGTGGTATTCGGTTAATATATCGCCGTCCGGCTTGCGCACGGCAGTAGCCATACCTTTGGGGCCTTGCATCATAATGCCCTCAATCAGTGCCTGACCGCCTACCGATGTTTTATGCGTTTTTTTCTCCTGCATTGGCGTTGTTTCCTCTCAATTCCATACTTTGATCCACTTCTCTGGTCTCTGCCGTTTGGGGCTGCTGAGCCAGGTCCTTTTTGCTGGGGGCACTGTTGATGGGCAGGTAAATGGTCACCAGCGTGCCGGTGCCCTCCTCGCTGTCGATCTCCAGGGTGCCGCCGTGCAGCTCCACCAGTTCATTGGTGACCGCCAGTCCGATCCCGGATCCACGCACGGACATATTTGCCTTATAGAATTTTTCTTTCACATGGGGCAGATTTTCCTTGGAAATGCCGCACCCCTGATCCGCAACGGCGATTTTCACATAATCCTGACCGCCTTTTTTGGCAAATTCCGCCTTTACAAATATCTTAGCAGGCGCTCTGGAATACTTTAAAGCGTTATCCAAAATGTTCATGAACACTTGCTTTAACCGGTTGGCGTCTGCATTGGCCGGAGCCGGCAGGTCGGGAATACTGTATTTTAACTCAATCCCTTCGCGCATGGCGCGCTCACGGAAGGTGAAAACGGTTTCGTCCAGCTCGGCAAAGATATCCGTAGGCGCCAGGCGCAGCTTCATGCGCCCGCTTTGCAGACGGCTAAAGTCCAGCAGCTCCTCTACAAATCCCTCCAGTCGCCCGGCCTCGTGGACGATCACTTGCAGTCCCTTGCGGGTGATCTCGTCCTCATTATCATTCTCCGCAAATGCCAGCGTTTCGCCCCAGCCTTTAATGGAAGTCAGCGGCGTGCGCAGCTCGTGAGAAATGGTGGAGATAAAGTCATTTTTCATTTTATCCGTTGCAGAAATATCCTCGGCCATTTGGTTGATAGAGTCCGCCAGATCGCCGATTTCATCATTATATTTCTTCTCAATACGAACAGAGTAGTCCCCTTGCGAGATCTTCTTAGTGGTTTGGTTGATCTGCTGCACCGGGATAATAATGGAACGGATAAAGAACAGGTTGGAGTACAAAATCACCGCAAATATCAGCACCAACGCTAGGAAAATCAGTAACACAATGGTGCCGATTTGACGGTCGATCATCTCCAAAGAACTGATGACCCGCACGGCACCCATCGGCTCGCCGTCGCCGCTGTAAATAATGCGTGTGACCGCCATGCATTTTTCGCCGTTATCGGTAATGTGCCCTACATAGCGGGCACGCCCTGTATCAGCGGCCAGGGCCTCCTCATAGTCCGGCATACGCACCTTTTCTACCGCAAAACCGCTGGAGGAGGTCACCACGCCGCCGGCATTGTTAATGATCCAAATGGTGGTCTTGTCCCGGTAGCTGAAGCTGTCAATAAAATCCGCAGCCGACGCCTCCAAGGAACTGCCGCTGTCCAGTCGGCCGGAAAAGTAATTGGTGGCCGTGGTGGACGCACCGGAATTTAAGATACTCTCAACTGCATTATAATAGTATGCGCGAATGGTAAAAGCGGAAACCACAAAAACGATCACAAAAAACAGGGCGATCACGCCTAAAATATTGATCACCCACCGCTTTGTGATACCCTGCATCCGCAGTTCTTTCAGTCTCCCGGCTGTATGTAATTTTTTCAGCCATTTCTCTTCCATTGCGCCGTTCGTCCTCGTTGCTTAGTTATTTTTGGTGACCCACTTGTAACCCAGGCCCCAAATGGTGGTCAGGTATACCGGGTTGGATGGATCATCCTCCACCTTCATGCGCAGACGGCGAATGTTCACATCCACAATCTTGTCGTCGCCAAAGTAGTTGTTGCCCCATACGGTCTTAAGAATATCCGTGCGGGTCAGCGCAGCGTTGGGGTTCTTAAAGAAATATTCAATAATTTGGAACTCTACCTGGGTCAGCTCAATGTTGGAGCCGTTCTTAGACAGGGTGCGATTGCGTAGGTTGAGCTCAAACTCGTCCAGCACAACCGTGTCCCCGGTGGTGTCGTTCTTGCGAAAGCCCCGGGTCATCTCCACCCGGCGATAAACGGCATCTACCCGCGCCATCAGCTCACTGGGAGAAAAGGGCTTGGTCACATAATCATCGGCGCCGAACATCAACCCGGTGATTTTGTCCATCTCCTGTGTCTTGGCGCTGAGCATAATGATGCCCAAGTCTGAGGATTTGGCGCGTAGCTGCTTGCACACAGCCAAACCGTCCACCTCCGGCATCATAATGTCCAGGATCGCCACATCAAAGCCGCTTTCATCCTTTGCAAACTTTTCCAGCGCCACGGCGCCGTTCTCCGCCTGTTCCACAGTATAACCGCTGCGGGTCAGATTGATTACAATAAATTCGCGAATGGACTCCTCGTCCTCTGCAACCAGTACTTTCTTCATACATCCTCCTGTTAAAAGGTAATGATCCAGTCTTTCAGTGTGTCTGCGGTTACGGCAAAATCCGCAGAATTGCCGCACTTTGCCAAATATACATAACCGCCCTCTCGCAAGAGTTCGGTATAATCCTTATAGTTGCCCGGGTTGGCGTCATACTGCGTTTGAAGCACCGGCAACACTTCAAAGGCAGTCTTTTTGTCCGTCTTGGACTTCACCGTCAATGTGTGGCTCTTGTCTGCATAGCTGACAGTTACGGACTTAAATTGCTTATCCGGCAGCACCATTTGGTAGCCGTCCTCCTGCACCGCCAGTGAGTACCCGGTGTGAACCAGTACGGAGCTTTTGTATTTGCACCAGTTTACCCCGCGCACCTGCGTCGGCAGACCTTTCAATTTGGCGTCCGTTGGAATTTCCAGCAAACCGTCGCCGTTCATATCTACACAAGGCACCATCACATCCCGGCCGGTGTCCGCCGTCAGGCCTGTGTTGTAGCTGTAAAACGGGGAAACGATGGAGTCATAATAATCGCTCCAACAGATCAGCTCTGTGAGCATAGACGCCCCATCTGATTTTACCGCGTCCGCATACACCGCCGGCTTGCCGTCCGCTTTGCCCACCTGTAGCTTGCGGTAGGCGCTCACATGCCCGTCCACGCGGGTCTCGCCTAACAGGGTCTGCTTGTCTCCTTTGTAGGAATACAGCGCCGCGCTGGCGGAAAGGGACTTCATTTGATCCGCCGAGAAGAACAGCACCTCCTGCACGCCGTCATTGTTCAGATCCGCAGGAATATAAGCACTATACTGCATCGGCTCGGCCAAAGCTGTCAATTTCGATTCCTGGCCCGAACCGGTCATTTTGTACACAGACATCAAGTGGCTGGTAGAGTTACTGATCATATTCCAAGAGATCAGAAATTCCGTTTTGCCGTCGCCGTTCACATCACAGAAATCCACGCTGTACACATCTGTGCCTTCGCCTTGAATATTGGCAATTACCTGCCAATTATCCCCGCTTTGCTCCAACACGGCCATATCAATCTTGCCAAGAGCGTCATTGGGCTCATAAAAAGCCAGAGCCTCCTTTTGACCGTCATCGTCGAAGTCGTAGAAAATATAAGAAGTGGTATATTTACCCGCCGCGGGGATCTTTACAGAATAGCCGCCTTTACAATAGGCGTCCATAGCACTTTGGACGCTGGCGTCCGCCCCGGCAGGCGCCACAGGCGAAATAAGATCATCTATGGAAGATGCCAAATGAAATCCGCCGCAACCGGAAAACAGCAGCGCAATGCACAAAATCGGAATTAAAATTTTAATCGCTTTCACCGCGCTGCCCTCCCGGCTTCTGATTTACTGGACGATATCGCCGCCGCATATCTTACCGAACTATTATAACAGAACTTGGTTACAAAATAAATACCAAAATATCAAAAAAATGACAAAACCGTGACACGAAAGCAACGAACCGCCTGTGCGGTTTATGATCTGACTTTTTACGCCTGATCTAACGATCTTTGCGTTTCCTTCATTCCAAATCCACCGCCTTATCCTTGAATAATCGACACGGGATCAGATGAAAATGTTCTTTTCGTCATCATTAAGCAGATGAAATATCACAATTTGCAATATTCTTGTGGGATTTTTTGTCGAATCTATTGACAACTATTCACATTTTTACTACTATGTATGATGAGATTTTGTTTTATATAAATTAAAAAGAAAGGATCGGGAAGAGATGGAATTGATCGAAACAAAAGAACTGTACGAAAATGACGCATTTGTTATTATTGAGGCGGAATTTGAGGACAGCGAAACCAAAAAGCGAATACAGGAAATTGCGCTGGGACTTAAAAACAATCTAGGCGATATTACGAAAATTCGTACCATTCACCGTAAGCAAATTTAATCGAAAAGGACCCGGCGGCAGTCAAACGGCTGTCACCGGGTCCTTTTCTTATTTCTGTTTGCACCGCGTTATTTTCACTTTCCATCCGCAGCGTTATGCGGCAAGGAACGGCAAGCTTTTTCCAGCGGCGGGAAATCCACAGGCGTGCCGGTAAAGGTGCGGTCCGTAATTTCCTTTTCCACATAAAATACGCCATCGTATTCCGCAACAATCACAAATTCCGTTCCACAGATCGGTGCGTGATCATAGGCAAAATACAGTGTGTACCAGCCACTGTTGGTATTTTTCTGAAAAGTCTTTGCCGCCGGGTCTTCTTCCTTTTTGGCGATGGGATTCTCATAATCTATATTGGAGCGTTCCTCCTTCGCCTCTTGTGCGCGATATTTTTCCTCCTTCAACGCAGCGCAGTAAGCCACAACCTCCGGGTCATGGATGAATTGCCCTCTACTTTCTCCGCTACTTGGGCTTACCAGAACGGAAGTGATCTGATTTCGGCTCATTTGATCCATGCGCCGAGCGGAAAGCCGCGTGTACAGAATGTGATCCCGAAAGGCGGTACTGTACAAATAGTCGCCGTTTGGGTCATTCTCCAGCGTATAATAGGCACGAGAAAGCACCACACGCGGCTTGTAGCTGACCCGATGATCGGTTAAAAAATTGCAGTATTCACCGGCGAGACCGTCCATGCGATAGTAGGTACTGCCGTTGTATTCCACCCAGGTCACCGAGCCGCCTTCCCGGTGCTCCTTCACCTGATACCCAACAGCGTAGCACCAAATCGCCACACCTGCAACGCACACGGCCATCACAGCCATAAACACGATAAGCGATAATTTGCCGATTTTGATTTTGGTTTTCATAGGCCCCTCCCATATCATTTGGATCTACAATTCAATATTTTTCTCTATTTTCCAGTATAATTTCAACATTGTGATACAGTTTGTGAAATATTTCCAATAAGTTATGTAAAATGTATTGACAATCTCGCTAAATATGTGTAAGATATACACAGAATGATTGCTTGAGCAGTCATTCGACACCTGAAAAGGGAAATGAAAAGGAAAGGGCGGCGTACCGTGCGCGTTTATTCTCTTAGAACGCGCGCTCTGTACACCCGACCCACACCGTAACGGTGCGGGGAAGAGCAGGTCGTAAGGCCTGCTCTTTACTTTTGCATAATCAGCTTTTGCATAACAAGGAACCGTCCCCTGTTCTACTTAATACCATTAATTTTGCAATGCGCTTATTTTCTCTACTTTGACTTGTAACGATATAGCAGATAATAAATCCGAGTTCAAATCATTGACTGAAAGAATACAGCCGTGCATACCACTACAAATCACAACTGACTTGATATCATCTAACACAATGAACCCGCAAACAATCTCTCTAGCGAACAATATACTTACTTGTTCAAGTTGAAATTTATCAATTATTTTAGTGAATTTTCCTTGAGTTTCCTTAATAAAATCAAGGCTAAAATTCACATCACTGCTATTCTGAAACGGGTAACTGTTTTCGATGGATGCTAAAAAATCATAATATATATACACATTACTTATACGAGATAGGTATTTAATGAATTCTTTGAATGAATTTTCCGCATTATAATATTCATTTTTATCAATTTTGCCATCAAGATATTCCTGAAAGAAGATTTCTCTATAGTCTTCTTCGATTTGATATTTTTCTGTATCAAAAAAATAACGAACTAACTTTGTATTATAAATATTCTTAATTTCATTAAATTCTATTGGATTTTGAATATTAAGATATTCTGAAGAATATATATATTCCTCGATATCATTCAAATTGACATCCTCATTACTAACCTTATTCCAAAATTTATTAATCTGCCAAGACACTACCATCAGCTCCTAACGAGGCTATTCTGTTGCGTAACAAGGAACCGTCCCCTGTTCTATATAGTTTGATTTGTTAGCGCTTATGACCTAAAGTGGACGAAATTTGAATCTACAGAACTAATTTCGAAATTAGAAATGCAAACAGCCAGAGTACACCTATTATAGATGAAAACATGAGAATGGTTTTAAATGTTTGCCGCCCCGTCTTTGCCGGAAAGAGATCTAAATAGGCAGCGAAAAGAATAATTAATATGGTTGATATACTGCCAAGTATTACCAGAATTATTTTTCCAACAATTTTTCCAATCATCTGTTATCACCTAATCAAGAATAAAATCATAGCTCCATTTGCAGAATTTTAAGCCAAATCTAATACCCGCTCTTTTAAGCGGTTTCCATAAAACAGGGGACGGTTCCCTGTTCTACATCCCCTGCTTTACAACTTATTCCATGTATCAATAACCGCTGTGGCATCGGCAACGAAATTCTCCTTAGCATACTGTATTTTATAATTCTTGCCTTGCTGGATCTGACAAGTCGCGTAAATATATGTATCATTCTTGCTTTGCAGCACTAAATGATACGCCATTACATTGTCATCCTCGCCCTCCGGTTGACCGTAATATAACATATACGCACCGATTTTCTCTTGATTACTTAATGTAAAATCATCATCTGAGCGATCACAAATTTTATTCTGCACAAACCCCACATTACTCTTTGCATAATAACCATAAAATGAAATGCTGCTATCTTTCATGTTATCTGGTGTGTATTCAACAAAAACATTTCCTAACCGACCAAAACAATTTTGCTCTAAAACCACATCGGAAATGTGGTTCGGCAAATCAACTCCATTGTCATTTAGGCCAACTTCTTCATCTAAGGCACTCGGTCCTTGCTTTTCCAACGCATCACATATAGCGGTAACGGTTAGCGGTGAAGCGAGCGTTTTGTCCGATTCTGTAGTCAAAAATGATAATGTAAACACAAATGGAGCGATGAACACAAACACAATGGGAAGAATGATTCTCGCAGATGAAACAAGGTAATGCTCACTCCCTTTTTGTTTCTGCCGAATTGCAGCAACCAAGAAGCCCACAAGAATGAAAATATACACAAGACAAATAATGACTAATCCGATGAATATTCCGAATTGAGCAAGATCAAAATTGAATGCAGAAACAAGCGGTGTGTTTATGGGCATAATTTGCGCGTACCAAATAACTGCACCCAAAACAGCAAGTGTCAATATCAGCTGAATACTATAGCTGATAATATATTTGTTCTTTTTCATAACTTTTTCACCTTTCCCGGTTTTACATCTTTCTCATACGCCCTATCTCTCAGATAGCAAAATAAATACAGAGTTTGCGGTTCTATTTTAACAGATAAATGGTGTTCTGTAAAGTGAATTCGACAGAGCAGAAAAAAGGCCCCTCGCATCTTGCGAAGAGCCTTTGGTGCCGATGGCGGGGGTCGAACCGGGTAATACAGAGAACCGTCCCTTGTTCTACATAAATATAAAATTGAGCGTATAACCTTACTTTGTAAATGATCGAGATAGAGTGGTATACATTTTGGTATACATTTTATCGTAAAGCAGGGTAAAACAGCGTAAGATTCGCACAAATGTGTTCATTGGAAAAGGGCATAAAAAATCCCCTAAAATAGCCAAAAATCGGCGATTTTAAGGGAAATTTACTGGTGATCCATCGGAGATTCGAACTCCGGACACCTTGATTAAAAGTCAAGTGCTCTGCCAACTGAGCTAATGGATCGCATCCGCCCCCTAAGGGGCGCTGGCTGGGGAGGCGGGATTCGAACCCACGCGTGAGGGAGTCAAAGTCCCTTGCCTTACCACTTGGCGACACCCCAATGGTTACGGGCGTTATTCAAAAAAAATGGGGTGGGATATCGGATTCGAACCGATGACCTCCAGTGCCACAAACTGGCGCTCTAACCAACTGAACTAATCCCACCATATATTGGCGCGCTTGAAGGGACTCGAACCCCTGACCCACTGCTTAGAAGGCAGTTGCTCTATCCACCTGAGCTACAAGCGCAAATTGGAGCATCCCTTGCTGGAGCGGGTGATGGGAATCGAACCCACACGACCAGCTTGGAAGGCTGGGATTCTACCATTGAACTACACCCGCAGATGCAACGGTCATTATTATAGCCAAACAGGGGCGAACTGTCAAGGGATTTTGAAAAACTTTTTTCTTTTTCAATGCCCTTTTCCTAAGTGCGTATTTATTTTATACCATATTTTACACCAAGATGCAAGGGAAATCAGCCAAAAGTCTTTTGTTTTCTCCCCGAGATTCTCTCGTTAACCCCTATCTTCCTGTCGCTTAGCCATTTTCTAAAGTAAAAGAATGACAGCTGCGTGTTGCGGTAAGCCTTTCATCCATGATTCATTTGCTACACGGGGATTTTCTTTCATTGAATCTTTTTATTTTTATCCTCTTTCTATTGACAGCGGATAAAGCCTATGGTAAAATTTAATCAGTTAGTTGTTGCTAACCGTTCGCTTGAGAAAACAATGGCACAAATTGAATTTCAAAATGTGACCAAAAACTGGATATGGTAACCTGGCTAAAAGGCGTGGAATAATCCCCTATTTATCGTAAATACTTATAGCCGACGGGCAATACCGTCGGCTAAGATTTGAAAAAGCGGTTAGTGCTTACTAACTACGAAGGAGCATTTATGCTGGAGCAATACCTCATCAACCACTGCGCGCCCACTTTGGCGTCGCTGAAAACCGCCAATCTGTTCAACTGCACTGCGGAGAACCCAACAGCGTTGCAAATGGCCGTTTCCCGCTGGCAGGCGCTACTGGCGCCAAAGGGTGTTGAACTGCTGCTCCTGCGGGAAAGCGGCAATCGGGCGCTGGTATATGTGTACCGTCCGGATCGGCTGGCCCGCGACCTGCAACAGCCGGGGGTGGCGGCATTTCTCGCCCACTGCGGCTATACCGGCACGGCTCCGGCTGCCTGCCTTGATGTGTTAAGGCGCAAGCTGGCAGTCAGCAGCGACTTTCCCCATGAGATCGGCCTGTTTTTAGGCTATCCCCTGGGCGATGTGATCGGCTTTATTGAGAACCACGGCCAAAACTGCCTTTGCAGCGGGGTTTGGAAAGTTTATACCAACCCGGAGGCTGCCGCCGGTGCCTTTCGTAAATTCAGCAAATGCACCCGCGTATATCGCCGTTTGTTCTTTGGCGGGCAGCGGAATGTGGAACAACTTACAGTAAAAAGTGCTTAATATTTTTAGTTACAGAAAGGAATTTATTATGAAAAAAATCGCGATCGTATATTGGAGCGGCACAGGCAATACGGCTCAAATGGCAGAGGCTGTGGCAGAGGGCGCAGGCGCTGCCGGTGCGCAGGCAAACCTGTTCACCCCCTCTGACTTCTCCCCTGCCCGGGTCAAAGACTATGACGCCATTGCTTTTGGCTGCCCGGCCATGGGCGCAGAGCAGTTGGAGGACTTTGAATTTGAGCCGCTGTTTCTGCAATGCGGGCCGGAACTGAACGGTAAGGACATCGCCCTCTTTGGTTCCTACGGCTGGGGCGACGGCGAGTGGATGCAGACCTGGGAGGACCAGTGCAAAGAGCTGGGTGCCCACCTGGTGAGCAACAGCGTCATTGCCAATGAGGCACCGGACGATACCGCCCTTGCTGCCTGCCGTAACCTGGGCGCCGCCCTGGCGTAATACCCCTATAAATGCAAACAGACCCGGTACAGATCTCTGTGCCGGGTCGTGTTTTTATTGATCCCCATTCGGATCAAGCATTTCAATTTCGTGCTGAAAATACTGCTCTTGGAAATTTACTGCCTTTTTGATCTCGTCCGGTGTAAAAGTGACACCGGTTGGCGCAGCAATCCATTTGTCCTCCACATCATCCAGCCGATGAATGACCGCGATCACGCGCCCTTTGTATTTCTCCACCAGCTCGTTTACGCCCAGCAAATATACAACCACTTCTTCCCCATCTGCACTGAAAACATGCGGCACATAGCCATAGTTCACCGGGTAGATCATATCCGTGTGCTTTGGGTGATGACTGCCAAGAGGACGATCAATCAGAATATCTACCATTTTGCCAAGGAGCATATCGGATAAAGCACGGCGCAAAACAGACCGGATAAAGGATTGCTTACCCTGCACATAGTCCTCTCTGCCGCTGTCCTTAGGCAGCTTGGCCGCCAGCACCAACTTTAGGCGCTCGTACGCTCCGGCTGCGTCCGGGTGGGTGCGCAGATAGTCCCGAAACAGAATGTAATTCTGCCAGTCCACGCTGCCGGTGCGCACAATATGGATAAAGTGGGTTTGCAAGTCTCCGGAACCGTCATAATAACTACCGCTAGCAAACAGCAGCTGACCCCGCACCCCCGCCTGTGCATTAGGACGGTAATAGAACCCGGCGGCACGCAGCTGTTTCTCATAGGCCAAGAGCGCGTCAAAATCATCAACCGCAACGGCAATATCAAGAATCGGCTTTGCCTGTATCGTGGGAATGGCCGTGCTGCCGACATGAGCCATCTCCACCGCAACCGGCCCAAGAATTTGGCGCAGCCGTGCCATGGTCGCCTGCGCCTCCGTCTCCCATGCCTTTTCGTGGGGGTACAGCGCCACCGCCCCGCGTTTCAGTCCAAGCATTTGTAACCTCCTATCTTTTGCATTGTCCCTATGCTCTATGTTTGTTATGAAAAATAAGATTGAAATCAATCCAAGAATATTCACATTTTCCCTTGACAATACATTTCACATAGTGTATTATATACACATACTGATTGGTTGGACGGTTATTTGACACCGAAAACAGAAATGAAAAAAGAAAGGGCAGTGTATCCGGCGCGTTTTATCTCATTCATTTATTCTCTCTCTTTCGCGCGCCGCATTCAAACCCCCACCGCATCGATCGGTGCAAGGGAAGAGCAGGTCTCACGGCCTGCTCTTTTCTTTTGCGAGACAAGGAACGTCCCATGTTTTACTCTTCATCTTCATTTGGCATAGCATAATCTTTAATTTCCTGCTTTGTAGCTCTGCGCCATTTTACAGATTGAGTCTGCTCGTATTTATCAATTCGAACTTTAATTTGCAATTTGTTATCCGCTAATGCCTTGTAGATTTCATCGTCTGTTAGATCTTGAGGCACCTGCAAAGTCACAATTTCTGAATTACCGCCACCACCAGGTAATAAGCTGTAAGAGCCTCCTACAAACGAATCAAAGGCCTCTGAGACCGTATTGGGGTATTTCGTTATAAACTGTGCCGTAATATCGTCAATGTCATAGCTTGTATGATTTTCAACAAAAATCATGTAGGAAACTGGCTTACATCCAGAGTCGACTTCGTACCCATTATTTATATACCGATAGTTTGTACCTAAATATGCGCAAGAGGCTTCCAAGCCAGACAAATTTACACTTGTCAGCGGCTTATCTTCAGACTGCACATTATCCGCAAAAATGCCAACTCCGCCTAACAAAACAATCACTACTACACCGCATATAAGCGCACGGACAACTTTGTTCACACCATCGCCTCCCCTATTACTTCAATATGCAAATATAAATTATTGCGTTTTTATGGCCGCTAAAATAAGCTCTAAGTCCGTACTTCATATTTTTGCCATGTCGGGGGTTAGAGTGGCCAAAATTCAGGAGACGGTCCCCTGTTCTATTGTTCCACATATTTGCCTTGTATATTTATATTCAATCCCTCGACTTGCGGGGATTCATCATCAGTATATAGCACTGCACGGAAAAGAATTTTTTCATTCTTTAACGCTTCGTTGATTTTGGGTTCAGTATCCAGTGACTTGTTCACAAAAATATACGCCTCTACCGAATCTGAAGTATGCGGATCAATGGTATATAAAGCAGGCGGATCAATATCAATGGCATCTTCTTCATACATAATCTGACTGTCTTTATATGGAACAAAATTCAAGCAAGCCAAATTTCTGGAAGAGCCATTATTTATTGTGCAGACAATCTTGATCATATAATACCCGTCTTTTTCCAACTCCACCTTTGGAATACCGTCAGATGAATAGGCATTATTGCGCTTTTGCCAATCAAAATCACTGTCTTTGGCAATATCTTTATATTTTACGGTGGCCGTGACTAAATTTGCGTCATCATCTTTGTCTTTTGTTGCACAGGCTGTGAAGACCCCAACGATCAACAGCAAGACAAGAAATAACGATACACTTCTTTTTAGCAAAACAATCATCTCCTTATACTAAAATGCATAAAACTGGGTACGGTCCCCTGTTCTATACCCTGTTCTACCTTTAACCTTCAATCAATAAAGGGACATCATTGTCGAAAGTTAAACAGTATCGCTTGTTTTTGCGCATCGGTACAACAACCACATTCTCTTTCTTCCATTCAAAAGCCAAATATGTATGGAATGAGAGCTTTGCATTTGAAAACCTTTTCAATGTCGTGATTTGTTCTTTATCAAAAGAATAATAAATCAGGTACTTTTTAAAAGGACATTTGCCAAAGGAAAAGCACATAAAACTTCCAAGATCTGTAGAAAATCTAACTGATATAAGGATTAATTCACATCTTATAGAGTCCAATACTCTTGAACTAACCGTGCCATTGTCAAGCTGAATTTTGCAGTAGCAATAGTCAGAACTGGAATTACGGTATAAAAAAACCGCATACGGAAAAGCAACCTCATATTCTAATGCCGAGACAATATCTGTAATGCAATATAACTCCTCAAATGTGAATTTTGGCAATGTAAGAACATAAATAGTGTAACTCGTCATATCAGAACTTGCAGATATACACAGAACTTGCCAATTGTTTAATCGCGCCATACTATAAAGCTGTTCATCTTTTTTAAAATGCAACTTGTGAACTAACTGACCACTGTCAACATCCGTTACATAAAGAGAAGAACATCTGTCAAACCCAAACGCAGACACTTGGTAACAATCTATTAAGACTTTTTGCTCTGGCAAAGAATTGATTTTCATACCTGTTATCACTCGCTATCCTATACTTTTGCGATACAAGGAACCGTCCCCTGTTTTACCCTGCTCTATTCCAATTACACTGCTCCTTAAATCAACAGTAAAATCTACATCAGCCGGAATATATATCTACAGTCTTAGGGCATTTTTGTTTATTAAAAATATACTATATTTTGATCGCGATTTTTACAAATTGAATTAGCCTTATTATAAATAAAATAAAAAATGTTATAAAAACAAATGCAGCAATTATGACGAAAATAATATCTTCATATTCATTATTTTTTATATTATTTATATCCGCTAATGAGCCAACGCAAAACAACAGCCCGGCAATGCCAATAATGCCATATTTAACCAGCAAAGCGAATAAGCAAGAAAAGCACAACGCTAATTTATGTATCCTGTTAACGCATTTATATTTATTGTCAATTAATTTTGTAGATTTTGCTGTCAGACAACGCAGTTTTAATATACTGTTTTCTATATATAAATCATCACAAATTTCAATAATTTGTTTTTTGTTATTAATCTGTCCGACAGTTACATTTGTTTTCAAATATGAAAAATACTTAATTTCAAATTTTAAATGGGCTAAATCAATGCTGTTAATCGAAATTTCTTCTTTTATTCTTTGAAGAAAAGGTTTTTCATTGTTGACATTATTTATTTCAATTACAGTTGATTCAATGAATGTAAGTTTTTCTGATTTGTATGGCGGTATGCAAATATTGTTATTGTTAAAACTTACTTTAATTGTTTTATCAGTATTATTTCGTACTTCAGTTATCATAAAAATCAGTACCTTGGTATTGTTATAAATCCGTCTAAAATGCAGGGACAGTTTCCTGTTTACACTTTTCTCATGTTTCTCATACGCCCTATCTCACATATAGCAAAATAAATACAGAGTTTACGGTTCTATTGTAACAGAAAAAGGGTGTTCTGTAAAGTTAATTCCAAAGAGCAGAAAAAAGGCTCTTCGCATTTTGCGAAGAGCCTTTGGTGCCGATGGCGGGGGTCGAACCCGCACGGTATCGCTACCACTGGATTTTGAGTCCAGCACGTCTGCCAATTCCATCACATCGGCGTATTCTATTGTATTAAGCCCGAAACGGGGGCTGTACCGGCCAGCTTGGTGCTGGTAACCGGACTTGAACCGGTACGGTGTTGCCACCGAGGGATTTTAAGTCCCTTGCGTCTGCCGATTTCGCCATACCAGCACATAGCCCTAATATAATAGAATATTCCGCCGAAAATGTCAAGGTATTATTGCAAATTTTCTTTGATTTTTTGATAAATTTCAATCGCTTTGAACCGCACGGCATAACCGTCGCCGTTCTCGATCAAGCGCACCTCATCCTCGTCAAGATATGCGGACAGATCCTCCTTGGTACAAGCAGACAGGCACACTGCCGGAAACAGCACGCACCACCAGTTATGCCCCGCCCCTGCGCCAATCTCAATCTTAAGGGCGTTATAATACCCGGCGGGTAAAGTCACATTCTCATACACCCGCGTATTGAAATACTCCCGCACAACTCGGGCGGTGACTTGATAATTGTAGCCTTCCTGCCGAATCCGCTGCCGAGCGATCTCCGTAATGCGCTGCAAGTTGTTCTCCGCCGCCTGTTGGGCTTCCGTTACCGATTGGCAGTCGGAGAAGAAAGTGCAAGCCTGCAGCACATCGTCCCGCACCAGCAGCTTTAAGTCCTGGTCCGCCTTGGTGTCGGAATTGGCCAAAATATGCAGGCGAAACACATCCTCGCTCACCCGCTCACCGGTCTCCACCAGCGGGGCGAAGCAGGCGGCAAACAAGCAAAAAGAGAGAAATAATGCGGAAAATAAGTATAGTTTTTTCATATAAGAAAACCTGCCTTTCAAAAAGAGTGTTGGCAGGTTTTGGTATTTTTATACAGGGGCAAACAGACTGCCGGTCTGCGTTGGCGCATACTTGCCGCCGGACAGTTCCGTCAAAGCCGCTGCAAAGGCCGGGAGCCGTGTTTCTTCCATGGTATAGGCCAGGGTGACCGCTGCGCCAAAGTCCGCGTTTTGCACCCGTGCGCCGTGGTCGGCCAGCAGATTGTTCACCCGCTCATAATAGCTATAATCCACCGTCAGCTCCATGGCGGCGCAAGGCGCCATGGTCACCACACCGGCAGCCTCCAGCGCCAAAGAACAGGCGTGAGAATAGGCGCGCACCAGTCCACCGGCACCCAGAAGGATGCCGCCAAAATACCGGGTCACCACCACGCACACATCCTGCACTCCGCTTTTCAAGAGTACATCCAGCACCGGCATACCGGCAGTACCGCCCGGCTCACCGTCATCCGAGGAACGCTGAACGCCGGAACGCAGCACAAAGGCAGGCACATTATGGGTAGCGTCCCAATGCCGCTGGCGAATACCGGCGATAAAGGCGTTGGCCTCCTCTACCGTATGCACCGGCGAAGTGTAAGCGATAAAGCGGGATTTCTTCTCCACAAACTCGTCTTCTGCCGGCTCTAATATGGTTTTATATGGCTTTTCCATACCATCACCTACGAAAAAAGGGCAACGCCCAAGCGTTGCCCGTCTTTACTTGATTAGCCCTTCTTAGCGAATCTCTTGTTGAATCTGTCTACACGGCCGCCGGTGTCCACCAGCTTCTGTTTGCCGGTATAGAACGGATGGCATTTGGAACAGATATCGACTTTCATATCGCCCTTTGTGCTCTTAGTCTCAAAAGTAGCGCCGCAGGCACACTTTACTGTGCAAGTATCGTAGTTGGGATGAATTGCGTCCTTCATTACTGTCACCTCTTTACCAATTAGTCATAATGCTTTGATATAGTACCACATCTTGTGGCAAAATGCAAGCATTTTTTTAATTTATTTATATTCGCAGGGTTTAGACAAACAAAACGAATACAAATACACCGCGTGCACCGGTTTTTGCAGGGTGCGAGCCACCGCGGTTTTATAAAACATCAGCTGCTGCCGGTAGCGCGTCAGCAGTTCTTCTTCCGTTTTCACCCGGTCGGTTTTATAGTCCAGCAGCACCAAACCCTCCGGCTCCTCAAACACGCAGTCCGCAATGCCCTGTACAAAGACCGGATCGTCTGCGTCCACCTGTTCCAGTGCGCGCACCGGCAGAAATGACGCCACTTTCAGCTCTCGGTAAACCGCCTTGGCGCCGAACACCCGGGCACCAAACGGCCCGGTAAAGAAAGCGGTCAGTTTTTGCCGATCCAAGGCGTGCGCCTCCTCCGGTCGCAGATACCCGGCACTTTGCACTCGGGCGATCTCCTGCTCTAAATCTGCACGCGCGGCGGCGTAGTCGCAATACTGCATAAAGGTGTGCATGGCTGTACCCTTCTCGGCCGGAGTCAGGCCGTCCGGCTGCAAAAAGGCCGGCACGGACCGAGCAACATACGCACCGGTAAACACAGCCTCATCCAGTGCGGAAGCGTTGCGCTTGCCACTGACTTTTGACAGTGCCGCATAAGGATAAGTATAATCCAGCTTTTCCCGGATCTGCTCAACGATGCGCGGATCCGCCGCCGTTTCCCTTTCTGCCGTCTGCACCGGCGCTTCCGTCTCCGGGGTGTGGAACACCACTTGCAGGGCAAAGTCTGCCGGGTGCACCGGCACCTCCACCGTCGCCATCTCTCGAAGGGCGCCGCCGTCCGGGTGACACAGCGCCGACATCAGTAGAAAATCGCTGTCATATTGCAATTTAGAGCACAAATGAGGCAAGGGCTTGCCCTGCTGCATATAGGCGGCCAGAGTCTTGACTCGGCTTTCCAAGCTACGCACGCTGGCAAAAGAGATAAACTGGCTTTTGGCGCGAGTCATGGCCACATACAGCACCCGCAAATTCTCGCTCATAGCAGCCAGGCGGCTCTCTCGCTTGACCACTTCCAGCGGCAGGGTTGGATAATCAAAATACCCCTCCTCCTGGTGGCACTTGGTTGCCAGTCCAAGCTGCGGGTGCAGCAGCATTTTGCCGGTCAGATCCTGCATATTGTACTTGCGCCCGGCGCCTGCCAAAATGCACACCGGGAATTCCAGACCCTTGGAGTGGTGCACACTCATAATTTTGACTGCGTTCTCGTCTGTAACGATCACCGGCGCGCTGTCCGTTTTGCCGTCGCCGCGGATCATACTGTCCACATAGCGCAAGAACGCCGCCAGCCCCAGTCCCCCGTTTTGGTCGAAACGCCCGGCAATGGAAAGAAAAGTCTCCACATTCTCCTGCCGCTGCTGACCGTCGCCCAAGGCGCGAATAAACGCAAACAGACTCTTGTCCCGAATCAGGCGGCGAATAAACGCCTCAACCGGCATGGTCACCGCCAGTTTTTTGTAAAAAGACAGATCCTTTCGCAGCGCAGCGCAGCAAGAGCGACAACTGTTGTCCGGGTGGAACACGGCAGAATAGAATCGACCGTAACCGGCAGTCAGCTTGATCTCTGCCAGCTCATCTTCCGTAGCGCCGTAAATGGGAGAGGACAACACTGCCAAAAGCGGAATATCTTGCATGGGGTTGTCAATCACCTGCAAATAAGACAGCAGCAGACGAATTTCGCCATTCTCAAACAAGCCGGTGGCGTTGTCGCAGACCACCGGAATATGCAGATCTTGCAGTGCCTGGGCATAGTCTCCGGCATGCGCGCGCATACTGCGCATTAAGATGGCAAAATCTCCATACCGCAGCGGCCGCCGGCTGTCGCCGTCCTGCACCGTCTCACCGCTTTGCACCTTTTCTGCGATCAGGCGCGCCACCGCCATGGGTTCGTCCATCACATGATCCTTGCCGGAGACAGCGTCTAAAATATGCAGTGCCGCGTGGGGCACAGAGTCCGGTGGCGTACTGTCAAAGGGGTTCAAATACTCGCTTTGGGTGTAGTCTAACTCCCCCACCCTGCGGGTCATAAACAAAGAGAATACTTGGTTCACATAAGCGCACACACCGGCGCGGCTGCGAAAGTTTTTATCCAGCGTAATGGAAGCCGGGAACGCCGGGTGCAGCCGATTGTAAGGGGTGTAGCTGTCTTTCTTTGCCATAAAGATCTGGGGCATGGCCAGACGGAAGCGGTAAATGCTCTGTTTCACATCGCCCACCATGAAGCGGTTGCCGCCGTTGGATAGAAAGGCAAAAAGCCGATCCTGCGCCTCGTTGGTGTCCTGATACTCGTCCACCAAAATCTCCGCATAGCGCTCTTGCAACTGGCGGCCCAGTGCCGTTGCCTGCACTGTACCGTCGGCGGCTTTTTCCATCAATAGATCAATAGCAAAATGCTCAATGTCTGAGAAAGCGTAACCACCCAGCTCGTCCTTTTTCTCTCGCACCAGGCGCTCCACCGCCTGCACAACACGGAGCAGCGCCCGGTAGATTGGGTACAAATCTACGGTATCCTGGGCGTAATCGGCACTGTCAGACACCAAAAAGATCTTAATATCCTTAGTAATAATCGTTTTATAGATATCACGATTGGCAGCTAAAGCCGCCTTGACCTCCGGATCGATATCCTTACGCACCCGTGGCATATTGGCGAACGCAACCGGGAAGCCCTGCTTCATAAAAGCGTCCCAGCCGCTGTGCAGCAGACTTTGCAAGTGAGCGATCAGTTGCCGATCATCGGCAAGCATCTCTGCATATTTATCGTAGGCCGGTTCAGGAGGCAGTTGCCCTACCGACTGTTTCACAAGGGCAGCGGCAGTCTCCAGCATTTCCTCCACCTGGCGCTTTAGCACAGGATACCAAGGCGAATCCATCAGCGGCACTGCCGGATCGTAAGCGGCCACAGCTTGCTCCAACCAGTCAAAGGGAAAGGCTTGGGCATTCATAAACCGCATCAATTCTTTAATCAGCCCAAACAGATCCCTGTCCTTGTCCGGAGTTGTGAACGCCTCTGTCAGATGCAGAAAGTCCGGATCGGCCTCTTCGTAGAATTCCGTTAGCACGGTATCAATGGCTTCTTCAAACAGACGGTCATTTTCATTCTCGTCCAGCAGGCGGAAGTCCGCCGCCAGATTCAGAGAAAAAAAGTTCTCACGCACCAGCTTTAGGCAAAATGCGTCTATGGTGCAAATATCCGCACCGCTGAGCAGGGACAGCTGGCGCTTAGCGTTGGCATTCCCGGGATCTGCCGCCAAAATTTGGCGCAGCCGTACGGAGAGACGAGAACGCATTTCTGCCGCAGCCGCGTTGGTAAAGGTAACGATCAGCAGTCGGTCAATGTCTACCGGGTGCCCCGGGTCGGTAATACACTTGCTGACCCGCTCAATCAGCACAGCCGTCTTGCCGCTGCCGGCAGCGGCGCTCACTAAGATATTGCCGCCCCGGGCGTCAATGGCATCCTGCTGGGCATCTGTCCACTTAGGCATGGCTCTCCCCCTCCTTTTCCAGTTCTGCCAGCACGGCGCTGTCTGTTTGGTCGTCATAAGTGCGTGGGGTTACGCTCTTTTTGAACGCGCAGACCGAGGCAAAATCGCAGTATTCGCAGGTTTTGTCATGGTCCTTAGCCTGTACCGGGTGCTGGCCGATTTGACCGTTTTGCAGGGCGTTGCCCATATCCGCCACCAACGCTTCGATCTTTCGCTGAAGCAGCCCCAGCTGTTCCAAGCTGGCAAGGGAGCCGCCCACGCCGCTTTTTTTCAGCCGTACAGGAATGTACTTGCCAGCCAGATCGTGCTCCATGGCCGCCGGAATGTCGCAATCCGGGTTGGTAATCACTATGCCGTTCATACCGAACGCCTTGTCCTCCTGACCGGCAATATCCCTCTCCGCACTGCTTTTAGTCTCCACTGTCATCACACTGCGGGCAGCGTGCATATACAGTACCCCGGCAGGCACACCCGCATAGGGATTGCTGTCGTCGGCGCATACATTAAACAAATATAAGAACATTTGCAGGTTCAGCCCGTTAACAATATCTGCCAGACGAAAGGCCTTGGCGCCGGACTTGTAGTCTACCACGCGGACGAACTGCTGACCGTCCTGCTCCAATACATCCACTCGATCCACAGATCCGCGAATGCGCAGGCTGCCGCCATCCTGGAGCGGGATCACCTTGGAATGCACCGCGCCGTCCACATCAATGGGCAGTTCAAAGGCCTTGGCCTCAAAATCGCTCTCGGCGAACTCCCCTGCCAAGCGGCACACCACATCCACCAGCATTTTGGACAGGCGGCGGAAGTTGTAGCGGAAGCGGAAGGGCATATCCGACGGATCGCCCATCTCTTCCTTAAAATACTGTTCAATATAGCCGTCCACCAGGGCGGTAATCTGCTTTCTGTCATAGTTGGGCAGTTGCTTGGTGCCCACCTCAGACAGCAGTTTTTCCAGCACATAGTGGATCAGCGTGCCCCGCTCCATAGGATTGATCTCCGCCTTTTGGCGAGGCTGTGCCCCCAGCCCGAATTTGCAGAAGTAGCGGTAGGGGCAGTTGTAATAATCCTCAATGCGGGAGGCGGACAGCACCATATCCTTGCCAAACAGTTTGCGTGCAGTGGCAGTATCTTTGATCATCGGTGTACGGTTCTCCGCCAGCGCCTGTACCGCCGCATACTGCGGCTCGTCGCTGAAATAAGCACGCAGCGCCACGAAGAACGGATCCGTGCTGTCATAAAGACCGGACATCAGTTCAAAGGCATTTTGCGGTGTATCGACCAGATTCAGACCGTTTGCCGGGTTCCATTTTTCTACGGTCAGATTCGGGAACAGCGCCTGTATGCCGGTGACAATGGCCGACGGTGCGTCTGCCCGCCCGGTAGCAGTATAGGTAACAAACAGCCGCTCCCGAGGGGCGCTCACCGCCTTATAGGCAAAATACCTCTCCTGTAAATTCAGAATTTCGCCAAAGGAATACAACTTAAAATCATGCGCCGCCAGTTGCTTGCGCTCATTGTCGCTGAGCAGGCCGCCACTGGTGACCGTTTGGGGAAATTCCCCTTCGTTGGCGCCCAGAATAAACAGCGCCCGCGGGTTGTTGAACCGCATACGATCCGCCTGGCCCACCTGCACATTGTCAAGCCCCATTGGGATCTCGCCCAGGTCCTCCGTATGGGTCACAAGCGCATAGAGGGCACAATAATCCTTCAACGCCATGGGCTTCTCCGGCAGCACCGTTGCCAGCTGGTCCAAAATGCGCATCAGCACATCCCAAGTGCGCCCCTGCTCCTCTGCCAGCGCAGACGCGCCGTCCTGCGCAAGTCCTGCCGCCAGCTGTTGCAAATGCTTATCCGCATGGTAGGCTTTTATGGCCTCAAACAAAGCGGTGCTGATCTGCCGCGGTGTGGCGCCATGCACTTTCTTTTGGAACGCCAAGAGCGGCTCCATCAAGCTTTGCCGCAGGGCGTTGATCCGTTCCAACTGCACCCGGTCGCTATCACTAAGCGCACCGGCAAAGCCCTTGGGCGACTTGTCAAACGGTCGCTTCCAGGCAGCACCATTGATGCCCCAGGTATACACATAATTTTCTGTACGGTGCAGATCCGGGCTGTCGGACACATCGGTCAGGCCGGTTTTGATCAGACTGAACAGATCGTCGCTACGCCAGCCGTAGATCACAGATCGCATCAGATACATAGGAAAGACCAAGATCGGCTGGGCGGTCACCGGCTGCCGTTCGTCAGCATAATACGGCACGCCGTATTTTTCAAAAGCTGACGCCAGCACCGGTGCATATTTTTCCCGGTCACGCATAGTTACAGCAATTTCCCCGGCACGGTAGCCACAGCGCAGCAAACCCTTTATCTGTAAGGCCAAATCATTGCAGGCATCCGTCACGGTAGAAGCTGCATACAGGCGAATGTGCTCCGCTGGGATCTCCGTCTCCGGCGCTTGGTCGGCAAAAATATACTGCTCTACCCGGCGCAGATCCGCATAATCCGTGCGGCAGTTTTCGCTGAGCTGCAACGCGTTGGTAGGCACGCCCGCCTTGTGGGCAATGCGCTGCAAAATGCCTGCCGTCTCATTCACATAGGCAAACAGATCGTAGCCGTCTCCGGTACCAAAGGAGTCGCTGTCCAGTGCAATATAAACCGCCTTAGCCTCAGCAATAATCCGCTCCAAAATCTTATATTCCTGGGCTACAAAGCCGTTAAATCCGTCTAAAAACACGGTTTGACCGGCAAAGTAGTTTTGGTCCTTGATTTGGTCATACAAGCGAGTCAGTCGGTTCGCCGGATCCGCAAAACGGTCTCCAAGCAACGCCTCATACGCGGTCATAATACGCGAAAAGTCCCGCATTTTGCACCGCAGAATATCCGTATCCAGATCGTCCGCCGCCGCATATACCGCCGCACCGGACAGATTGCAGGACTTCATCTCGTCATAAATGCCGGTCATGGACTGCACAAAGGCCGCAGAACTGCCTTTCTTCTCAAACAACTCCAGATCCGGGCGCACTTGGTCAATGGCCGTTTTCATCAAAATGGCCTTGCCGCCCTTGGTCAGCGGTTTTCTGCCGTCGGCGCCGTACAAGCGGTCGCATTCATCACAAAGGCGCGAAAAGGAGAGACATCGAACGGCGTGCGCTCGTGCCTCCCCCAGTTGCTCCAGCAGACTGTACTCGCTGATAAACGAGTACTGCTCCGGTGTAATAAGAAGCACCTGTGTTTCTCCCCGGTCAATCTTGTCTGCAATGCGATTTCTTATATATTCGGTTTTGCCATACCCGGATCTGCCAAAAACAAGTTGCAGCATACAGGTCTCCTTTTATTTTTTGAAGCCGGAAAGATCCAGCTTATCAAAGCGGGTCAGGAATTGCGCAATCTCATCGGCTACCTTTGCGGCAGTACCCGCCACATCGTTCTCAATGTTCAAGGGCAAGATCGGATCGTGCACAGACAGGCGCAGCAAAAACCAGCCGCCGGGTAGGTTGATGCGCACGCCCTCATAATTCTCCGGCTCCACACTCCAATTCTCATGGTCGGCCGCGAATGCAGCCAACTGCGCCATCACATCTTCCCCATAGTCGTGAAAGTCCTCTAAGAGAATGGGCACACGGATCTCCACACTCTCTGCCGGGCGGTGCAGATCGGCCGTCAGGTCCTCAATGGTCTGACCCTCTCGGCGCAATTTGGCTGCCTTAATGACAATCTTCGTTGCCAAATAGGCGCCATCGTCCAGAAAATAATTATCTTTTAGCGCTGCGTGGCCACTGGTCTCAATAGCAAGGGCAGAGTCTACGCCGCTCTTGTTCAGTTCAATACTCTTGTCAATTACATTCTTATAGCCGCGACGATAGCGCAGCTGCTTGCCCCCCAGGTTCTGCTCAATAAAGGTACGCAGACCGTCGGAGGTCAGGCTGTCGGTCACCACTGTGGTGCCCGGGTGATCCTCCAGCACAATGGCCGCCGCCAAGGCAACCAGCGTGTTACGGTTGATCTCCTGCCCGGTAGCGCCAATGCAGCCCATACGGTCCACATCCGTATCAAATATCAGACCCAGGTCGGCGCTGCTGTCCAGCACCATTTTGGAGGCGGCATCAATAGCGCCTTTATTCTCCGGGTTTGGAATATGATTGGGAAACATGCCGTCCGGCTCCAGAAATTGACTGCCGCTTACATCGGCACCCAACGGCGCCAGCACCTGATCGGCGTAAAATCCGCCTACACCGTTACCGGCGTCCACCACAATGTGCAAACCCTCCAGCGGGCGGTCACCATTTTGCACGCCGTCCACAATCTGCCGGCGCAAAAGGGCGGCATAATCGTTCATAAAGGGCAGCATCACAGGTGCATTGTCAGTACCTGCCGGCACTTCCGCGTCATACGCCAGCTCCAAAATGGCGCTTACATCCTCCCCTTCCAGACCGCCACCTGAAGTAAAGAACTTCAGCCCATTTCGGTCAAAGGGATGATGGGACGCGGTGATCTCCAGCGCCGTTTGCACCGGCTCATTTTCTACAATACTCATAAACATAGAGGGGGTAGTTGCCAGCCCGCAGTCAAACACCTTGCACCCGCAGGCACAAAAAGCCGCCATAGCCGCCGCTGCAATGCGGGGAGAAGAAATGCGGCAGTCCTGCCCTACGGCAATGCCAAAGGTATCTACCTGCTCCTTGTCGCAATACCATTTATAGAAACCAACGCAGATCTTCTGCACCGTCTCGTCTGTCAGCTGCACACCGTGCTCCGCCGTTTCTACCGCCGTACCGCGCACATCTGTGCCGCTTTTCAGATGCAAGAATTCTTTTTTATTCATCATCAATCAATCCCTCCGACAGCATATTTTCGTATGCTTCTATAAAGATTTTATATAACGGAAATGCCGCGGCAAATCCGGCTTTTAACTCGTCGATCAGCGCAGTAGAGCCAATGTGCTCCAAGTTCCACCCGGTATAAGAGAACGACATGTCCTTTGCGTTCAAATAGGGCTGCAGCGCTTTGGGTGCATCCGGCACCCGGTCTTTTTTGTAGCTGTTATAGCAGGCAAAGTGCATACCTGCGTCTTCTGCCTGTTTGACTGCACGCGTCCACTTGCGAGGGTGGGCCAAAATCACCTTGCGCAGTTCGTCAAACTGGGCGGGCTTTTGCACAAAGAAACCCAGACCCATGGTGTAGCACACCGGCGAAAACTCGAACCAAAAAAATGGTGCGCAGGGGTACTGCTTCTTGTGTCGCCGCAGCATCAGCCACAGGTTCTCCCGATACATCATCTTGCTTTTGGAGCGACGGGTGTCTCTGCGAATGCGAGAAACAGTGTACACAGGATCCGTGTACATTTTATCGTCCAGCTGTGTCATCATCTCCGCCAGATCCAGCACGATTTGCCGCATGGGGATCGTGGCCAGCTGTTTTAATTCTTCCTTATGTTCTTCATAAAATGCCTTAGAATCGTTAAAGCGGTTTTCGCTGAGCAGCTCAATGGCTTTTGGGGTAATTCCGTTAAAATTTGTCATGCTTTAAGAGTCCTTTGCTTTGCATTTGCTGGGCTGCCAGTTCCGCACAGATCTTGGCGGAATGGAATTGCAGACCGCCTTGAATCCAAGCGTAATACGGCGGCCGAATTGGGGCGTCTGCGGACAGTTCGATAGACGAACCCAGCGTAAACGCACCGGCGGCCATCACCACCTGGCTGTCATAGCCGGGCATATCCCACGGCTCCGGCAGCACAAAGCTGTCAATCGGACTACCGCTTTGCACCCCCTGGCAAAATGCAACCAGACTGTCCGGGTTTTCAAGTCCCAGACACTGCACAATGTCCTGCCGGGGTTCATCCCACTTGGGGGTCACATCGTAGCCAAAGGACTGGTACAGCGCCGCAATATACACAGCGGATTTCAGCGCCTCGCCTACGGTATGGGGCGCATAGAACAGGCCCATATACAGCTCACGATTCATTCCCAGAGTGGCGCCCACTTCCCGCCCCAGTCCGGGGGTGGTCAGCCGAAAGGCGCACTTTTCTACCAAATCGTGGCGCCCGGCTATGTAACCGCCGGTGCGGGCCATACCGCCGCCGGCGTTTTTGATCAGCGACCCGGCGATCAGATCTGCCCCCACCTGGGTGGGCTCTTGCTTATTGACAAATTCACAGTAACAGTTGTCTACCATCACAATGCAGTTGGGATTCTTCTCTTTGGCAATCTCTGCCACCTTTTGCGTCTCCTCTAAAGAGAGACTGGCGCGCAACTCGTACCCGCGGCTGCGCTGGATATACACCATGGTCACCGTATCGTCCACCGCATTGGCAATGGCTTCATAGTCCAAATGTTCCTCTTTCAGCGGCACGCAGTCAAAAGCAATGCCATAGTCCTTCAGCGACCCCATATTCTCACCGGTAAGCCCGATCACGCTGTGCAGGGTGTCATAGGGCATACCGCTGACGCACAGCATTTTGTCCCCCGGGCGCAGCACACCAAACAGCGCCACCGCCAGGGTGTGGGTGCCGCAGGTAAAATTGTGGCGCACCAGTGCGTCCTCCGCGCCGAACACCTGCGCCCATACTTTGTCCAGGGTCTCCCGACCCTCGTCGCCATAACCGTAACCGGTGCTGCTGCCAAAGTGCCGTTCGCTGATACCGTTGTCCATAAAGGCCCGCAGCACCTTCAGCTGATTGTATTCCGTTACCTCGTCAATCTCCGTAAATCGTGGCGCTACCTGCTGCAACGCAGCGGCAGACGCGGACTCGATCTTCGGGTCCAGTTGAAAAAAGGGGGTCATTGATATTGTCTCCATAATCCTTGATTGATAAATCCGTTTTGCAGGTAAAACTGTTCATTGCGCCCTTGCTCACGCATTAAGTATACAGTGCCTTTGCAGTCTGCCACCAGCCGCCGCACCAGCATAGAGCCGTAGCCCATGCGGCGAAATTCCGGCTGGGTTCGCACGGCGGTGAGCACCGCGCCCTTATCCGTTACGGATGATAATATTCCGCTGGCCAGGATCATGCCGTCCATACGCAAGGTCAGCGCCTTAGCGCCGCCGTGGCGAATACGATGGCTCAGGTCCACATACCAGCTTTCAAAATCCTGGCTGTCGTAGTCAATAAAATTATATAGATCCATGAGTTTTGGATAGCTGTCAAACACAGCCATACCGCTTTGCACATCGTAGCGCCGCACAGACTGCATCATCGGCCCCTCTCTGTAAGGCCGATCCATGCAAAAATCCGCTGTACAAAGCAGCGTACCATATCCCATGGCCGCAAAAAAGGCCGTCAATTCTTCCCGGTCCGCATTTTCCGTTAAGGACAAAGTGCAGTCCCGATCCAAATACGATAAAACCGCAGTCATTTGCCCGCTTTCCGTTCTTTGCACATAAAAGCGAGCGAAGTTGTAATCACAGCCGTAGCTTTCTGCCAGCGCCAGCACCCGTACGGAAAACAAATCCGTTTGTTCATACTGCCGCAGCAGATCTAAATTCTGTTGATACTCAATCATATAATTTGGGCAAAAGGGCGGCCAATAGTGCACGGGTAGCGTCTATATCCGACTGCTGCACCACAGAGGCGCCGGAGTGGATATAGCGGCAGGGCAGACTCACAGCCAGCGCTGCGCTTCCCTGTCCGGCCCGTTGCAGAGCGCCGGCGTCGTTGCCGCCGGCAATGGCGGTTTTGGTCTGGCTGGGAATACCGTTCTCGTCGGCTGTTTCTCTGGCCATACGATATAGCGCCCGGTCATAAATGGTGGCGCCGTCCATAAAGCTGACCACCGGGCCATCACCAAGCACGCACACCCGCTTATCGCCGGTCACGCCGTCCAAGTCCGCTGCGGTGGTGGCTTCCAGCACCAAAACACGATCCGGCTGGACCCGACTGCCGGTACAGGCAGCGCCCCGCAGGCCCACTTCTTCCTGCACCTGGAAGCAGAACCAAGTGTCTGCCTCCAGCTCCGATTGTAAAAGTTCGATCATCAGCATGCAGCCGATCCGGTCGTCCAGCGCTTTGGCACAAATTTTACCGTCGCCAAAGGCAACATACGACTCGCTGAAATAGGCAAAGCTGCCAACCGGGGCTATGGCTTCCGCTGTTTGCTTATCAGCAGCGCCCACATCTATCAATAATTCATCAAAGGAAGGCACTTTCTCCCCTGCATCCTCATGGAGCAGGTGAATGGGCACCGTGCCGACCATACCGTTGCCGCCGTTTTCCAGCGCCAAGCGGCGCCCCAGCACCACAGAAGGATTAATCCCGCCTACCGGTGCAAATTGCAGGTAGCCCTCCTCGGTGGCGCCGGTGATGATAAAGCCCACCTCGTCCATGTGGGCAGAGAGAATGACCCGCTTTTCCGGGGTGCGCTTGCCTTTCTTAAAGGCGATAACAGAGCCCATCGCATCCACTGTGCAGGTGGTGCAATAGGGCTGGATCTGCTCTAAAATGTAGTCACGCACCGCCGCTTCATTGCCACTGGTGCCGTTCAAATCGCATAAGGTTTTAAGCATGGTGTTCACCTGCTTTCATTCGCACAAAAGCAGCCAGCAGCGCCGCCGTCTGATCCACATCGGCGGTATCTACAACCTCTGCGGGGGTGTGCATATATTTTTCCGGGATAGACACCAGCGCGCAGCGTACACCGCTGCCGCAAATGCTAATGGCATCTGCATTGGTGCCGGTGCGCCCGGCCATCACTTCCGTTTGATAGGGTATCTGATTTTCCTTAGCAAGGTCCAGCAGCTCCTTGCTGAACTGCCGATCCAAAATCGGCGAAATACCGATCATCGGCCCCTTGCCCATCACACCGCAGTCCCGCGCCTTGCAGCCGGGTGTGTAGGCAAAAGACACATCTACGCTAACGCTGGCATCTACACCACGGTCAAACAGCGCCGTCTTGGCACCGCGGGTGCCTACTTCCTCCTGGGCGGTGAATAACAAGGTTACCCGGCATGGCACATCTTTCAGCTGCTCTGCCGCCAGCAGAACCGCTGCCACGCCGCTACGGTCGTCCAAACAGTTGGCACTGACCCGGCTGCCGTTCAGCAGCGTAAAATGCTTCGCAAAGGTTACGCAGTCCCCTGTCACTACCAAATCCTTGGCCGCCTGGGCGGTCAGCCCAAGATCAACAGAAAGCTCGTCAATAGGTGCCGTTTTCTTGCCGTCCTCCCCTTTTTGCAAATGGGGTGGCAAGGTGGAGATGACCCCGGGCAGATCCCGCTTGCCATGAACCACCACCCGTGCGCCGGGCAAAATCCGGGGGTCGATCCCACCGCACTTGGCAAAATGCACATAGCCGTCGTCGCTAATACCTGTGACTACAAAGCAAATTTCGTCCCAGTGGGCCTCCAGCACCACATGGTAACCGCTGCCGAAGGTGCAGCTGATATTGTGCATGGCGTCCACCTGCACATCGCCAAAGGACGCCAACTTGGCAGTCAGCAGGTTCAGCACTTCCTCGTCAGAAAAGGGCGTGCCGGTAACTGCCGTCAATTCCTGCAACAGCGCCGCTGTGTTTGTACTCAAAATGCGTTCACCAACCTTTTGAATTCCCGTCCGCGGTACTCAAATGTCTTAAACTGGTCAAAGGCAGGGCAAGCCGGGCAAAGAGACACAATATCTCCGGGCTGCGCTGCCTTACGTGCCGCTTCTACCGCCTGTGCCAAATCTTTCACTTTTATAATTTGCAGCTGATCCGGATCATAATCCGGCGCAGCCAAAACGGCCTGTTCAATCTTATCCGCCGTTGCACCGTTCAAAATCAAAATTTTCACATGAGTCAACAGGTCAGGCACCATCACGGACAGATCGTTGCCCTTATCCGAGCCGCCTTGAATAGCAATGATTTTTTGATTAAAGGCACGCACGCCGCTGATCACTCGACTGGGAGAAGTGGCGATGGAATCGTTATAATACTTTACCCCGTCCGCCTCACGGACAAACTCGATGCGGTGCTCCACGCCTCCAAAGGTGCGGGCCACCTCTCGAATCTGCTCCGGCTGCACCAGTCCCCACACCGCCGCGATGGCCGTGCAATAATTGGCAATATTGTGCCGCCCGGGCAGACGAATATCGGAAGCGGGCATAATCTGCGTCACCTTACCGTCCTCTGCATAGACGATATTGTCGTTATCATCTAAGTATGCACCGGTATTGACCGGTTTTTCTAAAGAAAATTCCGCCAACTTGCCCCGCACATCGTAGCGCATATCGTGGTACACCCGGTGGCCGATGGAATAATCACAGTCCGCGTTCAGCACCGTGCGCTGGGAGGGACTTTGATAAATCAAAACATTCCGCTTGGCGTCCACATATTCGTCCAGAGAGATATGGTGATCCAAATGGGTAGATTCGATATTAGTCACCACCGCAATATCCGGCTGATGCACCAGATTGCCCATGGTCAGCAGCTGAAAGGAAGACAGCTCACAAACCGCATAATCAGAGGGGGTCAGATCCTCCAAATACGGCAGCATGGCCTTGCCGATATTACCGCCGATCACTGCGGAGTGGCCAGCCTTTTTCAGCATTTCGTAAATCAAGGTTGTCGTTGTGGTCTTGCCGTTGGAGCCGGTAATGCCAATGATCTTGGCCGGGCAGTAATGGAAGAATTCTTCCATCTCGCTGGTAACCGTTTGGCCCCGCTCAATACATTCACCGATCCAAGGATTTTGGAACGGCAAAATGCCGTTGCTGCGGAAAACGATGTCCATCTCCGGCAAAATGCGCAAATAATCCTTGCCTAAGGAGAACTGCACACCGCAGGCCCGCAGCTCCTCACAAGTCTTTTTTCCAATATAGCTCTCGTCCCTACTGTCGCAGGCATATACTTGCAAGCCATGGCGAGCCAAAAACAGCGCAGACGGCGCATTGGCAACCCCCATACCCACAAAAGCAATCTTCTTACCCCGCAGGGACGCAATATATTCTTTTACCTTTTCTGTCATAGCTGTCTCCTTAATCGTGTGCGAAGAATGTGCCGTTCTTAAATTCTGCCAGAGTAAAGGTTTTCATCTTTTCCTCCAGCTTATCCTGAAACGGCAGGCGCTCGCCCTTATTTGCATCGGCAATGGGCAATTCGCAGCCCATTACATAATTGGCGATCATCTGCTGGCATTTGCTCACCCTGTTGCCCAAGAAGTACACCCGTCCGGTGTCCGCCTCTGCAATGGCATAGGCGATCTGCAATTGATCCCGCTTGCCATAGCAGGTAATGGATTTGCTCAGGTCAATGGCGTCTTCCCCGGCCGTGTCCGTTACAAACAAGATCACGCCGCTGCCGCTGCGCTTCATCTTCTGTACCGTCAGATCGGTAAATGCCGCGTCGGAATAAGCCAAAATATCGCCCCGAGTCAGCGCTTCCGTCTCCACCACATAAAAGAATTCTTTTTTCTTCATGGCTCGAGCGTCAAAGGGCATATCGCATAGTTCCAAATCTCGCTCAACGGTGTAGCCGTACCGATCCAGGTCTGCCAGCACCGCTGCGGTCAGCGGCTGGATCTCCCGCTCCGGTCGATCGGACAAATAATACCCGGCATCTGCCAGTTCGTCCTCAATGCGGCTGAGATACCCGTCCACTTTACCGTACTTGGAGTAGTACATCAAAAGCATGAACATAGAGGCGATCACCAGCGCGTCACACACATAATTCATCACCAGTGCAGCCACGTGACTGGCCTTTGCTACCAACGGCTCCGCACCGATATACACCACCAGCACTGCAATAGCTGCGTACAGCAAAATGCGCATGGCTTTATATAATTTCTTCTGCTTTTTTCGAATTTCTCTCATTTCACCATTTCCATAAACTGCGCTTCGTCGATTACCGGTATTCCCAAAGCGTTTGCCTTATCCAGTTTGCTGCCGGCAGCCTCACCTGCCAGTACATAAGTGGTCTTTTTAGAAACAGAGCCGCTGGCCTTGCCCCCAAAGGACTCGATCATGGCCGCCGCTTCGCTGCGCTTTAAGGTGGGCAGCGTACCGGTAAGCACAAAGGTCATACCTGCAAAGCGGTGATCCTCCACCTTCGTCTTGCTAACCATCTGCACGCCGGCGGCTTTCAGCTCCCCGATCAGCGCCTTGGCGCCGTCGGTAGCAAAGAAGTCCGCCACACTCTCCGCCATAATTTGGCCAAAGCCGTCAATGGCAGCGATCTCCTCCACAGTAGCCGTCATAATATTGTCCATGTCTCCAAAGTGGGTCGCCAGCAGCTTGCCCGCCTTGGCACCGATATGACGAATGCCCAGGGCAAACAGCAACCGGGAAAGGTCGTTCTCTTTGGACTTCTCCACAGAGGCTAAAATATTCCCGGCGCTGGTCTCCTGGAACCCGTCCAGGGCGGCGATTTTCTCTTTCTCCAGCCGATAAATATCACCGGCAGAGCGGAGCATACCTGCCTGCACAAAGGTCTCTATGATTGCAGGACCAAGCCCCTCAATGTCCATAGCGTCACGGGAGCAGAAGTGGATCAGGTTGCGCAGCAGCTGTGCCGGGCACTCCGGGTTCACACAGCGAATCGCCGCCTCGTCCTCCTCCCGGATCACCGCCGCGCCGCAGGAGGGACACACGCTGGGAAAAGTATAGCAGGGATTGCCGCCGTGTTTGGTCACGCACAACACCTCCGGGATAATATCTCCGGCTTTTCGCACAGTAACCGTATCACCGATGGCAATGCCTTTTTCCGTAATAAAATCCTGATTATGCAGCGTGGCGCGACTGACGGTGGTGCCCGCCAGATGAACGCTTTCCAGCACAGCGGTAGGGGTCAGCACTCCGGTACGACCTACGGCGATCTCAATATCCAGCAGCTTTGTTTCTTTCTCCTCCGGCGGGTACTTGAAAGCAATGGCCCACTTGGGGAATTTGGCGGTAGAGCCAAGGGTCTGCCGCTGGTCAAAATCATCTACTTTAATGACAGCGCCGTCAATATCGTATTCCAGATCGCCCCGGCGTTCACCGATGGCGTGGATCTCATCCAGCACCTTGTCAAAATCCGCATAACAAGGGAAATCATCTACCGTGTGAAAGCCCAAATATTTAAGATAATCCAAGGACTCCTTGTGAGAACGCAGGGTCTTGCCTTGAATCTGCTGAATGTTGAATACAAAAATATCCAGTCCACGAGTAGCAGTCACGCTACTATCTTTTTGGCGCAGAGAACCGGCTGCCGCATTTCGTGGGTTCTTAAAGGGCTTTTCTCCGGCAATCTGCTGTCGATCCACCACCTGCTCAAAACTGCGGTGCGGCATATACACCTCGCCCCGCACCTCCAGGTACGGCAGCGGATCCTTGATTTTCAGCGGAATGCTGCGGATCACCCGCAAATTGCCGCTCACATCTTCGCCCACATCGCCGTCGCCTCGGGTAGAACCACGCACAAACACACCGTCCCGGTATTCCAAACTTACGGACAGACCGTCGATCTTCGGCTCCACCACATAGCGCGGGTGGTCCACACTTCCCTGCACCCGCCGGTCAAAGTCTCGCAGCTCTGCGGTACTAAACGCATCCTGCAAGCTCTCCATACGCACAGTATGGGCCACCGGGGCAAAGGAATTGTCCGCTTTGCCGCCCACTTTTTGGGTGGGGCTGTCCGGGGAGACGTAGCGTGGATTGGCCTGCTCCAGCGACTCCAGCCGGCGCATCATCATATCGTACTGATAGTCCTCAATCTCCGGCGCGTCGTCGTTATAATACTTATCCGAGTAGTAGCGCAGCTTTTGGCGCAAGTCCTCGATCTCCTGTAAAACAGTCACTGCATTTTCACCTGCTTATTATCTGTTTATAATCTTATTCATTATAGCAATTTTTGTCCGGGTATTCAACAATTATACGCCATTTTTTACCCGGAGTACAAAAAATAGGCACCTGCGCCACCGATCCGGGAGCCACAGGTGCCAAAATGTGATTTTGTTCGGTTACAGGGTAAATTTGCGGAATACTTTCTTGCCCTTACGCACCACAGCGCCGGCTTCTAAATCCGCCTTGCTGACGGTGGCATACACATCACCCACTTTTTCGTCATTCAGGCTCACGCCACCCTGGGTGATCAGCCGTCTGGCCTCACCCTTGGATTTGACCATACCGCCCAGCACCATCAGATCCATCAGGCCGATGCTGTCGTCGGTCAGGCTGTCTGCCTCCACCTGGGTGGTGGGCATATTGGCGCTGTTTACGCCGCCGCTGAAAATGGCGCGGGCTGCTTCCTGGGCTTTCTTGGCTTCTTCCTCGCCGTGCACCAGGTTGGTCAGCTCATAAGCCAGTACTTCCTTGGCGGTGTTCAGCTGCTGGCCCTCCAATTTGGCATAATCGTTGATCTGCTCCATAGGCAGGAAAGTAAGCAACTTCATGCACTTGATTACATCCGCGTCGTCCACATTGCGCCAGTACTGGTAAAACTCATACGGAGAGGTCTTTTCAGGATCCAGCCAAACGGCGCCCTTTTGGGTCTTGCCCATCTTCTTGCCCTCGGAATTCAGCAGCAAGGTAATGGTCATGGCAGAGGCGTCCTCCCCCAGCTTGCGGCGGATCAGCTCCGTACCGCCCAACATATTGGACCATTGATCGTCGCCGCCAAACTGCAAGTTGCAACCATACTTCTGGAACAGGGTATAGAAGTCATAACTCTGCATGATCATGTAGTTGAACTCCAGGAACGACAAGCCCTTTTCCATACGCTGCTTATAGCACTCGGCAGTGAGCATACGGTTCACGGAAAAGCAGGCGCCCACTTCCCGCAGCACTTGCAGGTAGTTCAAATCCAGCAGCCAGTCGGCGTTGTTCACCATCAGGGCCTTGCCCTCGCTAAAGTCAATAAAGCGGCTCATCTGCTTTTTGAAGCAGGCGCAGTTGTGGTCAATGGTCTCCTTGGTCATCATCTGGCGCATATCGCTGCGGCCGCTGGGGTCGCCGATCATGGCGGTGCCGCCGCCGATCAATGCGATGGGCTTGTTGCCGGCCATTTGCAGCCGCTTCATCAGGCACAGCGCCATAAAGTGACCCACATGCAGACTGTCTGCGGTAGGGTCAAAGCCAATATAAAACACGGCTTTACCGGTATTGACCAGGTCGCGTACCCGCGCCTCGTCCGTTACCTGGGCAATCAGCCCCCGTGCTTGCAAATCCTCATAAACTCCCATTTGTTTGTCCTCCAATATTCAGTCTATCTATTCGGTCACAGGCGAAAGGCGCATGTGCCGTTTTTTACTTTTTGTTCCATATTCACGCCCATTGCGATTATTCCTCCCTGGCAGTACGCAGCATTTCCTCTGCCGTAGACAGCAGCGCCGGTGTAATTTCCAGTCCACCCATAATGCGCGCCAGTTCTCTTGCTCGGCCGTCAAAGTCCAGGCGCTGCACATGCGTATAAGTGCGCTCCCCTTTCACCTGCTTTTGGATCAGGAAGTGCGCCCCGGCCAGAGATGCAATCTGTGCCGAATGGGTTACACAAATCACCTGGGTGTCCTCAGCCACAGCCCGCAGCTTTAAGCCGATCTTTTGGCTGGCACGGCCGCTGACACCGGTGTCAATCTCGTCAAAAATCAGGGTGCCCACCGTATCTTTGTGGGCCAAAATGGTCTTGATGGCAAGCATTATGCGGGACAGTTCACCGCCGCTGGCAATTTTAGCCAGGGGCTTGGGCGGCTCGCCCGGGTTGGTGGAAATCAAAAACTGCACCGTATCCTGCCCGATAGAGGACAGCTTACCTTTTCCAAAGTCCACCACAAAGCGAATACCCGGCATATCCAAATACGCCAGTTCTCTGCAAACTTCCTTTTCCAGCTTGGCAGCCACCTGCTTGCGTTCCCCGGTCAAATTCTCTGCCGCCGCTTGCACTTGCAAAAGCAAGTCGTCATAGGACTTACTGAGGGTCTCCAACTCCCGGTCGGCAAAGAGAATTTCCTCCCGCTGGGCGCGCATTCCATCCAGCTTGCCCAGCATTTCCTGTTCCGTAGCGCCGTATTTTAAGGACAGGCGATACAGCTGATCCAGCCGCTCCTCAATTTGGGCTTGCTCCTCCGGATCAGCGTCCAAGGCGTCCAGCTTCTGTTCCGCGTCATCTTTGCAGGTCTCGGCGCTGTCACACAGGGCATACAGTTGCTCGCTGATGCTTTGCAAGGAGGAATAGGGTGCCGTCTTGGCTGCCAACGCCCGCAAATAGCCGCACACCCCGGAGAACTCCTCGTCTCCACCCATGGTATAAGCAACATCTTGCAGGGCGACGCGCACCGCCTCTGCCTCACTCAGCTCCGAGCGGCGGGCGTTCAGCCGCTCGGTCTCGCCGATCTGTATATCCGCGTTCTCCAGCTCTTTGATCTGGTAGTTCAGCAGATCCAGCTTATTTTCTTTGTCTTCCTCGTCCGCCGTCAGCGCCTTTAACCGCCGCCGCACAGATAAAAATTGGTGAAACACCGATTGATACGCCGTCAAGGTGCGGTCACTCTCTGCCAGCATATCCACAAAGTGCACATGTGCCTCCGGGTCCAGCAGCGTTTGGGAGTCGTGCTGACCGTGGATATTCACCAGTGCATTACCCACTGCGCGCAGCATGGTCACAGTACAGGGCGCACCGTTGATCTTGCAGCTGCTTTTGCCCTCGGCAGAAATTCGTCGGTAAAGCACCAGCGAACCGTCCGCCTCCGGTTCCAGACCCAAATTGCCGATCACAGCCTGCACGGCAGGGTCCACCCCCTCAAAGAAGGCGCGTACCACTGCCTGGGGTGCACCGTGGCGCACCAACTCCCGGGATGTGCGCTCGCCAAGAATGGTGTTGATGGCGTCCACCACAATGGATTTACCGGCGCCGGTCTCACCTGTGAGCACATTCAGCCCGGTGTCAAACTGCACCGCTGCTTTTTCAATCACGGCAATATTCTCAATTTCCAGCACTTTAAGCATGGAGCATCTTCTCCAAATTTACGGTAAAGATCTGGGCTTCCCGCTCACTGCGGCAAAGCACAAAGATGGTATCGTCCCCGGCGATGGTACCCACTACGCCGTCCCAGTCCATAGAGTCAATGGCGGCACAGGCAGCGTTTGCCATACCGGAAAAGCACTTGATACACACGGTGTTCATGGCGTACTGCACCTTTAAGATGGCCTCGTTGAAGATACCTGCCGTACGGCCAAAATTTTCCTCCTTCGGGTGCTTACCGGTGGAGTACACATATTTGCCGTCTGCACTGTGTGCCTTCACCAGCCGCAGCTCTTTAATATCCCTGGAAATGGTGGCCTGGGTGACTTCAAAGCCGGCCTCATGCAAATATTTTTGCAAATCCTCCTGGGTTTCCGTCTCGTATTTGGAGATGATCTCCAGGATCTTTGCCTGTCGTCTTTTCTTCATCCCAATCACCTTTCAATGATCTTTTTTCGCAGAATTTCGTAAAAATTGTCCGGCTTCACTTTAATAAGCCGCGCCACATAGGGAGATTTGGAAATGCGCACTACCGTGCGACCGTCAATCTGTACCGGGCGCTTGCCGTCCGCTGTAAAAATCGAGTTGTTGTCCACATCATTCTGCACCCTTACATACAGCGCCTTGCTGCTGGGGAACACAATGCTGCGGTCAATCAGCGAATGCGGGCAAATGGAGGTGACCACAAAGCAATCCGTCTCCGGGCTGACCACCGGTCCGCCTGCCGCCATCGAGTACGCCGTGGAGCCGGTTGGGGTAGACACGATCACGCCGTCCGCCCGCACATCCCACACCGGGCGCTCCTCACAGTGGATATTTACATCTATCAGCCGAGCGTAATCACCGCGAGTAACCACTGCGTCATTCAGGCAGTGAAAAGTCTCTGTCGCCTGATTTTCACGGATAATATCCGCCTGGAGCATCATCCGTTTGTCTACCTTATATTTGCCGGTAACCACATTGCCCAGCAAAGACAGTTCGTTAGCTTCCAAACCGCTCATAAAGCCCAGTCGTCCGCCGTTAATGCCCAGCACGCACTTGTCATAAAAAGCCGCTTTCTTGGCAATCCGCAGGGTGGTACCGTCACCGCCGATGGCGATAGCAAGATCGCAGTCCTCCATCATCTTGTCCGGCTTACTGTATACCACATGGTGCCCAGGCAGCTGACCGGCGCACTCCTTGGTTACATATACATGACATTTCAGCCGATCCAACTCGCTGAGCACATCACCGGTGAGACGGCGTACCGACTCATTTTCAATATAAGGAAAAACAGAAATAATCATACCAATGCCTCATGGGAGCGACCCACCAGCGCGGCAGGGTCTACCTCCGGCGCAACCGCAGGCGCCTCAGACTTTTCCACATACAACAGGTATTCAATATTCCCCTCCGGCCCTTTTACCGGGGAAAATTCCAGACCGAGAACAGAAAAGCCGTTCTCGATAGCCATACCGATTACCCGTTCGACCACTTCCAGGTGAGTGGCGGCTTCCCGCACCACACCTTTTTTGCCCACTTTATCCCGACCGGCCTCAAACTGAGGCTTGATCAGGCACACCGCCTGCCCACAGGGGCGCAGCAGTAAATGCAAATTTGGAAAAATATGCTTTAAGGAAATAAAGGATACATCCACAGACGCAAAATCAATGGCTTCCGGCACCTGTTCCTCTGTAATATGGCGGAAGTTGGTGCGCTCCAGGTTCACCACCCGATCGTCCGTGCGCAGGCTCCAGGCCAGCTGGCCATAGCCCACATCAACGGAATACACCCGCTTTGCGCCATTTTGCAGCATACAATCCGTAAACCCACCGGTGGACGCTCCCACATCCATACAGGTTTTGTCTGCTAAAGTGATGGGAAAGACCTGCATGGCCTTTTCCAGCTTCAAGCCGCCGCGGCTCACATATTTCAGCGTTTTGCCCCGCACCTCCAGCTTGTCGCCTTCTTTCAATTCAAAACCGGCCTTGTCCACTTTTTGGTTGTTTACATAGACCTGACCGGCCATAATAATGGCCTTCGCCTTTTCTCTGCTGGGGGCGTAACCGCCCTCAAACACAGCCACATCAAGCCGGGTTTTCTTCTGCATGGTTGACCTCACTGACTATGGACGCCTTGTCCAGCCCAAACTTGCGAAGTTGGCTGTCCACAGACGCCTGTTTTACAAATGTATCCGGCACGGCCTTGTGGAAAAACCGAGCATTTCCACCTTTCTCTTCCAGCAAAGCGGCAAAGGTTTGCCCCACGCCGCCGCTGACCGTGGCTTCTTCATAGAACCAAATGGCCTGCGCCTCGGCAGCGGCTGCCACCGCCTCCTGTGCAATGGGGCGAATCCGGTTCAGTTTAATAACAAAAGTATCGTCCAGTTCTCCTATGGCTTGCAGACAGGTATCAAACAGCCGCCCGTATGTCACCAGGCAGCGCTTGGCGCCCGGATCGCCGAAAATACGAAACGGCTCCTTCTCGTACTGATAGCCTTCCGGCGGGGTTGGCTCTCCTCCTCTGGGGTAACGAATCGCCACAGCACCCGGGTCCACATAAATGGCCTGGTACAGCATAGAGCACAGCTCCGCATAATATGTAGGCGCATACACCGTCCAGCCAGGCACGGAATTGAGATAAGAGGTATCAAAAATCCCCTGGTGGCTCTCGCCGTCCTCACCTACAAAGCCGGCCCGATCCACTGCCAGGATCACCTTTAATCCTTGCATGGATACATCATGAATCAGCTGGTCATAAGCGCGTTGCAAAAAGGTGGAATACACCGCAAAAATCGGCACCATACCGCCTCGCGCCAAACCGCCGGAAAAAGTAACTGCGTGCTGCTCCGCAATGCCTACATCAAAAAAACGCTGGGGATATTCGCTGGCAAAACGGGTTAATCCGGTACCCGCAGCCATTGCCGCTGTTACGCAGCAAATACGAGCGTCCTTGGCGGCAAAGTCGCACACTGTGTTACCAAATACGGAGGAAAAAGTCTCCCCTTTGCTCAGCGGCTCACCGGTGTTTACATCGAATTTGCCAATGCCGTGGAACTGGGTGGGGTTCTTTTCCGCAGGGCGATAACCCATACCCTTCACCGTGTTCACGTGGATCAGCACCGAGTGCTTGTGCGCCTTAGCCACTGTCAACGCATCCGTCAATGCTCGCAGGTCGTGACCGTCAATGGGTCCGTAGTAACGAAAGCCCATATCCTCAAACATGGTGGCCTTATAGATCCGCTTACGAATGGCGGAATTCATATTGGTTAAAAAACGACAAAGCTGGCTGCCCACCTTGGGAATGCGGGACAGAAAATGCTCTACTCTGCTCTTAAAGGTAAAATAGGCCCGGGAGGTGCGAATACTGGTCAGGTTTTTTGCCAAAGCACCTACATTTTGGCTGATAGACATATTGTTATCGTTGAGAATAACGATCAAATTATCGTTCTCCGTGCCGGAGTTGTTCAGGGCCTCATAGGCCAGACCGCCGGTCATGGCGCCGTCGCCGATCACAGCAATCACCTTGCCCTTTTCGCCCCGCAGCGCTTTTGCCTTAGCCAAACCAATGGCTTGGGAAATAGCCGTAGAACTGTGGCCGGAGGAAAAAATATCGTGCTCGCTCTCGTCCGGTCGGGTAAAGCCGCTGATGCCGCCCTCGGTGCGCAGGGTAACAAAATCATCCTTGCGTCCGGTGAGGATCTTGTGGGTATAGCACTGGTGGCCCACATCAAAGATAATGGGGTCGGACGGACTGTTAAACACCCTGTGCAGCGCCACGGTCAGCTCTACCACGCCCAAATTGGAGGCCAAGTGCCCGCCGTTATGGGACACAGTCTGCACCAACAAATCGCGGATCTCTAAACACAACTGTTCCAGCTCATCACGATTCATTTTTTTCAAGTCCTTAGGAGACTGAATGCTGTCTAAAAGAGACAAATAACTCAACTCTTTTCATGAGGCTATTGTATCATAGCCTGAATAAAAATGCAAGATTTGTATAATAATGCAAAAAATCAGTGATCCCGACTGATCAACGACTGCGCAAGTGCCTGTAAAAAGTCTGTATCGTCAAAGGCACGCAGGCTTTCCAACGCTTTATCCGTCAGTAACTCCACATCTTGCTGCGCCTTTTCCAGCCCTACCTTAGTGGCATAGGTCACCTTGCCCTGGTCACTGTCCGAGCCAACAGGCTTGCCCAGCATTTCGCTGGTGCCGGTAATGTCCAAAATATCATCTTTAATTTGGAACGCAATGCCCAGATTATAGGCAAAATTAGAAGCGGCAGCGATCTGCTCCTGCGTAGCACCGGCTGCCAAGCAGCCCAAAATGCAGGCGGCAGAGATCAGTGCGCCGGTTTTCAACTTATGCACCGTCAGCAGCTGCTGCAAGGAGGGGTCTGCGGCTTCATATTTCAAATCCAGAACCTGACCGCCGATCATTCCGCTGACGCCTGCATTGGCCGCCAGTAGGCTAACCATTTGGCACTTCGCATCCGCAGAAAGCGCACAGTCGGCTATGATCTCAAAAGCATGGGTCAGCAGCGCGTCACCGGCCAGTAAAGCAATATTCTCCGGATATGCCTTGTGACAGCTGGGTCTGCCGCGGCGCAGGTCGTCATCGTCCATACAGGGCAAATCATCATGGATCAAGCTGTAAGTGTGCACATATTCCAGAGCGCAGGCCGGCTCCAAAACGGCGTGCCGGTCACCGCCGCAGGCCTTACAAAATTCCATCGCAAGCACCGGGCGCAGTCGTTTGCCGCCGTTCATCAAGCTGTAACGCATGGCTTCCACCACCTCACCCTGGTCAAATACCGTGGGAGGCAGAAGCTGCTGTAAAGCATTCTCGATCAGCCGTTGATCATTGGCAAGAGTATTTTGAAATGCATCGTTTGTCATTTTTCGTCACCAGCCAATTCCGTAATTTTTTGCTGCGCCTGCTGCAAGATCTGCTTGCAGAAGGCTGCCAGTTTGGCACTCTCCTCATAAAGGGCAATACTCTCCTCCAAGGGCACAGAACCGTTCTCTAAACGGGCGCTGATGTCCTCCAGGCGCTGCATTGCATCAGCGTAAGTCAAGTTTTCTTCATTCATCTTCTCTTTCCTCCAAAACTTGCACCGGCACACTTCCGTCTGCAAATTGCAGGCGCAATGCAGTACCCGGTGATAATTCTTCTTTTTTGGTCACCGGTGAACCGTCTGTATGACGCGCCAGTGTATAACCTCGGCGCAACACTGCCAGCGGACTGTAAGCTTCAATTTGTTCCAGCACGCGTTCCAAACGGGTGTTCTCCCGCTCTAAGCGGAGCCGGATTTGTTGCCGGTTACCGTTCATCAAGGCTTGTAACCGTTCCAGTCGAGTCGAAATATATACCCCGGCGCTGCCTCTGCGCGCCAAGCAACTGTCCAGTCGCTGATTTTCCCGTTCCAGAAGACTGCGCAACGCGCGGGAAGCAATGCTTTCAAGCTGCGCAATGCGGCGCAGTTCTTCCTCCCGATCCGGCACAGCCAACTCCGCCGCCGCGCTGGGGGTAGGTGCCCGCATATCTGCCACAAAATCCGTAATCGTAAAATCCGTCTCATGCCCAACGGCAGAGATGATGGGTGTTTTGCAAGTATAGACGGCGTTGATCACCGTCTCCGTATTAAACGCCCACAGATCCTCCATAGACCCGCCGCCACGGCCAACGATCAGTACATCCAGCCCCATTTTGTCCAGCTGTTCAATAGACCGGGCAATGCTTTCCGGTGCGCCGTCGCCCTGCACCAAGGTGGGGGCGATCACCAGTTCAGCCGCAGGGAAGCGCCGCGCGGTAATCTGCTTAATATCCGCCACGGCCGCACCGTAAGCAGAGGTGGCTACACCAATCCGCCGGGGGTACTTGGGTATCGGTTGCTTATGACTCTCATCAAACAGCCCGGCAGCCGCCAAACGAGACTTTAACTGCTCAAAGGCCACAGCCAGTGCACCGGCGCCCTGGGGCTGCATATCGTCCACATACAGCTGATACACGCCGTCTCTTTCGTACACGCTCACCCGACCTCGGCAAATCACCCGCATACCGTTCTCCGGCGCAAATCGCAGGTGTGCGCCCTGGGCGGCAAACAGCACGCATTTCAGCTGCGCTTTTTCGTCCCGCAGGGTAAAGTAGCAGTGTCCGCTGGTGGGATAGCGCTTAAAGTTGGAGATCTCACCGCTTACATAAAGATTTTGCAGCGGCGCATCCCCTTCCAGCAATGCGCGCAAATAAAAATTCAGTTTAGAAACAGAAAGTACAGCCATCATTCCAGTTCTTTGCTGCACAGAGCAGCATACACGGCCACACCGGCCGCATTATCACAACTCAGCGCCGGCGGGGCAAACACGCCGCCAAAGGCTGTTTCCAGTTCTCGGCGCAAGATGGTGTTTGACATCACGCCACCGGCAAACAGCAGCGGCAGCTGCCCATATTCGGCAAACACAGCCTGCACCATACCTTGCAATGCAGCAGATACGCTGGAGAGCACAAACCGGGCAATATCGGCCGGTGCATCCCCTGCCTGCAAGCGCTTGTCCACTTGATTTTCCACCCCGGACAATGAGCAATTCGCTCCCTGCATCGAGGGTTTGATTTTATAACTTACCCTGCTTTGCAGCGCCAGCTGTTCCAGCGCCGGACCACAAGGGAATTGCAGACCCAGCCGCACCCCGGTACGGTCAATCAGCTGCCCGGCCTTTAAGTCCGAACTGGCCGCCACACAGCGAGCAGAAATCAATTCTTCCTTGTGCGGTTCCACAAGCAGGGCTTCCGTTGTACCGCCGGACACATGAAAGGCCACAAAGGGCGCACGGATCATCTCCAGCGCACCGGCACCATACAGTGCCGCCAAAATGTGCCCCACTTGGTGAGAGGTGGTATAAAGAGGGCAACCGGCAGCCTTAGCGGCTGCAGTCGCCGCGCTGATTCCTGCCAAAAAGCAAGGCATATAGCTGCCCTCCACATTCCGCGGTCGGGTGCTGACACCAACGGCGGTCACATCATCCATTGGCGGCAGTTTATCAAACAGCAACGGCAAATTGCGTGTATGCTGAAACAGAGCGTCGCTCTGGCGCAGCCCCCGCTCTCCCGGGCGCACCTCCAAAAGCTGCTTTTGCTGGGTGAGCCCTTCACCGTCCAGCACAGCGGCAGAGGTGGTGTAATTGCTGGTGTCTATTCCCAGAATCATTCCGTCTTACTCCGAGACACAGCACCCAGCACGCCGTTGATAAAGCTGGCGTCTTCCTGACTGCCGTACTTCTTTGCCAACTCCACAGCCTCATTGATGGCCACGCTGTCCGGCAGATCATCCACAAACTCCATTTCGTAGAGCGCCAGGCGCAGCACAGTCAAGCTCACCTTGGGCAGACGGTTCAGCTTCCACTTTTTGGAATAGCTTGACAGGGTTTCGTCCAGCTTGTCCAAATTGGCAAGCACGCCGGTGTAAAGTTCTTTTGCATAATCGCTTACCGTGCCGATATTTTCGTCATAGATCGCCACCAGGTCGTCCTGGGGCAAAAACAGGTACTCAAACAGCAGGATAAACGCCTGCTCGCGCTGTTCGTTCCGCTTCATAAACTTCCTCCAAAAGAAAAAACCGACAAGAAACGCCGCCTTGTCGGTAAAATCCGTTTTTACTCTTCAGTTTCACAAGGTTCCGTTTCACTCTCCGGCTGGTCAAATTCCAGTCCGGCGATGATCACATTGACTTTAGACACCAGCTTACCGGTCATATTCTGTACAGACTCCTTGACCGCCTGCTGTACCTCTTCCGCCACTTGGCGGATCTTTTTACCGGGCAGCATGTTCACATAAATGCTGATGTTCAAATCCTCACCGTCTGCCAGAACACGCACCGGGCTCATTACCTTCAGGCTGCCCTTCTTAATGGTATTGACCACATCCACCGGGCGGTTAGAGAACCCGGCAATGCCGTCCACATCTTTGGCTGCATTGGTGGCGATGGCTGAGATCACTTCTTCGGAAATGACCAGTTCGCCCATGGAAGTGCTTGTATTGATCTCCATGCAAAAAACGCTCCTTTGTTGCCAGCGGATATGCCGCTGCAAATGTGCGTTTATTATAACATAAGTAAAAGCAACTTACAAGACAGTTTTGGAATTTATTTAGACTGAATGATGGTCACATTTTTATAATCACAGCCAACCTGTTCCACGGCGATCTCCTTGATCTGTAAGATCAGCGCGTCAGAAAGGTCCTTACTGTCTACGATCACGTCTACTTTTTTGCCATCTGTGCTCACGATCGCCAGACACTGCCCCACGCCCTTGGCGGTCACCAGTGTTTCGATTTTGTTTTCCGCATTGATGCCGTCGGAGATCTTAGCAATCTTCCGTGCCGCTTCTTTATGGGCTGCCGCGCTTTTATCCGCGGTATCCACGATTTTTTGCAGCTTTTCCAGCGCAGCGTCCCGACTGCTTTGCCGATCCAGCTTGACCTGGGTAAAGTAGCTGTTCTCCGTAGCAGCCTCAGTGGTAGCATCCACAAAGGTGGCCTCCCCCAGGGTCTTCGTGCGCTGGGCGCTGACTGTACTGATTTTTGTGGAAATATCGCTGTTCTCCCAGTACCAGTTGCCCACTACGCCGACAGCCAAAATCAGCACCATACAACCCAGGCTTACCCGCGCTCTGTGCAGCTTTCGCTTTTTCAGCTGTTCCTCCGTGAGCACCTCTTGCATTTCAGCCCCCGGTTCCTTTTGCTTTTTCTCTTTCATATTCGGTCACCTATTCCCCTTTCAGTTTTGAGACGGATATTCGATTTGTGGGTATGCCAAAGAGAGAAGCGACTGTGGCGGTGATCTTCTCTCGAACAGACGGATCGTCGCCGCCGGTGCACACCACCGCCACCCCCTGCACATTGGGCAGGTAGGCGCTGAGCAGCAGCGGGCTTTCGCCGCTGTCCTGGTCATAAAGCACATAGTCCTCCTTGCTGCTGCCGCTGTCTGCATCTCGCTTGCTTTCGCTGTTCGTGGCGTACACATTCTCGTCGCTTTTCTCCAACGTGATCATCACCTTGCAGGTGCCCACCCCGTCCATACTGGCAACGGTTTTTTGCAGCCGCCCCTCCAGATCCGCCACATAGGCGTCGTAATCCCTGGCGGTGGTGGTCTCGCTTTTACTCTTGCTGCCTGCGGTTCCATTGCCGGAGAGCAGTACCAGCGCAATCCCCAGCACTGCCAAAAGAATGAACACCTTGCGCTGCCCCTGCGGCGCCTTTAGCAGTTCTTTCCACTTCTCTGTCATTTCTACTCCCCCAGTCCTTTTACCACCGGCTGCAATCCCAGCTGTGCCTTAAGAAGCGCCGCCACTGCCTCCCGATCCATGTCGCCGGGCACGGAGACCACCAGCTTTTGAATATAGATCTCCTGCTCTTTGATCCGTACCGAAGCCTGCACACTGCAATCCTTGTACCCGGCAGCAGTCAGGGTCTGTTTAACACGGCTCTCGATTAGGCTTTCATACACGCTGTTTGCGTCTGCCGCCTGCGCTGTGACATCGGAGAAATAAGCGGAAAAATCCGCCTTCTCGCCGCCGGTGATGGGCAGCAGAAACCCGGCGATGATAAAAAGCGACAGTACGGTTTTATAAAATCGCCCCATACTGCCCCTGGGCGATACCAGTGATAGGATAACTGCCCCGATGAGGGTCAAACAAATGTTCAGGGTCCACTGCTTTACCACATCCATTACCCGGCAGCCCCCTTTGCAGCGATCAGTATGCCGATGGAGATCACCGTGGTGACCATGGAGAGAATGAGCACCACATTCATCAGCAAAAAGGCGTCGCCAAAGGCCCGCAGCATTTTGCACACGGTGCGGTCGTCAAAGATCTCGCTCACTGCCACGGACACGGCAATGCTAACACGCCAGCCGATCACATTTATCAGCGCCGGCAAAAACAAGGCAATGACCCCAATAATACCCACAACGCCTACCGTGCTCTTCACCAGCCCGGCATAGCTTTGTATAGACAGCAGTCCCTCGCTGATGGCGCTGCCGATTACCGGTACTACGGAATTGATGGCAAAGCGCAGAGAACGCAGTCCCAGCGCGTCCGCCCGGGAGGCCACCGCCGTCTTCACGGATAACACCGTCACAAATGCCCCGGCGCAAAAGGAAATCAGTGAGATCAAGCCCTTACGCACCACCCGCAACGCACCGTCAATATTTAGCGAACTGCGCACGCCGGAGCACAGACTCAGTGCCAAAAAGCAGTTGATCAGGGGCACAAACAGCTTGGCTGACAGAATATTCAGCCCCTGCGCCAGCCCCAGCAGCAGCGTGTTGGTGGACACCCCGGTCAGGCTGCTGCCGGACACGGTTAGAATCACCAAAAATGCCGGGAAGAACGCAAACACAAAGTCCGCGCAAATGCCGATGGTGGCACAGCAAAGGGACACAGTATCCGCACACTGGGCAGCGATCAGCGCCGCGATGACCAAGGCGGAGGCAGTGGAATAAACAGAGCTGTTTTGTCCCAGCAGTCCGCTGCCGGAAAAACCGGTTAAAAATGCGGACAGCAGCGTGAAGCTGAGCACAGACAGCAGTGCTCGCAGCGGCGTTTGGATATTTTGGCGCGCCAACCGCCCCAGCACCTGCACGCAGGACTTAGCGTCCAGCGCCGTCACCGTCTCAAAGTCGAAATCATCCAGTCCCAGCTGCTCCAGCACGCTGTTTGCGTCGTCCCCCAGCTTTTCGAATGCCGACAGGTCATACTCGGACAGCGCCTGGCGATAGCCGTCGCCGGAGAGCGCCGACTGGGCGGCAAAGCACACACCGGGCAACGCCAGAAAAAGTAAAAATGTCAATACAAATCGCTTCATTTTACAAGTCCCGTCACAATTCCGATCACCGTTTGAAACAGCGGCAGCAGTAGGGACAGCACCAGAATTTTGGCTGCTGTCTCCGTTTGAGAAGCTAATGCGGACGCGCCGTTGTCCCGGCACACATCGCACACCACCTGGGTCACGATGGAAATGCCCAGGATCTTGAACATCAGATCAATATACGCACCGGTGTCCCCTGCCGCGGTCTTTAAGTCGCCCAATATACCAAAGGCACTGCCGGCCAACTTGGACACCGTGTAAAACAGCAGTCCGGCACCGGCCACAGTGACCAGCAGAGCAAAGGTGGGGTTCTCTTTTCTCAGCAGCACCGTCAACAGCAGGCAAACGGCGGCGATCCCTGCAATCTGGATCATAGGTCAAACATAGATTTTATACCGGAGAAAAGCGCGCTGATCTTCGGCACCAACATCATCAAAACCACAATCACCCCGGCCAGGGTGGTGAGCATGGCCTGGTCCTCCCGTCCGCTGCGCACCAAGAGGGTGTTCAGCACCGCCACGATCATACCGATGGCCGCAATTTTGAATATAAAATCCACGCTCATTTGTACCTCCTGATCTTTTTAGGCCAGCAGCAGGGCGGCAATCAGCCCGCCGGACAGGCCAAAGGCCACATACAACTGTTTTTGTCGCTTGCACCGCACAGCGTATTCCTCTGCCCGGCCTTTGGCAAAGGCAATGTAGCCGTCGGTGAGCCGCAACTGGTTTTGCAGATCGCTTTTGCCCAGCCTTTGCAAAAAGGCTGCCAACTCTCGGTCATCCCGGGCAGTCAGCCCGGTAGCGACCGTCACGGTCTTGGCCGGGTCACAGCCTTGCAAAAAGTCAAAGGGCGCAAAGCGGGGGTCCGACGCCAACTGGGCAAAAATAGCCCCCGTATCCGTCATACTGTAATCCAGCAGCAGCCGCACCTGTTCCCCCAAGCGGCAAAGCAGCTGTGCCCGCTCACAGCGCCGCCCCACTTCAACTGCCAGTGAAATACCGATCGCCCCGCAAAAAAGTACGATCATCCACAGTCCAAGGATCTTCATCGCCGCCACCTCGCAAATCCACCACGGAAAAGGTATCTCCGTATTCTTCCAGCAGCACCACGTAATCAAATTCGCCGGTTAGATATAGCTTTTTGATAATGGACTTGTGCACCAGGTCCTCCGCATCCCGAATATGTACGGACACGGCAAAAGCCACCCCGGAGGAGAATCCGGCTTTAATGGCGTCCACCTCAGCATCGTCGGCGATCTCGTCACAAACGATCAGCTCCGGCGACAAGGTACGCACGGCGATCTCTATTCCTTTTTTCTTACAAAAACCGGTAAGCACATCTGTGTTCACCCCAGGAGAAAAGCCACCGAATTCGCCCCGCTCGTCTACGATACTCACTTTTCTGTACCGCCCGCCGTACCCGCCGGACAGCGCTCTTGCCAGATCCCGCAGAACAGTGGTCTTACCGCCCCCCGGCGGCGCTGCCACAATGATACTGGGCAGCCTGCCTACAAAGAGCGTGTTCAGCACCCCACGGGCGCAGCCTCGCTCCTCTCGGGCAATACGAATGTTCAGGGACTGCACATCCCGAATGGCGGTTACGGTGCCGTCTTTTTCCACTGCCGTGGCGGCAATACCTACCCGATTGCCGTTGGGCGCAGTTACAAAACCCTCCACCAGTGTGCCCATGTGCGTATGTACCGAGTAGGCGCACACAGCGGCAAACAGCGCGTCAAAGGCGGCGTCCGTGACAGAAAGCGCCCGGGCCGAACAGTGATTGATCAGCTTACCACCATCGGTAAGAAAGCAAGTCCGACTGCCCAACATAACCACCAGCGGCCGCCCACGGCGCACCCGCAGTTCCGTAATTTCTTCCTTAGTCTGCTCCGGCAGCGCCAGCAGCAGATCTCCCAGCGGCTGGGCCAGCAGCCGCGCCGCGTCGTCAAAATTGTTCATAGGTCACCCCGCATTTCATTTCTGTAAAAAGATATGCCCCACACAGGGCTTGTATGCCTACTTGGTTTATTTCGGTTGCAGTCCGCCCATAATTATGATAAAATAGGCAGTGTTTTGTTAAAACTAATTCGCACAAAAAGCAAGAGGTGCATTTTATGGACATTACCGCAAACAACAAACATCGCTTTGCTACAAAGTGGATGAATACGGAAACGGTGAATTACACCGCCGCCTACACGCTGTGCCTGTTGGTGCTTTTTGCCGTCAAGCAGCTGTGCAAGGTGGCGTTTGGCTTGGGGGCCGGTGCGGCTGTTGGGATCGGTGCCGGTGCGGCTGCGCTGCTGTCCTTTGTACTGGAGAAGAAATTTGTCTTTCCCCGTGGTATGGCAACCGTTCCCAAACAGATCGGCGGCTTTCTCTTTCGCTGCGCCGTGGACTTTGGGTTCTATAAGATCTTGTATTTTCTCTTTGCCACGCTGCTAAAGCGAGAAGCCCCCTTTGTATGGCTGGCTACGGTAACGGTGGTCTATATTTTTAACTACCTGTTTGACCGCCTGCTGGTGTTTGACTGCCGGGACAAGGCAGCGACTAAAAACGGCGGTCGGCTGTACAAGTTGTTTTTTGCCAACCGCTTTTTAGCGGTATCCGCCTTTGTGGCGCTGCTGGGCATTCTCTTTATTTTCATTGTGTACAGTGTGTTCCCGTTTGGGGACGGCACGGTCATGCGTATGGACCTGTATCACCAGTACGGTCCCCTGTTTGCAGAACTGTATGACCGGGTAGTAGAGGGCAAAAGCCTGCTGTACTCCTGGGAGAGCGGCGGCGGCAGCAGCTTCCTCGGCAACTATTTCAACTATCTTTCCAGCCCCTTTACAGTGCTGATCTTTCTGTTTGACAAGGCGGATATTTCCTTTGCCATCACCGCTTTGGTGATCGTCAAGTGTATGGCCTCTGCCGTCACTTTTACCTATTACTTAAAGGCGTCACAAAAGCGCCACTCTTATGTGAGTGCCGCCTTTGGTGTGTTCTACGCCTTTTGCGCCTACTTTTTAGCGTATTACTGGAACATTATGTGGATCGACGGTATGATTCTGCTGCCATTGATCGTACTGGGCATTGAGCAATTGGTCCATACCGGCAAGGGCGCTCTTTACACCGGCGCGCTGGCAGTGCTGCTGCTGTCCAATTACTATATGGGCTATATGGCGTGCATTTTCTCTGTTCTATACTTCTTGGCCTACTTCCTGATGACCGCCAAACCCCGACCGGAAAAGAGCGGCGAAAAGCTCACCACTCGGGAGAAGTACAGCGCCAAAAATCTCATGCGTCACCCGTTTCTCAATCGGTGCGTGCGCTTTGCCGGGTTCTCTCTGCTGGCCGGCGGGCTGTGCGCCGTGACCCTGCTGCCCACCTATTTCCTGCTGCGGGGCAGTTCCGCTACCTCAGACAGCTTCCCCACCACTTTTGAGTCTTACTTTACCATTTTCGACTTTTTAACATCCCACCTGTCCGCCCTGGAGACCACCATTCGCTCCAGCGGCGACGATGTGTTGCCCAATATCTACTGCGGCGTGCTGCCTCTGCTGCTGGTGCCCTTGTACCTCATTAACAGGCGCATTTCTCTGCGGGAAAAGGCGGTGTATATTGTACTGCTTCTGTTTCTCCTGTTCAGCTTTGACAATAATGCGATGAACTTTATTTGGCACGCCTTCCACTTCCCCAACGACCTGCCCTTCCGCTTCTCTTATATGTACTGTTTCCTGGTGCTGGTGATGGCGTTCCGCGGTCTGTGCCGTATGCGGGACATTGCCTACAAGGACATTGTATTCGTGGGTCTGGGCTGGCTGCTGTATGTGATCGTGGCCCAGAAGTTTATGACCACCAAGATGAGCGAGATCTCCATTTATGTGACCATCGCCTTTCTTATTCTCTGGTGCGGGCTGCTGCTGTGCCTGAAAAAGTCCGGGTTCAAAAAGAGCGTGCTGGCCTTTGCGGTGATCGCCATGTGCTTTAGCGAGGTGATCGTCTCCGACTGCTCCTCCATTCTCATTACCCAGGGCAACAGCGACTACAAGAGCAACTACGCTGCTTATCGGGAGTCCATAGAAGCCATCAACAAAAAGGACAACGACTTTTACCGCACGGAGTTAACTTACCTGGAACGGCGCATGGACCCCAGCTATTACGGCTATAACGGCATTTCCACTTTCTCCTCTATGGCGTATGAGGACTACTCTCAGCTGCAATACAACCTGGGTATGTTTGGCAATCGGATCAACAGCTACACCTACAATCCACAGACCCCGGTGTACAATATGATGTTCAATATCAAATACCTGATCGCCACGCCCACCAATCCTACCCTCACCGATCGGTATTTTACGGAAGTGTACCGCAACAAGGACAAATCCGCCGCCGTGTATGAGAACGACTGCTTTCTGCCCATTGCCTATGCAGCCAAAACCCATTTGAAAGATTGGACAGCGGATGAGGGCGATCCCTTTAAGGTGCAGGGTGATTACTTCCGCCTGGCAACAGGGCTGGACGGGGTATTTGTACCCTGCGGCTATACGGACTGCAGCTACGACAATCTCTCCGGTGACACATGCTCGGAGAACGGCACATTTTGGTTCAACAAGTCCAGCAGTGACGAGCAATATGGCACGGTGGAAGTAACCATCAGTCCCCTACGAGACGGCAATGTGTATATCTACCTGACCTCGCCGGAAGTCAAGACGGCAGAATTCAGTGGTGACGGCATAAAGAACACCCTGTCCCAAAATATTGAAGAACCGTACATTATGGATCTGGGCTACCACAAAAAGGGCGAGGAAATTAAAGTATCCCTGGACGCCGGGAGTATGAGCGCCACAGAGAGCTACGCTTCTATTTACGCATACAGCGTGGACGAAACCGTATTTGCCAAAGGCTATCGCCTGTTGGCAGACAGCGCTCTGCAAGTCACCGACTGGGGCGAAACCCACATTACCGGCACCATCACCGTTCGCGAGAACAGCTACCTGTGCACCTCCATTCCCTATGACACCGGGTGGAGCGTATACATTGACGGCGAAAAAGCGGAAACCTTTAAGCTGGGTGAAGCCCTGCTGACGACCACCGTCAAGCCCGGTAAGCATACGGTGGAGCTGCGCTATACCCCCAAGGGGTTGGCAATCGGTGCGGCCGTCAGCGGCACCTGTGTTGCAGGGGTGGCCGGCTACCTGATTCTTGTTCATATTCGCCGCAAAAAACAACAAAGCGCCGGTTAATTCTGTCAATTCTCTGAAATTTTTCATTTTCCGGTTTACTTTCGCCGATGGTTGTTGTATTATAATGGCGTAAAAATTTAGGAGGAGCTGTTAATATGCCCAGAAAAACCGCTGAAAATGTAGAAACAATCCCCGTAGGCCCCCTTGGAATCATCGCCATGCCCGGCTGCGAAGCCCTGTGCGACAAGATCGACAAATACCTGGTCAAATGGCGCGCAAACCAGGCCAGCGAGCATCAGCAGAACATTGCTTTCTATGGCTACCAGCGCGACACCTACAAAGTGAATGTGTCATTACCCCGCTTTGGCTCCGGTGAAGCCAAGGGTGTAGTAAACGAGAGTGTGCGTGGCTTTGATCTGTATATCATTACAGATGTTTTCAATTACAGCTGCACATATAATATGTACGGGATGGAAGTACCCATGTCCCCTGACGATCACTATGCAGACTTAAAGCGCGTCATCTCCGCCATCTCCGGCAAGGCAAAGCGCATCACCATTTTGATGCCCATGCTGTATGAGGGTCGCCAGCATAAGAGAAGCAGCCGTGAGTCGTTAGACTGCGCGCTGGCACTGCAAGAGCTGGTCAATCTGGGCGTGGACAACATTATGACCTTTGACGCCCACGATAAGCGTGTACAAAACGCCATTCCCAACGGCTCCTTTGAGAACATAATGCCCACTTATCAGATGATCAAGTCTTTGGTGAATAGCGTAGAGGATTTGCATGTGGACAAGGATCACCTGATGGTTATTTCTCCGGATGAGGGCGCCCTGCACCGCTGCATTTATTTTGCAACTCAGTTAGGTGTAAATCTGGGCATGTTCTATAAGCGCCGGGACTACACCCGCGTGGTCAATGGTCGCAACCCCATTGTGGAGCACCAGTACCTGGGCGACTCCGTAGAGGGCAAAGACATTATTATCGTAGACGATATGATTTCCTCCGGTGAGTCTATGCTGGAAGTTTGCTCCAAGCTGAAGGGCTTGAAGGCCGGCCGCATTTTCGTTTGCACCACCTTCGGTCTGTTCTGCAACGGTCTGGAAGTGTTTGACGAGGCATATAAGAACGGTACTTTCTATCGTGTATTCACCACCAACGGTGTGTATCAGACCCCGGAGCTGCTGAGCCGCGACTGGTACGAAAGCGTGGATCTGTCCAAATACACCGCGTATTTTCTGGACACCTTGAACCACGATATGTCCGTATCCTCTTTGTTGGACTGCTCCGACAAGATCGAGAAAATCCTCATCAAAAAGGGCTTAAAGGAAGCGAAATAATATGAGCGAGAAAAAAGAAAAGAGTTCCAAGCTGACCGCTGTGCAAAAAAAGCTGATCATCGGCATTGTTTGTGCCCTGCTGGGACTATTGCTCATCGGCGGCGGCATTTTCTGCGGCGTAACGGATCAAAATCCCAAGGAAGCCGTTGTTGGTCTCTTTACGCCCCGTGATCAGGCCATTTGTGCCAACTGGGACAGCCAGGATAAGCCCGGTGTGCTGGCCTTTGTGTTTTACTCCGACGGCACCTGCGACCGCTATATATCCACTTGGAACTTTGACTGCGAGTACACCATCAAGGGAAACAAGCTGACCATTGAGGACACAGATACAAAAAAGACATTGGTATATCGCTTTTCTATTGTTGGCAAGGTGCTGACCCTTACTCTCCTGGAGGAGGACGGCAAGGAAGCAGAAGAGCAGCAGGTCACCAAGTTTGATCAGGTTGATGAGTTGCACATGAAGAGCCTGAACGATATGATCAATGACGCCAAAGAAAAGCAGGCGGAAAAACAGAGTAAATCCGCTGCCGATCAGCAATAAAGATCCATTTTAACACAAAAAGCACTTGCAAATTGCAAGTGCTTTTTTTATCCGTTTGCATACATAGCAACTCCTCTGCATAGGCATTAGCAAGGAGATGACAAGCTATGTATACAAAGCAGTCTGCCCGTTGCCAACGACTGGCTCGGTATATTGTAGACACCAAGTCCACCGTACGCAGCACCGCCAAGGTGTTTGGGGTGAGCAAATCCACCGTACATATGGATGTGACCCGGCGTCTGGAACACATTGACCCGGAGCTACACGCTGCCGTTAAAGCTGTACTGGACGAAAACAAGGCAGAGCGCCACATTCGCGGCGGTAATGCCACGCGAAAAAAATACCAGCAGTTGAAAAAGGATTGAAAAAATCCCCCGCAAGTGGTACTATAAAGAAAAACATGCGGAGGTACACTTGCAATGAAGATCGGATTTATCGGCTGCGGCAATATGGGCAGCGCCATTCTGCAAGGGATTTTACAAGGCGGCACACCGGCTGCCGATATTTATGTTGCGGACCACAATTTGGAGACGCTGCGGCAAAGGCTGGGTCATACCGGCGTGCAGATCTGCCGAAGCAATACGGAAGTGGCGGCGCTTTGTGACGCTGTCTTTTTGGCGGTCAAGCCCAATGTGTTGTCTGCTGTTTTGGCAGAGATCGGTCCGGTTTTGTCAGAGCGCACGACCCTGCCCCTTCTGATCTCCATTGCGGCAGGCAAAAGCACAGCCTATCTGGAGGATCAGTTGGCAGTCCCCTGCCCGGTAGTACGGGTCATGCCCAATATTAATGCTTTGGTGGGTGAAGCCGTTAGCGCCGTTTGTGCCGGCAAAAACGCCACAGCAGATCAGGCCAAAACCGTTTGCGACCTGATGGCCTGCACCGGTAAGGTACTGGAGTTAGATGAGACTATGTTCCCCTTGTTCGGTGTGCTGGGCGGCTGCTCCCCTGCTTTTGTTTATATGTTTATTGACGCCCTTGCCAGAGCTGGGGTGAAGCACGGTATGCGCAAGGACCAGGCGCTGCAAATTGCCACCCAAAGCGTGCTGGGCAGCGCCAAGATGATCGCCGAGAGTAGCGAACACCCCTGGGAGTTGGTAGACCGGGTGTGCTCCCCCGGCGGCACTACCATTGAGGGTGTGCTGTCCCTGAAGGCAGACGGGCTGGAAACCGCCGTGCAAAACGCCGTAGACGCTGCGGTGGAAAAAGACAGCAAGTTATAAAAAAAGCCCGGTGCTTTGATGCACCGGGCATTTCTGTACAAAGAGAAGCCGTCGGATCTCCGACGGCTTTCATGATCGCTGTTCTTTTGTTTACAGGCAGGCTTTGATTTTGTCCACCATATCCAGCTGCTCCCAAGGCACATTCAGCTCCTCGCGGCCCATGTGGCCATAGGCAGCCACCTGACGGTAAATGGGGCGACGCAGATTCAGCCGCTCAATGATTGCGGAGGGACGCAGGTCAAACACCTTGTTAATAACATCGCAGATTACATCATCGCTGACCTTACCGGTGCCCTGGGTATCCACCATCACGGACACAGGCTTGGCCACGCCGATGGCATAAGCCAGTTCAACCTCACACTTGTCTGCCAAACCGGCAGCCACCAGGTTCTTGGCCACCCAGCGGGCAGCATAAGCCGCGCTACGATCCACCTTTGTCGGGTCCTTACCGCTGAAGGCACCGCCGCCGTGGCGGGCATAGCCGCCGTATGTATCCACAATGATCTTGCGCCCGGTCAGGCCGCTGTCGCCGTGAGGACCGCCCACAACAAAGCGCCCGGTGGGGTTCACATAAAATACCGTGTCTTCGTCCATCAATTCCGCAGGAACGGTGGTCTTGATCACTTTGTCAATAATATCCTGCCGCAGAGTCTCCAATTCCACATCGGCGCTGTGCTGGCTGGATACAACCACGGCGGTCACCTTTACAGGCTTGCCGTCGTCATACTCCACGGTCACCTGGGTCTTGCCGTCTGCGTACAGATACGGCAGGGTGCCGTCCTCCCGCACCTGGGTCAGCTTCACAGCCAGTTTATTGGCCAAGCTGATGGGCAGAGGCATCAGCTCCGGGGTCTCGTTGCAGGCATAGCCGAACATCATACCCTGGTCACCGGCGCCGTTCAGATTATAGACATCCTCCTCATCGTTCTTTAACTCAAAGGATTTGTCCACGCCCATAGCAATATCCGGGCTCTGCTTATCCAGCGCAGTCAGAATGGCACAGGTGTTGCCGTTAAAGCCTTTCTTGTCGTCATCATAACCGATGTCGCAAATGATCTTGCGGGCAATGGCGGGAATGTCCACCTGTGCATTGGTGGTGATCTCGCCCATGATCAGAACCTGACCGGTGGTACAAGTGGTCTCGCAGGCCACACGGCTCATGGGATCCTGCTCCAGCATGGCGTCCAGAATACCGTCTGAAATCTGGTCGCAGATTTTGTCCGGGTGACCCTTCGTCACGGACTCACTGGTAAATAAGTGTTTTGACATTTCTCTTTCCTCCTTAGGAAAATAAAAAGGCATACACCGAGTGTATGCGACATGCTCCTCATCACTCGGATTTGAACCGCAGGTTTTAGCACCTTACCAAAGCAGGTTGCTGTGGTGTCCACGGGCCTGTTCCCTCGACCACTCTCGATAAAGTATATTGAGTTTAGAGATACTATACTCCATTCCTTTAAAAAAGTCAATACCCGGCAGTCGCTTTTTATCAAATTTTAGAAGAAGGCGTTTATGGTCATATTGCACAAAAAAGCGCGCCATTTTTTGGCATTGAAAGAAAAGGTTGTGGTGTTTGGGCGTTGCTTTTTGTTTATATTTTGTTTATAATATTAGTCGTAATTGTCCATGTGTTAAGGAGGTTAAACAAATGGCAAAAAAGACAGTCTTTATTACCGGCGGTACCGGTAACATGGGTTGGGCTGCTGTGCAGGAAATGCTCAAGAAGCCCAGCGAGATCAACATCAAAATGCTGGCTCGTAAAAGCCCGAAGAACGAGGAGAAGCTCAAAGGCCTGATGGCTAAACCCAACGTAAAAGTGGTTTGGGGCGATCTTTGTGATTATGACGCTATCCTGGAAGGCATAACCGGCGCAGACTATGTGCTGCACATCGGCGGTATGGTGTCTCCCACCGCTGACTGGAAGCCTTACAGAACGCAGAAAACCAATATCGGCGCTGCGCAGAACATCTGCAAGGCCGTGCTGGCACAGCCCAATGCAGACGATATTAAAGTTTGCTATATCGGCACCGTTGCTGAGACCGGCGACCGTAACTATCCCATCCACTGGGGCCGTTGCGGCGATCCGCTGAAGATCTCCATCTATGACCACTATGCCGTATCTAAGGCAGTGGCTGAGCGCACCTTTGTTGAGAGCGGCATTAAGAATTGGGTTGTTATGCGCCAGAGCGGCATTCTCTATCCCAACATTTTGAAGAATATGGATCCCATTATGTTCCACGTACCGATCAACGGCGTGCTGGAGTGGTGCACCGTGGAGGACAGCGGTCGTCTGATGTGCAACCTGGTGACTGAAGACGCTGCCGGTCATTTGGGCGCCGACTTCTGGAACCACTTCTACAATATCGGCTCCGGTAAGGAGTACCGTATCTCCAACTATGAGTTTGAGCACCTGCTGCTGGGCACCCTGGGTCTTGCCGGCCCGGAGAAGCTGTTTGACCCCAACTGGTTCATTCTCAAGAACTTCCACGGTCAGTTCTATGCTGACGGCGACAAGCTGGAGGAGTACCTGCACTTCCGTGAGAACCTGCCCATCCAGGATTACTTCAACCGCCTGGCCGATCATGTAGAGTTCTACTTCAAGATTCCGCGCTACCTGCCTAAGAACCTGGTTGCCGCTTGCGCAAAGCCCTTCATGAAGAAGATTGCTTCCACCAAGGATTTCGGTACTTTGGACTGGGTAGCGACCAAGAACCAGACCCGTCTGTCCGCTTACTACGGCACTTACGAGGATTGGGCCAAGATCCCCACCAAATGGGAAGACCTTGAGATCATCAAGTTCAACAAGGACTCCAGCGACGCAGAAAACTACAAGCTGGATCACGGCTATGACGAAAGCAAGCCCGAGTCCGAGCTGGATATTGAAGATATGAAGCAAGCTGCTAAGTTCCGCGGCGGTGAGTGCCTGAGCACTTCTATGAAGAAGGGTGACATGGCCACCAAGCTGAAGTGGAAATGCGGCTACTGCGGCGCCGAGTTTGAGGCCAGCCCCGCACTGATCCTGCTGGGTGGTCACTGGTGCCCCGAGTGCTTCATCCCCCAGAAGAAGTGGGATTACGACAACATTGCAAAGACCAATCCTTTCTTTGCCCAGGTTTGGTATCCCAACCACACCAAGGACGAGTGCAATGTGTACAACTTCGACGACCTGTTCCAGGTGAACGGCGTGAAGTGGGACGACATCAAGCACTAAGCCTACATAACTAAAAACAGCGCTCCGAGCCATCGGAGCGCTTGTTTTATGTGTGGATAAGAAAAAGCCGTCGGTGTGCTCCGGCGGCTTTGGTTTTATATTCCGATTTTATGCCAGCTGATCCGTCTCCGGGAACTGGGAATTGTACAGATGATAATAGAAGCCTTTATCCGCCAGCAATGAGGCGTGGGTGCCCTGCTCAATAATGGTGCCGTCTTTCATCACTAAAATCAAATCGGCGCCCTTAATGGTGGACAATCGATGCGCAACAATAAAGGAAGTGCGCCCCTCCATCAGGGTCAGGAATGCCTTCTGAATTCTCATCTCCGTAGTGGTATCAATAGAGGAAGTCGCCTCATCCAGGATCAGCACAGACGGATTGCACAGCATAATGCGGGCGATACAAAGCAGCTGCTTTTGCCCTTGAGACAGGCTGCCGCCGTCCTCACCGATCTTGGTATAATACCCCTCCGGCAGACGCTGAATAAAGCTGTGGGCGTGTGCTTTTTTGGCTGCCGCCACGACTTCATCATAAGAAGCGCCGGGATTGCCCATGCGGATATTCTCCAAAATAGAGCCGCACTTGAGCCAAGTATCTTGCAGCACCATACCAAAATTCTTGCGCAGCGCCTTGCGGCCAATCTGCTGCACCGGGGTGCCGTCTATGGTAATTTGACCGCCCTGCACATCGTAAAAGCGCATAAGCAGGTTGATTAGCGTGGTCTTGCCGCAGCCGGTAGGACCAACGATTGCTACACGCATACCCGGCTTAACATCCACAGACAGATCCTCAATCAACTTGCGATCCGGCAAATAAGAGAAGCGAATATGCTGCAATTCCACTTTGCCGTCCAAATGCGAAGGCTGCAATGCGCCCTCCGGATCCGCCGGCACCGGCTCCTCCTCAATGAATTCCATGATACGCGCGGCGCAGGCCAGAGCATTTTGGAACTCCGTCACCACCGAGCTGATGTCATTAAAGGGCTTGGTGTACTGGTTGGCATAGGACAAAAAGCAAGAGAGCATACCCACAGAGATATTGCCCCGAATGGCGATCATGGCGCCAAACAGCGCCACCGCCGCATACACAATGCTGTTTACAAAGCGGGTGGCCGGGTTGGTAATGGAGGAAAAGAAGGTGGCTCGCATGGAATACTTAGCCAAGCGGTCATTGATCTCATCAAACTGCTTTTGATTGTCCGCCTCTTTTGAATAAGCGGTCACCACCTTTTGGTTGGTGATCATCTCGTCAATAAAGCCCGTCTGCTCGCCGCGAACGGCACTTTGCTTTTGAAACATAGCGTACGTCTTCTTCGCAATAAACCGAGCAATAAAGAAGGACAGCGGCGTGACAACAACCACTACCAGAGTGATCCACACATTGATGGATAGCATAAAAGCCAGGGTGCCAATAATCGTCACTACACCGGTAAACAGCTGGGAAAAGCCCATCAGCAGTCCGTCGGCAAACTGGTCCGCATCACTGATGACCCGAGAGACCACATCCCCCTGGGAGTGGCTGTCAAGATAAGAGAACGGCAGCACCAGCAATTTATCAAACGCCCGGGCACGCATATCTCGCACCACATTATAGGTGATCTTATTGTTGAGCATATTCATCACCCACTGCATGAGGCCAACGCATAGCAGCATCACCACCACAGTGATCAGATGGCGGGCAACGACGGTAAAGTCTACCTGCCCCGGGCCGATGATGGCATCAATGGCGTAGCCGATACGAATGGGCACATACAGAGTCAGCACCACAGACCCGCCGGCCAGCAGCACGGACAAAAACAGCAGGTACTTATAGTGACCGATATAGCCAAAAATTTTCTTTAGCGTAGAGGTGTTCTTTTTCATGCGTCGGTCACCTCCTCACTGAATTGTGAACGAAAAATTTCACCGTAGGCCGGACAGGACTTCAGCAATTCTTTGTGCGTGCCCGCACCCACCAGACGGCCATCCTCCAACACCAAAATCCGATCGGCACACATCACGGAGCTGGCCCGCTGGGAGACGATAAACAGTGTAGGCTTATAAGGCAGCGCCAAAATGGCCTTTCGCATGGCGGCCTCAGTTGCATAATCCAGTGCAGAGGACGAGTCGTCCAGCACCAAAATTTGCGGTTTGCGAACCAGCGCACGCGCCACAGACAGCCGCTGCTTTTGCCCGCCGGAGAAGTTGGCACCGTTTTGCTCTACAGGCGCGTCCAGACCGCCTTTATCCGCCACAATGTCCAGCACCTGCGCCGTACTTAGAGCCGTGCGCAAATCACCATCAGAAGCGCTGTCCTCGCCCCACAACAAATTGCTGCGTACCGTGCCTTGGAACAGCACCGCCTTTTGCTGCACATAGCCGATCCGGTGGCGCAGATCCTCGTCATCGTAAGCGCAAACATTCTTGCCAAAGACAGACACCCGCCCGTCCTTAACATCATAAAAATGCGGAATCAGGGACACCAGGCTGCTTTTGCCGCTACCGGTGCCGCCGATAATACCCACCACGCTACCCCGAGGCACGGTAAAGGAAATGTGCTCCAAGGACGGCTCGCCGGCGTTCTTGTACTGCAAAGTCACATCATCAAAGGCGACAGCCACGTCGCTGTCCCCTGCCCGGTCGTCCCGGGCATGCTTTAAGGTCGGCTCCAGCTGTAACACACCTTGAATACGAGAGGCACAGGCCAGCGCCTTGGTAATGGTAATGATCATATTCGCCAGCTTCACCAGTTCAACCAAAATCTGGCTCATATAGTTATAAAGCGCCACGACTTGACCCTGCGTCAGGTCACCCAAGCTCACCCGCATGGCGCCGGTGTGAATCAGCACCACAATCCCAATGTTAATAAGGATATAAGTCAGCGGGTTTAACAGCGCGGAAAGGCGCCCCACGCTGCGCTGCAAATGAGAAAGCATCTCATTGCGCTTATTAAATCCGGCCTGTTCCGCGTCTTCCGCCGCAAAGGCGCGGATCACACGGGCACCGGCATAGTTCTCTCTGGTTGTCAGGGTCACGCCGTCCAGCTGGCGCTGCACATTTTTGTATCCGGGCATGGTCAGTCCCATAATGCCAAATACCACCAAAGACAGCGCGGCAATCACCACAACGAAGATCAACGCACAGCGCACATCAATGGTAAACGCCATCACCGTAGCGCCCAGTACAATAAAGGGCGAACGCAAAAACAGACGCAACACCAGGTTCACGCCGTTTTGCGCTTGGGTCACATCGTTGGTCATTCGGGTGATCAACGAGGAGCGACCTAAGGTATCCAGCTCTGAAAAACTCAGGCTTTGGATCTTCCCAAACAGGCTGCTACGCAGCTCCTTGCCAAATCCGGTAGCCGCCCGAGCAGCAAAAAACTGGGCAGTGATCGCCATTACCATCCCCACCACGGCAAAGCCTACCAACAAGGCGCAGTTTTGGTAGATCACGGTCTTGTTGCCCGGCCGAATACCGCTATCAATGATCCGCGCCACCACCAGCGGCACGATCAGTTCAAAAGTCGCTTCCAGCAGCTTAAACAGCGGCGCAAAGAAAGACTCTTTCTTGTAATGCTTCAAATAGATCAACAAGTCTTTCAGCGTTCTCACCCTCCCGTCTGCCCACCCGGGCAGCGCATATCTTTAACAAGTTGGTACTTATTATAGATATTATTTGCCTTTCTGTCAATAAAACTTGACAAATGCGTTCAAGGTGCTATGATTATAAAAAATGCGAGGTGATCTTAATGGAAAACAAGCCGGTAACGGCCATTATCGTAGGCGCCGGGCACCGCTCTATGGTGTACAGCAAACTGGCGCTGACCAACCCGGAGCTGCTGAAGATCGTCGGCGTGGCAGATCCGGACCCCATTCGGCGCAAAAAGTGCCGCCAGCTTTACGGATTCGGCGAGGATATGTGCTTTGAAAATGCAAATGCGTTGGCTGCCAAGGGCAGACTGGCCGACGCCGTCATTAACGGCACCATGGACGAGGTACATATAGAGACCTCTGTGCCCCTGCTGAACGCCGGGTATGATATGCTGCTGGAAAAGCCGTTTGCCGTGAACGAAGAAGAAATGCGCACCCTGGTGGACTGCGCGCGGCAGAACCACAGCAAAGTGATGATCTGCCATGTACTGCGGTACACACCGTTCTACTATGGCATTAAAGAGCGCATTGCCGCCGGTGAAATCGGTGATATTATCAATATTCAGACGCTGGAACATGTGTCTTACCACCACCTAAGCACCTCTTATGTGCGGGGCAAGTGGGCCAACAGCCAAAAGTGCCACACCAGTATGCTGCTGGCCAAGTGCTGCCACGATCTGGACATTATGATGTGGATGATGGCAGAGACCAAGCCCACCGCGGTTAGCTCCTTTGGCGGCAAGTTCCAGTTTAAGCCGGAGAACGCCCCGGCAGACGCCGGCACGCGGTGTATGGTGGACTGCCCGCTGGTAGATACCTGCCGCTACTCTTGCAAACAGTTGTACATTGACCACCCGGACCGCTGGTCCTTCTATGTGTGGGATAAGCTGGAGGGCATTGAGAACCCCACCATTGAAGACAAGATCCATCTGCTCAAGGGCGACTCCCCTTACGGTCGCTGCATATACAAGTGCGACAACGATGTAGTGGACCACCAGAGCGTGATGGTACAGTTCGCCAGCGGCGCCACCGGCACCCACAATATGGTGGGCGGTTCCTCCGCCCCCCTGCGCCGTATTCACATCATCGGCACCAAGGGCGAGATTTACGGCAACTTTGAGGAATCCAAATTCTATGTATCCAAAATCGACCCCTCCCCGGACGCCCACAACGGCGAGTGCCAAATTGAGGAAGTGGATCTGAATGTGAAGGGCGATATGGTTGGCGCTTACGGCGGCCACGGCGGCGGCGATGAGCGACTGGCGGCGGACTTTGTGCAGTTCGTCCGCGGCGAAAAGCCCAGCCTGGCATGCACCTCTATTTTCGACTCTGTTGCCGGTCACTTGTGTGTGTATCTGGCAGACGAAAGTCGCACCCACGGCGGCCAGCCGGTAGCGGTACACCTGGACTAAAACGAAGCACATAAAAAACCGTCGGTCATAACGACCGGCGGTTATCTTTATGCGCTGATTTTTTAATACTCTACTTTTAAGCCCTCTTCGGCTTCAGCTACCTTGAGCATAATGGCGCACTCAATGCGCTTGCGGTGCAGCTGGCAACCAAAGTCATACACACCGTTCACACTGCCGGTGGTATGGTACGCATTGGCTGCGCACCCGCCGCTGCAATACAGCTTTGCAAAGCAGTCCTTGCATTCCTTGTGGCTGTACACATTGCAGTGCTCAAACTGCTCCAGCACCTGGGGTCGGGTCACGCCATCGTACACATTGCCAAGTAAGAAGTCCGTGTCTCCCACAAACTGATGACAGGGGTATAAATCGCCGGTGGGGGTCACGGCCATATACTCCGTGCCCACACCACAGCCGCTGACTCGCTTGACAATACAAGGGCCGCCGTCCAGGTCGATCATATAGTGATAAAAAGTAAAGCCGTTGCCCTTGCGATAACGGTGTAGCATTTCCTTGGCCAATATCTCGTATTGCTCCAAAAGCACAGGCAGGTCGCTCTCCTGCAAGGCATAGTCCTCCTTAGGATCGCACACCACCGGTTCAATAGACAGCTCCTTAAATCCCAGGTCCGCCATGTGCAGCACATCGGCGGCAAAGTCCGTATTGAAGTGGGTATAGGTGCCCCGCATATAGTAGTCCTTTTGCCCTCTGGAGTCTGCAAACCGCTTGAATTTATCCAAGATCAGATCATAACTGCCCTTGCCGTTGCGGCCCACCCGCAGCCGGTCATGGGTAACCTTGCGCCCGTCCAAAGACAGCACCACATTGCCCATCTCCCGGTTGGAAAAGTCGATCACATCATCGTTGATAAGCAAGCCGTTGGTGGTAAGGGTAAAGCGAAAGTTCTTATTATGGAGCTTCTCCTGCTCCCGACCATAGGCCACCAGCCGCTTGCACACATCCCAGTTCAGCAGCGGCTCACCGCCAAAGAAGTCCACTTCCAAATTCCGGCGGCCGGGACTGTTGGCAATGAGATAATCCAGTGCCTGCTTGCCCACTTCATAGGACATGATTTCACGCTGGCCGTCGTACTCTCCCTTGCCGGCAAAGCAGTATTTGCACGCCAGGTTGCAATCGTGGGCAACATGCAGGCAAATGGCCTTCAGTATCCCCTGACGGCGTTTGAACTGGTCGGCAACCGCCTCAAAGGTATCCTCGGCAAACAGCCGTCCGTCGGCGATCAGCGCCTCAATGTCTTCAAAACAAAGATCAATATCCGCGTTCGTTACATCCGGCTGATCCTTGTATTTTTCTAAAATAAAACGGCGGATCTCCTCTTTATCATGATCCTGGTACATAGTGATCATATCGTAGGCCACCGGGTCCACAGAATGGACGCAGCCACTGTTTTGATCCAGAATAATGTTGTATCCGTTTAGTTTGTATGCGTGTATCATAGTCTACTCCAAACAAAAAAGGCGGGACCCGGGCAATCGCCCATCCCGCCCTAATTGCAAAATTCTTATTTCTTCAGCTGCTCGCACTTCTGGTTGGCAACGGAGCAAGAGGTCTTGCTGGCAGACTGACAAGAAGTCTGGCACTCGCCGCAGCCGCCCTTTTGAGCGGAAGCACAAAGATTTCTGGAACTTAAAGTTTTAATTCTTTTCATAAAAAGCACCTCATTTCAATTTGTTGGCTCTATTTTACAATACTTTCAGTCCTTTGTCAATACACAGCAGCAAATGCGCTCTGCCCCGCCGCCGGCAGTTCCGTAGAGCACCGTGCCGCTGTTTTTCGCTGCCTGAATTGCCTGTACAAACGTCGCAGTGATCTCTTCACCGGGCACGATCATCGGCACCCCGGGCGGATAGGCAAACACCGTCTCGCAGGCGATACGCCCCACTGCCTGCTCGATCGGCAGCGGCTCCCCGGCGGGCACCTGCCAGCTTTGCAGGTGCCGGGGCGGCAAGGGCAGCGGCGCCACCGGCCAGTCGCCCGGCGACAGGGTACGGTCAATCTCCGTCAGGGTACGGGCCAACAAATGAAATCCGGCGGCGGTGTCCCCCACCGTGGCCATACAGATCACATGAATACGGTCGCTCATCTCCGGCTCGATCCCACGCGCACGCAGCCGGTGTGCCAAGGCGTTGCCGTCTATGTTGCAATGTAGGGTGGAAATATTGATCTTGGTAGGATCGTCCGCTCGGATCAATCGCAGGTGTTGCAAAGGCAGTTTATATAGCATTTGCAGTCCCGCTTGCAGCGTCTCAAACGCAGCCGGATCCGCCACCAAATCGGCCATTTTTGCCACGCTGTTCATCAGCACATAGCTGGGCGAGCTGGTCTCGTACATATCCATATACCGCTTGATCTTCGGCGCCAAAGAGGAGTCATAGACCTGCACACCGGCGGTTTGAGTCAACGCCGGCAGGGTCTTGTGATAAGAGCAGATCACCGCGTCTCCCTCCATACGGCCGGGCAGCCAAGGGGCAAGTCCAAGGTGGGCGCCGTGGGCAGCGTCTACCACCAGCGGCACCGAGCAGTGCAGACGGGAAATATAGCCCTCGTATGTAGGCGAGGTCACCACCACCGCTGCCACCTCCGGATGGGCAGCCAATGCCTCATCCAGCGCTGCCTGGGTCACACGGGTATAAAAACCGGTGGTCGAGTCAAAATCAGCCTCTACATAGTGCACCTGTAGCCGGTCCAAAAAGCAGGCGTTGTACACCGCCTTGTGGCAGTTGCGGGCAATAAGGATTTCGTCCCCCGGCTTGCACAGGGCGGATATGGTCGCCAAAATGCAGCAGGTAGAACCGTTAACAGAGAGAAAAGATGCCCACGCACCATACAGCGCTGCCAAATCCGCTTGCAGCCGGGCCAACACCCCGGTGGGGGCGTGCAGGTCATCGTAGCCGTCTATTTCCGTAATATCAATTTCCGCACCCGGCAAACAAAAATCCGGGTTGCGCTTGTGTCCGGGCATATGGAACGGATAGCGCTCCAAGTGCGCCAGCGCTCGATCAAGCCGCATAAGCCGTCACCTTTTCTTTTTGATAAATCGCAATGTTCAGCAGCACCACACCGGTGAGCACAGGCATCGCCTCGATCAAGCCGGTCTCTTTATAGATCAGCAGCAAAATCAAATCGCCGATCATCAGTGCCGCCCAAAATACCGTGGCGCACTGCCAAAATCGTCCTTTTTTGAATGAAAACAAAAAGCACAGAAAGATCGCTACCCCGCTGAGCACGGAAAAAGCCAGCGATCCAATGCAGTGCAGCAGCCACAGGGTGTGCCGCTCAAAGTCAAAAGGACAGCACACCGTCAGTCCCATCCCCACACCGGCAGGCAGCACCAAACCGTGGCACAGCCCTCTGCGCTTTTGCTTATTATACATGGTATAGAGCAAAAGGTAAAGCACCCCGTAAGTGCCCGCACCCCACAGGGCAAACAGCACTGGGTGGTCCAGTCCGATGGTGGAGAGCGCCCCGGCGTTGGTGCGCGGATCCGCAAAGTGCATATACCCTAATGTAAAACCACAGTATAATGCGGAAATCAGCGAAATCCAAATTTTTTTCATAAAAACCTCAAAAAAATCAAAATTTCTTATTGACATTTTACTCCCCTCGTGGTATTATGTCAATGCTGTTTCGGACAGCGCCGCAGATCAAGCTTTTCGGCTCTGCCTCGCCCGCTCTTGGCGTGTAAAAATTTAGAGCAAATTGAATATGCGGATGTGGCGGAATTGGCAGACGCGCTAGATTCAGGTTCTAGTGAATGCAAGTTCATGTGGGTTCAAGTCCCGTCATCCGCACCAAAAAGGTAGCTTTCCGTTTATTTACGGAAAGCTATTCTTTTGCCCAAAAACCCCCTATTTAAGCCATTTTTTGCACTTTTTTGATGTAGCCACACTTTACGATTTTGCCTTTCAAGGATACACAAAATCACACCAGTTGCACCAAAATTGCACCAAAAATTTCGGCATTTCACTCAATTTGGCCCAAAAATGGCTAATTTTGAGAAAAAATTGCATTTTTTGCCTAATTTTTTGAAATTTTGTCGGATAGACCAAATTCAGGCTGGTATTCAGACAAAACATTGTACATTATGACGAACACTTTATTAAAATTTAAGGGTATTATTTAGTTTTCAAGAAATATGTTATAATTACTTATGCCTGTCATTACACGAAGAGTCATTTGTTATCAAATGGCTCTTTTGTTATTTGATAAGAAAAATTATGTAAAAACAGAAAGGAGTCATAGAAATGGCAAAGCTGTACTATAAGTACGGATCCATGGGCAGTTCCAAGACCGCAAATGCCTTAATGACTAAGTTTAATTACGAGGAAAAAGGCAAACGCGTTCTATTGCTCAAACCAAGTATTGATAATCGTGATGGACAGGACATCATCAAATCTCGAATTGGTCTTGAAGCGAAGGCAGAATGTATTGATGCAAAAACAGACATCAAGAAATACATTGTAACCAAGCACAGAGACAAAACCACAAAGCAATTCGACTTTGATGTAATTATTGTTGATGAATGTCAATTCTTCACGATCCATCAGATTGAAACGCTGCGTAACATTGCCAGCTTTCTGGATATTCCGGTGCTGTGTTATGGTTTAAGAACTGATTACAAACACCAGTTGTTCCCCGGAAGCAAAGCACTGTTTGAATTGGCTGACAGTATTCAGGAAATCAAAACGGTTTGCAAATGCGGGAACAAAGCCATCATTAACGTCTTAAAAGACGAAAATGGGAATGTTGTCACCGATGCCGGTAACTCAAACATTATCCTTGGCGGAAATGAAAAGTACGAAGCAATGTGCTATAAGTGTTATTTTAATGCTGTTCACGGCGTTAAAAAATGAAAATAATTATTAAGGAGAACATATATGTCAGATTATGTACATAATAAGGTGATTAGGTTGCCTATAACAAACGAGATCCTGAAATCATTCGATTGCCAAGACGTTGATGAATTTGTAGATGGATTTCACAAATTTGTTAAAAAAATATATCCTGAAATGGAGTATATTGGGCAGGATGCACCCTACTTCGAAATTGGATATACAGATAATTATGACCGAAATTATATAGACCTGGTTCTCTATTCTTCATATGGCGAAGAGTGTGGAGAATGGCACAATGCTTTTTATCTTTCGGATAAAGAAAAAGAAACTTTTGTATCTTATTTTGAAAAACTAGGTATAAAAATAAATCCTGATGATTTAAGAAAAGTTGACCAGTGTTGGTACAATTGTTCTGAACCGCCTGACTGCTATAATGTTGACGACGACGATGACGATTGGACGTTGCTGGTTTAAGAAAGGAAAATTATGAGAGTTACAAGAAAATTTAGAGGTCAGAGCTTACTGGAAGTTGGAACAGAAGAAAGAAACGTTTACATCAATCAAATGTCCCCTGCTACTGAAAAGTGGTATAATGGTACAGATGAAGAGTTGTATGTGAACGAAGATACCGGCGAACTTTTCCTGTTTTGCTACAATAATGTGTGCGAAAGCAATTTCATTTGCTCTTTTGCAAACTTTGATGAGCTGGATGAATTCGCAAAAGAACAGCTTGCTGACGCTGATAATGACTAAGTGAAAATGATTAAGGCCACCGATTTTTCGGTGGCCTTTTGTATTGTCCAATTATTTGTCAACTTAACAGAGCTGTGAAAAAGCGCTCAATATAATATGCAATGATTGCAAACCAGAAACTGTCCCCTGTTCTACGATTTCACTATACCACCTATATAAAAATATGTTTCCAAATCATCTACACAATACAAAAAAGAATAATCAGCTGATAGATCCAAATATCCCACCTTATACTCCTTGTATTCTTTGTATTCGTCCCCATTCGGAAAATACTTTTTATAATTGAAATATGGGTCTTTGGACTCAATTACAGAAGATACATGTTTTAAACGAAATTGCTTGTTAGATATATGATTTGCAAGATCGACAACGGGCGCGTAATTCAAACTCTCCTTGCTGCTTACTGTACTTGACAGTTCAAACCAGTCATTTGAATTAGTCTTTTTTAATATATGAAGTGTTATGATTTGCCCATTATTTTGCAGTTCAGCATCATACTGCGCATAACCATCGGATTCTGATAAAATATCGAAATGATGATCTGATGCAAACTGATAAAGAATAGAACTGTAATCCAACTTTGCGTGTTCACTTTGACAGGCAGAAAAGCACACAATAATGCAAGTCAACATAGTAATCAAAGATAGCATTCTGTTAAGAAAACGCATAGTAAAACTTCACCTTCCAATCATACGCTTTCCCTATCTTGAGTTTCTGCAAAACATAGCCCAAATCATTGGCGAGATTGCCCACACTTATATCTATTCTTTTTCCAAAAGTTCTTATTTGGGTAAAATCGTAGGTGTCCCAAACTGTAACATTTAACTCCCATCGTCCATGTTTCTTTTTTCCAGACAATGTAAAACTGATCTTTTGCATAGAATAATAACAATCACCACTACTAAATTCCATAGTAAATTTTTTATTCGATTTAATACTTGATTTGCGCTTCAATTTTGATTTTACTGTTTGTTTGAATTTAGAAGAAGTGCGCAACGCATTAATGATTCTATTTTCAACATAACTTGAAATTTGCTTACCTTTACCATATAAGAAGTGATAAAACATAGCTGCAGAAAGCTCATATCTCCTGTTTTTTGCCATTAAATACGCATGTGCAGCGCGATATAGCAAATATTTTGGACTTAATTGACGCGCACTAATATGACCTGTAATATCCACATTGTTCACCGGGTCGTTATTGCAGTACGCAAACAGGTTCATGCCAACAGCCAGATCTTTGGACTCTCTGGCAATATCCGGGTCGTCGGCATTGAAAAAGCGGTTGATGTCAGTATGAAAATACCGACTTTGTAGATAATACATACCAATGGCATGGTCAAAGTAATAACTGCGGTACTTGATCGGGTTATCATTATACAATCTGTAGGAGCCATCCCAGCCGGTTTTACCGTCATAGTCGCATGAGTCCGGTCTTGCAGTAAAATTATCGCCCCAAGCGTCGTAATAATACTCTAACGCCAAGTTACCGTCTGCGTCCGCAACACCGATCACATCGCCCATTTGGTTGGTAATGTAGTGGTACAGGGCGTCGTTGAGCATAAACGCAGTGGGTCGACCACTCTCGTCATAAATAAAGCGGTAGTTTTTGCCGTCAGCACTCTGCCGCCCGGTAATGGCACCATCCTCGGTGGTGAAGTCGAAAGTAAGGCTATCCTCTATGGACTGCTCGGAAGTGCGAATACCATTCTCGTCATAGGTAAAGGCAGCATAGGCTTCTTCGTTGCCGTCATCGTCAAGGCCTGCAATTTTGCTGAGCTGACGACCAGATTTCCATTGCACGTCCAATTCCAAATACTTTACTGGATTGCCGTTTGCATCATACAGCAAAGAACTGTTCTCATCAATAGCGGTGGCATTTACTAACTCGTCCTCCCACACATCGTCCCCACTCTTGTATGTACAGGTATAGGACTTGGTGGGAGTTTGGTCACTCAGGTCTCCCGTATTGTATTTATATGTTTTGGCAGAAGTAATATTTCCCCGCTTGTCATAGGTGTATGTGCGGGTAATACCAGCAAGGTCGTTGTCAAAGAAAATGTTTTCACGCACCAGCTGGCCCTTGCTATCATACTGATAGCGGCTGATCTGGGCATCGTTATCCTTATCCGCATCGCGACCCTGACGATAATAGGTCAAGCGACCCTGATCGTCGTACTGATAGCTGAGGTATAGCTGATTCTCGCCATAAGTGATTGTCTCAGCGGTGACTCTCCCCTGCTCGTCATAAGTGCGAGAAGTGGTGCCAAGAGTCTTATCTCCGGCGGTCAAAGTCTCCGTTGCGGTACGGTTGGCTGTGTCTTCCGCAGACTGCACCGTAAAGGCGTGGCTGCCAGCGGTATAGCTGGCGGTATTATCCGTTACCTTACGGCTGACCTCCGTGCCAAGAGTGTTTGCGCTGTAGATGCGGGTTGTCTTGCCACTGTCGGTTGTTTCTTCGTTAGAATAACTGTAATACAAGGTCTCCGTGCCGTCCGATGCAATTTGATATACTTCTGTCAAATCACCGGTATATACGGTGCGCAGACCTGTATCCGTATTGGTCTTGGACTGCAAGGCACCCTCACTATCGTAGGTGTAGGTGACAAATGGCGTCTCATCGCTATCGTGGTACTGGGCAGTCAAGTCGCCATCTTCGTTATAATTATAACGCAATGCCTGACCGTTTGCAAACGCCTTTGCAATCAATAAGTCCTTGTCGGTGTAATATTCGGTGGCATAGTTCTGCCCCGCCACAGTAATGGTGCGGATATACGATACCGTCTGTCCGTCCAATTCACTTGGCTCGATCTGATAGTCATAGGCAAACACATACTTATCAAAAGCCTCACGCACCAGCTTATTGGTATCGCTGTAAGCAAAGTGGGTGACCACGCCCTGACTGTTACGCTCGTAGGTGAGATTGCCACGGCTGTCATAGGCATTTAGTGTGCCCTTGGTACTGTCGGCATAAGAATCCACAGGTGTGGCGGCGTTTAGGCCGTCCTCACCGGCTACATAATCGTCTGTGATTACCTGGAGTACACGACCGCAGCCGTCATAGACGGTGCGGGTCACAGATGGGGTGGTCTGATCGTTGCTATCATCCGTTGCGGTCTGGGTTTGACGCAGCACATTGCCCCGGCTGTCATACACATAGGCAGTAAGGGTTTTTGCAACGGTATCGTTGGCAGTTAATGTGCGGCCCAAATCGTCGTAAGTATATGTGGTGCTAAAGGCTGATGTTTCGCTGCCACTCTCCGTGGTACCGGAGACCGTGCGAACATTGCACAGACTGTCATAGGTATAGTTGGTGAAAGTCACCGTCAGGTCAGTAGAGCCACTGGTATTGGTAGTGACCTCCTGCTGCGTAACCGATGAAGCCAGGCCGTCCAGATAATCGGTTGTCGTTACGGTCAGGGTATCGTCGCTGTTTTGCAGCTCATAGGATTTGGTGCACAGGGCGCCGTCGTAGTCATACCTGGTGTACTGGGTCACATCGTCCGGCACAGTGGGCGCTTTAACAGCATCATTCTCACGCTGCACAGTAAAGGCAGTGGCAGCCACCGGGTAATCGGCGGTAATGCTGTTATAATCATACGAACGTGTGGAAGTGAACTGGAGCAACAATTGCTCACCTGTATAGACGGAGTAGGTATACGTGGTCTCTACAGCTTCTTCATCGTTGTCCGGTTCGGTAGCGCTGTTGTCCGTACTGTCGTTTGCGGTATCGTCACTTTGCGCGTTGATCTCGCTATCGTCCGTGCCGTCATTTGGGGCAGTTACGGTCAGGATCAGTCGATCCCGGTCATCATAGGTATATGTGATGATCTGGTCCGGGGATTTGGCACTTGTCAGGCGATCGGTATCGTCCGCATAGAAATACTCGGTATCTCCCTCTTTTACCAAACGGCCTCGGTCATCGTAGGTATTGCGGATGGTTTCCTCATCGTTATCCGTGCTGGCGCACAGGCGCAGGTGTCCGTCATATTCCGCAACGGTCTTGTTGCCGTCTGCATCCGTGGTAGTCACAGTAGTACCGTCGTAGGTGTAAGTGACGGTATTGCCATCCGTACCTGTCTCGGCGGTCAAACGGCCTTGCTCATCATAGGTATAAGTGACGCCATTTTCTTTGATTATTCTTTTAGCACTGTCGTAAGCGTACTGTCCTAAAGGCTGCTGATTGCTGCGCTGCACGGCCAATGTGTTGCTATCCTCATTGACCAGAGATAAGGCGCCGTCTTTGTAAGTATAGACCAGCTTTGTACCGTCCGGCAGGATGAGGCTCTGCACCAGATCGTTTTGCAAGACAAAGGTATAAGACAGCGTATCATCGCCAGATCCGTAGCTAAGTTGCAAACGGTTTTCCGTGCGGGTAATTGAAATGGAATGTCCCGCATCGTCAGAAATTGCAACCAATAATCCTGCAGCGTTATAGGTATATGTCTTGTCGTCCGCAGACAAGGCGTAAGTCACCACACCGTCTGTATCATAGACAGCTACCGTTTGATCTGTTAAAGCGTTGGTATAAATGTTTGACTGCGCACTACGGGTAAATGCAGTTTGAGAACCGTCCGGTAAAGTGACAGAAAGTACACCATCGGCAACGATCTCCAACCGGCTGTCTGTGCTCCAGAACCAAGTGCCGTCCGCAGGCATATAGGTGCGGCTCAGGTCAAACTGGGCGTTACCGTAAGTAATCGTGGCGTCCGTTGCGCTATGCACAGGTGCCATTTGCGCATTATAATCCGCCGGTAGCACCAGTTGAACAGAATGGGAAGTCTGATTCTTGTAAGCGGCACGGATGGTTGTTTGTTTCGTATGATCTACAGAAAACGGTCCGGTGTAAGTCAACCACTCACCGTTATCAATTCTATATTGCAGATCTCCACTACCGTACAGCGCCACCAAATCGCCATCGCGATAAATTACAGGTGGGTCAGAAGAAAAGCCATTACTGTCTGCAATATTACCGGCATTATCTTTGACTAAGACCCTCCAAGTATTTTGAGGCCGATCATATGTTTTTGTAAATTCAGTTTTGTTTGTATAGTCCCAAGTTGTGCCGCCATCAAAGCTATAACCAGCTATACCAGAAGTGCTCTTTGATACTTCAACTGACAACTGGGTTTTGTCTGCGCTAGCAATTACGCTAAATTCCGGGCCGCTTTTGTCAATCTTTACCTGCACGGTGGTAGGCGCAGAGATATTACCGGCTCGATCCTTGGCATAGAAGTGATAGGTGCCGCCATTTTTTAGGGTGAAAGTTGTAGCAGAATCAGCCTGATCAACAGTCTGCCAGCCGGTTGGTTTTGCGCCAGTAAGCGAATAGCCATAGAAGACAACGCCCGATTTGCCGTAGGCGCTTGTGGCAGCAGCGTCCGTTGCCCGTACCGTTGCCGTTACGTTCTGATTGGTCCAACCAGTGGCACTGAGTTTAACGGTAGGTGCACTGGGTGCCAACTTATCAATATTCGTAATAGAAATGGTCTTGGTAGTGGCATTACCTACCTTGTCCACCACAGTACCGTATACTTTTGTTTGGTTTGTCTTGTATGTAATGGATGTAGTTGCAGAGTAAGACGGTGTGGAAGAGGTGGCGATAGAATAAGGCTTAGCCGCCAGTCCTGCAGGCGTTGTCGTGCCATCCACGCCCACATCCTTAGCATTGGAAATACTCACAGTAACATCGCCATTCGTCCAAGCGTTGGTCGATTTGGAAAGAGTAAAGGAGGGACCTTTAGTATCGTTTGTATAGTTAATGACCGTATAAGGCCGCATGGCAGAAGTGCCATATTGTTTAGAGGCAAAGGCACGCCAATTGTAAACATCTTTGCTTTCTTCTTCGCTGATGAATACAATTCCGTAGTTTTTAGAAGCGCCATTCGCCCACATTTGGACCGCTTTTGCAATGTTGAATTTGTACCAGTAAGCATTACTGGAGTCGTCAGTAGATTTGCTGTTGATATTTCGCCGCGTCATTGCCACATTCGCATGGTAACCGGGACGAAGATTCCAAGTCAGCTTGCCTTCCTCCCAGGCGCCTTTAACTAAATATGGAGTAACATAAAAATTGGATGTGCGACCGGTCGTTTCACGCTGCCAATTGTAAGCGCTGTTGATCTTAGCGCCTTTCTTGATACTATCCGGCATGGTAAACATATTGTATACCTGACCGCGACCATATTCCTGAGATTTTCCAAGACAACAAGTGGCTTCCTTACCATAGCAAACATCTCTGCAAGCCGCTGCGCTATAAACGCCTGCGTCTCGATAGTTTGCAATATTTGCAGTCACCGGGTCGATGGTGACCGGGTAAGCTGTATTGTCGTTTTGCAGCCAATCTTTGCTGACAGAGACGGTCAAAGTATAGCTATGATCACCGGTCTGCTTTAATTGATAAGAACAGTCCGTATAATGATCGTTTTTATCGCCTACAACATATGCGCTGTCGTAGGCAAACGGTGCAGCAAAGGTCTGTACACATTTTCCGTCGCTGTTTTGCAGCTCCACTGTACCGTCTTTTTGCAAAATGGCTGTGCAATTTTCTGTTGTCAAACGAAACGCAAAATCCGTCTGCCCAGTGAACTTGTCCAGGGTGATCTCATCTTTCACTCCGTTAAGCTGTGGATAAAATTGCAAAGCGGTGCTATCACCGTAGGCGTTGGCATAAGAGAAAGTCTCGAACTCCTCATTCAGGCTGACAGAAGTGTTCTTCTCCCCTATGCTATCGGTGTTACCCACAGGCGCAACGGTATAACTGCCGCCGTCAAACTGCACCAGCACGCCCTGGGCGGCCTGCTGTGCAAAATGAATACGGTAGTCGTTTTGGCCATTGGTGTAAGTATAACCTTTGGCTTTTAATGCTTTGTCGGTCTCTTTCACCACGGAAATGTCTTTCGTTTTCAGATTTCCGTTCTCATCGGTAAAAGAAATCGGCTCGGAAAAAAGGTAGACCGTGTTGGAACCGTCTCGATTTTCCAAGTTAATGGTATGAGAATCGGCCAGCATCGCGTCTTTATCAACGGCGATAGCACCGGCGGTATCCACATATTCCGCTGCGTAGGCAGACAGCATAGACTTGATCCCAAGCCAATCCTGCAATCGAGACGAACCAACGGTCAATGTTACTAGCGTGCCAAATGCCAAAATCACTGACAAAATAACGCTGAGTACCTTTTTCCAGGGCCGATGGGTTGTCATATTGGTTTCATAGAGTTCACTCATAGTTTCTCCCCCTTTTCTATTTTCAAGTTCTCTAATCTCACCAAGTTTAGCATAACATAAAATTAGTCTAAAAAGCAACCAACAATTTTGGCTGTTTTTGTCTATAAAATAGCGCGTTGTAGATATATTTTGGTTATGGGGGAAAAAGTGGAATTCAAATAATAACATAAGAAAAGCAGCCACTGATCATCAGCGGCTGCAATTATAATTATCTCTTTAAGATAAAGAATTTTTGCTAAGAACTTGTCATACGACAAGTATTTAAATTAAAAATATAAGGCCAACAATTCAAAAAACGATTATCAGCTGCCAATATATCCTGTAGTGTAATTTCAAATAAATAGTGCCATTTTTCCACTTAAAAGACGATGCCAGCTTTGACTTTTTGTCGTTGACTTTCTGTCAAAATCGAATGTTCTACATATCCATAATTGTTATGCAACCACTGTATAGTCTCCTTGCGAAAAGACTCCACTGGAGACACAATATGTGCTGTTTTAAAGTCCAACTTTCCGTTTCTAAAATCGCAACACATAAATCTGTTATCTCCATCGCCAGTAATAAAGAGCTGGTCAATCAAAATTCGTCCTGATGAATTAACCATATTAGGAGCTTCTTCAATACTACTAAGGTTGTCTATGAGACTTTCAAATGACAACCAAAGAAGAAATCTGTCATATCCGTCTGTATTTGTTTCTTTTATAACAAATGTATTCACTGTAGCCCCTCCTCTCAAAATATCATTGTTGCGTACTGATCAAATCAATGCAGTTCTTAATAATTTCATCTGCTTCTGCTTTTGTGTTAATGCTTCTTGCATTGTCGCAAGCCTCATTCAAAACATCACCAAAATGGAATAGTGAATTTCTCTGTGACACATAATAATTATAACAATTCTCTAAATAGATATTTTTACTTTTATCTGGAAATGCTTCCTTTACTACATATTTATTAGGAATAACCGTTCCATCATATCTAAAGCAGGTGAACTTTCTTCCAGCAATTCCGCCGGCCATAGTAATCAAATACTTGATATGTCCTTCTAACGCTCTTAATGCTGGAAAAACATATTGAGAATAATCTTCGCTTTCAACATAATATTTCAGATTGATTATGGCTTGTCTAATTAAACGTTTTATTCCCAGCGGATATGTACTAGGAAGTCCATTCTCGATAGGATCGAAGGCATCGTTTACTACATCTTCCTTTATGCTCATTCGATATGCAGTTCCAAGAATTTGTTCTACTTTTGTATTTTCATCCAATTCTATCAGTGTAGTAGTAATAACTTGAAATAAATACGAATTTTTGCCTTGTACCAGCAACTTATGCTGACCTGATTTAAACAATGACACCGTTACCGTGTCAGAATTAACTCTAAAGCGATAAATCGTCTTATCCGGTTTACTATCTACTGTATGAGTAATATTTGCATCTGCTTCTTCAATTATTTCAGAGAATGCATCAAAATCGCTTTCATTAAAATATGAAATTGAAAACCAGTTTTCTCCTTGAATTGCCAGCTTCTTTCTATCATTCAAAGCAGATTTGGCAAGCTGGTCAGCTTTTTCGTTATAAATAACATTGCTATGTCCAGGAACCTTTACAAACTCAACCTTAATAAAATCTTCAAATTTGGTCCTATACAATGAGACAAACATCCGGCTCACTTTTGCCTTTGTTTTCCATTCACCAGTTATCCATTTTGAAAGTCCGTTATAATCATGATAGATTTTTAGTTTTTCGAATCCGTTGGATATCGCCCAATCAAATGCGTTAATTACGCCAAAAATTTCACCGATAATGTTGTTACTATCCAGATACTTCTCATTACTTCCATAGCCGCAAATACTTTTCTCTGTCCCATCAGGTAAAATGAACGCCACGCCATAAGAATATCTGTTTAACTCCTTATCATAGCTTCCATCCGTAAATGCTACCAGATATCCAGCTTTATTGTCTTTTGCCACCTGTTCAACCCAAACATCTCGATTATCTAGGTAAGCTTCTGCTTCTTCTTTTGTCCTAAACTTCTTATACTCAGGAGCAGAAAACCCTGATGTTGCAGCCTGTGCGTCTGGCCAATTATCAAAAATACCAGTAGTATGTCCTTTTCTTACTGCATAGTACATCTCTATACCCCCAAACATAGAATACAGCATTATAATATTGCTATCATACTTATTTGTCAAGTGCTTGAGCTAAAAGCTATCACAACTGATACCTTCAAGACTATACAGTATTGAATCAAATCACATCAAAAATCGAGTCATGATTTTCTGTTTATTAACACATTTATTACAGCCATTTATGGAACTACAAACAAAATAGCCTCTTGCTAAGTCTAACATTATCTGCGTTTTGCTTAAATTGTACCACACTTTATCTAGATTTACAATTTGAAGAAGTGCCAAGAATTATTATGATTGTTTTGACATTTCTGCTTACTATATGGTAAGCACATCGGACAGTATTCAATCATGCGTACCTTGTCAAACTTTCTTTAGACACACAAAAAAAGAGCTCGCTTTGCAGCGGGCTCTTTTGTTTTGTTATTAACCTACATACTCACAATACACGACTAAATATCGCGTAGGCGCCTTTTCAGCGCGTCTTTCTTTTTCGGCAACAATGGATGCCTTTAAGCCGTCAATTCTGGCATTGAACGCATCCAGTCGCTTCTGTACTGTATCAGACAACATGTTGTTGTGGCACACTGGGCAACTGTTATTGTGAATGTAGTCTTTGTTGACTTTTGATCCACAATGCTTGCAACCAATGTACTTAGCCTGCAAATTTTGCACATTGTGTGCATTGTAATATGTATTTCGCTTGGAAGTTTCGTCTTGAAGTCGTTTCTCAGCGTCAGCAGCCTCTTATTGTTCGGCAGACTATCCGTATCGAGAAAAGGAATATATTTCTGATATGGACGGTGAAAGACTTCATAACTATTCTTGTACCATTCTTCTACTGAACGCAAGCTTCTGCAACAACTTTCAGGTGGATAAATCGGTGTGATATTACCAATATCTTCTCCCATATTTGAAAACTCTTCAAGGTCCGCATTGTGTCTCACCCGATCAACGATTTGTGCTCTCGCTTTTGCAAGTGATTGTTGACTTATCGAGTCAATAACGAATTCTCCACTAATCCAACTCATTCTTTTCCTCCTTTAACTCTCAACCGCCTCTTGACGGTTAATGAAGAAATGAATTCCGTGCGAAAACTCGTTCCATCGGTCCTCGTCAAAAGCATCCGGATATACCAATTCTCCAACCTTATAAACGACATTTGGTGAATAGTTCGTGTTAATCACACTCGTTGTTTTGGCTGGCTTGCCTAAAATTGTTGTGATTGAAAGCACCTTGGCATAGCTTGCTCGGCATTCCCGCGTAGTCCCAGAACAGCGTTTTGCATCTGCTGGAATAAGGAGTTCAATAATGTACTCCCCACATTTCTTAAACGCGACAAACTCACCTTTTTCTGGGCACGCATAGGGTATGAACGGAACGTTTTTTGCTCCCCACAGGTTTGCTCCATACAGGTTTGCTCCATACAGGTAGGCTTTATTCAGGTCGGCACCGCGCAGGTCGGCTGCATACAAGTTCGCTCCAAACAGGGCTGCACCACATAGGTCGGCTCCTTGCAAGTCAGCCGCATCCATGTTAGCTCCACTCAGGTTAGCTCCACTCAGGTCAGCTCCTCGCAGATTGGTTTCATTGAGATCAGCTCTGACACCATCGGGTTCATTGTTTAGCCATTTTTTGTGCAAATCGAGCACAAGCCTCAATTCTTTTTTAGTCATCTATTTTTCTCCTTTTGCGTAAGATCGTTTGTCTCGATAAGAAGATTACATTCATGCGGATTATCGTCAGAGCAAATTTTATATTTATTCCAATATCGAGGGCACTTATCGGTATCGGCAAATATACTATCTCGGCACATTTCTTCAAATGGGCAATCCTCTCTATAGTACGGAAGTTTATCAACTATGAATTTCATGCTAATTCTCCTTGAGATTCCAACTTGGCACATTTTTAATAAATATACCATATTCATCATTTACTGTTGCAGCAAGGGTCTTTCCTTCAAAAAGAGCTATAAGATCTTTTTCCGAAAGTTCAAATGTTTGATTGCCATAACATGATTCATTCGATTTTATTTCGTCTTCGTTGTTGCAAATAACAAATTTGTCAGCCATAATTTCTCCTTTCATTTATCAGTCCCAACATCAAATTTTTCAAGACAACTTTTGCAAATATTTTCTTTGATGTGCATATCTACAGATTCTTTCCAAACTTCGGCTCTTCTATAACCCTCAAGCCAAATATAACGCTTGCATTCGAGACAAAGATGTGGAATAAACGCAAATCGATTACATGAAAGCATCATCGTTAATCCTCTCCAGTAATCAGTTCAGAATATGGTAAGCTCTCAATCCACTCCATAAATCCAACAGACCATTCGTCCAGCTTATGGTTCTTACGAGATTTATAAATATTCGCCAGAACCTCGTAATTCAGCATGACAGTTCGACGCTGGTTGTAAGAGCTTGGCAGGAGCTGGATCATTTGCCACCAAATCGATTTGTCACCTTCCTCTAAATACGCCAATCTATAAACATTTAGAGCATTGATTATAGTATTCAGCAGTTTCAATGAGTCCGGCTCCGCTTCATACCGAAGGTTCTCTTCTGTAAACAAATGTTCATGACTGAAATCCTCCGGCGTAAACTCCTTAGCTGCAATCTTGTGCATCGTGCTACAAGAGTTTGCAACCGTGCCTACCTTATATGTGTCAAATTCCTTCCACCAATATAAAGGTGCAGTAATATCGACATACACTGTAATCATCCGCATGAATTTACGATGATCTGTACCAGCATTACGAAGACGAGCCATGAGGTTGAGGTCGTTAGGACCTATTACAAAAAATCCATGGCAAGGTCCTGTCTCAGTGTCAAATTGTGGTTCCCACCTGCTATCGCTCTTCTTCCAAGAGTTCATCGGATTGCGCATGCCTCTGATAGCAGACTCCCAACCAGAGACTTCTGTATTTTCAAATTTGATCATTCCTGTTCTCCTTTTATAAAATAGCCTAAATCTTCTGGATTCTCACTTACGCATGCTAACGTTTTCTCTATAATATATTTTGGAATTCTCATATTTTTCCTCAATTGTCTACCAGCAATAGAATGCATGGCTTCCAAAAATCATCGTACTCATTGACTGTTCGCTCTACGAGCGCATTAAATTCATCGTCCGGCAAATCTCTATACTGTTCTTCACCAGCCAAAAAATCTGCCACATCGTCTTCAAAGTCATCCCTATCTGTGTAGCACTTGCACGCGTCGATTTTCTGCTTACAATCAAGAAACTCGCCTTCTTGTGCGCGTACACGGCTACAACTCATAAAGCCATAGTCACCAATGTTTGCTTATCTCCGGCAAGTACCAAAATCGGCAACTCTTGGTGCCCCAAAATGAGCCGTTTCAGTTCATCTGCAGAATGCAACAGACCGGTCTGCTTTCTTTCTTTGTTGGTCATTGACTTAATCCTTTCTGTATTTGTCGTCTAAGGGACGGTACCGTTCTCTCCAAAAAATAAAATTCATATCTAATGTAAAACCGTACTTTTCCCAACGCTTCATATCATTATTATATCGACAGACAAGTGAATCCCCAGAATCAGACAGCGCAATTACGTCTTCATCGTTATTTGGAAGTTTGTCGTTTACACTAATCCAACCGTTATCTGTTAAAATGCTGTCATCGTGGCATTTTAAGAAACGGTTAATCAGTTTGGTGTCGTGCAGAACTTCCGCAAAATTTAAGTTCATTCTTCTACTCCTTTCCAGTTTTGCATATATAAGCATTGATTATAAGCAATCGATGTCAATATTGATTTCATCTTCTTGCTCATCATCAACAGCTACGTAACAAATTCCGTCAATGTTCGCAGCAAGCTGGCAGCAATCCAAATCGTCCCCCATTTTGGAAACGAAATCGTCTCGTCCGATTTCGATAACCTTAAAATATCGCGCCATTAATAAGTCTCCTTTCTAGGTGCTTCCGGCAATGGTTGCCAGTGTGTTACCGCTTATCCTACTTTCAATTCATTTATCGGTTTGCTCGCAATCATCATCTAAATACCCTTCACAATTATCTTCAACCCAAGCATAAAACGGACTTGTTTTTCGCATAGCTTTACGAAGCTCTCTACGCATTATCCTTTCTTGCTCTTTTTTGCCCACTCTTTTTTCAGGCGGTATATACTCATACTTTTTTCTATGTGTTCCTGCTTTCATTTATTTAACTCCTTTAACTTTCTCGGCGGGTCTGGAAGCTCTCGCCAATGAGTGACAGGCTTAATTGTTGTTCCATATATATCAATCCAAGCTTGTAGTTCCGAGTTATACCAGCCGCACCACACGCCTCTCCATTTTGTGTATATAATCACAGTTCTAACCGTATCTGGAAGATTGTCCTTAACGCTGATCCAGCCGTCCGGGTCGTCAAGCGTAAACTCACTTACATTTTCCTTATTTTCCATAAAATTGCTCCATTCAAGAATTTTGTAACCCTGTACCCGTTTGGTAAATGCAACATCACAATACGCACCCTCATTGAAGCAATATATGGTATCTCTTTTGTAGACATCCCAGCAATCATTCTCCAGATAACTGTCTCCGTTACACCAGCTCCTGCCATTTTGGTGAAGAAATCGGCAAAAGCTCTCAGCTTCTTCTTCAGTTTTGCAGTGCATTGCGTAATTACCTTTGTAATCATTTAGATTGAATTTCATTTTAAATCCTCCTTAAAATCCGTAGACATCACAAATACGCGTGCCTACACTTTTTGTGTAGTTCAAGCACCTTTTTCAATTCTTCTTGCTTCATGTGTCCTTCTCCTTCTTAGGTACGTCAGGTAGTTCTTGCCAATGAGTGACAACTAAGTCACGGCTATCTTCCTCACCAGTATTAAAACCGTAAGAGAACCATGCATCACCATTATAGCATCCAACATACCTACCACCAAAGTCTGTATAGATAAGAACTTGTCTTGGCGAATCTGGTAGATTGTCATTTACGCTGATCCAGCCGTTGTTAGGTGTTAGATTGCTCATGTTTATTCTCCTCCTGATCTTCCAAGTAAACATCAATCGCATCCACCAGCTGATCGCAAAGGCTCAGAATGGTATGTGTGTTTGCGTCCTCAATCGTGGCGTCAGAAACATCAGACGCCAAGTCTCTCAGTTTTTCAAACTTTTTATTCATAAAAATCTCCTTTCAAATTTATAACTTTTTTGTAATAAGTACAAAAAAGAACAGCTATCGCAAAAGATAACTGTTCTTAAATTAACTTATACAATAATTATATCACATTTCACTTTGCACACAAAACAACAAAAAAAGAGAAGTCCGAAGACTTCCCCTTTTTAGAATTATGATCGAAAATTTGTAAAACACAATTGACACAAATATGATTGTACTTTTGCAGTAAATGTTGTATAATAAAGTTGTATAACAAATAAGAAGTCTGTTATAAAAGGAATTTTGATTATGAAACCGACAAAGGAAACAATTACTGCAAAAGGTCTTAAAATTGGTATTTATACCGAGGATTTTCAAAACGAATTTATTTCCTTAACCGATATTGCAAAATACAGGAACAGTGACGATCCCCGATTTGTTATCCAAAACTGGATGCGCAATCGTAACACGGTGGAGTTCCTATCTGTATGGGAGGAACTGCATAATCCTGATTTTAACCGTGTGCAATTCGAGGCGGTTAAAGAGGAGGCTGGCTTGAACCGCTTTGTTATGACTCCAGCCAAATGGATTGAACAAACAAATGCAATCGGTATTGTTTCAAAAGCCGGAAGATATGGTGGAACCTATGCTCATAGTGACATCGCAATGGCATTTGCTTCTTGGATTTCTCCTGAGTTCCAGTTGTATATTATGAAAGATTACAGACGGCTGAAACAAGATGAGAATAGTCGGCTGTCGCTTAATTGGAACTTAAACCGTGAGCTTTCAAAGATAAACTACAAGATACATACCGATGCAATCGAGGAAAATCTTATTCCACCAGAACTAACACAAGCTCAAAAATCCTTCACTTATGCTAATGAAGCCGACATGTTAAACGTTGCCCTGTTTGGTATGACTGCAAAGGAATGGAGGAAAACCAACCCCAATAAAAGCGGCAATATTCGTGATTATGCAACACTCAATCAGCTTTTGGTGTTAGCCAATATGGAAAGCTACAATGCTATTCTAATTAATCAAGGTATTACGCAGCAGGAAAGGTTGGTTTTAATTAGAAATTTGGTTATCAAGCAGCTCAAAGCTACCGAAAAAATCACGCTTTCAGAACTTAAACAGTTAGAGACAAAAAAATGATTAAAAAATTACGCCGACAGAGATTTTATTCCTGTCGGCGTTTGCTATTTCCCAAAATTGAAATATTTTTGTTTTTGTAGCCTAATATGGTTGTTATATGAACGTGAACCCTGTTGCACGATTTCGAATGTTGTTTATCATTTTACAAAAAAAGAAAAAAGAGAAGTCCGAAGACTTCCCTTTTGTTATGAATATCAATTTTCGTAAAGATAATCCAAATATTCGGCTTCTGAAGCAGACCCGTAGTCATACATATCCTGCAGCTCAGCCTTTGTACACCGTCTGCAAAGTTCTTCAGGATCTTTAATGCCATCCCAGTGTGCAAACTCTACGATCAGATTTGCCAATTCAGATTTTGTCATTAGTTTTCCTCCATTCTCTGTGTGTTAGGCATCTCTCGCCAATGAGTAATGTCTTCAACACTGGCAACAAGTGCTTGTCCAACTCTCACTTTTGCAATCCTCCTTTAAAACATAATACGCACTATACAAGTCGTTCCAAGCTATTCTGCCGTCCTCGACAGGAAAATTACTGTTGATTTCTTCGAGCATTTCCTTCGGAATTTCTGTGATATCACCAAAAGGCAAATTGTCTTTTACCTCTTTTCCAAATGGTGTCACAAAAAGAAATTCGTTTAAAAACTTACAATAATCCTCAATTGTGTGAATGTTTAAATTTTGCATTGTTTCTTTGTCAAGTGGCAAATACTTGATTCTTCTTTTAGATTGAAGGAGAGCCACAAAATGAAGCAAAGAGAGACCGATTAAAAGCACAGCAGAATTAATGATAAAAGTCACCACAAATGTTACGTATTTCTCATCAGAAGGCAAACATATTGTAACAATTGTCGGTATAATTGCCAACAAAATACCTATCATCAAAAGCATAAGAACAACTGAAAGAATATCGGTTGTTCTTTCTTTTCTTTTTCGAATGAGTTTTTCTTTTGTTTCTTGATTAACATCAATATCTATATCTTTGTATTTCATATTTTTCTCCTTAACTTATTTATCGTCAACAATACGATATTCCAATATTACTCCCCTGTTTTTGTCCTTTTTAAATTTATTGAGCGTAAATTCATCGTACTCAAGTTGAGTCCTATCTCCCTTAAAAATACTAGGCATTGTCACAAACGCTATATGAGTATTGAATTCTTTAAAAACAGAAGGGTCAGAAATATGTCTATATTTAATCTTCATAGAGTTCAATATCAGACTCTAAATCCAGTTCGTCTGACTCAGGAACATAATCCGCATCTTCTGGAAGTGGTAACCAATTCCAATGTTCCTTCAACCACTTGATGGCATCATCTCTGGTTTGTACACTATCCGGAACCGTTGTGGTTGCATAGCCATATGCTTCGTATGCTACGCCATATCTTACTTTCTTTGACATAATTTTTTCTCCTTATTGTTTTTTGTTCAAATATTCACACCATAATGAATGGAGTTCTGCATCTTGCAGCGTATCATCAAATACAGTTCTTTCAATTTTGAAATCATTGTTTGAAGAAACACCGTCAATGATGCAAAACAGATTAAACACAATGGCTTGACAGCATTCTCTGATAAGTTTTTTGCCTGAATATCTGTCCCTGTAAGCATCGATCCAATAGCGAACTTCCAAGATCATATCCACCACATCAAACGCCTTTTTGTTATAAAGACACGGTTTGATAAGATCCATTGCTTCACATCCGAAATTAAACGGATGACTTACTAAATCCGAGTCTTCCGAAATGCAAATTTGAACCGTAGATTCAATTGCTCGAGATATCGACTCAAACAAAGATTCTAATGAACCATCGTATTTACTTCTGTTTCTGCAGGTGTTTTTCCGTCTAAAAGATCAGCTGCTCTACTATACAAGTCTTGAACTTGATCGTACAGATCAGCTGGCAGATCCACCTCATCAAGAAGCTGACCAAGTGCTCCGGTGATGTCATCTGCTGTGATAGTTTCAGGCAAATTTTCCGGAGTTACAATATAATCTTTTTCTATGAGTTGGGATAGTCCGTTATCGGCGATTCTTACCCAAAACTCACCGTTACCTTCGTAACCGGTAGTTTCTGCCTTAATAAGCACTTTGCTCATTTTTTTTATCTCCTTTCTTCCTTAACGGGCTCGATCAATGATTCGTAAACCCAATATCCAATGCTGTCCGGCTCTCCGTTACGCATCAGTTCTGCGTTCTTGTCCGCATCGGCATATTCTTCTGGAAGCAAAAACAATGATGTTTCGTCATTTTCGTCTTTGAAATTGCAATCATCATTGTCTACATACCAAATGGAATTATTCCAGCGAACAAGCGTGCCAAGATATCTGCTGTTCTCACACATTGCAATAAATCTCTCCTTTTAAAATAAATTCCAATTTACAAGCAGACTCTCAATGTTCTGCTTGAGTTCGTCATAATCATCGCCAGTGATCACAGCGTCCTTTTCGGATGTGTCTTTTTCTTTCGGATCTCCAAAGCAAACATTTCTCTCTTCCAGGAAGTCCTCGAAAAGATCAATAAACTGCCCGTACATCTCTTCTTTGTCCGCTTGTGTGAGCGGTTCTTTTAAGATACCTTGACGATCAGGTTCATTGATGAGCCAATTCAGACCCATGAAACACAGGGCGGCTTTATTAAGATAAAAATCGCTACCCATTTCATCAAAGTCTTCAATGACTTCAGGCTGCATACTTTTAAGAAGCTGAGCGTAGGACGTATACTCCATAAAGAAGTCACGAATTTGCCCGGCAGATGTTAAATTATCCAACCAATACGCGAGACGCCAATCTGTGTCTTTCTTCAAGCTTGTAATTTCATCATTTACACCGTAGAAAGACAGAAAGACCATATTTTGTGTTTCAACAAGAGCACAAGCACTCATTGTTGTTACAATTTCTTTACATAACAGTTTTTCTGCAAAGTCGATTAGATCTGCTTGGTTAATTTCAGCAGTCAACCCAATAGGATAAATCCATTTTTCTGGTGTAATGCCTCGAAGAAGATGGCGGAACTCTTTAGATGTTAACAAATAGCCTACCGCTGTATCGTAGTCGCCAAACTCGATGTCGTTATCGTCGCATCTTGTATCCAGAACTTCCAAAAAACAACTCTGATGAAAATCCTCGAAAGCATCCATTACTTTTTCCAGATTATCAAATTGATAACCATCAACATCCTTTTGACCATAGGTGTTGCTGTTTTCTTCATCTTTGATAAAAAAGTAATTTCCTCTTTTATCAGCCTGTACTGTTAATTGCAATGATTCGTCCTGCAATATTGTTGCAAGTGCGTTGATTGCTGACCGTTCTTGGTTGTTGTTGCCCAGGACGTAATAATTTTCCATATTTTTCTCCTTTCGGTTTGCTTATACGATAAGCATATAATGTTTTTTGTGTAAAAAAATAGCGGCATCCGAAGATAACCGCTTCTAAACCACCCGACCTCAAAACTTCCCTGATCGTGGGAGATCTACTATTAGGTGATATTATTAACTATATTCTAATTATAACATATTTTTGCATATAAAAAAAGAACCAGCACAAGGCTGGCTCTTTTTGTTTAAATTACCACTCAAAAATAAGCAATTTCCTAATAGAGTCAAAATCATACTTGAAATCATATAAAGAAAAGATTGCACCCAAAACCTCGGGTTCACAATGACAGAACTCTTCAGGTATAGCAAGAGAATACATGCCTTCTTGGGCGGCCAATTTAATTTGACTACTGATATATTGAACATCATGTTCTATTTGAGATTCAGTATATCCCCTATCTCTTATTTTTTTGTAGATATTAGAGAAGCAGGCTATTCTTTTAGCATGTTCTTTATCTATGGGGACACAATTATAGCATTCAGACATAATAGTTCCCCCTTTAAGAACAAGTCACTTCGAAAACGTCCTCATCGATAACAGATTTAATGATTTCTGCATCAACATCATACACAAGGGACAAGCTTTCGGCAAAAAGCTTAACCACTTCTTCTTTAGTTTTAGGATAGTCTTCTGTAAGCTCCCAAGGATAATATCTTGGAAGAAAAATTACATCATCGTTGTAATCTGTTTCAAAACATTCCAATAAATCACCTGACTTGTCACAAATTAGTTGATAAATGCCCGGGAAAAAGTAATACGCATCTCTTGTTTTGGCATTACGCAAATAACTTTTAAGTACATTATTAAGTTTTCGAATAGTTTTACTTTTTGAAACACTGTTTGTGAATTCATCCATCAGAGCCTCAGGCAAATCTTTCTTATATTCGTTAATAATGTTCTTGCCATCGAGATATTGTTCCAACTTATTAAGGTAAACACCGTATCCTTCGGCAACACTATAGTACATTGACATATATTATTCCTCCTCATTATTTTCGTCCTCAAGATACTCTTCCGGATCGTAGCCCCAAACATCGCACGCGAACGTTATTGCTTCTCGCTTAAGTTCAGGATTATCTTTCCAATCTGAATAGTCATAGCGTACATCACCGTGCAGGGCAACACCGCGCTTAAGGCTAAAAAGGCCACAGTTGCTGCCAATGTCTTCATCTGCGTAAGCCAACACAAATGTCAGCTCTGGATATTTTTCGGATAAAGCATACACAATCAGCGCCGGGCAGTCCCAAGCAGTCTGACAATAAACAGTAGCTTGCGATTCTTGTCCATGCCCAGTTTGACCACTACGGTCTACAACAACGTTGTCAGCTGTCCATTTTGTTCCCCAGTGATCGCATCTCCAAGTATACCATCCTGTGTGGCCATAGTTCAGAATATTGTTGAGAACAATTCTCCCATATTCTTCGAACGTTTCAGCGCCACACTCGATGTCCGACGCGCCTGGCTTCCATGAATTGATTTTTTGGTTCCAAACGTCTATGTCCTTAAGACAATCATTTATTGCTTCAAACCAAGTCTTTTCAACACGTGGGAAACACACTGCTTCCATTGTCGTTGTCGTTTTTAGCACACCGGATATTTCTTTCTGCTTTTTTTCTGAAAGCAAGGAATATACATATGCGGCGGCCTGAACCGAATCACGAGCCACTGTGATGTCCAAAGTTTCTGGCATCGGAACGATCTTGTTGAAGTCAAAATCGCTGTCTTCTGACTTACAAAACAAGAGACACTTTTCTATTTCTGTTTCTTGGCCATAAATTGTAAGTCTATTTTGTACCCAATTAGGCATTTTTCCTCCTTAAATTTAAATTTTTTCATTCTCGCATTGCCGCGTCAGCCTTCGCTAGGCAGCATTGCAAAATCCTATATAACTTTGATGACTCATAAGTGCCAAATAAAGAAAAGTAAATAGCATTGTCATCATCAAAAATTTCTCGTTCATACCTTCCCCAGATTTCTCGATAAGCAAAAGATTTTCTCCAATACATAAGTTCCTCTGCCTTTTCAACCGGATCAAGAAACTCTGTGTTGAAATCACGGAAATCGTCTTCTAGATTATACGAATCTATAATTTCATTAGTGTCTTTAGTAATCCACTTTGCATAAATGTCTTCAAATTCTTTAATTCCAGCCCACGCCTTTTGCCCGTAATCTTGATCACAAGAGTTTTGGAATGCAATGGAAGTATCAAACAATTCCGTTAAACATTTAGGTACGCCGACTATTCCGAGCAGCTTAAACTCGTTGTCATAAAAATATTTGAAACGAGAGCAATCTTTTGCCCAGTTTAAGCATTCCGAAAGTTCAAGTTTATCTTCAGAAACTAAGTCTTGAAAATTAAATAGATTCTTTCCAACTGCCGGACAAAACGGATAATTTTCTTTTGCAATCTCAGGAATTCTTTTAACATAAGCATATTTAAAATCTTTAAGAAACGAAATAATATCTTGAGATTCCAACTTCTTGAAAGAAATTTCAGCATAATAACTCATTAATCTAAATCCTCCTTAACCTAAAAGAACCACTTCTTCGGGATTGTCATCATCGTGGAACCAGGTTGCCTCTTTGATTTTTCTGATTTCATCAATATCTGATTGAATCGTATACCAAAGTGTATGATAACTATTACCCTCGTCATCTGACGAAATAAGAATAGTCTTGTTGCCATTGCCTGCAAGAATTTCTTGACGCAAATCATCGTACAGTTCTTTAACTGTTATTCCTTTTGTTGCCATAATTAATTCTCCTTTAATTCAGTATAATCTTTTGCATTAGTTCAGGTGTTAAAACACCCTATTGCTGTGTAAATTTGATGCTTTTGGCCTTATGAATTTACACAGATACAAAAACATTTGTTTCTCCTTTCACATAACACCAGGACTGTGGAGCTCTCTGAAGCGTCTTAACCAAACACTTTGAACACCAGTCCAATTCTGCGTTTTTGGTACAGATATAAGAACCTAAAAGCATTGCCCCATTTGTGTATAGTGGATTTGAATACACACGCTCACGAAACTGGCACCTTTTAATTGCGGTCACGTCTTCAACAGAAAACGCGCTCAATTCTTTAGGCTCATCGTAAATTACAAGGTCAGCGATATGCCAGCAATAGAAAACATGCGTTCCTGTGCCGATGTACTTTACAAGGGCATGATACGGCACCAACGAATTCTTATAGAGATCCGTTGCACAAAAAGTCTCGGTCATCGGACCGGCTTCGCTTGAACAAATCACCGTTCCAACATCGTGAATCCCTTTTGCATCTGTATAGTGATCAAAACGAATTTGTCCATCCGACTGCTCTGCAAGCTCTGACACATAAGCATCAATTCTATCGCACACAAATTCGCCAACCACTTTGCCAACCGTGTTTTTATGAAATACATCGTAGTATTTCTTTGCACCGCCCTTTGTTTCGTAAATATAACACTTAAATGGTAATTTGCACTGTGGCTCGTTCTTGCGAACTTCAACGGTTTTTAACCGTGGTGCAATTTTCTCGCACCATTCTGGATGAACTGAGATCATAATCTTTTGCATTATCCAATCTCCTTCAGATCAAATCCACAACCACAAGCGTCATAGACCTCACAGAGATAATCTGTGATCTCATTCTCGTCTGTAAAGGCTGCCGGAATCAGAACTGCTTTTGGAAGTACATCTGCGCTGTCGTAGCCTGTATCCCAAGTGATATTGAATGCAACGAACTTAGGTGCTTCCAGTGAATACTGTTCCAGTGTATATGGGTCTTTAAACTCCTCGAAAGCCTGTTTTAAGCATTCTTCCCAGTTGAAACAACCTTCGTTAATTTTTCTCAAGCCTGCATAAAGATCAACAAGCTCATTGATAATCTCAGGCTCTCTTTCTGCCAGCAGTGCGTAGTTGTAATGCTCTTTTAGATAATCAACAACATCCTGCTTATAGTACCATTCCTTTTGAGCATCCTCGTAGATTGTTTCAAGAATGTCCTTCGGTATATAAAAGCGCTCGCCTTCTGTTTTCACCACTACATCCTTTTCTCTTACTTCAAAGTCAATCATATCTTTTTCTCCTTTCAAAATTTGATATTTTTAAAAATTAAGTACAAAAAAAGAACAGTCACCGCAAAAGATAACTGTTCTTAAATTAACTTATAATGTAATTATACCATAATTTTTATAAACGCCAAACGACACTGCCCCTTCCCGGCAAAGTCTCAATTTGCAAACGATTATCAGTTAACGACCACCCTCATGTGAATATTTTTTAAATTATACAATCTTTGATTTGACAAATGCTTTGCTGTTTGTTATTGTGTGGATGAATGTCAGACAGATATATAACACTTCAGTCACAACGAGAGCCTTTTTTGTTTGTGTTATGATTGCAATGTAATCACAACATCAACCCATATTAAGGAGGCTATCGTATGCAACATCAAGATTTTGAGAATTTGTTTAAATCTTATACATTGGTACAAACCATGAACGCAGAAATAGACAAATTCAAAAAAAATATGAATGACATCGACTCAGATAATTCATTGTTTTATTCTATCGAAGACATTCAAAAAATGACAGGCTGGAGCAAACGCACAGTTGAAAACTTATTCAATAACCCAGCCTTTCCGAGTACAGATATCGGAAGAAAAAAGCTGATACTCAAGTTTCGATTTATTGATTTTTTCAGCACTCGAAGAGCCAAATCGGAACAAAAATATTGGCACTGAACCTTGATAATTGAAAAATTACGCCCGGAAAGGACCACTATGGGACGAGGAAAAACTAAACGGGAAAACGGAGAAGGCACATTATACTTTGACGAGTCAAGCAAGGTATACAGGTGCCAAGTAAGTTACTACACACCTGACGGGAAGCTGAAACGAAAAAGCTTTACTGGTAAAACTAAATCCATCGTAAGAGAAAGAAAAAACACTTTTCTCAGAGAAATTTCTCTAGGAAATATAACCAGCACAAGCAGTTGCAGCGTTCTTGATTTATTAGCCGAGGCCGCTCATCGAGATTTTCAGCTCAACGCTATTGGAAAGGCTGCATTCACAAGACGAATGGATACGATTCATGTCCTCGAAAAAAGCCAATTGTGGCATCAGCCAATTACATCTGTTACAGTCGAGCAAATCAATCATTACTTTCTTCAGCTAAAAGTGCAATACTCTAATAGTGTCATTGGCAAATGCTTCAGTTCTATCTCCAAAGCTTACAATATAGCCATTGATAAGCAAATTCTTACACGTAATCTTATGAAAAGCACATTTGTAAGAAAGCCAATATCTGACAAACCAGATCGCATTGTCCGTGCTTTTACAGTGCAAGAAGAAAAGCAATTTTTAAACGCATTAAAGCAATATAAACCCCATCGAAAAGATTATGATTTACGACTTGCTCTTATCATTTCGTTATATTCTGGTCTGCGTATTGGTGAGGTATGTGCTCTTGCTGTTAACGATATTGACTTCGAGCAAAATGTGATTCATGTCAACGGTACTATTACAAGAGGACTAGATTATGGTGTTGAACTTGGTACACGTACCAAAACAAAAAACGGCATGCGCAGTGTTCCAATAGATCAAGTGTCACTTGCGCCGCTTTTACGATATGCCATATCTGTACGCTCCAAAAATCAATATAATCTATTGTTTTACAATACACAATATGATTGCTTTTGTCGCAGCACCTCTGTTAACACCGTCTTTCAATTGATTTGTCAGCGTGCAGGCATACAAAACGAAGGTGGATCACATGTTTTGAGACACACATTTGCAACACGTTGTATTGAAGCCGGTGTTGGCCCAGAAACGCTGAGGACTTGGCTTGGACATAAAGATGTGTCAACCACAATCAACACATATATCAACGTCTTTCAGAAGCACCAAGATAAGCAGATGCAAAAAGTCATGGACTTTAACAAAGATGAGTTCCTTAACATAACAACTCACTTGGCAGACAACTTCTGCGCATAATTAAAAGCCCATTTATTGCACCAAAATTGCACCAGTGTTTATCAATAAACAAAAATAGCGGGTTATATTTGGCTTAAACACATAGAATTCTATTCTAACAATGTGTTGCCAAGTCCCGTCATCCGCACCATGAGCCTTTTGCAAATGCAAAAGGCTCATTTTTTATGTACTCCCCTCTTTCTTTCATAAAAACAGAGCAGATCATATGATCTGCTCGGTATATTTGATATTCGTCATGCTACACAGCATTACAAAACAAGGAACCGTTCCCTGGTCTACAGACACCTTGATTAAAAGTCAAGTGCTCTGCCAACTGTGCTAATAGATCGCAATACAAGGAACCGTCCCCTGTTCTACCCTGTTCTAAGGAACCGTCCCCTGTTCTACTATACTTCAACAAGTGTTAAAGCTCCGTATCCAACAGCTTGCGCAGAATGCCCTCACGCTGATTCAAAAACATTTTGGTCACTCTATAGGCCTGCGTGTCTTCATATTCACAGGGATGCACCAAGCCTTCATCAAAGGTAAGAATCTCTGCACCGGGAATAGCAAGCAGAATGGGAGAATGAGAGCAAATCAGAAATTGGGCACCTGCCTTTACGCTGCGCATCACTTCAATAATGAATGTCAACTGTCGCTGTGCAGACAAGGCAGACTCCGGCTCGTCCAACAAATAAAGACTGTCCGGCTCTAAATTATCTTGCAATATAGAAAGCAGGCTTTCGCCATGAGAAAGATAATGATAACCGCCTGTACCGCCATACGCCTCCTCCTGCGTAGCAAAATTATAAAGATTTTCTGCACGCAAAAAGTAGCCCCACCGTTGTCTTTTTGCGCCCTTTCCAAGGCGAATCAACCGGCTCAGCTCATACTCCTCCTCATAGGTAGAGAACTGATAATTCTTTGTTCCGCCCTCCCCGTTAAAGCCGCAAGCAACGGCAATCGACTCCAACAAGGTAGACTTGCCGCTGCCGTTTTCGCCTACAAAAAATGTGATCGGCTGACGAAATTCCAATTTGTCCAGCCCATACAAAGCCGGAATATCCTTCAGATAACTGTCCTCATCTACATCGGCCCAATCGAACACAACATCGCGTATAAATAACTGATTCATACCCTCACCTCTAAAACATTACCGTTACCTATACACCACTACAGAACAGGGGCCGTCCCCTGTTTTATCACTTGTTTGCATACTGCTCCACCTTTGCCATAATTTCCGCACAGCAATCCTCTGCGTCTTGGACTGAGAAAATGTATTTCTTGCCATCGCGCAGTTGCAGCACCACATTATAGTTAAAGTCGCCATAGGGCACCAATTCAGAAAACATATCCTTAGTCCAATAGATACTGCTATACTGCACATAGGCGTTCTCGATCATATAGTACGGTACAGCGATCTTGTTCTTCCAGTTCAAAGCGGTGATGGTATAGCGGGCAAGCACCACTTGGTCATCGTACAAAAAGCAGCCCTTGGGCATGACCAGCGGCAAAAGCGAATAAACAACCGACAAAATCAAAACAGCTTTTGTTATGTAATCTAAAACAGGATCCTGTAACAGGAAATCCGCCAGGCCAATGCGGCCCAATACACCCAGGCCTAATCGACACAGCAGAAAAACAATGGCAAAATTATCTGCCGCACAAAGAAACGGCAATAAAAGCTGAAAGGTACGATTCGGCGCTTTGAATTTGTATTTTTTCATTTACTTCTCTCCTGTTTTCTATGCAGACAAGGCCCGCCTACACTGATTTCAGTATAACACAAGGCGCATGCCGTTGCAAGATAAGATAAAATGACAAAAAGACTCTTTACAAACACGGGCAAAACGGTTATAATAATTGCACCGATAGGAAATGAAGGCGTAGCTCAGTTGGTTAGAGTACTTGCTTGACATGCAAGGGGTCGGTGGTTCAAGTCCACTCGTCTTCACCATTTGACTTTGCAGAAATGCAAAGTCTTTTTTTCTGAAAACAATGTGTTTACCTGTTCTGTGACAAGAAACCGTCACCTGTTCTACCCTGTTCTAAAGCAAGTAAATTGCAGGAGAATATAAAAATGACAAAGGACGAATATTTAATAACAGACCCACCCCTAAAAGCGTTGACTGTTTTTGCAATGCCTATGATTTTAGGCAGTTTCTTTCAACAAGTGTACAATATGGCTGATTCAATCATCGTCGGTCAATTTGTCGGCTCCTCTGCACTTGCGGCCGTCGGTGCTTGTGCCGCACTGACAAATGTTTTTATTTGCATAGCACTCGGTGCAGGCGTAGGGGCAGGTGTACTGGTCAGCCGTAATTTTGGCGCCCAAAATTACGGCAAGATGAAAACAATCATTTCTACTTCATTAATCAGTTTTTTGCTTTTAAGCATATTTCTCGGTATTTTCGGTGTTTGCAGCGCACACTGGATGATGCGCACACTGCAAACACCTGCAGATATCATGGAGGAAGCCGTGCTGTATTTGCGCATCTATTTTGCAGGCTTCCCGTTTTTATTTATGTATAACATTCTGTCTACCATGTTTACATCCATCGGCGAATCAAAAATTCCGTTATGGCTTTTAATATTCTCGTCGGTTTTGAACATCATCATGGACCTTTGGATGGTGGGCGGTCTTAAACTGGGCGTGTTTGGCGCAGCTCTGGCCACACTCATTGCGCAGGGCATCTCTGCCGTTCTATCTCTTTTGCTATTCCTTGATCGTATGCGAAAATACGCAAGTCCCTTTCATTGGTTTGACAAAAGCGAACTGCGTTCCATGCTAAAAATCGCCGTTCCCTCTGTTCTTCAACAATCCACCGTGTCCATCGGTATGATGATTGTGCAAGCGGTTGTAAATCCATTCGGTACGCAAGCACTTGCCGGCTATGCGGCAACGATGAGAGTGGAGAATGTTTTTTCGCTGATATTTGTATCTATCGGGAATGCTGTGTCCCCTTTTGTTGCTCAAAATCTCGGTGCGGGCAAAATTGACCGTATTAAAAAAGGTTACCGTGCCGCTTTGCTGTTAGATGTATGCTTTGCCGTATTTGCATTTATCATTATCGAAACCATGCATACGCAAATTTCTTCGCTTTTCTTAGGCAAAGACGGAACGGCTTTCGCGTATCAGGTATCCGGCGATTATATGCGATGGATCGGCTACTTTTTCATATTTATGGGTATCAAAATGGCAACAGACGGTGTTCTTCGAGGACTTGGGAATATGCCCCCGTTTTTACTTGCAAATATGGTTAACCTTGCCATTCGCTTGTCCGTAGCATTAATTTGCGCTCCGCGTTATGGTATAGCCTTTGTCTGGCTTGCTGTACCGGCAGGCTGGCTTGCAAACTTTGTCATTTCCTATGTGGCACTACGAAAATCCTGGCCTAAGGATACTTTGGCTTAAAATTCTTATTTTATCAAAACAGGTGCGCTCTAAACAGCATAAATAAAGGAAAAAAGCACCGAAAATTCGGTGCTTTTTTTGGCAGGGGCTTATAATCAACTCAATGCGCAAACAGTCCACCAGACTGTTTACTGTCAAAAGTGCAAGCACTTTTGAATTTCGTGATTCAAGTCCTTCTGCTTTAACAACAAAACAAAAAAGACACCCGCAGGTGTCTTTTTGTTTTGGCAGGGGCAGAAGGACTTGAACCCTCGGCACGCGGTTTTGGAGCGAAAAGCACGCTTTCAGTTAAGCCGCGTGTCGAAATTCATTCCCTCAAAATCCACATAATAACAGCACTTTCGGGATTTGAAAGTGCTGTTACTTTTTGACTTTTTAATTTTTGATGAAAATTGATGCTTTTTTGATGCTCTTGAAAATTGAGAAGTATCATAACTCAAATATAATGCACCCCACTGCAAGAGGTAGTGACAAATAATAGTAAAGCCCTTTCGATATGAATTTTATAATTCTTCAGTCCTGAAAGTTGTTTTAGGCATTTTATCGATATTTTCAAGCGCCATATTGCACATTTAAAAACTAAAATTTCTCGTAGGATTTATGTTTTTATTATAACATTTTTTGATTAGAATTCAAATTAATGATTAGTGTATGCGCTTGCCTTACTCGTTAAATGAATTAGGAATAAACATAACGGGAGTGCCACAAATCACAGGCAAGCCTGATTGGATAAATAAGAATGTTCGCTTACAGTTATCATAATGCATAATTAAAATTACTATTCTTTACTGCGCATACTTTTTGAAATTCTCCGCCTGTTCAAGTACTTCCTTGTAAACATCATCAATGGTTACTGGTGGATAGTCGAACTCATCAAGCAGCAATATCAAATCCACTTGCAAGTTTGCTTTAATATCATCACGGGCTGACCAATCGGTATAGCGTGACTTGTCATCAACAATCAGTTTTATCCTCTTGGATAATTCAATCATTTTATCGTCCGGATATTCGAACTCAAACTTCTTGGCAACTGCTTTCAAAATATCATAGAAAGCCTTTTCTTCATAATCTATGCCCATATTCTTGAATGAATTCTTTTCTGTTTTCAGCTCAGACAACAACTGTGCAAGCTGCTCCGCAACATCATCAAGGACTTCGTTGGCATACGCTTCATCACGACGTCGGTTATTATACTCATCAACAACTTTCTTGAGTCTGTCAGCAAATTCCACACCCATAATCTTATTGACTTTCTTAAACTCGTCAATCGCCTGAGAAAGAAGTCTTTGAAGTATCTTGATTTTCGTATTCGGCAACTGAATAGCATTTATCTTATCCATATATTCATCACTGAAAATATCCACCGAGATATGCTTTCCAGTTTCAAATAATTCTTCAATTCCATCAGACTGAATTGCTCCTTCAAGCATTTCACGAACACGAGCATTCATTTGTGCCATATCAGGTGCATCGCCTTTTGTCAACTTGAAAAGGATAGAACGGACAGCACAATAAAAATGGATATAATCCTTATCTTCATCGGAGAACTTTTCACTTGAACTACAAAGGTTAAATGCCTGTTTCATTCTCTTGACTGCTGCCATAAATCTTCTTTCAAGTTCTTCAGACAACTGCACATACTCGACCGCACGGTTCAGGCAGGCAAGCTGTTCGGTAGGTGAACCATTGAAGAAATCACTGCTGTTAAAGTTATGGAACATCTGACCAAGAACTTCTAACTGGTCTTTTACTATTGTAATAGACTGCTCCACACCTTCAAATTCTTCGCTCTCAAAATTCGTATATTTCTTAAGGGCGGTATTCATATTTTTCTTGATACCTATGTAGTCAACAATCAAACCTTTATCCTTGCCCTCACATACACGATTTACACGGGAAATCGTCTGAATAAGGGTGTGCTGCTGAATAGGCTTATCAATATAAATCGTATCAAGCTCCGGCACATCAAAACCAGTCAACCACATATCTACAACAATGGCAATCTTAAAGTTTGACTTCGGATTTTTGAACTGACGGTCAAATTCTTTCCTATCCTCTTTTGTGCCAAGCATATCAAAGAGGTCTTTTTCATCATCTTTATTACGAGTCATAACCAATTTAATTTTTTCCATTGGCTTCAACTCTTTTTTATCTTTCTCACTCAGAACAACACCGTCATCACAAATTTTCTTCTCTGTCCATTCCGGTCTGAGTTCCTTTACTATCTTATAGAAATCGTATGCTATATTTCGGTTGGAACATACAAACATTGCTTTGCCTGCTACGGTTGCACCTTCTGCCACACGGGTTTCATAATGTTTGATAAAGTCCTCCGCAACAGCACGAAGTCTATCAGGGTCGCCAATAATAACTTCCATTTTGGCAACTGCTTTCTGGCTTTCTTCTATTTGATGTTCATTTGCTCCCTCAAGCGCACACTGAGCATAGTATTCTTCAATCTGTCTTACCTTCTCCTGATTAAGCATAACTTTAGCTGCACGACCATCGTAAACAAGATTAACTGTAATACCGTCCTTAACAGCTTCCGTCATTGTATATGCGTCTACAACACCACCAAAGACTTCGATTGTTCCATCAACCGGAGTTCCGGTAAATCCAACATAAGTTGCATTTGGTAAAGAGTCGTGCAGATACTTGGCAAAGCCATAGGTTTTTTGAACACCTGACTCTGTAATCTTAACCTTTTGGTCGAGATTGATTTGGCTTCTGTGTGCTTCATCAGAAATACAAATAACGTTCGTTCTGTCTGTAAGAAGCTGCAAATCCTCTGTAAATTTCTGAATGGTAGTCAAATAAACACCGCCACTCTCTCGTCCTTGAAGCTCCTCACGAAGTTTCTCACGTGACTCAATACTTACAACAGTTTCATCCCCGATATATTTCTTTGAACCTACAAACTGTTTGGAAAGCTGGTCGTCAAGGTCTGTTCGGTCCGTAATAATGAGAATAGTCGGAGAAGAAAAGTATTTGCTTTTCATCAGCATACGGGTAAGAAAAAGCATTGTATAACTCTTGCCGCACCCTGTCGCTCCAAAGTATGTACCACCTTTACCATCTCCTTCAGGGCGAAGATGAACCTTGATATTCTCATACAATTTATTTGCCGCAAAGAACTGTGGATATCGGCACACTATCTTCAAATCCTTATCTGAGTTATCCGGAAAATAAATAAAATCTTTGATAACTCCAAGTAGACGGTCTTTTCGGAAAAGTCCTTTTATCATTGTTACAAGAGAATTGATACCGTCCAGTTCTTTATCGTCTGAGTTTATCTTTCTCCACGCATAGAAGAAATCATACGGGCTGAAGAAAGAACCGTATTTATTATTTGCTCCGTCACTGATAACAACAAACGCATTATATTTGAAAATCTCCGGAATATCTCTACGGTAACGGATTGTAAGCTGCTTATATGCGTCCATAATCGTTGTGTTTTCTTTTACAGCACTCTTAAATTCAAGAACAACAACAGGAATACCATTTACGAACACAATGCCATCAGGAATACGCAATTGGTTGTTTACGCCCTCAATTTCAAACTGATTAACCGCTTTGAAAATATTGTTTTCGGGAGTGTCGAAATCAATAAGTTCAATATAGAGGTCTTTCTGCGTTCTATCCTCACGGTTAAGAATAAAGCCATCGCAGAGCAACTTAAATACAGCCTTGTTTGCTTCATAAATCGTACCGGAAATATTACGCAGCATTATAATGACACTATCTACCTCACTCGGTGTGATACCGTCTTTCGCATAGCGATTATAGAGGTATTGCTTCAGGTCGTCCGTAAGCAGAACCTCCGTCCTTTCTCTGTGTATCTGGTCGCCGCTGACATAGGTGTACCCCTCGTCTTTGAACAACTCCATTATTGACATTTCCAATGCGTGTTCATTAAAATTTGCCATTGCGTTCACTCCTTTTATACGCTCTGTGTTTTATAAAATATCAGCAAAATATCTGTTCTTCTCTTTAGTAAATACAACTTGTGACGGGAATAAATTTTCTCCCATATTCGCCATTCCAATAGCCGTATATGCCCAATCACTCAATTCTTCCGGCAAGCGATAACAAATCGGATTGCCATCATTTGAAATTGTAATCAACGGAATACCCGATTTATCCATTCCAACAGATAAAACCATTTCCGTTTGACTGCCTTCGGCAATTTGAAAAATAGGTTGCTTCGTAATATCAAAATAAACTTTCGCTCCACGGCGGTTTAGAAAATACTCCTCATCATTTTTATCAATAATGTCTATCGGCAATTTACTTCGCCTGCGGTTAAAATAATCAGATAACTGCCGACAAACATAACTATTAAAATATTCGCCCTGCATTTCAAGTTTTTCATTGACAAGCTGTTCTGCATTTTCAAAATGAGCCATATAACCAAGCAGTCCTATAAAACATACCAAGTCATCGGAATAAATTCCTGCATACGACTTATACCAAGCATTATCCCATTTGCAAATTATCTTATATAACTTTTTATATAGGTTCAGTTGAGCTTCATTAAGCTGAAACCATTTTGTGCTTAACAGTTTCTTCTCCGTTCCCTCCGCAATGGAATGATAGTGCAATTCATCACACAAGGCTTTTAGCAGCTTTGAAATGATACCCGCCATCATATCAGCCATACGCAAGCCACAACTGTCTTTTGAATTTTCCTCTGTTACATTAGACAGTCCCACTTCACACGCAGCCTGCATTGTTCTACTGGCTTCGTTCTGTTCTCCCTCTTTATCTAAAACTAAGGCATAATTCTTAATCTGTTCTTCCTGCAAGTATTTCGTAAAACCACTAAACGGCATACGATAATCCCATTGCAGTTCCGGAATAGCTGAAATATCGTCCAAAATATACAGTATATTTTCAAAGGCTTCATTCTCCTGCTCTTTCAGGCTCATATTTGAACGGTTACATTCAATTCGTTCTCTAAAAAATCTTTTCAATTCCTCTACAAATTTTTTGGAATTATCATCATAAATACTTTGGATAACATTCTGCGGACGATACACAACAAGAGCCTTTGTAATAGAATACTTAACTGCATCAGCATCTATAATGAAATTATTATGATACCCCATAAAAAGCTGCAAAATCAAATATTCTATCTTACTCGCAACAGAAAAATACAGCTTGGTACTTTCATCGAAAATAGATAAGAAGTCCATTATAAACTGTGTGTTGGCTTTATCAAGCGAAGCAAATCCACATTCAAATTTCTTTTGCTTCAAGGTTGTGCTTTTTAATTCTCCATTTCTATCTTTACGGTCAGCATATTTATTTTCAAAGTCCTCATATTTCTTGAAAACTTCTTTTTCCTTTTCTTTCGCCCAACCAACTACAACTGTAACAAAATTATCGTAATAATTTGGAGCAGTTACGGTATTATAGTTGATTTTTCTACTGTGTTCTGACTCGTCATAATAAAATTTATATGTGTCCACAACTGTTCCCTCTCCTTTCGGTTAAATGATAATTTAGTAGCTTGATAATTGTGTTATTAAGGTATTACGTACATCTATTAACTGCTGTATTTCCATTTGATTTAATACTCGAACCTGCTCTATTTTGGACAATGTGCATGTTAAGATAGTCATAGAGGATTCACACGGCAAATATATCGGTAAACTACATTGTTTGGTAATTCCAATGTAAGCTCGTGTACTTCCGCCGCCTGCAAAAGCTTCCAGCGTTGATTGAAAATAGCTTGACTCAAAATAGTAACGTAAATATACATTGTTCAGTCCTTTATGGACACGATAATATGTAACTTGCGGGGTTAAGATAATATATTCATAACCTTTGGGTACGATAGCAGTTCTACCAAGAGTAGCTTTGTGTGTTAATAAAACATCGTTCGGTCGGGCAAATCCTTTTCTAAGCGTTTTTGCCTGCTTTTCAGTGATAAAGGCACATTGAGATAGGTCAACAAAGCCATCAGATAAATTGTTTGCCATAACAAAAGGAATACCCGTGGCTACATAATCACTTACTTTCGGGTGCAGTTCTCCGTGATTTCCGTCCATAGGTGAATCAATAAACTTTTTGTCAATAAGTTCTTGCACGGTATATTTTATCCACGGATTACCATTTTTAATATCTGAGCAGTATTGTTCATACATAATACACGAACATTGCGCTGCTAAATTATCATTTATCTTCTGCTTTAAAGCAATTCTATCTGTAATTGCCTTATAACTATTTACTATTTCAAGCTGTTTTTCAATAGGTGGGATAGGCAATTCCAGTCTGCATATATCATCCCAAGTAATCCCACCACGAACGCTCCCGTCAGTATGTAACCAACAAATTCGGTCAAACTCCGGTCTGCGAAACCACATCATCAGATAATCTTCATTCAAAATGCTATTATCTATTACTTCAAACATAAAATATGCCGGAGAAACAATAGCAGGTTCTTCTTCATCATACAATGCAACTGGAAGTCGTTCATCACGACCAACGTGCATTGGATTACACGCAAACTTTCCTTTTGTTATCAGTTTATATTTACTCAAATCCGTACCAATGACATTTGCAACCGACGGCATAAAGAACTTGTCTATGTTAATTCCCAAAACTCTGTCTGTTATGCTTTCTCTGTTCCGAGTATCAATCAGTCGAATATGGTTTCCTAAAATATCATAATTCGATTTCATATCCCAACTCCTTAAATACAGCAAGCAAATCTGATTTGGATTTTTCCTCTTGAACAAGAAGTTCTTTGAGTTCTCCCTGCAATGACTTCATTTTTGTATCAAAGTCGATGTTCTCATCACGATTGACAAACTCAATATATCTGCTCGGCACAAGAGTAAATCCTTTTTCCTTTACTTCATCAAAAGAAGCAGAATAACAAAACTCCGGTACATTCTCATAAGTTTCCTCATAGCCTTCCTGCTGCCAGTTATGATATACACTTGTAACTTTGGCTCTATCTTCCTCTGTCAATTCAATGTACTTCTTCTCATAAGGACTACCCATCTGTCGTAAATCCATAAAGAGTATTTCATCTTCTCGGTCACGATAGCGTTTGAGCTTTCCGTTCTGTTCAACAACACGAGCCTTTTTATTCTTATTGAGTATCCAAAGGGTAACGCTGATGTCAGTAGTATAGAAAAGGTTTCTCGGAAGAATAATAATCGCTTCTACCAAGTGATTTTCTATAAGCTGCTGTCTGATTTTCAGCTCCGTACCATCATCGGATAATGCACCATTGGCAAGCAAGAAACCTGCCACACCGTTTTGTGAGAGTTTGGAAACAATATTCAGTATCCAACCATAGTTTGCGTTGCTTGTCGGCGGGACTTCATATCCGTTCCAACGAGGGTCATCTACAAGCTCATTTTCGGTTCTCCACTGCTTCTGATTGAAAGGCGGGTTTGCCATAATGAAATCTGCTTTAAGGTCTTTGTGTTGGTCATTGGTAAATGTATTGGCTGCCATCTCTCCAAGATTTGCAGAAATACCACGGATAGCTAAGTTCATTTTTGCCAGTTTGAAAGTGGTATTCGTGTATTCCTGACCGTAAATAGACACTTTCTTTTTATTACCGCTATGTGCTTCGACGAACTTAATGGACTGCACAAACATACCGCCCGAACCGCAACAAGGGTCATAAAGTATTCCATCGTAAGGTTCAAGCATTTCGGCAATCAGGTTTACAATGCATTTTGGTGTGTAGAACTCTCCTTTACCTTTTCCTTCTGCAAGAGCGAACTTACTAAGAAAATACTCATATACACGACCTATAATGTCGTTCTCTTTATCATCTGTATTGATACGATTGATTTCATCAAGCAAAGAAGCCAACTTTGCCGTATCAATATGTAAGCGGGAGTAATAGTTATCCGGCAAAGCACCTTTCAGTGCCGGGTTGTTCTTCTCAATCGTATAAAGTGCTGTATCTATCTTCAGGGCAATATCGTCCTGCTTTGCATTTTCAATAATGTACTTCCAACGGCTTTCTTCAGGAAGATAGAATACATTTTCCTGAGTATAAAACGGCTTCATATCCGCATACTTTTCGCCGTGTGTAGCAATAATCTTATTACGGCATTCCTCAAACTTGTCACTGGCAAATTTAAGGAAGAATAAACTCAGAACAACGTGCTTATACTCCGCAGGCTCAACAGAACCTCTCAGTTTATCAGCACTTTTCCAAAGTGCTTCTTCCATTGATATTTCTTTCTTTGGTTTAGCAGCCCTTGCCATCTACAATTACCTCCGTGTTTTAATCTTCATCTAAAATAACTTCGCATATATCTCCGATGTCACAAAGAAACACCTGACATATCCTCATCAGTACTTCAAGAGATACCGGCTCAGTCTTATTTGTCTTCGACACAGCAACTTATAAAAAAGATTTCTTGTAAAAATATAACCATGTCTTTTCATAAGACTATCTTTCCGGCTTTTTCTGCGAATCACACAATCAACTTGATATAGCGATAAGTCTTATATCAACGAATGGATACAATTATACAGATACAAGTATATCATATTTCAACAACCAATACAAACTTTTTTGTTAGTTGTACAAATAATGGTACAGGCAATGAATCCTCTTCTAATGGTACAGGCAATGAATCCTCTTCTACAAAAACGGTGAGGATTTTTGTTTTTATAAAATAATTTGTAAATTTTATTTCAAAACACATCAACAAAACCGAGTTTTTTCTCCGTATTATAGAGGGGTATTTTTCTATGATGAAATTAAATGTAAACAAGGTGTAAAGATTTTTGAAAAACACCCGAACAAAATGAAGATTTTTCTCTGTATAGTAGAGGGACTTTTTTATGAGTGAGTTTTTGTTTTCAAATTTACTTATACTTTTTTCTTTTTGAAAAAGTATCTCTCGAATAATACGAAAGGAGGCAGCACAATGAAAGAAAGCTATACAAGTTTTGATGAACTACCGATGATGATATCAGTGTCGCAGGTTGCAAAGGTGCTTGGAATATCTCGCACAAGGTCATATGAGCTTGTCAATGAAAAAGGTTTTCCAAAAATAAAAATCGGCACAAGAATTGTTGTACCGAAAGATGAATTCATGTTGTGGATTCAAAAACAAATTGAGAAAGGATAAAAATTATGCACGCAAACAAAAATTACAAAACCGACGGCAAGGTTTACTACATGCCAAACAAAATCTTTGATGAAAACTTTTCGCCGCACGAATTTATGATTTACTGTTTTCTTGTTTCGGTTGGCGACAGCAAAGGTGTAAGTTTTTGGTCTGTTCCGAAGATGGCAAAGAAGTGCAATATGTGTCCGACCACTTGCAGAAACACGCTAAAGTCACTCGAAGAAAAAGGTTACATAGATATTACTCAAAGATTTTTTGAAAACGCACAGCAAAGTAATATCTACACAGTTCATCAAATATAGTGTACCCCACTGTATGTTCATTTTCTTTTTCCCCTTCATGTTGTGCACAATCACCAGCATTTTTGCGGTGACAGCAGCACATTGTATCTACATTATACAAAACCCGTCACACAAAAGCAACAACAAAAACCGCGCAAAAAAGAAAGCACCATTTGCAATCAGCCCTGCAAATGGCACCCTTTTCTCCTTATTATTCACTCCGTTAAGCTATCGTTCAATCGCCGTTCTCCGTCTGCGTACAGCGTCCGCAAATCACCCAGCAGCCGATCATAAAAATCTTCCGCCTCCGCACGATACCGCACGGCAATGGCGCGCCCGGTATCGGTGAGCATTTTGTCATAGACTTTTTGCAGCTTATAGCGGTATTCTGTAAAGAAACTGGCCGCTCCGCCAGTGCCGTCCGCCACCTTGCCGTCTTGCACCGTATAGATCGGCTGACCCAGCAGGCCCTTATATTCCAGCGTGCGGGCAATGCCGATCAGCCCGGCAGCATCGATCTTGTCCGCGTCATAAAGGATCTTGGCTTCCGTGGTACGGGGCACATTGTCCCCTCTGTACCGATGGCAACGAATACAATCCGCCACCCTTTTCGCAAAATCCGTGTCAAAGCCATTCTCATGTAGCCACGCCAGCGCCCGCTCTGCACCCAGCTGCGCATGGTCTATGGTGCCATTCATTCGCTGGTCCTCTCGGGCAATATCGTGCAGCAAACAGGCAGCAATGACCACATCTCGGTCACCGCCCTCTTGCCGGTTGATCTCCAGTGCGTGGAAGAGCACTCGATATATGTGCTGCTGATCATGCACCGACTCACCGCAATATGCCAGCATATACTTTTCTATTTTATCAAAATCAGATTTTTTCATTTGCTTTCACCATCTGCCAGGCGCATATACAGCAGCGCTCTTTGCTCCGGCCAGCCGGGTGCGGTGCGGCCCTGATGATTGACCACTCGGTGGCATGGGTAGTCGCCATAGTATTCGGCCCTGCTCAGCACGCGGCCCACCAAGCGCGCGTTTTTATCCCGCCCGATCAGCCGCGCGATCTGGCCATATGTAGCCACCCGCCCATAAGGTATCTCGCCCACCGCGGACAAAATCTCGTAAATTAAATCTTCATCAAGTTTCATATTCTTCAAACAAATCAGTCTCGCCAGCGTTCAACCATACGCATTGCCAAAAACTCATCGCCTATATTTGTCCATAATATAGGTATAAATCGCCTGTGTTTTTTGCATCAGTTCATAAGTTCTGAATTCATCATAGTGCAAACGCTCAGCAATTCTTTGAAACGCGCGTTCTCGCTCAGAGTCGTTTTGAATATATGCAAAATCCAAATAACATTGATGGCACCAATAATTCCTGATCATTCTGATCTCATCAATGGTTTTATAATTCATGTCCGTCAATTCTGGGCAGCCATCACTATGATCCAGTCGCTTTAATTCCCGAACGATTTTTCCCAAATTAGCATTATCTAAAGAATGGAAATTATCGTCAAAATCTCCCTGACACATCGCTGCGTAAATCCTTTTCAGATTAAATTCCACACACTGAACTTGCTGTATGAGTTCGCTATGTATCAACTTAAATGTATTGCGTTCCAAATCGACCACCTCAAAAAGCCTTTCAATCATGGCGACTCTTGTACCTACATACTTATAATCGTATTATAACATTCTGCTTAAAAGATGACAATAGACCACATGGGGCAGAAATGGTCAAATTGCTGAACCATCTGATATTTATTTGGCAGGGGCTTTATAATCAACTCAATGCGTAAACAGTCCACTGGACTGTTTACTGTCAAAAGTGCAAGCACTTTTGAATTTCGTGGTTCAAGTCCTTCTGCTTTAACAACAAAACAAAAAAAGACACCCGCAGGTGTCTTTTTGTTTTGGCAGGGGCAGAAGGACTTGAACCCTCGGCACGCGGTTTTGGAGACCGCTGCTCTACCAACTGAGCTATACCCCTATATCCATGGTGGGCCATCAGGGACTCGAACCCCGGACCAACCGGTTATGAGCCGGTGGCTCTGACCAACTGAGCTAATGGCCCGTAACCAATCAAGATGACTTACATATAATACCACTCTAAGCAACAATAGTCAATACTTTTTTGCCGTACGCCGTAAATTCTTTTCGCTGCAAAGACGGTGCAAAAAGCAATTTCTACAAATATGCCTTGCATTTTGGTCGACCTTGCGCTATAATACCACCGTCAGTTCGCAAAATCCTGACCAGGCGACGGCAACCGGCCGTCGTCTTCTAAAAACAAAACTAAGGAGCAAAATCGAATGAAGAACAAAAAAGTACTGTTCATTGCCCAAACCGCAGGCATTGCCGCCATGTACGCGGCGCTGACCTACACCCAAAACCTGCTGCTGCCGGGCACCACCTCCGCAGCGGTGCAATTCCGTGTGTCAGAAGCGCTGAATGTGTTGGCGCTGTTCACCCCTGCCGCCATTCCGGGGCTGACCCTGGGCTGCGTGCTGTCCAACCTGGTGAATATCGGCGCCGGGCTGCCGCTGGATATGATCTTCGGTTCCCTGGCTACCCTGGGCGCCACCGGTTGTATGTACGCCCTGCGGCATGTAAAAATCAAAGATTATCCCCTCCTGTCCCTGCTGATGCCGGCTCTGTGGAACGGCGTGATTGTCGGCTGGGAGATTGAGGTATTCTTCATTGACGGCAAGTTCAACTGGATCAGCTTTTTGACCCAAGGGGGCTTAGTAGCCTTGGGTGAGTTAGGGGTCATGCTGGTGCTGGGCACGCTGCTGTATGTGGTGATCGTCAAGCGAAAGCTGGACCAAAAGCTGTTTATCAAATAAAACCGAACAGAACTGACAAGAGCCTATCCATTACGGATAGGCTCTCTTTTATGCGATTTTACGCCTTGGTCCAGGTAACGCCCTGAGGGGTGTCTTTTAAGAGAATGCCCCGCTCTTTCAGTTCGTCCCGAATACGATCCGCGGTGGCAAAGTCCTTATTCTTCCGGGCTTCCTGCCGCTGGGCAATCAGCGACTCGATCTCCGCGTCCACATCGTTGGACTTACGATTATAGAGAATACCCAGCACGCCGCACAGCTCGTCAAACAGATCGGCTGCCGCTTGGCACACGGCGGGAGAAACGGTCTTGTCCAAAATACGGGTATTAATATCATACACCAGCTCAAACACAGCGGAAATACCGTCTGCGGTGTTCAAATCATCATCCATGGCGGTAATAAACGCATCTCGATGAGCGGCAATATCCGCCAGCAGCTGCGGATCGTCCGGGGTATCGACAGAAGCGTTTTTCAGCGCAAAGTCCAGACTGTCCCGGCAAGTGTACAGCCGCTCCAAAGCGGACTTGCACTGTTCGATGATCTCCAAATTATAATTGATGGGCGTGCGGTAGTGGGCAGAGATCAAAAAGTAGCGGATCACCTCATAGCCGTAGGCATCGGCAATCTCCCGCACAGTCTTAAAGTTACCCAGAGACTTGCTCATCTTCACATTGTCCACATTGATATAGCCGTTGTGCATCCAGTAATTGGCAAAGGTGCAACCATTGGCGCACTCACTCTGGGCAATCTCATTTTCATGGTGGGGAAAGATCAGGTCCTGACCGCCGCAGTGCAGGTCAATGGTGGGGCCTAGGTACCGGCGGTTCATCGCTGAGCACTCAATATGCCAGCCAGGTCTGCCCTGCCCCCAGGGAGACTCCCAGTACGGCTCGCCCGGCTTGGCTGCTTTCCACAGCGCAAAGTCCAGCGGATCCTCTTTTTGCTCGCCTACGGCAATGCGAGCACCGCTCTCCAGGTCTTCAATGGGCTGGTGAGACAGCTTGCCGTAACCCTGGTCCTTGCGGGTACGGAAATACACATCACCGTTGACTGCGTAAGCGTAGCCTTTTTCCTCTAAGGTGCGGATAATATCAATGATCTCGTCAATGTTTTCCGTGGCTCTGGGGTGCACGGAAGCCTCCCGCACATTGAGGCCCTTGGCGTCCGTCCAAAACTCCTTAATATAAGTCTCGGAGATCTCCTGATAGGTCTTGCCCTCCTCGTTGGCACGCTTGATGATCTTGTCGTCAATGTCCGTAAAATTCTGCACAAACTTAACGCCGTAGCCCCGATATTCCAGGTAGCGGCGCAGCACATCAAACACGCACAGCGGCCGAGCGTTGCCGATATGAATAAAATTATACACCGTAGGCCCGCAGGCATAAATTTTCACTTCCTGAGGGTCCATGGGTTTGAACGCCTCTTTTTGTCTGGTCAGTGTGTTAAAAATCTTCATTTGATCTGCTCCTTTAATTTTTCAATCTCTGCCTGCAAGGCATTGATTTTGGCTTCATTCTGTTGAATGGCATTCATCACCGGATCCGGCAGATTGATCTGGTCCAGGTCGTCTACCCGCTCGCCGTCAATGCGCACCACCTCGCCGGGCACGCCAACCACGGTACAATTGGGTTCCACATCCTTGACTACCACTGCGCCTGCGGCCACCTTGGCATTGCGGCCAATGGTAATGGGACCCAACACCTTAGCGCCGGAGCCGATCATCACGCCGTTCTCAATGGTGGGATGGCGCTTGCCCAGATCCTTGCCGGTACCACCCAGGGTCACCCCCTGGTAGATCATCACATCGTCACCCACCTCCGTGGTCTCGCCGATCACTATTCCATTGCCGTGGTCAATACACACCCGCCGACCGATCTTGGCGCCCGGATGAATCTCGATCCCGGTCTTATGCGCCGTGCGCTGGCTGATATAACGGGCGATAAACGGCATTTTGTGATTTAAGAACCACTGCGCCTTGCGGTGACTGCGCAGGGCCTTAAAACCCGGGTACAGCAACACGATCTCAATAGGAGAGCGGGCTGCCGGGTCGTGCTCCATAAAGCACTGAATATCCTCTTTATATCGTTCAAACATAGAAACCTCCAAAAAAATATGCCCCTGTCTATCTGACAGAGGCAATAAAACGATACTGCGGTTCCACTCTTGTTTATACTCAAGCTAACGCTTTGGCCGGTAACGGGGCAAACCGTTGCGGCATACTCATTTCCGCCGCACTGCTCCCGGGTGCATTTCACTGCCGCTTAGCATACGCGCCTTTCAGCATTCGGCGCGCTCTCTTTCTGCCAGGGGTGCAGGTACTTCTCCCATTCTGCGCATTTACATGTAGGTTATTATCATTATAGCAAAAAAATGCAATTTTGCAACACTTATTTTGTGCGGATCAGGTGCCAGCCGTCTTTGGCATAGACAATACCGGACAGCACCGTTACCACAGCCACTACCCAAAAGGCAATGGTGCAGTACACATTCAGCCAGGGTGTAGAGGTGGTAATATCCGCCGCGCCCTCACCAATGGCAAGCAGCAGGTAGGTCATACCGGTAGTGGACATTTGCAAAAAGGTCTTTGCCTTGCCAAACTTATTGGCGGCGATCACCTCGCCCTCCGTAGCGGCAGCCATCCGAATACCGGCTACCAGGAACTCCCGAGCCATCATCAGCATAATCACCAGCTCTGTGTGCCAGCCCAGATTCACAAATACAAGGTAAGCAGCCAGCACTAACGACTTATCGGACAGCGGATCCATCAGTTTCCCGAAGTCCGTAACCAGTCCCTGCTTGCGGGCAATGATACCGTCTGCCTTATCGCTCATACAGGCGATAAAATAGATCACTAAAGCCACGCTCCAGTGGTACGGAAATTGGATCAAAGACGCCGCCAGCAAAAACGGAATGCAGGCAAAGCGAAAAACGGTAATCTTATTGGGCAGGTTCATCTACATACTCTCCTAACAGGTCATATTCTTCCGTGCCGGTTACACGCACCTGCACAAAGCTGCCGGTCTCCAGCGGCACAGCGGAATGGATCCAAATGTTGCTGTCGATCTCCGGCGAGTCAAAATAGCACCGTCCGGCGTAGGTGTTTTCCTTGCTGTCCGGGCCGTCGATCACGGCGGTGTAGGTCTCCCCTACCCGGCGCTGGTTCACTGCAGCGGTCACATCAAACTGCACATCCATCAGCGCGTCCGCACGGGCGGTCTTTTCCTCCTCCGGCACTTGGTTTGGAAATTCGGCGGCAGGGGTGTCCTCCTCAGGGCTATACGCAAAGCAGCCCATTTTGTCAAATTCCATTTCCTTTACAAACCGACACAGCTCTTCAAACTGTGCCTGGGTCTCACCGGGGAAGCCTACCATAAAGGTGGTACGCAGCGCCAAACCGGGAATACGCCGGCGCATGTTGGAAATCAGCTGCCGCAAGGAGTCATAATTGCCATAGCGGTTCATGGCGCGCAGCACATCGCCGTTGCAGTGCTGCAAGGGAATGTCAATATAGGGACAAATTTTATCCTCATTGGCGATTACATCAATCAGTTCATCGGTGATCCGATCCGGGTAGCAATAGTACAGCCGGATCCAGCGGATCCCGTCGATCTGTACCAGCCGACGCAGCAACTCTGCCAGGCAATACTTGCCGTACAGATCCTTGCCATACAGGGTGGTATCCTGGGCAATTAAGATCAATTCCTTGACTCCCCGCTTGGCCAGGCTCTCTGCCTCCGCCACCACGCTCTCCATAGGACGAGAGCGGAACGGTCCGCGAATACCGGGAATGGCGCAATAGGAGCAGCAGTTCGAGCAGCCGTCACTGATCTTCAAATACGCCCAGTGAGCTGGCGTGGAAAGCATTCTTTCACCCTCCAAGGGCAGCAACTCTTTGCAAGGAAAAAAGTTAGTCTGAACGCCACACAGCGCCTTTTGGCACACCTTAACAATGTCTGCATTGGCACCGATACCAATGACGGCGTCCACCTCCGGAATCTCCTCCATCACCTGGTCCTGGTAGCGCTCAGCCAGGCAGCCTGTGACCACAATGGCAGAGATCACGCCGGCGGCCTTATACTGGGCCACCTCCAAGATGGTCTCAATGGCCTCTCGCTTAGCGTCCTCAATAAAGCCACAGGTGTTAATGATCATTAAGTCGCTGTCCTCAATGCTCTGCACGATCTGAAACCCGTTTTCGCTTAATTTTTCTAATAACAATTCGCCGTCGACCTGGTTCTTTGGGCAACCCAATGAGATCATGCCGACTTTATAAGTATTCTTCATCTTCCAGTTGTTCCAAGGCGGCCTGAATATCGTGATAGCCGAACCCGCGCCGTGCCAGCGCAGCCATCACCTTTTGCCGTCCGTCTTCTTGCTGTAATTTTCTGCTGTATTTGCGCAGGATCAAGTCCTTTGCAGTTTGCACATTGTCCGGCGCCTGCTCTGCAAGGGCACGGTCAATAATTTCACGGTCAATCCCCCGCTTTTGGCACTCCTGCCGTGCGTGGTATGCCGAGCATTTTTTATCTTCAATCAGGTGGCGCACCAGTCGTCGTGCATATTTCTCGTCGTCCAGATAACCGGCATCCAGCATTTGTGCCACCGCTTTATCCGCAGCGTCCGCGTCTGCGGCGCGCAATAGTTTGTCCCGCAGTTCCTTAACGGAATGATCCCGGTGAGACAGCAGCTCCACTGCTTTGTTCAGCGCCTTGCGCTCGTTGATCTGCTGCACCAAGCGCTGCCAATCGTCCTCGCTGATCTCCGTACCATCCGGCAGGTAATGCTCTGCCCAAAAGGTGGTGCTGGTGGTGATTTGGTATTCATCATCCAACAGCAGGTGCACCTTGGTGCCACGCCCCAGTTGATGGGTCAGGCGCATTACTCGTCGTCATCCTCTACGGCAATGTCCAACTTGGCGCGGGCTGCTGCACGGGTCTGGCGGGCAGTGTTCTCCTCAGTCGGCGCCGCGTCCGTATCCGCCTTAGGCGCTGCTTTCGGCTGATATTTTTTGTCAGAAGCAGCCTGCACCTCGGCGATCTTTTCTTTAATCTCCTGCTCCAGCTGGGCCGCAAACTCCGGCTCGTCCTTGATAAGCTGCTTTACATTGTCACGACCCTGTCCAAGTCGGCGATCACCGTAAGAGAACCAGGAGCCGCCTTTCTTGATTACGCCGTACTCCACGCCCAGATCCAGGATCTCGCCCTCTTTGCTGATGCCTGTGCCGTACATAATATCAAACTCCGCAGAACGGAACGGCGGGGCCACCTTGTTCTTTACAATCTTCACTTTCGTGCGAGAACCAATGAACTGATTGTCGGAATTCTTCAGTTGCTCGCCCTTGCGCACATCAATACGCATAGAGGCGTAGAACTTCAGTGCTCGACCACCGGTGGTCACCTCCGGGTTGCCGTACACCACACCCACCTTCTCACGCAACTGGTTGATAAAAATAATCAGGGTATTGGATTTGTTGATTGCACCGGCTAATTTACGCATCGCCTGGCTCATCAAGCGGGCGTGCAGACCCACATGGGAGTCGCCCATATCGTCGTCAATTTCCGTTCTGGGCACCAGTGCCGCCACAGAGTCCACAACAATAATGTCAATGGCACCGGAGCGCGCCAACTGCTCGGCAATCTCCAGCGCTTGCTCACCGTAGTCCGGCTGGGCTACCAAAAGAGAGTCCACATCCACGCCCAGGTTAGCGGCATAAATAGGATCCAGCGCATGCTCCGCATCAATAAACGCAGCTTGGCCGCCGGCCTTTTGCGCCTCTGCCACACAATGGAGCGCCAGGGTGGTCTTACCGCTGGACTCCGGGCCGTAGATCTCTACGATACGGCCCTTGGGCAGGCCGTTAATACCGGTAGCAATGTCCAAGGACAGAGAACCGGTGGAGATAGCGTCCACATTCAGGTGCTTGTTCTCACCCAGGCGCATAATGGCACCTGCGCCGTACTGCTTTTCAATTTGCTTGAGCGCATTTTCCAGCGCCGTCTGCTTGTCTGTTGCTTTGTCGAGTTTGTCCAGTTTCTTACTTTTTTTATCCGCAGCCATATATATTCCTCCGTCAAAATCATTTCTCTTATTATATTATATATAAAAAATAAAATCAACATTTAGTTTTTGCTGACCGTAAAATCGGTCTTTTTTGAAAATTTAGGCAAAAAGTGCTTGCATTTTGCAGGGATATGTGCTATTATAGCGGCGTTGTAATTTAGTAAGGAGGTGTTCGCACATGGCAAAATGTGAATACTGCGGGAAAGAAATGTCCTTTGGCATCAAGGTTTCTCATTCACACAGACGGTCCAACAGAACCTGGAAACCCAACATTAAGAAAGTTAAGGCTATTGTAAACGGCTCTCCGAAAAGAGTTTATGTTTGCACCAGATGTCTTCGTTCCGGTAAGGTCGAAAGAGCGTAATGAGATAAAACCGCTGCACTGTTCAGCGGTTTCTTTTTTTACTCTGCTACAAAAGCGCAGCTGACACACAATTGTGTCAGCTGCGCTTTTTCTTTTACTTATTCTTTTTTATTTTTACCGCCAACGGTAATCTTGCTTTCCGTACCGTTTAATATCCGCTTGATGTTCTCTCGGTGGGCAACCAGCACAATGGCCGCAAACACCACGGAGATCAGCGTAATAGGAACGGACTTATAAAACAGACCCATCAGCACCGGGTACAGGATTGCCATTAAGATGGAGCCCAGCGATACCCATTTGGTAATGAGGACGGCCACAAAAAACACCGCCAACAGGATCAGGGCGATCCGCCAGTCGATCATAAACACCATACCGCCGCAGGTAGCCACACCCTTGCCGCCCTTAAACCGGAAAAAGCAAGGAAAGATATGACCCAGCACGCAGAACAGCCCGGCAAAGGACTTGATGAAAATCGGCTGCTGCGCATATAGTTCATTCCCCACCAGTAGACGCACCAGCAAAATGGCCACAGCTACCTTAGCCATATCGCCTAAAATCGTTGCAACTGCCGGCAGTTTGCCGTAATTTCGCAGCATATTGGTGGAACCGGCGTTACCGCTGCCGTGGGTGCGCACATCTTCTTTTTGAAACTTGCGAGAAAGAATGATACCAAAATTCAGGCTTCCCAGTAAATAAGACAGAACCGCACCCAGGATCAGACGAAAAATCATTTTTTGCCCTCTCCCCTCTCGCGAATAATAAAGCGCACCGGCGTACCCTCCAGACCAAACACCTCACGGATTTGGTTCTCCAGATACCGCTGGTAAGAGAAATGGAACAGTTGGGCGTTGTTCACAAAAAACACAAAGGTTGGCGGGCACACAGACGCCTGAGTCATATAATAGATCTTCAGCCGCTTGCCCTTATCTGTAGGCGGCTGCACCCGGGCGGTGGCAGCGCCGAGAATTTCGTTCAATTTGCCGGTGGAAATGCGCATGGTGCTCTGGGCATACACATAAGCGATCTGCTCAAACAGGCGATCCACACGCTGGCCGGTCTTGGCAGAGATAAACACAAAGGGCGCAAACTTCATAAAGGCAAAGTCTACTGCCAGCTTCTCTTTATACTCCCGCATCGTATTGCCGTCTTTTTCCACAGCGTCCCACTTGTTAACCACCACAATGCAGCCCTTGCCTTGGTCCAGAGCTATACCGGCCACCTTGGAGTCCTGCTCCGTGAAGCCTTCGGTAGCATCAATCATAATCACGCACACATTGGCGCGCTCCACAGCGGTACGAGCGCGGATGATGCTATATTTTTCAATGGCGTCTGTCACCTTGCTCTTGCGCCGAATGCCGGCGGTGTCAATAAAGGTAAACTTGCCGTATTGATTTTCAATGCGGGTGTCCGTAGCGTCCCGAGTGGTGCCTGCAATATCGGACACAATGGCTCGCTCCTGGCCGCTGATCCGGTTGATCAATGAGGACTTGCCCACATTAGGCTTGCCGATGACCGCCACCTTGATGGTATCGTCCTCCTCTTCTTCCTCACTCTCCGGGGGAAAGTAAGCGATCACCGCATCCAACAGATCGCCGGTGCCGTGACCGTGCACGGCCGATACGGCAATCGGGTCACCCATACCCAAATTATAAAATTCGTAGAACTCCGGATCCGGGGCACCGACACTGTCGCACTTATTGACGCACAGAATCACCGGCTTGCCGCTTTTTTGCAGCATATTGGCCACATCCTGATCGGTAGCCACCACGCCGCTGCGCAAATCCGTCACCAGCACGATCACATCCGCCGTGGCAATGGCAATGTTGGCCTGCGCGCGCATTTGAGAGAGGATCACATCATCCGCCCGTGGCTCAATACCGCCGGTATCCACCAGCAGAAAGCGGTGACCCAACCACTCACAGTCGCCGTAAATGCGGTCCCGGGTCACGCCGGGCTTGTCGTCCACAATGGACAAACGGGCGCCTACCAATTTATTAAAAAGTGTGGATTTGCCCACGTTGGGGCGGCCCACAATGGCAACAACAGGTCTCGCCATAACAGACCCTCCTTTCAAGCAAATAGCAAGAAAGGCGGACATAAGCCCCGCAGCCTGTTCGGCTGTGACCAAGTCCGCCTTTGTGTTGAAGTTTTTGGCTTACGCCTCGTCCTTGCTGACAACTGCCTTGCCGTTGTAGTAACCGCAGTTGGCGCACACTTTGTGCGGCACGGTGTAGCCGGCGCAGTTGGGGCACTTAACGAGAGTAGGCGCATTCAGCTTCCAAACGCTGGAACGTCTTTTGTTCTTTCTTGCCTTTGAAGTTTTTCTCTTAGGTACTGCCATTTGAATTGCCTCCTTTATAATCCTTGATGCAAAATAATCACTTAATCCAGCAGCTGCAAAAGGGCTTCCAATCTGGGATCCACATCCTTTTGGCAGTCGCAGGGTCCGTCATTCAAATTCTTGCCGCACTTGCAGCAAAGGCCCTTACAGTCCGGCTTGCACAGCATTTTGGTGGGAAAGAACAACAATAGCTCTTCCCGCAAAAGGTCGCTGAGATCCAGCGCGCTGTCCTGTACCAAAACATATTCGTCGTCCGCATCCTCCCGGTTTTGGAGATCCTCTACCAAGATCTTGTGTAAGGACAACGACATGGGCTTTTGAATGGGCTCGGCGCAGCGGTCGCACACGCCGTCAAACACAAAGGACAGATCCAGATCTAAATAACATACATCCGCCTTTGCATACGCCTGTCCGGTCACGCGCACCGGCTGGCGCAGCGGGCAATACGAACCGTATTGCAAATCGTGGAAGTCCAGCTGCTCCTCAATGGCAACACGCTGTGTATCGCCGCCGAAAAGTGCCTTCAGGTCTAACTTCACAAAACCACCTCACGATCGCACTTTAAGTATTATATATACAAGACGCCGCTTTGTCAATAGTTATTTTTGCGGCGGAAAAAATAAAGAGCCTGAAAAAGGCTCTTTATTTGTGCATTTTTGCTTACAGCTCTTCGCAGTAGTCAAACACTTCCACCGGCAGATCCTCTTTGTCACAGCTGATGGTGAAGTAGAAATCCACATCCTGTGCCTCGCTCAACTCGGACAGCATATCAAAGAACTGTACCAGCTTCTGATACTCTCTGCCAACGATCTTAAAGGTGGCGTCGATCAAAATATCCGTCACATCGTAGTTGCCGGCGCAGATACCGGCCAAAAAGCCGTAAAACGCCTTACAACCGCTGACACGGTATGTATCGGTCTCCAGCAGGCGAGCCTTAGAGGACACATCGTAAGTGAGCTTGGGCTCCTTTTCAATGCACACCACATTGCCGTCAGACTTCTCTACGCAGGTGTTCACCAGGTCAATGAGTTTTTTGGTTTTGCCTGAGCCTTTGTTGCCGATAATGAGCTTAATCATTTATTATTCCTCCAATAGGATTTATTTGCAACTCTATTTTAGCATAACCCCAACTGTTTTTCAAGGTTTTCTTTTTCACTTTCATAACCGGGTTTGCCAAGGAGTGCAAACATATTCTTTTTGTAGCTCTCTACGCCGGGCTGATTAAAGGGATTGACCCCCAGCATATAGCCGGAAACGGCGCATACTTTCTCAAAGAAATAGATCATATAGCCCATGTTTTCTGCGTCCAGGGCGTCGATTTCCAGAACAAAGTTGCCCACGCCGCCGGCGGTGTGGGCCAGCAGAGTGCCCTGGCGGGCCTTTTCATTTACATAACTCATTTCCTTACCGGCCAGGAAGTTCAAACCGTCAATATTGCCTTCTTCCTCACCGATCATATAATCGCTCTGGGGGCGGGCAAACTGCATCACGGTCTCAAACATCAGCTTGCTGCCGCTTTCCTGGATATACTGACCTACGGAGTGCAGGTCGGTGGAAAACACGCAGGACACCGGGAACAGGCCCTTCCCGTCCTTGCCCTCGCTCTCTGCAAACAGCTGTTTGAGCCATTCGTTGAACAGTGTCATTGCCGGCTCATAAGACACAAAGCACTCCAGACTCTTGCCCTTGTTGTAGAAGCAATTTCTGGCGGCGGCATATTTCAGCACATCGTTTGTGTCTACCGTTTGGCCGCACAGAGTATCCTCTGCGGTCTTGGCCCCGGTCATCAGAGCATCAATATCAATACCGGCAACAGCGATGGGCAACAAACCCACGGCGGTGAGCACGCTGTAACGGCCACCCACATTATCCGGCACGACAAAGGTCTCATAGCCCTCTGCATCTGCCAACGCCTTTAAGGTACCCTTAGACTGGTCGGTGGTGCAGAAAATGCGCTTTGCCGCCTCCTCTGCGCTGTACTTCTTGTTGACCATTTCCCGGAACACACGAAAAGCAATAGCCGGCTCCGTAGTTGTGCCGCTCTTGCTAATCACATTCACGCAAATATCCTTGCCCTCACAAAGAGCCACGGTTTCATTAAGCATCTCCGGGCTGATGGAGTTGCCGATAAAGAAGATCTGCGGGGTATCCTTAGCCAGCAGATTGTAATTGGGGGACTTCAGCGCCTCGATCACGGCGCGTGCGCCAAGATAAGAACCGCCGATACCGATCACGATCAGCACATCCGCATTCTTCTGAATGTAAGAGGCCGCCTTTTTAATGCGGGCAAACTCCTCTTTGTCATAATCGGTGGGCAGATGTACCCAACCCAAAAAGTCGTTACCGGCACCGGTACCGTCCATCAGGGTCTTTTGCGCAGCCGCAGCCTGGGGCTCCAGCGCCTGAATATCCGCCTTGCTGACAAAAGCTTCAGCAAAATTACTGTTAAATTTAACTGCCATCATTTTATCTCCATTCTTCTTGGAATTTCAAATCCTCATTTTACAACAACAAGGCTGATTTTTCAACACTTATTTTCAAAATGTCCTTAAAAAGCGGACAAAAACCGACCAAAAGGCGGTTTTGTCGATATTCACCCCGGCATACACCGGCAGTTCCGCCACCGTTTTTTCGTCCAGTTTGACTTTCACGGTGCCCACTCTGGTGTTCTTGCGCACAGGCGCCGTCACCGTCTTTTTCAGCTTATATTCATAAGTGGGATCACCGCTGCCTTTGGCACAAAGCAACTGCTGTTTTGCAGGCACGGCAGGGTTCAGGATCTTTTGGACGCCGTTTTTCACGGTAATTTGGGTAATTTTCTTTGGGTCTGCCGACAGGGTCACCAAGCGATAATCCGCAAAGCCGCTGTCCAGCAGAGCCGTAGCAGCGGAAAAGCGCTGCTCGCTGGTCTTGGCGCCCAACACCACGGCGATCAGCTGCATACCGTCCCGCCGGGCAGTAGCGCACAGGCAAAAGCCCGCCTTCTCTGTGGTGCCGGTTTTCAGCCCGGTAATGCCGTCATAAGTGTTGACCAGTTTGTTGGTATTATTCAGTTCCGTTTTGCCGTCCCGCAGACTGTCGAGCCACACGGTAGTATACTTGGTGATCCAGTTGTGGCGCAGCACTTCCCGAGCAATCACTGCCAGGTCATAAGCAGAAGAAAAATGATTTTTGGCCGTATCATCCAGGCCTGTGCAGTTCTCAAAATGGGTATCTTGCAGCCCCAGTTCCTTGGCACGGGCATTCATACACTGCACAAAGGCGCCGTCCGACCCGGCTACGAACTCTGCCAGCGCCGTACAGGCGTCATTGGCGGAAGCGATCACCACCGCCTTCAGCAGTTCCTCCACAGTCATCTGCTCCCCCACTTCCAGCCAGATTTGGGAGCCGCCCTTGGAGGCTGCGTTGGCACTGCCGGTGACTGTATCCGTCAGTTTAATCTTGCCGGTGTCCAAGGCTTCCGCCACCAGCAGCATGGTCATCAGCTTCGTGACCGACGCCGGGGAACGCCTGTCGTGGGCATTCTTTTCAAAGAGCACAGCCCCTGTATCTGCGCTTACCAGCACGGCGCTGGGTGCCTCTACCGTCTTTTCATCCACAGCGGCAAAGCAGGGCGCAGGCACCGCCAACGCCAGCATCAAAGCCAGCAAAAATGTTCCGATTCTTTTCATCAAACCACCTCATTGTTTGCGCTAAAAATCTTGCTCCCCCACCGGCTTTATGCTATAATGTCGTGGATTGGAGCGTAATAGATATGAAAGCTGCTTTTTACACCCTTGGCTGCAAGGTCAACCAGTATGAAAGTGAATATATGGCCGAGCTGCTGCGCAGCGCCGGCTTTGAGATTGTGTCCCCGGATCAGGAAGCGGACTACTACATCGTCAACTCTTGTACGGTAACCGCCACTGCGGACCAAAAGACCCGCCAAAGCGTGCGCCGCTTTAAGCGCCGTCACCCGGGCGCAACGGTGATCCTCACCGGCTGTATGCCCCAGGCGTTCCCGGAGGAGGCCAAAGCCCAGCTGGACGCAGACATTGTGTTTTCTAACAAGAGCGACGGTGATATTTTTTCCATCATCAACCGGTATCATACAGAAAAAAGCCGCATTGTGGACATTAACGCCCACCAAACCGGCGACCCCTTTGCCCCCTGCGCCATCAGCGGCTTTGGGCAGCGGGTGCGCGCCTTTGTAAAAATTGAGGACGGCTGTGACCGGTTTTGCTCCTACTGCATTATCCCCAAATCCAGGGGGCGTGTGCGCTCCAAGGCGCCGGCGGACCTGGAAAAAGAAGTGCAGGACCTGGCTGCCCACGGCATTAAAGAGATCGTACTGGTGGGCATCAACCTGTCCGCCTACGGCAAGGGGCAGGACTTTGACCTGCTGGACGCGGTTGCCATTTGCGACCGCACCCCCGGCATTGCCCGGGTGCGCCTGGGCTCTCTGGAGCCGGACCATATCACCGACCGCATGATTGCCGGGCTGGCAAAGATAGAAAAGTTCTGTCCCCAGTTCCACATCTCCCTGCAAAGCGGCTGCACCAAAACCTTAAAATCTATGAACCGCCACTACACGGCGGATGAATATGCAGACCTGTGCCGCAAGCTGCGTGCCGCATTTCCGGACGCCACTTTGACCACGGACATGATGACCGGATTTCATGAAGAAACAGAAGCCGATTTTGAGGAAAGTCTGACCTTTGCAAAGAAGATCGGGTTTGAAAAGGTACATGTATTTCCCTACTCTCAACGAGAGGGCACAGCAGCCTCTAAACGGGGCGACAGCGTACCTCGGCAGGAGAAGGAACGCCGGGCAAAAAAACTGATTGCAGAGACAGACAAGCTGCGTGAGGCCTATTTCGACGGTCTGGTGGGTCAAAAAGCGCAGGTGCTGGTGGAGCAGCAACAACCGAACGGTACCTACACCGGCTACACCCGCAATTATGTACCGGTGACCATCCACCGTCGGGATCTGCACATCGGCGATCTGGTGGAAGTGACCATTACCGGAGTAGAAAACGCCGATTACTGCATAGCAGAGTAAAGACCGCTGACCTCCTCCCCTACGCTGTCGTCGGATAGATAGCCGTAGGAGAACACATAAAAGCCCTTTACCGCCGGAATTTGGCGGATAAACTGAATTTGTCGAAAGATCATATTCTTATTGTCCCGGAATTCGCCTTTGCCCCGCCCGGCGTAGGCGTCTGCCTTGCCGCATTTATACAGCGGCAGGCCGATATAAAGATCACAGGCGGTGACCAGATCCCGCCAGTCTTTTACCGTTTTCATAAACGGCAGGGTATCGTTAAGAAAGCCGAAGTATACCTGGGGACACAGATAATCGCAGTAACCCTTTTGGGTTGCCCAGGTCTCCACATCGGCGTACAAGCTGTCCCGATCATTGGCAATGCCCGCCGCCGGGCTGATGCCAAAGGTACAGCTTTGATTTTCTTCTTTTACAGCTTTATAAACAGCACGGATCAGGTCATTCACCCGGCTGCGCCGCCAGTCGCCTAAAGACAGGTTGCCGCCGTCTGCGCAGTAGACAGCATACTGCTTGGCGTCAATTTTTTTATCAGTATCCGGGTAAAAGTAATCATCAAAATGGATGCCGTCTACCGGGTAGTTTTTCACAATTTCCCGCACGCCGGCCACAATGCGTTTTTGCACCGCTTTGGACGCCGGGTTAAAGTAGATTTTTTGATTCACGATCACCACATTGCCGTTTTTCTCCTTATACCACTTTTTAGCAATGTTTTCGTCGCTGAGTTTTTCGATCTTATTCTGCTGGCTCACCCGGTAAGGGTTGAACCAGGCTTCGATTTTCAGTTGATTTTCGTGCGCCGCCTTGCACAGCAGTTCCAATGGGTCGTATTTCAGTTCCCCGCCCGCTTTGCCAAAGCAGTAGACGCTAACCGGAAAGTATTTGGACCGATAAAAGGCGTCTGCGCAGGGGTGCACCTGCACGGTGACCGCCGTAAAGCCCCGCCTTTGCAACTGAGCAAAAGCCTTTGATACGGCGCTGTAAAAGTCGCTGCCGGTATCGTATTTGCCGGTAAAGGCCTGGAGCTCGTAATAAGTGATCCACACGCTTCGCACGGTCAGTTCTCCGGCAGCAGCCGTGTCCGGCGCCGTTGTGGTCTCGATTTGTGCCGGTTTGTTCACCGTGCATCCGCACAGCAGTACCAGGCAGAAAAGAGAGAGGAATACTTTCTTCATACTTGACACTTTCTAAAAATATTGTAAAATAAGCATAGGTGATGTTATGGAATACAGATTAGGTACAGATAATCGCATTAAAGCCCGCGGCGAGACGGTGGAGCTCACCTGTCCCCAGTGCGGCAAAAAAGGGCATTTTGGCGTGTTTTCCAACTTTGAGCGCCGCATTGCCGTAAAGCTGCCGCTGCCCCTGGAATGCCAAACGGTGTACTTTTTGGTGTGTCCCAACTGCGCCGCCGTCTTTGGTGTAGACGAGCAAAAGGGCGATGATTTCAAAAAGGGTTCTCCCCTGTCCATCGGCAACTTTGACCTAAAGGACTTAAAGCCCTTTAAGCCGGAAAAGCAAGCGTGAGCCTGTACCGGTTCGCCCTGCTTTGGTTGGTGGGCACCAACCTGCTGGCCATCGTGCTGACCGTCAGCGACAAGGTCCGCGCCCAAAAAGGCAAATGGCGCGTGCCGGAGGATACGCTGCTGTTTGTGGCGCTTTTAGGCGGCGCTGTGGGTGAGTACATTACCATGCGCCTGATCCGCCACAAGACCCGGCACAAAAAATTCATGATCACCCTACCGGTATTCATTCTGCTGCAAGCAGCGCTGGCCTTGGTGCTGGAAGCCAAATTTTATTTTTATTGATGGTAAAAACGGAGCCAAACGGCTCCGTTTTTTGTTTTTCTTTGTTAAAGAATAATACAGATCAGCCCGCTGCACCCCTCGTTGATCACCCGCTCGATGGTCTCTCTGAACTTGTTGCGGGCGTCCTCCGGCATACGGTAAAGTTTGTTATTCAGCCCCTCGTTCACCAGATCCAACAGCGGCTTGCCAAACAAATTGGTGTTCCAAATGGCTGCCGGGTCCTGTTCAAACTCTTTGAGCAGGTACATGACCAACTCCTGGGACTGGCTTTCGCTGCCCACAATGGGTGCCACTTCTGTGTACGTATTGCAGCGGATCATATGAATGGAAGGCGCCTGTGCCCGGAGCTTTACACCGTAGCGGCCACCCTGTTTCATAATTTCCGGCTCATCCAGATGCATCTCATCCATGGCGGGCATTACAATACCGTATCCGCTATTCTCCACATCCGCCAGCGCCTGCTCAAACCGTGCAAACCGCTGCTTGACGGTCACCAGCTGCAAGATCTGCTCCATTAACTGGCGTTCGTTGGCAATGGTCAGGCCGCATTTTTCAGACAATACCTGATAAAAGTAACTGTGGTCCACCTGCACATCCAGCTGCACATCGCCGGTAGACAGATCCAGTCGCCGCACCTGTACGCTTTCAATCCGCGAGACCTTTGCCAAGGCGGCAATAAACGGCTTCACACTGTCAATGGTGGATAAACTGTGGCAGTCCTGTTGTACCGCAGCGAACAGCTCCGTTTTCCAAGGATCCTGATCGTCCAGGCACTTGATCCACCCGGGCATCAGCAGTTGCACGGAGCTGATGGGAAATTCATACAGAACCTTTTGCAGCACCGCATGGAATGCCTCGGCGTCCATTTCCATGCAGTTCTCCGCCAACACCGGCACGCCGTATTTCTCCGTTAGTTCTGCTGCCAAAGCGACCGTTCCCGCGGCTGTGGGCGTCTCCGAATTGAGCAGCACCACAAAGGGCTTACCGTAGGATTTCAGCTCCTCGATCACCCGCTCCTCTGCCTCTTCATACTCCGCTCTGGGAATAGAAGTAATGGTGCCGTCCGTCGTAACGACCAAACCAATGGTGGAGTGCTCGGTAATCACTTTTTTAGTGCCGATCTCCGCCGCCATGTTAAAAGGTATTTCTTCCTCATACCAGGGCGTGCGCACCATCCGGGGCTGCTCCTCCTCAATATAGCCCACGGCACTGGGCACAATGTAGCCTACGCAGTCCACAAGTCGCACACGGAAGGAAGTGTGATCCGTCAAATGCAGGGTCACCGCTTCCTCCGGCACGAATTTTGGCTCCGTGGTCATAATGGTACGCCCGGCAGCGGACTGGGGTAATTCGTCCGTGGCCCGCTCCCGCTGGTACTCTCCGTCAATATTGGGGATCACCATGGTGTCCATAAACCGCTTGATAAAAGTGGATTTGCCTGTGCGCACCGGTCCCACCACGCCGATATAAATATCACCCTGCGTTCGGAGAGCGATATCGCTGTAAATCTGTTGATTCATATGCTCACACTCCCGGAATCAAAAGAATGGTTTGTTGGCGAAGTACATCTTCTGTCAGTTGATTTTCCTGCTGAATAAGCTCGGTGCGGGAGCGGAATTTTTTGGCAATGTCCCACAGGCTCTCATCCTTGGCGGCAAAGTACAGTGTCAGCACCGGTGAGTCACCGGCAGTGCAGGGTTGCAGCTCCACATCGGTCACCGTTTGCATCTCCGTCTCGGTGTACAGGCAAGCACTGTACTCTATATTCACCCGCAGTTCAATACGGTTAGCCGACTGTAAGATATAATCAAAGGATTGCAGCCCGGCGCCAACAAATCCGGCGCACTTGCCATCTGTCAGCGCCAGTTGCAGCCGGGTCACGCCGTCCTTACAACATAGATTGCCGCTCACATCATAGTAGGCCACACCGTAGCCCACCTCCACCAGCAGCTGGCCGTTTTGCACCCGCGCCTCCTGCATAGCAAGGGATAAATCCAGGATTTCTGCAATCTCCGTATCCTCAAAGCTCAGGTCGGCGGACAATGTCTTGCCGTCATAGAAGAATTGCGGATCCCGCAGCAGCGGAACCGTGCCGGTCTGTACCCGGGCGTCATAGGCAATGGCATAGGCATCTGTCACCAGTTGGGTATCGCTGACCAGGGCGGCCGTGTAGGACACACAAAAAGCTCCGGCGATCTCCAATCGGCGCAAGTCGTTATTTTCGTCCGGTACCGGCTTTACAAACAGAGAACCGATCTTCACTTGTGCAAAGGCATGGCTGTCCTCGGTCATACCGGCCACATCCACGATTTTGCTGCTGTGCACGGTAAAGCAGCATTTCTCCGTGTTATGTTCTGTGTTTTCATATACCACGCACAACTCAGCCCGGCACTTCACCAGCATTTTTCCGGCAATGGCGCGCACCTCGTCAATCACCGCAAAGGCACCGGTGTGGATCAACACAGAGATATTGGTGTTGTGCTGGCCGATGGCGAACTTCTCGTCAAAGTCGCAGGAAAACAGTCCGGCGTCCAGCACCTCCAGGCACTGGGCGTCTGCTTGGCGCAAAATGGCACCACAACAGTCAGTCAGCTGGCTCTGTTCCATATAGGCAAAGACCTCTGTGTGGACTTGCAGCCCGGAACGCACCTCTAACTTGCGCTGATTGATCAACCGATAGTTGGTAAAGTCCGTACAAGTGTGCACCTGGGCAAAGGCAAAGGCGTCCGTCACCGGTGCATCAATGTTTTTAGTGAACCGCTCCTCAAACGCGGCGGACAAACAGCACCCGGAAGTGGAGATATACACCAATGAAATGCGGCTGCGTCCTGTCACCCTTAAGCTGCCGGAGGCATATTCATAGTCCGTCACCGCATGGCTGCACACGCACCGTACCACCCGCTCCACATCTTCACAGTATTGGGGCAGACTCTCCTGGTATTCCACTTCAAACTTTGCTTCTCCCGTGCCCAAACAAACCGTGCGCTTGCTGTCGGCAAAGGTCTTTTCCGTTTCCATTGCAACATCTCCTTACAGTTACTGGTAATATCTATGCGCCCGCACCCCCGTCTATGCACACCAAAGAAAAATGTTACCCAATAGAAAAAGACTTCGTTACCCTGTGATAACGAAGTCTTTTTTCTATGTTAGATTTAGGTTTCCGGCTTTACTTTTTTGATCTTAAAAACGACGCGCAGCAGCGGCGCCAGCACCTTTGGGCGATCCAGTACGATCACTTGCATAATGGCCCTCCTTTTAGCGTTTACAGCAGATAATGCCCAGGACGATGACGGCGATGGCCAAAATGCGGGTGACCCAAATGGTGGGGCAGCAACAGGCGATCACCAGTCCCGCACCGAATGCGATCCACAAAAAATCACGCCTACACATTTTTTTCACACCGAACACCCCACAACTGCTGTATTTACACCATACTATGCGCGCAATTGCAGATCGTTACTGAGCACCGTCAGCAGTCGGCCCTCCCGGAAAGAAATGGAACATTCCCCGCCCCGCACCTCATTGCTTTGGCACATGGAGGTGGCCGGGTGCAGGTCATAGTCCGTCAGTTCCCACTCGGCGCCCCGAATGGTCAGACCCCGGCACACACCGCCAAAGGCAAACAGGGAGAAATAACCGTAGCCCGCCCCGCTAAAGGAAAAAGGGCCGTCAGAGATAAATAGCTTTTCATTCGGGGTAATAATCTCCGCCTGCACACCGCGGTCCAGGCAATAGGCCAAGTTCGCCACATTGGAGAAAGAATGGTCAAAGCGGTTGCCAATAGCGCCCACCAGAATCAGGTGAGTATAGCCGTGCTCCATGGCGATCTTTATGGCCGCCAGCGTGTCCGTATCGTCCTTATGCGCGGGCATCACGATCAGTTCCTTGGTGTGCTCCGGCACCGGTGAAGAATCAAAGTCCCCTACCACAATATCCGGCTCTGCACCCAAGCGACGGCACTTTTGATAGCCGCTGTCCGCTGCCACCACAAAAGCGCCGGGCAACAACGGCTTTATGTAGGCAATATCCGCCTCCGGCGCGCCGCTGACAATCAGGCAGCGCTTTATTTCCGTTCCCATTTTTTAATATCCTTTACCTGATTATAAAATTCAACATAACTGTTGTGACGACTTTCGCTGATCTCGCCCCGCTCCACGGCGGCGCACACGGCACAACCCTTATCTGCCACATGCGTGCAGCTATTAAAGCGGCAATCCTCCAAATAAGGGCGAAAATCCGGAAAGCAACCGGGCAATTCGTCCTTGTCGATCTCCGCGTCCCGCTCCAGTTCCAGTGCAGAAAAGCCGGGGGTATCTGCTACCCAGCCACCGGCCACCGGGTACAGCTCACAGTGCCGGGTGGTGTGGCGACCGCGCCCCAACTTCTTGCTGGTCTCGCCGGTTTCCAGCGCCAAGTCCGGGCACAGACGGTTCAGCAGCGTGGACTTGCCCACGCCACTGTTGCCGGTAAACGCGCACAACTTGCCGGAGATCAGCGCCGGTAATTCGTCTGCCCCTGCGCCGGAGCGGGCATTACACAGCACCACAGGGTAACCGGCTGTTTTGTAAATGTCGGCATACTGCTGCCCGTTCTCTGCCAAATCCGCCTTGGTGAGCACGATCACACAATCAATGCCCTTTTGCGCCGCCAGCACCGTCAGTTTGTCGATCTGCACGGTACGGATCTCCGGATCTACCAAAGACGACACGATAAAGAGCCGATCTAAATTGGCCAGCGGCGGCCGGCGCAATTCATTTTTGCGAGGCAAAATAGTGTCAATGGTATTCTCCCCTTGCGCGTTCACGGTAATCTCCACCCGATCCCCAACCAATGGGGTGATCCGCTGCTTGCGAAAGGCGCCCCGCGCCTTGCACTCATATAATCCATCGGCGGTTTCTACATAATAGAAACCGCCGATCCCTTTGTGAATTCTGCCTGTAACTGCCATATCAGTCCGTCCCGTCGGGTACTGTGGTGTCCGTCTTGTCGTTAAAGTTCATACGCACCGTTTTGGCCTTGTCTGCCTTTACAGTCTGGCGCTGAGACACCTCGCCCAGTTCTACCTCGATCTCCACCCGGGCACCGTAAGACACTTGCAGGTTAAAGGTACGCTGGCCGCCGTCCAGGCTCTCGCTCTTGGTAAATTGCAGTTCCCCGTCCACATAGATGTTCAGGGTGCTGTGCTTGCCGGTATCCGGCACCGTTACCTGCAACTTCACCGTCTGTTCCGCCGGGTCGGTAGACACAACGCCGGTGGACACCACCAGCTTGATGGTAGCCGACGGCTCCGCCGCCTCACCCTGACCGGGGGTCTGGCTGATCACCGTATCCTTGGGCAGATTGCTGTCTTCGGTAGAAATCTGCACATTCTCAAACCCGCTCTTCTCCAAAAAGCTGCGGGCATCGCTTTGGTTCAGTCCACGCACATCTGGCACAGTCAGCAGCACCTTTTGGGTCGTGCTGGGGCCGGAGCTGATATAAATGGTCACCGTTTGGTCCGCAGCCACCAAATCCCCTGCCTTGGGGCTGGTATATACGCACTGACCCTCTTTTACCGTCTCGCTGGAAATGGTTGTTACGGTGTAGTTGTTCAGTCCCTCGGAGGCTAACTCTTTCTTGGCCATATCCTCACCAAGGCCGTAGCAGTTGGGCACCTGAATGCCACCGGGCGTCTGGGCCACCACAAGGGTCACTGTGCTGCCCTTCATCACCCGCTCACCGGCTGCCGGTTTTTGCTCCAGCACCGTGCCCGGGTCAGCATCCTCGCTCTCCTTGCTCTCCTGTACAAAAACATAATCGTACTGGTTGGAGCTGACGATGGTGTCATAGGACTGACCCACAAAGTTCTCCAACTTCATAGACTTGGTGTTCAGCGAACCGGTAAGACCCATTACCAACAGTACAATGGCTGCTGCAAGCACCAGCATACCGGCGATCACAGCGCCGACGATCTTGCCCTTGCGCTTAGGGTCTTCCTCCACCACCGGCTGTTCCGGCTCGGATCGCAGATCCGGCTGGGGCTTCTCCGTGTGATCCACCGTCTTGATCACATATTTAGTGGGCTCCTCGTCCACAAAATAGGAATAGTCAAATGTGGTGGCCGGGTTCTTGATGACCTCCTCCACATCAAAGAGCATTTCCGTTGCGGACTGGTAGCGATTGGCCGGGTTCTTCTCCATAGCGTGGGCACAGATCTGCTCCACGCCCCGGGGAATATCCGGATTAATGTCAATGAGCCGCTTGGCGTCCGCCTGCACCTGCATTAGGGCCACAGACACGGCGCTGTCTGCATCAAAAGGCACACGACCGGCCAGCATCTCATAGAGCACCACGCCAAGAGAATAAATATCCGCCCGTTCGTCAGTAAACTCGCCCTTAGCCTGCTCCGGACTGATATAATGCACAGAGCCAATCGCATTTTCCGTTAAAGTTTTGGTCTCGCTGCGGGAGAAGCGGGCAATACCAAAGTCTGTCACCTTAATATGACCGTCAGCCAGCAGCATAATATTTTGAGGCTTAATGTCCCGGTGCACAATGCCCTTGTCATGGGCGTGCTGCAACGCGCGCAAAATCTGCGTGGTAAAGTACAGGGCGTCGTTCCAGGTGATGGCCCCCTGCTTTTGTATATATTCCTTTAAGGTAATGCCGTCCACATACTCCATCACAATGTACTGGAGCCTCTCACCAAAGCTCACATCGTACACCTTTACAATATTGGGGTGGGACATAACGGCAATGGCTTTGGACTCGTTCTTGAACCGGCGCACAAAATCGTCGTTCTGCAAAAACTCGTCCTTTAGGATCTTCACCGCCACAATGCGGTCATCCACATTGTCATAGGCTTTATAAACAACGGACATACCGCCTACGCCGATGATCTCCTGCACTTCATATCTGCCGTCTAAGCGTTTTCCTACATAATTATCCATTATATTTGTTCACTCCGCTTAATTGCTGATGGCAACAACGGTAATATTATCACCGCCGCCGTTTTTGTTTGCCTGCTGCACCAGTCGATCCGCATAAGCATAATACTGACCGTCACTGATGGCGCTGACCATCTCGTCATTGTCCACATAGTTGGAAAGACCGTCCGTACACAGTAGCAGCACCTGGCCGTCACTAAAGTCAATCTGGTCAAAATCAATCTTAATGGCACTGTCTACCCCGATGGCACGGGTGATGATATTCTTATTGGGGTGGTGCTTTGCCTCGTCCGGGGTGATCTTGCCGCTCTCCAGCAGATCCTGCACCATACTGTGATCCGTAGTCACCTGCTGCAAGCCATCGGCAGAAAAGAGATACGCGCGGCTGTCCCCGGCGTGGGCGATAAACGCCTGGCCGCCACGAATAACGGCACACACCACCGTGGTGCCCATACCCCGAAGATCCGCCTTTTCCTGTGCCAGATCATACACTTCCACATTGGCGGCAGACAGCGCCGACTCCAGCATATTGCAAATGGAGCTGTCCCGCATATTGGGGTGGTAAGACGCATTGATCTTACTGCTGATCACCTGCACCGCTAGAGAACTGGCAATATTGCCGCCGGCTGCGCCGCCCATACCGTCGCACACCACGGCAAAGGCCGTGCCGTCCGGCATTTCGCCCACAAAATAGGCGTCCTGGTTGGACTCACGGATCCGCCCCCGGTCGGTTTTAGCAACCATGTTCAATCTGATCACCTCGTTTCTTCAATCTGCGAAGCTGCCCGCAAGAGGCATTGATATCATGACCTAAAGTTCTTCTTATTGTAGCATTTATTCCCTGTTTTTTCAATATGCTTTGAAAGTTTTGAATGTCTTTTTGACTGGATCGCACATTGCCTCGCTCCGCCACATCGTTCACCGGAATCAGGTTCACATGGCAAAGCATCCCCCGCAGCCGCGCCGCCAATTCCATGGCATGGGCCGGTCGGTCGTTTACATTGTGGATCAACGTATATTCAAAGGACACTCGGCGCGAGGTTTTCTCCGCATAAGCTGCCATAGCCCGCAAGGTAGCGTCCACGCCCCACCGGGCATTCACCGGCATAGTGCGGGAGCGGATTTCATCATTAGGAGCGTGCAGGGAAAGCGTCAGCGTCACCGGCAAATCCTCTTCCATCAAATCGTAAATACGATCCACCAACCCACAAGTGGAAATGGTAATATTGCGCAGGCTAATATTCAGCCCCCGAGGGTCGTTGACCGTATGTAAAAACGAAATGGTATTATCATAATTGTCCAGCGGCTCGCCAATGCCCATCATCACAATATGGGATATGCGGCAGCCCAGGTCCTTCTGGGCAGCGTGCACCTGACTCTCAATCTCCGCCGGCAGCAAATTCCGCTGAAACCCGGCAAGGGTAGACGCACAGAAGGTGCAGCCCATTTTGCACCCCACCTGGCTGGACACGCAAATGGTGTAGCCGTAGTTATAGTGCATCACCACGGACTCCACATACTCGCCATCGTTCAAACGGAACAGATATTTCACCGTATCGTCCACGGCAGAAACATATTTTTCCTCGATTTGGCAGGCGGGAATGGTAAACCATTCGTCCAGTTTGCTCCGAAGATCCTTGGACAGATTGGTCATCTCCTCAAAGTCCTGCACCCCCACCTTGTGTAGCCAAGCGTACACCTGATCGGCACGAAAGCGCTTCAGCCCAAGGCCCTCAAACCGCTGGCAAAGTGCCGAATAAGTTAAACTTTTGATGTCCTCTTTCATGCCTGTCTCTCCAAAGCGGCGTAATAAAAGCCGTCGCTGCCCTGTTCACACGGAAAGCGGGTACATTCCGCCGCCAGGAAAAAGGCGCTGTGCCGTTCCAGAAATGCCGACACAACCTTTTCGTTCTCTTTTTTGTGGAGGGTGCAGGTGGAATACACCAGTCGCCCGCCGGGTTTTAAGTAAGTAGCTGCCGTCTGCAAAATGGAAAGCTGCAAGGCAGGCAGATCCTTAATACTGTCTAAATCTTTATAGCGGATTTCCGGCTTGCGGCGGAGAATGCCAAAACCGGAGCAGGGCACATCGCAAAGAATGGCGTCTGCTGCCGGAATGTCCCGGCTATGCAATGTAGCGTCCTGCACGCGGGATTCTATACAGTCCAGGTGTAACCGCCGGGCACCGCTCTCGATCAGCTCCACCCGGTGGGGGTGTAGATCACAGGCGATCAAGCGGCCGGTATTGTTCATCTGTTCCGCCAAAGTAAAGGATTTACCCCCCGGTGCGGCACACACATCCAGCACCGTCAGACCCGGGCGCACCTGCAAGGCAGCGCAGGCCAGGTAGCAGGACAAATCCTGCACATGGAAATAACCTTTTTGAAAAGCGGCTGAGCGTTCCACATCAAAGCCGTCGTCCACTGTCAGTACTTTCTCCGGCAGTAGACGGGCTTGCACGCCTTCATTTGCCAACATCTCCTGCAATTGACCGGGCGTCACAAACAAGGGATTGGGCACCAAAAATAATGGCGCACGACCGTTGATATAAGGCAGGAACGCCGCCGTAGCATCCGCTCCATAGGTCTTTTGCCACATAGCCAGCAGGGGCTGGGGCACGGAATAGCGGAGCGTGGGCGTATCCGGCAAATCCGGATCTGCTGCGATCTGCCGCAGTACCGCATTGATCATACGGCCGTAATAACCTTGGCCCACCGTCTTTGCCAGTTCCACCGTTTCATTTACCGCAGCAGGCACAGGCACCTTGTCCATATACAGCGCCTGGTAGGCGCCCATACGCAACAACACCCGCACCTTGGGCTTCAATCGCCCGGTGGTGAATTTATCCACCAAAGCGTCCAAAGTGATTTGCCGTTCCAATACGCCCCGCACCAAAGCAGTGGCAAAAGCCCGTTCCTGCCCGTTGGCCACAGGTAAATGGTCGAGAGAAAGATTGGAATAGGCGCTCTCCTGTTGAATTTTATATAGGGTTTCAAACGCGGCTAAGCGCGGAGATTTAACGGTCATCGCTTCGTCCTGCCAGGAGCAGCAGCCGCAGCAAAGTAGCCAGCGCAGAGGCCAGCGCCGCCACATAGGTAAGGGCAGCAGCCGTCAGCACTTTCTTCGCGCCCCGGTACTCCTGTTCGGTTAAAAATTGATTGCTTTCAATGGTCTGCAAGGCCCGGCGAGAAGCGTTAAACTCCACCGGCAAAGTCAGCAGCTGGAACAGCGCCACTAAGGCATACAACACAATACCCACCATGATCAGCGGCCGCCAGGTAAATACCATGCCCAGCAGCACCAGCGGAATACCCAAAGAGGAACCGATGCGGGTGGCAGGAATGGCAGCGTTACGAATCTTTAGCGGCGCATAGCCCTGTGCGTGCTGGCAGGCGTGGCCCGCCTCATGACAGGCAACGCCAATGGCCGCCACAGAGGTGGCGTTATACACATCGCCGGACAGACAAATTTCTTTATTCTTCGGGTCGTAATAATCGGTGAGGGTGCCGCCGATCTGGCGAATTTGCACATCGGTAATGCCGTTTAATTGCAACAGTCGAGCCGCCGCCTGGGCGCCGGTCATGCCGCACATGGCGTGCACGCTGCTGTACCGACGGAAAGCCCGCTTCACCTTGATTTGACAATAAAAAGAAAACAGCAGGACCGGGATCATAATGACCCCGGTTGCGTAATAAAGCATATAGGCGTTCATAAAATCACGCTCCTAAAACAGTACCTACCGCCACGGGGTGCCCAGCCAAAAAGGCTTTGGCATCCATGGCTTTCTTCCCCTGGGGCTGCACGGTCAGCAATTCCAAACCGCCGCCATCACCGCAGGCAACAACCAATTTGCCCTTGCTCTCGATCACCGCACCGGGGGTGCTCCCCTTTTGTTCGCTTAGGCGAGCAGACAGCACCTTCACCGTCTTGCCGCCAATGGTCGTGGTGGCGCAGGGCCAGGAATACAGCCCCCGCACCTGATCGTGCAGCTGCGCTGCCGAGCGGTTCCAATCCAAGGGGCTCATAGACTTGGAGATCATTTTGGCATAACCAAAATCCCCTGCCGGTTGGGGCACTGGGTGCAGATCGTCCAGCCTGGGTAAAATCTCTGCCAGCGCCTGTGCGCCTAAAGCCGACAGCCGGTCAAACAGCATTTCCGCCGTTTCCTCCGGGTCAATGGGTGTTTTCTTGACCAGCAGCATATCGCCGGTGTCCAGTCCTGCGTCCATTTGCATAATGGTCACGCCGGTCTCTGTTTCGCCGTCTAAAATAGCCCACTGAATGGGCGCCGCGCCTCGATATTTAGGCAGCAGCGAGGCGTGCACATTGATGCAGCCATACCTGGGCAATTCCAATACCGCCCGGGGCAAAATGCGCCCGTATGCCACCACCACAATCAAATCCGGCGCCAAAATCTTTAACTGCTCTAAAGTGGCCGGATCTTTCATCTTCTCCGGCTGAAAAACCGGCACGCCGTTCTCCGCAGCCAGCACCTTCACCGGTGGCGGAGTCAGCACCATTTTGCGCCCCTGTGGCTTATCCGGCTGGGAAAACACGCCCACCACGCTGTGGGGGCTTTCCAGCAGGGTTTGCAGGCACGGCACGGCAAAATCCGGCGTGCCCATAAATACGATACGCAGCGTTTGCATCTTAGTCCTTCTTTACTGTTTTATCCATACGGTCAATAAAAAGCACACCGTCCAGGTGGTCGATCTCATGGCAGAATGCCCGGGCCTTTAGGTCCTCGCCGGTATAGACATGCCATTTGCCCTCTCGGTCCTGGCCTTTCACCTGCACCTTTTGGGGGCGGCGCACCGTCTCGTACCGACCGGGCAGGGACAGGCAGCCCTCCTGACCGCACTGCTCACCCTCGGTCTTTACGATTTCCGGGTTAATCAGTTCCACCGGGCCGTCACCGCAATCAATGACCACAATACGCTTGAGAATGCCCACCTGCACCGCAGCCAGACCTACGCCGTTGTCCTTATACATGGTCTCAAACATATCCTCCACCAAGGTGGCGATACGCTGGTCAAACACTTCCACCGTGCGGCTCTTTTTTCTTAAGATCGGATCGCCGTATTTTACTACATTCCGTAATGCCATTTTTTCTCCTAACCCAAGTCAATGGGGTTCAAATCTATGGAAATCTGCACCTTTCGCAGTTCTTTCATTTTAACAGTGACTTTTAACACCTGCATGAGCAAATTGCGAACAGATTTTGAATTTTTACACTTAATTGCCAGCCGATACCGATAAGTATTGCTGATTTTTGATATTCTTGCCGGTGAGGGACCAAGTACAATCAGCTTTTGCTGCTGTTCTTTATTCTCCAGCACCAGCGTGTCAAAAAAGGCCTTGGCCGCCAGCGCCGCCGCGTTCTCGTCTTCGCTGACAAAAAACACGCCGTAAATATCGCAAAACGGCGGATAGGTCAAAATACGCCGCAGAGCGTACTCCGTCTCAAAAAAAGCCGGGTAGTCTTGCCGTGCTGCCAAGTCGATCACCGGATTGCAGGGATCAATGGTCTGAATCACTGCCGTGCCGGTAGCGTCTCGCCGACCGCTGCGCCCAACTACCTGGGTGATCAGGTCAAAGGCACGCTCGTGACTCAGGTAATTTTCGTCATACAGCGCATTATCCGCATTCACCACACCCACCAGGGTCACATCGTCAAAATCCAGCCCCTTAGCCACCATCTGGGTACCCACCAAAATATCATATTCGTGGGCCGCAAAAGCGTCAAACAACTTTTGGTGGCTGAATTTACCTGCGGTGGTGTCTGCGTCCATACGCAAAATTCGTGCCGCGGGAAACAGCGCTTGCAGTTCATCCTCGATCCGCTGGGTGCCAAACCCGCTGTACCGCACCGCGTGGCTGCCGCATTCCGGGCATGTATTGTCCAGAGGCTTGGAATAGCCGCAATAGTGGCACATCAGCCGGTTGGAATAACTGTGATAAGTTAGCGAAATAGAGCAGTTGGGGCAGGTGATCACATGACCGCAGTCGTTGCAGGCAATGAATGTATTGTATCCCCGCCGGTTCATCAAAAGAATGGTCTGCTTGCCCGCGTCCAAATTGGACTGTATCTGCTTTTGCAGGGTGCGGCTTAAAGGCGAACGGTGCCCGGCGTGCAGCTCCCCCTTCATATCTACGGTACACACCTGCGGCAACGCAGCGTTGCCAAATCTGTGCTCCAGGGAACAAAGAGTATATTTTCCCGCCTTAGCCGCCGCATAGCTTTCAATACTGGGGGTGGCAGACGCCATCACAAACAGCGCGCCGCTCTCCCCTGCCCGGTAGCGGGCAATGTCTCGGGCGTGGTAACGAGGGGTGCGCTCACTCTTGTATGTCAGCTCCTGCTCCTCGTCCATAATGATCAATCCCAGGGTGTGCAACGGCGCAAACACGGCGCTGCGGGTGCCCAGCACGATCTTAGCCTCGCCCCGGTCAGCACGGCGGTATTCATCGTTGCGCTCGCCTATGGACAAGCCGCTGTGCAGCACCGCCACCTGGCGGCCGTACCGTTGATGGAACAGCCCCAGCACCTGCGGTGTCAATCCGATCTCCGGCACCAGCACAATGGTATCTTTCCCCTGCTGCAACGCGCGGTCGATCAAGCGCATATATACCTGGGTCTTGCCGCTGCCGGTAACGCCGTACAGCAGCGCGCTGCCGCCGTCACCATCCAGCATAGCGGACAGCGTGCGGTACGCCTTTGTCTGTTCGGCAGACAGTTCGATCTCCGCCGCCTTGGGGGCAGCAGGCAGATCCGCATACGGATTTCTGTACTTCTCTTTTTTGAAAAAGCGCAGCACGCCGCACTTCTCCATATTTTTCAACACCCCATCGCCTACGCCGCAAAGGGTTTTGATCTCCTCTACGGTGGCGCTGCCAATGTCCAGCAGAAGGTCGGCAACAGACTGCTGCTTTGGCGTTAAGCGGGGCAGCTCTTCGCCGCGACTGACGGTCAATTCCGCCATACGCACCCCAGCCACGCCGATCTTACCGAACCCACGGGGCAGCATTTGCAGCAGGCACTCGTAGGTGGTACAAAAATAGCGGTTTTTCATCCACCGAGCCAGGCGAATTTGGCTCTCGTCCAGCACCGTACCGTAATCGCACACACGGGCAATGTCTTTCAGCGCCGGATTGATCCCCACAAACACTTGCAGCACAATCCCTCGGCGCAGTCGATTGCCGCTGCCAAAGGGCACCTCTACCGCCACACCCGGATGTACCCGATCCGCCAGTGCAGGGGGCACCGCATAATCGTAGTCACTGTCCAGATTAAAGAAGGTGCGCTCCACAGCCACGGTGGCAATGGGTCGGTTCTCTGCCTTGTCGCTCACTTTATTTCTGCTTGAGTTCGTCCGGCTCCTCAATCACATACTTACCGGAACTGATGTCGTCAATAGCCAAAGATACGGTCTTGGTGTCCAAATGTTCCTCATTGGCAATGGCCTCGTCCTGAATTTCCCGGGCGCGCTTGGCCGTGCCAACCACCAGGCTGTATCGGCTGTTTACATTCTTGAGCATTTCTTTCAAATCGGGATTAAACATAGTATTCTACCTCCAGTAGCAGTTATTCTGCGTTGCGCTTTGCCAGCTCATCGCAGATGATGTGATTGATTTCGTGCACAGCGGTGTCCAAATCGTCATTGAGCACCTGATATTTGTAGCAGTCACGGGACTGAAGCTCTACTTTGGCAATTTCCAGCCGGTTGCGGATCACTTCGTCCGTTTCGGACATACGCCCGCGCAGGCGCTGCTCCAAAATCTCAAAATTCGGCGGATACAGGAAGATGGACACACAGTCCGGGCAAATACGCATTACATTCTTTGCCCCCTGCACCTCGATGATCAAAAAGCAAACCTTGCCCTTGGCAATGGCCTGCTCCACCCCGGCAATAGGGGTGCCGTAATAGTTGCCGGAATACTCGGCATATTCAAAGAAGCCACCGTCCGCGATCATCTTTTCAAAATCCGCGCGGGTCTTGAAAAAATAATTCACGCCGTCCACTTCGCCGGGTCGGGGCGCCCGGGTGGTGGCAGAAACAGACTCAACCACATCGTCTCGCAGCGCCTCAATGGCCCGAAAAACTGTGTCCTTGCCGCAACCGCTGGGTGCAGACAAAACAACTAATAAGCCCTTTTTGTTCTCACAATGCATCGCGCACCTCCGCAGAAAATTTTTCAGCAATTTTGTTCAGATCCAAATAAGACAGGATCACATTGTCACTGTCCGTAATAATAACGCTCATGGTCTTGCGGCCATGGGTGGCGTCAATAAGTGTTCCTTTTGCTTTGCCATCTTGCACAATGCGCTTGACCGGGGCAGACTCCGGGCTGACAACGGCGATCACCCGATCCGCATTCACAAGATTGTTAAAGCCGATATTCACCAGTTGCATTATTCGATGTTCTGGATCTGCTCTCTGATTTTTTCTACTTCAGCCTTAATGTCGATCACTTTACCGGCGATGGCTACATCGCTGGCCTTTGACCCGATGGTGTTGGCCTCCCGGTTGATTTCCTGCACCAGGAAGTCCATCTTTCTGCCGATGGGCTCCTCTGCCTCCAGAAATTTGCCCAGCTGCGCAATATGGGAGCGCAGGCGCACCGTTTCTTCCGCCACTGCCACTTTGTCCGCAAAGATGGCGGTCTCCTGGAGCAAGCGACCCTCGTCCAAGGTCACATCGCCCAGCAGCTCGTGCACCCGGGCAGCCAGCTTTTCATTATATTCCCGCACGGTCTGCGGTGAGCGCTCTTCCACAAACGCCACACAGTCCAAAATGGTCTGTGCACGCCCGGCCACATCGGCCTTCATCTTGGCGCCCTCTACCTCGCGCATGGCAACAAACTTATCCAGCGCAGCGGCTGCCACCGTCTGCACATAGGACCAGATCTTATCCTCGTCCTCCTCTGCCTTGCGCACCACCAATACATCAGGAAAGCGGGCAATAGCGGCAGCGCCCCAGTCCTGCTTCGCACCATAGGTGTCTGCAATCTCCTGCAAAGCGGAGTTGTAAGCACCGGCTAAAGTGTGGTTCACAGCCACCTGGGCGGCCTCTGTATTTAGCGCCTCAATGCCAACAAAGCAATCCACCTTGCCGCGAGACACCCGACTGTTTACAAAGGACTTGAGCTTATCCTCAATAAAGCCGTACTGCCGCGGCACCCGAGAGGAAAACTCAAAATAACGGTGGTTAACAGACTTCAGCTCCACGGTGATGACATAGCCGTCAATCTCCTGCACCGCACGGCCGAACCCGGTCATGGATCGTATCATAATATTACCCCCAAAGAACGGTATTTTGCGCCCACAGCGCCCTGCGTTCTTTTGTTGCAAATATTATAGTCGTTCCCACAGGATAGGTCAACACTTTGTTCACAGTATATTTACATTGTTCACAATATATTAACATTTGTATTCTTGAAGCGCTGAAATAATCCAAACGGAGCGTTTTTGCGGCATCTACCCCACCCCATGGCAAAAGAAAAAGCAGGAGATTGCTCTCCTGCTTTTTTTGATTTAATAAGACCCGGTGGGATCGTTGTCATAAAAGCCGCCGGTGCCCTTTGCGCCGGGATCGTCGCCCACATTTTCACCGCCTTGGTCAATACCACCGCTGCCTGTGCTGGATTCGGTGAATACAGTGAAGATGTTGAACGCTTCTACCTCCATCTCAGGAGTACTATAACGCTTTTTCATGTTAAATTCCTCCTTTGATTAAGCGCCTAAGAAAGCGCTGTTGTCGCAAATGTTACCATAGGCAATGCACTGAACCGTTGTGGTCTTTATGCCGCCGTTGATAAGCTTGGTTTCATAAGTGTAAGTGAACTTCACATACGCTCTGGTGTAAGTGGCAGTTGCAGCCGCATTGGCATTCTTGTAATTCAGAATAAACTGATTACTGAAGTCAATAGGACTCTTGGCCTTTACCATCTTAACACTCTTGCCGGCCTGTACGCTGTCTACGGTAAACGCAGCATCAGTAGCCATGGCGGCGTCGCGGGTGTAGAGAGTGCCCATCTCTGTGATTTTCACATCCGCCGGCAGACCGGTGGTTGCCGCACTGTAAGTGCTGAAGGTGGTGGCCGCAGATTTGGACTTCATGCCAACACTGAATGCGGTGGGGAACTTATGCTCCAGACTGTAACGAATGTTCGCATCGGTATCCAGCCGTACCAGCTGGCCGCCGTCCGTCACATAGTACCCGGCTGCACGGATTACATCACCGCGCTCGTCTGTCTCAGCAGGCAGATAATTGACGGTGAAGAATTCCTTGTTGGAGCCGTCAATATAGAAGTCATAGGCGTTGCCGTAGGTGGCGATGGCATAAGTGCTGCCTGTCTTCACTGCCAGTGCATACGCATCGGCAGCCTTAGGAACGGAAACACGCACATCGTAGCCCTTGGCATCCAACTGCTCACCGTCCAAAGACACAGTGAATATATCTTGACCGTTATACACATAAACCGGGCGCAGGATCACTTGTTTGCCGCCGGCAATCTTGGCCAGCTCCGCCAAAGTGTAAGTGCCGTAGTTAATGTTGTGGGGCTTGTCACCCTCCATCACCTGCCAGCCTGCCAGCTTGTAATACGCAGAGCCGGTCAGTGCAACGGCGCTGTCGCCCACCTGCACCTGCTCCAACTGGGATACGGTTACATTGGTATCCTGCAACAGTTTGCCTTGGTATACATTGGATCTGTACTGATCCTGAACAGACAGCTGTACCTGATTCTCGGCAGGCGCAGTATCCGTAGTCAAATAAGCGGTTACCAGAATGCTGTCCGCGGCTGCGTTCTCATTTTGCATACGCAGAGTGTAGGTAGTGCCGTAGTTCAGCACATCCTTCTCCTTGCCGCCGGCCGTTACGGACCACTTGTAAACGGAGCCGGTCACGCTCTCCGGTACAGTAAAGGTACCTACGCTACCGTAGAAATAAGACTTATCCATAAACACGGTATTGGGATTGCCATTGTCTACCACATACTGGAATGTAACAGAGAACTGACGGCGCAGCGTGTCAGAATTGTTGGCATTGTTCAGCGCAGTAACCAAAGCGCTTGTGGTGCTGTCCAGTACCTTCTGGCCGGGCTGCTCCGTATCGGCAGCGGACTGCCCGATGTTGCGGTAGCAACTGCCGTTGTACTCTACATACGCCCGGTCATTATTGGTACCGTCCGTATTGTAAGCACCGGCTGCGGACTGAGAGCCCTGGTAGGCCTGTGCCTTAAACACATTTTTCACCTGACCGTCCGTATAGCCGTCCTGCACCAGATATTCGTCCGTAAAGGCGTTCTTATCCTGGGTGCCCAGTACCACCACGAATGCGTCATACGCGGTGTAATCCGCCGGGACTTCAATGCCCTTAATGGCTGCGTCCAAAGCGTCTTTCTTGGTGTTGATGTCTGTCTGATACTCGGACAGCTCTGTGGTGGTACCCTGTACATTCACAGTGCCTTGCAGCAGGGTTTCCACTGGTACCTGGCCTGTCTTAAACATAGGCTGGTTGGTTTTTTCAGACTTGGTGTAGGTGGCGTTTGCGTTGGCGTCCTTATTATCGGACAACTTCATAGCCGCCGTGGCCGCGTCATCAAAGGTCAGCCAAGTAGACAGGGTGTAGTTCTGCTGGCGTACCGTCTCGTTATTCTCGTTGACCACATTTTTGGTCAAACCGTTATTGGAGATCTGTACGCGATCGGAGCCGTCGTACAACTGATTAAGCTGCGAATAATCCGCACGCTTCATCAGCTTGGCATAAGCCAGCACCAGATCGTCATGCAGCTTGGAGGCCGTCTTTGCCTGGTTATCTGCATACGGGTTATTCTTATCGGTACGGTTTGCGGTTGCCACCGGGCTCAAGTCCGTATAGTGCTGCTTGGCAGCATCAAAGGCCTTGATAAACGCGGCGGCACTGGAATCCGTATACACACCGGTGCTGCTGTCGCCGTCCGTTAAATCGTCATAGGCATCCTGATAGATTTTGCCGATGTCAGAGGAGGCGTCCATATCCGCGTCCAGTTTGGTATAGCCCTGCTCATCCATGCCCTTAGCATCGTTAATGGCATTGCCTACCGCAGTGTCAAAGTCCTGGACCAGATCGTTGCGCTTCGCCACAAATTGCTCATAGAACGCACCGCCGTCGGTGGCGTTCAGATCTGTCGCCGGGTTCCAAGAGGTGGCAGCGTCCATACCGGACAGGATTTCCATTGCCGTATCCGCAGAGAACCGGGTGATGCTCTGAATCAGCTGGTACATATTGGCACCCTGGAACTTATCTACATTCTTAAGCTTCTCGGTAGCATTGTCCATCAGTGTGGTGGGGCTGGCAGAGTGAACATCTACGATGTAGATTAAGGTATCGTTGTTTACAAGTTGCTTATCCGCGGCAGAACTGTAAGATTTTTTCTTGGTGCTGCTTTGCCGACCACTGTCACCATACATCCCCCAAGGTACGGTATATTTACCTTCCGGGGAGTCTTTGCCGGTTTGCTTCATAATGGCCTCCGGCTGAATTTGCAGCACATTGTACCACAAATTCGTTTCGCCGTCACCCCAGGAGCCGCCAATCGAGTGGCCGCCGCCATAGGCATTGGCGCGATCGCCGGCAACGAATGCGTCACTGCCGTTCGGCATGTAGTTATTATACGCCCACTTACCGTCGGATGAATACCCGGTCCAACGAGGATCCGCTTTCAATGTACCGTCCGCATTTGCAACATCCGGTTTACCATCGGTCATATGGTAATCGGAAATTAAACGGAAAATCGTGCTGGGGGAATCCGCAGTGGAATTCGTAAATGTACCGTTTGCCGCATACACGCCGACCATACCGAAATCATTCAGTGCCAACCCTGAATGGAACTGTGAAAATACAACCGGCATGCACATAATGTTGGTATTATCATTCTGGGTACCGTCATACAGGAATACAGCGGAGTTATAATACACCTCACTCTTAAATGTAATCGAAGATTTTTTGACTGTCCAGTAGTTACCGGAGCCATTACCTGACGATGTGGGACCTGCGTACAGCAAGTTCTGCGAATACTTAGCATTTACCGTTTCGTAAGTATCGCCTACACCGTTACCGGTAGCCACCTGGGCACCTACGGTGCTGAATTCCGCCTTGTAGGGGGTCATTTTTTGAATGGCTGCATACAAATCCGCATTCAGCTTAGCCACATATTCCAAATCCGGCACAGTGTTGCCCAGCTTCACCGCGTCTAAATAACGGGACGCCTTGTCATACAGTTCATAGGCAGGTGCCATATTGGTGAGGATATTGGTAGCGGAGAAAGTCCTCATTGTAGACTTAAACAGATCCATGTTCTCACGGATCAGCGCCTCCGCGTACGCGCTGGTGTCCTTAATAAACAGGTCATACGCGTTAATGGAGCCACGGTAAATGTTCACATCGGTGAGCTTACCGGTGGCACCCTCGCCGTACACCACCTGGCCGCCGGTACCGCCGGCCGTGCCGTGGATCAGGCTCTGTAAGGTTAAGCCGTTATCCGCATACGTCTTGCACTGGGATTCGCGGGCCTTGTAGGCGTCATACATATACACCTGCTTGCCATCAATATAAACGTAGATACGGTCATAACTAATGTACGGTACCACCTGCAAGGTCACATGACTCCATTTATCCGTAGGCAAAGTGAAGGTAGAGTCAGACTTAAAGGAAGAGTCGCCGCTCTTGTACTCGATGGTGCCGTCCTCATTGACGCGGAAGTAGTTATCACTTTCGCCGCCCATACGGAATACAGCGCCGTTATCAATGGTATCGCCCGGATTATAGAGCATGGTATAGGTATAACCGGCAGCCGTGTCTGTCCGATCCTTCACCGGATCCACCTGGGTGGCCACGACTGACTTATTCAAAGGCAGGTAGGTGCCGTACACGGAGTCCGTCTCCGTCGCATAGCCGGCAGCAGTACACGGATCCTTATAGATCACCTGAGTGGTATTGGCATCATAGTTGGTCTGCGTTGCCTTTAGCTGATCGGCCTTTGCATTCTCCACATCGCCCAAAGACAGTGCCTGGTCATAAATACAGAAGTCGCTGATGTAACCATCCAGCAAATTATATGTGCCGCCGAGGGTGGTGGACCAATAGGGGTTCACGCCAAAGGTCAGCTTAGAGGGATTGGCACCGGCATTCTGGAATACGGCTTTGAACCAGTCGCTGTCCAGTACGGTGCCGAAGTTCTCGCCGGTTGTGGAAGAAGAAACCAGCTTGCCGTCTACAAATACGGTAAAGCAGCTTTTGGAGATGGAGAACACATAGGAGTGCCACTTATTTTTCGCCAAGCTGCCGCTGGTTTTGGCCTCCGTGCCCTTCTTCATACCGATGGAGCGGTTGTCTGCCTGGTAGGACAGCAAGTTGAAGTTGCTCTTGTTTGCCGGATTGTTAATACCCCAGGTAATATAGTTCCACTTGGGCGTATCAATAAAGTCAAAGATATGGGTATCATTAACGGTAGCGTCCGTCATATAGGAGTCAAAGGAGATGGTAATACCGCGGTTGATGTTGGTGTCGGAGAACATACCGTCCACATTCATCCAAGCGGTAGAAATGCCCTTTACCTCTTTATCAATGGTTTTATCTGCGGCAGAACCGGCGTTGGCCTGCTTACTGTTATCAAAGCGCGCCGCCAGTCGGCCGTCCTGCACCACCATATCAACACTGCTCACATTACCGTTGTGCTTGGTGGAGCCGTTATACGCGCCAATATGGTTGCCGTTGCCGGACACATCCTCCCGCGCATTGTTAGAGGTAAAGTACCGGGCAATCAAGTGGCTGTTGGCGGTGTCGCCGGGCTTCACAGCAGTCTGGGTAGAGGTCGCCTTACCGAAAGCCTGGGACAGGTTGTAATACTCCATATCGGAAATAGGAATAACGCAGCCGTGGCTGGGGTTCAGGTGATTGATGGAGCAATTATCCGCAGAAATTTTTGAATAATTCTCAAAATCAGAAGTATAGGAGAAACCGAAGCCGCCGTTGGAGAAATAGTCTACCAGCACGCCGTAGCTACTTGTGCCGGAGATGGGGAACACCTGCGGGCCTTCTGCCTGCGTTTCGGTGGCAGACTCAAAGATCTTCGCATTGGCAGCATCATATTCTACGCCGTCAGAATTAGAGGGGCTCTTGCCGGTCTTAAAGGTGTACCAAACTTTCTTGGAACCGGGGTCGGATTTAGCCTCTTTCTTATACATCATTACATAGCCGTTTTTGTACGGGGTAATATCTGCGTCGATCACACCGTAGCCCGGGTCAAAGAGCAGCTGTTTCTCGTCGAAGTTCTTAAAATCAGATGTATAGGAATACCAAATCTTAGAGCTTTCGTTGGCTGCAGAATCCGCCTCGTTGGAAGAGAAGTAAACCATATACTTGCCGGCTACCGGGTCCCAAATGGCCTCCGGTGCCCAGCACATGTTGGTAATGGTCTTGGAACCGCCGCCCTTGTTCGTGGCAAACTGGGGATTGGCCAGTTCGTCCCAGTGGATCAGGTCGTTGGACCCCCAGGTGTGCAGACCGGTATTATTATAGTTGTTGGTGGTGTTGGCATCCGTTGCCACCATATAATACTTATACTCTGCACCATCCTGCGCCTTCATAATATAAGGATCGCGAGAGTGGCCGGTGCCCTGAGAAGCATTTGCCACAGGCACGCCGCCGTTCAAGGACTCGTAATTATAGCCATCCTTAGATACAGCGTAAAAAATGTTCTCACCGTTGGTGGACTTGGCGTCATTTCTAAAATACGCAAACAAGTACGCACCGCTGGTGCTCTTGGGCAAATTGCTGCTCTCATCTGCGGCAGAAGCGGACAGACCTGCAAAAGGCAGGCTGGTTGCCAGCATCAGCACAGACAGGAACAAAGACAACAGCCGTTTGGATACTTTTTTTCCCATAGAATATACCTCCATAAATCTCTTTCTTTACCAAGCGGGGTAAAAAGCGCGCGCTGTTTACTGACGACACAGTGCAGGCGCCAAATCCTGCCGGCAGCGTATGGGTATACTTACCCACACTCATTTACAGAGTAATTATACTACGCTTGAGAATTCCTTGTCAATAGAAATTGTAAAATATTTGTTAACTAATTGGATTTTAATGGAAACGCGACAATTATTAGGGCAGTGTCTGTTAATTATGCACAAATATCAACCATTTTCTGCAAGTGCAAATCGACAATAATACCATACACAAATAGCGTATAGGCAAGCAAAAAAAGCAGCAGGGACTCCCCTGCTGCACAAAATTCTATTCTTTTGTATACGCGGACAACACCGTCTCCGCCCGGGCACGCACGCTGTCGATCAGGCTCTGGGGCTCCAGCACCTGCACCCGACCGCCGTACTGCATCAGCCAACTGACCATGCCCTCACTGACCGCCGCCGAAATGGTGGTCTCAAAGTGATCGCCGTCCACCGCGTGAATCGGAATGGCCGTGCCGAAGCGGTCCACCATTTCCTCCAGGGTATCCAGCTTACAAAGCAAGCGCACCGTTGCGGTCTCGCCGGAGAACATATTGAACATTTTGGCGGCATAGTCCGCCGTATCAAACCGGCCCTTATACGCGCTGACCTCCTCCACCGGTCGTGCCTTTTGGCTCAGTGGTGTAATGCGGCGCATACGATCCAGGCGCAGGTTCATCAGATTGTCATATTTTTCGTTATTACAAACCAAATAGTAGTGATCGTCCTTCCAGATCAGCGCATAGGGCGACACAGTAAAGATCTTCTCCCGAAAGGTCTTTTTATTCTTGGGATCCACTGCCCGGCGCTTGTAGGCGAACTTCACCTTACAGCCGTCACGAATCGCCTGGTGCAAATTATCTATAATGTAATAGATCTCTTCGTTCGAACATTTGTTCTCGCTCTGGCAATACACCTGGCGCACCAAGCTTTCCGCCTGGCCGGCAGAGAGCAGACTCTCCAACTTCTGCACCAGTTTCTCCGTCTTCTTCGGCGTAATGAACCCGGCGGACTGCACCGCGTCCATCAACATACGCACCTCTGCAAGCTCAAAAGTACGACCGGCCATGTAAAAGCCCCGGCGGGGATAGTCCGTGCGGCACACATCAAAGCCCACCTCCTGGAGCGCTTTAATGTCCGCATAAATAGATTTGCGCTCACACTGAATACCGTAGTCAGTCTGTAATCGCTCAATCAAATCCGTAGCAGACAGCGGATTTTCCTCATCGCTGTACTGCTGAAGCATCTGTAAGATGCGCAGTGTTTTTAACTTTGATGTTTGCAAGTAAAATCCCCCCTATTGTATGGGCATTGTACCACAAAAGGGACAGTAATGCAAGGCCTACGGCAACTTTGATACAATTCGGCGAAACACCGGGCAGCAATCGGCAGCGCCGGAGGTGCCGTTTTCCCGCATCACCACAATGGCATAGCGGGGATGATCAAAAGGATACACCCCTGCAAAATAGGTATTGAGCACTTCCCTGCCCTGCACATAACGGCCGGACTGGGCGGTGGCGGTTTTACCGGCGGAGCGGCCACGATAATCGGCGCCGCTGCCGGTACCCGCTGCCACCACCGTACGCATATAGGCAAGCAGCGTCTTTGCATGCCTTGCCTGCATCACGCGGCAAGGTTTCGCTGTCGCCTTGCCGGTCAAATCCGGCGAGCAATACACGCCGCCACCGGCGATGGCCGCTACGCAACGGGCAAAGTGCAGCGGTGTGTCCGTCAGCTTCCCCTGCCCAAAGCCCAGCAGTGCCAGCTGGCCGGGAGATGCCAGCACAGACAGAGACGGCAGCCGCCCGGCGGCGCTTTGAAAATCTTTATACAGCACAACCGGCGCACCAAATCCAAAATCTATCCCCATTTGGTACAGTCGCCCGGCGCCTAACTTCTGCGCCAGCTGTACAAAGTAGCAGTTGCAAGAATGGGCCAGCGCCTGCTCCATCGTCTGCCGCCCATGCACCCGCCCATTTTGGCACCGGTAGACTGTATCTCCTACCTTTATTTCACCTTTACAGGTATAGATCGGCTGCAAGTCTGCTTCCAACGCCGCAGCGGCAACAATCAGCTTAAAAACAGAGCCAACAGCGTAAGCGGACAATGCTCGGTTATAGTAATCCGCAGGTGCGCTATACACGGCGCGCACCTCTCCGGTAGGCACATCCAGCACCACCACAGCGCCGGTTTTAATTGACCCGGCCGCCTGCTCCACCGTCTTTTGAAGTTCCAGATCCAGCGTGGTTCGCATGGTGGCAGGGGCGCCGGTACGGTCTGTTTGCTCCGTCATGGCATTGCCGGAGAGCACCCGCCCCATAGCGTCGGTGGCGAAGTTCAATTTTTTCTCCGTGGCAACGGCTGTATATTGACCCAGTCCGCCGCTGGCACTGTCCAGCAGCTGGCGAGCGTGGAGGGTGGTGCTGTCCCGCACCGTGCGCTCCATGATTACAATGTGGTTTGTATCCGCCTTAGTGGCTACCGGCTCCAGCACCGGGTAGCCTTTTTGCAGTTCCTTTGCAATGCGCTGCACATCTCCGGGCGCAAACAGGCGCGGGAGTTCTCGCAGGCAATCCTGCGTGGGGCGGATCACAGCCACCCACTCTTTGCGGGTGCCGCCCATGGATCGTCCCTGTCGGTCTGTGATTTCCGTATCGTTCTGTTCAAAGAGCAGGGTGTAACTGTTATAGCTTTGACCTACGGCAAAATCGCCGCTGCGCGCCACATACAGCATCCGCCCGCAAACAACGGTAAATAGCAGGCACATAACCAGTGAAAATGCATGAAGCCGTCTGCCCATAAAAATACACCCCCGGTGTAGTATGTACATCAGGGGTGCAAAAAATGCGTATTCTGTTTAGTCCTCGTCCCGCTTGCGGCGCAAAATAGCATCCGGGGACACCGGGCGATCCACGGCAAAGGAATACACCTCCGTTGCCTTATTGGCTGCCTCCGTACGCGTGCCGTCTGCCTCTCGCACCAGGTCCCGAACGGTCAAGGTATAGGGCTTTTGCCCCGGTTCCAGCACCTCCAGGATATCGCCCTCAAAGAAGCGATTGCGCTGGTCCACGATCAACCGGTTCCCCTGCTGATCCCGGTACAGGGCGCACACATCCCAGTTGCGCACATAGCCGCCGGTGTTCAGCTCCTGCCCATTCTGCAGCGGACCGAAGTTAAAGCCGGTGGTATAAACCCGATGGCTCATTTTTTCCATCTCCGCCAGCACCCAGTCCGGCACACGGAAGTCCGGGGACGGGTGGGCAAAATAAGCGTCCAGCGCCTGACGATAAGCGTGGGTCACAACGGCGGTATAATAGGCACTTTTGGCGCGACCCTCGATCTTAAACGAGTCCACCCCTGCAGCCACCAGCTCCGGAATGTGTTCGATCATACACAAATCCTTGGAATTGAAAATATACGTGCCGTTCTCCTCTTGATTGATGGGGAAATACTGACCCGGGCGGGTCTCCTCCATCAGGTGGTACTTCCAGCGGCAGGGCTGGGCACAGTCACCACGGTTGGCGTCTCGCCCCACCATATAATCCGAGAGAATGCACCGACCGCTAAAGCTCATACACATGGCACCGTGAACAAAGGCCTCAATCTCCAGGTCCGGAGGCGTATGGTCCCGGATCATCTTGATCTCGTCCAGTGAAAGCTCTCTTGCGGTAACGATCCGCTTGGCGCCCATTTGGTAAAAGGCATTGGCCGCCGCATAATTGACGATCCCCGCCTGGGTGGAAATATGCACTTCCACCTCCGGTGCCGCCTGCTTGGCAATAGCAAGCACGCCCATATCCGCAATGATAAAGGCGTCCACCCCTGCCGCTCGGGCACTGCGGAGAAAGTCCGGCAGCGCATCCAGTTCATAGCTGCGGGGCAAGGTGTTGCAGGTCAAATACAGCTTTTTCCCGGCAGCGTGTACCAGCTTGCAAGCCGCTTGCAGCTGCGCCGGGTCAAAATTGGATGGGTTAGAACGCATACCGAATTGGGTTCCGCCCACATACACCGCATCTGCACCGAACTTGACTGCCAATTCCAGCCGTTCCATATCCCCTGCCGGGGACAGCAATTCCACCCGCTTCATCATGCAGCCAGATAGGGGGCATAGGTCTGTATCTTCAGCTTAAACTCGGCATAGGTCTTGGCAGTGTACAAGTTGCCCTTAGTGTCGTGGAAGAAGTAATAATAACCGGTGTCCGACGGATGGAGCGCCGCCTGAATGGCCGCTTTACCCGGGTTGCAAATAGGACCGGCAGGCAGCCCCACCACCGTAGAAGTGGTCTGCGTGTTGTAATACTCCAAATAATAGTCCGCCGTGTGGGCACTGGTTGAGGACAAATTTGGCTTTACAAAGTTGGTAATATAGTCTGAGGTGGACTGACAACCAAGGGAAGGGAAGTTGGTTTTATCGCTCAGGCGATTATGAATGACGGAGGAGATGGTTTTCATCTGCTTCTCACTGCCGGCTTCCTTTTGAATAATGGAGGCAATGGTCATTACCTCATACATGGAATAGCCCAACTTTTTGGCCTGGGCGCGATCTTTCTCGGAGATCTTGCTGTCGCCGTTAGACAGAAATTTCTTCACCACGCTGGACGCGTTCTCCCCCACAAAGAACTCATAGGTATCCGGGAACATAAAGCCCTCCAGACGGTAAGGCACATGCTCATTGGCCTTTAAGTCCGCCACCATGGAATAGGTAAATTCTGTGGAGTCGATCACAGACAGCAGCGCCGTTTTGTCACACACATCGTTCTCTGTCAGTTTATTGACGATCTCCGGTACGGTCATACCCTCCGGAAAGATCAGGGTCACCGTCTCCGAAGTGGCGGAGGAGCCCTGCAAGGTCTGGAGCATACCCTCCAGTCCCATTTTTCCGTTTAAGTAATACACCCCAGCCGGGTACGGTCCGCCGATGGGATCGTTAAGCACCTTATCGTGCAGGGTGGCAAAAAACTTGCAAAAGCCCTTGCACTTGATCAGACCCTGGTCCGCCAGCAGGTCAATGGCATCCGAAGCGGTCTTGACCTCCTCCTGCATAGACACAGTGACGGTGGACTTGGTCTTGGTGATCGCCAAAATATCATTCATACAGAACACGGCGTACACGGACAGTGCCATGGACACCGCAATCACCACAATAAAGAACACATAAGTGGACTTTACGCCGTTGCCTTTTTTCGCCGGCTTGCGTTTTGTACCCACCGGCGTGGTGCGGGGGGTGCGCTCCTGCACACCGTTAGAAAAATAGTAGTCCCCTTTACCGCTGAGCTCCGAGGGATTAATACCATTCTCTCGCTGATTTAAATCTCTGTTTTCATTCATACGCTGCTCCTTGCTCCACGGCGAACACCCGGTCCTCCGTAGCAATCTGCTGTACCGGCAGATCATAATCCCCCACCGGCAGGCAGTCCTGCAAAAAATCATTATAGCAAAGTCCCAAGGTCGCCCCGCGGAATTTTGCCAAAAACCGGTCATAGTACCCCTTGCCGTAGCCCAGCCGATACCCTTTGATATCAAAGCAAAGACCCGGCACCAAGCACAGAGCCTGACCGTCTAAATCCATATTGTATTGGGGCGCGGCTAAAGACGGCTCCCGTACACCGAAGCTGCCGCTTTCCAGATCTTCCAGCGCCTGTACCCGGTAAAAGGCCATTTGCCCGGCATCGTCCAGACAGCGGGGCAAATAAAGCGCCTTGCCCTCTGCCAACGCACGGCGAAGAATACCGTCCGTCAGTATCTCCTCCGGCAAGGCGGCATAGCCTAAAAGCACCCTTGCCTGCCCATAGGCGCTGCTGTCCAGCACCCGGCGGGCAATGGCGGCGTCCGCCGCGGCTCTGTTTATCTTATCCCGTCGCCGCTGCCGAAATGCGCGGCGCAGGTCACCCTTTACGGACATTGAATGGTCTTGCGCACATTGGCTGCCATTTCACGACCCTCCAACTGGCACACAATCTCCAGCCCAAAGTCCACAGCCACACCGGCGCCCTTTGCGGTGATAAAGTCGCCGTCGCACACCACATGCTTTTTAGAAATGGTGGCACCGGTCAGTTCCTCCTCAAAGCCGGGAAAACAAATGGCTTCCTTCTCATTAAGCAGACCCTTGTGACCCAAAATAGACGGTGCGGCGCAAATGGCACAGATCAGCGTGTTGCGCTCTGCAGCCTTGTCAATGGCGTCCTGCACCACCGGGCTTTTTTCCAAATTCTTCGTACCGGGCATACCGCCGGGCAGCACAATGGCATCTACATTCTTGAAGCGAAAGGCCTTGTCGCTAATGTCGCAGGTAACGCTCACCCCGCAGGACGCAGTGATTACACTGCCGCCGATGCCAACGGTCATCACGCCGATTTTGGCCCGGCGTAGCATATCCACCGGCGCCAACGCCTCGATCAGTTCAAATCCATCCGCTAAAAAGACATAAACCATAGTTATGTAACCTCCGTTAATCCATATACAGGCCAAAGTAGCCCGGTGGCAACGCCCGGCGGCTCCACACCATACCCACCGGCTCTGCAGTCAGCACATTGCCACTCTTTTGGATATATTCGCAAATCCGACCGTCCCGCACCGCGGCGATCCCATCGTCTTTACAATAGAAGCTGCCATCCAGCAGCACATTTTCCCGATACAGGTAGTCGCTATCTACCAGTTCCACCGCAGGCGTCGGCGTCCAGGCACGGCGGCGGTCAAAATACACCTGTGCCCCCGCCGTTCGCCAGCTGTCGTCCAACTGTGCCGGCATGGCGGTACCAAAAAGCAGGGACTGAAAACCGAATTTGGCATACACATCGAAAAGATACGCCTCTGCCGGCACCAAACATAGAAAATCATAATCCAATGCCTGGGAATAGTCAATACATTTTTGCATAAAGCCCTGTTTTCTGTAATCCGGGTGGGTGGCTACCGCATACACATAAGCCCCCTGCTGTCCGTTATAGGTACAGTCCAGCAAAAACAGCATAGACACCAGCCGCTCCCCCACAAAGGCACCTACGCAGCTTTTGTGGCGGCAGTTGTCCAAAAAGAAGCGGATATACGCTTCATCGTCCCCAAACACCCGGTGCCAAAGATCAACGATCTGTGTGGCATCTTCCGTAAATTCAATTTTCGTCAACATAGGTGGCCACGCACTTCTCTAAGAATATCTCCGGGTGATAGGACTGCTTGGCCTTACGCAAGCCCTCCAATCCTAAATCTTCTTCCCGATTCACATACGTATAGCCACTTAGGCACTGCCGCGTGAATACCTGATTGATGATGGGGAACGCCCCGCGCATATCTGCCGGTGCCTTTTCAAAATGGGTCACAAAGCAGTCCTTGCTGTGGGGCTCACCCATGGTGTAAGCGATCACCTTGCCGCCCACCCGGATCAGTCCGCCTACAAAGCCCAGCGCCTTGTAATTGTCAAAGGCGGAGAGCACCGCTTCAAACTCCAGGGAAAACTCGGCGTCCTCTTCTTTTTGTTCCGTTTGGTCTTTCTCGTCAATCCAGCTGGTATGCAGGGCAATGCACTCCCCCACATTCTCCGGGGTGAGCACTTCAAACTGCCAGTCCGGGTACGCCTTCATAAAGTAGGTAATGTGCCCCCGCTTGCCGTGATACTTCTTGCCGGACAAATTGGCCATTTTCTCTACACTGTAAATATAATCGTTATAATCGTCGGAATATGTGTAGTTGAATTTTCCCGGGAAATCTGCCTCCAGCAGTTCTTTATAGCTGGCGGTCACACCCAGCAGGCGTAAAGTGACGCCATTTTCTGCCGCATCCTGCTGTAACACCCGCACCGCATCGGCAAAATCGCCGGTGCCCACCGGGGGTGAATACGCAATGTCTGCCCCTCTGCCGTAACGGATCAGCAAAAAGTCCTTGTAATGGCAAATGCGGGTCACATACGCCGTGCGCCAAACGAAAATGTTGCCGAATGTGTACTCGCAGTTCATACTGTGGGCGTGGGACAGGCATTGATCCACCCAGGGCTTGTCCGTAATTTTCGGTTCCTTGAAATCAAGCATAAATGCGTTAATCTCCTTTGTTCTCGTTGCGTTGCAGATTGCGCTTTTCACCGTTCGGCTCCACCACATAGGTGTTATCCAGTTGGCTGACCAAACTACGCTTAAACGAGTCAATATAGCGACGGCGCAAAGCGCCCTGTTCTTCCTTTTCCGCCGGGGTCAGACCCTCCGGCGTTTTGGCCTTACGGGCCAGCGCGTTAATGCGCGCGATTTCTTCCGGTTTCATCAGTCCAAAAAGTCCTTTAATTTCTTACTTCTGCTGGGGTGGCGCAGCTTGCGCAACGCCTTAGCCTCAATCTGGCGAATACGCTCACGGGTCACATTAAATTCCTTACCCACTTCCTCCAAGGTCTTGGGGTTTCCGTCCTCCAAGCCAAAGCGCAAACTCAGCACCTTTTCCTCTCTGGGCGTCAGGGTCTTAAGCACATCGGCCAGTTGTTCCTTGAGCAGGCTCATAGAGGCAGCGTCTGCCGGAGCCAGTGCGTCATCGTCCGGGATAAAGTCACCCAAATGGCTATCCTCCTCTTCGCCGATGGGGGTCTCCAAAGATACCGGCTCCTGGGCCACACGCATAATCTCACGCACCTTATCTACCGGCATCTCCAAATACTCGGAAATCTCGTCCGCCGTAGGCTCACGGCCGTTTTGGTGCAGCAGTTGGCTGTTGGCTTTCTTTACCTTATTGATGGTCTCCACCATGTGCACGGGAATACGGATGGTACGGGCCTGGTCCGCAATCGCGCGGGTAATCGCCTGGCGGATCCACCAGGTAGCATAGGTGGAGAACTTAAAGCCCTTGGTGTAGTCAAACTTGTCCACTGCTTTGATTAAGCCCAGGTTGCCCTCCTGGATCAGATCCAAGAACTGCATACCGCGACCCACATAGCGTTTGGCAATGCTCACCACCAAGCGCAGATTGGCCTCTGCCAGTCGCTTCTTGGCCTTTTCGTCATTATCCGCAATGCGGATTGCCAGCTCAATCTCCTCCTCCGGGGTTAGCAGCGGCACCCGGCCGATCTCTTTCAAATACACCTTGACCGGATCGTCCATGGCCGCGTTATCGTTAATGGCTACCGTCTCCGCAGCGTCCGTCTCCTTGGGCAGATCCACTTCCAGCGGAATACCGTCCAGCGCCTCGGCAGAAAAGTCGTCTACAATGCTGATGTTGGCCGAGTCAATCATCTCGTTCAGTTTTTCCAGCTCGTCCACATCCAGGTCAAGCTCCACAATTACATTGTCGATCTCTTGGGCGGACAGGTGGCCGGACTGCTTGCCCCGCTCCACCAGCTTCTTAAAGGCAGCGTTTTTCTTTTCTTCGCTCACCTGCTGCTGGGCAGGCAAATGCAATTCGTTGTTGCTCATAGTCTGAATCCTCATTTCATCGTATTTCTATATGTAAACCCATGGTTTATGAATGATGGCGAAACAGGTCGCGAAAGGCCTGGTCGTCCAGTTCTGCCGCACTCTCCTGCTTTTTTTGCTGCTCAGCACGAATGGTTTGCAGGCAGTCGGAAAACTCCTGCTTGGCGTCCGCCGACTCACCGCCACGGGCAATAATACCGGACAGGCGACCCATCTCGTCGTCCGTCAACCGGTCCCGCAGGTCCATCAGCTCCGTACCGTCGCCATTCTCCAGCCGTTGCAAGATCAGCGTAAACACCCGTTGGGCAAAGCCGGGGGTCAGCCACTGAGGGTCAAAGTCCTTGCACAGGCGGCTGCAATCCGGATAACGCAGCAGCAAGCTGATCAACCGATCCTCCGCCCGCAGCTTGCGCAGGGAGGCGTCTGTGGCCATCGTTTCCCGAGCGGTCTTTCGCATATTCTCCTGCACAATACGTTTGAATTCCCGCTTTTCTCTTCTGTTGCCTTGCCGGGCAACCAGGTCTTGCAGCTGCACCTTCATATTCTGCCGCTCCACACCCAGTTCCTCCGACAGGCGGGATACATACAAATCCTGCTCCACCGGCGGCAAAGTTGCCAGGATTTGCAGTGCGCCGCCGATAAAGTCGATCTTGCCCTGGGTAGTGGCCAAATTGTATTGACGGCGCAGGGCCAGCAGGCGAAACTCTGTTTCGTTAGACGCGCCCTCCAGCATACCCTTAAACTTGTCCCGACCGTAGGTACGAATAATTTCGTCCGGATCCTTGCCGCCCACCAGTGCGGGAATGCGCACTTTCACATCTGTTTGGTCAAACAGGGTCATGGCCTTATGCAGTGCCTTTTGCCCCGCCTCGTCTGCATCGTAGGTTAGGATCACTTCCTTGGCGTAGCGGCTGATCAGCCGCACCTGCTCCGTAGTCAGCGCCGTACCGCAACCGGCCACCGCATTGGTAAACCCGGCCTGGTGCATGGCAATCACATCCATATAACCCTCGCACAAAATCAGCGCATCCTCTTTGCTGTCTTTGGCAAAGTTCAGGGCAAACAGCTCGTTGGTCTTTTTGTACACCAGCGTGTCACCGGTGTTGATATACTTGGGCTTGCTGTCATCCAGCACGCGGCCGCCAAAGGCGATCACATTGCCCCGCACATCAATAATGGGGGTCATGACCCGGTTGCGGAAGTTGTCATAATACCCTTTTTGCCCTTTTCGGGCCAGCCCGGCGTCCACCAGTTCTGCCGGTTGGTAGCCCTTGGCGCGCATATATTTAAGCAATGCGTCCCACTGATTGGGGGCAAAGCCCAAACCAAAATGATTGATCGTGGCGGCACTTAGTGCACGACCGATATAATAATCATAGCCCACCTTGCCCTCCGGGGACAGCAGCACGCTATGGTAAAAGCGAGCGGCCTCTCGGTTCATCTCCAAGATCCGGCGACGCCGTTTGGACAGGGAGTCGTCAAAGCCCTCCTGGGGCATTTGCAGCCCTGCCCGCTGGGCCAGGGTCTTAACTGCGTCCAAATAGTCTAAATTCTCAATCTTTTTTACGAAGGTGATGGCGTCCCCACCGGCACCGCAGCCAAAGCAGTAAAAGGACTGCGTGGCCGGATACACGGTAAAGGACGGCGTTTTCTCATTATGAAAGGGGCACAAACCCACCAGAGTGGCGCCACGCCGCTTTAAGGTCACATAAGTGGAGATCACATCTTCTATATCCGTTTTCATTTTTAATTCCTGCAAAAAACTATCGCTCAAAGCCACGATCTCTCACCTCTTTCTGTCTATATTATAATGACCCTTACTCATGCCAAAACATAGGCACAAACAGGTGGTTAAACACTTTCAGTGCATAAGTATCGCTCATACCGGCTATGTAGTCGCACACGGCACGCTCGTCGCCGTCCTCACCGGCAATGCGCACATATTCCTCCGGCATTTCCTCCACATGGTCAATGTAGTAGCCATAAATTTTCGTTAGCATATCCACGGCTTTACGCTCCTCGCCCTTGCACACCGGGTTGGTATATACGGCGGTAAACATAAAGTCGTGCAGATCGCAAAACAGCTCGTAAGTGTCCGAGCTCATACGAATCTTGTCCGTACTGTTCTCGATCACATCGAGCACCATGTGGTTAATGCGCTGGGATTTGGTCATGCCCAATGCCATACGCAATTCCAGCGGAATATCCTCCTCCGCCATAACACCGGCGCGGCAGGCGTCGTCAATATCATGATTGATGTAGGCGATTTTATCCGCAATGCGAATGATCTGCCCCTCCAAAGTGTAGGCCTCCTCTCCCTTGGTGTGGCAGAGAATGCCGTTTTTCACTTCATCGGTCAAGTTCAGCCCGGCGCCGTTTTTCTCGATCTTCTCCACCGTGCGCACGCTCTGGGCATAGTGGGTGAAGCCGCAGGAGCACAAGCTGTTCAGCGCCCGCTCCCCGGCGTGACCAAAGGGGGTGTGCCCCAGATCGTGCCCCAGGGCAATGGCCTCGGTGAGATCCTCATTCAGCTGCAACGCCCGGGCAATGGTGCGGGCGATTTGCGCCACCTCTAAGGTGTGGGTCAGGCGGGTGCGATAGTGGTCGCCGCTGGGTGCCAGAAACACCTGGGTCTTGTGCTTGAGCCGCCGAAAGGAACGGCAATGAATGATCCGGTCCCGGTCACGCTGAAAACAGGTGCGGATCTCGCACGCCGGCTCCGGCCGCAAACGGCCGCGGCTCTCTGCCGCCAAGCAGGCTTTTGGCGACAATATGCGTCTTTCATTTTCTTCCGATCGCAAACGAATTGCACTGTCCATAACGCCACTCCTATCCAATAGTCTATATTTTATACGCAAAAAGAGAAAAAATCCCTTTATTTTATAAATTCAATTTGTTTCTTGACGAAAGCTAAGAAAAAAGGTATGCTGTTGATGAAATGAGTGATGAAAAATGTATTGGATTCTTCCCGTAATCCTTGCCGCGGTGGTGCTGTTTCTGACCTTTGCATACAACCAGAACAACCGCCCGGATATAACCGCATACGATATGTCGGCTCCCGGTGCGCCGGCCTGTACGGTGGTGCATCTGTCAGATCTGCACTCCAAGCCCTCCGCTCGTATTTTAAACGAAACAGCCGCCCAAAAACCGGACATCATCTGCATTACCGGCGATTATATCAACGACAAAAATCGAAATCGCCAAAAAATGCTGGACTACGGACGGCAACTGGTGCAGCTGGCGCCGGTGCTGTACATTCCCGGCAATCACGAGCGACGGCTGGCGGATTTTGATACTTTGATGCATGAACTGTCTGCCATCGGCTTTCATGTGCTGACGGATAAGATCGAAACGGTCAAGGGCATTACCTTCCTGGGGCTGGACGAAAATCAGGCCAGCTTTGAGGCCTATCGCCAGCGCAAGGCAGGCACTTTTCACTACCGGGACTCCTCTCCCCTGTTCGCCCGACTGGCAGAGCACCCGGGCTATAAGATCGTGCTGTGCCATTATCCGGAGAACTTCGCCGCCGTGGCAGAAAACAATTACCGGCAGTATGACTTTGACCTGCAACTGTCCGGCCACGCCCACGGCGGGCAATGGATCCTCCCGGGGATCGGGCCGGTGTTCTCCCCCGGTCAGGGACTGCGCCCACAGTACGCCCGGGGCAGCTTTGGAGCGCGGCCGCGACTGATTGTCTCCCGCGGAATCGGCAACGCCGAGTTCCCCCTGCGGCTCTTTAACCACCCGGAGATCATCGTGCTGCACTTAAATCCAACAAAAAAATAGCCCTGCAAAAGCGACGCAAAGGTCACCGTATATACGGTGACCTTTTTATCGTTCTATCAAGCCTCTATGACTTCTACAATTTTGCAGCCTTGCCTCACCGGCTTGGTGACGGCTATATCCTTGGCAAAAGGTGCCAAATCTTGTGCCGCTGCCAGCGCCTGTGCTTTGTCAGTGAAAATACCAAAAAGGGTTGGCCCGCTGCCACTCATGCAAACACCTGCTGCACCGGATGCACGAAGCACTTCTTTCATCTCAATACGACCGGGCACCTCCACAAACTGCTCAAACACATTTTCCAGCTTGCCGCAAATAGCAGGCAGATCCCGATTCTGCACCGCAGTGAGCATGCCCAGCTGGTCCGCATTATGGGTCTTGCCGTTGGTGTCAAACAAGCCGTAGGCCTTGCCGGTATTCACACCAAAGTCCGGCTTCGCCAGCACAATATGACAAGACGGCATAGGCTTTAAGGGACTGAGCACCTCGCCAATCCCCTGTGCAAGGCAAGTGCCGCCTACAATGCAGAAGGGCACATCCGCACCGATCTGCACGCCCATGGCGCACAGCTGGTCCGTAGATAAATCCGTGCCCATCAGCCGGTTCAGCGCTACCAGCACCGCCGCACCGTCTGCACTGCCGCCGGCCAGACCCGCTGCGTGGGGAATGTGCTTCTCCAAGTGAATATGCAGTCCTGGGCGGCGTAGCCCGGTGGTCTTAAAGAACAAAGCAGCCGCTTTCCATGCAATATTTTTATCGTCCAGCGGAATATCATCAATACTGGCAGTCAGCCGCAGCTTGCGCCCCGGCTCACGCTCCACGGTCACCCGATCGGCCACGCCCACGCTCTGCATAATCATAAACAGATCATGGTAGCCGTCGGTGCGACGACGGATAATATCCAGCATTAAGTTGATCTTGGCATACGCCAGCACTTCTACGCGTTTAACGGTCATGCTCGTCCTCTAATTCTTTTACAAATTCACCGATACGGGTGACAGCCTCTTTAATGTTCTCAATAGAATAGCAGTAAGACACGCGGATAAAGCCCTCGCCGCAGTCGCCAAAGGCGTTGCCGGGCACCACAGCCACCCGCTTGGAATAAATGAGCCGCTCGCAGAACTCCTCAGAGCTAAGCCCTGTGGATTTAATGCAAGGGAACAAATAAAACGCACCCTCCGGTTCAAAACAGGGCAGCCCGATCTCACGAAATGCGTGCACGGTAAAGCGGCGGCGCATATCATAATCCCGGCGCATTTTATCAATGTCCCCGTCCCCATGACGCAGGGCCTCAATGGCAGCCGTTTGACTGGTGGTAGGGGCGGACATAATGGCAAACTGGTGCAGCTTGGTCATCTGCTGAATAATAGGCGCAGGCCCCAGTGCATAACCCAGGCGCCAGCCGGTCATGGAATAGGTCTTGGAAAAGCCGTTGATCACCACCGTGCGCTCTGCCATGCCGGGCATGGCAGCAATGGAGGTGTGGTCCGCACCGCCGTAGGTCAGCTCGCTGTAAATCTCATCGGACAGCACATAAATCTTGTGCTTTTGCAGCACTCGACAAATGGGCTCCAAGTCCTCCCGACGCATCACCGCACCGGTGGGATTGTTGGGGTATGGGAACACCAGCAGCTTGGTCTTAGGCGTAATAGCAGCTTCCAGCGCGGCAGCCGTCAGACGGAAGTGGTCTTCTTCCTTCGTTACCAGCGGCACAGCCACGCCGCCGCTAACCTCTACCAGCGGTTTGTAGCACACAAAGGACGGCTCCACCACCAGCACCTCATCACCGGGGCATACCAGCGTGCGGATGGCCATATCAATGCCTTCGGAGCCGCCAACTGTCACCAGCACCTGGTTTTCAGCCCTGTACTGCAAATGATACCGGCGGGCATAGAAGGCACAGATCTCCTGTCGCAGGGACAGCAGCCCGGCATTGGCAGTGTAGCGGGTAGCACCCCGGTCTAAGGAGTCGATCCCCTCTCGGCGGATATGCCAGGGGGTCAAAAAGTCCGGCTCGCCCACGCCAAGGGAAATTACGTTATCCATCTCTTCTGCAATGGAAAAGAACTTGCGGATACCGCTGGGCTTTACATTGCAAAGAGCAGGATTCATATCATTTTCATACCGGATCACAGAGAAATATTCCCCCGATCGTCCGTATTCTTCTGCGCAAAGAGCATGCCCTGCTCTTTATACTTCTTTAGGATAAAGTGGGTGGCGGTAGACACCACATCTTCCATGGGCGACAGGCGGCTGGCAACGAACATGGACACCTCCTGGAAGGACTTGTCCGTCACCAGGCAGCACAGGTCATACCCACCGCTCATCAGGAAAATGCTCTCCACTTCTTCCAGCGCCGCAATACGCCGGGCAATATCGTCAAAGCCGTGACCGAACTTGGGCTGTACTTTGATTTCGATCAGTGCAGTCACCGTTTCGTCCCCGGCTTTTTCCTTATCCAAAATGGCGCAATAGCCTTTGATCACGCCGTCCGCTTCATATTGGCGCACCTGCTGTGCCACCTGCGCTTCGTCCCGATCCAGCGCCGCCGCCAACTCTGCATTGGTCAAGCGAGGATTCTCTTTGATCAAACTTAACAGTTCATCCATCATATTGTTTTCTCTCCTTGTGTTTACGCAATGGGCACCAGCATAGGCTCCCGGCGGTTGAAGATGGTCACATAGTCAAACCCGCACTTCTTGGCCAGCGCCATACCCTTGTCCACATTGCCGCACAGCTTTTCCGGCATATGGGCGTCCGACCCAACGGTAATATACTGCCCGCCCATATCGTGAAAGCGCTGTATGTACGCTTCCCCGGGTAGGGTGTCGCCCAAAGGCATGGCAATGCCGCTGGTGTTGATTTCCAAGGCTTTATGGTTCTTAATAAGCGTTTCAAAGATCTCGCCGATCACATCATCAAACCGGGTCATATCCACCGGAATCTTCTGCTCCCCAACCATATACCGCAGTGGGTAGGTCAGGTGCGCCAGCGAGTCAAAGCCGTCCCATTTTGCCAGCTCCAGTTCCTTTTGAAAATACCGGCTCAGCAGGTCATAAACATCTTTATCCTTATAATCCATAAAAAAGAAGTCTTCCATCTCCGGCAGATTATGGATGGAGCCAAGCACAAAATCATAATTAAACTTATCCAGAATATGATTTGCCAGCGGGATATTATAAATGGCCTGGCCCAGCTCAATCCCCTGGAGCACCAGCAGTTGACCCTCAAAGTACCGCTTGCACTCAAAGGTCTCTACATACTGATTGGTACACAGCGCGCGAAAGTCCTCGGTCTTTGAGTCAATCTCGCAGTGATCGGTAATGGCAATACAGGACGCGCCCTTGGCCACCGCCGTCTCGCACAGCAGCATACAGGACTGTTTGCCGTCAAAGGAATGATCTGAGTGGGTGTGCAGGTCTACCAAATTTTCGTAATGCACAATTTCATCTCCAATCCGCTTGTTGCACAGTATTTTACCACAATCGGCGGAAGTTGGAAATATATTTTGCGCTATTATTGAAAAAATTTTACATCTTTGTTATAATCATTAGCAAATAATAGACAAAACGGAGGTCTTGATAATGAGAGCAGTCATTACAGTTGTAGGTAAAGATACCGTGGGCATTCTTGCCAAGGTGTCTGCCATCTGTGCCGAACACCAGGTGAATATTGTAGAAGTGACCCAGTCCATCTTGCAGGATATGTTCTGCATGATCATGATGGCGGACCTGACCCGGTGCAACACTTCCCTCTCCGCCCTGTCCGGCGAATTGGAGGACTTTGGCAAAGAAAGCAATCTTTCTATCCATGTGATGCATGAGGATATTTTCAACTCCATGCACAAGATTTAACAGGAGGCACTCCATTGATCAATACTTACGATATTTTAGAAACCATTCGTATGATCCAGGACGAGTGCCTGGACATTCGTACCACCACCATGGGCATTTCCCTTTTAGACTGTGCCGATACGGATATTGACAAGGCTTGCGCCAAGGTGTATGACAAAATTTGCACTAAGGCGGAGAAGCTGGTCCAGACCGGCGAGGACATTGAGCGGGAATACGGTATTCCTATTATCAACAAGCGAGTCAGCGTGACCCCCATTGCCATTATGGCAGGCATCAGCGGCGGCGACCCGGTAAAGTACGCCCTGGCGCTGGAAAAAGCAGCCCGCACCATCGGGGTGAACTTCATCGGCGGTTACAGTGCCCTGGTACAAAAGGGATTTGCCGCCGGCGACCGGGAGCTGATTGACTCCATCCCCCGCGCGCTGGCAGAGACGGAGCACATTTGCTCCTCCGTAAACATCGGTTCCACCAAAGCCGGTATCAATATGGACGCGGTAAAGCTGATGGGCCAAAAGGTCAAGGAGGCCGCAGAGCTGACCAAAGAGAACGACTGCATCGGCGCCGGCAAGCTGGTTGTGTTTTGCAACGCCCCGGAGGATAACCCCTTTATGGCTGGTGCCTTTCACGGTGTGTCCGAGCCGGACTGCGTGATCAATGTGGGTGTGTCCGGCCCCGGTGTGGTGCGCGCGGCTGTTGCCAAGTTCCCGGACTACTCCATTAACGATATTGCAGAACTGATTAAAAAGACCGCCTTCAAAGTCACCCGTATGGGTCAGCTGGTAGGCGTAGAGGCCTCTCGGCGGCTGGGCGTGCCCTTTGGCATTGTGGACCTGTCCCTGGCCCCCACCCCAGCGGTAGGCGACTCCGTGGCCCATATTTTGGAAGAGATCGGCCTGGAAAAGTGCGGCGGCGCAGGCACCACAGCTTGCCTGGCTATGCTCAACGATGCTGTCAAGAAAGGCGGCGTGATGGCCTCCTCCAGCGTAGGCGGCCTGTCCGGAGCCTTTATCCCGGTATCTGAGGACGCAGGTATGATCGACGCAGCCCGCTGTGGCGCGCTGACCATTGAGAAGTTGGAAGCCATGACCGCTGTTTGCTCCGTGGGTCTGGATATGATCGTCATTCCCGGCGACACCACGCCGGAGGTGATCAGCGGCATTATCGCCGACGAGGCCGCCATCGGTATGGTCAACTGCAAGACCACCGCCGTGCGCGTGATTCCCGCCATCGGCAAGCAGGTAGGCGATGAACTGGAGTTCGGCGGCCTGCTTGGCGCCGGCCCGGTAATGAAAGTGAACACCGGCTCCCCCGCCAAGTTCATCAACCGCGGCGGCAAGATCCCTGCACCGCTCCATAGCCTGAAAAACTAACAAGTATATATCAAAAGGCACAGCATTACGCTGTGCCTTTTTTGTTGCCGTTTTACCCTAATTAAAAATGCAACTATAGTCTTTTTCCGATAAGTATGTAATCAAATAATCGTGATGATCCAGCATATAAACGGTGCTTTTGTCTTTGCAATAGTCTTTCAGTATCAGCAGCACACTACCGTCCGGCTGTATATCGTGGGTAATAAAAGTCACGCTATGATGTTTGCCTGTCAAAACAATGCGCGCGGACGTATTGTCATATAGATAGATATTTTCTTTGTCATGGCGTACTTCTGCGCTGGAAAGGATTTTCGTTATCGTTTTATATTTTTCGTCCTGCTCCCGATAAATCGCTGACCTGCCTTGATCATCCACCACGGTGTAAGAATCAACTGAATCCGTACGGATACGCGTTTGATTCAACGAAAAGAACCGGGCGTCCGACCGACACATACCGACTACAAACATCATGACAAAGCCAAGAACAACCGCCAAAAACAGGCACTTGATGACAATGGCTTGCTTACGCCTTTTTTCCATAAATGCACACCCCGCCGAAAGAATAAGCCCCGCCTCTTTCAGGCCTAAGACTTTCTACCGTCAACATATCACACGCCAAGGGTTTGTTCAAGTGACCACATAGTGGAAATCCGTCCACGATGCGTGGAAATAGAAAAAAGCGGCAACCACTATGGGCAGTGGTTGTCGCTTTTTGTACTTTATCCGTCCATGACACGGCGCATTTTTTGCAGGACGGCTTTTTCTTTACGGGACACCTGCACTTGGGACAGACCCAGAATTTCCGCCGTTTTGCACTGGGTCAGACCCTTATAATAGCGCAGCTCCACCAGCATTTGCTCGCTTTTTTCCAGACCGTCCATGGCTTGCAAAACGGTCAGCCGATCAAACAGCTGTTCGCTGTCGTCCACCGGAATATCCAGTGTGGTATCGCCGTCCTCACCGGCACTGTTGATGGACACCGTAGGCTGCATAACGCCCACGATCTCCGCCGCCTCTGCCGGGTCGCAAGACAGCAGCTCTGCCAGTTCGCCAATGGTCGGCTCCCGCCCCTCCCGGCGCAGAAAGTCCTCCCGCAGTCGCGCGGCGTGGAGCGCCTTTTCCTTAAGCACCCGGCTGACCTTCACGGCGCCGCCGTCCCGAAACAGACGCTTGATCTCGCCGATGATCACCGGCACTGCATAGGTAGAGAATGCATACCCCAGGGTCGGGTCAAACCGATCCACCGCCTTGATCAGCCCCACACAGCCGGACTGGTACAGATCGTCGTACTCAACGCCCCGCCCGCGAAAGCGATTGGCAACGGTATGCACCAGCCCCAGGTTCTCTCGGATTTGCCGCTCCCGCTCCGCAGTTACCATTTTTGCTTGCCGGTAATGCGTTTTTCCAGCACCACAGTGGTGCCCTTGCCCGGCTTAGAAGTGACTCGCAGCTTGTCGCAAAAGCTCTCCATCACCGTAAAGCCCAGCCCGGCGCGCTCTCCCTCCCCGGTGGTGTAAAGCGGGGTCATGGCTTGCGGCACATCGGCGATACCACAGCCCTTGTCCCGCACGGTTACCCGCACCGCCGGCGGATCCAGCAGCACCGTATGTATATAGATCTTGCCGCAGCAATCCTTATAGCCGTGGACAATGCAGTTGGTCACCGCCTCTGACACGGCGGTTTTCAAGTCCGCCAGCTCCTCCAAGGTAGGGTCCAGCGGTGCCGCAAAGGCAGACACCGCCACTCTTGCAAAGCCCTCATTGACACTACGAGCGTCCAAAGTCAAGCGAAATTCATTGGTCTTTTTCATCTTCGTTCTCCTTTATCAGTGCAATGCTCCCCAGCCCCGCCAGCTCCATAATCTTCTTGGTGCGGGCGGTCACATTCTTGATCTCCACCGTGCCTTGATAGCTGTGCACCAGCCGATAGCGACCCATCACCAGCCCAATACCGCTGGAATCCATAAATGTGACATTCTTAAAATCCAAGATCAGGTGGCCGGGCAGCTTGTCCTGTATGGCGCTGTCGATCTGGCTGCGCACCGCAACGGCGGTATGGTGGTCGATCTCGCCAAACAGATAGGCAATGAGCAAATTGCCGCTGCTCTCTAAAGTTACATTCATACCATCACTCCAAAAAAATACCGGTCTGTTTACACTGTAACAGACCGGTTTTGCAGAATTTGCCGTATTGTGTTTTAGATCAAATCTTTTCTGATCTCCCGTGCTAAATAAAAAGAACCGCAGACCAAAACAAAGTCGCCGTCCGCCTTGGCTGCCGCCAGCGCCCGGTGTGGATTCGGCTCTGCGGTCACATCGGGGCAATACTTTTGCGCCGTCACCGCCAAATCTTCCGCAGACAATGCACGCCCCATACCGGGCACGGTGGTGGCAATCACTCGACGACACCGGGGCAGCACCTGACAGAGATAACCGTCAATGTCCTTATCCTCCATCATCGCCAGTACGGCAACAATGGGACGATCCGTAGGCAAATGGAGCAGCAGCGCCGCAGCTCCGTCCGGATTGTGGGCGCCGTCCAGTATCAAATTTTCGCCAAAGTGCTCCCGCCGGGCGGGCAACATAGGCAGCCCCGGCGTGGTATCCACTCCCAGCAGGCGCAGCACTTCCCCGGCCACCGCCAAGTCATCCGCAATCGGGTCGCCCTGCTGGGCAGCTTCCGTCACAGGGCAATTCAGCGCACGACACTGCTCCAAAAATACATCTTTGGCGGCAATATGGGGGTACAACACCACCGGGCAACCGGGCTTAATAATGCCGCTCTTTTCCCGAGCGATGGCTTCTACCGTATCACCCAAAAACGCCGTATGGTCCAGCGCCACCTTGGCAAAGGCGCACACTGCCGGGTGAGCCAGCACATTGGTGCAATCCCCGGCACCGCCCATACCGCACTCTACCACAGCGTAATCCACCCCGCTGCGGTAAAAGTACAGATACATCACGGCGGTGATCAGTTCAAACTCCGTCAACGGTTCCTTCGCAAAGACCTCTACACAGTCCGCAAAGTCCTGCTTGGGAATCATCCGGCCGTCCACGGTGATCTGCTCGCGAAAGTCCGTGACCCAGGGGGAGCTGAACACGCCCACCCGGTACCCGGCACGGCGCAGACCGTCAGCCACGGCAGCGCAAACGGTGCCCTTGCCGTTGGTGCCCGCCACATGGATCACCTGCAATTTGTTTTGCACATTGCCGGTCTTTTCCATAGCCGCCAACATGCGGGAAAGCCCCGGCTGCACGCCGAGGCTTTGCTTTTGTTTGATCAATTGAATTGCTGCTTCGTAGGTCATTTTACTTGCCCAGATTTTCCAGGGAGGAGCGCAAGTTAGCGATCTTTTCCGTCAGCTTGGCAGCCTCGTCCCGGTTCTGCTGGACCACCTTCTCCGGTGCTTTGTTCACAAAGCCCGGGTTGTCCAGCTTCTTGTTGATAAAGGCCAGCTTTTCCTCGGCAGCAGCCAGTTCCTTTTGCAGGCGCTTGGCCTCTGCCTCAAAGTCCACCAGATCGCCCAGAGGAATATAAATCTTGGCGTCGTTGGTAACAATGGTCACCGTGTTGCCCAGGTCACCAAAGGCGTCTGCGATCTCCACATCGGAAGCATAGGCCAACCGCTTGATAAACTCACTGCCTACGGCGAACACATCGGCAAAGGCGGTCTCCACATAGACCTTGGACTTTTTGCTGGGGGGAATATTCATCTCCGCCCGGCGGTTACGGATCGCCCGAATGGCGTCCATAATCTTCTCCATCTGGCCTTCCTCATCCGCAAAGGACAGCGTGGGGTCATATTCCGGCCACTTGGAGATCATAATGGACTCCGTATCGTGCGGAATAGCCTGATAAATTTCTTCTGTAATAAAGGGCATAAAGGGGTGCAGCAGCTTCAGAATATCCGTCAACACGTACACCAGCACAGCCTTGGCGGTATCGGCGCCCTCGCCGGACTGCAAACGGATCTTGGCGATCTCAATATACCAGTCGCAGAACACATCCCAAATAAAATCATACAGCTTGGCAACAGCGATACCCAGTTCAAACCGCTCCAGGTTGTCCGTCACTTCCTTAGCCAAGGTATTGACCTTGGAGAGGATCCACTTGTCCTCAATAGCCAGATCCTTCGGTAGGCCCGGATAGCTGTAATCATTGCCCAGATACATCAGCACAAAGCGGGCGGCGTTCCACAGCTTGTTTGCAAAGTTGCGGGAGGCCTTTACCTTCTCGTCGGAGAAGCGCATATCGTTGCCCGGCGCATTGCCGGTAGCCAGAGTAAAGCGCAAGGCATCGGCGCCGTACTGATCGATCACCAGCAGCGGATCAATACCGTTGCCCAGGGACTTACTCATCTTGCGACCCTGTGCGTCACGCACCAGGCCGTGGATCAGCACCGTGTGGAAGGGCACCTGGCCCATGTGCTCCACACCGGAGAAGATCATTCTGGCCACCCAGAAGAAGATAATGTCGTAGCCGGTGACCAGCGTATCCGTGGGATAGAAATACTCCAGTTCCTTGGTATCGTCCGGATAACCAAGGGTAGAAAACGGCCACAAGGCGGAGGAGAACCAGGTATCCAGGGTGTCCGGATCCTGGTGCACATGGCTGCCACCGCACTTAGAGCAAGTATGCACTTCCTGGGCAGACACCATCACCTCACCGCAATCGTCGCAGTAATAGGCGGGAATACGATGACCCCACCACAGCTGGCGAGAGATACACCAGTCCTTAATATTCTCCATCCAGTGGAAGTAGGTCTTGTCAAACCGCTCGGGAACAAACTTCACTTCCCCGTTTCTGACCACCTCCACAGCCGGTTTGGCCAGCGGCTCCATCTTCACGAACCACTGCTTGCTAACCCGCGGCTCCACGGTGGTGCCACAGCGGTAGCATGTGCCTACATTGTGGCTGTAATCCTCAATCTCCACCAAAGCGCCCTCGGCTTCCAGGTCCTCGACAATGGCCTTACGAGCCTCGTAGCGATCCATACCGGCGTACTTGGGATAATCATCCACGATCTTGGCATCCGGGGTCAGAACATTGATGACCTCTAAATTGTGGCGCAGCCCCACCTCAAAGTCGTTGGGGTCATGGGCCGGGGTGATCTTCACCACGCCAGTACCGAACTCAATATCCACATAATCATCGGCAATCACGGGAATCTCTCTATGCACGATGGGCAGGATCAGGGTCTTGCCGACCATATCTTTATAACGCTCGTCATTGGGGTTCACCGCCACGGCTGTATCGCCCAGCAGGGTCTCCGGTCGGGTGGTGGCCAGCTCCAGGTAGCCGCTGCCGTCTTTAAAGGGATAGCGCAGGTGCCAGAAGTGACCGGCCTGATCCTCGTACTCCACCTCTGCGTCAGAGATCGAGGTCAGGCAGTGGGGGCACCAGTTAATGATGCGCTCACCCCGGTAAATCAGGCCCTTATCGTACAGCTTGCAAAAGACCTCGCGCACGGCCTTGCTGCATCCTTCGTCCAGAGTAAAACGCTCCCGATCCCAGTCGCAGGAGGAGCCAAGCTTTTTTAACTGCTCCACAATGCGTCCGCCGTACTGGGCTTTCCACTCCCAGGCGCGCTCCAAGAACTTCTCCCGGCCGATCTCCTCTTTGGTGATGCCCTCTTTGCGCATGGCCTCTACGATCTTGGCCTCCGTTGCAATGGACGCGTGGTCCGTGCCCGGCAGCCACAGGGTCTCGTAACCCTCCATACGGCGCCAGCGGATGAGAATATCCTGCAAAGTCTCGTCCAACGCGTGACCCATGTGCAACTGGCCGGTAATGTTCGGCGGGGGGATCACGATGGTGTAGGGTTTCTTGTCCGGGTTCACCTCAGCGTGAAAATACTTGTGATCGCACCAAAATTTATAAGTGCGGTCCTCCACATTTTGGGGGCTGTACTGTTTGTCCAACTCTTTTGCCATATTTTTTTGCTCCTTACAAAAATAAAAAAGTTCCGTCTCATAATGAGACGGAACTGAACTTCCGCGGTACCACTCAAATTGCGCGCTAAAGCGCGCCGCTCTTGCCTTAACGCGGCACACGGGTGCGACTACTGCCTTTCACCGCACCGGCTCCCGGACTACCTTCCCGCACTGGGCGCGCCTGTTTGCACCGACCACAAGCTCTCTATGCCGCCGTCATGGGGTACTCCTTCCGTTCCAAGCCGTTTTCTATCTGTATTATAGTACCAAAACCGCCGCCTCTTGTCAAGCGGCAGCCGGGATTTTGCGCACACAAAAGTATGCAAATCGGTTAAAGGAATACATAACACGGATAAAACAGCAACAGTCGCAAACAAAAAACGACTCCGGATGCCTTGCAACACCCGGAGCGTATGTTCACTTATTATTTAGTTTTTATTTTTCGGCACATAACGTACACACTGTTTAGCCCATTGGACCGTACCTCGTTTTTTAGATTTTGACAAATATTAAAGTTGAAAAAACGAAATTTACTTCTCCATTGGAATTCACCTGGTCGTAAAATACATCATCTATGAAAGCACCGCCTGGCGGTACTCCCAGGTCACTTGCAGGTAGATGACCGATATATACCTTTACTATTCAGTTGAATCAGCGCCTGCCGTTCCAATCAATCCTGCATGATAACTCTTACTTTGCTCACTTGAGCTTGTGTGCGCCGTGCAATTCCGATTTGCACTCTGTCCATACACAAATCCGTTATACTCTATTGACGAGCGGTACAGGCGGTCTGCTGAAAGGGTTCACTCTCCATTGGACCGACCTCCTTATTAGATTGAACACGCCTTAACTACTTCCTAAGGCTTATCTCCTGTGTTCACCTACATAGTAGCACCAAAGTTGGCAGTTGTCAATAGGTTTTTGCATATTTTTTTGATTTTTTTGTGCATTACTAATAACGATTTTCCACATTACGCAAAATATGGGGTTTGTTCCCCGCCAACCACAAAATAGCCATTGACGGCAATGGGCAAATAGAGTATAATGCAAAAAGAAAGGCGTGAGAACTATGAGCGATAACAAAGAACTGTACGAACCGGACCTGATCTCCGTGACCGACGACGACGGCAACGAGATTGTATTTGAACTGCTGGAGCGGTACGAGACGGACGACGATGTGTATGTGGCCATTACCGAATACCACGATGAGGCGGAAGAAATCGTAGAGGCAGACAACGAGGTCATTATTCTGAAAGTGCTGGAGGAAAACGGCGAGGAATATCTGGCCGAGATCGAGGACGAGATGGAATTTGAGCAGGTCTCCGATATTCTGATGGCTATGGTAGAAAAGAAATATGATGTAGAATATTTTGAGCCGGAGCAGTAAGAATAAGAACAGAACATCTGTTCTGCCCTTCTCGACAACCGTGTGATTTAATAACCCGAACAATTTTTTACAAGGGTTTCCTGCTCGGTCGGCAGGTATGCAGGCCTCCCCTGCGGGGACGATGGAAGCACAAAACCGAACGGCGGTCACCCACCTGCTTGAGATGCAGGTTATTCTCGTCACACGGCGGCTGGGCGGAATAAAGAGCGGAGCTTTGCGGCTTCGCTTCTTTTATACTTGATTTTTTTGGCACAAAATGCTAAAATAAGAGCCGTTATGCGGGTATGGTGGAATTGGCAGACACGCAGGATTTAGGTTCCTGTGGGCAACCGTGCAGGTTCGACCCCTGTTACCCGCACCAAAAAGCACGACAGTTTCAGCTGTCGTGCTTTTTTCATTTCTATTTCTTTTTTCCGGATCGGTTACCATAGGGTTTACGCTTTGCGGACTTTCCGTTAAAGCGATTGTTTCCGCCAACCGGCTTTCCGTAGCCGCGCACGCTCCCCTTTGCTTTACCACCGGAGCGGTCATCCGGTCGTCCGCCGGGCGGTGTTGCCGGGATCAGACACTTAGGGCCATTGCCCATCAGATCTGTACGATGGGCTCGACGCAGTGCCTCAGAACAAAGGGCGTAGTTCTTAGGATTATAATACTGAAGCAGTGCCCGCTGAAGTGCCTTGTCGTGGGCGTTCTTGGCCACATAGACCGGCTCCATGGTGTACGGATCCAGCTCCGTATAGAACATACAGGTGGAGATGGTGCCCGGGGTGGGATAAAAGTCCTGCACCTGCTCCGGGCGAATGTGATTTTTCTTTAAGAAACACGCCAGTTCAATGGCATCGTCCAACCGGGAGCCGGGGTGCGAGCTCATCAGATACGGCACCAGGTACTGCTCCTTTTGGATTTGGCCGGTGTAAGTAAAATACCGGCGGGAAAACTCAATATACGCTTCAATATGGGGCTTGCCCATTTTGTCCAGCACCGCAGCGGAGCAGTGCTCCGGTGCCACTTTCAGCTGGCCGCTCACATGGTGCTGCACCAACTCCCGGAAGAAGCTGTCGTCCGGGTCGCAAAGCAGATAATCATAGCGAATACCGCTGCGGATAAACACTTTCTTGACTCCATCCACCTGCCGCAGCGCCCGAAGAATGTCCAAATATTCCCGGTGATCCGCCTGCAAATTGGGGCATGGTTTCGGCGCCAAGCATTTTTTGCCCTTGCACAGGCCGTGCTGCTCCTGCAAGGCGCAGCTGGGGTTGCGGAAGTTGGCGGTGGGGCCGCCCACATCATGAATATAACCCTTGAAGTCCGGCATTTGGGTAATCTTTTGCGCTTCAATCAGCAGGCTTTTTTTGCTGCGAGAGGTCACATAACGCCCTTGATGGAATGCAATGGAACAGAAATTGCAAGCGCCGAAACATCCCCGATTGTGGGTAATGGAAAAGCGCACTTCTTCAATGCCCGGCACACCGCCCAATTTTTCATAGCTGGGATGGTACGCCCGCATATACGGCAGGCTGTACACCCGGTCCAGCTCCGAGGTGGTCAGCGGCTCCATAGGCGGATTTTGCACCACCATCACCTTGGCGTGGCGCTGCTTGAGCAGCTTGCCCCGCACATGATCCTGTTCATCCTGCTCCAGTCGGCAAGAGCGGGCATATTCCTTTTTAGAGGCACACACATTCTCAAAGGAGGGACACTCTACCCCGCCAAAGGGTGTGTCTTTGGTGGGCACCGCATACATGGTGCCCCGAATGTCATGCATACTGCCCACCGGCTCACCCTCTCGCAGGCGGCGGGCGATCTCCGTTACCTGCTTCTCTCCCATACCGTAGATCAGCAGATCAGCGCCGGAGTCCACCAGCGCAGAGGGTCGAATGGCATCGTCCCAGTAATCGTAATGTGCAAAGCGGCGCAGGGACGCCTCCAGCCCGCCTAAAATCACCGGACAGTCCGGATAGGCCTCTTTTGCCAGGCGGGTGTACACATTCACCGCCCGATCCGGGCGCTTGCCGTGCTTGCCACCGGCAGTATATGCGTCATCGTGGCGCAGCTTCTTAGCGGCGGTATAGTGCGCCACCATAGAGTCAATATTCCCAGCAGTGATCAAAAAAGCATACTTGGGCCGCCCGAATTTCTGAAAGTCCCGCACGCTGTGCCAGTCCGGCTGGCTGAGCACCACCACCTTGAACCCCTGGCTCTCCAGCAAGCGGGTAATGATGGCAGCGCCAAAGGACGGGTGATCCACATAGGCGTCACCCGTCACATACACAAAATCCGGTTGTTTCCACCCTCGCTCGCGCATTTCTGCCGGAGTAATGGGTAAAAAATCATTCTGCATCGGTTTGGTCCTCGTCTGACTCCGCTTCCTCAAAGCGCATTTGCTCAGCGGTCTCTGCATTCATTTTCGGTGCCGGACCTTGGTTCTGCATTTCCAGCCACTGCTGTTTGTTGATCCGCACTTCACGCTTTTTAGCGCCGTCCTGGGGGCCGATGATCCCCTTCTCTTCCAGCTGGTCCATAATTTTTGCCCCGCGGGCATACCCTACGGACAGCTTGCGCTGCAAAAAAGAGGTGGACGCGGTGCCGGTCTCCAGCACGATCTCCACCGCTTCCTCAAAGCGGGGATCCAGCTGTTCCGAACTCTCGTCGCCCTCAAAGGGACTTTTTTTATCCTGCACGGCCTTGGCCTCAATCTCTTTTTGAATTTCGTCGCTGTACTGGCTCTCGCCCTGGCTCTTTACAAAATCGCACAGGGACTCCACTTCTTCATCGCTAATATAGCAGCCCTGCACACGAATGGGCTTGGAGGAGCCGATGGGCGCATACAGCATATCGCCGTAGCCCAGCAGCTTCTCGGCGCCGGAGGCGTCCAAAATGGTACGGGAGTCAATCTGCGAACTGACGGTCAGCGCAATTCGAGACGAAATGTTGGCTTTGATCAGACCGGTAATTACATCTACGGAGGGGCGCTGGGTGGCGATCACCAGGTGCATACCCGCTGCACGTGCCATCTGTGCCAAACGGCAGATCGAGTCCTCGATCTCCTTAGGCGCCGCCATCATCAGGTCGGATAACTCATCAATGCAAATGACGATCTTAGGCATGGGCTGCATGTCCTCATGCTTCTTCACATATTTGTTATAGCCCTCAATATCCCGCACGCCGGTGTCACTAAAGGTCTGGTAACGCTTGAGCATCTCAGACACAGCCCAGCCCAGCGCACCTGCCGCCTTGCGGGGATCGGTCACCACCGGCACCAACAAATGGGGAATGCCGGAATACTTGCTAAACTCCACTTTTTTAGGGTCAATCAGTACCAACTTCACCTCATCCGGCTTGGCACGATACAAAATAGACACAATAATGCTGTTCATACACACGGACTTACCGGAACCGGTCGTACCGGCGATCAGCAGATGGGGCATCTTTGCCACATCGCAGTACACCGCATCGCCGGAAATATCCCGTCCAAGGCCCACAGACAGCATCGACCGCTGCTTGCCAAACTCCGGCGTGTCGATCAGCTCGCGCATAGATACGCCGCTTTTTACGGAATTGGGCACCTCGATACCCACCGCCGCTTTGCCGGGAATGGGGGCCTCAATACGCACATGGGTGGCCGCCAAATTCAGAGCAATATCGTCGGACAAATTGGTGATTTTAGAAATACGCACACCGGCAGCCGGTTTCAGCTCATACCGGGTCACGGTGGGACCGCGGCTAATGTCCGTAATCGTAGCGTCCACATTAAAGGAATGGAGGGTGTCGATGAGCCGCTCCGCATTGGATTTCAGCTCCCCGCTCACATCTTTTACAGACTTGTGCTGGGCAGGGGTCAGCAGGGATACCGGCGGCAGTTTATAATCTGCCACACCCGCTTCCATTTGGGCATCCGTGACGGTAAAGACTTCCGACGGATCCGTTTTCTTCGGATCGGCCTCCTCGGTGGCCCTGTCCACAATCTCATCCAAGGACTTGGCCTTTTCCGGGGCAGACTGTTTTTTCTCTGCTATTTTTTTGCTGTGCTTCTGGTTCAGTTCTTTTACAATACTGTCAGTATCCACAGCGTCCGTATTCTTCTTTTTGCCTTTTTGCGCAGGCGGCTCCTCCTCCGTCTCCTGTTCGCCGGGGGCATGCGCGTCCAGGGGCACATCAATATTGGCCTGGCGGCGCTCCCGGTACACCTCAATGGCATCCCCTGCCTTTTCATAGGCTTTCTTTGCGGGTTGAGCCGCGCCGTTTAAGAATTGCATCACCGTCAGCCGTGCCAGTAGCATAAAGTCCACCACCAGCAGCACCAAATCCACGATAATGGCCGGTGCCTTGCCAAAGGTCAGCAGTGGCCAACCGATGAGCGCGCCGAAAAAGCCACCGTTAAATTCATAAGGCGCCTGGGTGTAGCCCAACTTCACGCTGTCTGCAAATTTCAACCCGGTAGGGTTCTCAATAATATGGATCAGTGCTGCAATCAGCAGCACGATAATCACGCTCTCCACGCCCTTGGCGATCAGCTCTCGGGGAGACACCGGGGACTTTTGTACTGCTGTCCCCTCTTCCGTCGCGCGTTTTTTGGCCTTGTTCTCCTTGTAAGAATAAAGGAGAATGATCGTCACCGCCAGTATGGGAAACAACACGGCCGCCAACATGCCAAACAGCCCTAAGTACACATTATGTACCACTTTCCATGCGCCGTCGCCGCCGATCACAGCAACGAAAAAAAAGATCACCGACAAGGCAAAAATTGCCACTCCGACAATACGGCTGATGTTCTCCTGACGCTTGGCGGCAGCCGCTTGGGCTTCCAGCTCCATTTGCTCCCAACGAGCCTGTTCCGCCTTCGTACGCTTTTTTGGCGCCGGAGCAGTCCCGCGGGCCGCAGCTTTCTTTTCTTCCCGGCGATGACCCCGGGCATTCTTCTTTTGTACATTCGCCATTTTATCTATCCTTAAAAGCTAAAATTATCGTAAAATCAGTTCAAAAATGCCCACCACGACGCACACACCGGCCAGGGCAAAATCGTAATAGGCAAACGCCTTAAGCTTGCCCCCGTGCAAGATCCACAACATCAGCTTCACCATAAAATAGGTCACCGCCGCGCTGAGTACCACTGCTACAATACCGGCAATGATATTTACATAAGTCACGCAGGTGCAAATTTCCACCACGCCCAGCACCAACAGGGTCAGCACGCTGGACACCGCCGCAAAGCGGTAAGAGATTTTGCGTGCCACGCCCATCATCACGCCCAGGCAGAATAGCACGCCCATATAGGACAGCCCGGCAATGGGCAGGGAAAAGGCGGCGGCAAACCCCAAGATTAAAGCGGCGTACCAGTCCACATTCTTTTGGGGACCGTGCTTTTTCATTTGCAGCAGCGCCAGCAGAATAAGCCCACCTGTGAGGGCAAAAAACACGCCCTCGTCCAGCAGCGTGCCGTTATAGCCCATACTGCGAAACAGGCCGTACACATTGCCGTACTTGCCTGCCGGCACCAGCAGCAAAACCATCGGCAAAAAGCCCAGCACCGTGCCGAACATAAACCGGCGTACACCGCCGGGGTTTACAAAGGGATTTTGCTTTGCAAACGCATCTTTGAAAAAGGCGATAAACTCGCCAAACAGCCGCACAAACAGCTTAATGAACACCAAGAAAATACCCAGTGCAATGCCAATATGTACCAGCCCGGTCAGCTCGCTGCCATTGCCGCTGAACCGACCGGAAAAATCGTGAAAGATCGCCGAATGCCCACTTTCAGACACCGGGAGTACCCAGGTGACTGCCTGTGCGACGGCTTGAAATATCGCAGTTAAAAACCACATGATCCTGCCCTCCGAACAAAGAAGCGCCCTCCAGGCTGTACCCGTTGTTCAGGTAGTCAAAAGGGTTACTGGAGCGGGGCGCCCGGCTGCCCTGCGCCGCCTGGTAGAACACATCCGCCTGGCTAATGACAGTCCACAGCATGGTGCTCCTCCTCAATGGTGCGGTTGAGAAACGCAAGTGCGTCACTAAGGCCACCCATTTGGTCAATAAGCCCGCAGTCCACAGCACCGGCACCGTCCAGCACCGTGCCTACATCCATCACCAGTTCCCCCGTCTTCATCATCAGGGCACGGAAATCGTCTGCGCTGATCTTGGCATTATGCGCAATAAAGCGCACGATCCGATCCTGCATTTTCTCAAAATAAGACAGGGTCTGGGGCACGCCCAGTACCAGGCCGTTCATACGCACCGGGTGCACCGTCATGGTGGCGCTGGGCACAATAAAACTGCGCCGACAGGACACCGCCAGGGGCACGCCGATGGAGTGGCCGCCACCCAGCACCAGGGAGGCAGTGGGCGTTCGCATGGTGGACAGCAGTTCGGCAATGGCCAGCCCTGCCTCCACATCGCCGCCCACGGTGTTGAGAATAATCAGCAGGCCCTCTACATCGTCGCTTTCCTCAATGGCCACCAGCTGCGGGATTACATGCTCGTACTTGGTGGTCTTATTTTGACTGGGCAAAATATAGTGGCCCTCGATCTGGCCGATCACCGTTAAGCAGTGAATAAAATGGCCGTCCTTCTGTACCGTGATGGAGCCGGTCTGCAAATTGGGTTGCAGATCTTCCGTCTGCGCTTCTTCGTTCTCTATTTCCTTTTCTGTATCCTCGTTTGTGTGCGGCATACCATTCCTCCCGGAATTAGTATGCCCGTTTCTCCACATTCAACGATAATTTTAGCATAAGGCGGGCAGAAATTCAACAATATAATGAAATCTAATTATTAAAACTTTATTCTAATTGACATTGCCGCCGATTTATTATAAAATGGGGTTTGACAATTCTTTGAACAACTCAGGAGGTTTTTTGAACAATGGGTCTTACACTTGCACAAAAATTGATCAAATCCCACCTGGTCGAGGGTGAGATGATCCCCGGACAGGAAATTGGGCTGAAAATTGACCAAACCCTTACGCAGGACGCAACCGGTACCATGGCGTACCTGGAATTCGAGGCTATGGGGGTCGATCGGGTCAAAACCGAGCGCTCCGTGGCGTACATCGACCACAACACCCTGCAAACCGGCTTTGAGAACGCCGACGACCACAGATACATTCAGACCGTGACGAAGAAGCATGGGATTTACTTCTCCCGCCCGGGCAACGGCATTTGCCACCAGGTGCACCTGGAGCGCTTTGGCATTCCGGGCAAAACCTTGATCGGCTCTGACAGCCACACCCCCACCGGCGGCGGTATCGGTATGCTGGCTATGGGCGCAGGTGGTATGGATGTGGCCGTAGCCATGGGCGGCGGCACCTACTATATCCCCATGCCAACCATGACCCGCATCAATCTGACCGGCTACTTAAAGCCCTGGGTCTCTGCCAAGGATGTGATCCTGGAAGTGCTGCGCCGTATGACTGTTAAAGGCGGCGTCGGCAAGATCATTGAGTACGGCGGCGAGGGCGTAAAGACCCTGTCCGTACCGGAGCGCGCCACCATCACCAACATGGGAGCGGAACTGGGCGCTACCACCTCCATCTTCCCCTCTGACGAGATCACCCTGGCGTTTCTGAAAGCCCAGGACCGCGCAGACGACTGGACGGAGATTCTGCCGGATCCGGACGCGAAGTACGACGAAGTGATTGATATTGACCTGTGCGCACTGGAGCCCATGGCTGCCTGCCCGCACATGCCCGATAAAGTCAAGACCACCGAGGAGATCGGCAAGATCAAGGTGGATCAGGTAGCCATCGGCTCCTGCACCAACTCCTCTTTTGTGGATATGATGAAAGTTGCCAAGATCTTGAAAGGCAAAACCGTGTGCCCCACCGTTTCCCTTTGCATTGCCCCCGGCTCCAAGCAGGTGCTGAATATGCTGGCTATGAACGGCGCACTGGGCGATATGATCGGCGCCGGCGCCCGCATTCTGGAGTCTGCCTGCGGTCCGTGTATTGGTATGGGTCAATCCCCCAACAGCGGCGGCATCTCCCTGCGTACCTTTAACCGGAACTTTGAGGGCCGCAGCGGCACAAAGGACGCCGGTATCTACCTGGTATCTCCGGAAGTGGCGGCAGCCTCCGCTCTCACCGGTTATCTGACCGATCCCCGGGATCTGGGCGAGGCTCCCACGGTGGAAATGCCGGAGCACTTTACCATTAACGATAATATGATTGAGCCCCCGGCCAGTCCGGAGGAAGCCGCCAGCATAGAGGTGCTGCGCGGGCCCAACATCAAGCCCTTCCCCAAAACCGAACCGCTGCCGGAGAGCATTACCGCTAAGGCTGTGCTGAAAGTGGGCGACAATATCACCACTGACCACATTATGCCCGCAGGCGCCAAGATCCTGCCCTACCGTTCCAACATTCCGCACCTGAGTCAGTTCTGCTTCGGCGTGTGCGATGAGAGCTTCCCGGAGCGCATCAAAGCCGAGGGCAAAGGCATCATCATCGGCGGCGCCAACTACGGCCAGGGCTCCTCTCGTGAGCACGCGGCACTGGTGCCCCTGTACCTGGGTGTTAAAGCGGTCATCACCAAGTCCTTCGCCCGTATCCATGTGGCGAACCTGGTCAACGCCGGTATTCTGCCTTTCACCTTTGCCAATGAGGCAGATTATGATCGCATTGACCAGATGGATCAGCTGGAACTGGCAGACATTCGCACCGCTATGGAGAACAACACCCCGGTGGTACTGAAGAACCTGACCAAGAATGAGGAATACCCCCTGGACGCCAGCCACCTGTCTGCCCGTCAGCGCGCCATGCTGCTGTGCGGCGGTCTGCTGGACTACACCAGAGAGAGCAATAAATAAGCAATTTTACAGATTGGAGAACCGTTATGACTGATGAGAAACAAGCCATTGACGCGGCAGTAGAACAGTTCCGCTCCCTGATGGAGAGCCAGCTGGCCCGCGCCAAGAGAATTCGCGAGGATAAGGACTTTACCGACTTTGACGCGCTGGACACCATTGTGATCGGTATTTGCGGCGGCGACGGTATCGGCCCCGTCATTACCAAGGAGAGCGAGCGTGTGCTGTCTTTCCTGCTGAAGGACGAAGTGGCCAGCGGCAAGATCCGGTTTAAGGAGATCGACGGCCTGACCATTGAGAACCGTGCAGCCTGCAACAAGGCTATTCCGGACGATGTACTGGCTCAGCTGAAAGCCTGCAATGTTATTTTGAAAGGCCCCACCACCACGCCCCGCGCCGGTGATCCGTGGCCCAATGTGGAGTCTGCCAATGTGGCCATGCGTAAAGAGCTGGACCTGTTTGCCAATATGCGCCCGGTTAAGGTGCCGGAGCAGGGCATTGACTGGACCTTCTTCCGTGAGAATACCGAGGGCGGCTATGCCATCGGCTCTTACGGCGTGAACATCACTGACGACCTGGCCGTGGACTTTACTGTGGCCACGCGGGAAGGCTGCGAGCGTATTGCCCGCTTGGCCTACGACTACGCCCAAAAGAACCACAAGGGTAAGGTATCCATCATTACCAAAGCCAACATCATCAAGACCACCGACGGCAAGTTCTTAAAGACTGCCCAGATGATTGGCCAGGAGTACCCGGAGATCGTCACCGACGACTGGTATGTAGATATCACCACCGCCAAGCTGATCGACCCCATGCGCCGCAAGGACTTTAAGGTCTTTGTGCTGCCCAACCTGTACGGCGACATTATCACGGACGAGGCTGCCGAGTTCCAGGGCGGCGTCGGCACTGCCGGTTCTGCAAACATCGGTAAGAAGTATGCGATGTTTGAGGCCATTCACGGCTCCGCACCCCGCATGATCAAAGAGGGCCGTGGCCAGTACGCTGACCCCTGCTCCATGCTGCGTGCCACCGTTATGCTGCTGTCCCACATTGGGTACCAAAAGCAGGCGGACGCTCTGGAGGCTGCGCTGGACAAGTGCATGTTTGAAGAAAAGAAGCTGGTAATCACCGGCCGTGCGGACGGCTGCACCTGCAGCGAATTTGGCGACTATGTGATGGACACCATCACCCGGATGACCAAATAAAATCGTTCTTTTGAGAGGGATGAACCCTATGGAAAAAAGAGAAAATATATCCATGTCCATCATTAAGCGTCTGCCCCGATACTACCGATTTTTGCAGAGTCTTAAGGACAATGGCATTGTGCGCATCAGCTCCAAGGAGCTGGCGGACCGTATGGGCCTGACTGCCTCCCAAATTCGCCACGACTTTAACAGCTTTGGGGGATTTGGCCAGCAGGGTTACGGCTACAATGTGCCGGAGCTGCAAAAGCGCATTGGCGAAATTCTGTGTGTGGATAAGGAATTGAAAACCATTTTGATCGGTGCCGGCAACCTGGGTAAGGCGGTATCCAACAAGATCTTTATCCGGCAGAGCGGCTTTAAGCTCATTGGCATTTTTGACAAGAACGAAGCCATCTGCGGCAACATGATCAAAGGCATTCCTGTGCGCCACATCAATTATTTGGAGAACTTCTGCATTGATAACCAGCCGGTGTGCGCCGTAATCTGTATTCCCGGCAGCGATATGCAGGAGATCACGGATATGCTGGTGCGCCTGGGCGTGCGGGCCTTTTGGAACTTTAGCAATTACGACATTGCCATGGCCCACCCGGAGGTGCTGGTGGAGAATGTGCACCTGAACGACAGTCTGATGACCCTGGGCTACCTGACCAACACCTCTATGGCAGAGGACGAAGCGAGGTAACACAGTGAAACAGATTAGCACAAAAGAGATCGTAGATCTGTTTGCCTACAACAAGGATTCTGCGGTTTTGGTAGAGAAACGCCCCCTGCCCGGCAACGCCCAATACAAGGTGAACTACTCGGTGGTGAATTTTGCCACAGGCGAGCAGGAAGTGATCACCAAAAGCGCCTACCTGCTGCGCAAATTTGGCTCTGCGTTCCAAAAAATCAGTACTGCGATCCCCAACTTTGTTCAGTGCGACGCGGCGGTGCTCTATGACCGGCGGGTGCTGGTGATCTACCCCAACGGCGAGGCCGGCATCTTTGACCGAGAGGGCACGCTGGAGTGGAACGGTATGTTCCAGTACCACGACGCCCCGGTGAAGCATCTGGCGCTGGAGGAGAAGTATTTTTGGAGCGTTTGTCCCGGCGAGAATGCGGTGATTCGCTACGCCTGCCAAAATATGAAGGTAGACCTGCGCATCGGCGGCAAGGACGCCCAAACCTTTGTTAACCCCCGGCATATCTGCCAGTACAACGGCGACCTGTATGTGGCTTGCGGCGGCAACAAGATCCGCAAGATCGACGGTATGGACTATACCGTGTCTGACTACCGCACCTTTTCCCAGCAGGTAAAAAGATACCACAAATTCGGTCAGTACGCCCTGGTGGTGCTGGAAAGCGGCACCTACCTGGTGGACGAAACCAAAGAATAACCCTTACATAAAAACAAGGCATACGCCCGCAGGTGTATGCCTTGTTTTATGCCATTTGGGGCACAAAAAAGCCGCAGGCAATGCCTGCGGCTATCTTATTTCATTACAGCTTTACCCTCTGTCCATACCGATCTCCTCGATCATCTCGTGGATCACATCGGCAGAGGCGGCAAATTTGGCTTTTTCTTCCTCATTCAAGTCCATTTGGAGCACCTCACGCACACCATTGCGATTCACCACCGCAGGCACGCCGATATAAATGCCCCGCTGACCGTACTCCCCTTTCAGGTACGCAGACACGGTAAAGATTGAATTCTCATCAAAAAGGATGGCACGGGTCAATCGAGCCAGCACCATACCGATACCGTAATACGTGGCCTTCTTGGCCTTGATGATGGCATAAGCGGACTCCTTTACATCCACAGCAATCTGCTTCATATCCTCTTCCAGGGCAGGATGCGTGGCCTTAAAGTCGTCCAAAGGTTTTACGCTGATCAGCGCCTGGCTCCAGGGCACAAACTCCGAGTCCCCATGTTCGCCGATCACATATGCGTGTACATTGCGGGGGTTCACATGGAAATAATCGCTCATCATATGGCGCAAGCGAGCGCTGTCCAACGAAGTGCCGGAGCCCACCACTCGATTGGCCGGAAAGCCGGACAGAGTATAGACCACCTGGGTCATAATATCCACCGGGTTAGAGGCCACCAGGAAAACGCCGTTAAAGCCGCTGGCAATAATGGGTTGCACAATGGAGCTGAAAACCTTGTAGTTCTTTTGCAGCAGATCCCGGCGGCTCTCACCGGGCAGCTGGGGCGCACCGGCACAGATCACAACCAGATCTGCGTCGCTGCAGTCGCTGTACTCCCCTGCCTTGATTTTCATGGAGCTGGGCGCAAAGGGCAGGCCGTGAGACAGATCCGCAGCCTCGCCCCAAGCACGCTCCTTGTTGATGTCGATCAGTACCAACTCATCGCAAATATTCTGGTTCAGCAGCGCATAAGCAAAACTCATACCTACCATACCAACGCCTACAATGGCCACTTTCTTCTTATCTGACAACATTTGAATGCCTCCCAAAGGACCACCTCTGCTCTATTATTTGAAGAACAAAGGTAATTTTTCCAGGAAAATAATGTCTTTCCGATCGGCAGCGTCGCCCTCAGCCAAGGGCGCGGCGCTGGCCACGATATTTGCACCGAACAGCTCCACCAGTTGCCGCAGAGCCTTTAAGCTGTCTCCGGTGGAGATCACATCGTCCAAAAGTAACACGCGCTTGCCGTCCAGCAGGTCGCCGTCCTCATGACCCAGGTACAGGGTCTGCTCCTTTTGGGTGGTGATGGAATGGACGGTTACCTTCTCCGGTCGGTCCATATACACCTTAACGCCCTTGCGAGCCACAATGTATTTTTTGCCGCTTTGACGGCTCATTTCGTAAGCTAGCGGAATACTCTTGGCCTCCGGCGTCACAATATAGTCAAATTCCGGTACCTTTTTCAGCAGCTCTTCAGCGCAAGCCTTGGTTAACTCCACATCACCAAAAAAGATAAAGGCCGCAATGTCCATACGGTCAGACACGGGGAAGCGCTTTAACTGCCGCTCCAGCCCGGCAATATGTAAGGTATAATATGCGTCGCTCATAAAATCTTCTCCCCCAGTTCCGTACCGCCGATCACATGAAAATGCAGATGCATTACGCTCTGCCCTGCATCCGCCCCACAGTTGGAGATCACCCGGTAAGAGGTAATCCCCTGGGACGCTGCGATCTGCGGGATCGTTTCAAAAATATGGGCAACCACGGCACTGTTGTCTGCCGTGATGGCGTTCACATTTTCAATATGTGCTTTAGGCACCACAAGAAAGTGCACCGGCGCCACCGGGTTCAGATCCTTAAAGGCCAGAATTTGATCATCCTCATACACCTTGGTGGAGGGAATATTGCCGCTGACGATCTCACAAAACACACACATTTGCATTGCTCCTTACTGGATCATATCCTGTACCAGCGCAGCAGCCTGAGCCATTGCATCCGGCAATTTGTTTACATTCTTACAACCGGCCATGGCGCTGTCCGGGCGACCGCCGCCGCCACCGCCGGCCAGTTTGGCAATCTCACGCACCACATCGCCGGCCTTTACGCCGCGGGCAATGGCTTCCTTGCCGCAAACGGCAACGATATTGGCTTTTTCGCCGTTAACACCGGCCACCACAGCCACCACATTGTCGCCTTTGTTCTTTAATTCATCGCCCATGGAACGCAGTGCGTCCGGAGCCACATCCGTCAAAGTGGCGGTATAGAATGCCAGACCGTCCAGGTCAACAGGTGCGGCAAACAGGTCTGCGCTCTTTAAGTGCGCCAATTCCTCTTTCAGGCTCTTGATCTCCTTATCTTTGGCCTTATCGCTGTCTGCCAAGGCGGCCAGCTTCTCCGGCAGGTCGTGAACGGCGCTCCTCAGCATTGCCGCAGCGCCGGACAGCATACCGTCCGCCTGATAAATATGAGCCAGTACATTGCTGCCGGTGAGTGCCGTAATGCGGCGCACGCCGGAGGCCACAGAGGCCTCGCTGACAATATGGAACAGGCCAATCTGGCCGCTGTTGCTTACATGGGTACCACCGCAGAACTCGGTGGAGAAATCGCCGGCCTTGACCACCCGCACAATGTTGCCGTACTTCTCGCCAAAGAGCATCATCGCCCCCAGCTTCTTGGCCTCATCAATGGGCATTTCCATGCTCTCTACCGGGTGGGCGCCCATAATAAAGGCGTTAACCAGGTGCTCCACTTTCAGCAGCTCATCCCGAGTCATGGCATTAAAGTGGGTAAAGTCAAAGCGCACTTCTCGCTCGTCCACCAGCTGACCGGCTTGCTCCACATGCGTGCCCAATACCTGGCGCAGGGCTGCCTGCAATAGGTGAGCAGCCGTGTGGTTGCGCATAATGCTGCGGCGGCGCTCGGCATTGATCTCCGCCTGTACCGTATCACCCACGCTGATAATACCGCGGGTCACTTCGCCGCGGTGCAAAAAGATCTTGTCCGCATTCTTGGCGGTATCCGCCACGATAAAGGCATTGTCCGCGCCGTTCTTGATCACGCCGCTGTCGCCTACCTGGCCGCCGGACTGGGCATAGAACGGGGTCTTATCCAGCACCAGCGTACCGCTATCCCCGGCGCCCAGCATGTCTACCAACTCGCCGTCCGCATTCACAATAGCCAGCACCTTGGCATCGCAGGCAAAGTCTGTATAGCCCACAAAGTCCGTGGCCGATGCATTGATTTTCACGCTATTGCCTTTCCAAGCGTCTGCACCGGCGTCCTTACGAGCGGCACGGGCGGTTGCTTTTTGGGCAGCCAGCAAGGCGTTGAACTTATCTTCATCCACGGTAATGCCCTTTTCCTCCAAAATATCCTTGGTCAGGTCCAGGGGGAAGCCGAAGGTGTCGTTCAGCTTAAAGGCGTCCTCGCCGGAGAACACATTGCCATCCAACTTGCTGATATATTCGTCCAGCATAGCCAAACCGGCGTCAATGGTCTTGCCAAAGGACTCCTCCTCAGACAGAATGATCTTTTTGATCAGCTCTGCCTTGTCGGCCAGCTCCGGGTACGCCACATGGTTCTCATGGATCACCGTGTCGCACACTTTATACAGGAACGGCTCGTTCACGCCCAGCAATCTGCCGTGGCGGCAAGCCCGACGGATCAGACGCCGCAGCACATAGCCCCGGCCGTTGTTAGACGGAATTACGCCGTCGCCGATCATAAAGGTGGCGGAGCGCACATGGTCGGTAATTACGCGCAGGGACACGTCCTTTTGCGCGTCCTCATGATATTTGGCACCGGAGATCTCGCTGATCTTCTTCATAATGTTCTGCACGGTGTCCACTTCAAAAATATTGTCCACATCCTGGAGAATACAGGCCAGACGCTCCAGACCCATACCGGTATCAATATTCTTCTGCTTCAGCTCCGTGTAATTGCCGTTGCCGTCGTTATTGAACTGGCTAAACACATTGTTCCAAAACTCAACATACCGGTCGCACTCACAGCCGGGGCCGCAATCCGGAGAGCCGCAGCCATACTTTTCGCCTCGGTCAAAATAAATCTCCGAGCAGGGGCCACAGGGGCCGGAGCCGTGCTCCCAAAAGTTGTCTTCCTTGCCCAGGCGCACAATGTGGCTGGGATCAACGCCGTTTTGCTTTGTCCAAATCTCGAAAGCCTCGTCGTCGTCCTGATAAATGGTCACATACAGCTTGTCCTCCGGCATTTCCAGCACCTTGGTGCAGAACTCCCAAGCCCAAGCGGTGGCCTCTTTCTTAAAATAATCGCCAAAGGAGAAGTTGCCCAGCATTTCAAAGAAGGTGCCGTGACGGTCCGTTTTACCCACCTGCTCAATATCCGGGGTGCGAATGCACTTTTGGCAAGTTGTCACCCGGGTTCTGGGGGGTGTGACCTCGCCGGTAAAGTACTTTTTCATGGGAGCCATACCGGAGTTGATCAGCAGCAGGCTGTTATCCCCCTGGGGCACCAGCGAAAAACTGGGCAGCCGCAGGTGGCCCTTGCTCTCAAAGAAAGACAGGTACTTCTCTCTCAAGTCGTTTAATGATGTCCATTCCATATCTAAAATTCACCTTTGAATAGATTTGTTACCAAAGGGCAAAGGGCACCCACCGGGTGCCCTCTCACCTTGCTTAGAGTTTTTCAACCAGATTTTTCAGCTCAACGATCTCTTCCTTGGTAAAGGTCAGACCTTTGCTCATCTTGGTGTGGTCGGGTGACCAGTCTCTCACATCGATCTTCGGCTCGCGGCCGTTCCAAGAGATCATATTTACCTCTCGGGTCCAGCCCCGTGCTGTCTCAGAGATCACACCCAGGTGCTCCGTAATCTCATACTTAATCTCCGGCATATTCGCTCCTCCTTTGCTGATAATTTTGTATGTAAAAACAGAATTTACAAGCGCTTATTTTTGCAGGCTTTCTACAACCTTTTGGGTCTCCTGCGCGATCACCAGCTCCTCGTCGGTAGCCAGGATAAACACACGCACCTTGGCACTGGGATCGGTCAATTCCGCCTCGGCGCCCTTCACGGTGGCTTGGTTCAGTTCCTCGTCGATCTGCACACCCATATAACCCAGGTAAGAGCAGATCCGAGAGCGCAGCCAGTGGCCGTTCTCGCCGATACCGCCGGTAAACACAATGCCGTCCACGCCATTCATAGCGGCAATATAGGAGCCGATAAACTTGGCGATCTCATAGGCCTGCATCTCATGTGCCAGGCTGGCACGCTTGTTGCCGGCATTCTGTGCGGCGCAAATGTCACGGTCATCGGAGGACACGCCGGAGATGGCGTTCACACCAGACTGCTTGTTGAGAATGGTGTCCATCTCATCCGGGGTCAGACCCAGCTTCTTCATCATAAAAGTGACCACAGAGGGGTCCACACCGCCGGAGCGGGTGCCCATCATAAAGCCGTCCAACGGGGTAAAGCCCATGGAGGTGTCTACCACTTTGCCGTGATCCACAGCAGCCACGGAAGAGCCGTTGCCCAGGTGGCAGGTGATCAGCTTCAGATCTTCAATGGGCTTGCCCATCTTGTCTGCGCAGCGGTGAGATACATAAAAGTGAGAAGTGCCGTGGAAGCCGTAGCGGCGCACGCCGTACTTCTCGTACCACTCATAGGGTACAGCATACATATAAGCCTTCGGCGGCATGGTGCTGTGGAATGCGGTATCAAACACCACCACCTGGGGCACATCCGGACCCACAACGGCCTTGCAGGCCTCATAGCCCTGGATATGACCGGGGTTGTGCAGCGGTGCCAGCGGAGACAGCTTGCGCAGGTTCTCCACTACCGTGTCATCCACCAGCACACTGTGGGTATAAATATCGCCGCCCTGCACGATGCGGTGGCCTACGGCGTCAATCTCTTTCATAGAGTCAATCACCTTGTGCTCGCTCTCGCACAGAATGTGCTTCACTTCGTTAAAAGCGTCCGTATGGGTAGGCAGCTCCTTGTCGTACTCAAACTTCTGTCCATTCACCTTGACAGACACATTCTTCTCGCCGCCGTTGATGGTCATACCGATCCGCTCAATGACGCCTTTACACAGCACGGACAGATCGCTCATATCCATCAGCTGATATTTTAAGGAAGAACTACCGCAGTTAATAACCAGAATTTTCAAAATTTATCCCTCCAAATCTTGCAATAGAATTCTACAGCCATTATAATAATATATATATTATAATATTGTCAAGGGAAAACGGGATTTTTTTATGATCAGCGGTATAATTTGTGAATTTAACCCCTTTCACGCCGGGCATAAACACTTGATTGACCAAGTGAAGTGCCACCCCGGCGATGCTGTGGTGTGCGTCATGAGCGGCAACTTTGTGCAGCGAGGCGCCTTTGCGGTGTATGACAAGCGCACCCGCACGGAAACAGCGCTAAAGGGCGGCGCCGACCTGGTGCTGGAGCTGCCCACCGCCTACGCCACCCGCTCTGCCGAGGGCTTTGCCCGGGCAGGAGTGCAGCTGCTGGAGGCCACCGGTGTGGTGGAGCAGCTGGCATTTGGCACCGAGTGCGCCGATTTACAGGCGTTGACGGCACTGGCCGGAGAAATCAAGGCCCACCAAGGGGAGATCGCACAAGTGATGAAAACCGGGTGCTCCTACCCGGCAGCGCGGCGCAAAGTCATCGACAGCCCGCTGCTGGACACGCCCAATAACATTTTGGCACTGGAATATATGGAATGCACCCAACTACCCTGTACCTGTGTGCAGCGGCTGGGGCTGGGTCACGACACAGCGGACCCGCTGTACAGTGCCTCAGCGATTCGCGCCACTCTCCCGGCAGAGGCAATTTACAGTATAGAGCACTGCCAGCGGGCGGTGCTGGCGGTACTGCGCCGTATGGAAGCAGCGGACTGGGCCGCCATTGACGATGTGACCGACGGACTGGAGAACCGACTGGCTCGGGCTGCTCAAAGCGCCACCAGCCTGGAGGAACTGTACACGACCATAAAGACCAAGCGGTACACCCACGCCCGCATTCGCCGCATTGTGCTGCGTGCCTACCTGGGCATTGGTAAAGGAGACTACCCGGCTACGCCGCCGTACCTGCGGGTGCTGGGCTTTAACGCTGCCGGCAAGGCGCTGCTTGCAGAAATGCAGCACAGCGCCACGCTTCCCACCGTAACCCGTATGGCAGATGTAAAAGCCCTTTCCCCGGAGGGGCAGGCGCTGTTCCGGCTGGAGAGCCGGTGCACGGACCTGTACGCCCTGGGCGCAAAAAAGCCCCTGCCCGGCGGCGCCGAGCAAAGGCTTCAAATCGTATCCACATAAGTTAAGAATTCGTCCCGCTGCATACGGCTGTTAAGATACGCCAATAAAGCGGAAGTAGAGAGGAACTCCGGCAAGTCCAGTGCTGCCAGGAGTTTCTTCTTTTTTTGCTTGCTGTCGGGGGTGCCCGCCAGTCCGGCGGCGTATAGATCGTAGCTGGTGATGGGATCCTTGGGCAGCTGGGTAGTATAGCGCACTTGCAGTCGATCAAACAGCGCCGTCAGCACGCTGTCGTCGATCCCCTCCACACCCAGCTTGCCCTCCTTTGAGGGCTTTTGCTTGCGGTGCTCTTTGCCGTACACATCCGGGATATACAGGTGCTTCACCTGCTGCGGGGGCAATCCCTTGGCAATGTAATTGCGAATTTGAAACCCGCTGTGATCCGAGTCGGTGAGAATGATGATCCCCCGCTCCATTGCCAGGCGGCGAATAAACTGCAACCGCTTTTTATCCTTATATATAGCGAACCCGCCGGTTTCTACGATCATGGCATCCAGGAAGTTAGACAGCTTGATCTTGTCATACTTGCCCTCCACGATCACTGCTTCCTCAATATGAATCATTGGCCGCTGACGGCGATCACTGACAATTTGACGATCGCCTCCTCCAGTAAGATTTTTGCGTCCACCGCGGTGCTCTTCAGCGCTCGGTCCAGATCGTCCAGCACCTGCATAGAGCGGCGCAGTGCACCTACGGACAGCTTGGCTGTGTCCCGCATGGCGTTGTTCAGCACAAAGTCCCGCCCTTTGTAGTTATAATACCGGGCGATATCGTCCGCTCTGCGGCCGTCGATCTTGGCGCACTTCACTCGGTACATATCCACATAATGATTGATAAGCACTGCCGCAATCGGTATAGGTTCTTCGCCCAGTTCAAACAGGGTATGCAGCACCTTACAGGCGCCGCCGGTATCGCCTTTCAAAATGAATTTGGACAGGTCGTATACACGCGCTTGCAGGCACTTGGTGGCCATATTGTCAATGACCGTCGCCGTGATCTCGCCGTCCTTGCAAAAGGCAGACAGCTTGTCCAGTTCGTGCAGCAGGGTCTGCATATCCGTACCCACCACAGAGATCAAATATCGCGCCTGGTCCGTTTGCAGCGCAGCGCCCCGCTTTTTGGCGCCGCTGACCAGCATTTTTACCAGGTCGCTCTGGGTGCGGGTGTTCAGTTCCACCGCGTCCCCGGCCTTAGCAAAAGCTTTAATAATGCTGTTCCAGCGCTTTTCCTTTTTTGTGTCCACCGGCAAAGACTGGTAGGTAAATACCAGAACCGTGGTGTCCGGCACATCCTTGAGATATGCCTTAATATCCTCCACATCCGCCTTTTTGTCAAAGGGAAAGTCATAGACCAGCACCAGATTACTGCCGCCCATCATAGGGAAAGTATCTGCGTCGTGGAGCACATCGGACAGCTGCGTGCCGTCCTTTTCATAAATATGTATATTAAAATCCGCAAAGGCCGGGTCCACCGCCTTTTTCTTAATTTGGCCAATATAGTGTTCCTTTAAGTACCCCTCGTCGCCATAGATAAAATAGGCGTGGGACAGAGTGCCGCTTTTCAACTGGGCGCGCAGCTCCTTTTCGCCGATCACAGCCATGGATCGTTCCTCCTTATCCGCAAAGCGCTGTCCTGCCGCAGCGTAACTGTCAGCAGTTCGTCCTCCGCCAGTACCCTGGCGCACACCAGTGTACCGACAGCGGTGCTTTGCTTACCAAACGCTACCGTTAAGTCGCCGCCGTTCAGGTCGGTGCCGTTGCCCAGCACGAGCCGCTTGCCCTTGCAGGTAATGGAGACGGTGTAGCGCTTTTTATTATATCTGTATTGCACCTGCACCCCTTGCCAAGGCGTGGTATCCATTGCCGTGGCGGTGAGCAAATGGTCACACTCCGGCTGCACAGCCAAAGCGGTATTACCGCCGGGCAGCAGTACATTCACCGGGTGCACCGCAGCGGTCAATGCCCGAGTATAATACCCCACCCGATCATCGGGCAGGTACACGGCCAACAGTTGCAGCCGCCGATTTTGCAGAATGCGCGTGTAGGCGTAGTAGGCGCTTTGATCCGGCGTGCCTACCAGCAAAGCATAATGCGTGTCATACAGCAGCGCCGAGCTGCTGCCGATACAAAGGTAAGCGTTGCCCTGCTCCACTGCCAACCCGGCAAAGGAAGTCAACAAATAAAAAGCGCAGGCCACTGCCGCCGTAACACCCAAACGCTGCCGTTGCAACAGAAAGTGCACGCCGAAAAGCAACAGCACACCGGCAATGGCAACACAGGTCAACGGCCCGGTCAAATCTATAATCGGTGCGCCCAGTGCGCTAAACCTTTCCACCAGCCACAACATACCGCCGGTGGTGCCGGACACCACCACCGCACAGGCATACACCAGATACGGCAGCGGCGTAAAGAGCAACATGAGCAGTGCAGCGATCATGGCCATTTGTGCCAACGGAATCAGCACCAAATTACTAAGCAGAGATAGCAACGCCGTCTGCCCAAAGGACAACCACATAAACGGCAGCGTATAAAGCAGCACGCTCACGGTGGCACTAAAGCTTTGGCGCAAAAATTTGGGAATATGCAGCCGAGCAAGGCTCTTGTTCAGCACCGGGGATAAAGTCAGCAGCGACAGAACGGAAGTCACCGACAGCTGCAAGCTCACATCCGTTACCGCAAAGGGATCGGTACACAGCAGGAATACCGCCAGACCAAGTGAATTCAGGCCGTCCGCCTTGCGGCCAAACAGCCGTGCCGCCAGCAAAACAGCCATCATCAAAGAAGCACGCACCACGGAGGCGGAAAATCCGGCTACGCCATCATACACCAAAAGCACCGCACCTGTCAAAACCGTAGTCAGCCACGCAGGCAACCGCAGCTTGCGGAGCAGCCAGTAAAGAGAGCCCACGATCACAGATAAATGCAGTCCGGACACCGCCATCAAATGGGTAGCACCGCAGGTGCGAAAGTGACTGACCGCACCCACGGACAAATTTGTCTTACTACCGGTGATCAGCGCCGTTGCCAACGCACCACGATCCCCGGGCAACACGGCAGCAAAGCGGCTGCTGATGGCGTGGCGCATTTGGATAAGCGCCACTGCGCTGCCGGGTGCAGACTGGTTGGTCTTACGCACCCGAGCAGCCTTGCCGCTAAGGAATTCGCCGTCACTGAACTTGCCCCAGGCGGCGTAACCGTTCTCACCGGTGGAGGCAAAAGTCACCTTGCCGGTATAGATACCGTCCGGCACATCGCCAAGATCCGCATAGGCAGAAAAGGTGCTACGGATATTCTGGGGCACACCGGGCAAATCAATAGCCGTAGTCTTGACCGTATAATAGTTTTTCTCCGCACCCCGGCGCACATCGGTCACATAGAACTGCACCTGCGCCGTTTGGCCGACTAACTTTTGCTGTGGCAGATAGGCAGCGTGAACCCCTACAATAAAGGTCACACAAGCCACCACCGCTCCAACCAGGCACAGCCACACGCTCACCCCTTGGCGCAATCGCGGTACGGAAAGCACCAAGCAGAGCGCTGCCAACACCACGCCCAACGCAACGTACGCAAAGGTGACGGAAAAGAAGTTTAAGATCAGCAGCATGACCGCCGCCGAAAATCCCAAATGGGCAAATACGCGTTTCATTTCTTTTTATGCATCGGCTCCAAGACAAAGGCATAGCTGCACTTCTCCCCTGCCGTTACCCGGTATGGGGCACGCACTGCGCCTTGGCCCGGCAAATCGCCGCCAACGCCGCACTGGACGCCGTCAATATTCAATGTGGTCAAGGACGGATCATAGGGAATCTCATGGATATGCGCAGCCTTGTCCAGCCCCGTAGTGGTGTAGTGATAAGCGCTAAAGGCAAAGGGTGTTTCATAGTACGCCTGCACCCGGAAGCCCTCGCCGTGACTGTCACACAAATACAGGTCGTAAGTATCCGTGCGGTTGCTGCTCTCCTGTGGACGCATATAACGGTGCTCCAGCGCCGTCACCGTAGATTGATAACGACCCAGCGCAGCCCCGGTCTTTCGATCCCGATAGCTGGGGTGCGGCCCTCTGCCGTACCAGTTTACATACTCATAGCTGCCCGGCAAGGTCATCTGGAAGCCGAAGCGCAGCATATCCTGCTTGGGCACGGCACTGTGGTACACATACAGCCGCCCATTGGGATATATTTTATATGTGATCAAGTCCTCTCGCAAACGTGGCGTGGACATGGCAATGTGCACCTCCACCGTATTGTCTGCCCCGGCCTGCACCACGGTACGCAGCGCATGGGTGCGGCGCTGGGCACGGCGCCAGCCGTACAGAGGGTGGAACTTGATCAGCGGCGGCACAAAGTTAAGAAAATCAATATCATTATCTGTCAGCGCCCGGAAATAAGCAGGCTCCAAGGGCGCTACCAGCCGCTGGCTGCCGTCGATCACCCAGCTGACCACTCGCCCGTTTTGAATGGTCAGGTCAAAGTCGGCGCCCTGCACCTCTACCCGGTTACCCCGGTGGTCATAATGCAAATCGCCGCCATCTTTCTCCGCCACAGGCTGAGGCATCGGTCGCAGCACAAATTGGTCCCAAGCAAAGGTAAAGCCCGCTGCCAGTCCCGGCAATGCCCGGGTGGTGGCAAAGGACACCGTCAGTACCGCCATACCGTCCCCGGTGACCTGATCCATCGTGTAAGGCAAAGACACCGTCACTTCCGACAAAGGCGGGCAATCGATCGGCTCCAACTTGCCGTGCATCAGCAGCCGGCCGTCCACTTCGATCTGCCAGCGGCACTCCAGCGCATTTATATTGGTAAAGAGCATTTTGTTCTTTACGGTAAAGGAGCCGCTGTCCGGATTCACAGCAAGGGTCTGCACCGGGGCATATACCTTTTGCACCTCGTAATACTGAGGATGCACCGTGCGGTCCGCACCGATAATCCCGTTGGCGCAAAAATAGGTATTGGACCCGGTAATGGCCGTGGTGTTTGACAGCGAATACCAGTGCCGCGGCTCTTCCTTTTCAAAATCCGTGCCGTAAAGCCACAAGTCCGTGCCGTCCTGGGCCTTGCGATGCAACGCCTGGTCCACAAAGTCCCAGATAAAGCCGCCGCACATATTGTCATACTTTTCAAAATCCGCCATATAGTCGGCAAAGTTGCCCAGAGAATTCTCCATAGAATGGGCATACTCACACAGCAGCACCGGCTTGCCCTCATACATCTCGGCAGTAATGGGCTTGCTGTCCGCTGCCAGCTGATTGGCAATATTGTCGTAAAGGGAAATGGTAATGGGCTCTTTCTTGCCCAACTTTTCCATCACATCGGCGGTGGGATACATACGGGAGATCACATCGCTTTTGGTTAGGTCAAAATCCCCCTCGTAGTGGAATTGGCGCGTGTCGTCCAGTGCCAGTGCCGCCTGCTTCATTGCAGAAAAGGCGGTACCGTCCCCGGCCTCATTGCCCAGACTCCACATAAACACACATGGATGATTCCGGTCCCGCAGTACCATACGCTCCATACGATCCACGCAGGCCGCCGTCCACACCGGGCTGTCCCCAGGCACGCCTTTGCGGCGCACGCCATGGCTCTCCACCTCGCACTCGTCCATTACGTAAAAGCCGTAGCGATTGCAGTAGTCATAAAACCGGGGATCATCCGGGTAATGGGAGGTGCGCACCGCGTTAATGTTGGCCTGTTTCATCAGGTCCATATCCTGCCGATACCGTTCCTCCGGCACAGCCCAGCCATTGTCCGGGTCAAAGTCATGGCGATTCACCCCGCGTACAAACAGGGGCATACCGTTAAAATAGATTTTTTCGCCCCGAATTTCCACTTTCTTAAAGCCCACGGTGTAGCGCTTAGCGCAAAGCACCTGTGCCCCGCACAGCAACTCCATCACCAGCGTATAGGTGTTGGGCTGCTCGGCGGACCACAACAGCGGCGCCTTAGCCGCAGCTTCCAACTGCAAGGTCTGACGGGGCCGGTCCCCCTTGCAGGCAGCACTGCCCAGGTCATAGACCTTTTGGCCGTCCCGATACAAAGCGGCACGCAAGGTCAAGTCTTCTTTTGAGGGGGCGTACAGGTGCAAATAACCGTCCAGGCGCACCGTCCAGTCCCGAAAATCCGCGTCCGGCTCCGTACGGAAATAAAAATCCCGCAGGCAAGCCTTTGGCTCAGCGAACAAATACACCTCTCGGTAAATGCCGCACAGCCACCACATATCTTGATCTTCCAGATAGCTGCCGTCACTGTACCGGTACACCTTGGCGCACACCAGATTTTCGCCATTCAAAAGATACCGGGTCACATCAAATTCGTGGGGTGTCATAGAGCCTTGGGAATAGCCTACGAATTGGCCGTTCACATACACCTCCAGCGCCGCCTTGGCTGCACCAAAGTGCAAGAACACCTGACGCCCCTTCCACTCCGGATCAATGGTAAAGGTGCGGCGATAGTAGCCCACCTCCTGCATAGCAGGGTCAATTTTTGGAATCTTGCCCTTGCTGCGGCTGAGCGCTCTGGGAAATGTGCTAGCATAATAGTAAGGCACGGAATAACCCTGGGTCTGCCACACGGAGGGCACAGGAATTTCCCGCCAGGTGCCATCATCATAATCCGGTGCCTCAAAGCCCTCCAATTCGTTTTTAACGCCTCGGCACCAGCTGAACTTCCAAAGCCCGTTCAGGCTCCGTTTGTATGGGCTGTTCTCCCCGGCCAGTGCCTGCGCCGCCGTACCATACGGCATGGCGATGGCGTGGCCGTCTTCTTTATTCACTGCGATCACACTGGGATCGGCATATCTTGGTTTTTGCATAGGTCTGCCCCCGATTCATACTATATAGATAATAATAAAGGAACGCCCGCCGCTTGTCAACATGGCAAAATGCAGAAAACCGCCGGAGTGGGTGGACAAGCGGGCAGAATGTTGGTATAATAAAAAGCAGAAATATAAAGGAGTCTGTTATGATCGAGCGTGTAACAAAAGAGAATTTAGACCAATATGAAGCGTTTATCAAAAAGCACCCCAAGGGCCTGTTCCAGCACTCCTCCAAGTGGGCTAAGGTCAAGTCCGCCTGGAAGTGGGAAGCCGTGATGTTGAGGGACGAGAACGGCAACATTAAGGGCAGCGCCGATGTGCTGATTCGTACCGTGCCGGTGATCAAAGCCTCCCTGCTTTACTGCTGCCGCGGCTTTGTGGCGGACGAAGATGATTTTGCCACCTTTGACGCGCTCTTTGCCGCACTTTTGGATATTGCAAAGGAATACCACGGCTACTGTATTAAAATCGACCCGGAGATCACCGTGGAGAACAAGGCCTACAAGCAGCATTTGCTGAACAAGGGCTTTGTAGAACTGAACCCGGGGTGTATGGATTTTGAGAATGTGCAGCCCCGGTTTGTTTACTGCTTTGACTACAACGGCCTCAACGAGCAGGAGCTGATGCTCACCTTTAAGCCGGATTACAGAAACCGGATCCGCAAAGCGCCAAAGAAAGGCGTGGAAGTCAAAGTGATGGGCACCGAGGCGCTGGACGACTTTGTACGCATTATGCGGGAGACCGGGGAGCGGGACAACTTCTCCACCCGACCGAAAAGCTATTTTGAGCAAATTATGAACTGCATGGGCGAGGACTGCCGCCTGTATATGGCCTACTATGAGGGCAAAGCCATTGCCGGCACCTTGGCGATTAAGTGGGGGCAGAATGTGATGAAATACCAGTACGGCGCCTCCTCTAACGCCCACCGCAATGTGTACCCCAACTATGCCCTGCAATGGGCCATGATGCAGTGGGGTATGGAGTGCGGCTGTAAGGTCTATGACTTTGGCGGCATCAGCGGCGACTGCCAAAACCCGGACAACCCCCACTATGGTCTGTGGCGGTTTAAGCACGGCTTTGGCGGGTATATGAAAGAATTTATCGGCGAATTTGACTATGTGATCAACAAACCGGTGTACCACCTGTATAACTTGGCAACAAAGGTATTGGAAAAAGTAAGAAAATGAGCAGATATGTAATTGATAAAACCGCATTGATCGAGAATGTGCATTACCTGCAAAAGAAAGCGGGCGTGCCTATTATCGGCGTCGTTAAGGGCAACGGCTACGGCTTTGGCCTAACGGAACTGGCGCTGATCCTGGAGCACTGCGGCATCACCACTTTGGCAGTAACGGAAGTGACGGACATTGCCCCCCTGCGGGCGGTGCTGCAACCGAACACGGATATTTTAGTGATGCGCTCCACCTGCGTGGACAGCGAGGCGCGCCATATTGCGGACACCGGCTGTATTGCCACCATCGGCAGCACCCGGGCAGCACAGGCAATGCAAGCGGCGGCTGCCGATTTGGGTGTCAAGGTTCCGTGCCATTTGAAGATTGACACCGGCATGGGTCGCTACGGCTTTTTGCCTGCGCAGGTAGCGGAGGCCATTGCCTGCTACGACCTGCCTAATTTGGAATTCACCGGCGCATACACCCACTTTAGCAGTGCCTTTCACGACAAGGCCAAAACCATTGCCCAGCTGGAAGTGTTCAAAGACACGCTGGCGCAGATTGAAAAGGCCGGCAAGGCCGTAGGTACCCGCCATGCAGCCAACTCCCCCGCATTGTTGAATGTGGAGCATGTGGCGCTGGACGCGGTACGCATCGGCTCCGCCTTTACCGGACGGGTGATCACCCATAGCGAGACGCCTCTGCACCGCTTAGGTCGACTGGAGGCGGAAGTGGTGGACATGAAGGAAGTGCCCGCCGGTTATGCGGTGGGCTACAACGGCACCTTTGTTACTAAGCGCCCCACCACCATTGCCATTGTGCCAATGGGGCATTATGACGGCTTCGGCCTGACCAAGGAGAAAGAGGACCACAACTTCCACAGTGTGCTCTCTGCCCTCAAGCAATTTCTCAAGAAAGCCCATTTGACCGTCACCATTAACGGCAAAGCCTACCCGGTGATCGGCGAGGTAGGGCTGTCCCACACGGCGGTGGATGTGACCGGCAGCAGCGTACAGCCCGGCGATATTGCCACCTGCGACCTGTCACCCTTGCTGGTGAATCCCCGCGTACCCCGCGTTTATACGGAATAATGCAAAAAGCGACTTGTATCTTACAAATACAAGTCGCTTTTTACTTTTTAAACACGCTGCGCAGGCGCTTCTCGATCTTACGGACATACAACAGTTCCGCCACACCCAGCAGCCGCTCATAAAGGAAGAACAGCAAATTCATCGCCAGCCAAAAGCCCACCAAAAACCACTTGTTACTGCTCACCGCGTCCATTGGAATGGCAAACACATACACCAGCAGCAGATTCACTGCCGCCAGTGCCGCATTAAACAGCAGGCACTCGGCAGCCAGCGCCACCGACCGAGGCCGCAGCCGCCCGATCCACTGGCGCACGATGGTATAATAGCCGAAAAAAAGCACATACATCAACATACACTCCTTGTCCGGCACCAAAAAGAAGCTGAGCAGCCCCGTAGACACATAGGTGATCCACGCTGTGCCGTAACCGAAGGTGCGCACCAGCACCACCATCAATACCCCGGTGAGCATGGGGCACACATAGGCCAGCACCGGCACCACACCGCCGAAAAACAGCAGCAGCACGCTCAGCGCCGTACAAATACCGCTCATGGCGACCTTAGCCGCAGGGCGCATACACCCCACCTCCCTTTCCGTTTGTATTCATTATAATCCATTTGGCTAAATCTGTAAAGAATATGAATAAGTGGTAAACATTTGGCGACTTGCAGCCCTAACCCTTGCCTTTTGTGTATAAAAAGACTATAATGTAGGAGAAATTACGGTGCAGAGCACCAAAAGGAGCGTGTTCCCTTTGAAAAAGAGTATTGCATTGATCATGGCGCTGAGCGTATTGGTCTGCGGCGTCTTTGCTGCCTGCTCTTCCAAAAAGACAGACGGACAGAACACTGCCGCCGACACCACCCAAGCCGGTTTGGCCAATGCAGACACCGAGTTTGGCACAGAGATCAATAAAGACGGCAAAGAAGTAGATGTGGTCTATGAAAAGGACAAAAAAGGCAAAAACCACGCCTACGAAATCGACAAAAACGGCGAAAAGGTAACCAAAAGCAACGGCGACTATGTAGAAGTGCCGATTGAAGACGATAACAATAATAACGGTAACGACAATAATGATAAGGAAAACGGAAACGGCGGCAATAACAACGGCGGCAACGGCAACGAAAATTTGAAGCCAAATCCCGTAACGCCGCAGGAGCCGGACAATAAAGGCGAGACCACCGGTAAAGAGCTGACCACCATTGAGGCGTCCAAGGATAAGGTGCCCTCCACCAATGCCAGCGGCAAAAAGGTGATTTTTTCCCAACAGGATCTGGAGCGCATCGCAGCGATGCTGGAGGTACCCGGCCTGTACAAGTTCAGCTATGAGAACAAAGACGGCGTCAGCGCCGAAATGGCTACCCATGTTGCCGTTTGGATGGCTGCCCGTGAGGATATTAAAGGCACCAGCTTTCCCTCCGGCACCATTGTGCTGGACTTGTTCAAATACTACGGCCAGACGGTGGTCAACTTTAAGAGCAACTGCAACGCAGCGGCCAAGAAAGAAAACGCCCCCATCAGTTACAGCAACAAGGACAGCGTGTTCACCATCACCAAGGGCGAGGCTAAGCAGCAGTCCGTAAAGATCAACCGGGTAGAGTCCCTGGGCAACAACAACTACTACAAGGTCACCGGCTCCGTCAGCGGCGAAAAGAGCTGCAAAAAGGTGGTCGCCGTGGTGCAAAAGAATCGCCTGGATACGGAACTGGGCTTCTCTATTAAGGCACTGAAGTGGTCCTAATAGCCGCCGATCATCGGAAAAGACAATCACTGTCTATATAACGAACCGTGACCATAAATAGAATTTAACAACATATTATAAAAAATAAACAGCCCCACAGAGGGCTGTTTATTTTTCGCCAATTTATACTTTTTTCAACCAGTTTGAATGTCTAGTATTCATCCCTACGGAAAAGATGATCTATTCCACAATTTATTGAAAATTGCATATAAGCCAAAGCAACAACCGCTGACAAAGCCAGCGGTTGTTGCTTATATCAAATCGCACTTTGTTCTATTGTATCATTAAAAGCTCAAACTCTTTTGAAAATGCTGCGGATTCTATATTAGCGGCACTCCCGGAAACAGTGGTCGCTCCTTCTGTTTCATTTTTATCATTGTCAAGCACTAAAGCGGCAATTAAAGTAATTAAATATACGATAACATTTATCGCAACAAAGATAATTACTGCTCTTTTTAAACTTTTCAGCCTTTTTTCTTTTTTGGCCTCCTTTTCTGCTCTTTTCTGTTGCAATTCAAGTTTTATCTCGTCTTCGGAGTGCAATGTTATATTCTCAAATGAGTTTTTGCCGCAATACTGACAAAAGCTTTGATTATCATCTACAACCCGCTTACAATTATTGCACATTTTCATGATGAATCTCCTTAACACTTGTGTTGTTCTGAGGCTTTTCTACTCGTTTCATAACCACAACACTCACAACGCAAATTAATGTTATAGTTTACAACCTGAACAGGCACATCAACATAGTAGTCTGTTTCTTCAATAGGGTAACCTGTTCTTACATAGCTTTTTGTGCCTACTTGATAAGTTTTAGCTGTCCTTTTTTCTTGCACTGTTGTATTGTATCTACCTGTTTCTGTCCTGCTAACTTCTTTTAAACTATTCCAGGTTTTACAAACCGGACAGGTATGCCTTAGTTGATGAATTCCATACATGCCCCAGATCGCAAAGGGAATACATAAGAAAATGAGTAATATTTGAGCAGTAACTCCTGCTATTACGGCAAGTATGATCGTTATTGCTAACGGCAAGTAGATCATTTTGATTTTGTGTGACATCAATTCAGAAGCATTGGTGTTATTGTTTTGAATGTCATTAATATACTCGTTTTCGCCGCAGTTTGAATCTGTGGTTCTTTGTTTGGCGTCATTTAATGAGAATTGTTCATCGTTTAGAATATTTGTTGTGGCTTGTTTTTCTTCTTTTTCACTTGTATTGTCTAACTCAGCTCCACAATGTACACAATAATTGTAATCATCTTCATTTTTCTTGTGGCATATAGCACAAATTTTCATAATATTCCTCCTTTTTCATAATTATATAACATATCGCCCGAATAGTCAACCACTCGGTGCACTACCTGTTGGGTAGTTATATTTATGGTACATTAGTGATAATATCTAACTGGTGATGATATGTTAGAAATGAATGTTCAAAATTTGCTAAATGAAAAAGGCAAAACAAGATATTGGCTTGTAAAGAAGATGCAGACAACTTATAAAACCGTCAATAAACTGTGCGACAATACTCTAACAGGCTTACAGCTTGAAACAATTGAAAAATTGTGTGAAATTCTTGAATGCACGCCTAATGATTTGTTTGTATTTAAAAACCATTCATAGCTGTGGTTTATCAGCTGAAAATCTGCACTAATATTGACACACCAATGTATATGTACAAATAGAAAAGCGCACAGGCGATTGCCTGTGCGCTTTTTTCTGTCTTAAACTCAGTAGAGCTTCTTCCCTGCCTCAATGTCCATAATCTGGTCAATACGGGTCTGGTGGCGGCCACCCTCAAAGGGTGTGGTCAGGAACACCTGCACCAGCTCCAGTGCCAGCCCGGCGCCGACTACACGATCGCCCATGCACAGCACATTGGCATCATTATGGGCGCGGGTGTACTTGGCGCTGAAATAATCAGAGCAACAGGCAGCCCGAATGCCCTTGACCTTATTGGCAGCCATAGAGATGCCAATACCGGTACCGCAGCACAGAATGGCTTTTTCGCAAGTACCGTCTACCACCAAATCACAGGCCTTTTGGGCGCTGATGGCGTAATCGAAGCGTTCCGGGGAATAGCAGCCCACATCTTCTACTTCATAGCCCTGCTCCAGCAGCACTTTTTTGATCTCCTCTTTCAGCGGAAAGCCCGCATGATCGGAACCCATTGCAATCTTCATTATGATTCTCCTTTTTTTAATTTTAATTGCCGTTCCGCCTGGCTAAGCCGCAGATATACAGGCATCAGCGCAGCGGCGGGCATGGTTTTCTGTTTTTGGGCGGCCAGGGCCACGCCGTGCCCGGTCACATACTGCCGCTGTGGAGGGGCTACCTCCCCAGCCGGGAACAAGGGTGCAAACAACTGGGCGCCGTCACCGGCCACGATCACTCGGTCATAGGCGGCCAATTCTTCAGCCAGTGCAGCGCCATCCACAGCCCGGTCCGGGCAAAGGCGCTCCACCTTACCGTTCTCCACACGAAAAAGGGCGTTATAGAACTGCCCGCGGCGGGCGTCCATCACCACGCAGATCACTGCGTTCTCCTCCGGGAACTGGTACGCCACCGCTTCCAGAGCAGACACGGCGATACAAGGAATATCCCTATCAAAGGCAAGACCTTTAACGGTGGCCACGCCGATCCGCACCCCGGTAAAGGAACCGGGACCGGCAGTAACAGCAATGGCGTCCAGGTCTGCCACCGAGGTGTCCCCCAGCACCCGCCGAATCATAGGCAGCAGGGTTTCGCTGTGGGTCAGGCCATTATGGAGAAAGTCGCTGCGCACGACCGCGCCGACACCACTACATAGAGCCGCGGCTGCGGTAACAGATGATGCATCTACCGCAAGGATCATGCTTTCTCCTCCTCTTTTTTATAAATCTCAATGGTGCGATCCTGCTCCCCTGTTTTGGAGATTTCCACCATCAGGGTATCCGGCGGCAGTGCACCGTACACATTCTCGCTCCATTCGATGGCCAGGTAAGCGCCGTTGTCCAAATAATCAAAAAATCCGGTGGAATACAGATCGTCCCAGCTGTCTACCCGGTACATATCAAAGTGGTGCAGGGTCACATCTCCCTGCCGATACGTATTGCAAATGGCAAAGGTAGGTGAAGTCACATCCACCGTCAACCCCAGCCCTTTTGCCAGTCCGGCGGTAAAGGCGGTTTTGCCCGCCCCCAGGTCGCCCAAGTAGGCAATCACCGTGCCGGTTGGCAAGGTCTTTGCCAGATCGGCAGCAATACGCACCGTATCCGCATAACTATGAGAATGAAATACTTGCATCAGAACAGCCCCACGATGTTGCCCTGATCGTCCACATCAATGCGGTAGGCCGCCGGTGATTTGGACAGGCCGGGCATGGTCATCACATTGCCGGTCTGGCACACCAGGAACCCGGCGCCGGCAGACAGACTGGCGCTGCTGACGGTAATACGAAAGCCGCTGGGGCGCCCTAGCTTTGTGGGGTCGTCAGACAAACTGTACTGGGTCTTTGCCATACACACCGGGAGTTTGTCTGCCCCCAGTGCAATAAAGCCGTCAATGGCCTTTTTTGCCGCCTTAGTGTAGTCCACACCGTCGGCACCGTAGACCTCTTTGGCAATTTTCTCAATCTTCTCATACACCGGCAGATCCAGGTCGTATAGGGTATGGAAGTGATTTTCCTTTTCACAGGCGGCAGCCACTTTCTCAGCCAGCTCCAGACTGCCGGCGCCGCCCTCCGCAAAGCACTTGGTCACGGCAAAATCCGCGCCTGCCGCCTTGCAAATTTGCTCTACATAATCGATCTCCGCCTGGGTGTCCGCATAGAAGTGGTTGATGGCCACCACCACCGGCACACCGAATTTCTTCAAGTTCTCAATATGCGCCAGCAAATTGACAGAACCGGCGCGCAGCGCGTCTAAATTCTCCTCTTTCAGCTGATCTTTGGGCACGCCGCCGTTATATTTCATAGAGCGCACGGTAGACACCAGCACCACGCAGGCGGGTGTCAGCCCCGCGTAGCGGCACTTAATGTCAAAGAACTTCTCTGCCCCCAGGTCAGAGCCAAAGCCCGCCTCGGTAATGGCGTAATCGCCCAGCTTCAACGCGGTTTTGGTAGCCCGTACAGAGTTGCAGCCGTGGGCAATATTGGCAAAGGGACCGCCGTGCATAATGGCCGGCGTATTCTCCAAGGTCTGCACCAAATTTGGCTTAATCGCATCCTTCAGCAGCAAAGTCATGGCGCCGTTTGCCTGAATATCCCGGGCATACACCGGTGCGCCGTCGTAGGTATAGGCTACCAAAATATCACCCAGCCGCTTTTTCAAATCTTGCAGATCTTCCGCAAGGCACAGGATCGCCATTACCTCACTGGCAACGGTTATGCAAAAATGATCCTCCCGGGGCACGCCATTCAGGGTGCCGCCCAAAGAGCAGATAATGTTGCGCAGGGCGCGATCGTTCATATCCATGCACCGCTTCACCTGCACACGGCGGGGATCAATCCCCAGCACATTCCCCTGCTGAATATGGTTATCCAGCAGCGCACACATCAGATTATTGGCACTGGTAATGGCATGCAGATCACCGGTAAAGTGCAGGTTAATGTCCTCCATAGGCACCACCTGGCTGTAACCGCCGCCGGCAGCGCCGCCCTTAATGCCGAACACCGGACCCAGGGACGGCTCCCGCAGAGCGATCACCGCATTTTTTCCCAGTTTGCACATCGCTTGACCCAAGCCGATACTCACGGTGGTCTTGCCCTCACCGGCAGGGGTAGGATTGACCGCCGTTACCAGCACCAGCTTGCCGTCCGGACGATCTTGCAGCCGAATCAGCAGATCATCGGACAGCTTCGCTTTATAATGACCGTAAGGCTCCAGCTCCTCCGGACGAATACCCATAGCCGCAGCCACATCCGTAATTCTTTTCATTTTCGCCTGTGCGGCGATCTCAATATCTGTCAGCATATACATACTCCTGTACGCGCCACAGCGGGCGCAACGTTTCTCGCAAGTTATTATAACACAAGGGATAAAATAATCCAAGTAATAATTGCCCGCTTCTCTTGAATTCTGGCAAAATTCATAATATAATAAAGACTACCCTGTAATGAGAGGAGGCAGATCGTGCACAGTCGGCAAAAGCAATCGCCGCTGTTGGAATTATTTTCCGGTTTAGATTATGTAACTTTGCTAACCGCCATGGTTGGCTCTCTATACGGTTTGGCGCTGGTGTACAGCGCTACCCACTCTGCCTTAAAGGACGGCAAGATCATCAGCAGCGATGTGCGCTCCATGTTCCTGTCCGTGGCGCTGGGGGTGGTGATCTGTCTACTGGTTTCTAATGTGAACTATGAGGCGGTAGCCAAGCTGTGGCCGGTGATCGCCGCCGGGTGCGTAGGTTTGATGATCTACACTTTTTTCTTTGGCATTGCGCCGGATGCCCGGCAGGACGCCCGCAGCTGGATCGACCTGAAGGTGCTGACCTTCCAGTCCTCTGAGCTGCTGAAAGTAGGCTTTATCATCTCCTTTTCCTACCACCTGGATATGGTACGGGACAAGATCAATAAAATACGCACCATCATTCCGCTGGTAATCCATGGCTTGATTCCCATTGGGCTGGTGCTGATGACCGGTGACGCCGGGTCTGCCTTGATCTTCCTGATTATGTTTATCGGCATGCTGTTCTTTGCCCGCATTAACATCGGCTACTTCTTAGCCGGGTTTTGCGCGCTGATCGTGGGTTTTGTGGCCGCCTGGAAGTTGAAGCTGATCTCCGGCTTGCAGCGGGAGCGGATCATTGCCCTGTTTTACCCGGAGCAATACGAGAGCACCATGTATCAACAAAATAACGGCAAGATCGCCATGGGCAACGGCGGTTTTCTCGGTCAAGGCTTCTTAAAGGGCGATATGACCCAAAGCGGCGCCGTGCCGGAAAATCAGAACGATATGATCTTGTCCGTAGCCGGTGAGGAATTTGGATTTATCGGCGCACTGGCAGTGATTTTAATTTTAACGATACTGATTTTGCGGGTAGGTCAAACCGGCCTGCGTGCCCGGGATAACGGCGGCTACCTGATGTGCAGCGGCATTGCCGTTATGCTCTTTGCCCAGACCTTTGTTAATATCGGCATGGAGCTGAGCCTGCTGCCCTGCATCGGCATCACCCTGCCCCTGTTCTCCGCCGGCGGCTCCTCGTCACTCTGTATCTATCTGGCTTTGGGGATCGAGATGAGTGTGTACCGATACAGCAAATCGCAAACCGGCGCCATGTTCTATACCAAATAACCAACAGCAAAACGCAAAAAAAGCGATCGGACAGAATTGTCCGGTCGCTCTTTTTTATCTTCCTTAGCCTTTGATCAGGTCGTCGTAAAAGTCAAAGCAATCAAAGGTGGCAAAGTAATCCTTGGGCGTCTCTGCCCGACGGATCATCTGGAAAGTGCCGTCGGTCTTTAACAAAATTTCCGCACTTTTCAGCTTGCCGTTATAGTTGTAGCCCATAGAGAAGCCGTGGGCGCCGGCGTCGTGGATAAACAGCAGATCGCCCCGTTCAATTTCCGGCAGCATACGGTCCACGGCGAATTTGTCGCAGTTCTCGCACAGGGAGCCGGTCACATCGTACTTATGGTCGCAGGGCTGATCCTCCTTGCCCAGCACCGTCACATGGTGATACGCACCGTAGATGGCCGGGCGCATCAGGTTCACGGCACAAGCGTCTACGCCCACATACTCTTTATAAGTATGCTTTTCGTTAATGGCGCGAGTCACCAAGCCGCCGTAGGGGCCCATCATAAAGCGGCCAAGCTCGGTATAGATCGCCACATCGCCCATACCGTTGGCGGTAAGCACCTCATCATACACCTTATGTACACCGGCGCCGATCTTCAAAATATCATTAGGCTCCTGCTCCGGACGGTAAGGAATGCCAACGCCGCCGGACAGATTGATAAAGCTGATTTTTACACCCAGCTCGTTCTTCAGCCGCACTGCTACATCAAACAGCACCTTGGCCAGCAGCGGATAATACTCATTGGTCACCGTATTGGAGCACAGGAATGCATGCAGGCCAAACTCCTCTACGCCCTTGGACTTCATAATCCGGAAGGCCTCAAACAGCTGTTCGGTAGTCATACCGTACTTGGCGTCCCCCGGGTTATCCATAATATCATTGGTGATCTTAAACATACCGCCGGGATTGTAGCGGCAGCTCATTTTGCGGGGCAGCTTGCCGCAGGCTTTTTCCACTGCTTCAATATGGGTAATGTCATCCAGGTTGATGATACCGCCCAGGTCGTTGCAGTATTTGAACTCCTCTAAGGGTGTGTCGTTGGAAGAAAACATAATATCTTCCCCCACGGCGCCGATAGCTTTGGAGAGCATCAGCTCCGTCTTGGACGAGCAGTCACAGCCACAGCCGTACTCCCGCAGAATGTTTATCAGAAAGGGGTTGGGCGTTGCCTTGACGGCAAAGAACTCCTTGTAGCCCTTGTTCCAGGCAAAAGCCTCTTTCAGCTTAGCCGCATTTTCCCGAATACCCCGCTCATCGTACAGATGAAAGGGGGTGGGAAACTGCGCTGCGATCTCCTCCGCCTTTTCCTTGGTAACAAAAGGTAATTTCTCCATCTTTTCTATCCTCCGCTTCTATCATTCCGACTGGCAGGCCTGTTCGATGACGGCCTTTAACTGTTCGCTCCCCTGCCCTTTCACAGAAGAGAACGGGATCACCTGCACGCCTGTGCCCAGGTTCGGCAGCTCCGTGCCCAGTTCTTCCAGTCTTTTTTTATACTGAGTGGGTTTTAATTTATCCGCCTTGGTAAGCACCACCACAAAGGGCAGTCCGATCTGCTGCAAAAAGTCGATCATTTGCAGATCATCCGCCGTGGGGGCATGGCGCATATCAATCAACTGCACCACAAGGCGAATGGGCCGTCCGCTTTGAAAATAGCCCTCCATCAACTCACCGAACCGCTTTTTCTCTGCCTTAGAGATCTTGGCGTAGCCGTAACCGGGCAGATCCACAAAGTGCACACCGTCCACATCATAGAAGTTGACGGTCACCGTCTTGCCGGGTACGGAACTGACCCGGGCCAGGGACTTGCGGTTAAACAGGCGGTTGAGCAGTGAGCTTTTGCCCACATTGGAGCGGCCGGCAAAGGCAATCTCAATCCCGTCTGCCGGGGGCAGTTGGGCGGAGATGCCAAATGCGCGATCAAATGTTGCTTTGTTATAATTCATAGGCACCTCACTGGGCCACCGGCCGATTGGCACGCTTGGACTTGGCCACCGGCACGGCGGCGGGCTTGTCCTCCCGGGCGGTAGGTGTGGGCATGTATTCCAGCGCAATGGGCAGCACCTGGTCAAAGGTGTCTACCGGCACAAAGCGCACGCCCGCTTTCACTTCTTCGCCGATCTCCTGCAAGTCCTTGCTGTTCTCCGCCGGAATGATCACCGTGGAGCAACCGGCCTTGTAGGCGGCCATACTCTTTTCTTTCAATCCACCGATGGGCAGCGCCCGCCCTTTTAGGCTGATCTCGCCGGTCATGGCCACATCACAGCGAATGGGAATGCCTGTCAGCTCGCTGACCAGCGCCGTGGTGATGGCCAGTCCGGCAGAGGGGCCGTCCTTGGGAATGGCCGCCTCCGGAGCGTGAATGTGCAAGTCTTTATTTTTATAGAACTGATCGTCAATACCATAGGTGTCTGCGCGGGAGCGGATAAAGCCCACGGCGGTCTTAACGCTCTCGGTCATCACATCGCCTAAATTACCGGTGATCTGCACCTTGCCGGTGCCCGGGAAGGCAGACACTTCAATGGGCAGCATGGTGCCGCCTACGGAAGTCCAAGCCAGACCGTTGACCACGCCCACTTGGTTTTCACCCGGGATCAGGTCATCTGTGTACTTTGGCACGCCCAGATAGTCCTGCAAGTTCTTTTCATTCACGCGAAAAGACTTGGCGCCGCTTTCCAGCGCTACGGACGCCTTGCGGCACAGGGTGCCGATACATTTCTCCAGCCGCCGCACACCGGCCTCTCTGGTATAATGCGCGATGATCTCCTCCAGCGCGCCGTCCGTGACCTTAAACTCTCTGGCACACAGCGCGTGCTTGGTCATCTCTTTCTTCACCAAATGGTCCTTGGCGATACGGAACTTCTCCGTAGCGGTATAGGAACCAAGCTCAATAACCTCCATACGGTCAAACAGCGGCGGAGCAATGGTGGAAGTATCATTGGCAGTGGTGATAAACAGCACCTTGGACAGATCCACCGGAAACTCAATATAATGATCGGCAAAGGTATTGTTCTGCTCCGGGTCCAGCGCCTCCAACAGTGCGGAGGACGGGTCGCCTTTGATGTCGTTGCCGATCTTGTCGATCTCGTCCAGCAAGATAATGGGGTTCATACTGCCGCTTTTGATCACTGCATCAATAATGCGGCCGGGCATAGCGCCGATATAAGTCTTTCTGTGGCCGCGAATTTCTGCCTCATCGTGGACACCGCCCAGCGCCACCCGCACATACTTGCGGTTCATGGCCTTTTCCAGGGATTTGACGATAGAGGTTTTACCTACCCCAGGCGGGCCTGCCAAACAGAGAATTTGACCGGAGAAGTCCGGGTTGCGCCGCAGCACTGCCAATGACTCCACAATGCGGTCTTTCACTTTATCCAATCCGTAATGATCCTTATCCAGCACCTTGCGGGCACGATCCAGGCGCATATTGTCTTTGGTATATGTACCAAACGGAATTTCCAGGCACTTGTCCAAATAATTGCGCACCACTGTGGCCTCGTGGGAACCTTGGGGCATTTTTGCCAGCTTGTCGCATTCCTTGAGCAAATGGGTTTTGGCTTCCTCATCACAGCGCAGCTTGCCGATCTTCTCCCGGTAGCCGTCCGCTTCCTCCTGGGGATTATCCTCCTCGCCCAAAGACTCGGAGATCACCCGCATTTCCTCCCGCAGGTAATACTCCCGCTGATTTTTGTCGATCTCAGCCTGCACGCGCTCATGCAGCTCCGTTTCAATCTCCAGCGTGGTATTTTCCTTGCTCAGGAGCATTAAGAGCATACGCAGCCGCTCACCCGGGTCCAAGCACTCCAGCACATCCTGCTTGTCCGCATAATCCATAAAGGTATTGGAGCAAATATAATCCGCCAAAGGACCGTTTTCCTGATAAGCAAGCACCTTAGCAATTACATCATTGCTGATCTTGGGCACCATCTCGGCGTAATGCTCAAATTCTTTTTTCACCGCACGGCGATAGGCATTGGCCCGATCCGGATCCAACTGATCCTCCGGTTCCTCCAGCGGCTGTACCACCGCAGAAAGAAACGGCTTGGTGCGTACAAACGCCATTAAAGCGCCGCGCCCGTCACCCTCGGCTACCACGCGCATATTTTCGCTGCCGGGAATGCGCATCATCTGCCGCACAGAGCAAATCACGCCTACGCCGAACAGATCGTCCAGCCCCGGTTCATCCACCGCTGCATCCTTTTGGGACACCAAAAAGATCTTTTGATCCGCATTCATGGCCGCTTTCAGCGCAGCAACGCTCTTTTTGCGCCCCACATCAAAGTGCAGCACCATATCCGGAAACATCACCAGTCCCCGCAAAGGGATCACCGGGAAGCTGGGCGCCGTCTCAAAAATGTTCATCTCGTCCATCTATAAAACCTACTTCTACATTCAAAAAATCATAAGCAGAAAAAAATCGCTACGCAGTATTATATAATAAAATATATAAAAAGGCAACCTGTAAAGGAAAAAAGAGCGCAATACGCTGCTGCGCACTGCACTCCTTTGCTTATGCGTTCTTTAGAGCACCGGCCGTCAGGTCGTGGCTCTCCTTCTTGGGATTGCGCAAAATGATCGGTTCCGCACCGCTGCGCACCGTCTCCGGGGTGATGGTCACCTTCTCCACCGTGCTGTCGCTGGGGATCTGGAACATCAGTTCCTTTAAGGTAGATTCAAACACACTGCGCAGACCGCGGGCGCCGGTTTTGCGCTCCAGGGTCACATCGGCCATAGCCGCCAGCGCCTCCGGCTGGAACTCCAGCTGCACCCCGTCCATTTGGAACATACGGGTATACTGCTTCACGATGGAATTCTTCGGCTCCGTCATAATGCGGATCAATGCCGGTTTATCCAAATTCTCCAGCACGGCGATCACGGGAATACGCCCAATCAGTTCCGGAATCAGCCCATACTTCACCAGATCGTGCTGCTCTACCCGCTCCATCACGCGGTTTTCGTCCACATCTTCCGCTTGAATATCCGCACCAAAGCCCATGGACTTGCCACCGATCCGCTTCTCAATGATTTTTTCGATGCCGTCAAAGGCACCGCCGCAGATAAAGAGAATGTTGGTGGTATCAATCTGAATAAACTCCTGCTGGGGGTGCTTGCGCCCGCCGCCGGGGGGTACATTGGACACCGTACCCTCCAAAATCTTCAGCAGTGCCTGCTGCACACCTTCGCCGCTTACATCACGGGTAATGGAGCGGTTCTCGCTCTTGCGGCTGATTTTGTCAATCTCGTCCACATAGATAATGCCCCGTTCGGCGCGTTCCACATCAAAGTCCGCCGCTTGGATCAGGCGCAGCAAAATATTTTCCACGTCCTCACCCACATACCCGGCCTCGGTCAGGGTGGTGGCATCTGCAATGGCAAAGGGAACATTCAGGATCTTTGCCAGGGTCTGGGCCAGCATGGTTTTGCCCACGCCGGTGGGGCCCATCAGCAAGATATTGCTCTTTTGCAGCTCCACATCGTCCTTTTGGGTGCTGAAAATACGCTTATAGTGGTTATATACCGCAACGGACAGCGCTTTTTTTGCCTCGTCCTGACCGATCACATAGGCATCCAGCTGGGCCTTGATCTCTGCCGGCTTGGGCAGCACCATATCGCCGTCCTCCCCCTGCTTACCGGGGGCGTCCACCAGCTCGGTGCTCTGGATCAAGTCATTGCAAAGGCGAATACACTCGTCACAGATAAATACGCCCGGACCTTCAATCAGCTTGTGAACCATTGCCTCTGACTTGCCGCAGAAGGAGCACCGGGTCATACGATTGTAATTGTCATCTCGTGCCATGTATGCACACTCCAAATCCAAAATAGAAAGACAGGACGGATGCTGCCATCCGTCCGTCTAACCGTGTTATCTCTTGTCGATCACCTTATCCACCAGGCCGTATGCCAGCGCTTCCTGCGCGGTCATGCTGTTGTCTCGGTCTGTGTCCTGCACAATCTGCTCATAGCTCTTGCCGGTATTCTTGGCAAGAATTTCATTGAGCCGTTCCTTGGTGCGCACCAAGTTCTTGGCAGCCAATTCAATATCTGTCGCCTGACCGGTCAGGCCATTGCCGCCGATCAAGGGCTGGTGAATGAGTATTTCACTGTTGGGCAGTGCAATGCGCTTGCCCTTGGCGCCGCTGGAAAGCAAGAACGCACCCATGCTGGCGGCCATACCCACACAGATGGTGGACACATCGCACTTGATGTAATTCATCGTGTCGTAAATCGCCAGACCGGCAGTTACGGAGCCACCGGGGCTGTTGATATACAGACTGATGTCTTTCTCACTGTCCTGGCTCTCCAAAAACAGCAGCTGGGCCACCACCAAAGAAGCGGTGGTGTCGTTCACCTGGTCAGAGAGCACGATAATACGGTCGCTGAGCAGGCGGGAATAAATATCCATGGAGCGCTCGCCGGCGCCGGTCTGCTCTACAACATAAGGGACTAAAGCCATAAAATCACTTTCCTTAAACTCAGTCTATGCGGAAATACGGTCTGTTATAATATAGACCGTATTTTGCTTATTCATTCAAAGAGGTGCGCAGTATTACTCGGCATCTTCCTCTTTCTTGGCGGCGGGTTTCTTAGCGGCAGTCTTTTTAGCTGCCGGCTTCTTCTCTGCCTTTTTGTCGTCTGCCTTCTTGGCAGTGGACTTCTTGGCGGCCTTCTTTTCCGCTTTCTTCTCTACCAACTTGGCGCTGTCCACGATCAGATCCAGTGCCTTCTTAGTGGTTACATCGGCAGCGATCTGGTCAGCCGGTACAGCCTTCTTGATCTGCTCCGCTTCCATACCGTACTGCTGGGCCAGCTTGTCGATCTCGGCGTTGATCTCGTCCTCTGTGGCTTCCAGCTTCTCGGCAGCCACGATGGCTTCCAGTACCAAAGAAGCCTTGACCTGCTTCTCGGCGCCGTCCTTAAAGGTAGCGCGGAATGCGTCCATATCCTGACCCATGTACTGCAAGTAGGTCTGCAAGTCAATGCCCTGGGCCTGCAAGCGGTAAGCATAGTCGTTGATCATCTCGTCGGCGCGCTTGGTGAACATCACTTCCGGGATCTCGGCTTCCATACCGTCGATGGCCTGCTCCAGCAGCTGGTTCTCCAGATCGCGACGGGCGTCCTCCGCCTTTTTCTCGCTAAGCTGCTTCTTCAGGTCGGCTTTCAACTCGTCCAGAGTGTCAAACTCGGACACGTCCTTGGCAAACTCGTCGTCCAGTGCCGGTACTTCCTTGGTCTTGATCTCGTGGATCTTCACCTTAAACACAGCGTCTTTACCGGCCAGGTTCTCTGCCTGGTACTCCTCCGGGAAAGTCACATTCACATCAAATGCTTCCTCGGTCTTGTGACCAGCCACCTGCTCCTCAAAGCCGGGGATAAAGGAACCGGAGCCCAGCTCCAAAGGATAGTTCTCGCCTTTGCCGCCGTCAAATGCAACGCCGTCCACAAAGCCCTCAAAGTCGATCTCTGCAGTGTCGCCCATCTCGGCAGCACGGTCCTCAACGGTCACCAGTCGGCTGTTTCTGTCCAGCATGTTGGTCAGTTCGTTGGCCACATCCTCATCGTCTGCCTCTGTGGGCAGCTGCACAGCCTCCAGGCCCTTATACTGGCCCAGCTTGACCTCCGGGTACACAGTGACCTTCATGGTCATATCCACGCCCTCGGACTTGCTGATGGTCTTAACATCCAGCTCGGAGGGAGAGTCCACCGTGCGCAGACCGGCCTCCTCAATGGCAGCCGTAACAACTGCGGGATACACGATCTCCAACGCGTCCTCATAGAAGAAGCCCTCACCGTAGAGCTTTTCGATCATACCCTGGGTAGCCTTGCCCTTTCTGAAGCCGGGCAGTTGGATAGATTTTCTGCGCTTCAAATATGCGTCCTTGCAAGCCTGAGTAAATTCCTCAGGGGCAACGGTAACCTCGATTTCATAAACATTGGTGTCCACTTTATTGGATGATTTCAGTGCCATTGCTTTGACCTCCTCAAAATTTATCTAATATCACCGATTTGGCATTATAACATATCTATTACTTAATTTCAAGCAAGTATTTATATTATTTGGCTTTTCTGCTCATTTGCAGATAAATAAGGGGGTAAACGCCAGATGATCGGCAGAGATCAGGCGAAAATCAACGCCTTGATAGTCCCCCTCAAAAGCAAACCGGGCGGCTGCGCCGTGCAGATGGCCGTAATAGCACTTTTGCACGCCGTACTGCTGCAACAGTTCTACGATCGGGGCGCAGGCATTCCCGGTGGTCACCGGCGGATAATGGAGAAAAACGATCTTTTCTCTGTCCCCTGCCGCCTCCAATGACATACGAATACGGCCTACTTCCCTGGCCAGCACTTTCTCGTCCTGGGCCTCCGGTGCGTCCTCAAAGAACCAGCCCCGGCTGCCGCACAAAGCCACATCGCCGTAAGGGATCGCCTGATTATGCAAAATCTGTAAAGTATCAAAATGATTTTCCTGCAAATACAGATCCATTTTGCGCTTGGTGTTCCACCAATAGTCATGATTGCCCTTGAGCAAGATTTTTTGCCCGGGCAGATCGTTTAAAAAGGCAAAATCTGCCGTACATTCCGAGAATTTCATGGCCCAGCTAATGTCCCCGGCGATCACCACCGTATCCTGCGGCTCCACCAAATGGCGCCAATTGGCCGCCAAGCGAGCGGTATAATCGCTCCAGCCGGGAAAGCTGTCCATGGGCTTGTCCGTGCCAAAGGACAAATGGGTATCTGCAATGGCATACAGCGCCATAAGGCACCTCTTTTCCGTATAAAATACCCGCACCTGCACAAACTATGCGGGAAGGGAGTGAAAAAAATGGACGAGATCAAAGGCATTTCCTGTGAAGTCAAGAACTGCAAGTACCACGATGGTTCCGACTGCTGCACCGCCGGTCATATTCAGGTGGGCACGCAAAACGCAAAGACCTCTACGGACACCGCGTGCGAGACCTTCCAGTGCTGCGACGGCTGTTCTTGTAAGTAAAAAGACGAAAAAGGCAGGATATCGCATGATATCCTGCCCCAGCGTGTAGAAGAAGCTAAGTATAAATTTCTACACGCTGGCAGACATCGAGAAAGTGAGATAAATTTCGTATTTTGCGAATGGGTGCTGTACAACAGTACCGCCCCTGAGCAAAAGACGAAAAGCGCCAAAAGTGGCTTGAACTCGATGTTCAAGCCACTTTTTCAAAACAGTAGACAATATAGAACACCTTCGGCAGGAGCAAGCCCCTGCCCTACAAATATTCTATTTGAATTTTACAGCATGGCGCGATTTAGCCACTTTATCGACAGTTTGAGGCAGGGTATCGCATGATATCCTGCTATCTTTTTGTTCTGTTACAGGTTCAGCAGCTGAAAAACCATTTGGCTCATATTCTCCCGGTCACATACCTGGGTAAAGCGCACGGCCTTATCCTTTAATGCGGCCAAGGGCACCGGTACGGCAGCGCCGGTGACCCGGTGCAGTTCCTCTACCATATCGAACTCATCCAGCTGCGGGGTGTTGCCTTCCAGCACGGCGGTGAGCACGCTCTTGGAGAACTTGTAAGGAGAGGCGGTGGAATCAATCACCGTAGGCAGATCGTCGCCGGTCTGGGCTACATAGTCCCGGTACACCTTTACAGCCACGGCGGTGTGGGTGTCGCACAGGTAGTTCTGATCGGTATAAGTCTTGTGAATGGTATCCGCCACAGCGGCCTCATCACAGTAACCGGCGGCAAACTCATTTTGAATCTTTGCCATCACTTCCGGCTCTACCGTGTATTTGCCGTTCTCCGCCAGCTGGGTCATCCAGCCGCGCACGGCAGCGTCGCTCTCGCCGCTCATATGGTACAGCAGCCGCTCCAGGTTGGAACTAATGAGAATATCCATAGAGGGAGAGGTGGTGGCGTAAAAGTCCCGGTTCCGGTCATAAGTGCCGGTTTTCAGGAAATCAGTCAGTACATTGTTGGTATTGGACGCGCAAACCATGGTCTGAATAGGCAGGCCCATGTGCTTGGCGTAATACCCGGCCAAAATGTTGCCGAAGTTGCCGGTGGGCACCACCACATTCATGGGCTCGCCTACTTGCAGCTGACCCATTTTGCACAGATCCGCATAAGCGGAGAAGTAATAGACAATCTGCGGCACCAGACGGCCCCAGTTAATCGAATTGGCAGAAGAGAACATCATATTCTTCTTTGCCAGCTCCGCCTTGATTTCGTCATTGGTAAAGATAGACTTAACGGCGCTCTGGGCGTCGTCAAAATTGCCGTGAATAGCGCAGACGGCCACATTCTCACCCTCCTGGGTGGTCATTTGCAACTTCTGCATGGGAGACACGCCGTCCACCGGGTAAAACACCAGGATCTTGGTCTTGTCAACATCCTTAAAGCCCTCTAACGCCGCCTTGCCGGTATCGCCGGAGGTGGCCACCAGGATCACAATGGTCTTGCCCTCGGCGGTCTTTTTGGCAGATACGGTCATCAGGTACGGCAGCAGCTGAAGCGCCATATCCTTAAAGGCACAGGTGGGACCGTGCCACAGCTCCAAGATATTCTCCTTGCCGCCGATATTCACCGTGGGTGCCACAGCGGGGCTGGAAAACTTATCTGCCCGGTAAGCGCCCTCTACGCAGTAATTCAGCTCCTCATCGGAAAAGTCCGTCAGGAAGGTGCGCAGCACGGTCTTGGCCCGGTCAATGTAGGACATCTCCATCATTTCCCGTACCGTGTCCATAGAAAAGTGCGGCAGTTCCACCGGCACAAACAGGCCGCCCTCCTCGCTGATTCCCTGGGCAATGGCCTGGGCTGCGGTTACGCGAATCTCATTATTTCTTGTTGAAGTATATAGCATACACGCTCTCCTATTCATTGGGGGTTGTGATTTCGTTTTTCTTGCAGAATATTTTATACCAATGTAAAGGCATTTTCAAGGTGTTTTACGGATTTTGTGCCGTCCTTTTGTAAAAACACTTCAATTACATCAAATCTGGGCTGCTTTTTCGTTGGATTTTGGGCCAAAAACAGCTTGGCGGTTTGAATGATCCGCTCCTGCTTGTATCGGTCTACGAATTCTGCCGGATCGGCAATGGCACCCTGACTGCGGGTCTTGACCTCTACAAACACCAAATACCGTCCCTTGGTACATATCAGGTCGATCTCGCCAAAACGGCAGTGGTAGTTCACATCAAATAACTTGTAGCCCTGCTTTTGCAAGTATCGTGCCGCCTCCAGCTCGCCGTACTTGCCGTAGTATTCCGGCCGGATCATCGGTTCATCCATTTCTTCAGAAACGACAGCCGGTGAATAGGGCTGATCCCGTACTGCTCCAGCCGTTCATAATGCAGCTTGGTGCCGTAGCCCTTGTGTTTTTCAAAAGCGTATTGCGGGTATTTCTCCGCCATTTGCAGCATATAGCGATCCCGGCTGACCTTAGCCAAAATAGACGCTGCCGCTATGCTGGCGCTTTGGGCGTCGCCCTTAATGATCGTGCGCACCTCCAAGGGCAAGTCAGGGGCACGGTTGCCGTCTACCAAAGCGCAGTCCGGCTGCACCGGCAGGGCGGCTACCGCCCGCTGCATGGCAAGGTAAGTGGCGTTGAGAATATTGATCTCATCAATTTCTTTTTCTGTGGCGGAGCCGATCCCATAGGCGGCGCACTGGCTGCAAATGGTGTCAAACAGAGCCTCCCGCTTTTTCTCGCTGAGCTTTTTGGAGTCGTTGACCCCCTCAATCACCTGCCCCGGGCGGAGCACCACCGCCGCCGCGTACACCGGACCTGCCAAAGGACCTCGCCCGGCCTCATCAATACCACAGATGCAGGTGTAGCCCTCTGCGCGGGCCTGATCTTCAAATGCTGTCCACTCCATCATTCCGGCAGTTCCAGGGTCATTCGCCCCAGCTTTCCTCCTCTAAATTCATCCGCCACAATCACTGCGGACCGGTTATAGTCGATCTCACCGCCGCGCATTAAAAAGCCGCGCTTGCGGCCGATGGCTTCCAGTATTTCCCAGCCCTGCATATGCTCGTCCACCTCAATGCCGTACCGCTGGATAATGGCCTGCGGTCTGGTGCGCCCCAGTACCTCCAGCAAACGGCAGGTCAAGGTCTCCAGGTCTGTTACTTCATCTTTTACAGAGCCGATAAACGCCAGCCGATCCCCTACTTCCGGATCGTCAAACTTAGGCCACAGCACGCCGGGGGTGTCCAGCAGCTCAATGCCGCCGCCCACAGCGAACCACTGATTTTGCCGGGTGACACCGGCCTTGTCGGCCACCTTGGCGCGGTTTTTACCGGCCATACGGTTGATAAAGGAGCTTTTGCCGGTGTTGGGAATACCCACCACCATCAGCCGCAGTGGCTTGCCGGCCATACCTCGCTGGGTATTCTTCTCAATGGTCTTTTTCAGCACCTGCTGCACCGTGGGCAAAAAGGCAGACAGTCCCTTGCCGCTGCGGCAATCCACTGCCAGGGCAGTTTTGCCCTGCGCCTCAAAGGCAGCAATCCAGCGCTTGGTGGCCGCCGGGTCTGCCACATCGCATTTATTCAGCAGCACGATCCGGGGCTTGCCCCGCACTAGGGTGTCTAACTCCGGGTTGGCGGAGCTATACGGCACGCGGGCGTCCAGCAGCTCCACCACCCCGTCCACCAGAGGCAGCATTTCCTTGATCTGGCGCCGAGTCTTTGCCATGTGGCCCGGGAACCACTGTACCTTTTGTTTTTGAAAATCAGCCATTGTCTTTACCTGTCCTTACTTACTGCCCCCAGTTTACCATACACCGCGGAAAAAGGCAAATAAAAAAGCTCCTGTCACCAAGGTAACAGAAGCATTTTTTATGTGTCTTACTCAGCGTCGGCAGTCTTTGCAGCGTTATCTCTCTGCAAGTTCTCCTTCACCTTAGCAGCCTTACCCACACGGTCACGCAGGTAATACAGCTTTGCACGACGAACCTTACCGGAGCGGATCACCTGCACGCTCTCCACATTGGGAGAATGCAGCGGGAATACACGCTCAATACCTACGCCGTAAGAAAGGCGACGCACGGTAAAGGTCTTGCTGATACCGGAACCTTTAATCGCAATCACAGTACCCTCAAACATCTGGATACGCTCACGAGAACCCTCGCGGATCTTTACGGCAACCTTAACGGTATCACCGATCTGGAATTTAGGTGTTTCTTCTTTCATGCTGCCCTGAGCAATCAAATCAAGTGCGTTCATCAATAACAACCTCCTTCTTATTTATGAGGTGTTCTTAACAGAGATCTGCCAGAGGACCACCCTCGTTATGCCTGTAACGCAGAGCATTTCGCTCGTTGCAAGAAGCGCAACGGAATAAATGCGTTAGTATATTAGCACACTCGGTGCAAAAAAGCAAGTGTTTTTTACTGAAAGGGCTGATAATCTTTATCCAGCAGATCCAGTCGGTAGATTCGCTTCCATTCCCATGGCAGTTCCACCAAGCGCAGCAGCGTGTCGCACAGCAGCGTAGGATTCAGATTTTTCTCCTGCCCGGCTGCCAAACGCAGGTGCAGCACCACCCCCTGAGGGGTCAGCTCCACACGGTACCGGTCAATGAAGGTCTTGATATCCACTTCCTTCATCACCCGCTTGCGACCCACCTTGCCCTTCTTCAGCGCCAGAATTTGCGGCGCGTCCAATACGGCCTGCAACTTCTCCGCCCCGGCGGCGTTGTCGTCAAAAGCCAGGGTAAAATCATAATCGGAAAATGCAATCTCCGTACAGTCCCGAAAGTCGCAAAACACATCTTCAATTTGAATATCCGGCGGTAGGGCAGCGTTCATGCGCCGCTGCACCTCCAGAGGCTCCATGGGCTCTATCAATCGAATATCCATACTCTCGCAGGCACTCTCCACCCCCAAGGACAAAGGCAGCGAAAAGCGCATATAAGCGTGGGGGTTATACCCTTCGGTGAACCACAAGGGAATCCCCGCCCGGCGCAAGGCTCTGGACATGACCCGATTCACATCCAGGTGACCAATGTACTTGGCCCGCCCGGTTTTACTGAACCGCAGTCGTATCTCGTGCCACTTCTGGTCTTGCATCGCAATGTCCTCCGTTGAGTTTGTTGGCGCCGCACCCGGCACAGCGGATCCGGCAATGGGGCGTGGTCACATTTTGGTGCGCCCGCTTGTTCTCCAGTTCCAGGAACTTGCGAGACACGCCGTAATCCAAATGATCCCAGGGCAGCAGCTCCTCAAAGGGGCGCCGCCGCTTGGTATAGAAGTCCGGGTCCAGCCCGCATTCTTCAAAAGCCTGCATCCAGGCGTCAAAGTTAAAGTGATCGTCCCAAGAATCGAACTTGCAGCCCAGTTCAAAAGCCCGCAGCAGCACCTTGGATAGCCGCCGATCTCCCCGCGCCAGCACGCCCTCTAAAAGCGAGGTGGGCGTTTCATGATAAGACACGCGGATTTTGCGGCTGGGCACACTCTCCAACAAGTGGGCCTGCTTGGCCTTTAAGGAGGTCATGGTGTCCTCCGGCTCCCACTGGAAGGGCGTAAAGGGCTTGGGAATAAAGGACGCACAGGACACGGACACGCTGACAGCGCAGCCTTTCTTGTGCTCCGGGGTGTTATAGTAGGCGTCTACCACCTTGCCCGCCAGCTGAGCGATACCGGCAATATCCTCCATGGTTTCCGTGGGCAGCCCCATCATAAAGTACAGCTTCACGGAAGTCCAGCCGCCGGCAAAGGCCTTGGTACAGGTGCGCAGCACTTCTTCTTCCGTGACATTTTTGTTGATCACATCCCGCATACGTTGGGTGCCCGCCTCCGGGGCAAAGGTCAGCCCACTGCGGCGCACTTTGGACAGCTTGTCCACCAGCTCGTCGCTAAAGTTATCCACCCGCAGACTGGGCAGGGACAAATTGATCTTGTCCCGCACGGTCCAGTCAATCAGGGAGGTGAGCATTTCGTTGACGCAGCTGTGGTCGGAGGTGGACAGAGAGCACAAGGACAGCTCATCATACCCGGTAGAGTTGATCAGCGCCTTGGACTGACGGTTGATGGTCTCTACACTCTTCTCCCGAATGGGGCGATAGATAAATCCGGCCTGACAAAAGCGGCAGCCGCGAATACAGCCCCGAAAAATTTCTTCCACTGCCCGGTCGTGGACAATATCAATAAACGGCACCACAAAGCTGTCCGGGTAATAGCACTTGTTCATATCGGACACAATGGACTTCTTCACCCGCTCCGGTGCACCATGGGTGGGGGTCAGGGCGCACAGGGTGCCGTCCGGGTTGTAGCTGTCCTCATAAAAAGACGGCACATAAATGCCCTGAATGTGCATGGCTGCTTCCAAAAACTCTTGTTTACTCTTGCCGCACTCTTTACATTCTTTCAGCAGATCCAGCACCGTGTTGGTGGTCTCTTCCCCCTCGCCCAGGAAGATGATGTCCGCAAACTCCGCCACCGGCTCCGGGTTGCAGGCGCAGGGGCCGCCAAAGGCCACAATGGGGGTCAGCGACTTTCGATCCCCGGTACGCAAAGGCACCCCCGCCAAATCCAGCATATTCAGAATATTGGTATAAGACAGCTCGTACTGCATGGTAAAGCCGATCATATCAAAGTCCTTGATCGGGTCGCCGCTTTCCAGGGCAAACAACGGTTCGCCGTTGGCGCGCATCAGTGCCTCCATATCGTCCGCCGGGGCAAACACCCGCTCGCACCAAGTGTCCTCCCGCGCGTTGGCGACGCCATAAAGAATTTTCATTCCCAAGTGGCTCATACCGATCTCATAAGTATCCGGAAAACAAAAGGCATAGCGCAGCGCCACTTTACTTTTATCTTTCATTACGCTGTTCAGTTCGCCACCGGCATAGCGCGCCGGTTTTTGCACCGATTGCAACAGTTTTTCAATCTCTTTTCTCATACAGACCTCAAATTTGATAGCATTAAATACAGGCTGATTCCCAGGAGCGACACCCCGCCGCCCCGGTACAGCACATAGCCGCCCAGCCCGGTAAGCACCGCCAGCGCCAGCGCGCTGAGCACGGCAGCCAGCCGTCGTGGCAGCCAAAGCGCCGCCAGCCGTCCCCCGTCCAGCGGAAAAATGGGCAGCATATTCAGAAGAAACAGCGCTCCGTTGGCCGGGTTCCGCAGCAGCACCCACAAAATCAGATTCACCGCCGGGCCGCCAAAAAGCACCGCCGTCTCTCGCCGCCGATCCGGCACCCGGTCATACCGCAGCGCCATACCGTAAAAGGACAGGCACAGCTGCTTTGGCCGCAGTCCCAGAGCGCAGAGCGCCGTCAAGTGCCCGCACTCGTGGAGCACGGAGAACAGCAGCACCTGCCACAGCAATTCGTTCTGTGCCCAGGCGGCAAAAGTCAATATCCAAAAAAACGAATAATCCAGCCGCAACCGTGTGCGACCCACCGTCCATTCCAAAAGCACCACCGCTACATCTATACGCAGCGCCGGTGCTCTCTATCCGCTAAGGCGCGGTTTAGCGGTGACTGTCCAAATAAGACTGCAAGATCACGCTGGCAGACACAGCGTCCACCTGCTTCTTGCTTTTTTTGCCATGCACATTGCCCGCAGACAGCAGGTCATAGGCCAGCACCGTCGTCAGGCGCTCGTCCTGGTACACCACCGGAAGTCCGGTAAGCTCCGATAGCAAATCGCCCAGACGGCGGCAGGCGTCGCACCGGTAGCCATAGCTGCCGTCCATATTCCGGGGCAGCCCCACAACGATCTGCTCTGCTTTCTCTGCCTTGGCAAGAGCCGCCAGTTTCTCGGCCAGCTTCGGCGCGTAGCGCTCCTCCACCGTGTCGTAGGCGGTGGCCAGCATCTCCCGCACATCGCAAAAAGCCACGCCGGTGCGCACATCGCCGTAGTCCACAGCCATCATTCGCATAGCGGTTCTCCTTCCTGTAAAAAAGAGCGAAAGGATCCATACCTTGTTGATCGCTTTCGCTCCGTTCGTGTTTATTATCTTCCAAAAGGGTCGTGCCGGTACTCCGGCCGCCACCAGTCCTGCTTACCCAAGGTAGCACAGTCCGCCGGTAAATGAGAAGCGTCATTCTCCAGCAGCAGGCGGGGTGTGCCGCTTTCATCTACTTCTAAAACAGACACACAGGTGTTTTCACCCCAGTTCACATCGTTCAGCCGCTCAATGGGCCAACCGTGTGCCCAGCACAGCAGATTGCGAATGGCACAGCCGTGGGAGGCCAACAATACGGTCTTGCCCGGATGGCGGGCGGCGAGCAGCAGCACCGCGTCTCGCATACGGTCAAACACCTGTTGCATAGACTCCCCTTTTTCTATGGCAAAGGCATGGGGTTCGTCATTCCACAAGGCACTCTCCCTGGGGTAGCATTTGGGAAAGTCCGCAAAGGGCAGACCCTCAAACGCCCCACCGTTGATCTCAATCAGGCTGTTCAGTACGTGGATCGGTAGCCTATGCGCCCGGTTGCAGGCCTGGGCAGTCTTCACGCTGCGGCGCAAGGGGCTGGAATAAATCACATCAAAGCGCTCCCCTGCCATACGCGCAGCCAGCAGATCCAGCTGGCGGGCACCATTCTCGGTAATGTCGCCGTCCGTGATACCGTTAAACACCCGGCGGATATTTCCCTGTGCCTCGCAGTGGCGCACAACGATAAAGCGGGTGGCACTCATTCGCCGTCACCCTCATCGGCCTTGGTGGGCTTTGGCTCTGCCGGTGCAGAGGTCTGCGGCTTCTGAGCTGCGGTAGTCTCGCCGCCGGCGGCTGTGGTATTCTCGCCGTCTGCCGCAGTGGTGGTCTTGCCGGAACGACCGGAATTGCCGTAGCTGCCGGAGCCGCTGCTCCCGCCGGTGGAATAGCCGTGGCCGCCGGAGCAGTTGCCGGGCAGGTTGTTCACATCGTACCAGCCGTACACGCCGGTGCCGCTGCGCAACTTGCCACAGGAGGGGCAATAGGAACGCTTTACGATGCCTTCCGGCTCCTCAAACTTGGTTTTATACTGATCGCTGTCCAGCTTGTCATACACGGCGGACAGCACCGTCTTCCACAAAGTACCGGAGGGGTTATCGGACAAACCGTAGTAGATCTCCTTGGGCTGGTCATAGCCATACCATACGCCGGCCACAAAGTCCGGCGTGCCGCCCATAAACCAGCGGTCCTTATCGTCCGTAGTGGTACCGGTCTTGCCGAAGCACTGAATACCGGACAACTTGTAAGGAGTACCGGTGCCGGCGGTCATAACCGTTTGCAGTAACTTGTTCATCACCCAGGCGGTATTCTCAGACAGCGCGGACTCTTTGGTCTTTTCCGGCTGCTTTTGCAACACCACATTGCCCTGCACATCCTCGATCTTCGTGTAGCAGTACGGCTCGTAGTAGTAGCCGCCATTGCCAAAAGAGGCGTAGGCCGCGGTCATCTCCAGCACGGTTACACCGTTAGTCACACCGCCGGTAGCCATAGGTGCGTAGTCGCAGTCCTTCACGCTGTCCAGCGTGCTGATGTGGAACCGATTGCTGATAAAGTCCAGAGAGTAATCCACCGCGCCGGCGTCACTGATCATATCCAGCGTGCGGGCGGAGATGGTGTTTTTAGACTGGGCAAGACCGTACTGCAAGGTAACGGTGCTGCCGCTGTAACCGCCGCCCTGGTTGGTGGGCCAGGGTTTGCCGTCCACCACCTTCAGCGGGGCGTCTTTAATCATTGTAGACCAGTAAATATCGGTGTTCTCGTCCTGCAAGCTCTTTTCGAGCGCCGGTCCGTACACGGACAAAGGCTTAATGGTAGAACCGGGCTGTCGCTTGGACATGGTGGCGCGGTTCAGTCCCAAATTGACTTTCTTCTTTCCGGTGCCGCCCACCAAGCCTAAAACGCGGCCGTTATAGTCCATCACCACCATCGCACCCTGGACTGTCTCGTCCGGCATGCGTTTGTAGTTCTCGTACACATTTTCCAGTGCTTTCTGCACATCAAAATCAATGGCAGTGTAGATCTTCAGTCCGCCGCCGTAGACCATATTCTTGGCTTTCTTGTAAGTGTAGCCGTTCTTTTGCAGGTCCTCAATCACGGAGGTAATCACATGATCCACATAATAGCTGTTGACGGTCTGGGCCTTTTTGGTGCTCTTGGCTTTGACCTTAGAGCCTTTATATTCTTTGCTGTTGGTAAATACCAGCTTATAACTCTTGGCGCTCTCGTACTCGTCTTTAGAAATGGAGCCCTCTTTATACATGGCCTCCAGGAAGTACTCCTGCCGTTTCTTATTGGCCTTAGGGTCATTCAAGGGATCATAGGTGGACGGCGCCTTGGTAATGGCTGCCAGACTGGCACACTCCGCCGCATTCAGATCCTTAATGTCCTTGCCAAAGTACTTCTCTGCGGCGGTCTTCACGCCGTAGCAGCCGTTGGACAGGTACACCGTGTTCAGGTACGCCTCAATGATCTCGTCTTTGCTGTAATTGCGCTCCAGGTTCAGCGCCTGCAAGATCTCGTTAAACTTACGGATAAAGGTCACCTGGTTTTCGTCCGTTAAGTTCTTGATCAACTGCTGGGTAATGGTGGAACCGCCCTGACCAAAGTTGGTGGGCTTGACAAACACGCCGATGGTACGCACCCAGTCCACACCATGGTGCTCATAAAAGCGCTTGTCCTCACCAGCCACAAATGCCTTGGGCATATAGGGGCTCATATCGTCCATGTCCACCCAAATGCGGTTTTCTTCCCCATGCAGGCGGGTGATCTCCACAGTCTTGCCGTTCTTGTCTGTGCCGTAAATGAACGACGTCATATTTTGGCTGTACTTCTGCTCGGTCAGGTCAAAGACTTTGTCGCCATGAACCACGCTGTAACCGTAAATAAACAGCACGGAGCAGCACACAATGCCCACCACGCAAATGACCATCAGGCAGCCCAGCAGCACCTTGCCTAACTTGCGGGCAGGGGTACTCTCTTTGGGTGGCTTGCTTGCCTTCTTGCGCTTTTTGGCAGCCAGGCGGTTCTCCATCTGCTGCTCTTTCTTATGCCGCGCCGCACGGTCCGCCGCTGCATTCCTCTGTACGGGCGCCTGCTGCGCCTGCTTTTCTACCGCGTGCCGGTCCTCGTCATAAGCCTTAGACGAGTTGTTCATAAACGAACGCAGCAGATCGTCATAATCTTTATTCGCCACGCACATACCTCCTAAGTCGTTCGTATGTATGGGTGATCGGGTCGGACAGACCCATTTTATATTTTAATAATTATACTACAAAGATTAAAATAAATAAAGCAAATTATGAATAAATTAAGAATTTTTTGCTTTCTTATCGCTCTTGCTCGGTGCTTTCGTACGACCGTTTTCCCGATCCATGGCTCGGGAACGCTTGCGGCTCATGGGCTGCACCTTCTTGCTGATCTGCACATGATCGTACATTTGCTTGGCACGCAGCTGCACCCAATATTTGGTGCCGCAATCCCGACACTCGCCCCAGTTCTTAAAGGCGTTATTGGAAAATTCAAAGGGCCGCAGCATTTGCAGTTCTTTATGGCAACGGGGGCACTGAAACTTTTGCTGTCGAAGATCGAACCCACGGCAAATGGCGTGGCGCAGGTAATAGGGCTTGTACAGCAGCCGCTCAAAATAATCCCCGGAACAGTCACAAATATACGGCTCAAACAGTGCCGGATCATACACTTTCTTAAAACAGGCGGCGGCCACATAGCAGTCCTCCAGCGCCCGGTGCAGGTTCTCCTCCTCCACAGAGATTTGGAACTTCTCGGCACAGTGGGCCAGGCTGATCTGGTTGTTGTTGGGATTATCGGTTAAGAAGCGCATACAGTACTTTTGCGCGTCCGCATACCGCTGCATAAACGGTACATGGGCACGCTGGCTAAAATACTTGTAGTTGCCGGCCAGCACATACAGATCGCTGTCCGACCAGCTCATAAACACACAGTTGTCCGCCCCACTCCAGCGGGCAAAGTCCCGAAAAGCCTCCTCAAAAGGAATGCCGTTTTGCTTCACCTCATCCGGGGTAATGTGGGTCAAATCCTTAAACCGACCGGTAAGCCGCTTAGATACCTTGGGCAGAATCAGCTGCTTAAAGGTATCTACAATTTGCAGCCGTTCATCCAGCATCACAGCACCGATCTCTATGATCTCGTTCATACCGGTCTGTGCCTTATAGTTGTAGGCATTATTCCATTCTAAATCAAAAATTACAAAGTTCATGTTCGTTCTCGTTCATTCATTGGGGTGACTGCAAAAAAAATAACCTTGCACGCGGCAAGGTTATCTTTGCGTTTGCTTATCCGACAAACAGGAAGATGAGAAATGCAGCAAGCACAATCACAAAGAAAGCCACGATCAGCCATTTTGTGATTTTTTCTAACTTAGCCTCAATCGTTCTGCCCTTGGATTTGCCCAAAAAGGTCTCTGCACCGCCGGCGATAGCACCGGACAGGTTCTGGGAACGACCCTCCTGCATCAATACAACGATAGTTATAATAATCGACGCCAAAATCAGCACTGCGCCGAAAACATAATGATACCAAAGCATGAAAACTTCCTCCGCTCATAATTTACTTCAGCATTATAGCATAGCACTACGAGAAATGCAACCCCTTTTTACCAACAATTTACTGGCATACAAAGGCGCGACGGCACGCACACTATAAACGGCAACAAAGAGAGTGCGTTTGCCTTTGCTGCCTCCGCTGCCTTGCAGCGGGTTTACATAGGGCGTTTGCCGCCGGTTTTTACAGGTCGATGGAAAATCGACCCGTTTTTTATGCAATCACGCCGGATCAAAAGGTCAGCTGCTCGCCAATGTCCGCCGCCGAGGGCAGTGCGCCCGCTGCCGGCAGATTTTTGGCACGGTAGCGCCAGGGCTTTTCAAACTCGCCTTCTTTGTACAGGTACATACCGGTGACCTTTTTATTTTTCTTTAAGGTCATGGCAGAAATACCAATGGTGTCCTTCGTGGATTTGGCCAGCACGCCGCCGGTATTCAGCAGCAGCTTGCGCCCGCTGTCGGAGCACAGCACCACTTCCGTATCCTCCGGAATATACATAGCCGCCGCCAAGGGTGACTTGGCGGAATAAGCATTCAAGAGCTTCTTGCGGTTGGTCTTGGTCTGGTAGGCAGCCACATCCACTTTGGCGAACTTGCCGTTCTCAAAGGCAAAGAGCATATAGCCCTTGTATTCATGGAGCAGCGCCATGTATACCGGCTGCTCGTCCTCTTCCATTTCCAATTTACCGGCCACATACTCGCCCAGCTGGGACGCTTTGCCGTCCTCAAAGTCAGATAAGCGGGACTTGTACACCTGGTGGTGGTTGGTAAAGAACAGCAGTTCATCCCTGTTGGAGGCTTCCTCCTCCCGGAGCATGGTGTCACCCTCCTTGAGCTTTTGCTCGCCGCTCAAGCGCAGGTTGGCGGTCTTGATCTTCTTCAAATACCCCTCGGCGGAAAGGAACACAGTCACCGGGTAGTCCGGCGCCTCCTGCTCCGTCTCCGGCGCAGCCTCCTGCACATCGTAAAGAATTTCCGAACGGCGGCCGGTGTCGTACTTCTGGGCTACCGCCTGCAACTCGCCCACGATTACTTTTTTCATCTTGTTTTGGCTGGAGAGCACTTCCTCCAGCTGGGCGATCTCATTCTCCAAATTCTCAATATCTTGAATGCGCTTAAGGATATACTCCCGGTTCAAGTGGCGCAGCTTGATCTCCGCCACATATTCCGCCTGGGTCTCGTCAATGCCAAAGCCGATCATCAAATTGGGCACCACATCGACCTCTGCCTTGGTCTCTCGAACGATCTTAATCGCCTTGTCAATATCCAACAGAATCTTGGACAGACCCTTGAGTAAATGCAGCTGGTCCCGCTTTTTGTTCAGCATAAAGGTCAGGCGGCGGCGCACACATTCCAGGCGGAAGTCGATCCACGCCATCAACAGCTCCCGTACGCCGTAGACCTTGGGCTTGCCGTCCACAAGCACATTGAAGTTGCAGCTGAAGCTGTCCTCTAAGGGCGTCATCTTGTAAAGCCGCAGCATCAGTTCGTCTGCATGCACACCCCGCTTCAGGTCAATGGTGATCTTCAGACCGGTCAGATCCGTTTCGTCTCGAATATCGCTGATCTCCCGCACTTTGTTGGTCTTGACCAGCTCCACGATCTTGTCAATGATCGCCTCGGCGGTGGTGGTTGGCGGAATCTCCGTTACATCAATGCAGTTGTATTTTTTGTCATAGGTGTACTTGGCACGCACCCGCACAGAGCCGCGGCCGGTGTCGTAAATTTTGTCCAGCTCCGGCTTATTGTAGAGAATATAGCCGCCGCCTACAAAATCCGGCGCCAGTAGGGTGTCTGCAATCACATGGGCCGGGTTTTTGATCAGGGCAATGGTGGTGTCGCACACTTCCTTTAAGTTAAAAGAAGCGATGGATGAGGCCATACCTACGGCGATGCCGGTGGTCACATTACAGAGAATGGACGGAAAGGTCACCGGCAGCAAAGTCGGCTCTTTCATGGTGTTGTCATAGTTGTCTACAAAGTCCACCGTGTCCTTGTTAATGTCGTCAAACAGCTCCCGGCAGATGGGCGCCAGCTTAGCCTCTGTGTAACGGGAGGCAGCGTACATCATATTTTTGCTGTAAGCTTTACCGAAGTTACCTTTAGACTCCACATAGGGATACAGCAGGCTCTCATTGCCCCGGGACAGGCGGATCATAGTGTCGTAAATGGCCGCGTCACCGTGGGGGTTCAGCTGCATGGTGCGCCCCACAATGTTGGCGCTCTTAATAAAGCCGCCGGTAAGCAGCTTCATATTGTACATAGTGTAAAGCAGTTTGCGGTGGGAGGGCTTAAAGCCGTCGATCTCCGGCAAGGCGCGGGAAAGGATCACGCTCATGGCGTAGGGCATATAGTTGCTCTTCAGGGTGTCCACAATGGGCTCCGTCTGCACGGTGCCGGCACCTTTGATATGCACATTTTCGTCCAGCTTCCCGGCAACCGGACGCTGGTCCTTTTTCTTCTTTGGCAATGAACGCCCCTCCTTAGCTTACATCTGCGGCGTCCAGGTACAGGTAGCCGTAGTCTGCAATATATTCTTTGCGACCCTCCAGATTGTCTCCCAGCAGCAGGTCAAAGAACTTGGAGGTCTCCTCTGCGTCCGACGGAGTCACCTGGATAATGCGGCGGGTGGCCGGGTTCATGGTGGTCAGAGCCATCATCTCTGCCTCGTTTTCACCAAGACCTTTGGACCGCTGCACGGTATAGGGCGCGTCGCCGATCTCTGCCTTGATCTGGTCCATCTCCACTTCATTGTAGGCAAAATAGGTCTGGCCCTTGCAGGTCACCTCGTACAGCGGAGACTCGGCGATATACACCTTGCCTGCCTGGATCAGCTTGGGCATCAGGCGATAGATCATCGTCAAAATCAAGGTACGGATCTGAAAACCGTCCACATCCGCATCGGTGCAGATAAGCACTTTGTTCCACCGTAGGTTGTCCATATCAAAGGCGGACAGATCCTTGGCAGCCTTGGAGCGCACTTCCACGCCGCAGCCCAGCACCTTGATCAGGTCGGTAATAATGTCGTTTTTAAAGATCTTGTCATACTCGGACTTTAAGCAGTTGAGGATCTTGCCGCGCACAGGGATCACCGCCTGGAACCGGGCGTCCCGGGCCTGCTTGCAGGCACCCAATGCAGAGTCGCCCTCTACAATAAACACCTCTCGCTCGCTTACATCCTTGGAGCGACAGTCCACAAACTTTTGAATGCGGTTGGTCATGTCCATCTTGGACTGCAAGGTGGTTTTTAAGGTTTTGCGGGTGTTCTCCGCCTTTACCCGGGCGCGCATATTCACCAGCACCTGATTGGCGATCTTCTCCGCCTCCATCTTGTTCTCAATAAAGTACACTTCCAGGGATTTGCGGAAGAAGTCGGTCATAGCCTCCTGAATAAATTTATTGGTAATGGCCTTTTTGGTTTGGTTCTCGTAAGAAGTGTTGGTGGAGAAGGAGGACACCACAAAGATCACGCAGTCCTCCACATCCTGAATATTGATCTGACCATCTGATTTGGCGTACTTGTTATTGGCTTTCAGGTAGGCATTGATCTGGCTGACAAAGGCGCTGCGAAAGGCCTTTTCCGGCGAGCCGCCGTGCTCCAAAAAGCTGGAGTTGTGGTAATACTCTTTCAGCTGGGTTTTCAGCGAAAAGCACACCGCCGCCTTGATCTTCAGCTTATAGTCATTCAGATCCGCACGGTCGCGGCCCACCCGCTCGCACTCCCAGTATTGGGGTGTGGTAAAAGCGGTGTCCCCTGCCAGCTCCGCCACATAGTCCTGAATACCGTTTTGGTAACAAAATTCGGTGGTGTTGAACTTGCCGCCGGCGGTCTCCTCCTTGAGCACAAAGTGCACGCCGTCATTAACAATGGCCTGGCGCTTCATGGTAGATACGAACCAATCTCTGGGAATGTTAATATCCGTAAACACCTGAATATCCGGCTTCCAGCGAATGCGGGAGCCGGTATCGCGCTTGTGGTACGGCTCCTTGTGCAGGCCGCCGATGTTCTCGCCCTTTTCAAAATGCAGGGTATAGCAATAGCCGTCCCGGTGAATTTCCGCGTCCATATATTCCGACGCATACTGGGTGGCGCAAAGCCCCAGGCCGTTGAGACCCAGGGAGAACTCATAACTGCCTGCGCCGCCGGCGTTATCATATTTGGACCCGGCGTACATCTCGCAAAACAGCAGCTCCCAGTTTTCTCGCTGCTCGTTCTTGTTGTAATCCACAGGAATACCGCTGCCAAAGTCCTGCACCTCATAGGAGCCGTCCAGGTAGCGAGTCACCATGATCCGATTGCCGCGCCCCTCTCTGGCCTCGTCTATGGAGTTGCTCATAATTTCAAAGATGGAATGCTCACAGCCCTCCAACCCGTCCGAGCCGAAAATCACAGCCGGGCGCTTTCGCACACGGTCTGCACCACGCAGGGACTTAATGCTTTCGTTGCCATAGGTGGCTTTTTTCGCCATGCTTTTCCCTCCGATAAATTGTCTTTAGTCGTTGATATTATACAATATCTTGTGGAAATGTCAAGAAATGAAAAAAGACAGCTACCGGTCAGTAACTGTCTTTTCTTGGGGTTATCGGTCGGATTTGGGCGCGTCCGGTGCAGGGTCTGCCGGGGCATTTGCCGCTTCCGCTGCCGGTGCGTCTCCGCCCTCCGGCGCAGGCACCGGGGCTGTGTCCGCGGCAGTCTGTGTTTCTGCCGCAGGGGCTTCCGGTTCGTCTGTGGGTTGAGCTTCCGGTTCGTCCAGCTTGCCGTTTTCCATCAGCTGGGCAAACATCTCGCCGGTAAGCTTCTCTTTTTGCAGCAGAGTCTCCGCCACCAGCTCCAGCTTCTCGTAATGGGTCTTTAAGATCTCTTCCGTTTGGCTGTAAGCGTGGCGCATCATCCGCTCAATCTCTGCGTCAATCTTGGCAGAGGTCGCCTCGCTGTAATTGTTTACATGGCCAAAGTCCTTGCCAAGGAATACCTCGTCGTTCTCATCGCTGAATACAGCCGGACCCAGCACCTCGCTCATGCCGTACTTGGCCACCATGTCTCGACAAATTTGGGTAGCGCGCTGCAAATCGTTAGATGCACCGGTGGAAATATCCCCCAGCGCCAAGGCCTCGGCCACACGACCGCCCAACATGGAGATCAGGTCGTCCAGCATCTCCTTTTTGGAATTGTAATTTTCCTCTTGCGGGGTGTACCATGTGTAGCCGCCTGCACCCAGACCCCGGGGAATAATGGAAATTTCCTTCACCGGGTCGTGGCCCTCAACATAGTAGGCTGCCACAGCGTGACCCGCCTCGTGATAAGCGGTCAGGCGCTTGGCCTTCTTGGAATATTTATGGCTCTTTTTCTCCGTGCCCATTTGCACACGGGAGGAGGCGTCGTTAATTTCCGCCATAGTCAGTGCTTTCTTCTTGCGGCGCACAGCCAGCAAAGCAGCCTCGTTGAGCAGGTTTTCCAAATCTGCACCGGTAAAGCCGATGGTGTCCTTAGCCACTTCTTTCAAGTCCACATCCGGACCCAAAGGCTTGTTGCGGGAATGGACTTTCAAAATGTCCTCACGGCCCTGTGCATCCGGTCGGTTCACGGTAATTTGGCGGTCAAAACGACCGGGGCGCAGCAGCGCCGGATCCAGTACATCCGGCCGGTTGGTGGCAGCCATCACGATAATACCGCTGTTGGTGCCAAAGCCGTCCATCTCTACCAGCAACTGGTTCAAGGTCTGCTCCCGCTCATCATTACCGCCGCCGGTGCCGGCACCTCTGTGACGGCCCACAGCATCAATCTCATCAATAAATACAATGGCCGGTGCCTTCTTCTTGGCCTGCTCAAACAGGTCGCGCACACGAGAAGCACCCACGCCCACATACATCTCTACAAAGTCAGAGCCGGAGATGGACAAAAACGGTGCGCCGGCCTCACCGGCCACAGCACGGGCCAGCAAAGTTTTACCGGTACCGGGAGGACCCACCAGCAGCACGCCTCTGGGAATACGGGCGCCCAGTGCGGTAAAGCTGTCCGGGTTCTTTAAGAACTCCACGATCTCCTCCAGCTCGCCCTTTTCCTCATCACAACCGGCCACATCCTGAAATGTGGTCTTGCGTTTTTCGTCCTCCACCAAGGTCTTGGTGCGGATCTTGCCAAAGCCCAGCGTCTTGTTGGTGTCGTTCATCATGGCGTTGTTCATCCGCCGGAACGCATAGAACCCAAGACCTACAATAGCAATAAGCATTATAAGCGACGGCAGCATACTGGTGAACCAGTTGCCGGAAGCGCCCTTTTTGTAGTTATAAGTAATGCGGTTCTTATTATTGGTCTGCTTGGCGTTATACGCGTCTACATTATCCTTCACATCGTCCAAAAAGAGCGACACATTGGGCACGGTGTAGCGCTGCTCCTTCTCCGGGTCCTTAAAGGTCTTGTAGGTCAGTGCGCCGCTGGACAGATCCAGGGAAAAGTCCTTTATCTGGTTCTCTTCAAACATCTGCACCACTTGGGAGTATTGCACCTCTGTGCCGGATTGATTAGAAGACAAATACCATACTGCCCCGATCAAAAGCACCGGGATCAGGATATAAAACAGTATGGACTTCCAATTTTTTGCCATATTATTCATCTATCAGTCCTCCGTATGGGAAACTACATAAAGCACGCTCCGGGTGGTGGCGTCCACCCCGACGCGCTGATCGCAGCAGCAGCCTGCCACGGCGATGATCCCCAAATCGTCCTCCGCCACCAGGGGCAGAGCGCGCCGACTGTGGGGCACGCGGTATTCGCAATAGAGCTTCTTCAGCGATTTGCTGCATCCGCGACCGGCGGGAGAAATGCGATCCCCAGCCTGCCGCTGCCGAAAGCGAACACTGCCTGTTATTTTATCATAGTCGCAATAAAAATCAATTTTTATTTGCGATAATTCACGAATCGTTAAAAATTTCGCAACAGATACCACAATCTGTTCATAAGCAATGGCTGCCGCCGGTGGCGCACCTGCCGCTTCCAGAGTCAGCACCCCACGCTGTACATGGGCAAATCCGCCGGGCAGCTGCAGCCGTCCGTCGGACGCAAGCAACTCGTCCAACTGTGCCAAGTGGAGGGCATCCACGCCAAACCGGTTTTGCTCTAAAAACGCCGTCAGTGCCCGACGGCGCAACGGCAGCGGTGCGGCAGTAAGTACCGCCGTTTGCAAACCGTTTAAAGTTCTTGCCGCCTGTAAAAGTTCGGCAGTCTGCGCCTGCAAATAGGCTTCATCCGCTTGCAAATTCGCCATGGTACGGGCGGCATTTTGCATAAAGCCCGGGTGCACCCGGTCAAAATCCGGCACCAGCGTATGGCGAATGGCATTGCGGCTGTACCGCTCGTCGGCGTTACTCTCGTCGATCCGATAGTCGATATGCAGCGCCGTGCATGCCGCCCGCACTTCCTCTCCGGTGCAGTCCAGCAGCGGACGAATAATCTTGCCCCGCACCGGCGCAATGCCGGTGAGTCCTCGCAGCCCGGTGCCCCGAGCCAAGCGGAACAGCATGGTCTCCACCGAATCCGAAAGCGTGTGCGCCGTGGCGATCCGATCACAGTCCAGCGACTGAAAAAAGGCGTACCGCATTTGCCGGGCATACGCCTCAACGCCCATACCGGCGGCCTTGGCCTCTCCGGGTGCGTCGATTGCTTTTTCAAAATAAGACAAATGCTGCCGGGCGCAAAAATCCCGCACAAAGGCAGCGTCCGCCCGGGAGCTTTCGCCCCGAATGCCGTGCTCCACATGGGCAACGGTGATCTTCAGCGGCCACCGTTCCCTGCGGCTGAGCAGGTAGTGAAGCAATAACATGGAGTCCGCCCCACCGGACACTGCTGCCACCACCCGGTCCTCCGGGCACAGCATATTGTGTTCCGTTACCGTCCGGTCAATCCGGTCAAACAAATCAGAATGCATTGGCTGTCTTGTCCACCGCACGGAAGCGGGTGAATTCCTTATCAAAGGTCATCTCAATGGTGCCGGTAGCGCCGTGGCGGTTCTTGGCCACGATCAGCTCCGTATGGTTCTCGTCGATGTCATCCTGCTTGTCCTCATCCACCTCGCTGCGATAGTAGTCCTCACGGTAAAGGAACATCACAATATCCGCGTCCTGCTCAATGGAACCGGACTCTCGCAGGTCGGACAGCTGGGGCTTATGGCTCTTGCCTCGCCCCTCGGTACTACGGGCCAACTGGGCACAGCAGATCACCGGGATCATCAGGTCCTTAGCCAACATTTTCAGCTGGCGGGTAATCTCGGACACCTCCTGCACACGGTTTTCCTTGCGGGTGGCGGATTTGATCAAGCCCAGATAGTCGATCATAATCACATCCACATCTTTCATGCGCCGAACCCGAGACTTGATTTCCGGCACAGTGATAGAAGAAGTATCATCTAAATACAACTCTACATCATTAAATTGACCGGCAGCATTGCCCAGGCGCACCCACTCGTCGTTGTCCAGCTCGCCGGTGCGCAGCTTATGGCTGGGCACACCGGCCTGAGACGCCAGTAAACGCTCTGCCAGCTGCTCCTTGGTCATCTCCAAGCTAAAGAACACGCACTTTTTGCGTGCCATCATGGACACATTGGACGCCAGGTTCAGGGCAAAACTGGTCTTACCCATAGCCGGGCGGGCGCCGATCAGGATAAAGTCCGACTTATTCAAGCCGGTAATGTAAGTATCCAGCAGACCGAAGCCGGTGGGAATGCCCTTATATTTTTCTTTGTCCTCGCCGGTGAGCTTGCCCAGGCGGTCATACACGCCGTTGACGATCACCTCGCTGACCTTGGTGGGACCGCCGGTGTCCTTACCCTGGCGAATATCATAGATCTTCTGCTCTGCCGCATCTAAGATAGAGGAGGCGTCGCCCTCACCGCTGGCCGCATCGTCCATGATCTCCCGAGCCGTTTGGATCAGGGTTCGAAGATAAAACTGCTCCTTCACGATCTTGGCATAGCTGGCTACATTGGCCGTAGAAGGCACACTGTTTGCCAGCTGCACCAGGTATTCCCTGCCGCCTGCCACATCGTAATGTCCCTCTTTGGCCAGCACATCGGCAATCAGTACCGGGTCAATATTGGCCTGGGAAGAGGTGTACATGGACAGCATGGCGCCAAAGATGGCTCGGTGTTGAGGCAGATAAAAACTCTCTGCCTTCAGGTGCATCAGCACCTCCTCCATACAGCCGGAATTCAGCAGAATACAGCCCAATACACTTTGTTCCGCCGCTAAATTGTACGGCAGCGCCACGCCGCCGGTCGTTGTTGCTTCCGCCATTTTCATCACCGTTTATGTTGGTTGGATTTCTCTTATGCCTCGGTCACCTGTACAAAGATCTTTGCCGTAATTCCGGCATAGACTTTCACTTCTGCCTGTACGGTACCAAAGGTCTTAATGTCATCCATCACGATCTTGCGCTTGTCGATCTCCACGCCCAGATCCTTTTTGATCTGCGCCGCCACATCCTTAGAGGTGACGGAGCCGAACAGCTTGCCGTTGGCACCGGCCTTGGCTTTTAGCTTAAAGGTCTTGCCCTCCAGCTTCTGTGCGTCGGCGGTGGCTGCTTTCACTTCCTCGGCTTTATGGAACTTCTTGGCCGTTTCCTTAGAGTTAAACTCGTTCATAGCGGTGGCATTGGCCTCTACCGCCAACCCCTTGGGAAAGAGAAAGTTGCGGGCGTAGCCGTCCGAGGCATTTACTAAATCGCCTTTTTTGCCCAGCGCTTTTACATCTTGTTTCAAAATGACTTTCATACGCTTCTCCTTAAATCTCCATCAAAATGGGCAGCACCATGGGGCTGCGCTTGGTCTTTTCATACATCAGGTGGGAGATTTCATCCCGCAGTTTGGACTTAACGGTGTTCCAGTCCCGACCCTTCACATCATAGTAATCGTAGATCACATGGCAAGCCAGGTCGCGGGCCTTGTTCATCAGATCTTCGTTCTCCTTCACATAGACAAACCCGCGGGACACCACATCCGGACCGCTGACCACATCACCGGTCTCCGCGTCCAAAGTAGCCACCACAATGATAATGCCGTCCTGGGACAGATGCTTACGGTCGTTCAAAACAATATTGCCCACATCGCCCACGCCCAAGCCGTCTACATACACTTCGCCGGCAGGCACGGTCTCGATCTGTTTCATCTCCGTCTTGCTTAGAGAGATTTTTTCACCGATATTGCCCAGGTAAATGTGCTTCATATCATAGCCCATGGACATAGCCAGCCCGGCGTGCTTTTGCAGGTGCTTTTGCTCGCCGTGCACGGGAATGAAATACTGAGGCTTAACAATACCCATCATCAATTTCAGCTCTTCCTGACAGGCGTGGCCGCTGACATGCACCTCGTACATCTTTTCGTAGATCACCTCTACATTGTGCTTCATCAGCTCGTTGACCACATTGCCCACCATCTTCTCGTTGCCGGGTATGGGCGTGGCGGAAATGATCACATAGTCGTTAGGACCGATATTTACCTTGCGGTGCTCGCCAAAGGCAATCCGAGTCAAGGCGGACATAGGCTCGCCCTGGCTACCGGTGGTAATAATCACCAGTTTATCGTCCGGGTAACGCTTAATGGCGTCAATGGGAATGAGAATATTCTCCGGCACATTCAGGTAACCCAGATCCTGGCCCACCTGAACCAAATTTTCCAAGCTACGGCCGGTCACGGCCACCTTACGCCCTCTGGACTGGGCCACATCAATAATCTGCTGCACGCGGTGGATATTGGAAGCAAAGGTCGCCACCACAATGCGCTTATTGTGTGCCTTGCGGAACAGCTGCTCAAAGCTCTCGCCCACCTTGCGCTCGCTCATGGTATAGCCGGGTCGCTCTGCATTTGTGGAATCGGAAAGCAGTGCCAAAACGCCCTTTTTGCCATACTCGGCGAAGCGAGCCAGATCGATCATATCTCCGTCTACCGGGGTGGTGTCAATCTTAAAGTCGCCGGTTTGGATAATCACGCCTGCCGGGCAGCGGATGGCAAGACCTACTGCGTCCGGAATGGAGTGGTTCACATGGATAAATTCAATATTAAAGGCACCCAGAGTGATGTTGTCCCGGGGGCGAATTTCCACCAGCTTGGCCTTGTTCAGCAGGCCGTGCTCCTTGAGCTTGCCCTGGATCAGGCCGATGGTCAGCTTAGTGGCATAGATGGGCACATTGATCCGCTTAAGCAGGAATGCCAGGCCGCCGATATGGTCCTCGTGGCCGTGGGTCACCAATACGCCCTTGATTTTGTGTCTATTTTTTTCTACATAGGTAAAGTCCGGGATCACCAAGTCCACGCCCGGCAGATCCGATGTAGGGAATGCCAGACCGCAGTCCACAATGAACATATCGTCCTTGTATTCATAAAGCGTCATGTTCTTGCCGATCTCATTCATACCGCCTAAAAATGCAATATGAACAGACTCCTCCGGCTTTTTCTGCCGCGGAGCGCCTTTCTTTACCGGTCTGCGGTATGTGTAGCGCTTCTTGGAATTCCGTTTTCCGGAAGCAGCCTTACCGTCAGACTTATTCTGATTGATCATTTGATTTGATTCCTCCTATTAAATATAGTTTTCCGAACATCACAAATTGCATATATCATAAAATAAATAACGGCAAATGTCAAGTGGCCCCGGACCGGTGTACGGATTTTGCCACGCTGTATTGATTATTGCCACAAAGCGTGCTAAAATATCCCGGCGAGGTAATATTTATGAAAAAAGTAAGCATTTATACCGACGGTGCCTGCTCTGGCAACCCGGGCAAAGGCGGCTGGGGGGCCGTACTGGTGTATAACGGTACGGAAAAAGAAATGAGCGGCTATGAGGCAGAAACCACCAACAACCGTATGGAACTGACGGCGGTGATCCGCGCCCTGGCAGCCTTGCGGGAGCCTTGCCTGGTGACCCTGACCACCGACTCCAAATATGTGTGCGACGCGGTAACCAAGGGCTGGGTCTACGGCTGGCAGCGCAAGGGCTGGCGCAAGGCAGACGGCAAACCGGCGCTGAATGTTGACCTGTGGCAGCAGCTGCTACCCCTGTTGCAGACCCACACCGTCACCTTTAACTGGGTCAAGGGTCACGCCGGCCACCCCTATAATGAGCGGTGCGATGCCTTGGCGGTGCAGGAATACACCAAACACAAATAATCGCGCCCCTATTCTACTACGAACAGGCGGACGAAAAAACGGCTATACCGACGAAAAATCGGTATAGCCGTTTTTTATTTAGTATTTAGATTTGGCAGTGTAATTCACCTTGCCGCCTACATACCGGCGCAAGGTAAAGTTTTTGCCGCGCTGGCTCACTTTCAGTCTCACCTTTTTGGGCTTTGCCTCCTTGCTGGTGTAGAACTTGCAGGAGATGGTACCGTCCTTTACGCTCATTTTGATCTTAATGGGCATACCGGTATTGTTCTTCCAGCGAAAGTTCTGAGAGCCCCACATAATGGCTGCGTCCCGACCCAGGGGCACATAGGTAACCCGCTGGCTGTGCTGGTGCCGCTCCACAATAGACACATTGGCAAGCAGTGCAGTATTAAACATGGTGGAAGCCACCTGGCAGATACCGCCGCCAACGCCCATAACCGTGCCGCTGCCGCTGAACACATAGGCCTCTTTATAACCACGGCTCTTGGTGCGCTTACCTACAACTTTATTAAAGGAAAAGGTCTGTCCCGGCTGGATCACGGTGCCGTCAATGGCCTTGCTGGCAATGCGCAGATTGGTGGTGCGGTTCTTATTGTTCACATACTTGGAAGAAAAGCTGGCATACAGGTTGGAGTAGCTGGAGCTGGTCACCTTGCTGTAACTGCCGTTGTACACCTTGTTGGGAAAGGACAGGTACGCCCGTACCTGGGCATAGTATGTACTGCCCTTTTTGATTTTCTTGATGGTAGTGGAAGTGGCGGAGGACTTGGTGATCTTCACCGTCTTAACGCCCTTTTTCATTTTCTTATCCGTGCTGTAACGCACTTCATAACCGGAGCAGGTTACCTTGTTCCACCGGATCTTCAAATTCGTGCCGGACTTGGTCACGCTCTTCATCGACACGGTGGAGGGACGGGTGCCGGTATTCAGTACCGCGCTAAGGGGACCGGCGTAGGAGCCGTCCTTTTTGCCGCAGGCAGCAATCTTGAAGTAGTATTTTTTACCGGCAGACAGCTTGCTGATTTTGGCCTTGGTGCCGCTGACAGTGGCAACCTTGCTGTAATTGCCGTTTGCAGAGGCAGACTGATACACCCGATACACGGCAGCGCCGGGTACATGCTTCCAGTTAATTGTAATGGTGGTGGTGGTCCGGCTGGTGGACATACCGGTCACCCGACCGGGCAGGATCTTAAAGCTGCGGCTCACTGCGCCGGTATAATCGCCGGTGCCGGTCAACTTCACCTGGGCGGTGCCGCAGGCGGTATTGGCGCTGTACTGCACCTTGTAATCCTGCCCCTGGATCAGGGCAATATCGTTATACCGCACCTTCACCGTGGGGCGCAGAGCCTTACCGGTGTAGGTAGTAGAAGCGTACTGCAAGGTCACAGTGCAATCCCGCAGATCCACGGGGGCCGGCTCCTCTCCCTCTGCCGCAAAGGCAGACACCGTACCCAGGGAGCAGGCAATGAGCATCAGCAGGCTCAAGGCCAGGCTAAACAGTTTTTTCATAAGAACTCTCCTCTTTTCTGTTATTTTTTCTGTCCGTAATAAGCATTGGCGCCGTGCTTGCGCAGATAATGCTTATCCAGCAGGTAAGATTCAATTCCAATGGGCCGCTCCCCGGCAATGCGCTCGGTACGGCTGGCCATTTTGGCGATTTCTTCCAAGATCAGCGCGTTCTCCACAGAAGCGGCCGCGCTCTTGCCCCAGGTAAAGGGGCCGTGGCGCTGCACCAGCACACCGGGGAACGCCCCCGGGTCCAGGCCGCGGCGGTGGAACTCCTCCACGATCACTCGACCGGTATTGGCCTCATACGCCGTGTTGACCTCATCCTCCGTCAGACCACGGGCACAGGGTATGTCGCCGTAGGCAAAATCCGCGTGGGTAGTGCCGTAGGCCGGTATATCCCGCCCGGCTTGCGCCCACGCACAGGCCCAGGAAGAATGGGTGTGGGTAATGCCCCCGATCTCCGGGAACGCCTGATATAACGCCAAATGGGTGGGGGTGTCGGACGAGGGATTCAGCTCCCCTTCTACCCGGTTGCCGTCCATGTCCATGACCACCATATCCGCCGGGGTCAATTCACTATATGGCACGCCGGAGGGTTTTATGACAAACAACCCCTGTTCTCGGTCGATGGCCGACACATTGCCCCAGGTAAGCACCACCAAATTGTAGCGCACCAGATCCATATTGGCTTGGTAAACTTGTTCTTTTAATGCTTCTAACATCTGCTTTTATTCTCCCTCTACCGCCCGTCGCTCTAAGTCCAGGGCTGCGTGGAATGCTTGCATATAGGCGTCAAAATCCGCCACATCCTGCGCCGTAGGCTCCACCGTCACCGTTTGACAGCAGGCAAATACCTGCCGCTCCAGGAAGGCTGCCAAACGCTCTCCGTTCTGCCGCTGCAGCATATATGCCGCCAGCAGCGCCATACCCCAGGGGCCGCCAGAACCGGCTGTCTCCATCACAGTAACCGGCGCCGCCAAAGCGGCGGCCAGCAGCCGCTGCCCCACCTGCGGGGTGGTAAAGAACCCGCCGTGGCCGTAAATTCGCTGCAAGGGCACCTGCTCGTCCCGAGTCAGAATATCCATACCCACTTTCAGCGCCGCCAAGGCACCGCACAGGTTGCTGCGCATCAGATTGGGCCAATTCACCGTGCTGTCTGCCCGACGCACCGTCAACGGTCGCCCGGCGTCCAAATTCAAAATACTCTCGCCGGAGGTGTAGCCGTAGGTAACAATTCCGTCACAATCCGGCGCACCGTCCACAGCGCTGTTAAACAAAAATTCATAGATCTTGCCGTCCGGCACAGACTGCCCCATAGCAGCGGCAAAATCCCGCAGCAAACCGGCAATCACATTCACCTGGGACGAACAGTTATTGGCGTGCACCATTGCCACCGGGTGACCGCAAGGGGTGGTAACCATATCAATTTCCCGGTGCACCCGGGCAAGAGGCCGATCCAGAACCACCATAGCAAAAACAGAAGTGCCGGCAGACACATTCCCGGTGCCGGGCGCTACGCTGTTGGTGGCCACCATACCGGTGCCCGCGTCCCCCTCCGGAGGGCAAAAGACCGCGCCGGGCTGCAAGGTACCGCTAGGATCCAGCAGCGCCGCCCCAGCCGGGGTCAGGGTGCCTGCGGGCGTACCCACCGGCAAAATCTCCGGCAGCAAATCCGCCAAAGTCCAAGGGTAGTTCTTGTCCGCCACCAGCCGGTCAAAGGCTGCCAGCATTTTTGCGTCATACTGCCCGGTAGCCGGGTCTATGGGAAACATACCGGCAGCATCGCCCACACCCAATACCCGCCGACCGGTAAGCAAGTAGTGCACATACCCGGCCAAGGTATTCATGGATGAAAGCTGCTGCAAATGCGACTCTCCGTCCAGCACGCACTGGTACAAATGAGCCACACTCCACCGCAGGGGAATATTAAAGTTGAACAGCGCCGTCAGCTTTTCCGCCGCAGCGCCGGTATTGGTGTTGCGCCAGGTGCGAAAGGGCACCAGCAACCGATCGCTACTGTCAAAGGCCAAATAGCCGTGCATCATGGCACTGATCCCCGCCCCTGCCAGATGGGTCAGCTCCGCGCCGCAAACCGCCTTTACATCTGCTGCCAAGGCGGCATAGCAGTCCTGCATACCGGCGATCACAGCTTCCTGGCTGTAAGACCAAAAACCGTCCACCATTTGATTCTCCCACAGGTGGTGACCCTGGGCAATGATCCGATTATGCGCATCCAGCAGCACAGCCTTAATGCGGGTGGAGCCGAACTCCATACCCAATACGGCCTTGCCTGCGGTCACAGTTTGTGCGATCTCCTTTTGTCTGGCGATATCCATAGGCAGCTCCTTCATCTTTTCTGTCTTAATTTTACAGTATTCCCCTATCATTTGCAATACGCACGCAGCAGAAAAATCAAAAAAAATACGGCAAACTGTTCGTACAGCTTGCCGCACTTTTTGTGCATTATTCCTGTGGCTGCGCCTCATCTTTTTCCTTGAGCGTCAAAATGCAGGAAGCCACCGTGTGCTTACGCACATCCAGCACCTGAATTTCCAGGTCCTCCGTCTCCACATCAAACTTGCTGCCATCCTTGGGAATGGTGCAGTACAGGCCGAAAATGTAGCCGCTGAGGGTTTCGTAAGTATCCACCGGCAGCTCCAGCCCGGTCAACTCCGCCACATCGTCCAGGGACACGCCGCCCTTGATCTTCCAGGAGCGGTCAGTCAGAGGCACCACATCCGGCTGGGCATTGGGCAGCTCCTGGTCGTTATCCAGGTCGCCTACCAGCTGTTCCAGCAGGTCGTTCATGGTGATAATACCCACGGTGCCGCCGTACTCATCCAGCACTACGGCAAAGTGATTGTGGCTCTTTTGCATCAGTTCAAAGAGCACGTCGATCTTCATGGTCTCCGGCACATAAATAGGCTGCACAAAAGCGTCCTTTGTCACCGCAGCGCGGGTCTTGTCGGCAATACGGAAGAACTTTTTGGAATCCAGCACGGCCACCACATTATCAATAGAGCCCTTGAACACCGGGTACAGACTATGGGTACTGGCGGAGATCACTTTCTCCCAGGTGGTCACATCGTCGTCAATATCCAGCGCCTGAATATCCTTGCGATGGGTAGAAAACTCGCCGGCGTCCTTGTCGTCAAACTCAAAAACATTGACGATCATCTTCTGCTCGGTCTTGTCAAAAATACCCTTTTGACCGCCCACATCTACCAGCATACGGATCTCTTCTTCCGACACCTCTTCATCGTCCCCATTCGGGTCAATGCGCAGAATGCGCAGCACCAGGTTGGTAGAGGCAGTGAGCAACCACACCAGCGGGGCAAAGAATTTAGAGGACACATAGATCAGCCCGGACACACCCAGGGAGATCTGCTGGGTCTTTTTCATTGCCACCCGCTTGGGCACCAGTTCGCCAAATACCAGAGTCACATAAGACAGAATGATGGTAATGACGATCACGGCAATGGTATTCAGCGTGCTTTCTTTGATCTGCACACCCAAATCGTCCACCAACCAGCGCACAATCACATCGGAAAAGTTGTCCGCCGCAAAGGCGCTGCCCAAAAAGCCGGACAGGGTAATGGCGATCTGAATGGTGGCGAGAAAGCCCGCCGGTTTTTCCGTCAGCTTACGCAGTCGCTTCGCTCTGCGGTTGCCGTCCTCCGCCAGCTTTTCCAGCTTCAACTCGTTCATAGAAACGATGGCGATCTCCGCGCTGGCAAAAATGGCGTTGACCGCAATCAAAATAACCTGAATAAAAAGTTGCCACCCAAGGGGTATGTCCAAAGAGAATTCCTCCAGTTAATAAATAATCTAAAATTTATGGTTAAACAACCAAATTTACTTCACTATATCAAATCCGGCGCAGATTGTCAATGCAAATCGTACCGGCCGCCCGACTGCACGGTAAACCGCGCCTTTTGCGCATGATCCGGCCTACGCAATAGCCACCGTTGCCGCATATACCGCCTTGGCGCCGTGCATACGCAGCATTTTGGCGCATTCGTTCAGCGTAGCGCCGGTGGTCTTTACATCGTCAATAAGCAGAACAGTCTTGTCCCATAGCGCGCTGTCGTCGATCACCGCATACGCGCCGTACACATTCACCCGCCGACTGCGGGCGTTCTGCTTGCGTTGCGCCGGATTGTTGCGCACCTTCTCCAGCAGATCCGCATAGGGAATGTGCAACGCCCCTGCCACTCGGCGAGCCAGCAGTTCCGCTTGATTATAACCGCGTTTTCTGCGGCGGCGCCTGCCCAAGGGCACAGCTGCCACATAGTCAAAGGCCACATCGGCGAAATCCACGCGCACAGCGGCAGCCATACAGTCACCCATATAATCCGCCAGCATGGGAAAATCGTAAAACTTCAAGTTATGAATAGCCGTCACCAAGCTGTCCTGATACACAAAGGGCGCGGTGACCCCGGCGTATTCATGGTGCTTACCCCTGCAGATACAGTCTTTCTTGGAGCGACCGCACAGCAGGCACTTGGGTCGGGCAATGGGACGCACCTTTTGGCAATCCGGGCAAAGGGGTTCATCCAGCGCCACCACCGTGCCGCACAGAGCGCAACGACGGGGAAAGAACCACCGCAGCACCCGCTCCAGTGCCGGGTTCATACGGTCAGGTACGGTGCGATCTTGGCATACAGCCCGTCACCGATACCGCGAATATCTTTGATCTGTTCCACAGAAGTATATTTGCCAATCTGCTCCCGATAGGCCAAAATCGCCGCCGCTCTTTGGTCACCGATACCTTGAATGGCAGTCAATTCCTCAAAAGTAGCCGTGTTCAGGTTCACCGGGTAGCTGACTGCGCCCGCGTTGCCGGAAGCGGTGGTTTGTGCAGCCGTTGCCGTTCTGCTTGCAGCGGATCGACCAACGGTGGCGGCAGCCGACCGCGTCGTGGTACCGGACTGCACCGCTGTCGTCGGTGTTTCAACCAGCACGCCGGAGGAGATCTTCGGTTGGGATAAACCGAGATACAGGCACAGCCCTGCCAGTAAAAACAGCGCCACGCCCACCATCACCAGGCTTTGGCCTTTCTCACTTTTCATATTGCTTCCTCTTCTCTCTTTTTACACGCCCGGTCAAGCCGTCACTTGCCGGGTTTTTCGTTTATTCCAAAGGCCCTTAAGCCACATCCAGATTCCCGCAGCCAGCAGCGCCAGTGCCAAGGTCAGTACCGGCAACAGCCAATCTGCCGCCATGCCGCGCACACCCCACCAGGGCAGCAGTTGCCGCTGGGCCAGGTTCCGCAGCGCCGGGTGCAAAATGTAGATCGCCAACGCAGACCCCTCGGCGTACAGCACAAAGGGATTTTCCCAGGTGCAAGTCACATTCTGGGCCAGCAAAAACAAGCTGACCGCAGCCACCAAAGGACCTAAATACAAATCGGCGCTATCGTTCAAATACCGATATTCCAAAACAGACAGTACTAAGCCCACCAACACACCAAGCGCCGGCCACTTGCGACCCAGGCGCTTGATCTGCGTCTCTGCTTCCTTAAACAGCAGACCCAACGCAAAACAGGGCAAACCGGTAAACCAAGCATTTCGGCTGTACTGGGCAGCCACCTCCCGGTGGAGCATACCCACCGCCACTTCACCAAGCACCAGCGGCACCAACAGCAGCAGCGGCGCCCACCGCAACCAGCGGGTTTTGTGCATTTTCATCAAAAGCAGCACCACGCCGTAGCAGTAAATCAGCGCCGGAATAAACCACAGGTGAGGCTTGGATTGCGTGTTGTTCAGCAGAAAGAACGAAACCACATTTTTCATCGCATAATGGCTCTTAAAAAAGGCCGCCGGGGTTTTGTCGCTAAGCAAAAAGCAACACCAAAGCGCGTAAAATCCGGCCGCCGGAACAAAAATGCTCAAAAGTCGCCGCATGCGACGCACCAGCCGACCGGCATCCTCTCGCTGCACCGCACCGTATGTAAAATAGCCGGATACCATAAAGAAAAACGGCACCGCCCACCGGGCAAACATACGCACCGTGCCACCTACATCGCCGGGAAACGGCACATGGAGCAGCAGCACAAACAGCGCCGCTGCCCATTTGAACAGGTCAAATGTTCTGTTCCGCAAAACACATCGTCCTTTATCTGCAAATATGAAGAAACCGCCTTGCAGTGCAAGACGGTTATATGGTAGAGATAGAGGGATTCGAACCCACGACCTCTCGCATGTGAAGCGAGCGCTCTAACCAACTGAGCTATACCTCTATATTTTCCGTGGAGCAGGTGAAGGGAATCGAACCCTCGTGTTCAGCTTGGGAAGCTGACATTCTACCATTGAACTACACCTGCGCATGTGCCTGAACGGCTTTCTCATCGCGTGCAAATACTATAACACATCTGTTTGGAAATTTCAACACCCTTTTTCACTTTTTTGAAAAAACTTTTCTGCCCTGTCACAAACGGTGTTTTTTCACTTTTTTGCTTGACAAGGCCCGCCCGGGTATGCTATTATATCAAAGCACAAACGGAGAGGTACCGAAGTGGTCATAACGGAGCGGTCTTGAAAACCGTCGTGTCGCAAGGCACCGTGGGTTCGAATCCCACTCTCTCCGCCATTCGGTATCACACAAGGAGCATGGCTCTTTGATGATAAAACTTGACAGCGGTTTAGCACAAGTTACAACACAGTATGCAGAAGTACTCAAGTTGGTGACGAGGCGCCCCTGCTAAGGGCGTAGGTCGGG